>JAESGX010000063.1_pt1 | contig 203084 bp, 216 predicted proteins | sample 9269801 | NCBI WGS metagenome assembly JAESGX01 (sample SAMN16773122, study PRJNA677054) | algae metagenome | isolation source: Pleurocapsa minor GSE-CHR-MK-17-07R and co-occurring heterotrophs from wet... | place: USA: Lower Calf Creek Falls, Grand Staircase Escalante National Monument, UT ... | reverse complement strand
GCTGGAGCCCATCGGCAACATCCCGCCGGCCGAGGCCGAAGCACTCTACTACGCCGCCCAGGAGAACCTGCTCCTGACGGCATGACTCAAACCAAACAGCCTCCGGGAAACCCGGGGCGGTTCAATCTGGCTCGCATCGACGTTGCGCACGGTGATGCCGATGTCGGCCTCGGACGACCAGTCGGAGATCGTCTGCCGAATGACGTTCAGCCCGGTGTAGAGCTTCTCGGCGTTGCGGATGGTGCCGCCATCGCCCAGGACCAGCACGGAGGTCGGTGCCGTGCCCGTGTAGCGGATGGTCCCCTGCATGATCAGGCCGCGCGCGCCGCCCGGCAGGGTCACGGTGCCGGAGACGTTCCAGGTGCCGGGCGGGATCATCGCGAATTTCTGGTCTGCGCCGGCGCGATCGAAGGCCGCCTGGATGGCGGTGCGATCATCGGCCACGCCATCGCCCAGCCCGCCGAAATCATTCGGCAGCACCGCCTCGCGGTCGCGCAGATACTTCGCGAAGTCGGACTTGTTGAGGTTGGCGTTGAGGACCAGCAGGTCATCGATGCGCGCCGGCATGGCGTTCTCCGATCAGAGGGCGGTGGCGGTGACCGGGCCGGCGAAGGCGGAGACGTTGCCCTCGGCCGAGACGCTGCGCAGCCAGTACCAGCGGGTCTGCCCGGTGGTGAGGCCGGTGCGGTCCCAGGGCAGCGCGGTCGGCTCGCTGGCCAGCTTGGTCGCGGAGGCCAGGCTGGCGCTGCTGGCCTCGAACACCTGCAGCCGCACCGCATCCGCGGGAAAGCCGCCCGAGAGGCGCACGCCACCGGTGATGCCGGTCGCGGCCAGGCCGGATGCGGCTGCCGGCACCAGTGCCTCCCGCCAGCCCGACACCGCGCCGCTGCGCGCCTGCGCCCGAACGCGAAAGGCGGTCGGTTCCGCCGTGGGAATGGCGACGGCCGTCGCGCCGAAGCCGCCCGCATAGCCCTGCAAGATGGCAACGGAGGCTGGGCGGAACTCGATCTCGTAACCGGCGAGATAGGCCGAGCCCACGGCGGACCAGGAGACCGCGATCGCCGTGAAGCTCACCGCAAGCGGCGTCTCGACCAGGATCGTGGCGGGTGCCGCGATGACGCCCGGGTTGGGCAGCACCACGGACGGGTTCTGCCCCGTCGCGCGCTCATCGGTCGCCGGGTTCCACGCCCAGACGGCGGGATCCTCCTCGGCGAGTTGCAGGTTCACCCCGCCATCCGGCGCCAGCGCCCAGCCCGTCACCCGCGCCGGGAATGGCGTCAGGCGTTCGAGGGCCACCGTCACCCCATCCCAGGGCCGCAGCCGCAGTGCCGCGAGGTTCGCCTGCATCGCGACCTCGCGCTGGCGTCGGTTGCGCTCCAGCTCGATTTTCATCAACCGCTGGACCGTCGCCGCCGATGTGGTGAGCGGGAACTCCATGTCGCGGTAGATCGCCTCGCCGCCATCCTCGGTGACGTAGTTGCTGGCCAGCAGCGGTGGCGCATCGGTGGGCTGCCAGGCGGCGGCCGGCTCGACATAGACGGCGCGCACCCCGTTGAAGAGATCCCGTCGCGGACGCGAGCCGACGATGGTCACGTCGCCGCGCAGATCGTCCGAGGTGAGGGTTGCGGCCGGCAGCGCCGGCGCCCCGGCATGGATGTAGAAGCGCCCGCCCGAGACCACCAGCGCGCCGGCCATGGCGGCGACCAGCTTGCGGGTGATGGCGATCTTGCCCTCGCCCAAAGTGACGGCGCCGTTGACGGTGTAGCGCCGCTCGGCGGTGCCATCGCGTCGGCCCATGACCTCGTCGCAGATGTTGGCGGCGGCCATCAGCGCCGGCAGGTCGATGTCCGCCCAGGCGGCGCGCCACCCAAAGGGCGAGGTCAGGTACCAGGCGAGGCAGAGCGCGGGATTGTCGGACCAGCCGGTCCCGCCGGTGCGCGGATCGAGGATGGTGTCCGCCCCCTCGACGATGGCCGACAGGCTGGGCGCGCCGGAGGGGAAGGCCTCGGGTCGCAGCTTGAGCCGTACGGCGAGATAGGCCCGCCCCTGGCCACGATGGGCCGCGGTCCATTGGCCACCGGTATCCGCCACGAGATTGGCGTTGGCCGCCTGGCCAGGATCGCCCAGTGCGCGGTCAATGCGCAGCAGCCCGGCGAACTTCGCGTCTGTGGAGGCGGTGCCGTTGAGAAACACCTCGCCGATGGCGCGCACGCGATGCGCGGCCAGCACCACGACGACGTGCAGGAAGCCGTCGGCGCGGCCCTCATCATCGGTGGCGGAATGCAGGAACACGACGGGGCCGGAGGTTCGGCAGCGGCCGAAGACGATCTGGTGCTCGGTGATGGGCTGGCGGAAGGACTGGGTGCGGCCGGCACCGGGCGTGCGGGGATCGAAGCCCGAGCCCGGCCCGGTGTCGGTGCCTGGCGTGACGTTGGCGCTACGGGCCGCGGAGGGCGACTTGGGGCGGAAGACCGCGGCACCCACGGCGGACACCACCAGAGCGGCACCGGCGGCCGCCACGGCGCCCAGGACGCCGCCGCCAATGACGGCGGAGGCAGCGGCCCCTGCGGCGGCGGCGATGAAGGGAATGGCAACGGGCATCAGCCAACCCTCCAGGCGATGGTGCAGGCGGTGATCGGGACGCGCAGCAGGCCCGCGGGGCCGACGAAGGCGGCGCGCCCGGCGTCCAGCGCGACGCCGAGGCGGTCGGGGCCAGCGGCGAGCACCACGTCGCCAGCGCGGGCGAAGGGCACCGGCACGCGCGGGTAGCCGGCGGTATCCGCCATTTCGGCGAGCGTGGGGCGATGCCGCCAAACGGAACGATGGCCCGTGCAGGCCACCACCGCCGCCATGGCGAAGCGCCCGCAGTTCCAGCGCACTGCGTCGAAGGGCCGATGCTCAGCTGCGGTGATCAGCGCCGCGAGCCGCTCCGGCCAGTCGGGCAGCCGGTTCACTGGATCGGCAGACGGATCTCCGCCTCCTGGAGCGCCGGCACGAACTCGAAGAACCGGTCGCCGGGATACTCGGCCTGCTGGTCGGCGTCGGTGTAGCGCCGCACCTCGGCGCGCTCGAGGTCGACGAGGCGGCTCTCGCAGGCCAGCGCCACGGAGGGCTCGGCGCCGTCCGTCACCTCCATCGTGTCCATCAGCCCCGCCCAGAGCGGAAACGGGTCCGCCACGAACGACCCTTGGGCATCCAGCAGCGCGCCCCACAGCGTAACCGGCCGCAGGCGGTAGCTGCGCTCGGCCAGCGCGATATCCACCACCTCCTGCGGCACGGGCGACAGCGCGAGGGTCAGGCGGACGGCGCGCAGCTCGACCGTCTCCTCCACATCCGAGATGGCGCCGATGCTGCCAGCGCCCTCGAACACCTTCCCGGCCCAGTCCAGCGGCCCGAGCCCGGTCCAGACGCGAAAGGGGCCGGTGGCGAAGTCGAGCTCGACCAGCACCACCGGCGTGGCGATCGGCGCCGTGGCGGCGGCCGCGGCCTGGTTGCTGAGGCGTGGGGTGCCGGACATCAGAGGGCTTCCTCCATGCGAATGGTGACCGCGGCGAAGGGGCCCGGCCGCGTCGGGTTCGCCGCCTCGTCATCCGAGACCAGCCGCATCGGCACGCTCGGCAGTGAGAGGATCAGCGGCTCGCCCACCACCACCGCGGCGCGCAGCGGCGGCGCGATGGCAATGGTGGCGGTGCCGGCGCCGGAGGCGGCGACCGCGGCGGTGGCGATGTAGAGCCGCCCGCCGAGCCCGATGTAGTCGCCCGCGCCGACCGCCATCGTGCTCGGCCACCAGCCCTGGGTGGCGATGGACAGCGCTCCGCGTGGCGCACCGGCCGCCAGTAAGGGATTTCCCGAGCCCACCACCAGCCCGGTCCCGTCGGTGAAGATCGTCGCGTCCGAGAAGGAGTAAGGCCCGGTCGGAACATCGCCCTGGCTGCGCGGATCGCCGGTGCGGTATTCCCGCCGCCAGTCCCAGATGCGGACGGTGTTGGCCGAGCCGGCGAGGGCCGCCAGCAGCCCGTCCATCACCCCGGCCTGCACGCGGCCCAGCGGTTCGAAGCTGGCTTCGGCCACCCAGCGTGCGCCCTCGCGCCGCAGTACCTGCGTGGCGCGGGTGACGGGGGAGACAAAGCGCAGGGTGTTGTGCTGGAGGTAGAAGCTCAGCCGCGACGGCCGCAGCACGCTGGGCCAGGCGTATTCCGTCATGGCTCTATCCCCGCACGATGGAGGTGGCGCTGCCGCCGCGGCGGATGGCGTCGAGCGTCGCGGCACTTGCCTGCCGGACGATCTGCGCCGAGAGCACCCGCAGCCGTGCCTCGACACCCGCGTCGGCGCCGCGCGCATCGATGGTGATGCTCTGGTTAATCACCGGTCCACCGGGCGCCATGCCGTTGGGCAGCACGGTGCCGCTGCGGTTCGGCACGAACCATTCGGGCCCGCGCTCGCCGACGATATAGGGCTGGCCACCCGCCACCGGCCCGCCCTCGGCGCGGAACAGCCCACCCAGGGCCGAGCCAATCCCCGAGAAGATCGAGCCGAAGTCGAAACCGCTGAGGCTGGAGGTCACCGCCGTGCCGAGCGGCTCGGTGATGGTCCGGCGAACGACGATGCGGGCGATGTCCTGCAGGATGCCCTGCAGCACCTTGGAGAAGCTCTCGCCCTTGATGATCGCGTCCTCGAAGGCGGAGGAGAAGGTCAGTCCGAGTTCGCGCGCCGTGTTGCTGGTGCGCTCCGTGGCCTGCTGGACGCGCTGCTGGCTGCGCTCCAGCTCCTCCAGCGCGGCATTGGCCTCGCGCGAGACGGTCTCGTCGGGAATCGGCCGGCCGATGCGCTCGGAGCGTTCCACCAGCCGGCCGAGGGTCTCCAGGCGGCGGGTGTAGCGTTCCTGGGCGTTCTCGTTGTTCTGAATCAGCCGCTCGCGCTCGCGGATGATGTCGTTGATCTCGCGCTCGGCCTCGCGGTCGGGGCGCGGGATGCTGGCCACGCGGCGGGTGGTGCCCTCGATGCGGCGTAGCGCCTCGTCGCGTTCGCGCAGCGCCAGGGTTTCCAGCTGGGTCCGATCGGCGGCGGTGATGCCGCCGGCAGCCTCGGCCTCGCGCAGGCGGCGGACGCGGTCGTCGTATTCGCTGTTGATCCTGAAGCGGTCGTCGAGCGCCTTGCGGAGTTCCTCGGCATCCGCCGCGGTGCGGCGGCGGCGGGCCTCGGCTGCCTGAGCGGCGGCGCTCTCCTGCTCGGTGCGCTGGCGCTCGCCGGCGGCCGCCTCGCCGCGGGTGATCTCCTCCTGAAGCTCGGCGTACTGGCGGCGCAGCTCCTCCAGCCGTGCGGCGCGGTCCACGCCGGCCTGCTGCTGGGCGGTGCCGACCAGCCCGCCCTGGATCGAGCCGCGGCGTGGCTGAGAACGCAGGCTGTCGCGGCCGTCACTCTCCGCCTCGAGGCGGGCGATCTGGGCGCGCAGCGCCTCGGCCTGGGCGCGGCGGTCAGCCTCCTGCTCGCTGGGCAGCAGCAGGCCCGAGCCGCGGCGCACGCCATCGAGCACGCGGGCAGCGCCGGACAGGGCGCGCGCGAGCGCGTTGGACAGGCCGATGGCCTGGTCCAGCCGCGCCAGGAACTGGTCGGCGGCGGCGGTGAGCTGCCCAAAGGCGCGGCCGACGGAGAGCGGTGCCCGCTCGAACTCGCCATTCAGCCGCTCGACGGCGCGCAGCAGCGCCGGAAACACCGTGTCGGCGGTGAGCTTGCCCTCGGAGCCGAGCTTGCGGAGTTCGCCGATCGAGACGCCGAGCTCGCGCGCCAGCGCCTGCGCCAGCGTGGGCAGGCCTTCCAGGATGGATCGCAGCTCGTCGCCCTGCAGCGTGCCCGAGGCCAGCGCCTGGGCGAGCTGCTGGGTGCTGGAGGCGATCTCCTGCTGCGACGCGCCCGACGCGATGGCGATGCGCTGCAGGCCGCCGACCAGGGTGGCGACCTGGTCGGAGGTGGCGCCGATCTCGCGCGCCGCGATCGAGAAGCGGGCGAAGGCGTCCACGCTCTCGCGGACGGCGACGCCGGTCTGCAGGCTGTCACGGTACAGCCGGTCATAGATCTCGCCGGCCCGCTCGACCGAGCCCAGCGCGGTGTTGAGCCGGCCCATGGATTGGGTGAGCGCATCGCCGGCGACGACCACGGCGCGCAGGCCGGCGGCGAGGCCCGCGATCTGCACGCCGCGGACCGCGACGTCGAGCAGATCCAACGCGCGCGAGGCTCGATCGGCGCCGCCCTGGATGCGCTCCAGCGACCGCTGGCCGGTCTCGCCGACCTCGCGCAGCTCCTGCTTGACCCGGGCGGCGTCGTCCAGCGACAGCCTGACCGAGACGCGGCGCGTGCTATCCGCCATGCGTCACGCCTCCTGCGTCGGTGGGGTGGTCAGGATCCGGGGGGATCGGTCCGGCGCGCGGCGCTGCCGGCGGCGAGGCCCATGCGCATGGCGAGCAGCAGTTCCGCCGCGGCCCAGCCGGAGGCGCCCATCTCCCGGGCGGTGGCGAGCGCGGCCGGCATGTCGAGATCGAGGCCCGCCATGGTCGCCGTGGCGCAGGTGGTGCCGGCTGTCCAGGCTGCGGCGCCCTCGACGCTGGCGGGCGCGTGGGCGGCGTAGGGGCAGGTGAGGCCGCAGTCGCGATCGAGGGCCGCGCAGCCGCGGCAGTAGTCAGGGCCCTGGCCAAAGTGCCATTCGGCGCGAGCCCTCAGCCGTTTCCCTCCAGCGCCACGGCGGCGACCGGGCCGGTGGCGCGGTCCCAGAAGGCGGCGGCCATCTCGTCCATGTCCATCAGGCGCTCGACGGCCTCGGGTGAGAGCGGCAGCGGCTTGCCGGCAGTGTCGCCGACGCCCTCCCAGGCGGTGACGGCGTGGCGGGCCAGCGCCTTGACGAGGAAGGCGAAGGCCAGGCCACGGGCCATGTCGGGGTCGAGGTCGGCCTCGGCGGCGCGCAGTGCGCCGAGACGACGGGCGGAGCCGGCCTGGGCGGCTGCCATGACGGCGGTGGTGACGGGGCGGATTTCGACGCGCACGCCGCGGGGCAGGTCGAGCCAGTACGGCTCGACCGGAAGGTCGAGGGTAAGCATGAGATTCTCCGTTTGCGAGATATTCGGAAATGATCCGCTCAGACCGAAGCGGTAGCGGCGAGAGTGTCGGGCTCAGTCTCACCGGCGCAGAATGGAGCGGCGAATATAGCCGCCTTTTGTCTCAAAGCGTCGCCCTGCGGACCTGAGTCTACACGGCACTGATGTCTGGTTTCAGACTATCGGCTGCAGAGAATTCGCAGCAAAAAGCGGACGCTTTGCGCGAAAAGGGGGATTTTCTACCGTCTGTCCAAAGTCAAACACGAAAACGACTAGATTAATGGCTTAACTATATATCCATCAAAGGCGATATAAGAGCATTCAATATTATTTATAAAGCTCTCTAACCGACCACGATCCTCACTTGTCGCAAAAATCACCTGCTGCCCAGCCGCTTTGGCACTTGCTGCTCGCTCCAGAAGCCGCTGAAAGCTTAACTCGCGTGCCGCTTGTTGGCGAGGCTCATCAAAGACCAGGAATCCGGGGTGATTGGTCTGGTCTGCCCGTGCCAGTTCCAGTAAAGCTAAATGGTAGGCCCACTTTAGGCGAATAGCGTCGCTCGCGGACAGTTCAAAACCGATCTCAAAACCCTCCTTTTGAGGGCGGAAGCTGTCTGGCGCGATTTCGATTCCTGCGGCGGCGAACGTCGTGAAGCCATAGCTGGCCGCCTGCTGTTGGATCAGTCGCGTCAGACGCGTCAGCTTAGCCTGGTCCTCGGAGGAAAACCTGTCGGCGGGGAGAGATTGCCGTTCAAACAGAAACTGGGCGTGGCGGGTCGCAAGTTCTGCAAGTGCCAATTTGTGCTGCTCAAATCGCTGTTGCACGTCCTCAAGCGTGTTGAGGCGAGCTTCGGCGCGGAGGCGCTCCTCCAGCGCTGCAATTGACGGGGAATGGGAGGGTGAAACTAAATCGGCACGCAACGCCCTGAGGCGGCTGTTGGTTTCATTTACTTCGGCGGTTGCGGCAGCTAGTCGGCGATCGAAACTAGCGATAGATGCCTCGACTTGCGCACTCAAACGCTGAAAAATAGCGCGCTGGGACCTCAGGTATTCAATGTTATCTTCAACCGGCATAACAGCCGTATTCGCTTGCTGCGCTAGAAGGGTGTCTTGGATTGGCTGAGAGCAGGTCGGGCAATGATCAGCGGCGAACGCCTTGGTAATCTGTGACCCGAAATTTCGCAGTTTCTGGGCATCTACATTCTTTTGAAGGTCTTCCTCCAGCGCCGCGAGCCTGCGTCGTATAGATTCCAGTTGCAGAATTTCGGCCTGCCGTGCGCGAAACATCGCATTCCGGTTCGCGTTCTGTTCGGCCGCGATCTCCATAAACTTGCTCAGATCTCTGGCGGCGCTATCGGACAGATCCTCAACAGTCGGTATCTCGGTTTCCCGCAATTCCCCAACCTGGCTCCGCAAAGCCGACATGAGCTCGCCCAACGGCCGCCATTCGTCGCTGAGCGGTGCCTGAAGAAATGCACTCTCGATATCTTTTATGGAAACAGTCGGGGCCTTCGGGATGCCCTGAACCCGCGCATTCGCAATCGTAGCAACCGAAAGGATTTCGGCTAGCTTGGATGACCATGCGGAGTTGCTGGCAGCGAGTTCTAAGTCTAATCTTTGGCGCTTGAGTTCCAGTTCATGGGTGTCTAGGCCCATCAGGAACTCAATAGCCCGACGCCCAACATCGCGAATCTGCATGTAGTTAGGGAAGGCAGCCGGCATAGATGACCAACCTGCTTTTTGCTCGACATACAGGAGCGGAAAGATTGTTTCGAGGTATAGGGTCGTCTCTCCTCCGTCGAACCGGCGCACTCGTGGCAGCTGCCACCCCATAAACTCCGCTAAAAATCGATGAAACCCTGCTTCACGTTGCGCAGCCCCTGGGTCAAGCACAAAGTAGTCGCGCTGCTCGTACTGCCCCGCCGGATTCGTCAGCGCTGGTCCTTGAAAAACCGTCACCAGCCGTGTGTCGCTGGAGGATTTGATCCCGCGCCGAACAGTGATGACATGACCAGCACTGTTCTGCATTTCGACGGCTACCGATGACTGAAGAACTGCGTGTTCGACTCCTCCATCATCCTCTTCCAAATGTGACGTCATAACATAAGTGAGGGGAATCTCACGGCGCGGGCTGAGCATCCGCTCGAGACCAAGAGCGTACAAAAGCCCCTGCAGGCTCGTAGATTTACCTTTCGTATTATCCGCCCAGAGCACATTGAGGCCCGTGGTGAAGGGGATATCCGCTCCGAACGTCCCAGATTTGGTTTCGGCCCGAAGCCGGAGATGGCGGAAAAGAAGCGTCACCGCAGGGGCTCCATCCGCATTAGCCTTTCCACGGCCGACTCAGTGGCGCGCGGGCTAATGGTGTCCAGGAAGATCCTCTCATCGATCATGACCGAGTCACCAGAATTGATGCGGTCAAGCGTCTTCATGCCTTCATCGGTCAGTTGCACCGACCTGCCGTGTTCAAGTGTTATCAGGCCGGCGGCTGTCGCAAACGCAATCGCGCGATTTAGCCATGGCTCGACTCTGACGACGAGGTCGGACGAACTGCGATCACCTGTGAACACGTGACAGACCTCCTCGCGGCTCTCTTTGGTGCGTGCGGAATGCGCCATGAAGTGCAGTTTCTGCAAACTCGCGCGCCGACCGCGGCTTCGGCCGAGGATGAGGATAATAAGCGCTATGCCCCAAGCCATGCGGAGGTCCCCCGGCACGGGTTCGGGTCTGGAGGTCAGCTCGAATGGTCCATCGAGCAGCGTGTCGAGGAAACTAGGCGACATGGCTATACGGTGGAAAGTCGAGCGGACAGCGAAGAAGCCATTCCGCGATCGTTCCAAGAGCTATCTGTTGGGCGCTTCCAGCAGAGAAATTTGGAATGCTCTCCCTCATTTCGGCAATCAAGGCGTCGACCGCGGTGCGGAGAATTTGGTGAGGTGTCGCACCGTCTGGGTTTCCGTAGAAAGATAATCTTGCTGCGTGCCGCGAGATGACCGCCGCCAATGCTTCGTGGAGCTGGGGCGCGTTTTGACGAAGTGAGTCCAGCGTGTTTTCTTTTTCTAAGAACAGACCGACCATTTCATTTACTGCCCGGCCTAAGGCCGCCTGATCGTCTGAGCCGAGCCGTTTGATCAGCTTCCCCGTGAGGGCCGTCACTAGCGGGTTCGAAGCCTGGGTCCAGCTTTCAATCTCAGCGGGCGTCGCCGGTTGCGACGGCAATGATATTTGACGGCGGTGAAACGCCCGCAACTCTACCGAAGGCGGATCAAAGAATTCGAGGTCGTGAACAAGTACTTCGAAGTCATGGGCGATGTAGGCGAGGCCCATTGCCCTTATCTGCGCTGTCTTCGTGCTGAGGTGGAGGTTTACCTGCGCGCTATCGTGAATTGGGACAAGGAGAATCCATCGCTCAACCGGGTTACCAGCAAACAGTCTTACGATTTCAGCGCGTGAACAGAATTTATTTAGATCCTGAGTAATCTTCGCCTTCTGCTTGGTCGCCCGATCGTCAACTTCACACGGCTCCTGAACTGCGTAGCACTGATATGCCACGCGGCCCGACGTGCAATAATAGTCGATGCCAAAGTCGCCCTTATGACGGGCGGGTACCTTCATGACGTTAGTCGGTCCGTGGCGGTCCTGCAGCAGGCCGAGGGCGAATACCTCCCAGTCGTTTGGATCCCAGAACTCGTGGAGGACCGGCATTGCTGTCAGGCGGCTCTCTGAGATCGGTTGAAGTCATTGGAGTCAAGGAACGCCTGGGCCCCACCCGACCGTTGCAACCCCTCCATGAGCAATATGAGGCGGTGTTCAACCTGCTGGCAATCCCCAGGAGATTGTTACGCTTACATCGAATGGGCTGCGCATTGTCCGTACCTTTGCAACATCTGACCTTCTTCGCTGATCGTTTGGTTCACGCATACTCCGTCCCGGCCTGCTGGTTCCGCAGGGCCGCCGTCATCATCCGCGTCGCCGTCGCGTTGAAGGCGGCGCGGAAGTCGAAGCTGGCCTCCACCCCAGCCGGCCCTTCGATCGGGGTCTTGGCCAGCGCCAGATAGACCTCGTGCAGCGTGATGGTAAGGCTGCGGTTCGCATCGATCGTGAAGGCCATGGCGAATTCCGCCGATGTGCCGGCCTGCGCCTGGGCCAGCAGCGTCGTGTTCTCAAAGCGCACGGTGATCTGGCCGGTGCAGCGCGCGATGCCGGGATCAACGCCTTCGACGCGACGATCGGCGCGGATGGTGCGCACCGCCTCCATGCCGTTGGCATAGGTGAGCCGCGCGCCGGTGACCTGCGCCAGCGCCGAGCCGCTGCGGCTGATGCTCCCCTGCGCCTTGTTGAAGGCCGTGTAAACCGCGCTGGTCGGCGTGCCGCCTGACGTTGCGCCAGTGCGCACCGAGCCCTGGCCGAGCAGCCCGAACGTCGCGGTGGCCACGCCGGTCGGTGTGAAGTCCAACTCCAGCGTGTCGGCGCGCACACCCGTGCACACGTCGAAGGACGGCACGTCCGGATAGCCGATCTCCATCGCGTTGCTCGGCAGTGAGGCCGCTCCCGAGGCGAATGTATGGATGAAGTTGGTCGTGCCGGTGGTGGTCGGCGCGCCCAGCAGCAGCCGCAGCCAGTGGCCAATGTTGATCAGGTCGACCGGCACCACCGCCTGGCCGGCGACCGTGACCGTATCCAGGAAGGGCGCGGCCGGATCGCGGTTGCTGCCCACACCGATCACGTCGGCATCCAGCAGCGGCTGCTCCGCGCCCAAGTCGCAGGACAGGAACGGCATGCGCCGCCAGTTGCTGCCGGGGGCGGTGCCATAGGTGGTCTCGGGCAGCATGAGCAGGCGGCAATTCGCGCCGATGGCACGGGGCATGGGCGTTCTCCGGGAAGGGGATCAGGCCAGCGGCGAGCTGGCGACGGTGAACCAGAGCGTGATGGGGATGGCGGCGGCGCGGGCCGCGGCGGCGCCCTCGAATTCGACATCCTCGAAGGACGCGCTGCCGGGCTGTGCCCATTCGACGGCGCCACCCAGCGTGCGATTGGCGGTGATGGCCGCGGCGAAATCCACCAGCAGCGCGTCGAGCAGGCTGTTGCGCGCGGCGGGCGTGGCGCAGGCGACGGTGATCTCGACCTCGGCGCGATGCTCGACCTGCCAGGCGAGTGGAGAGAGGATCGGGGTCTCCTCAACCGTCTCGCCGTCGCGCACGACGACCAAGCCACCTGGCGGGACACGCTGCGGGACGGTCTCGCCCCGCAGCACGATCGGCGCCGGGTTCCGGACAGCGAGCGATGTGACGAGCCTGCTGTGCAGCGCGGCGATGGCCGTCTCGCGCGCGCTCATGTCCACCCCAGCATAGATGCGAAGAAGCGCCCGGCGACCAAGGTCATCGCCAGACCGAATGGGATGGCGGCCCAGGACAGCACGACGAGCCCGAGCAGCAGGAGGAAGCGCGCGCGCATGGTCATGCTGCCCTCCCGCTCTCGCGTTCCCACGCCGTGACAAAGCGCCCCGGCAGGCGACGCAGCCCGCGCTCGGCGGCACCGCGCACGTCCAGCCGCTTGGCCAGCTTCACCTGGGGCAGGAGGAGGAACATCGGCACCATCCCCTGCTCCAGCAGGCCGCGCGCCCAGGCCTCACGCCCCCTGCGGTTGGCCGTGCCGACCTCGGTGACGCCGCCCGCCACCAGCCGGGTCCGCCGCCGGCGCCCGGTCTGCTCGCCCTGCCGCAGAGGCAGGCACCAGACGAAGCCTCGGCCGGACTTGAACGGCCGTAGGAAGGCCTGCCCGGAGGCGACCATCTGGGCCGGCGTCACCCGCATGCCCTTCTCACCACGCCCCCTGCGTCCACGCGCCGCATTGAAGCCGGTGGGGATCGCCAGGAACTTGCCGCCACCCTTGGCGCGGATCAGCGCGCCGCGCTCGAAGGCATCGATGACGTTCGGCACCTTGGTGAAGACCAGCCCCGCCGGCCGCAGCGACTGCCCAGATCGCGGGAAGATCATCGACCGCCAGGCATTGGCGATACCGCGGGCGTTACCCGAGAAGGCGGTGGTGACCTGCCGGCGCAGCTCGGCCTTGACCTGCTCGGTCTCGGCGCGGATGGCGGTCATGGCCGCGCGCTCGCCCGCGCGCACCTCGTCGGCCAGCACCTTCCGGAAGTCGCCCAAGATGCTGGCGCCAAGCCGCATGGATCACCGCCCGCCGAATTTGCGGCTGAGGATGCGCAGCAGCAGGTCATGCAGGGCGGCGTAGCCCAGCGTGCCGGCGAGCCAGGCCACTGCGAAGAGCCACCAGCCGTCGAGCTCGAAGGCATGCGCAATCAGCCAGGCACCCGTGCCGAGGCTGCCGCCGGCCAGCGCGTGCAGCAGATAGGCGCGGGTCAGCAGCGGCCGGTCGGTGGAGGAGAAGCGAGCCATCGCTCCGAGCGCACCCAGGGCGCCGGCGAGCAGCGCCTCGCCGACGATGCCGCCGATGCGTTCCGGGTCGATCATGGCGGTGCTCCTATCGGCGGCAGAAGACGCGCCAGGCGATGCCGGCGGCGTCCCGCTCAGCGTGCTGGACCGTCAGGAGGTCCGCGCCGAGGGTGAAGGTGTCGTCCGCCCCGACGCTGGGCAGCACGGCGATGGCCACCGTCAGCACATCGCTGGCCTGGATCACGCTGGTGCCGAAGGCATCGCCGAGCCGGTCCGGCGCCGAGCGGACCACGCGGAGCAAGACCGGCACCCCAATCCCGCCCGCGCGATAGCTGGCATCCGTGCCGATGTTCGGATCCGCGGCCAGCGCGTCCATGGCCGCGGCGAAGGCGCTCACGCTGGCCGCCGCTGCCGCCAGGCAAGCACGCCCACCACCGCGGCGACGATGACGGCGATGGCGACGGTGGGGGCCAGCGTGCCCAGCGCCTGGATGGCTGGTGCCGCCTGCGCGACCGCGGTTGCAATGCCGGCTGCACCCACCAGCACCGCGCCGCGGCCGGTGCCGGTGGCAGCCGCCACCTCTCGCAGGGTCGCGGGCTGCGCCGGAGGGACACCCGCGAGCGTCAGCGCGCGATCGATCACCGCGGCCGGATAGGACAGGCCGGCGCATTCATGATGGATGATGGCCTCGACCAGCGGGCGCAGGTGATCGTGCCGATGCAGGTCGATGGCATCGTCCGGCCCGACGCCAATGCGTCGCGCCACCACCGCGATATAGGCCGCGGTGTCGTTCTCCACCTTGGGCGCCCAGCGCTCGATGATCGCCCGCGGCGTCCGCAGCTTGTGCCGGTCCTGGTAGGTGACCAGCAGGGCCGCCAGGGCGCGGATGCCGAATTCATGGCTGGTGAAGCGGCAGAAGCGCCCATCCGAGGCCGGCTCAGCCAGGCCCTGCCATTTGTTGGCAGGGACATGCTCGATGTTGCCCGGGTTGCGGTTGCGATAGCCCCGCGTGGCCTTCGGATCGATGCTCATGCGCCGGACGCCGGAACACGCAGCAGCACGGCGCGGACGGTGGTGTCCGCCGCGAGCGCCGCCACCGTGGCCATCCCCACCTGGAAGTTGCCAGTCGCGGTGGTGGTGAGGCGGCGGTTCGTATTGTCCCAGAACAGCCGCGCCCCGGCGGTGATCGCCAGCGCCGGCTCCTTGGCGATGTCGAAGACGCCCTTGGTCTGGCACTCGATGACGGCGTTCTGCACGCCATCGACGGCAGCCACGCCGAACAGCGCGCCGACCAGGACGCCCTGGCCGGAGGTGACGCCGCCCGCATAGGGGACGGCGAGCGCCAGGCTGTCGCCCGGCTGGACATAGTTGCGCATGGCGATGAGGTCTCCAGAAACGCAGAAGGCGCCCGGTGGGGCGCCCTCTGCATGGGTTCACGATGGATTGGAGGAGCCGGGGATCAGGTCCCCGGGTTGAACCAGGCGCCGCGCCAGTCGATGGCGCCAACGCCGAAGTCGAAGATCACGCTGACCTCGACGCCATCCACGCCCTGAACATTGCCAGTGGTGACCTGCGGCCCCTCGGCGCCGTTGAGGTAGCCGTAGACGTAGACCGGCGCCGCCATCGGATCCGAGAACAGGTACCAGCGGTTCGCCGGGATCAGCGGCTCGACCAGCGGCTGCACGAAGCCGGCGTAGACATTGGCGTTGCTGGCCTGTGTCGCCTGCACCGAGACGGTCAGCTGCCGCGCCGCGAGCTCCTGATTCGGCCCGACCAGCAGGCGCATCTGCGCGCCGACTGCGATCGGCAGCCCGTCGAGGGTCTTCTGGCGCATCACCGCGGCACGGCCCAGCGCCAGGTTCGGCAGGTCGAGCGCGGTGCCCGCACCCGCCTTGTTGGCGCGTGCCGCCGCCGTCCCGAACACTGCCGCCGCACCGGTGGTGAGCGTCGGCCCGTCGCCGGCCGCGCTGTTGACCAGCGCATAGGCCGTGGCGTTCTCGAAGTCCGCGACGCGCCGGCCAATCATGCTGGCGAAGTCGGTGAAGGCGCCGAGATCGTCGTTCACCAGCATCTGCCGCGTGACGCGGATGCGCCGCGCGAAGGTCTGCAGGAAGACCAGCTCCTGGCTCTCGGACATGGTGCCGGCCTGGACCTCACCATTCTCCGACAGCGGCAGCAGCGTCGGGAAATCACCGACCCGCAGGTGGCGGTGCGGCTTGAAGTCGCGAAAGTCGCGGCGGAGGAACAGCGTCCGGTAGGTGGGTGCCGCCGGCGCGTAGGCCGCCAGCAGCATCTTGTTGGCCGCGGCCGAGAGCAGTGCCGGGAAGTCGCTGGTGGTGTGGAAGGCGCGCTCGGCCAGGATGGTCGGATTGCGCGGCACATTGCGCTCGCCGCGGGCGCGCAGCAGCTCGCCGATCATGTCGGAGGGACGCCAGCCGAGGAACTCGGTGTGGCGGCCGGCGGCCGGCGCCTGGTAGCCGGGCATCGTGCGGGCGGCGAGTGCCTCGGCCATGGCGTCGAGAAGCTGCGACGGGTCTTCGTTGGAAGGGCCGGTGTCGGGGCGAGCCGGCAGGGAGGGACGCGCGGCGCCGCTGGTGAAGGCCTCCCACAGTCGGCCGCGCAGCACCTCCGGGGAAACGCGATCGCGGATGGCGGACTCGCGCATGGTGTCGAGCATGTCGGCGGTCACCAGGCCGCGGGCAGCGGCGAGCACCGGCTCGTAGCCGGCGATGCGCTCGACCGCGGCGCGCTCGGCCTCGGCACGGATGGCCTCGAGGTCAGGCGTGGGCGGCATGGCGCGGGTCGGCTCGGACGGCGCGGTGGGCGCGGTGCTGGCGGGCGTCGTGGTCACGGGGATCTCCTGGGGCGTGGGTGCGATGGGCGGCGCGGGCGGCGCCGGCGCGGGATCCGGCGAAGCCGGCGTCGTCTCGGGCATGGGTGTGTCCTCGGGGATGGTCAGGGCGGGTTCGATGGCGGTGGCGGGCGCGCCCTGGTCCCCCTCGCCACGGATCACGGCCAGCCCGTCGACAGGGACCGGCACGATCGAGATTTCGTAGGGCTCCCAATCCACCGCGCGGTGGATGGTCTGGCCGGTGCTGGCGTCGGGCCGTGGCTCGTAGCGGTGCACCCGGTAGCCCACGCTCACCGATTGCAGCGTGCCGTCGGCCACGCGCTGCCAGACCGGCTCCACGTCATCGGCGCCGCTGAACTGGAGCGTGGCGTAGCCGCGGCCGGCCTCGAGGCGGGCGGCGGTGACGCGGCCCAGAACGTCACGCGTGCCGGCGCGCCGGTGGGTGTCCAGCACCGGTGCGCGGCCGGAGCGCAGCGCGTCCATGCGCACCGCTGAGGGTGCCATGTCGAGCTCTTCGAGGATCGGCCCATAGGGCGGCACGAAGTTGCGGGCCCGGGCGCCGGTGGACCAAACTACCTCGACGGTGCGGGCCGCGCGATTGACAGTGACCGGTGCGGCCAGGGCGCGGCAGGCGGTGATCGACTGCCCAGCGGTGGGCATTCGATCGGGCGCAGCGACGGGATCCGGCACGGAGCTGGGCCCCGCCGGTTCGATCGGCTCGGTCATGGAAGTGCTCCTTGCGGGGCGCCGTTACGGCGCGGCGAAGCCCTGCGCGTTGACGTAGACCTGCGCGCCGGTGGTGATGCAGGCGACGTTCATGGCCGTGGCGGCGGTGCCGCGCAGCGGGGTGGGAAAGGTGATCTCGACGGGGGCCGCCATCGCAGCCGGCAGCAGCTGCCGCCAGATCACCGTGGCGCCGTCCTTGATGACCACCTCCGTGGCGACCGTCGCGTGTGCGTTGCGGATATCGATCGAGGTGACGTAGTTCCGGATGCCGGCCGCCGCGGCCGCTCGAAGCACCACGTCGGTGGTGTTGATGATCCCGCCCGCGGCAGCGGCGTATTGCCAGTCGGCTTCGGGGATCGCGTAGGGCTTGGTGACCAGCGCGCCGATCAGCGTCGCCAGCAGGTCCACGCCACGCGCGGTGGTGACGGCGACCGGATTGGCCGAGTAGCCGGTGGCCGCCAGCACCGGCAGCGCGCCGCTGGTACCGCGGGCCTGGCCGCCTACGGGCGTGACGGCCGGCGGGATGGTGCTGAGCACGTTCACGCCCAGCCCCTGGCCCGCGACCGACTGGCCGCGGCCCGCCGTGATTTCCGTCGTCAGCTCGGCGTAGTCCGCGATGGTGACGAACTGGACCTTGATGTCCGTGTTCGAGACCGGCGCGAGGTTGCGCGAGACCGAGGCCCAGCCGGTGTTGAGATAGGCGCCGGTGAAGGTCGAGCCGACCAAATCAAAGCTGTTCGCATCGATCACCGTGATGGTGAAGCTGCCATTCGCCCCGGGCACGCCGGAGACATCGGCAATGGTCACCACATCGTTCGTCGCAAAGCCATGCGCCGCGCGGGTGATGCGCACCGCGCCGGAGCCGTTGTTCGCCACCGCCGAGACGCCGCTGATGAATTGGCGGTTCCGTACGCGGATCCGAAAACGATACAGCGCGTTCGGCTCCGGGATCTGCTGGTGGCGGACATAGGAGTTCGACCGCGCGGCCGTGGTGTCGAGCAGCCGACCATGGAAGTAGCATTCGTCATTGGTCGGCTCGAGCTCCAGCACCGACCAGCCCGCGGGCGCGGTGGTCGGGATGGTGCTGCCGGAGGCGCTGCCGAGGCGCGGGGCGCCCTCGCTCTGCACCTCGTAGTTCGCGAGCGTCGCGCTGGCGCCATCCAGCCGCCAGGCCGCGGCGCTGCGTCCGTCCGGCTGGGCGGTGGTGGGGTCGATGCTGACCAGCTCGAGCCAGACCGACTGGCTGACGATCCGCTGGCTCATATTCACCGCCACCATGACCCGCAGCGGGATGGTGAAGGTGGTGCGGCTGGTGAGCGTCAGCTCGTCGTCCAGCGTGGTGCCGGTGGAGATGGTGACCGCGCCATCCGCCACGGTGTGGGTGATGCCGCCGCCGGTGGCCGCGATTTCCCATCGCGCCGGGTTGATCTCGGTGCCGTTGAAGCTGTCGCGGAACTTCTTCTGCATGCTCTTGATCTTGAGCATGTCGTCGGTCCAGTCGTAGGCGCCTGCGATCATGGCTGTGCTCCTGGGGCAGCGCCCGCATCCGCACGCGGCGATGCGGCACCGGTGGCGGCGATTTCGATGGCGGCGAGTTGGGCCGCGTCCTGGGCGGCACCCGACTTCGCGACGCGGCGGGGATCGCTGTCGAGCGAGAGGCCAGCCTCGTCGAGCAGGGCATTGGCCTCGCGGATCATCTCGACGACCTGGCGGAAGTCGTAGCCAAAGGCGCCCACCGCCTCCGGCTGCGGCACGAAGCCGGCGCGCACCTGGGCGATCAGCGCCGTGGTGTCCTTGAGCGGGTCGATCATCTCGTGGGCGGGCGGGACGTGGGATAGGCCCTCCGGCACATCGGCGCCCCACAGTCCGAGCAGCGCGCCCTGCGCGTGAAAGCGGTCTGCGATGGGCCGAACCAGCATCGGGATGAGCATCCCGTACTGGACCTGCTCACAGAGGCGGCGGAACTCGATCTTTCCGGCGCGCAGCGACGAGTAGTTCGCCTGGGTGAGATCGCCGGCGACCTGGTCGTAAGTCAGCCCGGTGCCCACCGCCGAGGCTTCCAGCGCGCGTCGCGCGAAGGCCGCGTGGGACCCACCGCCCGAAGGGTTCACCACCTCCACGGAGCCCATGCCGCGGCGATACAGGATCATCCCCGGCTCGAAGCTCTCGACGGTGCGGCCCTGGGCATCGCGCAGCAGTCCCGACGCCGGGCCGGTCATGGCATCGTCGCCATCCTCGGACACCACGGCAGCCAGGCAGGCCTCGATCTTGGCCTTCATGAGCAGGGCGGCCTCGTAATCCCCGAGATCCCGCAGCCGGGTGAGGACGGGTGCGAGCCAGGACACGTCGCGCAGCTGGCCAGGGCGGCGCTTGCGGTAGATGTGCAGCACGTCGCGGGCCGGGACGCGCTGGCTGCTGAGCCAGGTGGCGCCACCCGGCAGGACCCAGGACGCACCGGGGTGCGCGCGGTGCAGCCAGTAGCCGACCGGCTCACCGGCTTCGCCCAGGCCGATCCCCTGGAGGGTGGGGACTCCCTCGATGACGCCCTGGCGGGCCGCGTCGAGATGGTCGCTTTCCAGCACCTGCAGGCGCAGGCCGATCGGGTTGGCCGGCGTGATGTCAGCCGGCAGCAGGCGGACGAAGCATTCCCCACTCTCCACCACGGCACGCATGACGAGCGCCTGGAGGCCATACAGGTCGAGCCGGCCCTCGGCATCGCAGGCGGTGCTGTCGGACCAGCGGCGCCAGGCCTCAGCGTGGGGTTTGTCGGGCCAGCGGGTGGTGATGCCGGCGCCGACCGCGTTGCCGGTCCAGAGATCGACGATGCGGGCGGCGTAGGGATCGTTGCGCACGGCGTCGCGGGCGCGGCGCGCCACCGTGGGGGCCGCCGCGCCGACCTCGGCCGTGGCGCTGCTGCCCGAGGCTGCCCAGCTCGAGGCACGGCTGTCCTGCGCGGCGGCATAGCCACGGAAGGCGTGCCAGGCATCACGAAGGCGCCCCATCACTTGCTTCCCTCGCGCGAGAAGTTGGCGAAGGTCACGCTGGGGCGGCGCGCCGCGGCATTCTCCGCGGCGTGCAGCACCGACAAAGCACGGCCGAGCTCGTCGAGCGACCGATACTCCACCGTGCGGCCGTCGAAAGTCACGCGGGTGGTGCCGCCGGTGAAGGCCGCGGCGAGCACGGCTGCGCGGGTGCCGGCGGGCTGCGCCAGCGCCCAGGCGAGGACGGTCGGGTTCATCACGTCCTCCTTCAGCGAAGCCAGCCACTGCGCGGCGCGAGCCAGCCGCGTGGGCGTTGGGTGTCAGTCGCGACCTGCGGCGGCGATGGAGGAACGAAATTCCCGCCGGTGGGAATCTCGCCTGCTGGCAGCGACAGCGCATCCGCCATCCGCGCCCAGCGGCCGTCACCCCAGCCATCCATGCCGAGCGCAGCCGCAGCAGCGCGGGCATAAACCCGGCAGTCCAGCGCCTCGTTGCGCTCGCGCGTCTTGACCCATTCGAGCCGACGAAAGCCATTGCGGCCGGCGCGCGCGACGAATTGCTCGGCGGTCAGCTGGCGGCAGAATTCCTCACCGGCCGCGTGCAGCGGCAGGTGGACAAAGCCTGGCGGGAACAGATCGCCACTTTCCGCCGTCGGCCGCTCCAGTTTCAGCCAGCCATAGGTCTCGCCCTTCAGGAAGGACGAGCCGACCGGCCAGACCTTCAGCCCGCCGAGCTTGCGGCCGTTCCGCCGCACCTCTGTCGCCGAGGGCTGGCCGATCGCCGCCCGCAGACCGTCCTGGCCCTTCACGGCAATTGCACGGCCAGCGCCGGCCCGCCGCACGAAGGCATAGACCTCGGCGGTGGTCATGCCGTCGCCGCTGTCGATCGCCGTCATGGCGAGGCCAAGCCGGTGGCCGGAGGCGTGCCGCCAGGTCTCGCCCAGCAGCCCGCGCAGCTCGTCCCAGACCGCCGCCTCGAAGGGATTGCCGACCAGGATGCGGTGTTCGATCAGCCAGGACTGCCGATCCTGTGCCCAGGCCCAGATGCTGGCCTCGAGGCGGTCGCGCTGGACGTCGACGCCCGCCGTCAGCAGCAGCCCCTCGGCAGCAACCGTGCCGGGCGCCCATTCCTCTCGACGATCGTAGAGCCGCTGCCAGTCCGGCGCCTCGCCGCTTTCCTGCCAGGTCTCTCCGAGGACCGTGTTCCGAAACGTCTTGATGGCGCGGTCGTCGCCCTGCGCCGCCTCCCAATCCCGCACCGCCTGGGACCAGGAGAACCAGCCAACCGGGGAGTAGAGCGCCGAAATGTGAAAGCCGATTGCGTGTGGATCCTGCGGGATGGCCGTGGGACGCCATTCGCCGCCGGCCAGCATGGCGGTCTTATGCTGCTCGCCGATGGCGCCGTCGCAGGCCTCGCAGAGGTAGCGGGCGCTGTCCGGCTCGCCCTTGTCCCAGATCAGCCGCTCGAAGCGCAGCCACTGCATCGCCGCGCAATGCGGACACGGCAGGAAGAAGCGCCGCTGATCGGAGGCCAGATACTCCCGCTCGATGCGCGACAGACCGGAGATGGTGGGTGTCGAGACCAGCAGCGTCTTGCGCCGCCAGCCGAAGGTCCGAGCCCGGGCCTCGGCCAGCGCGACGGGATCACCCTCGCCCTCGACGTCGCCGGGATAGGCGTCGACCTCGTCCAGGAACAGGAAGCGCGCCGACATGGACCGCAGCCCGACCGCGCTGTTGGCGCCGGTCATCACCAGCTGGCCGCCGGGGAACTCCTTCGATAGCTGCCGATTGCCGCTGTCACGCGAGCGGGCCGGCGCGACCCGCTGCCGGATGGCCGGCGTCTCCTCCACGAGCGGGTCGATGCGCTGGTCCGAGAAGCGCTTGGCCAGTTCGGTGGTGGGCTGCACCGCCAGCATGGGCCCCGGCGCATGGTGGATGACGTAGCCAATCCAATTATTGCCGCACTCCGTACCTCCGACCTGCGCGCCCTTCATGAAGACCACGCGCCGGGCGGGATGCGCGGGCGACAGAGCATCCATCACGTCGCGCAGATAGGGCGTGCGGTTGGTGCGCCACGGGCCGGGCTCGGCGCTGCCGCGGGAGCCGAGCATGCGATGCTTGTCGGCCCAGTCCGAGACCAGCAGCGCGGGCTCCGGCGCCATGCCATCGCGCCACGCTTGCAGGATCTCGGCGGCGCCATCGAAGTTGCCGAGCTCGCCGATGATCTGTTCGCCGGTCATCATGCGACGGCCACCCGCACGTCGTTGCGCTCGGCCAGGTGCTGGCGGAGCTTCGCGTCCATCAGCGTCTGCAGTCGATGCGCATCGACACTCAGTTCGGCCGCCAATTCCGCGGCGATGCGTGCCGGCCAGGCGAGGATGGCATCGCGCTCCTCCTTGGCCAGCCGGTGCACCAGCATGAGCGCGCGCGCCTTCTCGACCAGCTGCCCGCGACGCTCGTCGAGCCGGAGCTTGCGCTCCTGCGCTTTCAGCATCTCGTTGGCGGTGCGCGCGTTGTGGAAGCTGCTGCCGCTGGCGGAGGGCGTGGGCAGCGGCTCCGGCAGGGGCGGGGCGACGAATGCCGGCCGCGGCGGGGGCGACGGGGGCGAGGGCTGTGCCGATACCGGCGCCACCATAGCTGCCGTTTTGCGCGCCGGATCGCTGCTCGCGGCCAGCCGCGCGCGGACCTTCTCGACGTCCCAGCCGCCGCCCGGTTCCTGCGCGATGCGGCCAGCCTGCGCGGCCTTCTGCAGCGCGGTGTGCGAGATGCCCAGCCGGCGCGCCACCTCGCGCTGCGAGGGCACCAGCGCATCGGAAGCGGCTGCGATCATGATGTGATCGAACCCCTCCGATCATAGCAATTCCATGAGCGCGAGATGCGCTTGGCTCGTGCGCGGCACAGCGCGAATGGTCCGTCACACGCAGAGCATCACGCCCTGCACCACGACGGAGCCGACCATGACCGACCGCACCGCCCGCGCCGCCCGCAACCAGGAAAACAGCCTGGCCGCCTTCCTTGCGAAGAAGGCCGAATTCGACGCCCTCCTCGCCGAACTCACCCAGGCCAGCGCGGACCATTTCGGCGCCGACCCCGAGACGGTGCTCTGGGGAGAAGCGGCCTGGCTTTCGGATGCCACTGCGAAGCTGAAGGACATCGCGGACCAGCACTTCCACCGCGGCGAATACGAAGCCTGACGCGGTCCACTTCCGCACCGCCCCGACCGGCAACGGGACCCCATCGCAGCAAGCTGCGATGGGAACCCAGGCCGGCGGGGCTCCCGGCAGTAGGGGCCGATGATCGGCACCCGGAACCGGAGACCACCACGATGACGAAGCTTTCCGATACCCAGCGCGTGATCCTCAGCGCCGCCGCGCAGCACGAGATGGGCCTCGCCCGCGCGCCGAAGACCCTGCCGGCCGCCGCGCGCAACGCGGTGTTCCGCAGCCTGATCAAGAACAACCTGCTGACCGAGATCAACGCCCCGCGGGACTTCATCGGGTTGGGCTGGCGCCAGGACGAGGACGGCACCTGGATCGTGGCGCGCATCACGGACGAGGGGCTGCGCGCCATCGGCATCGACCCGAACGAGGGCGACGCGGGGGCCGGCGAGCCCGACTGCTCGGGCATCGAGGGTAGCGTGCCCGACACGGCGCCGACGGTGGCGCCGGCCGCGGAGCCCGCCACACCGGACGCCACGGTCGCCGAAGCCGCCCAGGCCGCGCCCCTGGCGGAGGAAATCGCCATGCTCGACCAGGCCCTCGCCGCACGCGCCGCCACGCCGCGGGCCAGTCTGCGCGACACCGCTGCGGCGATCCTTGCCGCATGGGACGATCAGGCCGCTCGCTTCGGGACGCACGATGGCGACCTGATCGGCGCCCTGGACGCGCCGATCGCGGCCCTGCGCACCCTGCTCGCCGGCAAGCCCACCCGCGTCGCGCGCGAGCCCGGGGCACCGCGCAAGCCGCGCGAGGGCACGAAGCAGGACCAGGTGCTCGCCATGCTGCGCCGCCCCGAGGGCGCCACGGTCGCGCAGATCGCCGAGGCCACGGGCTGGGCGCAGCACACGGTGAGGGGCTTCTTCGCCGGCCTGAAGAAGAAGGGCCACGCGGTCAAGGTGATGGAGCGGGTCCGCCAGGTCGGCCCGAACAAGGAGGGCGCCCGCGGATCCTACACGGTCTACCACCTCGCCGGCTGACCCGATCGGCGCCAGAATCACGCCGCCGCCTGCACCCCGCGGGCGGCGGCGATGTCGTTAAAGACCCGCTCCTCGCCGGCCAGCACCGCCGCTTTGCCGGTTATGCGCTGCCAACGGCGGATCGCCACATCGACATAGCGCGGATCGATATCCACCGCGTGGCAGATCCGCCCCGTCGTCTCGGCGGCGATCAGCGTGGTGCCACTTCCGAGGAAGGGATCGTAGATCGCCTCGCCGGCGGCGCTGTTGTTGATGATCGGGCGGCGCATGCATTCCACCGGCTTCTGCGTGCCATGCACGGTGGCGGCATCCTCGTCGCCGCCATTGGAGATAGCCCAGAGCGTGGCCTGGTCCCGCGCACCCTGCCAGTGGCCGGTGGCACCCTTGCGCACGGCATAGAGGCATGGCTCGTGCTGCCAGTGGTAATCCCCACGCCCCAGCACGAAGCGCGATTTGGCCCAGACGATCTGGCTGCGGATCACGAAGCCTGTTGCCTCGAGGCTCTCGATCACCGTGCGGCTGTGCACGCCGGCATGCCAGACATAGGCGACGTCACCGGGGAACAGCGCCCAGGCCTGGCGCCAGTCGGCGCGATCGTCATTCGCCACCTTGCCGGTCCGCATCGTGGCCGAGACGCCGGCTTCGTTTCGCCATTCCGGATCGTAGTTCACGCCGTAGGGTGGGTCGGTGATCATCAGATGCGGCGTCGCGCCATCCAGCAGGCGCGCGACGTCGGCGGCGCTGGTGGCATCGCCGCAGAGCAGCCGGTGGGGCCCAAGCTGCCAGAGGTCGCCGGCCCGCGTAACCGGCACGACCGGCGGCTCGGGCGCTGGCGCATCGGGATCGCCAGCAGCAGCCGGGACGTCGCCCGCGGCGTCGGCCAGCAGGCGATCCAGCATCGCCTGGTCGAAGCCGATCACGCCCAGGTCGAATTCGTCGGCGCGCAGCTCCCGCAGTTCGGCGGCGAGCAAGCTCTCGTCCCAGGTCGAGTTCAGCGCCAGTTGGTTGTCTGCCAGCCGAAAGGCCCGCGCCTGCGCCTCGGTCAGATGGCCAAGCCGGATGGCAGGCACCGCGTCGAGGCCGAAGGCCTTGGCCGCCAGGACGCGACCATGGCCCGCGATCAGGACGCCGGCATCATCCACCAGCACCGGGACGTTGAAGCCGAACTCGGCAATGGACGCCGCCAGCTGGGCGACCTGCTCGGTGGGGTGCATGCGTGCATTGGCGGCATAGGCCGCGAGCGACGCCACCGGCATCATCTCCATCTGAAGGTCAGGCCGCATCGGCAGTGACCTCCTGCCGCGCTGCCGCCACGGCGTCATAATCGCGGCCATCCTCGGCGAGCGTGACCGCCATGTCCGGATGCAGCATCCGCCAGCGGGCAATCGCCAAGTCGACATAGGCCGGCGCAAGCTCGATCGCGCGCACGCGGCGGCTGGTGCGCTTGCCTGCCAGGATCGTGGTACCGCTACCGCCGAAAGGCTCGAACACTACCTCGCCCTCGTCGGCATAGGTGCGCATCAGGAACTCCGGCAGCACGACCGGGAACACCGCCGGGTGCTCCGTCTCAATGCCGCGGCCCTTATGGCGCGTGAGGCGCAGCACGTTGTCCGGGATCCGGAAGTCCTGCACCGGCAGGCCGGCATGCTGGTATTCGGAGATGGTGCCATCTGCGGCGCGAAGGCCGCTGCCCTTGTTCGGCGTGCCGGCCCATTTGCAGGGGACGATCTTGTTCGCCTGGCGCGCCTGGCGGTTGAAGTGGAAGACGAACTCGAAGGCCGGTGCTAGGCGGCCGTTCCAGTCGCCGGGCAGACCGGGGCCCTGGTCCCAGGTGTAGAGGCCGAAGCGGCGCCAGCCGCGGGCGCGCATCCAGTCCAGCCAGCCGGCCCAATACGGGATCCATTCGCTGTCACGATGGATCAAGCCGAGGTTCACCAGCACCTGTCCATCCGGTCGCATGGCCACGTCGAGATGCTGGAACACGCCCTGCATCAGGGCGTCCCAATCCGTGCCGCCACCGGTGGTGTAGTCCCGCTGGTTCCCGTAGGGCGGGGAGGTGAACAGGAGCGCGGCGCGGTCCTCGTCCATCACATGCGCCACGGTGGCGGCGTCGGTGCTGTCGCCACAGAGCAGGCGGTGGTCACCCAGCAGCCAGAGGTCGCCGGGCCGCGTAACCGCCTGGCGCGGCGGCTCGGGCTCGGCATCGGCGGGGTCCTCGGCGGGCGCCTCGTTGCCAGGGGCGTCGGCGCTGGCAACGGCCGGGCTGGCAAGAGTCCCGTTGCCAGGGTCCGTTGCCACCGGCTCCATGCCGGCCAGCAGCCGATCGATCTCGCCGGCATCGAAGCCAGTCAGCGCCAGATCGAGACCGCCCATCTCCTGCAGCTTGGCCACCTCGGCGGCGAGCAGCGCTTCGTCCCACCCGGCGCTCAACGCGATGCGATTGTCCGCCAGGCGGTAGGCGGCCTTCTGCGCTTCGGTCAGTCCGGCGCGGGTGATGGTGGGGACGGTCTCCAGGCCCAGGGATTTGGCGGCTTGCAGGCGACCATGGCCGGCAATGACCTCGCCGCGCTCATCGACCAGCACCGGCGCTACGAAGCCGAACTCCAGGATGCTGGCGGCGATCTGCGCAACCTGTTCGGCGGAATGCGTGCGCGCATTGCCGGCATAGGGCAGCAGGGAGGCGACCGCGCGCGCCTCGACGGCGCTCGCAGACCATGGGGCCTGGGGCATGCGCACCTGCTGAAATCGATCGTGGTGGTGAGGATTGCCGCCTGGCGAGGCTGGCAACGCGGCGTCGTGGCAACCTCGAAAAATGGCCTGGCGCTAGGAATGTTGCGCGCTTCCGCCCCCCGCATACAGCGGGGCCAGGAAGGACCCTGCGGCTCGAGAGCCACAGTGGCTGATCAGCTGGCGAGTGGCTCGGGAGCCGCGGTGCTCGACGCACCTTCTCGACGTGTCATCATCATAGCCAACTCGATTTGCGCGCCGCCATGGGGTCTATTGTAACAGCGCAGCCGAGATGTTCAGAGCGATGCCGACGCTCGCTCGACTGCATCGCGCGACGCCTGCAACGCAGCCAGGGTGAGGCCCGCCTGCTTCACCGCCGCGGCTTCGCCAGGATCAACGTAGGACACCTGCTCTTCAGCGTCGGCCACGCCCGCGACGATCTGCTCGCGCAACTCGTCCAGCCACGTCTTTGCATCGGATGGATCGGCATCGGGCTCGCGCAGCCATTCGGCGACGATCATCTCGACCTCGCGTGCGATGCGGTGCGGCGGCACGCCCTTCGCGGCGAGCGCCATCAGTCGGACAATCGCGGCGTCAACGGGACGCACCCGTGCCTGCCTTCGGGCGGCCATGGTTTCACTCCTTTCGGCTCCCGCACTGCATAGCATGTTCTTGTCTTGTTCTCATAGAGGAGGCTATCGTCGGGCATGCCCGACGGCGACCAGCCCCGCACCCCTGTTCCGTGGCTCAGCCTGGCTACGCTGGCGGCTGCGCGGGCAGCACGCCGCCCGCCTGGCGCGCTTGCCTGGAGGGGTGAAAGCGACAGCAAGGCGGTGCGCGACGTCATCCTGGCACACCACCCTGCCTTGCCGCTCACGATGATCGCCGAGGCCCTCGCCTACGTCCTGGGTTCCGAGTGACGATGCTCCGCGTCACGCCGCCCGTGACCGCGGCACGAGGCCGAAGTGCATTGCCAGGATTCCGAGTGCCGCCACCAGCATGCCACCCGCGATTGGCTGCGGCACTGGCCTGCCGCTCCAGCCTCGACGGGCCGCCCATTCGCGGACCGAAATCTCGAGGCCGACGACGAACCATGCGCAGGAGCCGGCCGGGCTATCGTGCCCGCCAAGCGCATCCATCGCCGCGAGCACACGGCGGCGCGCATCGACCTGGCGGTTCGACATCGTGCCTGCGGTCGATCCGGGCAGGTAGATCAACTGCGAGGTGGACATGCTGTCGATCGCGGCGCTGCGGAACAGCGTCCGGAAGATGCAGCCCGCCTCGTGCATCTGCGGCGTGATGTTCCCGTTGGCCAGCATCATGCCGAGCGTGTCCACGGCGCGGCGATGCTGGACCGGGACGCCGGTCTCCGGATCAGCCTCACGAACCGGCTCCGAGAACCCGCCATGCTGGAGCCGCCACTTCGACGGGCCGAGCGCCTCGTCCCGTTTGGAGGTCTTTGCCTTCCGCTTACCGGCCATGAATCTTCTCCTGCTGCCGTGGCCCCCAGCGGCGCACGGCTTCGTTCTGGATCGCCTGGCGCAGCCAGGGATCGGTGATGTCCTCGAGGTGCAGCGAGATGACGCCCTGCTGCTGCCAGACACGGCGGCGCAGCATTTCCATCTCCGGCGTGGTGGTGGCGCTGCGGGTGCCGCGGTTGAGGCTGGACCTCGGGGGCTGAGGGCCACCAATGATTCGCTGCGATCCCTGCACGGGAAGGCGGTCACCATTCGCGCGCACGCGCACGTGGCCAGGGGGGTCTATTGGGAGATTCATCAATATATCAATTCATCAAGGTGTCTCTCTCTCCGAACACGCGTGACCGGTATGGCCCCGTGTGCGGCCGCGTGACGTATTGACGTGTTGACGTATGCGCGCGGAACCGGCCTCTGGCCTGGGTTTCGGCACCTTCGTGCGGCTTGATGAATGGGATGCGTCAAGGCGCTGCCTCCTTGCTGCCAGTCGCGTCAGGTGTCCCGCGCGCCGTGAACAGCATCGTGGGTTTGGTGCCGGTCTGCTTCACGCTGCGCGTGACCAGTTCACCCTCGACCAGCGCATCGAAGATTTCCTCGCGCTCGCGCTTCGACAGGAACTGGGTCTTGCGGACCAGGGCGTTCCGGCTGATCTCGCCAGCGGCGCGGATGATCTCCAGGACGCGTTTGTGGTTCGCCTCGGTGTCGTTGTCCGAGACGAGACGCTCGGCTTCGCGGAGCAGCGTGCCGATGCAGTGCTCGACCAGCGCCGATGCCCAGGTGACGTCGTGCGCCTCGGTGATGGGCCGGGCGGGATCACGACTGACTGCGGCGATCATCGCCAGCTTGGCGGTGTTCTCGGCGTATCGGCCGAATAGGGCGGTGGCGTGGGTGCCGCGGTGTGAGCGCAACAGGTCGGTGGCCTCACGGCGCACGCGGGCCATTGCGGTCTCAGCGTCCCGGGTCATCGGCACCGTGTAAGCGTGGATCGGCGCCGAGGATTCCATCGCGTCGGCGATGTTCCCGCCATGGCTGTGGCCCGGCACGCCGCGGGCGATCCCCTGGAGGGCCGCTACGAGGTCTGGCGGCGGATCCATGGCGGCGGGCGCCTCGTTGCGCTCGGGGTAGTCGTCGTCGGTCAGGAACACCAGGAAGCGCGCGATGGAGCCGTCCGCCAGCGCGCCACCTTCGAGTGCCGACCAGAACGGGCCGGGCACCGTGACGCCCCAGATGCAGGCGCAGGGCTGCTCGATGGTGACGCGCGGCCGCACCTTCTGGTCGGCGTATTCCGCGCCGATGTAGGGCTCGGCCGCCGAGGTGTAGAGCTTCGTCAGCTCCGACCAGATGGCCGCCTTATGCGCCGGCGCGCGCTGGTTCAGGACCAGCTTCAGGAACTGGCCGAATTCGTCGACCTGGAACAGGCGCGCGGGATGGCGCTGCAGCGACGTGAGCAGGCCGGCGGAGGAGGCGAGATCCTCGCCGCCGAGGTAGCGATCGAGGCCTGCCGCATAGACTGCCCGCTTAGCGCAGCGCCGGGCATGGTCCTTCCCGCCGCCGCTGTCGGCGATGCCGATGGCGTAGACGTTGCTGCGCAGGTCGGTCGGCGTGCGGTACCGGCGGCCGGCGATGGCGCCAACCAGGCAAATGGCCGCACCCAGCGAGAGGAACGGCTGCGGGCTGACGGCGCTGGCGGTGGCGTAGTCCACGAACATGCGCAGCGCGCCGTCCACCTGCAGCAGTTCGGGTGGGACGCGATAGGGCTTCGGCGGCGGCGCGATCGGCAGCGGCGCGACCGCGACCTTCGCCAGCAGGCCCGCCGCGGGATGCGGCTGGGTCGCCTGCTCAGCGGCAGTTCCGTTCAGCGTCAGGGCGGGATCCGGCACCCAGCCGCGCTGTTCGGCCAGCCAGTAGATCTTCCCCGCGCCGACGCTGTGCGGCCGCAGCGAGGCCCAGCGCCGCTCGGGGGTGTCGGATCGACCGGACTGGCCCGATTTCCCGGACCGCCGAGACCAGTCGAGCCAGATGTCGCGCCCCTCCTCGCCTATCGCGGCCTTGATGGCGGCACCGACGGTGATCCACTCGTTGCCCGGCAGGTCGTCATTCGGCAGCCAGGCAAGTGCCGCCGCGATGGCGTCGAGCGTGCCCTTCGGGTCGCTCGGGCCGCGCCAGGTGCTGGTCGGCGCGTCCGCCAGGATCGAGTTGACCCGGACCTCATCCGGCACGAGCTGCCAGGCCGCGTCCAGGAACGCCGCGCAAATGGCCTCGTCCACCACCGGCAGCCTGGACAGCGGCATCTCCACCAGGCTGTCCTCCGGCCATTCATAGGGGCGGCCGGTATCGGGGTGCACGGCATAGGCGACGAATTGCTGGCCGCGCGCCAGCAGCTCGAGGGGGTGGCGCTTGCGGCCAGCGAAGGGCGGGGCGGCGCGATAGACGAGCAGCCGCTTCGGGGCGCGGCCAATGCGCAGGCAGGGCGTGTCGCCCAGCATGGAGGTGGCGAGCTCAGCGATTTGGATGGCCAGCGCGCCGTCCAGGATATCGATGTCGATGCCCACCACGGCCCCGGTGGCGATGCCCACGCCGCAGCCGGGCCAGCGGCGCCAGATATCGACCTCGAAGGGCTTCGTCGGCCGGTCGCAATGCCGCGCCCAATCGGGATAGGGCGACCATTCCCCACCGGTGAATCGCCCCGGCACCTTCGTGCCCGGCATGATGGGGATGACCGAGTACCCGTTGTCGACCAGGCGCTCGCCATAGTCCGCCATGAAGGAGGGGGCGTCCGTCATTCGCTGCCACGCTCCTGTGCGGCAATGGCTGCGTCGCAGGCGCGCTCCAGGCGCAGGATCTCGGGATAGAGGGCGGAGATCTGTTCAGCGGCGCGCTGGAGCGCGCGACGTGCAGCTTCCAGCTCCGTATGGATGTTGCGGACCGGGCCGATGATGTCGGTGTCGAGCTTCGCAAAATACTGCGCAGGCTTGGCCCAAGGTCCTCGTGAGCCGTATGGGGCACGTTCTGCGGGGTCAGGCCGGGTCGTGAGGCCAGCGCGTACCTTTTCCAGATCCCAGCGGCCATTCGGTTCCCGCGCGATGCGACCGGCACGCTCCGCCTTCATGAGTGCGGTGTGCGAAATTCCCAGCTGGCGCCCAAGCTCGCGAGTCGAAGCGATACTGCCTCCACCCGTAAGGCGAACGACATCATCTCCGGCGCCGATACGATCTCGCCAAGCAGCCGCTTTCGTGGACTTCTTCCGCGTGAATGTTGAGGCCAGACTTCGCCGGATCCTCTCCAAGTCCCAGCTGCCGTCTGCTTCGCGCGTGATGCGTCCAGCGCGCTCTGCTTTGTGCAATGCGGTGTCCGACAAACCCAGCTGCCGGGCTGCTGCGCGAGTCGAGCTGATGCTGGTCATCGAGCTGCTCCGGGGAGCCGTGGCGCTGGGTGCCGACCCGCATCCAGCAGGCGCGCGAGTTCGTCCTGGTAGGCGGTGATGATCACCTCCAGCAGCGTCAGCCACTCGCCCTTGGTCAGCACCGCGAGATCGGTCTTCCCGATGCTCTCCAGATACTCGCCCGCCATGGGGCTGGCCGCCGCGATCGCGGCGATCTCGTGCTCGTCGGGATCAACCACGCCCCACCTCCGGCAGAGCGCGCTCATGCAGCGCATGGAACAGGCCGGCAGGGGCTCGGAGGTCCGCACGCGCGGATCGAACCAACCGAAGCCGCGGGCGGTGCGGAGGCGACATGCGGCGCATCTCACACGAACCTCGTGGCGGCGATCTCGGTGTATTGGCCCGCGGGCCGCACCTGGATCGCGATGGGACGGCGCAGCAGATCCAGCTGTTCGAGCGCCTTATCCACCGTTGTCGGGGGCGGCAGATTGCCAGCACGCCGCCGCCACCAGCCCACCGCCTTGTCGCGCGGGAAGCCGGTATGCTCGAAGCAGACCCATTCGCTGTGCCGCGCGAGGCCGCATTCGTAGGTGACCCGCAGTGAGGCTGGCTTCCCAGGCTTGTCGTGGCGCGCGTAGGTGATGCCGGTGACATCGCACCAGGCCGCCTGGATCTGCGTCGAGAGCAGCGCGTTCGACGCCGCCTGCGGCGCCACCTTCACGACCGGCGGCGGGAACTCGTGGTCGCATTCGATGCAGTGCCGCGCGCTTGCGTGGTTGATGGTCTGGCACTCGGGGCACACCTTGATTGGGGCCTCGCCATCGCCAGCGGGCTCCTTCTTGCGCCCATCCACGGTGTCGATCGGGCCATGCCGCGCCGTGTTGCCGGCGAAGTCCAGGACCAGGCAGTCATCCTTCCCCTCGGCGAGCCGTGTGCCGCGGCCGACCATCTGGACATAGAGGCCGACGCTCTTCGTGGGACGCAGCAGCGCTATCAGGTCGGTGCCAGGTGCGTCGAAACCGGTGGTGAGCACATTGGCGTTGGTGACGCACCGCAGACGACCAGCCTTGAACGCCGCCAGGATGCCGTCGCGCTCCGGCGCCGGCGTGTCGCCGGTCACGGTCTCGGCCGAGTTGCCATGCTCACGGATGGCGTCTCGGACATGGCGGGCGTGAGCGACGCCCGAGCAGAACACCAGCCAGGAGCCGCGGCCCTCGCCGTGCTGGACGATCTCCGCCACGGCGGCGCGGGTGACCTCGTCGCGGTCCACTGCCGCCTCGAGGTCCTTGGCGATGAACTCGCCGCCGCGGGTGCCGACGCCGCCGACGTCGAGCTGAGTCTCGGTCCGCTTCGGGACAACCGGGCAGAGATAGCCCTGCTGGATCATTTCCAGCACCGGCACCTGGAAGGCGATGTCGGTGAACAGTCGATCCTTCCCCTCGTGCAGCATGCCGCTGTCGAGGCGATAGGGCGTGGCCGTGAAGCCCACGACCTTCAGCAGGCCCGCGTTGATCTCATTCAGCTGCGCCAGGAAGGAGCGGTACATGCCGCTATCGCCGCGGCCGAGCAGATGCGCCTCGTCGATCAGCACGAGGTCGCAGCGCTGCACCTGCCGCGCGTGGCGGTGGATGGACTGGATGCCGGCGAACAGGATCTGCGCATGGATGTCGCGGCGCGACAGCCCTGCCGAGTAGATGCCGGCCGGCGCCTCTCGCCAGGCGCGCAGCAGCGCCATGAAGTTCTGCTGAATCAGCTCCTTCACGTGGGTGAGGATCAGCACCCGTGTGTCGCCATAGGCGGCGATCGCCTCGCGGGTGAAGCCGGCGATGCAGAGGCTCTTGCCGGTGCCGGTCGGCATGACGACCAGCGGATTGCCGCTGCTGGCCGAGAAGTAGTCGTAGAGCGCCTCGATGGCGGCGCGCTGATAGGGGCGGAGCGACAGGGTCATGCCGCCACTCCCATCGCCACGGCATCCACCTTGCTGAGCCAGCGCCCGCCTGTCTCGCAGCCGGTGCAGATCAGCTCGGCGATGTGCGGCCCCTTGCCAGGCCCGACACGATAGATCGTGCCGCGGCAGATCCGGCACGGCAGGTGCGAGACGATGTCCGGCCGCACCGCGGCGGGCACGCCGTCACGCCATTCGCCGCCATCCGGCAGCCGATAGCTGACCCAATCCTCCCCGGCGTCGACCTGCTCGGCGGCCACGAAGTCCGGCAGGTAGAGATGCGCGGCGCAACCGGCCTCCTGGTCGCGCCGATCCAGCGGGGCGCTGTGCCGGGCGCAATGCCAGTCGCCACCCTGCGCTGGCGAAGCATGCAGGCACGACCGGCAATGCCGCTCCGGTGCCGCGCCGGCATGGCAGACGGCGTGGTGGTCGCAGAAGCGGCACTGCCACCAGGCCGAATCCTGACTGATACGGGCCGGCGGCCGGGCTGCGCCGATGATGCGCTCGGCCTTGGCCAGGATGCGCAGGCCCGCCTCGGCATTGTGGCGGATACGCTCCTGGTAGAGCTCGTCCGTATCCTTGCAGACCGCCAGGTAGAAGGCCCGATCGAGGCCGGCGAGCTGCATGTACGCCTGCATCTGCGCCCAGTGCAGTGGCTTGGACGCGGCGACGCCCTCGGCCTTCAGCTTCGCGAAGGACTTCGCGCTGTGCGTCTTGAACTCGCAGACGTGCCAGGTGGACGGCGCCTCCGGAAAACCGATCGCCACAGCGTCCATGCTGCCGCCGAAGTGGCCGGAGGCATCGCGCAGGTTCCACTGCCGCCCGGACGCGGGATCCAGGTCCAGGACCGTCACGCCGATGCGGCGCAGGTCGGCGACGAAGCGGGCCTCGGCCAGATTGCCGGTGTCGAACAGCCGCAGCAGCCGGCCCGTGTGCCGGGCGCGCGTGGCCCACCGGAAGGAATACCAGATGGCCCGCTCGCATTCGGTGCCAATCAGCGAGGCGCCGAGATGCGCGCGATAGCCGTTGTCCGCTGCCGCCTCATAGGCCGCGTAGATGGCGGTGACGGTGGGACATGCGGGCGGAGGAAGGGCAGCCATGGCCTGATCCTGCTTCGAGGGAGAGAGGCCGGCAGGCGCGAGGCCTGCCGGCAGGTGATCAGGCATTGCGGCGCCAGGGCGGGGTCGCCGCCGGTCCGGTGCGGGCGGCCGGCGGAGGCGCCGCGGCTGCCGGACGGGGCCCCGGGCTGGCAGGGCGCGGGGCGGTGCCGGACGCAGCGCCGGCATTGGCCGCGGAGTAACCGGCCACCTTGTTCCGCGCTTCGCGGTAGACGCCGTACTTGTCGTTGCCGGCCGGCTCGACCTTCAGCGTCACGATCAGCGGCTTGAAGTGCAGCTGCTCGCTGTCGCTGACATGCACCTGGCCGACCGCGTGGCAGATGGCCGACAGCGTGCGCTGCGCGATCTCCACCGTCTGTTCGTTGCGGTTCACCAGGTTCAGCTGGTCGAAGATCTTCCGGCGCGCCGAGGGGCCTTCCAACACCTCGAAGACCAGCTTGAGCAGCTGCCCATCGCCCGCCTTGGTCGGCAGCATCTCGCTCTCGATCAGATGCGCGAGGTACTTGCCGGGCGGCAGCACCTCGAGCGGGACGGCGGGGGCGACCTCGGTCGCGTCAAAGGTTCCATTGAGGGATGCCATGGGTCAGCTCCGGGCTTCGGTGGCGGAGGCGGGGGCGGCGCTGGGCGGCGTCGCGTAGAAGGGGATGCCGGCGGCGAGCTCGGGCCAGGACAGCGGTAGCGTCTCGGCCAGGCCGAAGCGGTTCTTCGCCAGGAAGGCCGGCCGTTCGGCGGTGTGCAGCAGGCGATCGCCGCCGCTCACGCCGCGGACCACCTTCTTGTTGAAGCCGACGTCCGACTTCAACGTGCTGACGCGGTAGTTCGCGAAGAGCACGGCATCGACATGCTCCTGCACCAGGGCCGATGCGCTGCGATGGAGCTTCGGCTGGTACCGGTCGTAGGGTTCCGTCTCGGGGCTGTCGAAACGCTTGATCTCGGCGTGGGCGATGAGGATCACGCCCATGCCGCGCTCCTCACGCAGCGCGTTCACGCCGTCGAGGAAGCCGCGCCAGGTATCCAGCGCCGCCAGGTAGCCCTTGCCGTAGCCGAAGGACTCGATGTCCGGCTGGTTGTGGGTCTGCGCCGTGTGCTGCCACACCAGCGGTTCCAGCCAGTCGAGGCTGTCCACCACCAACGTCTCGAAATCGTGCGGCTCGGAGTAGAGCGCGCCCAAGGCCTCCATGATTTCATCGAAACTGCGCAGCAGCCCGAAGGTGGTCGCCTCGATCCGGCCGAGGCCATCCTCGGTCTGCAGGATGACGGGCCGAGGCGAGGCGGCGGCGAACTCTGTCTTGCCGACACCGGCCACGCCGTAGAGCAGCAGCCGCGGCGGCGAGAGGCTGGTGCTGCTGCGCAGGGATGCGAGGGAGATCGCCATCAGTGCGCCTCCCCTTTCGCGGCGCGCGGCTTGGCCTTGATGACGTCGACCTTGATGTCGCCGCCGGCGCGCGCGACGACTTCGGTGAAGCTGTCGAGCGTCGGCTCGAAGGCGGCGACGTCCTTCGCGCGGGCGACGGCATCCCCCTGCAGCGGGATGACGACCTGGATACGGAGTTCGTGCGCCATCACGCGGCGTCCTTCTGTTCGAGGGTGTAGGAAGGGCGGCCGGTGGCGACGGTGCGTGCCGGCTCGAAGACCGCGCGGATGCGCGGCGGCCAAGCCGTGAAGCGGCTTTCCGGCACGCGGATCTCGGTGGTGACGTAGTCCGCGGGGTCCTCGCCCCACGACACGATGGTGGCGACCGCCGCGGCCAGCTTCGGCTGGTCCCACGCCGCCTTCTTCGGGAGGTCGGCGACGACCTCGAAGGCGTCATCCGCGATGCGGACGCGGCCGGTGTCCTTGCCCTCGGCGCGACGGGCCGCGGCGGCGGGGGCGCCGTAGCGGGCATGCAGCGCGTCGTGCAGCAGGTCGGCGAGGTGCTTGGCGTCGGCCTTCAGCGCCCCGACCTCATCCAGCAGCAGCGCCAGATGATCGACGGGCAGGCGTGCGGCTTGCGCGGCGTCCATCTCGCGCAGCTGCGCCAGAGTGGTTCGGTTGGTCATGGTGATCCTTTTGGTCGAGGGGGTGGTGCTCATCGGACGGTCGCCAGTTCGGCGAGCCAGAGGAGCGCGATGAAGCCGCCGGCCAGCAGCGCGCCACCGGCGAGATGGCGCAGGCCTTCGCCAATGGCGCGCTGGTAGTGCGCGGTGCGCGGACTCACTGCGCAGGCTCCGTGACGGCATCGGCGGGCGGCAACGCGCCTTCCTCGGCCTGGCGCGCGCGACGAGCACGACTGCGATCGGAATCGGGGTCCGCGCACCGTGCGCTACGGCCGACGATCTCCAGCCAGACGTGCAGGGGCAGCACCACGAAGGGCGCGGCGCGATCGCGCCAGAGGAACAGCGCGTCGTTCCCGCCGAGCCAGCGCTCCAGCGTCTTGAAGCCATCGCCCTCGGCGCGGGCCTTGACCTCTGCCTTCACCGGCTCCGAGCCGCGAACGTAGAGATCGACGTCGGCGCCGTTGCCGCGGTACCGGACGGCGCCGGAGAGCGGCACGCGCTCGGCGTGGATGCCGCACTTCAGATGGGTTTCGACGATGGCGCGCTCGCGGCGCAGGCCCTTGTCGCGGGATGGTTTGCCCATGATCGGTCTCACGCCGCCTGCTTGAGAGCAGTGGGGATCGGCATGGCCGCGCTGCGGAGGGCGCGCGGCCGAGGTCGCACGATCAGCAGGTAGGCAAAGCGCTCGTCGCCAAGCCGGCGCTGCACCAGATGCACCCAGCCGGCCTCGGCCAGTTGCAGAACACGGTCGGCGACAGCGCCGAGATCTCGGCAGCGATCCGGACTGAGCACCTGCGTCTGCGGTGCCCGATCCCGGGCCAACATGCCGACGTGGTAGGTGATGGTGTCGCCGGGCATCGCATCGGCAAGTCGATCGCAGAGATCATTCTCGCTCACGACGACGTTCGTCGGCACGCTGGCCTTCGACACCTGGGCGGGTGGCAGCAAATGGGTGGTGAGGTGCGCGAGGTGCATCGGTCGGCTCTCCCTGGAACGCATGGTTCGGCTCTTGCTCTCTACGGATCGGTGGGTGGGTTTTTCTCAGCCGCCGCTGTGCGCCTGGCCTCGCGCGCTGCCGCGCCGCGGGCGAAGGCCCGTCGCGTGTAGCCAGCAGCGGAGATCGGCGACCGTGCGGTAGAAAGTCGGGCGGGACTGGGTGCTGGCACGCTGCGCGCTCGGCACATCCCCCTCGGCTGCCAGCAGCCGCAGGATGGATTGCGGCGCGGTCGGCAGTTCCTCGGCCACGCGCTGGAGGTCGAGTTCCAGGCACGGATCGGTGTGATCCTGCTGGGTCGCTGAGCAGCCGTTAGGGAACGCGTCCACCTCGAGCGGGAGGAACACCGGCCGCGGCTGGTCCCGCTGAATGCGCGCGTGGTCCGCGACGACGTGCCGGGCCACGAACCCGACAAAGGTAGACCAGGCCCCGCGAGCCGGGTCGAAGTGCCGGCTGCGTTGCAGCATGGCGACCAGGATGTCCTGGCGCAGGTCTTCCCGGTCAGAGGCGGAGAGTTGCAGCCGGCGCGCCCCCCGGGCGGCCCGGTGCTGGGCGGTGGAGAGGGCCTGGCGCAACTGCGGCTGGTCCCAGGCGGGTCGGTCGGCGGGGTTCGAAGTGCGTTGTGTGATCATGTCTGGCTCCGGCATCGCGCTGGTTGCGTCGATGAGCGGACCGGACCACGAGGCGCTGCGGCCGATTGACCAACAAAGGCGATAAATGCCGGCCAGGATTGTGCCGGCCCATTCTTGGCCGGCAGGAAAACCAGGGGTTTCCGAGGACTACGCCAGGACCGGGCGCCGCGCGGAATTTCGGTGCGAAGATTTAATGACCGGGACTCGTTTGCGATGCTGGACTCAGCACGACGGAGGAACATAAAAGGAACACGTGCCTTAACCCCTCACGTAATCAACCGAGGCTTGCCGCAATGCCGGTGTCCCTGACCTATGCCCACCACCCGCAGACCGGCGTCCCGCATCGGCTCACGGCCGAGGCTGTTTGGGCTGTCGCCGCCCAGCTGCGCCGCGTCGTCGCGCGGAAGGACAGCGCCTGGGCGTTGGATGCGGGAGCGCTGGCCGCCACTGCGAGCGTGCTCGAGGTCAACAGCCGGCAGATCACCGCCGAGTGGGACTTCGCCCATGCGGTGCATGATGAGGACGGCCGCGCTGTGCTGGGCATCTGCGAGACCGATCCCGCAGCACCCGGGCTGGCTCTGGTGTCGGTCAATGCGGGCATGATGGCCAACCGGCCGGAATTGGCGCTCAGCACGGCAGCGCATGAGGTCGGCCACATCGTATTCGACGTGCCTTCGGCGGTGGAGCAGCCTGCCCGGCGCTATCGGTCGGTGACGGCTGACCCTGGCTGCCTCGACCGGGCCACCTTGCTGTCCGAGCGACGCGCCAATGAGTTCATGGGGGCGCTGCTGGTGCCGCCTTCGCCACTGCATCTTCGCATGGTCGCCCATGCGCGGGCCGAGAAGCTGCGGATGGTGCATGCGCCGCATCGTGGACGCCGCGGATTCCGAGTCCTCGCCCGCGACACGCCCGAGGAAGCCCTGGCGGGTGTCGTGGCGGCGCTGGCCGGCGATTTCGGCGTCTCGGACAGATTCATCGCCGTGCGACTGCAACGCTACGGCTTGATTGAAGGAGCAAGGCTGTGAGCTTTGGCAGGATCATCCGGGAGCGCCGGACCGCACTCGGGATCGGCATGACCGACATGGCCGATCGGCTGGGGATCTCAGCGGCCTATTGGTCGCGGATCGAACGCGACATGGAGAGCCCGCCGCGCGATCAGCTCATCGAGCGCGCGGCCGCGATCCTCGGCCTGTGTCTGGATGATGTGTTTGTCGAGGCGCAGCGCCTGCCACCTGACATGCGCACCGATATGGCGAAGGTGGTGCGTGCCTATCGCCGCCTGCGCGCGATCGACCGGACGGAGAGGTGATGGCCAAACCTCCCCCCCGCAACCCGTTCTACGGACTGGCTGAGCTCTGCGAGCACTGGTCGCTCTCGGAGGCCGACATCGCCGCCTACGCCCTGGAAAGCGAATTGACCCTGTCGATCGCAGTGGGTGGGCTGCGTGTCGAAACGAGCGAAGTCGAGGAGGATGCCGACGGCCGACCGTTCAGCATTCCGACCGGAACGCGCTGGATCGTCGGCACGATGGACATCCGCAGCGTCGATGCCTGGTCCGTGTTGCTGAATGGCTCGCAAGCCATCGGGCGATTCTGCGGCGTGCAGGGGGAGGTGCTTGATCTCCCTGAGCAGGATGATGAGCGCGCCACGATTCTGGTTGACCGCCAGTCGCTGGTGGTGCGCCGAGCCGAGATGGAGCGCTTCCAGGAGGCGCAGGGCATCGGCTGTGTCCATTCGGCGATCGCTGCCGTGGCAGGTGCGAACGGGCGGGAGAAGTCACGCGGTGCACCGCCCAAATTCGATTGGGAAGGCTGCTGGTGCGAGATCGCGAAGACCATCTACGACCCGGGCCCACCGGCGACGCAGGCTGAATGGCTGCGGATGATCCAGGACTGGTTTGCCGATCAGCTGGGACCCGACAATGTGCCTTGCGACAGCTCGATCAAGGCGCGTCTGAGCCGGATTTGGCCGACCGTGAAGCCGAATGTCGGACGACCGTCGGCACTGACGGCCGTCCATGGCGCCGCGCCGAGCCGGCCGGCTGAGAAGGTGCGGGTGGCGAGGCGGTAGAGAATAGGCAGGACAATGCGTGCTGGATCCCGATGCCCCTGCCGAACCCGATCAATGGCCACCTCCCGCCGCACCTGCGTGAGGTGTGCACCATCCTCGCTGCGGGGTTGGTGCGGCTGCGCAGCCGCGCTGCCGAGGATCATGCGCGAGATGCCGAGATAGCTCGGGGGGCGGGAGACAGTCGCCTTCACTCCACCGCCAGGCAGCGCCTGCATGCGAACCCCAACAGGAAGGGACTCGCATGACCAGACGACCCACCGCCGCGCCCGCGCCGGCGCCCACCATCCCGACGATCCCGCCGACGCAGGTGCTGAGCCGGCTCGCCGCGCTGCAGGCGGCGCCCACCGCCACGTTGAAGCAGCAGTGGCGCGAACTGTTCGGCAAGGAGCCGCCGCCCTGGAACCGGGCCTATATCCAGAGCCGACTGGCGTATCGAATCCAAGAGCTTGCCTATGGCGGGCTGAAGCCTGAGACCGTCGACCGGCTCGTGGCCCTGGGCGAACAACTGGATGGCGGCAACGTTGTCCTGCGCCGAATCCGCGCAGATGGCAGGCCGCTCGCCGGGACGCGGTTGATCCGGGAATGGCAAGGTGTTCAGCACGTGGTCACCGTGCGCGCCGATGACTTCGAATTCGAGGGGCGGCCCTATCAGTCGCTCTCGGCCATTGCCCGCCACATCACTGGCACGCGCTGGAACGGTTGGACATTCTTTGGATTGCGCGCGCGGAGTGAGGCATGAGCCGCCGCGCCCGCATCGAGCCGGCGATGCTGGCCACCACGAAGAAGCTGCGCTGCGCGGTCTACACGCGCAAATCCACCGATGAGGGACTGGAGAAGGAATTCAACACGCTCGACGCGCAGCGCGACGCGTGCGAGGCGTACGTCACCAGCCAGCGTGCCGAGGGGTGGCTGCTGGTGCGCGACCGCTATGATGACGGCGGCTTCTCGGGCGGAACACTCGAGCGGCCAGCGTTGCAGCGCCTGCTGCGCGACATCCAGGCCGACCAGGTCGATGTCATCGTGGTCTACAAGATCGATCGGCTCAGCCGCTCACTGATGGATTTCGCCAAGCTGGTCGAGGTGATGGACGCGCATGGCGTGACCTTCGTTTCCGTAACGCAGAGCTTCAACACCACGACCAGCATGGGCCGGCTGACGCTGAACATCCTGCTGAGCTTCGCGCAGTTCGAGCGAGAGGTCATTGGCGAGCGAATCCGCGACAAATTCGCAGCCTCCCGCGCACGCGGAATGTGGATGGGAGGCAAGGTGCCGCTCGGCTACGACGTCGTGGCCAGGAAGCTGATCGTGAATGAGGATGAGGCGCCGCGGGTGCGCCGCGTGTTCGAGATCTTCGCCGAGACGGGATCGGGCACCGAGACGGTGAACCGCCTTCGGGCAGAGAGTGCCACCAGCAAGGCCGGGCGCCCGCTGGACAAAGGCGATGTCTACAAGCTGCTGAACAACCGCACCTATGTCGGCGAGGCCGCGCACAAGGGGCAGGTCTATCCCGGTGAGCATCAGGGCATCGTGCCGCGGGAGCTCTGGGATCGGGCGCATGCCGTGCTGCAGATCAGCCCTCGGGTCCGCGCCAACCAGAATCGGGCGCAGACGCCGGCGCTGCTGAAGGGGCTGATCTTTGGGGTCGATGGCCGGGCGCTGTCGCCCACCCACGCCCGGAAGAATGGGCGGCTCTACCGCTACTATGTCGCGCAGCGGGTGCTGAAGGGCGACGCCGCGGGGGACGCCAGCATCGTGCGTCGGGTCTCGGCTGCGGAGATCGAGGCGGCGGTGGTGGACCAGGTGCGGGCGCTGCTGCGGCAGCCGGAGATCGTGGTCGGCACCTGGCGCGCTGTGCGAAAAGACGCGCCAGATTTGACCGAGGGCGAGACCGAGGACGCGCTGCACCGCCTCGACCCGCTTTGGGCGCAGCTGTTCCCGGCGGAACAGGCGCGGATCGTACGGTCGCTGGTGGAGCGGGTGGTAATCGGCCCGGCTGGCGCGGACATCAGGTTGCGGCTGGATGGGCTTGGCGGTCTCGTTCGTGACCTCACCGCGATGGCACCACATGCTCTGAGGGCGGCAGCGTGACGGCCGCAACCAGCATCACAGTCCGAGTGCCACTGGCGATTCGGCACCGGCCGGGACGGAAGACTATCGTCATGCCGGCGGAGGCGGGACCGGCCGCGGTTGCCACAAGGGCCGACCCGGCGCTGGTGAAGGCGCTGGCTCGCGCGCACCGATACCAACGCCTACTAGACCAAGGTCGCCATGGATCGTTGACCGAACTGGCGGCGGCCGAGAAGGTGGACCGGTCCTTCCTGGGGAAACTCCTCAGCCTGACGCTCCTGGCGCCGGATCTGGTTGAGGCGATCTTGGAGGGCCGCTGTGAAGCCGGCCTGACGACACTACTCCGGCCTCTACCGGCATTCTGGCCGGACCAGAGCAGAGGGTTGGCCTCTGAGAGCAGGCCGGCTTCGTTTCAGCCGAATAATCCCGACGGGTAATGCGGCGAGCCGTCCGAAGGGCACGTCCGCGGTCATCTGGCCGGCTGAGAAGCGACCAGGCTCGGGGGCAACAAAGCCAGGAGTTGAGCCCCAGTTGTCATCGGCGGGCGAAGCTGGGCGCAACTATCAGCGCCGGCACCTCAGGGAGTTTTGTGCAAAATCAGTTGGCTATTAGCTCGGGAACTAATCGCACAAGTCCCGAGGTGCGGAGAGAACTGGCCCTGTGGAGAGAGAGAATGGGCTTCTGGGCCCGGGGCATTTCCCAAGCCACACGCCAAAAGGCCCGCCAAACCTGGCCTTGGCGGTGGCTAACGTCAGGCGGGAGAAGGAGGTTAGGAAACCGATTGGAGCGGGCGAAGGGATTCGAACCCTCGACCCCGACCTTGGCAAGGTCGTGCTCTACCCCTGAGCTACGCCCGCGCTCCGTGCGGGAGGGGCTCTTCGCATGCTCCGCGGGAGAATGCAAGCCACGCCCTCATCGCCCCGCAATCCCCCCTCGACACCGATACCCGGACTGCGTGATCGTGGCTCGCACGGCAGTTCGCCGGGAGGAACAACGTCATGAAACGTCGCACAGCGCTCGGCCTTGGCGCCGGCATCCTAGCCATGCCTGCCCGGCGCGCCGCTGCCCAGACCCTCGACCGGCCGATCCGCTTCGTCGTCCCCTTCGCCCCCGGCGGAACCTCCGACATCCTGGCGCGCATCCTCGCCCCCGACCTCACCCGATCCTTCGGCCAGAACGTGGTGGTGGAAAACCGCACCGGCGCCGGCGGCAACATCGGCGCCGACCTGGTCGCAAAATCCCCGCCCGACGGCCACACCCTGCTGGTGATCGACGTCTCGACGCTGGCGACCGCGCCCTCGCTCTACACGCGCCTGCCCTTCGACCTGAAGCGAGACCTGGCGCCGGTCACCATGCTGATCTACGCGCCCTACATCCTCGCGATCCACCCGTCGGTGCCGGCGCGCAACGCGGCCGAACTCGTTGCCTATGCCAAGGCCAATCCTCAGCGGGTGAACATCGGCCATGCCGGCATCGGCGTGGGCAACCACCTCACCGGTCTGCTGGTGGCGCAGCACTGGGGTGCTGACCTCACGCAGGTGCCCTATCGCGGCGGTGCCGCGGCGCTGACCGCCGTCGCCGCTGGCGAAGCGCAGATGATCATCAACGGCGCCACCGCCACCGCGCCCTTCTGCAAGCAGGGCACGCTGCGCCCGATCGCCGTCACCGGCCCGGCCCGCCTGTCCGACTTCCCCGACGTGCCGACCTTCGCCGAGCTCGGCTGGCCCGCGGCGCAATCGGGCACCTGGCAGGGCGTGCTGGCGCAGGGCGGCACCCCCGCCCCGATGGTGACGCGCCTGTCCAACGACCTGCGCGCCGCCATGGCCGTGCCCGCCACGGCCGCGCGCATCACCGCGCTCGGCGCCGTCAACAAGGCCGAGGGCCCGGACAGCTTCCGCCGCTGGCTCGATGCCGAGATCGAGGTCTGGGCGGGGGTGGTGCGCGCCAACAACATCCGCCTGGACTGAATGCCGGAAACGCCCGAGGGCCTGCTGGCCCGCCTCGACGCCGCCGGCATCGCCGCACTGACCCGCCACCACCCGCCCGTCTTCACGGTGGCGGAAAGCCGATCCCTGCGCGGCGACCTGCCTGGCGGCCACACGAAGAACCTGTTCCTCAAGGCTGCGAAGGGCGCCGGCCCCTTCCTGCTGGCGACGCTCGCGGAAGACCGCCAGGTTTCGATCAACGCCCTCGCGCGCCTGGCCGAAGCCGGCAAGGTGACGATGGCAAGCGCCGATGAATTGCTGGCGGTACTCGGCGTGCCACCCGGATCGGTCACGCCCTTCGGCCTGGTGAACGCCGCCCCAGGTACGGTGCGCTTCGTCATGGACCGCCATTTGGCCGAGGGCTTCGACTGCATCTGGGTGCATCCGCTCACGAATGCGGCCAGCACCGGCCTCGCGCCGGCCGCCCTGCTGCGCTTCCTGGCCGGCTGCGGGCACCCGGCGACGCTGCTCGACCTCGGCTGACGCAGGCTCAGGCTGGCAGCCGCAACGCCGCACGTTCCAGCGCTACCGGCACCGCCGCACCGTGCATCCGCGCCAGGCCCACCACCTCGCCGACCAGGATCAGCGCGGGCCGGCCCGTCCCCCATCCCCGCGCCCGCTCGGGAAGGCTGCCCAGCGTGCCATCCAGCCGCCGCGCCGACCCCGTTCCGCCGTTCTCGATCACCGCTGCCGGCGTCGAGGGATCGAGCCCCGCCGCCACCATCCCCGCCGCGAATTCCGCCAGCGTCGCGACGCCCATATAGACCGCGACGGTCTGCCCCGGCCGCGCCAGCGCCGCGAAATCGAGGTCGAGCCGCCCGTCGCGCGTATGCCCCGTCACCAGCGTCAGCATCCGCGCGGCGTCGCGATGCGTCAGCGGGATGCCGGTCTCGGCCGCGCAGGCCAGGGCGGCGGTCACGCCGGGCACCACCTCGTGCGCGATGCCGGCCTCGGCCAGCGCGGCGGCTTCCTCGCCGCCACGGCCGAACACGAAGGGGTCGCCGCCCTTCAGTCGCACCACGCGCTTGCCTTGCCGCGCCAGGCGAACCAGCAGGGCGTTGATCTGATCCTGCGGCATGCAGTGGTTGGCGCGCGCCTTGCCCACGAAGATGCGCTCGGCATCGCGCCGCGCCATGTCCAGCACCGCGTCGGACACCAGCCGGTCATGCACGATGACATCCGCCTCGCCGAGCAGCCGCAGCGCGCGCAGCGTCAACAGGTCGGCCGCACCTGGCCCGGCGCCGACCAGATGGACCACACCCTGCGGCGCGGCATCGGCGGCATCGAGCGCCAGGACGAAGGCGGCTTCGGCCTCGGTATCGCGCCCTGCCAGCGCGAGTTCCGCCGCCCGCCCCGTCAGTGCCGCGTCGATGAAGCGCCGCCGCGCCGGCAGGTCGGGCAGCCGCCGCCGCACCGCCGCCTGGAAACGCCCAGCCAGCGCCGCCAGCGCGCCCAGGCGCGGCGGCAATACGGTCTCGATCCTCTGGCGCACCATGCGCGCCAGCGTCGGCGCCGCGCCGCCGGTCGAGATCGCGATGGTGACCGGGTCGCGGTCCACGATCGCCGGCATGATGAAGGAACAAAGTTCGGTGCGATCGACGATGTTTACCGGAATGCCGCGGCGCTGCGCCATGGCCGACAGCGCGCGCAGGTCGTCTTCCGGCGCATCGGCGCCGACCGCCAGCACCACGCCGTCCAGCAGTGCGGCGTCGAAGCGCGGTGCATGGCGCAGCACGGCGCCGGCACGGCGCAGCGGTTCGGCCTTGCGCGCGATGGTCTCACCCTCGCCCAGCAGCAGCACGGTGCGGCCGGCAAGGTCGAGGAAGGCAGGGAAATGCCGCATCACGCATCCTCCGGCTGGCGCGCCAGCAGCGCGGCGATCTCGGGCTTGCAGGACCCGCAGCCGGTGCCCGCGCCGGTCGCCGCGCCCACGCCCGCCACGTCGTGCGCGCCGCAGCCGCGGATGGCCGCGGCACTGACGCCATGGCAGGCGCAGACCAGCGGCGAGGGCGGCGGCCCGCCCGGCGGCCCGCCGGCCAGCAGCGCCGCGCGGTCGGCCGCACCGATCGGCCCATCGCCCGCCATCAACGCGGCCAGCCAGGCACGCGGCGGCAGCGCCGCATCGGGGCCGAGCACCACCGCGCCGACCAGCCTGCCTTCGTGCAGCGCGGCGGCGCGGAACAGCCCGGCCGCGGCATCCTCCAGCACCTGCCAGGCGGCATCCGCCGGCGCGACCAGCGCGCGCAGCCGCGCGAAGGCCGCCGCAGGCGCGTCGTTGCCGGCGAGTTCGTGGCGCCATCCGCCGCCCTCGACCGGGATGGCGGCGCACCAGGGCGCGATGTCGGCGGGCAGGCGCCTGCCCAGCAGCAGGAAGCCATGCCAGGCGGCGGCGAAGGGTGACACGCGGATGGCGGCGTTCTTCAGCTCCGGCTGGAACGACACCGGGTCGGCATGCGGCGCGACCAGCGCGTTGACGCGCGCGGCCGGGGCGAACTGCGCGGTCCAATGCATCGGCGCGAAGGCGGTGCCGCGGCGCTGGCCGTCATCCAGCGCCAGGCGGAACACCGCCGCACCGCGCACCGAACGCGCCTGTACCAGCGCGCCCTGTTCCAGCCCCTCGGCGTCGTCGGGATGCAGCGTCAGCACGGGTTCGGGCGCATGCGCCATCAGCCGCGGCACAGCGCCGGTGCGCGTCATGCTGTGCCATTGGTCGCGCAGCCGCCCGGTCAGCAGGCGCAGCGGGAAGTCGGGCGAGACATCCTCGACCGGCGCGCGGAAGGGCGTGGGCACCAGGCGTGCGCGCGGCGCCAGCGTGCCGCCTTTCGCAAAGAACCGCACCGGCGCAACGCCCTGCGCGGGCACCGGCCAGCGCGTTGGCGGCAGCGCGTCGTAGGCGGCGTCGTCCAGCGCCGCGAGACCGACGATGTCGAAGGCGCGTGCGGTAGGCCGCGCGAGGCCCGTCACCGCGGCATGCTCGCGAAAAATCGCCGCCGGACCGGTCCAGTCGAAGCGCGTGCCCAGCCGCGCGGCCACCTGCGCGATGGCCCACCACTCCGGCCGCGCCTCGCCTGGCCAGGGCAGGAAAGCGCGCTGGCGGCTGATGACGCGCTCGCTGTTGGTCACGGTGCCGGATTTCTCGCCCCAGGCCAGGGCAGGCAGGCGCACATGGGCGAAGGCGGCGGTGTCGGATCGTCGCGTGACGTCGGATGTCACGAGGAAGGGCGCACGCGCCAGCGCCGCGCGCACCGCATCGCCATCGGGCAGCGACATGGCGGGGTTGGTTGCCATCACCCACAGCGCACCGATGCGCCCTTCGCCGAGCGCGGCGAACAGCTGCGTTGCCGTCAGCCCCGGCTTCGTCGGCAGCGCGGGCGCGCGCCAGAAGGCGGCGAGCGCGGCGTGCTCCGCCGCCACGTCGAAGCGCAGATGCCCGGCCAGCATGGTGGCGAGCGCGCCGGTCTCGCGCCCGCCCATCGCATTGGGCTGGCCGGTGATGCTGAAGGGGCCGGCGCCGGGCGTGCCGATGCGCCCCGTCAGCAAATGGCAGTTGATGATGGCGTTGGCCTTGTCGGTGCCCGCGCTGGATTGGTTCACGCCCTGGCTCCAGAGCGTGACGGTGCGCGGGCTGGCCGCCCAGGCATCGCAGAACCGCGCGACCAGCGCAGGGTCGAGGCCGGTCAGTTCGGCGGCGCGCGGCGCGATGGCGCGCGCGGCGGCCAGGGCGTCGTCCGCCCCTTCGGCATGGCTGTCGAGATAGGCGCGATCCGCCATGCCGCGCGCATCCAGCTGCGCCAGCAGCGCGGCGAACAGCGCGACATCGCTGCCGGGCAGCAGCGGCAGGTGCAGGTCGGCGCCCTCGCAGGTCGCGGTGCGGCGCGGGTCCACCACGATGATCTGCATCGCCGGCCGCACGGCCTTCGCCGCCTGGATGCGCTGGAACAGCACCGGATGGCACCAGGCGAGGTTGCTGCCGACCAGCACGATGGTGTCGGCGAGGTCCAGGTCCTCGTAGAGGCCCGGCACCACATCCTCGCCGAAGGCGCGGGTATGGGCGGCGACGGCGCTCGCCATGCACAGGCGCGAATTGCTGTCGATGTTGGCGGTGCCGAGCACGCCCTTCGCGAAGCGGTTGGCGGCGTAGTAGTCCTCGGTCAGCAACTGTCCCGAGACATAGAGCGCCACACCCTCCGGCCCGTGCTGCGCCAGCGCGCGGCGATAGCCCTCCGCCACCGCATCGAGCGCGGCATCCCAGGATGCGCGCTTGCCGCCGACCTCCGGGTGCAGCAGGCGGTCGTCGAGCGAAAGCGTCTCGCCCAGCGCCGCTCCCTTGCTGCACAGCCGCCCGGCATTGGCGGGATGCGCCGTGTCGCCCGCGATGGCGCCGCCGCCGCGCCCATCGGGTGTCGCGACCACGCCGCAACCAACGCCGCAGTAGGGACAGGTCGTGCGGACGGCGCGCCGGCCGAGGCTGCCATCCATCAATACACATCCCGCTGGTAGCGGCCCTGGCGGGCCAGCGAGACGATCCAATCGCGCGCCTGGTCGGCCGACATGCCGCCCTCGGACTGCGCGATGCCCCGCAGCGCGGTGTCGACATCCTTCGCCATCCGCAGCGCGTCGCCGCACACGTACACATGCGCGCCATCCTGCAGCCAGCGCCACAGGTCGGCGGCGGCCTCCGTCATGCGGTGCTGCACATAGACCTTCTGCGCACCGTCGCGGCTCCAGGCCAGCGAGAGCTGCGTCAGCACGCCCTTCGCCTTCCAGGCGGCGATCTCCTCGCCGAAGAGGAAGTCCGTGGCGCTGCGCTGGTCGCCGAAGAACAGCCAGGCGCGGCCCTTCGCGGCGGTGGCCTCGCGGTGCTGGAGAAAGGCGCGGAAGGGCGCGATGCCGGTGCCCGGGCCGACCATGATGACCGGCGTCGCGCCATCCGGCGGCAAGCGGAAATGGCTGGTCTGCACATGCGCCAGCAGCGGTGTCTCGGCATCCGCGCGGAAGGCCAGGTGGCAGGACGCGACACCATCGCGCCGCCGCCCGCGCCGTTCGTCGCGCACCACGCCGACGCAGAGTTCGACGCGCCCCGGGCAGGCGAGCGGCGACGACGCGATGGAATAGAGTCGCGGCTTCAGCGTCGGCAGCGAGGCCAGCAGGTCGGCCACCGGCGGCCGCGCCGAGGGGAAGGCGCTGAGCAGATCCAGCAGGTCGGCATCGGCAGGTTCCGCACCGTCGTCGCCATCGGCCAGGGCGCGCAGCGCGGCGGCATGCGAGGCGTGCTTCGCGGCACCGGCCAGCAGGTCCAGCGTGCGGTCGAGCGGGCGCGCGATATCGCGCCGGTGCAGCAGGTCCTCGCGCAATGCGGCATCGCCGGGCGCGCCCAGCGCCGTCATCAGCGCATCGACCAGCGCGGGATCGTTGGGTGCGACGACCGACAGGCTGTCGCCCGCTTCATAGGCCAGGCCGCTTTCCGCCAGGTCGAGCACGACATGGCGCACATCCTTGGCCGACCCCTCGCCGGTCAGGCGATGCGCCGCGACGAAGCGCAGCGCGCGCGCCGCCGGCGTCACCGGCTTCGCGGCAGGCTGCGGCGCGGCCGCGGGCGCCTCGGCCAGCAGCGCCTTCAGCGCCTTCTGCGTCGGCTTGGCACCGGGCACGCAGAGCGCGGCTGAGGTCTCGGCGCCACTTGCCAGCGCCTCGGCATAGGTCTGGCACAGATAGCCGCATTGGCCGCAATCGAGCTGCGCCATGCAGGCCATCAGGCGCCGGGTGAGCGGGCGGCCCTCGGCCATCGCGACACGCTCGTCGAGCTCCAGGCCCGGGTCGTGCCAGGGGAAGTCCTCGGCCGGCGGCGGTAGCGCGGCGGAGACATTTCCCGCCCCCGCCGCACCGCCATAGAGGCCGGCGAGGAAGCCGTTCAACCAGGCGCGCTGCGTGGCGCTGAAGGGCGCGGACTCCGGGATCAGCGGCACCGGCGCGGGCGGCAGTCCGGGTGGCAGGATGGCGTTCATGCGGGGGCGTGCTCCGCCTGCGCGATGGCGGCCAGCGCCGCGTCGTCATGGCGCGCGGTGAAGGCCTGGAAGGTTTCGCCCGGCACGCGATCGCGCATCCAGGCGGCCAGCAGCGCGAGCACGGTCGGGCCAATGACATCCGCCGCGACCTTCGGCAGGATCATGCGGCCGATCTTCTGCTCCGGCCCCGCGCCGCCGCCGACATGCAGGTCGTAGCCCTCGACCAGGTCCTCGCCGCGTTCGACCTTCGCGCCGAGCAGCCCGATATCCGCGACGTAGTGCTGCGCGCAGGAATGGTGGCAGCCGGTCAGGTGGATGTTGATGGGCGCATCGACGGCGATGCGCGCATCGAGGAAGTCCGCCAGCTGCGCCGCGTGCTGCTTCGTGTGGCTGGCGGCGAACTTGCAGCCCGCCGCGCCGGTGCAGGCCACCAGCCCGCCACGGATATTGGATGCCTGCCAACCCAGGCCGAGCGCATCGATCGCGGCGCAGGCCAGTGCGACCGCGCTGTCGGGCACGTCGCTGACAATCAGGTTCTGCCACACCGTCAGGCGGATGGTGCCGCTGCCGAAGCGCCGCGCCAGCGCCGCGATGTCATGCAACTGCGCGACGCTCAGCCGCCCGACCGGCGTGACGATGCCGATGTAGCGCAGGCCGTCCTGCTTCTGCGCGTGGATGCCGAGGTGCCCGTGCTTGGCCGGTGGCGGCGCGTGCTCCAGCGCGGCGTCCTCGACGCGTTCCAGCGCGGTGCCAAGGCGCTGTTCGACCAGCGCCAGGAAGCCGTCCAGGCCCAGCCGGTCCAGCACGTATTTCAGGCGCGCCGCCTTGCGGTCGGTGCGGTCTCCCTCGGCGATGAAGACGCGCAGGATGGCGTCGCAGACGCGCACCGCGTCGTCGGGCTTCACCACCACGCCGGTCGGCCGCGCGAAGTCGCGATGCCCGGTGATGCCGCCCAGCGTCAGGCGATAGCGCAGCCCGCCAGGCGTGCCGACGGCGCGCAGCGAGATGTCGTTGGTTTCCTCCAGCACCTCCACCGCGCCGCCGCCGGCGACCGAGATGTTGAACTTGCGCGGCAGCCCGAACAGGTCGCGGGTGTTGAGGATGTGGTGGTGCAGCGCGCGCACCAGCGGGCGCGTATCCAGCAGTTCCTGCACGTCGATGCCGGCCGTCGGGCTGGCGGTGATGTTGCGGATGTTGTCCGCCCCGGTGCCCTTCGGAATGATGCCGAGTTCGGCCAGGCGCGCGACCACCTCGACGCCCTTGCCCGCCGGGATTTCGCGCAGTTGCAGGTTGGCGCGCGTGGTGATGTCGGCATAGGGGCCGGCGCAGTCCTGCGCGATGTCGGCGATGCCCTCCAGCTGGCGCGCCGACAGAATGCCGCCCGGAATCCGCAGCCGGCACATGAACGCATCCTGCGCCGGGCCGACGAAGAACAGCCCGTGGTAGCGGCCGATGAAATCATCGATCGGCTTGGGGAACGCGCCGGCATCCGCGCGCGCCGTCATCTCGTCCCAGCGGTCGAGCGGATGCTTCGCGCGCTTGGCATCCTCCTGCGGCACCAGCTTTCCGCCGCGCGCGATGGTGGCGTCCTGCGCGGCGCGCAGCGCGTCGGGCGGCGCGCCGCCTTCGCCCGCGGGCAGGATGCTGCCGCGTCGCGCCTCGACACCGGCCATGAAGCCCTTGAGGTACTCCTGCTGTTCGCCGGTGAAGCCTGGATCGTTCATCACGCGGCCTCCGCGAAGGCGGCACCGAAGGCAAGGCGCGCGCGGAACGGCGCGACCGGACGCCCGCTGGCCAGCAGGTCGAGGTAAAAGGGCGCATCCGCCGTATCGCCATACAGCACGGCACCGACCAGCCGGCCGCCGCGCAGCCACAGCCGGCGATACAGACCGGCCTGCTCGTCCGACAGCGTGATGGCCTCGGCGTCGGCGGGTGCGATCTCGCCGGCCGACCAGACGGCGATGCCCGAGACCTTCAGCGCGGAAGTGTCCGGCCGCGCGGCATAGGAGCGGCCTTCGCCCAGCAGCGTGGCGGCGGCGGCCTCGGCCATCGCCAGCGCCGGCGCCACCAGGCCGCAGACAACGCCGCGATGTTCGGCACATTCGCCGATCGCCATAATGCGCGCATCGCTGCTGCGCATCGCGTCATCCACCACGATGCCGCGGTTGACCTCCAGCCCGGCCTCGCGCGCCAGTGCCACAGCGGGGCGGATGCCGACCGCCATCACGACCATGTCGCAGGCGATACGCGTGCCGTCGGCGAGGCGCAGGGCGCGGACATGATGGTCGCCCTCGATGGCCTCGGTCTTCGCCGGCATCACGAAGCGCAGGCGGCGCGTCGCACCCAGCTCACGCGCCAGCAACGCACCGGCGGCGGGGTCGAGCTGTCGTTCCATCGGCCAGCCCAGCGCATGCACGACCGTCACGCGCGCTCCGGCCATCGACAGCGCGGCCGCTGCTTCCAGGCCGAGCAACCCGCCGCCGATCACGACAGCCCGCGCCCCGCCCGCCGCGGCGCGGCGCATCGCCTGCACATCGGCGATGCTGCGGTACAGGAAGACGCCCGGCAGCTCGGCGCCGGGCAGCGGCAGGCGCACGGCGTCCGATCCCGTGGCGAAGACTGCGCGGTCCCAGGCCAGCGCGTCACCGCGCGCGGTGGTGGCGCTGCCCGCGGCGCGGTCCAGCGCCGCGATGCGCGTCGCCGCGCGGAAGCGGATGCCGAGGCCGCGCAGCCGCGCCGCGTCATGGGTGATGAGCGCCGGCACCTCCGCCTCACCCGACAGCACGCGGCCGAGGGCGACGCGGTCATAGGGCAGCGCCGGCTCGGTGCCGGCCAGCGTGACCTCGGCGCCGCGTTCCGCCAGGCGTTCCGCACAGCGCATGCCGGCCGGGCCGGCGCCGATCACCAGCACGCGCATGGTCACGCCGCCGCCGGCAGCGCATGGCGTTCGTGCAGGAAGCGCAGCACCGCCTCGCGCGCCGCCAGGAACTTCGGGTCCGACGCCAAGGCCAGGCGGTCGCGCGGGCGCGGCAGGTCCACGTCGAGGATCTCGCCGATGCTGGCGTTCGGACCATTGGTCATCATCACGATGCGATCGGACAGCAGCACCGCCTCGTCCACGTCATGCGTGATCATCATCACGGTGGTGCCGAGGTCGGCATGGATCGCCATCACCTGGTCCTGCAGATGCGCGCGCGTCAGCGCATCCAGCGCGCCGAAAGGTTCGTCCAGCAGCAGTACCTTGGGCTGCATCGCCAGCGCGCGGGCGATGCCGATGCGCTGCTTCATGCCGCCCGAGATCTCGTGCGGGCGCTTCTGGGCGTGGCCTTCCATGCGCACCAGCGCGAGGTTCCGCATGGTCCAGTCGTGACGCTCGGCGCGCGACATGCCGCGACCGGCGGTGCGGTCCACCGCCAGCTTGACGTTCTCGTAGCAGGTCAGCCAGGGCAGCAGGCTGTGGTTCTGGAACACCACGGCGCGGTCGGGGCCGGGTTCGCTGACCTCGCGGCCTTCCAGGATCACGCCGCCCTGTGTCGCGCCCAGCAGGCCGGCCACGACGTTCAGCAGAGTCGACTTGCCGCAGCCCGAATGGCCGATCACGGCGACGTATTCGCCCTGGCGCACCTTCAGGTCGATGCCGTTCAGCACCAGCGGCGCGTCCTTCGCGAAGCGCACCGAGACGCGCGAGATATCGAGGAAATCGCGTTCCATGTCGGTGCCCTTCACTGTTCCGAGGTGCCGCGGGTGACCGCGTTGCCGACCAGCGCCATGGCGCGGTCGAGCAGGAAGCCGACGATGCCGATGTAAGCGAGCGCCACGATGATGTCGGACAGGTTGGAGGAGTTCCACGCATCCCAGACGAAGAAGCCGATGCCCACGCCGCCGATCAGCATCTCCGCCGCGATGATCGCCAGCCACGACAGCCCGACGCCGATCCGCAGCCCGGTGAAGATGTAGGGCGCGGCCGCCGGCACCACGATGCGCAGGAACCAGTCGAAGTTCGACAGCCGGATCACGCGCGCGACGTTGCGGTAATCCGCCGGCACGTTCCGCACGCCGACCGCGGTGTTGATGATGATCGGCCAGACCGCGGTGATGAAGATGACGAAGATCGCGCTGGGCTGCGCCTCGCGGAATGCGGCGAGCGACAGCGGCAGCCAGGCCAGCGGCGGCACCGTGCGCAGCACCTGGAACAGCGGGTCCAGCGCGCGCATCGCCAGGCGCGACGATCCCACCAGCATCCCCAGCGCCACGCCCACCACGGCGGAGATCGCGAAGCCCACCGCCACGCGCTGCAGGCTGGCGAACAGGTGCAGCCCCAGCCCCTTGTCGAGCCCGCCACGGTCGTAGAACGGGTTCAGGATCAGCTCCTTCGCATCGTCCCACACGCGCGAGGGCGGCGGCAGCGAGGCGGTCGGGCTGGAGGACGCCCATTCCCACACCGCCATCAGCAGGCCGATCAGCAGCATCGGCGGGATGACGACCGCCAGCGCATGCTGGACATGCGGGCGCGCGCGGTCGGTCAGCGTCGGTGCGCGCCGCGGCGGCAACGCGGTCGAGGCGGCAATGTCGGCCGGCGCCGCCGGCGGTGCGATGGCGTTCATCGTATCAGGCCGCCGACAACTTCTTGATCGCCAGGCTGTCGAGATAGGCGCGCGGATTCTCCGGGTCGAAGACCTTGCCGTCGAAGAAGGTCTCGCGCCCGCGCGAGGTGCCGCTGGGTGTCTCCGCATTCGGCACGCCGGCGCGCGCGGCGGCGGCGCGCCAGATGTCCTCGCGGTTCACTTCGGAGATCAGCTTCGCGGTGTCGGTGCCCTCGGGCAGCACGCCCCAGCGGATGTCCTCGGTCAGGAACCACAGATCGTGGCTGCGGAACGGGTAGGACGCATGGTCGCGCCAGAACTTCATGGCGATGTTGGGGTCCGTCACGCGCCGCCCATCGCCGAAGTCGATGATGCCCTGGATGCGGCCCTGGATGTCGTTGGGCGGCACGTTGAACCAGGCGCGGCGGCCCAAGATCTGCGCCAGCTCCACATGATTGGCCGGCGTGTCGCACCAGCGCGCGGCCTCGATGGCGGCGGCGGTCATCGCCTCGGTGGCGCGGGGGTTCTGCTGCACGAAGGCGGCGCGCAGGCCGAAGGCCTTCTCGGGATGATCCTGCCAGAGCTGCCCCGTCACCAGCGCGGAATAGCCGAGCCGCTGGTTGATGAGTTGCGCGTTCCACGGCTCGCCCACGCAGAAGGCGTCCATGGTGCCGACGCGCATGTTCGCCACCATCTGCGGCGGCGGAACCACGATGGTCTGCACGTCGCGGTCGGGATCGATGCCGCCGGCCGCGAGCCAGTAGCGGATCCACAGGTCATGCGTGCCGCCGCGGAAGGTCATGGCGAACTTGCTGTCGGCGTTCAGCGCCGGGCGCAGCGCCGAGGCATCGAGCCGCGTCCCCAGCGCCTTGTGCTTCTCCGCGACGCTGATCGCCTGGCCATTGGTGTTGAGCCGCGCCACGATCATCATCGGCACCGGCTGGCTGTTCTGCGTGACCCGCCCGGTGTGCATCAGGTAGGGCATGGGCGTGAGGATATGCGCGCCGTCGATGCCGCCGCGCTCGCCGCCCAGCACCAGGTTGTCGCGCGTCGCACCCCACGACGCCTGCTTCGCCACCTCGACATCGGGCATGCCGTGCTTGGCGAAGAAGCCCTTCTCCTTCGCGATGATCAGCGGCGCGGCATCGGTCAGCGCGATGTAGCCGAGCGTCGCCTTGCGGACCTCTGGCGCGGTGCTGCCCTGCGCGAAGGCGCCACGTGGCGTGGCGGCGCGCGCGGCGGCGAGCAGCGCGGCGGTGGCGGCGATGGCCTGGCGGCGGGTCGCGGGAATGCCGGTCATGCGAGGGGCTCCTGGGCGGTGGCAATGAAGGGGGCGGGCGAGGCGGCGCGCTGCCAAAGGTCGGCGCGCCAGCAGGCGCGCGCGTCGTCGACGGACGCGGCGGCCGGCAGGTGGTCCCAGCGCCGCATGGCGTCGAACCAGCGCGTGGCGGTCTCGGCGCAGGGCGGCGTGTCCGGGTCGAAGGCGATCGGCGGCGCGCCGGGCCGGCCCTCCAGCGCCGCGGCGATGGTCGTGGGCGCCACGCCGGGGAAGGTGCGCTCGGCCAGCAGCGCCACGGCGGCGGGGCGGTTCGCCGGATCGACCAGCCAGCGTTGCGCGGCGATGACGGCGGCGGTGGCGGCGATCACGGCATCGGGCGCGCGCTCCGCCAGGCCCTCGGCGAAGGCCAGCACCTTCTCGGGATGGTCGGGCCAGATGTCGCCGGTGGACAGCGCGTAGCGGCCGACGCCCTGCGCCACGGCGTGGCTGCCCCAGGGTTCGCCGGCGCAGAAACCCTCGATGGCGCCCTCGGCCAGGGCGCGGGCGGTCTGCGGCGGCGGCACCACCACCAGCCGAACGTCGTGGTCGGGGTCGAGCCCGCCCGAGGCGAGCCACTGCCGCAGCAGGTAGTTATGTGAGGAGAAGGGGAACACCACCGCGAGCGTCGGCGGCGGCATGCCGTCCTCGGCGCGCGCATGCAGCGCGGCGGCGAAGGCGGCGGCCGAAAGCGGCGCAGCGAAACCCGAAACCGCATCCGCCAGCGCATGCGAGAGCACCACGCCATTGCCGTTGCGCCCGAGCCGCGCCGTGACATCGACCCGCCGCTTCAGCCCGCCCGCGCCGAGCGCCAGCCCAACCGCCATCGGCCCCAGCAGATGCGCCCCGTCCAGCGCGCCGAAGGCCAGCTTGTCGCGCAGGCTGGCCCAGGCGCGTTCGCGCGAGAGCATCACCCGCACCCCGGCGGCCGCGAAGAAGCCCAGCGCATCCGCGACCACCAGCGGTGCGGCGTCGGTCAGCGGAACATAGCCGATGCGAAGGACGGAAGGCGTCATGCGGGGCGGTTCCAGGACGCCTTGCGTCCCGATCGCGAACCGCCATTGGCGCGCGGATGATGCCGGAAGGGCTACGGGTGCCCGCCACGCCGTTGCGGCAGGACCCGGCCGCAGTGCTGCGACGCAACATTCAATGCATGGCGCGCCTCAGGGATGGAAAGAAAAAGCGACGCAGATCAGGGCAAATCAGCCACATCCAGACGTGATTTGCCCGCAATGCGCTCGATGTGGCTATAAATTACGCAGGAACTGCTGCGCGACATGGGCAAGCTTCTCACCGCGATCCATCGCCCAGCGGCGCAGCATCCGGTAGGCATCCTCCTCCGACAGCCGCCGGCGCTGCATCAGGATACCCTTGGCGCGCTCGATCACCACCCGGTCGGCCAGCGTGGCCTGCGCTTCCTCCAGCCGCGCACACAGCGCCTGGTGGGCGCGGAAGCGGCGGATCGCCACCTCGATCACCGGCCGCACGCGGCTGGGCGACAGGCCCTCGACCACATAGGCCGCGACGCCGGCTTCGAGCGCCGCCTCGATCTGGTCGGGTTCGCCGCGCGCCGCGAAGACCACGACCGGGCGCGGTTCGTCGCGGTTCAGCGCGCGCATGCTCTCGAGCGCATCGCGCCCCGGGTCGTCGAGGTCACAGACGATGACGTCGGCCTGCGCCTCGCGCACCTGGCGCGTGAGATCGCCGGCATCGGGCGCCACCGCCACCACCAGGCAACCTGCGGCTTCCAGCCCGGCCTTCACCGCTGCCGCCCGCTCCGCTTCGCCATCGATCAACAAGACGCGCAAGGCTGCTCCCGCATGGCAGGTCGCCGCGCACCGGATTTGCCTCCGCCCCCACCATGCCCCGGTGTCGGGCGGCGTGGAAGCACCCGCTTGCGGCGCTATGCCGTCGGCTGCTTCCGCAACCGCTGCCAGACCGATGGGTCACGTTCGTAGAAATCCGCGCGGAACTGCATCGCGCCATCAAGGTCCACGAAGGCGGTGCGGTAGGTCAGGAAGACCGGCGTGGGCGCCGGCAGGCGGGCGCGCGTCGTGGTGCCGGTGGCGATGCGGCGGTCGATCTCCTCGATCGGCTCGTCCATCAGCAGTGCGGCCAGTTCGCGCGGGTTCTGTACGCGGATGCAGCCGCGGCTCATGCGGCGGTTGCTGCGGCTGAACACGAAGCGGTCCGGCGTGTCGTGCAGGTACACGTCGAAGCGGTTGGGCATGTCGAACAGCAGGAAGCCGAGCCCGGCCTGGGGCCCCGCCGTCTGCTCGACCTCGCCATTGTCCCGCATGATCATGTTGTTGCGCGCCAGGTAGTCGGGTTCGCGCGCCAGCCTGGGCAGGATCTCGGCGGCGACGATGTCGCGTGGGATCACCCAGGGCGGGTTGAAGAAGCTGGCTTCGATCAGCGTGTGGAATTCGGGGGTCTGGTTGCGCTCGGCATTGTCACCGACCACGACGGCGGTGGTGAAGACCGGCCGGTGGTCGCGGTACAGCACCAGCTGCTGGTCGGGCACGTTCACCCAGACGCGGTCGGGCGGCAGGTCGCGCGGCAGCCAGCGCTCGCGCTCCAGGTTGGCCTCGATGCTGCGCTGGCGCTGCGCGGCGGCGGCGGCGGTCAAGGCGGCGGTGCGCTGGCGCGGCAGGCGCGGCATCCGCCAGGCGCCGCCGCGCATGGCCAGGCGCAGCCCAAGATAGGTGGGGGTCTGCGGCGCCAGGCTCTCGATCGTGACGACCGGGTCGGCGCCGTCGATGGCGGCATCCAGCACCGTCGCGAGGTCGACAGGCGCGGGGGCCATCGCCTCGGCGCTGGTGCGCCGGTCGGCGGGCACGGCGCCATGCGACAGCGCGGCGCCATAGGCCATGACGGCGTCGGTCAGCAGCAATTCGCGCTCCAGCGGGTCGATCGCATCGCGGCCGCGCAGCAGGGCGGCGCGGAACATGTCGGGGTCCAGGCCGTGGTCGCCGGCGCGCAGGACCAGGGCCGCGAGGTCATCCGCCTGGGCCTGCCGCGACGGCCAGACCGGCTGGAACCGGCGCAGCGCGTAGAAGCGGCGCAGGGCGGCGGCGTCCAGCGTCTCGGTGCCGACCACCACGTCCGACCCGCTGGCCAGGATTCGGGCGATCGGCGTTTCGACCGGGCGCGCAGCGGCCGGGGTGGTGACCGGGGCCGGGCGCCTGCCGCAGGCCGCCAGCCCCCCGGCGGCGGCCAGCACCGCGGCGCCGCGCTTCAGGACGGACCGGCGCCCTGGATCTCCCAGGCTGCCTGCCGCATCCGCGCGTCCGGTCTCGTCCTGCGGCCTTGATACCACGTCTGTTCCTCTATCCTGCCGACCCATGCGATGCGACATTTGACTCTGGCGTGAGAATTGCCATTCAATTCTGCGCTGTCCTAGCGCCATTCAATGAAGGGAATACAGATGTTTGCCGTTGTCCAAAAGGTGGCTCGCCACGGTGCTTTCCGTCGTACGGCGCTGATGGCGCTGCTGGCGCCGGTGCTGTTCGTGGCCGCCTGCGCGTCGCCGCCGCCGCCGCCGCCGCCGGTGCAGGTTGCCCCGCCGCCGCCGGCGCCGGTTCCCGCCGCGCGCGGCTGATCCGGCAGGGCACGGCGGGTCAGTTCCTGCCGTGCCCTTCGCCGCGCGCGTTGCGCGGCACACATGAAGGCGACCGGTCAGGGCGCCTCGCAATCCTGTGTATCCATCGCACAGGATACTGGCGGCTGCGCGCGGGTCGCCCGATAGCCTTGGCGTTCTGCGGGGCGCTGCGCACGCGCAACGGTGCGACGTTCGGTGGCGACGCGTTCGAAAGCCGCCCGGATCTCAACCGCCGCTTTGCGGTCTTATCGCGCCGCCCACACCGCAGCACTGTCGCCCGACGGCATCCGTGATGCTGGCGCATGCCGTTGCGCCCACACGGTTGCAGCGACGCAGAAACCGGACCACATAGGTCGGGAATTCCCCCTTACAGCCTCGGACCCCCGCCATGTTCATCGAGACCGAAGCCACCCCGAACCCCGCCACCCTGAAGTTCCTGCCCGGCCGGGACGTGCTGGGCGAGCGCGGGTCGGCCGACTTCACCGCCGCCCCCGAGGCCGCCGGCCGATCCCCCCTGGCCGAGCGCGTGTTCCAGGTGGGCGATGTGGCGCGCGTCTTCCTCGGCGCCGACTTCGTCACCGTGACCAAGGCCGATGACGCCGACTGGGCGCTGCTCCGCCCGCGGGTGCTCGGCGCCATCATGGAACACTACCTGTCCGGCATGCCGACCCTGGAAGGCACCGCCGAGGGCGAGCATGGCGAGGATTTCGACGCCGCCGACACCGAGGTGGTGGCGCAGATCAAGGAATTGCTCGACACCCGCGTGCGGCCGGCGGTGGCCGGCGATGGCGGCGACATCACCTTCCACGGCTTCCGAGACGGCATCGTGAAGCTGCGGATGCAGGGGGCGTGCTCGGGCTGCCCGTCCTCGCGCGCCACGCTGAAGCATGGCGTCGAGAACATGCTGCGCCACTACGTGCCGGAAGTGGTCGCGGTGGAGCAGGTCGAGGCCTGACCTGACGCCCCGTCATTCGTGGCGGTGATCGTGACCATTGCGCCGCGCCCATGGCCGAGAGCGGCGGGGCTGCCATATCCCATGCCATCGACCCACCTTGACCAGGACACCGACATGGACGCCAACCCGGCCCCCGAGACGATCGACGACCGCGCGCTGGACCAGCTGTTCCGCACCGCCCGCACCCACAACAAGTGGACCGACCGGCCGGTGCCGGACGCCAAGCTGCACGAGGTGTACGACCTGCTGAAGATGGCGCCGACCAGCGCCAATGCCTCGCCCGCCCGCTTCGTGTTCGTCCGCACGCCGGAAGGCAAGGCGAAGCTGAAGCCGGCACTGTCGGCCGGCAACCTCGAGAAGACCATGACCGCGCCGGTCACCGTGATCGTGGCCCACGACCTGCAGTTCTACGACAAGCTGCCGGTACTGTTCCCGCATGCCCCGGACGCCAAGAACTGGTTCAACGGGTCCTATTCCTTCGCCGAGCAGACCGCCTTCCGCAACGGCTCGCTGCAGGGCGCCTACCTGATCCTGGCGGCGCGCGCCGTCGGCCTCGATGCCGGTCCGATGAGTGGCTTCGACACCGGCAAGGTCGACGAGGCGTTCTTCCCCGGCACCCAGTGGCGCACCAACTTCCTGGTCAACCTGGGCCATGGCGACCCGGAGGGCCTGTTCCCGCGCAGCCCGCGCCTGGACTTCGACGAAGCCGCCCGCTTCGAGTGACCGCCGGCCGGACCACGCCAGCCCGGCGTGGTCCGCGCGGCTGAATCGATTCACAGCGCCGCGCGACCAATGCTTGACTTGTGCCGCCCACAGACCGATTTCTGACACCGGGTTCATGTTTCCAGGCCCGCAGGGTCCGGGCCGATGGCAGCATCGGGCCAGGCCCTGCCCCGGAACGAGCAGGACAGGTGACGCAGCCATGCCTCGGCTTCCCTTGCGACATGCGGTGGTCCTCGCGATCGTGGCGGCGCCCGGCCTGGCGATGGCCCAGAAGGCCGGCCAGGACGCCCGCCCGGCGGTGATGCAGTTCGGCGCTCTGGACGGCGGCGGGCAGGCAGCGATCGGCGCCGGGTTGCGGCTGTTTCCCTCGCCCGCGGCGCAGCAGCCGGTCATGCCCACACCCGCGCCGACGCCACAGCAGGCGGCGGTCATCGCGCCGGCCGTGAAGCCCGGCCCCGCGCCGCAGCCTGTGGCCGGCAGCCTGGGCAAGCCCGCGCCGCTGCCGCCCCCGGGTGCCGCAGCGGCGCCTCAGGCGCAGCCGGTCGCGGCAGCGCCTCCGCAGGGCCTTGCCGTGGGGCCGCGCAGCGCGACCACCTTCATGACCGACCCGGCCGTCTCGGCCCGCGTGCGCCAGCAGGTCCTGTCCACCGCCCTGCCCACCAGCCCCGACCCGCAGCGCCTGCGCCGGGCCGTCGCGGACGGCACGCCCTGGCTGGAATTCGACCGCCTGCTGGCGCAGCACGGCTACGACAGCCGCGACCTCTCGGACGTCGTGGCCGCCTTCTACCTGATCGCCTGGGAGGTCTCGACCGGCGGCGACGCCACCATCCAGCCGGCGGGCATCGCGGCGGTGCGCGGCCAGGCGCGGCAGATGCTGGCCGGCATGCCCAACGTCGCGAGCATGACCGACGCCCAGCGGCAGGAAACCGCCGAGACGCTGGCTTTCCACGCCATGGCCATGGTGGGACGCCACCACGACCTCCAGATGGCAGGGGCCGGGCCCGCGCTGGCGGCCTATCGGAACGAGGTCGCCGACGCCGTTTCGCAGCACCAGGGCATCGACCTGCGGCGCTTCGCGCTGACGCCGGCGGGGTTCCAGACGCGGTAGCCTGCGTCGCCGGCTCCGAACGCGGCCGGCTGGCCGCGATCGGCGCTAACCCTGGCGGCGATAGGCCAGGATCGCCGCGGCCAGGTCCTCGCCGGCCCAGCCGACCGACTTGAACAGCGTGATCTCGGCGTCGTGGTGTCGGCCGCGATGCTCGCCGCGGCATAGCGCCGCGAGGTCGGCGGCGATGTGGTCGGGCGTGATTGCGCCCTCGGTCATCGCCTGCACGATGTCCCCGGCCTCGGCCAGTGCGCCGGCATGGGTGTCCACCACCAGCGTGGCGCGGGCCAGCAGGGCGCCATCGCTCTCGCGCATGTCGCGCCGATAGGCGCCGACCAGGTCCACATGCGTGCCAGGCGCGACCGCCGCCCCGAGCACCAGCGGCGCCATCGACAGCGTGGCGGCCGCGACGATGTCGGCACCCGTCGGGTCGGGCCGGTCCACCGCGCGCGCGGGCAGGCCTTCTTCCGCCAGGGTGGCAGCGAGGCGCGCGGCGTTGCGGGCGGTGGGCGACCAGATGGCGATGTCGGCCAAAGGGAAGCGCGCGGCATAGCCCTCGGCCAGGGCGCGCGCCACCTTGCCGCTGCCCAGCAGCAGCAGGCGCGTGCTGTCCGGCCGCGCCAGGTAGCGCGCCGCCAGCAAGCTGGCCGCGGCGGTGCGCCGGTCGGTCAATTCGCCGCCATCCATCAGCGCCAGCGGCGCCCCGGTCGTGGCATCGGACAACAGGTAGGCGGCATGCACCGCCGGTGCGCCGCGCGCCGCATTGCCGGGTGCCACATGCACGATCTTCACGCCGGTATGCCCGCCGGCGCGCCATGCGGGCATCAGCAGCAGGGTGTTCTCCGCCCCCGCCCCGTCGGGCATGGCGTGGCGATGGCGCAGCGGCGCCTCGCAGCCCTCGCGGAACATGTCGGCCAGCGCATCGATCAGCGCATCCCACGGCAGGGCGGCGCGCAGCGCGGCGCGGTCGAGATGCATCATGCGCGGTCCATTCCCCGGAGTCCTCGGGCAAGGTTTGCCTGCCCGGCCCGGGGTTTGCTAGGCCCCCTCCCCTGGATGGCCTGCCGCCCGGGCCGGGATGGGAATGCGTTGATCCCTGCCCGGCCGTAGCGCAGCATGGCCGGCGGGACACGAACCACGCCCCGGCCACCGGGCCCGGGAGCGGAATTGGGAGAAATGCAGTGACTGTGACAAAACGATCGAGTTTCCTGCGCCTGCTAGGCGCCACCGCCGTGGCCGCCGCGATCGCGCTGCCGGCCGCGGCGCAGCAGCCCGCCGCGGTCAGCGGCACCACCCTCGACGCGGTGCGCGCGCGCGGCACGCTGATCTGCGGCGTGAACACCGGCCTGGCGGGCTTCGCGCAGCCGGACAGCCAGGGCGTGTGGCGGGGCTTCGACGTGGATTACTGCCGCGCCGTGGCGATCGCGCTGTTCAACGACGCATCCAAGGTGCGCTTCGTGCCGACCACCGCGCAGAACCGCTTCACCGCGCTGCAGTCGGGCGAAGTCGACATGCTGTCGCGCAACACCACCTGGACACTGTCGCGCGACACCTCGCTCGGCTTCGATTTCACCGGCATCAATTTCTATGACGGCCAGGGCTTCATGGTGAAGCGCTCGCTCGGCGTGACCAGCGCGCGCGAGCTGAACGGCGCGACCATCTGCGTGCAGCCCGGCACCACGACCGAGCAGAACCTGACCGACTGGGCGCGCGCGAACAACATCCAGTTCCGCCCGGTGGTGATCGAACGGCTCGAGGAAGTGGTCTCGGCCTATGTCGCCGGCCGCTGCGACGCCTACACGACCGACGTCTCGGGCCTGGCCGCCACCCGTTCGGCGCAGCCGCGCCCGGCCGACCACGTGATCCTGCCCGACGTCATCAGCAAGGAGCCGCTGGGGCCGCTGGTGCGCCACGGCGACCAGCGCTTCGCGGACCTGGTGCGCTGGGTGCATTTCGGCCTGGTCGGCGCCGAGGAACTGGGAATCACCGCCGCCAATGTCGAGGAAGCCTCGCGCACCGATGCGCGCCCGGATGTCCAGCGCATGCTGGGACGCAACGGTGATCTCGGGCAGATGCTCGGCGTCGACAATGCCTGGATGGTCCGCATCATCCGCGGCCTGGGCAATTACGGCGAGATCTACACGCGCAACCTGGAGCCGATCGGCATCCCGCGTGGCCGCAATGCGCTCTGGACCACCGCCGGCGGCCTGCAGTACGCGCCGCCGCTGCGCTGATGTGACGACCCGCGGGGCGGGGGGCGAAGGCCCTTCGCCCCGCGGCACTTTCCGGCCCCCGCGGGGCAGGCAACGATACGGGTGAGGCACAGGAAAAAATGTCCGACGCAAGCGTCGATCCGCGATTCCGGCGCAAACCGCCGCGTCGTCCGCTCCGGATGTCGTGGTCCGACGAACGGGTGCGCGGCATCGTCTATCAGGTCCTGGTCGTCGCGCTGATCGGGTCGGTGATCTACTGGCTGTGGTCGAACACCGTGCACAACCTGGAGGTCCGGCGGATCGCCACGGGCTTCGGCTTCCTCCAGCGCGAAGCCGGTCTGCCGATCGCCGAGAGCCTGATCTCCTACGACCCCACCGACACCTACCTGCGCGCGCTGACCGTGGGTGTGCTGAACACGCTGAAGGTCGCGGTGGTGGGCATCATCCTCGCCACGATCCTCGGCACCATCATCGGCATCGCGCGGCTGTCGAAGAACTTCCTGGTCTCGAAGATCGCCGCCTTCTATGTCGAGGTGATCCGCGACCTGCCGCTGCTGCTCCAGCTGCTGTTCTGGTACACCATCATGCAGGGCTTCCCGGGGCCGCGCCAGGCGCTGAACCCGGTCGAGGGCGTGTTCCTATCGAATCGCGGCCTGATCTTCCCGGCGATGGTCTGGGAACCGGCCCATTCCGCCGCGGCGCTGGCCTTGATCGCGGGCATCGTGCTGACCTGGCTGTACGGACGGCAGGCGCGCGCCAAACAGATGGCGGATGGGCAGCCGCGCAAGATCTGGCCGGCGGCGGTCGCGCTGATGATTGGCCTGCCGCTGCTGACCTGGCAGATGATGGGCGCGCCCTTCACGGTCGACTGGCCGGCGCTGCGCGGCTTCAATTTCCAGGGCGGGCTGAGCGTCAGCCCGGAATTCGCCGCCCTGCTGATCGGCCTTGTGACCTATACCGCCGGCTTCATCGCCGAGGTGGTGCGCGCGGGCATCCTGTCGGTCAATTCGGGCCAGTGGGAGGCGGCCCAGGCGCTGGGCCTGCGGCACGGGTCGGTGCTGCGGCTGATCGTCATGCCGCAGGCGCTACGCGTCATCATCCCGCCAATGACGTCGAACTACCTGAACCTGACGAAGAACTCCTCGCTGGCGGTGGCGATCGGCTACCAGGACATCGTGTCCATCGCCAACACCACACTGAACCAGACGGGGCAGGCGATCGAGGGCATCGCCATCATCATGGCGGTCTACCTGACCATCAGCCTGAGCATCAGCCTGTTCATGAACTGGTACAATGCGCGCATCGCGCTGGTGGAGAGGTAAGCCATGAGCGACATCACCCTCAACGCCGCCACCGCGAACCCCGAGGCGACGCCGCGTTCCGCGCCGCTCACCGCCGTCGGGCCGATCGCCTGGGCGCGCACCAACCTGTTCTCGGGCTGGCTGTCCACCGCGGTCACGCTGGCCTGCGGCTACCTCATCATTCGCGCGACGATGGGCTTCGTGGACTGGGCCTTCATCAACGCCATCTGGTCGGTGCCGGTGGACAGCCGCGGCATCGCGCAGACCCAGGCCTGCCGCGACCTGGCGGGCTCCGGCGCCTGCTGGGCGGTGGTGACCGAAAAGCACCGCTTCATGCTGTTCGGCACCTACCCCTACGACGAACACTGGCGCCCGGCGCTGGTCTGCGTCCTGTTCGTGGCGCTCTACATCGTCTCGGCGATGCGGCGCTTCTGGACCATCATGCTGGTGCCGATCTGGATCGGCACGCTGACCGCCATCGGCATCCTGATGTGGGGCGGCGTGCTGGGCCTGTCCTACGTGCCGCAGGAACGCTGGGGCGGGCTGCCGATCACGCTGATCCTCGCGACCTTCGGCCTCGCCTTCGCCTTCCCGCTGTCGATCCTGGTGGCACTCGGGCGGCGGTCGAACCTGCCGGCGATCAAGGTGCTGTGCATCCTGTATGTCGAGCTGATCCGCGGCGTGCCGCTGATCAGCCTGCTGTTCATGGCCTCCGTGATGTTCCCGCTGTTCCTCCCGGAAGGAATGAACATCGACAAGCTGCTGCGCGCGCAGATTGCCATCATCCTGTTTGCCGGCGCGTATCTGGCGGAAGTGGTGCGCGCGGGCCTGCAATCCCTGCCCAAGGGCCAGTACGAGGCCGCCGACGCCATGGGCCTGTCCTATTGGCACAAGACCGGCTTCATCATCCTGCCGCAGGCGCTTCGCACGGTGATCCCGCCGCTGGTCAACACCTTCATCGGTTTCTTCAAGGACACGTCGCTGGTGCTGATCATCGGCATCTTCGACCTGCTGACCGCCGGCAAGACCGCCATCGTCGAACCCGCCTGGCAGGGCTTCGGGATCGAGGTCTATGTCTTCGTCGGCGCGATCTACCTGGTGTTCTGCTTCGCCATGTCGAAATACAGCGCGGGGCTCGAGACCGACCTCAACAAGCACCGCAAACGCTGATGATCGATCCGCACCGGCCCGCGCGCCCGCACATCGCAACAACGACCTGGGACACGAGAACCTCATGAGCGCAGCCATCGAGACGGCAAGCCATATCGCCTCCTCCGTCCGCACCGACGCCCCGCCGGCGATCGTGCTCGACAAGGTCAACAAGTGGTTCGGCGCGCTGCATGTGCTGCGCGACGTGAACCTGCAGGTGGCGCTTGGCGAACGCGTGGTGGTCTGCGGGCCTTCGGGCTCCGGCAAATCCACCATGATCCGCTGCATCAACCGGCTGGAGACGCACCAGGAAGGGCGCATCGTCGTCGACGGCATCGAATTGTCGGACGATCTGCGCGCGCTGGACGCCATCCGCCGCGAGGTCGGCATGGTGTTCCAGTCCTTCAACCTGTTCCCGCACCTCACCATCCTCGAGAACTGCACCCTCGCGCCGATCTGGGTCCGCAAGATGCCCAAGAAGCAGGCCGAGGAGCTGGCGATGGAGTACCTGACCCGGGTCCGCATCCCGGAACAGGCTGCGAAGTACCCGGGGCAGCTCTCGGGCGGCCAGCAGCAGCGCGTGGCGATCGCCCGTGCGCTGTGCATGAAGCCCAAGATCATGCTGTTCGACGAACCGACCTCGGCGCTCGACCCCGAGATGATCAAGGAGGTTCTGGACACCATGGTCATGCTGGCCGACACCGGCATGACCATGATCGTGGTGACGCACGAGATGGGCTTCGCCCGCCAAGTCGCCGACCGCGTGGTGTTCATGGACCGCGGCGAGGTGGTCGAGGTCGGCACCCCGGAGCAGGTCTTCAACGACCCCAAGACCGACCGGCTACAGATGTTCCTGAGCCAGATCCTGCGGGGGCATTGAGGGTTCGGGCGCGGCGGGCACCATCCCCGTCGCCGCCGTCCCGGCCATGCGCGGGCCGCAATACGGCAGGATTGCGGCCGCCCCGGCCATGGGCCTATGCCTTGCGCCCATGATGCACCGCAGCGAGGCCCCGTGACCGCCACCGACGCCAAGGCCAAGGCGCTGACTCCCGCCCTCGTGCTGGGCGTGCTCGGCGTCGTCTACGGGGATATCGGCACCTCCCCGCTCTATGCGCTGCGCGCCGCGCTGGTGCATTTCACCAGTGGCGGGCTGGAGCGCTGGGAGATCCTGGGCATCCTCAGCCTGATCGTCTGGGCGCTGATCCTGACGGTCACGGTAAAGTACGTCGTCTTCATCCTGCGCGCCGACAATCGCGGCGAGGGCGGGATCCTGGCCCTGATGGCGCTCGCGCAGCGCGGCGTCGAGAACGAGCGCGCGCGCTGGGCGATCGCGGTGGTGGGCATCATCGGCGCCTGCCTGTTCTTTGGCGACGGAATCATCACGCCGGCCATCTCGGTGCTGTCCGCGGTCGAGGGGCTAAAGGTCGTCTCGCCGCATTTCGAGGAAGCGGTGATCCCGATCACGCTGGGCATCCTGCTCGCGCTGTTCCTGGTGCAGTTCACCGGCACCGGGCGGATGGGCGCGATCTTCGGGCCGATCTGCGCGGCGTGGTTCGGTGCGCTGGCGGTGCTCGGCCTGTGGGAGGTGGTGCTGCACCCCTCCGTTCTGCTGGCGCTGTCGCCGCACTACGCCATCCAGTTCTGCCTGGAATACCGCTTGGCCGCCTTCATCGCCTTCGGGTCGGTCGTGCTGGCGGTGACGGGGGCCGAGGCGTTGTACGCCGACATGGGCCATTTCGGCCGTCACCCGATCCGCTGGGCCTGGCTGTGGCTGGTTCTGCCGGCGCTGACGCTGAACTACCTCGGCCAGGGGGCGCTGCTGCTGCGCGACCCCGCCGCCATCGAGAATCCCTTCTTCCTGCTCGCCCCCGAATGGTTCCGCCTGCCGCTGGTGTTCCTGGCGACAGCGGCGACCATCATCGCCAGCCAGGCGATGATCTCGGGCGCCTACACCATCGCGCGGCAATGCGTGCAGTTGGGCTTCATCCCGCGCCTGGAGGTGAAGCACACCAGCGAGACCGAGGAGGGGCAGATCTACATGCCCCAGGTCAACCTGATGCTGCTGGCGGGCGTCGTGATCCTGGTGCTGTCCTTCCACACCTCCGACAACCTGGCGGCGGCCTATGGCATCGCGGTGACGGGCACCTTCGTGTGCACGTCGATCCTGGCGATGGTGGTGTTCCGGCGGCATTTCGGCTGGGCCTGGGCGGCATCGATCGGCGTGTTCGTGCCGCTGCTGCTGATCGACCTGCTGTTCTTCGCCTCCAACGTGCTGAAGATCCCGCAGGGGGGCTACGTGCCGCTGGTGCTGGGCGCGGTGCTGTTCGCGATGATGACCACCTGGCATCGGGGCCGCGAATTGTTGTTCGCGCGCTTCCGCCAGGATGGGCTGCCATTGAAGTCCTTCATCGCGCGGTTGCCGCAGTCGCGCACCATCCGCGTGCCGGGCACCGCGGTCTTCATGACCAGCCAGGCCGACTACCTGCCCGGCGCGCTGCTGCACAACCTGAAGCACAACAAGGTGCTGCACGAGCGCGTGCTGTTCGTGACCGTCACGAACGAGGGCGTGCCCGTGGTCGGCGCCGAAGGCCGCCGCACAGTCGAGCAGCTGGCCCCGGACATCCACCGCATCGGCCTGCGCTACGGCTTCCAGGAAAGCCCCAACATTCCCAAGGAGCTGGAGGCGCTGCGCGAGGTCGGCATTCCCTTCGAACCCATGCAGACCTCCTACTTCCTGGGGCGCGAGACGGTGGTCGCGGCCGCGGTGCCGAAGATGTCGCGCTGGCGGCAGTGGCTGTTCACGATCATGTCGCGCAACGCCGTGCCCGCCACGGAGTTCTTCCGCATACCATCCGACCGCGTGGTCGAATTGGGTGTGAGGGTGGCGATCTGACCATGACCGTATTGCGCGTCACGCTGGTGCTGGTGGGTGGGCCGGGGCTTCCGGACGGCGGCACGGGGTGCGGCTATGTCGTCGACCTGGCGCTGGATGCCGGCGGCAGGCCCGATGCGGCGGCCTGGCAGGCCGATCCCGAACCCTGGCGGGCGCGCCGCATCGTCCCGGGCGCCGAGCCCGTGCAGGGCGATGTGCAGTACGATCCCGACCATGGCTGGTCGATCCGCTTCTTCGGCGCCGCAGTGGAGAGTCCGGACGCGCCGGAGACGCAGCTGGATTTCGGAACGGAGCCGGTGCGGCCGGGGGAATACGCGACCGTGGTCGAACCGGACGGGTCGGTGTTCAGCTACCGGGTGGTGGCGGTGGCCTGACACACGAAGGGCGCCGCCCTGTTCGGCGCGGCGCCCTGCGGTGGGGTGGTGGAGCCACGGGGAATCGAACCCCGGACCTCTTGAATGCCATTCAAGCGCTCTCCCATCTGAGCTATGGCCCCCCGGGAAGAGGCGCGGGGTATAACCCCAGCTTCTCACCCCTGCAAGGGGGGCACGAACCCCTTTCGGCGCGGCGCGTGGAACGGTAGGGAGAAGCCTTCGAGCAACGCTGCGGGGGGTTCGCATGGGCAAGGTCTATCCAGACGCGAAGGCGGCTCTGGCCGGCGTGTTGCGCGACGGCATGGTGATCCATTCCGGCGGCTTCGGCCTCTGCGGCATCCCCGCCCTGTTGATCGAGGCGATCCGCGAATCGGGCGTGAAGGACCTGACCGTCGTGTCGAACAATGCCGGCATCGACGATGCGGGGCTCGGCCTGCTGCTCAAGACCCGCCAGATCCGCAAGATGATCAGCAGCTATGTCGGCGAGAACGCCGAATTCGCCCGCCAGTTCCTGGCCGGCGAGCTCGAGATCGAATTCAACCCGCAGGGCACCCTGGCCGAGCGCATCCGCGCCGGCGGTGCGGGCATCCCCGCCTTCTTCACCAAGACCGGCGTCGGCACCGAGGTCGCGAAGGGCAAGGAAACCCGCGAATTCGACGGCGAGACCTATGTCATGGAACGCGGCATCTTCGCCGACCTGGCAATCATTCACGCCCATACCGCCGACGCCGAGGGCAACCTCGCCTATCGCAAGACCGCGCGGAACTTCAACCCGATGATGGCGACCGCGGCCAAGGTCACGGTCGCGCAGGTCGAGCACCTGGTCGATGCCGGCGCGATCGACCCCGACCACATCCACACGCCGGGCATCTTCATCAAGCGCATGATCGTTTGCCCGCCGGGCTACGAGAAGCGGATCGAGCAGCGCACCGTGCGCAAGCGCGCGGCCTGAGGGAGAACACGCACATGGCCTGGAACCGCGACGAGATGGCGGCGCGCGCGGCGCGCGAACTGCAGGACGGCTTCTACGTGAACCTCGGCATCGGCATCCCGACGCTGGTGGCCAACCACGTGCCCGCCGGCTTCAACGTGCAGCTGCAAAGCGAGAACGGCATGCTCGGCCTCGGCCCCTTCCCGCTGGAGGGCGAGGAGGATGCCGACCTCATCAACGCGGGCAAGCAGACCATCACGGAACTGGCGACGTCGTCCTACTTCGATTCCGCGCAATCCTTCGGGATGATCCGCGGCGGGCATATCGACCTGTCGATCCTGGGTGCGCTGCAGGTGGCGGCGAATGGTGACCTCGCGAACTGGATGATCCCCGGCAAGATGGTGAAGGGGATGGGCGGCGCGATGGACCTGGTGGCCGGCGTGAAGCGCGTGATCGTGCTGATGGAGCACACCGCCGGCGGCAAGCCGAAGCTGCTGCCCGAATGCACCTTGCCGCTGACCGGCGCACGGGTGGTGGATATGGTGATCAGCGACCTCGGCGTGTTCGAACTGGCGCGCAAGGGCGCGACGCGGCTGGTGCTGACCGAACTGGCACCGGGCGTCACGCTGGAGGAGATGCGCGAGAAGACCGGCGCGACGTTCGAGGTGGCGCTCGCAAAGGCCGCGTAGCGCCCGGCGACACGGGGCGAAGCAAGACGGCGTTCAGCCGGAAGGCCGTTGGATGGGAGAGGCCGGCGGCGCCTTCATGCCCGGCCCGCACAACAGCATCGGGCCCGGGCTATGCGCTCGCGCAGCGCCGACCGGCGTCAGCCGGCCGCCCCCGGCAAAGGCCGGTACGGCAGCCCGGCGAACCGCGTACCGTGCAACGCGATGTCGCGCCACACGCCGCCCGTCGCGTAGGGGTCCTCGGCGATCCAGGCTCGCGCTTCGGCGTCCGTGGCGTGGCGCGTCACCGCGATCGAACCGCGCATCGCGCCAGCGTCGTCCAGGATGGCGCCGCCCATCGCCAGCACGCCCTGTCCGGCCAGCGGCGCGACGCGCGCCATGTGCTGCGCGCGCACTGCCTGGCGCCGTGCGGGCGCACCGTCATCCGTGCCGTCCATCGCCACGATCACGGTATGGGTGCGCGCGGCCGAGACCGGGTCGCCAGGCTGCGGCAGCGGCTGGTACGGCAGCGGCGCGATGCGGAAGGGGTGCACGGTCCAGCTCTCCCACACGCCATCCACGGCGAAGGGTTCCTCGGCCAGGTAGGCGTCGAGCCCTGCCCGGTCCGGCACCTCCAGCACCATCAGCGACCCGGCCGCGCGCCAGTCCGGCGTGAACAGCGGCATGCCGAGCGCAAGGCGCCCATCCCGGGCCCAGCGCGTGAGCACCGCCATGTGGCGGTCGCGCGCGGCGGCGCGTCGTGCCGGGTCAGTCCCGTCCCGCGCGATGATGGCATACCCCATGGCGCACTCCCTTCGTTGGACCGGCCAGGCTGCCGCGCGGCGCGGCGCGCGTCAGCCCGGCGCTCCGCGCATCCTCAGTACATGTGCTGCCCGCCATTGATCGACAGCGTCGACCCGGTGATGAAGTCGGCATCGTCGGCGGTCAGGAACAGCACGCCACGCGCGATGTCATAGGCGCGCCCCAGCCGCCCCATCGGGATGCGCGCGATGATCTTCTCGAGCACGTCGGGCGGCACCGCGCGCACCATCTCGGTGTCGACGTAGCCGGGCGCGATGGCGTTCACCGTGATCTGCGTGCGCGCGCCTTCCTGGGCCAGCGCCTTGGTGAAGCCATGGATGCCGGACTTTGCGGCGGCGTAGTTCACCTGGCCGTACTGCCCCGCCTGGCCGTTGATCGACCCGATGTTCACGATGCGCCCGAACTTGCGCGCCGACATGCCGTCCCAGGCCAGCTTGCACATGTTGTAGCAGGAGCCGAGGTTGGTATCGATCACGGCATCCCACATGTCGCGCGACATGCGCTTCATGGTGCCGTCGCGGGTGATGCCGGCGTTGTTCACCAGGATCTCGACGGCGCCGACCTCGGCGTCGATCTTCTTCATCGCGGTGGCGCAGGCCTCGTAGTCGGCGACGTCGAACTTGTAGCAGGGAATGCCGGTGCGCTTGGTGAAGGCCTCGGCGGCGGCATCGTTGCCGGCATAGGACGCAACGACCGTGCGGCCGGCGGCCTGCAGGGCCTCGCTGATGGCGGCGCCGATGCCGCGCTGGCCTCCGGTAACGAGTGCAACGCGAGCCATGCTGGTCTCCTTCCCTGTGTGGACCTGCGCGCGTGCCTCGTGCGGCAAGCGTGTCGCGCAGTCCTTGATGACAATCAAAACCCGATGCGGCGCGATGCGCCAGTGGAAATGCGGCGTGCCGTCGATGGTGCGGCGCGATGGCGCCGATGCGCGGCACGCGTTCCGGCCGCAGGACGCATCAGGTCGCGCGGGTGGCGCGCACTACCCTGATGTCGCGCGGGTGGCGCGCACTACCCTGATGTAGCGCGGGTGGCGCGCATCACCCCGGCGTCGCGCCCGATGCCCGCACCACCGGCGCCCAGGCGGCGATCTCGGCGCGCACGAAGGCCTGCGCGTCATCGAGGAACAGCGTGCCGGGCAGCGTCGCGGTCTCGGCGTAGCGGCGCGCCACCTGGGGTGCGGCCATCGCCTCGCGGATCGCCGTCGCCAGGCGTTCGAGCAACGGCCGCGGTGTCCCGGCCGGTGCCGCGATGCCGGCCCAGCCATCGGCGATGATGTCGGGAAAGCCGCTCTCGATGAAGGTCGGGATCTGCGGGAAGTCGGGAATGCGCGCGCGCGTTGTGAAGGCCAGCGCGCGCAGCGACCCCGCGCGGATATAGGCCGAGGCCGCGGTCAGGCTGTCCATGACGGAGGGCACCACGCCCGCGATCGCATCCGTCGCCGCCTGGGACCCGCCGCGATAAGGGATGTGCTGCAATTCGAACCCCGCGGCCTGCGCGATCCGCAACCCCACCAGATGCGGCACCGAGCCGATCCCGCTGGTGGCATAGGCCACGCCGCGCGGCGACTTCGCCGCGGCGATGAAATCCGCGACCGAGTTCATCGACGTGGTCGGGTTCACCAGCAGCAGATACGGCGTGCCGAGGATGGTCGCGACATGGGCGAAGTCGCGGTCGGCATCCCACTGGATGCGGTCGCGGTACAGAGTATTGCCCACAGCCATGCCGGAGATGGTCGAAACCAGCAGCGTCGTGCCATCGGGCGCGGCGCGCGCCACCAGCCCGGTGCCGAGCGTCGCACCCGCGCCGGGGCGGTTCTCCACGATGACGGTGGTGGAAAGGCGCCGGCCCATCTCGTCGGCGATCAGCCGCGTGATGATGTCGGTGGTGCCGCCGGTAGCGAAGGGCACGATGATGCGGACCGGCCCCGGGTAGGATTGCGCGAGCGCCGGTGCCGCAAGCAGCGCGGGGGCGGCGAGGACCAGGTGGCGGCGGCGCATGGGGTGGGCTCCGGATGGCGGAAGCGTGAGCCTAGAGCAGCGGCGGGTCGCGTGGAACTGTCGCGCGCGACCACCGGCGCGCGATGCGTGCGCCCGGACGCGGCGACTCACGCTGGCAGACCGACCGGCCGGACCGCTGCGACCGGCGCGCCTGCCGCCGACCGTCAGGCGCGGTGTCCGAGCAGCACGGCCCTGCCCGGGCCGGCCTGCGCGCCGCCAGGCTGGCGCGCCTTGCGGAATGCTGCGCGGCGGCCGGGTCATGCTGTCGCTTGCCTGCGCCAGGATGACGCTGGCGGATCGGATGTTGTTCTTTCGCGGCGACGCGCCGGGCGGCGCATCGGGCGCTGGCGCGCTCGGCCGGGTGCCGATACTCTGCGCCCATGGCACTGCTTCGGCACACCGCAGGTCGAATTACCGGCACGGCCCGTTAGGGACGCGCTCCGGGGCGGGCGCGCCCTCGGCCGTTCGGCCCGCGCCGCCCCTCCTGCCAATGACCGAAGCGATCCCTGCCATGACCGACCCTGATCCCTGCGTCCCTGCGCGTTTCCATCTGCTGGCGGAATCCTCGCCCGGATTGCTTCCGCGGCTGCTGCAGCCATTCGCCAAGCGCGACCTGGTGCCCGACCTGCTGCTGGCGCGGCGCGAGGGCGATGCCATGCGCGTCGAGATCGCGCTGGATGCCATCCCCGCCGGCATGGTGGCGCTGGTGGCCGGGAACCTGTCGCAGGTGGTCGGCGTGATGGAGCTGCGCGGCGGCGTCGAGGCACTGCGCGCGGCGTGACGCTCAGCGCAGCGCCAACACCGCCATCATCACGACGCCGAGCCCGATCCGGTACCAGCCGAACGGCGTGAAGCCGATCCGCCCGATCACCGCCAGCACCGCGCGCACGGTGAAATACGCGACGACGAAGGCGGCGACGAAGCCCACGCCGATCTGGCCGAAGGCGGAGACATCGATGTCGGCCCGCGCCTTGTACAGCGAGTAGACGGTCGCCGCGAGCATCGTCGGGATCGCCAGCATGAAGGAGAATTCGGCGGCGGTCCTGCGGTCCACGCCGATGACCAGCGCGGTGATGATGGTGGCACCCGATCGCGACGTGCCCGGGATCATCGCGAGCGCCTGGCCGAAGCCGATCAGCACGGCGGCGAGCGGGCCGATCTCGGGCACCGAGCGGATTGTCGGCTCGGGCCGCGCGCGCTCGATGACGATGATGGCAATGCCACCCGCGATCAGCGCGACGCAGACGACCCAGGGATTGAACAGCGCGCCGGTGATGGTGGAATGCAGCGTGGCGCCGATGATCGCCGCCGGCAGGAAGGCCAGCACGAGGTTCATCACGTAGAAGCGCTCGACCCCCGGCCGCCACATGCCGTGCAGCAGGTCGAGGATGAGGCCGCGATAGATCACCACCACCGCCAGGACCGCGCCGAGCTGGATCGAGATCTCGAAGGTCTTGCCGGGCGGGCCGCGGAAGCCGATCAGGTCGCCCAGCAAGATCAGGTGGCCGGTCGAGGAAATCGGGAGGAACTCGGTGAGCCCCTCGACGATGCCCATGAGCAGGGCGGAGAAGAGCGAACCGAAATCCATGGCCGAATCCGCGCGCGGTGTGAGGGCGACCTTATGCGCTGAAGGTCATGGCGTGAATCGGGCGGCCGGATGAATCGTGCGCCATGCGCCGCCGGGACCACTTTGCGGATTGCGGCCCGGCCGCGATCCGGGAGCGCGCATGCGCGACCGCGCCCAGACCATCAGCGCCGTCGGGCGCACCCGACCATGTCGCGAAGGCAGGTCGGGCGGATGCCCGCCGCCCGCCATCCGAGGGTCACGAAACCTCTCGGATCGCGGCCCCGCCGCGATCCGGGAGCGCAAGGCGCGACCGCGCCCAGACCGTCAGCCGTGCCAAGCGCACCAGTGCATGGCGCGAAGGCAAGGCCGGCGGATGCCGGCCGCCCGCCGTCTGAGGGTCAAACATAAAAACTGCTGCGCGCTTTTAGCGCGCAGCAGCAGCAGCGGGAAACGCGAAGTTGTCGAAGGAATTTTCCGCCACCCGGAACCACTGGTAGGATTCGTTCCGGTAGGGAATGTAGGATTCCAGGATCTTCTTGAAGCGCGGGTTGCGCCCGGCGGTCTCGTTGTAGACCTCGGTCGCCGCGTTCCACGCCGCCTGCATGATGTCGCGGTTGAAGAAGCGCAGCTGCGCCCCGGCCGCGACCAGGCGGCGCAGCGCCTTCGGGTTCAGATCGTCGTAGCGCGCCAGCATGGTGGTATCGGCCTCGGCGCAGGCGACCGCGATGGCGTTCTTGTAGATATCCGGCAGCGCATTGTACGCGGCACGGTTGGCCATGAAATGCAGCCGCGCGCCCGGCTCCCAGAAGCCCGGCGCGTAGTAGTACCGAGCGACGCGCACGAAGCCGAGCTTCTCATCGTCATGCGGCCCGACGAACTCCACCGCATCCAGCGTGCCGCGCTCCAGCGACGGATAGATATCCGCCGCCGCCACCTGCGTGGGTGCGGCGCCAAGCCGCTGGAACACCTGCCCTGCAAAGCCGGCGATGCGGAACTTCAGCCCGTTCAGTGCGGCGAGGTTCGGCACCTCGTTGCGAAACCAGCCGCCCATCTGCGCGCCGGTGTCGCCGGCGGGGAAGGACAGGGCGTTGTATTCGCCCATCAGCTCAGCGCACAGGTCGCCGCCGCCGCCATGGCGGAACCAGGCATTGTACATGCGGCTGTTCAGGCCGAAGGGCATCGCGGTGAAGAAGGCGAAGCCCGGCTCCTTGCCGACATAATAGTAGGGCGCGGTATGCGCGCATTCGACCGAACCGGACTGCACCGCATCCAGCGCGGCCAGCGGCGGCGCAATCTCTCCGCCCGGGAAGGCGGTGATGCGGAAGCGCCCGTCGGTGAGTTCGCCCACGCGGCGCGCGATGCTCTCGGCCGTGCCGAACAGCACATCGAGGTTGCGCGGGAAGGAGGAGGTGAGGCGCCAGCGCACCTCCGGCATCTGGGTCTGCGCCAGCGCGGGCGCGGCAATGGCAACGGGGGCGACGGCAGCAGCCCCCATCAGGGCACGGCGGTTCATGCGGGGGTCCCTCCCAAGGACGGTCTCGTGATCGCCACATAGGCGATTGCGCGCGCGCCGCAAAGCGGCAGGAGTTTTTGTTCGCCCTCAATCGCCGGGCGCCGGCATTCGCCGGCTTGGCTTTCGCGCCATGCACTGGTGTGCCCGGCGGCGCTGTCGGTCTGGGCGCGGTCGCGCTGTGCGCTCCCGGCCCGATGCAGGGCATCGGGCCGCAGCGTGGGCCTACGCCGGGACGGGTCGCGGGTCCGGCGGGCTGCCGCGCAGCGCGTAGACCACCTGGATCGCCCCGGCCGTCAGCCCCATGCCCACGCCCAACTGCCAGGCCAACACGTAGTCCCCGTTCAGGTCGAAAAGCAGCCCGCCGCCGAAGGCGCCCAGGAACGACCCCAGCTGGTGCGACATGAAGGCGATGCCCTGGATCATCGCCTGGAAGCGCAACCCGAAGAACTCCGCGACCAGCCCCGCCACCAGCGGTGCGACGCCAAGCCACAGGAACCCCATGATGGCGGCGAAGACCAGCGTCGATGCCTCGCTTGGCGGCCAGGCGAAATACAGCCCCAGCACCGCGGACCGCACCAGGTAGATGCCCCCCAGCAGCGCGCCCTTGTTCCACCGCCCGCCGGCCCAGCCGAAGAACAGCGACCCCAGCACGTTGAACGCGCCGATCGTGCCCAGCGCCTTGGCCGACAGCATCGGGTCCTGCCCGCACAGCGCGAGGTACGACGGCAGGTGCGTGGTCAGGAACACCAGCTGCAGCCCGCACACGAAATACGCACCCGCCATCACCAGGAACGGGACATGCGTCATCGCCTGCTTCAGCGCGACCCCCATGCGCGGCGATTCGCCACGCGCCAGCGGCGGCACCGGCACGGCATCGACCCGCCCGGCGATCCAGGCCGCCGGGACCATGGCCAGCGCGATCAGCAGGAATCCCGCCACGCCCGCCCGCCAGCCCCAGCCCTCCGCCAGCACCTGCCCGACCGGCGCGGCGATGAGCGCCCCCACCGACCCCGCCGCCGAAACCATGCCCAGCGCCGTCGACCGCACCGCCACCGACACCGGCCGCGACGCCACCGCCAGCGCCATGCCGCTGCCGGTGCAGGCCAGCGCCAGCCCGATCAGCAGCCCCGCGCCGACCATCATCGACCAGGCGCCCTGCGCCAGCCCCATCACCGCCAGCCCGGCGATATAGGCCACCACCCCCGTCATCAGCACCGGCCGGAACCCCCAGCGCGACGTCGCCGCGCCGGCAAACGGCGTGAGGAACCCCCAGCCCAGATTCTGCACCGCGATGGCCAGCGTGAACTGCGCCACCGCCATGCCGAGGTCCTGCGTGGCCGGCGCCATGAACAGCCCCAGGCTCTGGCGGATGCCCATGGCCAACGAGAGCATGACGGACACGCCGACCAGGATCGGCATCGCGGCGCGCAGGCTTGGGTTCATGCCGCCAGCCTGACGCGCCGCAGCATGGCGCGTCGAGCGCAATGACCATGCGCCCGGCGCACGGGCGCCATGCGCCGCCCCGTCACGCCGTCAGCGGGAAGCGGTCCAGGTAGGGCTGGTAGTCCGGCTCCACCCGGATATCGAGCGACGACAACACCCGCACCACCGCGCAGTAGAAGCTGATGACCAGCACCAGGTCGACCAGGCGTTCATTGTCGAATTGCGCGCGCAGGCGTTCGAAGGTCGCCTCGCTGACACCCGGGCCGTCATAGGCCTCGCGCGCCGCCAGAAGCACCAGCTGCGCCACCGGCTCCAGCGCGGATTGCTGCCCTGCGGTCTCGGCGATCAGCGCGTGGATATCGGCTTCGGTCACGCCGAAATCGAAGCCGATCTTCACATGATGCGACCATTCATAGGCCGATCGCGCCAGCCAGCCGACCTGCAGGATCGCCAGTTCCCGCAGCCGCGGATCCAGCTTCGACCCATACCGGATGAACTGCCCGAGCCCCGAAAAGGCCCGCGCCCCATTCGGGCTGTTGGTCAGCGCGCGATGCAGCGCGATGTTGCGCTTCAGCAGGTCGCGATCGGCCTCGGCCAGATCGGTCACGGTCATGTCTGGCACGCGGGCCATGGTAGTCTCCCCCTTCGGTTACGCGCGCATGGCAGCATGCCGGCGGCGCGGCGCGAAGGGGCCGCTTACGCCGCCTGCGTCTCCACGATGCGCCCATCCTCCATCGCCACCACCCGGTCGGCGATATCCAGGATGCGCGGGTCATGCGTCACCAGCAGGATCGGCGTGCCGCGCGACTTCGCCATGTCGCGCAGCAGATGCGCGACCTCCCCGCCCGAGACCTTGTCCAGCGCCGCCGTGGGCTCATCCGCCAGCACCAGCCCCGGCCCCGCCACCAGCGCGCGCGCGATCGCCACGCGCTGTCGCTGCCCGCCCGACAGTTTACCCGGCGGCTTGTCCTCATGCCCAGCGAGCCCGACCGACCGCAGCATCTCCCCCGCCCGCTCCAGCCGCTCGCGCTCGGGCATGGCGGCCTCGATCTCCAGCGCCATCGCCACGTTCTGCCGCGCCGTCAGGAACCCCAGCAGATTGTGGTTCTGGAAGATGAAGCCGATCGACCGGCGCAGCCGCACCCGATCCCTCTCCGACGCCCCCATCAACTCGCGCCCCAGCACGCGGCACGACCCCTCCTGCATTGCCCGCAAGGCACCGATCAAGGTCAGCAACGTCGTCTTGCCCGACCCCGACGGCCCGGTCAGCAACACCACCTCGCCAGCATGCACCGTCAACGCAATGTCCCGCAGCACCGGGCGGCGAAGCTCACCCTCCCCGTACGCAAAAGTCAGGCGGGATATGCTGATGGGGTCGGTCATGGCGCGGCTGTCGGAGAGGGGCTTTGCCCCTCCCCGGACCCCACCCCACCAAGGGGCAACGGCCCCTTGGATCGCGGGTTTTTGAATCGGGGAGATTGGGGAGGGGCATCGACGGTGCCCTCCTGCGCGAAGGTCGCGCCATGCCCCTCCCCAATCTCCCCGATCCACTCGAGGGGTCCAGGGGCCCTTAGGCCCTTGGCGGGTGGGGGTTCGGGGGAGGGCAGAGCCCTCCCCCGCAGCGCGCCCTGACCAACCCCCATCAGAACATATCCGCCGGGCTCGCGTCGCGGAGTTTGCGCATCGCCAGCAGGCCGGCGGCGGCGCACATGGTGAAGATCAGGCCGAAGACGAGGGTGGCGCGTTCGAGGGTCATGGTCAGGGGCAGGAAGGTGGCGCCGGCGACCACGTCGTAGAGCCAGATGCACAGGGCGGCGCCGGGGATGAAGCCGATGACGGCGAGGATCAGGGCGGCGGCCATGACCACGCGGGCCAGGTAGAAGTTGGAGTAGCCGATGGCTTTCAGCGTGGCGTATTCGCGCAGGTGGTTGGCGATGTCGCTGAACAGGATCTGGTAGACGATCACCATGCCGACGATCAGGCCCATCACGCTGCCGAAGGCGAAGATGAAGCCGATGGGGGTGGCGGTTTCCCAGTAGGCGCGTTCGTGGGCGACGAGTTGCGCGTGGGTCAGCACGACCACGTCCTGCGGCAGGATCTCGCGCAGGCGTTGCTGGGCGGCAGCGACGTCGGTGCCGGGTTGCAGCCGGATGGCGACCAGGTCGGTGTTGGACGCCTGGCGTTCGCGCACCATGCGGCGGAAATTGACCTCGCTCATCACCAGGTTGCCGTCGGCGCCGAAGGAGGGGCCGATGGAGACCAGCCCGGCGACCTGCACCATGCGATTGCCGACCTGGACTTCGAAGGGGCCGCGTTCGGCGAAGATGCGCGCGACGGCGCCGAATTCGGGGCGGGAGCGGTCGTCGAAGCCGACCGCGTCGATGCGGCGCAGCGCGGGGGCGATGGCGTCCAGCCCGTTGAAGTCCATCGCGCCGGCCTCGGTGTCGAAGCCGATCATCTGGATGGCGCGGCGCGACCCGTCCTCGGGGTTCCGCCAGGTGGACTGCGCGAGATAGACGGGCACGGCCTGCGCGACCTCCGGCAGCGCCAGCGCCTGGTGGGCACGCACGCGCGGCAGCGGTTCGGGGCGGAAGGATGCCGTGGTCAGCGGGTTCATCAGGAACAGTTCGGCGCGCATGTTGGACAGCAGCGCGGTCGCGCTGTCGAACAACGCCGACCGGAAGCCGAGCTGCATGAACACCAGCACGGCGGCGAACATCACGCCGGCCATGGCGGAGAACAGCCGGGCGCGTTCGGCGCGCAATTGCCGCCAGGCCAGGCGCGCCGGCAGCAGGAAGGTGGCGATGGGTCCGGGGCCCGCGGGCGTTGGCGGCGCCACGGCGGCGTCGCCGGTGTTCTCCGGCGCCCAGGGCAGCAGGGTGGTCTTCGTCAGCGCGTTCATGGCCGGATCGCCACCTGGACCTGCATGTTGGATCGCCTCCGCAGCGCCTCGCTGGCCGCTTCGTCGAGGGTCAAACGCACCTCGACGGTCCGGCTATCCACGGCGGCGACCGGATCGGTATTGGCCTGGGTGGTGCGGCGCACGGTCCAGCCGATCTCGCGCAGCGTCGCGTTGAAGCGCTGGGGCTCGCCGGGGACCACGATCTCGGCGGGGGCGCCGACGCGCAGGCGCGCGATGTCGGTCTCGTAGACATCCGCCACGATGTCCATCCGCGACAGGTCGCCGATCTCCATCAGCCCGTCATTGCCGACCTGGTCGCCAGGCCGCGCGATGACGCGCAGGATGGTGCCGGCGAAGGGCGCGCGCACGCGCGACAATTCGGCATCCGCGACGGCCTTGGCCAGCGCGGCCTGCGCGGCGGACAGGCGCGCCTGCGCGAGCGCGATGTCCTCAGGGCGCGACGACATCAGGCTGTCGAGATCCGCCTGCGCCTGCGCGCGTTCGGCGGCGAGGCGCACCGCGGCGGCGCGCGCGCGGTCGGCGGCGGCGACCGCACCCGCGCCGGTCGGAACCAGGCGTTCGGAGCGCGCCGCCTCGCGTTCCGCGAGATCGAGCTGCGCGGCCAGGGCATCGATGCGCGCGCGCTGCGCGGCGACCTCCGACGGGCGAGCGGCGGCGCGGATGCGGTCGAGGCTGGCGCGGAACTCCGCGACCGACGCCTCGGCCTGCGCCACCGCGGCGTCCTTCTGCGCGGCATCGGCGAATTCGGCGAGCAATTGGCCTTCCGTGACCTGGTCGCCCTCGGCCACCAGCAGCCGGTCGAGCCGCGTGACGGCCATGCCGCCCGGCTGGGTCAGGCGGCGGATGCGCGAGGCAGGTTCGACGCGGCCCAGCGCGCCGACGCCGACCGGCGTGGCGGGGGCGGCCGCGACGGTCGCGGTGGGGCGCGTTGCCTCCCCGCGCGTGAGCACGGCGTAGCCGCCGCCGGCGATCGCCAGCGCCGCGACACCGGCAAGGATGCGCCCGCGCCCGGTCACGGCTTCCGGCCCAGCAGGGCTTCGAGCGTCGCGCGCAATGCCAGCATATCCGCCTCGGTCGGGCGGTACATGCTGAAGATATGCGCCATGAACAGCCCATCGGTCGCGGTCTGGATGGTCATGGCGACGCCATGGGGGATGCCGTCGGCGATCAGCTCGGCCTTCATGCGCTCGATCACCGCGCGCAGCGGGTCGAGCAGCGCCGGGTCGTGGTGGAAGGCAGCGAGGCAGACCGCGGCCATGCGGTCGTTCTTGTCCTGGCCGGGGGAGCAGTCGGCCTCCCCGAATGCCCAGGCGATCTGTGCGCGGGCGGCGCGGCCGGGGCCCTCGGGTTGCAGCGCGAGGCCGGCCTCGTAGTCGACGACGACCTGTTCGGCCAGGCGCTGCATGACGCCGACCAGCAGCGCCTCCTTCGACGCGAAGTGATAGAGCAGGCCGCCCTTGGACACCCCGGCCTCGCGCGCCGCCGCTTCGAGCGTCAGGCCGCCGACGCCCTTCCGCACGACCAGCGTTTCGACCGCATCGAGGATGCGGGTGCGGGCATCGAGAGGGGGCGTGGCGAGAGAGACATTCATGCCGGCGGAGCACTATACCGTCCAGACGGTTTTGTCCACCGTCCGGACGGTACATTTACGTGATGGGCGGAACGATGCCGCCACGGTTCCACCGCGCGGCGCGCTGTCCTAGGCTCCCGCCCAAGGACAGGGGGGATTTCGGCATGGTCCAGGACATCGCAAGGCGCGCCATGATGCTCGCCACGCCCGCGTTGCTCGTGGCAGGCCCTGTCCGCGCGCAGGCCTGGCCGTCGCGCCCGGTCCGCCTGATGGTCGGCTTCGCCGCCGGTGGCGCAAACGACATCATGGCAAGGCTGCTCGCCGCCAAGCTGACCGAACGAATCCCCGGCAGCAGCTTCATCGTCGAGAACCGCCCCGGCGCCAGCACGCAGGTCGCCGCAGACCTGGTGGCACGCGCGGCACCGGACGGGACCACCTTCATGTACACCTCGCCCTCGACGCTGATCGCACTGGCGGTGAACCGCAACGCGACGCTCGATCCGGTGCAGGCCTTCGCGCCGGTGTTCCTTGCGCAGAATTCGCCGCTCGCGCTGGTCTGCCGCGCCGATTTCCCGGCGCGCACGGTGGCGGAATTCATCGCTCTTGCACGCGAACGGCAGGGGCGGCTGACCGTCTCCACCCCCGGCGCCGGGGCGATCAACCACCTGGCGCTGGTGCTGTTGATGAAACAGGCCGGGTTCGAGGTGACCCACGTCCCCTATGCCGGCAACCAGCCCGCCATCACGGCGCTGCTGCGCGGCGAGGTCGATGTCGCGCATGATGGCCTGTTCGCCACGCGCGCGCAGCTCGAGGCCGGCACGCTGCGCGCCATCGCGGTGACCAGCGCGCAGCGCACGCCCGCCTACCCCAACGTGCCGACCTTCGCCGAGACCGTGCCCGGCCATGTGGTGGGCTTCTGGGGCGGCGTGCTGGCGCCGCGCGGCACGCCCGAGCCCATTCTCGACCGCCTCAACACGGAACTCGACGCGGTGATGAAGCTTCCCGACGTCATCGAACGCACCCGCAGCTTCGGCGCCGAACCCGCCGGCGGCCCGCGCCAGGCTTTCACCCGCGTGGTCGCCGACGACTGGACACGCTGGGGCCAGGTGGTGCGCGAGAACAACATCCGCGCGGAGTGAGCGAGGGCGTGGACGGGGGAGGCGCTGCCTCCCCCGGACCCCCACCGCCAAAGGCCTAAGGGCCTCTGGACACCAACACCTGATCGGGATGGTTGGGGAGGGGCATCGCGCACCCGCCGCCCAGGGCACACCGACGATGCCCCTCCCCAACCACCCCGATTAAGTCAGGGGATCCAAGGGCCTCAAGCCCTTGGTGGGTGGGGTCCGGGGAGGGCAAAGCCCTCCCCGCCTTGCATCCGCCGCGCTGCCAGCGCATCCCGTTGCCCATGACCTTCCGCTGCCGCCGCTGATGCTGCGTTCCGTCATGACCGTCGGCGCCTGGACCATGGCGTCGCGTGTCCTGGGCTTTGCGCGGGACATGCTGATCGCCTCGCGCCTGGGTGCCGGGCCGGTGGCGGATGCCTTCTTCGTCGCGCTGAAGCTGCCCAACCTGTTCCGCCGCCTGTTCGGCGAGGGCGCCTTCAATGCCGCCTTCGTGCCTGCCTTCGCCGGCACGCTGGCCGCGCAGGGCCACGCCCAGGCCCGCGCGCTGGCCGAGCGCATGGGCACGCTGATGACGCTGTGGCTCGGGCTGCTGGTGGTGCTGGGCATGGTATTCATGCCGCAGGTGATGCGGGTGCTCGCGCCGGGCTTCGTGGACGACCCCGCGAAGTTCGCGCTGGCGGTCGAGCTGACGCGCATCACCTTCCCCTACCTGCTGTTCATCTGCCTGACGGCGCTGGTGGCCGGCGTGCTGAACGGGCTGGATCGCTTCGCGGCGGCGGCGGCGGCACCGGTTTTCTTCAACCTGATCTCGATGGCGACGCTGCTGTTCCTGACGCCTTACGTCGCGACGCCCGGCCACGCGCTGGCCTGGGGCGTGACCGCTTCGGGCGTGGTGCAGCTTGCACTGGTGATGTGGGCCACCGCCCAGGCCGGCATGGCGCTGAACCTGCTGCGCGCCCCCGCCATCACGGCCGAGGTGCGCCTGGTGCTGAAGCGCATGATCCCGGGCGTGATCGGCGCCGGCGTGGTGCAGCTGAACCTGGCGGTGGACATCATCATCGCCTCGCTGCTGCCCTCGGGCGCGATTTCCTTCCTGTATTATGCGGACCGGGTCGCGCAGCTGCCGCTGGGCGTGATCGGCGTGGCCGTGGGCACGGCGCTGCTGCCGCTGCTGGCGCGGCAACTGCGGACCGGGCAGGCGCTGTCGGCGCATCGGTCGATCAACCGGGCGGTGGAGCTGTCGCTGCTGCTAACCGTGCCGGCGGCGGTGGGGCTCGCTGTCGCATCGGGACCGATCATCGCGGCGCTGTTCCAGCGCGGCGCCTTCGGCGCGGCGGAGGCGGCGGCGTCATCGGCGGCGCTGGTGGCCTATGCCATCGGCCTGCCGGCCTTCGTGCTGGTGAAGGTCTTCGCCCCCGCCTTCTTCGCGCGCGGGGATACCGCGACGCCGGTCAAGATTGGGCTGCTGGCGGTGGCGCTGAACCTCGGCTTCAACATCCTGCTGATGGGGCCGCTGCAGCATGTGGGGGTGGCGCTGTCCACCGCGCTGGCGGCCTGGGTGAATGCGCTGCTGCTGGCCGCGGTGCTGCTGCGCCGGCGCGACTACGTGATGGATCGCCGGGCACGGCGCGCGGTGCCACGCATCCTGGCGGCGGCGGCGGCGATGGGCGTGGCGGTGGCGGCGCTGGGGTTCGTGCTGCCGGCGGGGGCGGATTCCATCGCGCGCGCTCTGCAGGCGGCGGTGCTGATCGGCGCCGGCGCCGCGGTCTTCCTGGCCGCCGGGCTGGCGCTGCGCGCCTTCGACCCGCGCGAGGTGCTGCGGATGCTGCGCCGGCGCCGCGCCGCCGCGACCTGACCGCCACTGGATGCCGCAGCCGGATCTTGCTGCACCGCACCATCCCGGGCAATAACCCGCCCACCGTCGCGAGGGGTACGCCATGTCGGAACGCAAGCTTTGGTTCGTCTGGGGCGGTGTCTTCACCGATTCGACGTGGCAGGACATCGAACCCGGCAGCGAGCAGTGCTTCGGCCCGGTGCACGATGCCGCCACCGCCGAACGCATCTGGCGCGACGAGACCCGCCGCCGCGTGGACACCGCGCAGCACCGGCTGTTCGTGATCGAGGTGCCTCGGCCCGGCGGCGCAGCCACGGAATGAGCGCATCGCGGAATGTCTGCGGCCGGGCATCAAGGCGGGGCTGGAGCATCACTTGCCCAACCGGGCTCAGCTGAGCGGGCAAGGATGCTTGCAAAATCAATCGCCTAAAGTGCGTGGCGTGAGACCCTGCGAACGGGATGCACTCCATCCTGGACACCGCGGCATCCAGCGAGGTCGCGTTGTGCGGGCGGCTTGCATGGCTGGATCGGCGCGAGGCTAGCCGGTGCCGCGGCCCATCGGCACCGTCCCGCCGGCAGCGGTGCGGCGCCGCTTCGACGCCGGCGGTGCGTTCCGCAATCCCGCCATGGTCGGGGCATAGATCACGCGCGTGACCGCCCAATCCCCGCTGCTGCGCCGAGTCGTGTTCCTGTTGTTGGTGCTCGCCATCATGGCGGGGCTGGTGGTCTTGGCCGTCGCCGTGCTGGCACCCGGCGGCTGGACCGTGTGGGAAATCCTGATCCTCGCCTGCTTCCTCGGCACGGTGCCCTGGAGCGCGCTCTCGGCCGCGAATTCCCTGCTCGGCCTGGCCATCCTGCTGGCCGCGCGCGACCCGCCAGCCGCCGTGCTGCCGGCCCTGCGCGCCGCCCGCCCCGGCCCGCCACGCGGGCGCACCGCCATTGCCATCTGCATCCGCAACGAGGACATGGACGCGGTGCTGCCGCCACTCGGCCGCCTGATGGACGGGCTGCCGGTGGCGGCGTTCGACCTGTGGGTGCTGTCGGACACGCCGGCGGGCGAGGCCGCGGTGGCGGAGGAAGCCGCCTTCCAAGCCTTCGCCGCGGGTCGCCCCGCCGCCCATTACCGCCGCCGCGCCGCGAATGACGGCTTCAAGGCCGGCAATGTGATGGATTTCCTCGACCACCATGCAGAGGGCCTTGCCTACTTCCTGTGCCTCGACGCCGATTCCGAAATGACGCCAGCCGCCGTGCTCCGCCTGGTGGCCTGCATGGAGGCGGATGACCGCCTCGCCATCGTGCAGCAGCTCATCCATGGCAAGCCGGCGACCGCCGCCTTCCCGCGCCTGTTCCAGTTCGGCATGCGCCACGGCATGCGCGCCTGGGCCACCGGCCAGGCCTGGTGGCAAGGCGACGAGGGTCCGTATTGGGGCCACAACGCGATCATCCGCATCGCGCCCTTCCGCGACCTGTGCCGGCTGGGGCCGCTGCCGGATGGGTCGCGCATCCTCAGCCACGACCAGGTGGAGGCCACGCGCCTGCACGCCGCCGGCTGGAAGGTGCGCGTGCTGCCCGACGACACCGGCTCCGCGGAGGGCAACCCGCCCACCTTCGGCGATTTCGTCACGCGCGACCTGCGCTGGGCCGGCGGCAACATGCAGTACCTGGCGCTGCTGCGCCTGCCGGGGCAGACGCTGATGGCGCGCTGGCAATTGGTGCAGGCGATCCTGCTGTTCCTCGGCGCACCGCTGTGGTGCGCGATCCTGGTGCTGGCGGCGGTGAACGCGCTGACCGGGGGCGGGGCCGCGACGCCGACCTCGCTGCTGGTGGTGCTGCTGGCCGCGACCTGGGCCTGCCACTATGCCGCGAAGCTCGCCGGCTATGCCGAGGTGCTGCTGAAGCCGGCGCTGGCGGCCCGCTACGGCGGGCGCGCCGCCTTCGCGCGCGGCGCCGCGGCCGAGATCGCGTTCACCACGCTGATGGAACCCGCGCGGCTGATGGCGCAGACGCTGTTCCTGCTCGCACTTCCCTTCGGCGTGAAGGTCGGCTGGACGGCGCAGAACCGCGCGGATCGCGGCGTGAGCTGGGCCGATGCGGCGCGCCAGTTCTGGCCGCCGACGGTGGCGGGGCTGGCGATGGCCTGGCTGTTCGTCGCGGCCTCGCCGCTGGCGCTGCTGCTGGCGCTGCCGGTGCTGGCCTCGCTGCTGCTGGCGATCCCCTTCGCGGTGGTCACGGCCGACCCGGGCTTCTCCGCCTGGCTGCGCGCGCGTGGCATCGCCGCCTTCCCGGAGGAAATCGCGACACCGGCGGTGTAGGCTGCGCGGATGGATTGGCGCCGCCCCGTCCGCAGCCTGCTGAAGCCGCCCCTGCTGCTGCTCGCCTTCCTGTGGGTGGTACTGGAGGAGACTCTGTGGCGCTGGGCGAAGGCGCTCGGCGGGCTGGTCACGCGCGTCCCGGTGTTCGCGGCGCTGGAGCGGCTGATCCTGCGCCTCGATGCGCGCGTCGTGCTGCTGTTGTTCGCCATCCCGATCGCGGCGCTGTTCCCCGTAAAGCTGGCGGCGCTGTGGCTGATCGGCAGCGGGCATTGGCTGCTCGGCGCGGGCGTGCTGTTGCTGGCGAAGTCGGTCGGGACGGCGTTCTCGGCGCGGCTCTACGTGGTGGCGGAACCGAAGCTGATGACCATCCCGGTCTTCGCCTGGGGGCGGAACCACATCGTGGCGCTGCTGGCGCGCGCGCATGCATTCCTGGATGCCTCGCCGGCCTGGCGCGCGGTGCGCGGCGCGGCGGCGCGCGCGAAGGCGGCGTTGCATCTCGCCGCGGCGCCGGTTCGCGGGTGGTTCGCCGGTGGCGGCACCTCGCTGCTCGGCCGTGTGCGCGCGGCGCGGGCGCAGTGGCGGCGCCGCGCATGAGCGGGCGGCTGAGACTCTACGCCGCCATCTCCCTCGACGGCTGCCTGGCGGATGCCGAGGGCGGCGTCGGCTGGCTCGCACCCTTCGACGCGCAGGACTACGGCATGGACGGCTTCATGGCAGAGCTGGGTTCGGTGCTGACCGGGCGCGTGACCTACGACCACGCGCGCGGCTTCGACGAATGGCCCTATGCAGGCAAGCGCGTGGTGGTGATGACGCACCGCGCGCTGGAGCCCGACCCGCCGGCGGGAGTCGAGGCGGCGCATGGCGACGTCGCCGCCGTTCTCGCGCGGCTGCGCGCGGAGACGCCGGGCGACATCTGGCTGCTCGGCGGCGCCGCGCTGGCGCAGGATTGCCTGGCGCGCGGGCTGGTCGACAGCCTGGAGCTGTTCGTCATCCCGATCCTGCTGGGCGGCGGCCTGCGGATGTTCGCCGGCGATGGCGTGCAGCGCGCGCTGGCGCTGCACGAGGCGCGGCCCTTCCCCAACGGCGTGGTGGCGCTGACCTATCGGCGGGGCTGACCAGGTCAGGCCGCCTTGCCGCGCGCCTGCAACGCCAGCAGAGCGGCCGCCAACGCAATGCCCACCAAGTGCGGATACGGCACCAGGTCCGCAGCCGCATGCTGCAGCAGCGCCGGGAAGATCATCAGCAGCCCGGCCAGCGTGAGGCCCAGGCGTTCCCACCCGGCCAGCGCGCGCCGCGCGAAGCCCTGCGCCGCCGAGGCCAGCGCCGCCAGCCCGCCCGCCGCCAGCACGGTCTGCCACACCACGTCCAGCCAGGTCATGCCCTCTCGGAAGTTCAGCAGCAGGCCGACGCCGTTCGGGTCGGTCACGAAGACGAAGGGCATGAGGAAGGCAGGCATGGTGTATTTCCACGCCTGCAAGGTGGTGCGGTACGGCCCCGCGCCGGTGATCGCCGCCGCCGCGAAGGGCGACAGCGCGGTGGGCGGCGACACCTCGGACAGCACCGCGTAGTAGAAGACGAACATATGCGCGGCATAGTCCGGCACGCCGAGCTTCATCAGCGCCGGCGCGGCCACCACCGCGCAGATGATGTAGGACGCGGTGACCGGCACCGCGAGCCCGACCACCCAGACGATCAGCGCCGTGTACAGCGCCGTGACCACCACCGACCCACCCGCCGCCTGGATGGCGATGTCGCTGAACTTCAGCCCGAGCCCGGTCAGCGTGATGACGCCCACGATGATGCCAGCGGACGCGCAGGTGGCCGCGATGCCCACCGCCTGCACTGCGCCATTGGCCAGCGCGTTGACCAGCCGCTTCGGCCACAGCGCCTGTTCGGGCCGGATGAAGGACAGCAGCACCGCCAGGATCATGGCGTAGAGCACCGACAGCGTCGCCGAATACCCCCAGACCATGAAGGCGACGATCGCGATCAGCGACGTGAAGTGGAACCCGTAGCGGCGCAGCATCACCGGGATCGGGTCGACCTTGATGCCCTCGCCGGCCTCCAGGCCGCCGTTGCGGGCGCGCAGGCGCCGCTGGTCGAGCTCCACCATGAACAGCAGCGAAGCGTAGTAGAGGATGGTCGGGATCACCGCCATCTTGAGCACATCCAGGTAGCCGAGCTTGAGATATTCGGCGATCAGGAAGGCCGCCGCGCCCAGCACCGGCGGGGAGATGATGGCCCCCAGCCCGCCGGCAGCCAGAAGCCCGCCCGCATCGTCGGGCTTGTATCCGACACGCTTCATCATCGGCCAGGCGACGGTGCCGATGGTGACCGTGGTGGCAACGCCCGACCCCGACGGCCCACCCAGCAGGAAGGAGGACAGCACCACCGTGCGCCCCGCGCTGGCGGCCTTGCCACCGGTGGCGGCAAAGGAGAAGTCCACGAAGAACTTTCCCGCGCCGCTCGCCTGGAGGATGGCGCCGTAGATGGTGAACAGGATGATCAGCGTCGCCGAGACATCGACCGCCGTGCCGAAGATGCCATCCAGCCCGATCGAGAGATGCGGGATCAGCCGTTCGGAATCATAGCCCTGGTGCTGCCAGGGCGCGGGCAGGTGGTTGCCGAAGAAGGCATAGAGCAGGAAGAAGATCGCCACCGCCGGCATCACCGGCCCGGTGGCGCGGCGCGTGGCCTCCAGCACCAGCGCGATCAGCATCCAGCCCACCGCGATGTCCATCGGCTCGGGGAAGATGGCGCGGTCCTGCAAATCGTCGCCGCCCGCGATCAGGTAATACACGACGTAGACCGCCGCCGCCGCCAGCACGACATCCCAGGGCATCAGCCGGTCGCGGTAGCGCCGCGCCGCCGGGAACAGCACGAAGCCCAGCACCAGTGCGAAGCCCACATGCACGAAGCGCAGCGTGGTGGTCGGCACGATGTCCCAGGCCGCCCACAGGTGGAACAGCGACATCGCCAGCGCCAACGCGATAGCGCCATAGCCGAGCCAGCCGGAGAAGCGGTTCTGGACGCCCTCCTCCTCCTCGATCAGCGCCTCGACGCGCGCGGCGGTGGTGTCGTCCAGCGCATCGGGCGCGACTTCGGGCGGCAGGTGGTGCTTGGTGGTCACGGGCGATGCTCCGGCGCTGGACATGCTGCGCCGCGCCGATCGTGGCGCAGCAGGTCCAGCAACTTGTTCTGCCGCATCTTCCGAGCCGTCAGGCGATGCCGCCTGGGTGGAAAATGCTCGATGCCGTCAATGAAACACGGGAGCGGCCCGGCCGGACCGCTCCCGTGTGGCGTTGTGGTGCAGCCGCGGCTCAGGCCAGGGTCGCGCCCTTGCCCTTCCAGAAGGTCTCGGCCGCCGGGTGCCACGGCACGCCGGCCGCGGCGGTCTTCTGGCCCGCCAGGGTGAAGTCGCGCGCGGCGGAATGGACACGCGCCCAGTCCTCGCGGTTGGACCACATGACCTCGAGGATCTGCGTGACCAGCGCTGCCGGCATGTCCTCGCGCACCGCGACGATGTTGGCGACCGACATCTGCTTGTTCGGCGTGGTCTGGCCGGGATAGGTGCCGGCGGGGATTTCCTCGGGGAAATAGACCGGGCCGTACTTCTCGACGATGGCGGGCACGTACTGGTCGTGGTCGACCATCACCAGCTGCACGCCTGGCGTCGCGCCGAGGTCCGTGATGGCGCTGGTCGGCACGCCCGAGACGAAGAAGTAGGCGTCGAGCTTGCCGTCCTTGATCGCATTGGTGCTCTCGGCCGGCGAGAGCCGTTCGCGCGCGCGGAAATCCTTCTCGCGGTCGATGCCGGCGGCCTCGATCAGGCGGAAGGCCATGACTTCGGTGGCCGAACCGGGTGCGCCGGTGGACACGCGCTTGCCCTTGAGGTCCGCCATGGAGCGGATGCCGGTCGAGGCCACCGTCACGACCTGCATGCGGTTTGTGTACAGCACCGACAGCGCGCGCACCGGCACCGGGCGGCCGCGGAAGCGGTCATTGCCGCGCACCGCATCCACCGACGCATCGACCTGCGTGAGCACCATGCCGACGCGGTTGGCGCCCAGCAGCTGGAGGTTCGCGACCGACCCGCCGGTGACTTCCACCGTGGCGCTCATGCCCGGGATGCCGCGCGACAGGTAGTTCGCGAGCGCGCCGCCCAGCGGGTAATAGACGCCGCCGGTCGTGCCGGTGGCGATGGCGAGTTGCTGCGCCGCCTGCGCGCGGGCCAGGCCCGGCAGGGCCAGCGTGCCGGCCGCGGCGGCAATGACGTGACGTCGGGTGATCCCGGACATGTGTCCTCCTTTGGGTGTTCTTGGTCGCAGCCCGGTAGATAGCCGTCCCGCGCGCGGGTTTGAAGCCCGCGCCGCTGATCCGCCCGAATCGGCAGCCGCGGTTGCAGGTGCCGCGCGCGACACAACCGCGAAACCGGCCAGGGCGAAGCAACCAACGGGCGCCTTCTGCGCTACCATCCGGCCGGGTCAGCGTCGCTGCGCCCGCACGCCCGAGGAATTGCCGCATGGCCCGCGTCCGCATCCGTCATTCGACCCGCTACGAGTACAATAATCCGGTCGAGCTTTCGCAGCACCGCCTGATGGTGCGTCCGCGCGACAGCCACGACCTGCGCCTGCATGACGCAACACTGTCGATCAGCCCGGCGCCCGACGCCACGCGCTGGTCGCATGACGTCTTCGGCAATTCCGTCTGCCTGCTGGACTGGGCACAGGGCGAACGCACGGATCACCTGGAGATCGTCTCGACGCTCGACATGACGCACTACCCGGCCGGGCCGGCGCTGCCGCTCGCGACGCTCGATCCGTCGGTCGAGATCTTCCCGTTTTCCTATGCCGCCGAGGAAGCACCCGACCTCGAGCATTTCCGCGTGCGCCTGCTGTCGGACCCGCAGCGGCGCGTCGATGCCTGGGCGCGGCGTTTCCTGATGGAGGGTGGGCAGACGCGCACCTTGCCGATGCTGGAGGCCATGACGCGCGCGATCCGCGACGAATTCACCTATGAAGGCCGCGACGCCGAGGGCACCAACAGCCCGGTAGTGACGCTGGAATCAGGCCGCGGCGCCTGCCGCGACTTCACGCTGCTGATGATGGAGGCGGTGCGCTCGCTCGGCCTCGCGGCGCGCTTCGTCACCGGCTACCTGTACGATGCCGGCAGCGGCGAGGGCGTGGTCGGCGGCGGCGCGACGCATGCCTGGTGTTCGGTCTATGTCCCCGGCGCCGGCTGGGTGGAATACGACCCCACAAACGGGTTGGTCGCGGGCGAGAACCTGATCCGCGTCGGCTCCACGCGCACCCCGGAACAGGCGGTGCCGGTGGGTGGCGGCTTCACCGGCCAAGTGGACGATTTCGCCGGACTTCATGTGGATGTGACGGTGCAGGTGGGCGAGGAGGGCGTGGCTGAGCCCGCCCCGGTCACGCCGCAACCGGAAGCGCCACCCCCACCAGCGAGTCCCGTGTGACCAGGGCCGCGAGCCGCGCCTCATCCCAGCCTTCGGTGCCGGCCGGGCGCATCGGCAGCACCATCCATCGGTAGTCCGCGGTGCTGTCCACCACGCGGATCTCGACGCTGTCGGGCAGGTTCAGCCCCCATTCGGCCAGCACGGCGCGCGGTTCGCGCACGGCGCGCGACCGATAGGCGAAGGATTTGTACCAGTTGGGCGGATAGCCCAGCACGGCGCGCGGGTAGCAGGAGCACAGGGTGCAGACCACCAGGTGATGCCGCCCCGGCGTGTTCTCGAGCACACCGAGCGGCGGCGCGCCGGCCATCGACACGCCCATCTGCTCGGCCGCGGCCTTGCCGTCGGACAGCAGCAGCGCGCGAAAGGCGGGGTCGGTCCAGGCCTTCGCGACCATGCGCGCGCCGGTCTCGGGGCTGGCCTTGTCGGTATTGGCCTGGCGCTCGGCGATCTCGGCCTGGGTGATGACGCCCTTGGCTTCCAGCGCCGCCATCAGGCGGTCCAGCAGGGCGATGCTGTCGGGGCGCGGGGGTGCGGCCATGTCAGGCTTCCTCAAGCCAGTGTTCGAAGACCTCGACCATCACCGTGTCGCCGGGCTTGCCGTCGCTCCACAGCGGTTCCTGTGCGAACAGCACATGGTACAGGGTGCGCGCCGGCGCCGGTCGGGCGAAGGCCAAATCCTCGGGATTCGCGAAGGCGCCGAGCGGGCGCACCACCGTGCCGGTGCGGCCGCGGATGTAGTGCGGCGTGCGGATGTGGCAGGGGCCGCGGCGTTCGGGCCAGTCGTCCTTCACGCGCACCTGCGCGCCGGGGGCGAAGCGGGCGGCGATGTCGGCGGTGGCGGTCACGACAGCACGTCCTTCTCCACGATGCCCTTCTCGACCATCAGCAGCGCGATCGAGCGCAGCCAGCGTTCGTAGTAGCCGAGGGCGAAATACTCGCCCTCCGGGATGCTCTCGATGCCGCGGCGCAGTTCGTCCACGGTCATCAGCTTCTTGCCGGCCAGCACCTGGCGCAGCGCATCCACCTGCTTGCCGAAGCCGTCGGGCGGCGCCTCGTCGTGTTCGACCGGCGTGCAGTGGAAGCGGGCGATGCCGCCCATGTCGTGGATGGCGGGGATGGGGCGATCGTCTGGCATGGCGCGAAGGCTACGACGCCACGCGCCGCGCGGTCCAGCGCCGCTATTTCACTTCCTCATCGGCCGAGACGCCCCAGACCTCGGAGCGCAGGATGTAGCCGCGATGCTCGCCGGCCTGCGCCTCGCACCAGGGGCTGCCGGGCTCGCATTGGCGCAGCCGCACCACCACGCCGGGGCGCAGGCGCGCCGCCGGTGGGCTGTCGGCCTCGGGGCGGCGGCGCAGCGCCGTCTCGCTGTTCGGCGCGCCGCGCACGATAGCGCTGCGCCGGCCCATCAGGGTGGATTGGTGGACCCAGCCCTCGGTGCCCTCGGGGTCGCGGATGCGGCGCCAGAGCTCGAATTCCCGCGTGATCTCGACCGGCAATTCGCGGCGCTGGTAGGTCCATTCGATGGGAAAGCGCGTGCCCGGGCCGGCGCGCAGGTTCACCTCGTCCGACCGCAGGGCGGCGAAGCGCGGCAGCGGCAGGTTGGTGACCGACCCGACCGAGGGCTGGGGGTCCGGAGCTGGCGCCGGGGCAGGCTCGGGGGGGCGGGACACGGCGGCGCCGGCCGCGGCGCCCGCACCGGCGGCGGCCCCTGCGGCGGCGCGCCCGCGCTGGGTCTGCCGGGCGGTTCCGCCCGGCGCGCGCCCGTCAGGGCGGGCCGGCGGGCGTACCACCGGGGCGGCGGCAGGCGGGCGCTGCGTGGCGGATGGCGGGCGGGCGGCGGTGGCGGGGGCGCGCGGCGTCGCTGGCGCGGCCTGGCGTGGCGCGACGGGTGCGGCCGGCCGCGGCGTGGGTGCCGGCGTGGCCTGGCGGGGCGGTGCCGGAACGGCTGGCGGTGTCGGCGCCGGCGCGCCGCCGGGGCGCACCGGCGGCGGCAGGCTGCCCGGCGCCACCGCCTGGCCAAGCGCCGGCCCTGCGCCGAGCAGCGCGAGCAACACGAATCCGATCCGGTGCGGGGCTGTCATGCCCCTCTGTCCACCCCCCGCCGGGGGCGGGTCAAGCCGCCTACAGCGTGACGATCTGCCCAGCACCGACGGCATCGAGGAAGGTGACGATTCCCGCCACCTCCACGCCGGCGGCCAGCGGCAGCTGCGCGAGGCCCTCCGCGCGCAGCCCGGCTTCGCAGGCGATCAGCCGCACGCCCATCTCGGCGCAGGCGTCGCGCAGAGAGGCGATGCCCGCGACGCCACGGGCGGTAATGGCCGCTTCGCGCGGGTCGTCGAGCAAGGGGCAGGGTTCGGCCAGCAAAAGGCAGCCCTGGTTGGTGGCGAAGACCACGACGTCCCGGCCAAGAGCAGCGGCGCCGGCAGCGACCACCAGCGCGTAGTGGGCGCGGGCATGGGTGCCGGATTCCAGCAGGACGCCGAGGGTTGTCATGGAAGGAAGGTCGGGGGAGGGAACTCCCCCGAACCCCCTCCTTTTTTTGGCACCTGGGGACTGAGGGGGGAGGTCTGGTCCGAACGGGCAGCAGGAAGCGGCGCGCAGCGGCCACGATGGGCAGGGGTCACGCCAGGCACACCGCGGCGGTGGAACCATGGCCCGACAGGTCATGGATGGTGGCGGCCTCGCCACACAGCGCGCAGGCCGGGTCGCGCTTCAGCCGCACCGTGCGGAAGCGCGCATCCAGCGCATCCCACAGCAGCAGCCGGCCCTTCAGCGGGTCGCCGATACCCAGGATCAGCTTCAGCACCTCCGTCGCCTGCAAGGTGCCCATCACGCCGGTGACGGCGCCGAGCACGCCGGCTTCCGAACAGGTCGGCACCAGCCCCGGCGGCGGCGGTTCGGGGTGCAGGCAGCGGTGGCAGGGGCAGGCACCGTCATGACTCGCGAAGACGCTGAGCTGGCCCTCAAAGCGCAGCACGGCGGCGCTGACCAGCGGGCGGGCCAGCAGGTGGCAGGCATCGCCCAGCAGGAAGCGCGTGGCGAAATTGTCGGTGCCGTCGCAGACGATGTCGTAGCGCGGGATCAGGTCGCGCGCGGCCTCGGCATCCATGCGGCGCGCATGGATCTCGATGCGGGTCTCGGGGTTCAGGGCGCGCAGCGTCTCGGCGGCGCTCTCGGCCTTGTTGCGGCCGATGCGCGCGGTGGTGTGGGCGACCTGGCGCTGCAGGTTCGACAGTTCCAGCACGTCGTCATCGACCAGGCCGAGCGTGCCGACGCCCGCCGCCGCGAGGTACAACGACAGCGGCGAGCCAAGCCCACCGGCGCCCACGATCAGCACGCGCGCGGCGCGCAGCCTGGCCTGACCGGTCGCGCCGACGTCCTCGAGCAGGATATGGCGCGAATAGCGGTGGAGTTCCGCCTCGGTGAAGTCGAGATCCATGGCGGGGATATGGGCGCGCCCGGGGAGGTCGCGCAAGGCGCGCGGGATACCGGGCGCAAGGCGCGCGGGATGATGCGCGCAAGGCGGGCGGGAGGGCCGGCGCCACGCGCCGCTTGCGGGCCAACACCGCTCGGCGCGAAATGCGGCGATGAACGGGGAAGACCTGATCCGCCGCCTGGCGGTCGCCCTGGCCATCGGCCTGCTGGTCGGCGCCGAGCGCCATTGGCGCGAACGCGACGAATTGCCCGGCAGCCGCACCGCCGGTGTCCGCACCTTCGCGCTGGTCGGGCTGTCGGGCGGCATTGTCGCGGCGCTGGCCGCGCCGATGGGGCCGTTGGGCGGCGCGGTGCTGCTGGCGGCGGGGCTGTTCGCGATCATGGCTGCGCTGCTGCCCTTCGCCCTGCGGGAGGCCGAGGCCGAGAACCGCTTCAGCGCCACCAGCCTGGTCGCGGCGATCGGCACCTACGTGCTGGGCGCCCTTGCGGTGGCCGGCGAGGCCCGCGCCGCCGGCGCCGCCGCGGTGGCGATGACCGCCGTGCTGGCGGCGCGCGAGCAGCTGCACGGCCTGATGTCCCGCATCACCTGGGCCGAATTGCGCTCCGCCATCCTGCTGCTGTCGATGACGCTGGTGGCGCTGCCGCTGGTGCCGGATGCGCCGATCGCCTGGCTCGCGGGGGTCAATCCGCACAAGGTCTGGACGCTGGCGATCCTGCTCGCGGGGGTGTCGTTCCTCGGCTACCTCGCTGTGAAGCTGGGCGGCGGTGATCGTGGACTGCTGCTGGCCGGGGCGGCGGGCGGGCTGGTGTCGTCCACCGCGGTCACGCTGTCGAATGCCGCCGCGGCGGCGCGGGGCGGGCCGGCGGGGGCGCTGGCGGCTGGTGCGCTGGTGGCGGGCGCGGTCTCCTGCATCCGCACCGCTGGGCTGGCGCTGCTGGTCGCGCCGGAGACCGGGCGCGCGCTGTGGCCGGCACTGCTGGCGGCGGGTGGCGGCATGGCGGGCGTGGCGCTGCTGCTGGTGCGGCGCCGCACGGCGGTCGCGGAGGAGCCGGCCGCGCCGGGCAATCCCTTCGAGATCGGGTCCGTTCTGCGGATGGCGCTGCTGCTCGCCGGCGTCGGCGCCCTGGCGAAGTTCGGCGCGGAATGGCTGGGCGAGGCCGCGGTCCTCGTGATCGCCGCGGTGACCGGGCTGACCGATGTGGATGCCATCACGCTGTCGGTCCCGGCGCTGGTGCCGGCGACCATCACCGCGACCGTCGCCGCGCAGGCGGTGGCCGTGGCGGTGGCGAGCAACATTCTCGCCAAGGCCGCCTATGGGCTGGCGTTGGGGTCGGGGCGTTTCGCGCGGTGGTTCGCGCTGGGGTCGCTGCTGGGGCTGGGCGCCGGGGCGGCGGTGATGGTGGCGCTGCGCTGACTACTCGGCGGCCAGGCTTGCGGGCAGGCGGAAGCTCACGTCCTCGATGATGCCGGGCAGCGTCTCGACTGACGTGGCGCCGAGGTCGCGCAGGCGTGCCACCAGTTCCTCCACCAGCCTTTCGGGCGCCGAGGCGCCGGCGGTGACGCCGATGGCGCCCGCACCTTCCAGCCAGGCGGGATCAAGCGCGGAGGCATCGGCGATCAGGTAGGCGCGCGCGCCGCATTCCGCCGCGATCTCGCGCAGGCGATTGGAATTCGACGAGTTCGCCGCACCCACCACCAGCACCACCTGCGCTATGCGGGCCAGCTCCCGCACCGCGGTCTGGCGGTTCTGCGTGGCGTAGCAGATGTCGCGCGTGTCGGGGCCCGTCACGTCGTCGAAGCGGGCGCGGATAGCGGCGATCACGCCGCGCGTGTCGTCCACAGACAGCGTCGTCTGCGTGATGAAGGAGACCGGCGTTTCGCGCGGCAGGGGCAGCGCCGTGACCTCGGCCGCGGTCGCCACCAGGTGCACCGGCGCGTCGATCTGGCCCATCGTTCCGATCACCTCCGGGTGGCCGGCATGGCCCACCAGGATCACGGTGCGGCCCTGCGCGGCGTAGCGGCGGCCCTCGTTATGGACCTTGGTGACCAGCGGGCAGGTGGCGTCGAGCACATCGAGCTGCCGCAGCGCGGCCTCGCCCTCGACCTTGCGGGCTACGCCATGGGCGGAGAAGACCGCCACGGCGCCGGTCGGGATCTCGTCCACTTCCTTGACGAAGACGGCGCCGCGGGCGCGCAGATCCTCGACGACATGGCGGTTGTGCACGATTTCGTGGCGCACATAGACAGGCGGGCCGTAGCGGTCGAGCGCGCGCTCGACGATCTCGACCGCGCGCACCACGCCGGCGCAGAAGCCGCGCGGCTGTGCCAGAACGACCCGCATCCCTGAAGCCCCCTCCCGGCTGGTTCGACGGGCACGATGTCGGCCCGCTTGCCGCGATTGCAACCGCAATCAGAGGGAACTTACAAGCCTGGTCGTCACCAGCCGTTGACGCGATCCCAGGTGGCGATCACCTGGCGCCCGCCATCGACGACGAAGTAGCGGTCATGCGCGGCAACGGTCAGGCAGGTGTGGTTGGGGGCGATCCGGACCAGTGCGCCGATCGGCAGGGTATCGAAGGGCAGCGGGTTTTCGCCGCGCACCTCGCCATGTTCCTGGTGGCTGCGCGCGACGATGGCGTCGCCGAAGGACGGCTGGCCGTCGAGGTCGAGCATCAAGCCGAAGCCGTAATCCTTCGGCGCCTTCTCGGTACTGCGGTCCTTCGACAGCGCGATGGCGCCGGCATCGACCAGCACGGCGTTGCGGTCAGGCTTGCGGCCGGTGACGGCGGTGAGGACTGTCACCGCGATATCGCCCATGCCATGCGTGCCGATCTGGCCCTGGAACAGGTCGCCGAACATGTAGACGCCGGCGCGCACATCGGTAACGCCGCCCATGTCGCGGCCATACAGCGCGGTCGGCGAGGAACCCAGCGAGACGACATCCACTATGGCGCCCATCGCGCGCAGGCGGGCGGCGGCGGTGACGGCGCCGCGGTGCTCGGCCTCGGCCACGGCTTGCAGGCCGGCTTCGGTCCGTTCCGCGTAGGAATGTCCGGCATGGGTCATGATGCCGGCGCAGCGCGCGCCGAGGCGGCCGGCGATCTCGGTGAGCAGGTTGGAATCCGGCGCGACGCCGCCGCGCCCCTCGCCGCAATCCACTTCCACCAGCGCACGCAGCGGGCCGGGATGCGCGGCGATGGCCGAGGCCACATCGGCATCGTCGGTGATGACCTTCACGTCGCAGCCCTGCGCGTTCAGCGCGGCGATGGCATCCAGCTTCGCCGGCGTGATGCCCACGGCGTAGATCTGGTTGCGGAAGCCGCCGCCTGCGAAGTAGCGCGCCTCGGCCACGGTGCTGACGGTGATGGGCCCCTTGCCCGGCGCGGCGAGGTCGGCCACCGCGATGGACTTCGCGGTCTTCATGTGCGGGCGCAGCACCAGGCCCGGATGCCGTGCCACCGCGGCCGCCATATGCGCGAGGTTGCGCTTGAGGATGCCCAGGTCGAGCACCAGGCAGGGCGTGGGCAGGTCATCGAGGGTCATGGCGGTCTACCAGCGCGAGGCGATGGAAAGTTCGACGATCGAATCCGGCACTTCGCGCCCGCCCGCGGCGCGGCTGAGGCCGACCACGGCGTATTGCGTGGTCCAGGACGCCTGCCCTTCCGTCACGCCCTGGAAGGATGCGTCGGTGAGGCAGGCGCCGATCTCGTGCTGTAGCGCGCGGAAGCGGCCCTGCGTCGGGTCGGGCGGCTGGCGGGCGTCGTGGCGTGCCATCACCGCGTAGAACACGCCGCGCGGCGCGCCGCCGGGCGTCTGCAAGGTGCCGTGGCGCTCCTCGATCGCGCCGGGGATGTTGCGGCCCACGCGCGGCATCCAGTCGAAGCGCGACTGCGCCGCCTGCACCACCTGGTGCAGCGCGGTGCAGAAGGCGCTGTTGGCGGTGGCGGCGCCCGGCAGCGCGAGCGTCAGCGACAGGGCAAGCAGCAGGGGGCGCATGGCGCGTCTCCGGGTCGGGGTAGCGCCACGCTTACCGCGCGCCGGCGGTCAGGGCCAGCGCGCCTCGGCGTCCATCGGCAGCACCGGGCGCGGCAGGTGCTTCCAGGGGAAGGTGGCGAGGTTGGGCGAGGTCAGGCCGGGGCAGTCCACTTCCACGATCTGCTCATGCTTGAAGAACTCGTCGAAACCGCCACGGAAATGACCGCGCGACTTCACGACCACGGCGCGCGCGCGGCCGATATCGAGGCCGAGATGCTCCAGGAACACTGGATCGGCGCATTGCGTGCGCCCTTCGATCACCACCACCGCGATGCCGCCGATCTGCAGCCAGGCGGTGCGGCCCAGCAGCACGCTACGCCCGGCATAGATGCCGCGCCGGCCCGTGACCTTGCCTTCGGACAGGGCGCGGATTTCCGCCTCGGCCTCGAAGGGCTTCGAGAAGGGGTCATCCGTCGCGATGGCGCGGTTGAAGCGCGCGGTGAAGCGTGCGCCCACGCCCAGCGCATGGGCCTCGGCGGCGAGTGGCGCATCGGCGATGATGCCGATGATGGCGTCCTGCACGCCGGCACGGTGGAAGGCTTCCAGGATCCACATGGTGTTGCCGCGCCCACCGCCGCCGGGATTGTCGGCCACATCGGCGAAGGCGAGCGGCACGGGGCTTTCCTTCGCGAGCCGCACCGCGTCATCGAGGCTGGTGAGGTTGGCGACGAAGCGCGCGCGACGGTCCCAGGCGGCTTCGGCCAGGGTCTGTGCAAGTGCCTCGCCCGCATCGCTGTCGGTTGCGGTGACGATGACCGACAGCCCGTTGAACGGCGTGTCGCCATAGGAGAAGCCGGCCATTACCGAGACATTCGCGATGCGCGGGTCCTTGGCTGCCAGGTCCTGGCCGAGGTCGATCACCTCCGCATAGGGCCCCTGCGCCGTCAGCAGCGCGGTCTGCGGCGAGACGATGGGCAGGCGGCGGTGGGCGCGGTGGAAGCGTTCGCCCGCCAGCAGGCGACGCAGCAACTGCGCTGATTCCACGCCGCGCGCATGCATGTCGAGATGCGGATTGGTGCGATATCCGACGAAGGCATCGACGGTCGCGACCATGCGCTCCGACACGTTGGCATGCAGGTCGTAGGAACACACGAAGGGGATGTCGCCCAGGACCTCGCGCACCAGGGCCTGGAGCGTGCCTTCCGGGTCGTGGTCATGCTCGGCCAGGCCGGCGCCGTGCATGATGGAATAGACGCCGTCCACCTGGCCCCGCAGCGCCGTGAGACCCGCGCGCCAGGTCGCCATCATGGCGTCGAAATCGCCCTGGTCCACCGGGCCGTTGGGTTCGGCGGCGGCGATCATCACGGGCAGCGGCGTCCAGTCGCCGGTCGCGTTCATGCCATCGAGGAAGCCGGAGAGTTCGGCCGGCGCGCGCGGCGCGGGCTTCGCCGCCTCGGCCAGGATATCGGCGCTTTCCAGGTAACAACGGCCGTCGAAATCGGCACGGCGCGCGGGGGGCGCGAAACGGTTGCACTCGATCGAGAAGCCGAGGATGGCGATGCGCGGTCCGGGCATCAGATGGTCACTCCGAGCATGTCCGCAATGCGCGGCGTGGATTTCAGGCCGGTGCCGGTGAGCACGACCACGGTGGTCTCGTCGGCGCGGATGGTGCCGGCTTCGATCAGCCGCGCGAAGGCCGCCGCCGCCTGGGCGCAGGTCGGCTCGACATAGATGCCGGTGCGCGCGAGGTCGAGCGTGGCCTGCGCGATTTCGTCCTCGCTCAGCATCACTGCGCCGCCGCCGGAGCGCGCCAGCACCTCGCCGCACTCCGCGCTGCGCAGCGGCTGCGCGATGGCGGTGCCCTCCGCGATAGTGGGTTGTGCGGGCACCGCGGGCAGGCCGAGGAAGTCGCGCGCGATGGGCGCGCAATTCGCGGGTTGCGCGGCGAAGATGCGCGGCAGGCGCGTGATCTCGCCCACGCGCAGCAATTCGTCGAAGCCGATGCCGCAGCCCAGCACGTTCGACCCCGCGCCGCAGGGCACGATGACATTGTCCGGGGCAGTGAAGCCGAGGTCTTCCCACAATTCATAGGCCAGCGTCTTGGTGCCGTGCAGGAAGAATGGATGCCAGTTGTGGCTGGCGTAGAAGATGTTGGCGGCCTCGGCCAGCGCGGCATCGGCGCAGTCCTGCCGGCTGCCGGGGATGAGGCGGATCGACGCGCCAGACGCACGCGACTGCACGGTCTTGGCGGGCGACGTGCTGGCCGGCACGAAGATGGTCGCCGCCATGCCACCGGCCGCCGCATAGGCGGAAACGGCGGCGCCGCCATTGCCGGAGGAATCTTCCAGGACGTCGGTCACACCCTGCGCGCGCAGCAGGGACAGCATCACCGAAGCCCCGCGATCCTTGAAGGATCCGGTGGGCGCGAACCACTCGCATTTCAGCAGAGCGGAAGCACCGCCGATCACGCGCGGCACCAGCGGCGTGCAGCCCTCGCCCATGGTAATCGGATCATCAGGCACGAAAGGCAGCGCGGCGGCGTAGCGCCACAGCGAGCGGTCCTCGGCGCGGATCGCCGCGCGGGTGATGCCGGGCAGCGGCGTCAGCAGCAACGGCGCCTGGTCATCGCCGCACCAGCGCGGCGTGTCGAGGGGATAGGTGCGCCCCGTGCGGGGGTCCAGATAGGCGATGTCGGTCATGGCGGCCGCAGCCTCGCTTGCCCGGGCGCGCGCGGCAAGGGATGCTGCGCGCATGAATGATGATGCCAATGCCGTCCTGCGCCTGGCCGCCGATCTGGTTGCGATCGACAGCCGGTCCTCCGTGTCGAACCTGCCGCTCGCCCAGCGCATCGAGGCCGAGCTGAAAGGCTTCGACATTGCCCGCGTGGACTATGCGGATGCGAATGGCGTGGCGAAACGCGCGCTGGTGGCGCATCGCGGGCCGAAAGGAGGGCTGGCGCTGTCGGGCCACATGGACACGGTGCCGGAGACCGGCTGGACCGATCCCTGGACGCCGCGCGTGGCCGATGGCGTGCTGCACGGGCTGGGTAGCGTCGACATGAAGGGGCCGGTCGCGGCCTGCATTATCGCGGCGCGCGGACTGCCCGACAGCGTGCCTGCCACGCTGCTGATCACCACCGATGAGGAAACCAGCAAACAGGGCGCGCGCGCCATCGCCGTATCGGATGCCGCGCGCTCGCTGGGTCTGCGCGGCATCGTGGTGGCGGAACCGACCGGTCTGCTGCCAGTGCGCGGGCATCGCAGCCATATCGAATACACCGCCGTCGCCAGCGGCGTTCAGGCGCATTCCTCGACCGGCCAGGGGGCGAATGCGAACTGGGTGCTGATCCCGTTCCTGGCCGAGATGAAGGCCGTGTTCGAACGCCTGCGCCACGACCCGGCCTTCCACGATGCCGGCTACGACCCGCCCTTCAGCGACTTCAACCTGGTGATCGACAATCACGGTACGGCGGTGAACGTGACGGTGGCGAAGGCGACCGCACGGATAAAGTTCCGCCGCAGCCGCAACGTGGACTACGCGCCGATCGAAGCCGCGGTGCGCGACGCCGCCGCGCGCATAGGCGTGACGCTGACCGAAAAGCGCGAGGGCACGCCGCCCGACCTGCCCGCCGACCACCCGCTGGTCGCGCTGGCGGTGCGTGAGATCGGCCAGCCCGCGCGCACCGCGCCCTATGGCACCGATGCGTCCGAGCTCCAGGACCTCGCGCCCTGCATCGTGATGGGGCCGGGCAGCATCGCCACCGCGCATACGCCGCATGAATGTGTGGCGGTGGCAGACCTGGCGGCCGCGGTGCCGCTGTTCCGCCGGATGCTGGCGGCTACGCCGGCAGAGTGACGCGCACCTCGCCCACCGGCTGGCCGTTGCTGTCGTTGATGACGCCCTCGACATCCTGCGCGAGGGCATCCGCCGCATCCACCAGGCCGAGCCGGCCAAGCAGCGCGGCGAAGACGCCCATCTTCGCGCGCGCCGTGCCATCCGCCAGCTTCACCGCGATGCCGAGCCCTTCCTCCGGCACGAAGCCGACCACATAGCCTTCCGCGCCGCCCTTCAGCAGCACGCGGCCCTGGCTGGCGCGCACGATCTTGCCCGTGGAAGAACCGCGGCCGGACAGGTGGTCGGGATAGGCGCGGATGGCCGATTGCAGGCGGCGGATGGCGGTGCGGCGGGCATCCGTCGCGACGCGCGCTGCGGCCCAGCGTGCGGCACCACGGGCCATCGCCGCCATGGGCAGCGCGACCGCCGGGAGCCCGCAGCCATCCACGCCGCGCGGCAGGCGCGCCGCGTCCTCTCCGACCAATTCGCTGAAGGCTTCCAGATACAGAAGCTGCGCCGGATGCGCCGGGTCGGCATAGCCCAGCGGCGCGCCGATGTGCTTCGTCAGCGTCAGGAACCCGCAATGCTTGCCCGAGCAATTGTGGAACACGCGCGAGCGATCGCCGCCGGCGCGGATCACGCTGATCTGGTCGGACTGCGCGCGCGGCAGATCCGGCCCGCAGACCAGGGCGGTTTCCGTCAGCCCAAGCCGTTCCAGCCAGCCGCGCACCAGCGCGACCTGGAAATCCTCCGCGCTGTGCGACGCGCAGGCCAGGGCCAAATGTTCCTCGGTCAGCCCCGCCGCATCGGCCGCGCCGCTTTCCACCAGCGGGATCGCCTGAAAGGGCTTCAGCGACGACCGCGGAAACGTCACGAAGGACGGGTCGCCCCAGGATTGCAGGATGCGCCCATCCGCATCCGCCACCACCGCGACGCCATGATGCAGGCTCTCGAGGATGCCGCCGCGGCGGATTTCGGCCATCGGCACGAAGGGGCTGGTCATGGCGTGGTCTCCGGGATGGCGCTGCTGCCGGGGCGGCCTTCCAGCACCGCGTCGAACAGCCGCACCTGCTGGGGCAGGCAATGCGCGTGCAGGTCGAAGCGTTCCAGCATGGTCTGCCGCGCCGCCTTGCGAAGCGGCATGTAGCGGTCGGGGTTCGCGATCGCGTCCACCACCGCATCCGCCATGCGCTGATGGTCGAAGAAGGGCAGCATCAGGCCGTTGTGCTCGTGGCGCATCACCTCCGCCAGCGGCGGCGTGTCGGAACCGATGATCAGCGCCTCGCAGCCCATCGCCTCGACCAAGGACCACGACAGCACGAAGGGGTAGGTGTAGTAGACATGCGCGCTGCTGATGCGGAACAGCGCCACCAGCCCTTCATGCGGGATGCGGCCGGTGAAGTGGACGCGCGCCATGTCCAGCTTCGCGCCTACTTCCTCCAGCATGGTCGCCTTCCACGACTTGCCGCCGGCCGGCAAGCGGCCATAGCCGCGTTCCTCGCCGCCCACGATCACCGCATGGGCGTTCGGCCGGCGCGCCAGGATGTCCGGCAGCGCGCGCATGAAGACATCGAAGCCGCGATAGGGTTCGAGGTTGCGCGAGACAAAGGTCACCACCTCCTGCCCCTTGGTCACGGTATGCCCGTCGGGCAGCTTCACCGTAGCGGGGCCGTTGGGCGTGGCGAAATTCGCATCGACGCCCTCATGCACGACCGAGGTCTTCGCGCGGATGAAGTCCGGGTAGCGGCTGCGCTGCCACAGCGTCGGCGAGACGCCCCAGTCGGTCGCCTCCAGCGACTGCATCTGCGTCATGTTCAGCGTCCGCACGCGCGCCGTCTCGTCCAGCGTGACCTCCTGCGCCGGGTCGAAGCCCACGTCGCCGCCGGTCGAGCGGTAGTAGAACTCGCAATACTGCAGCAGCTTCGCGTCGGGGTAGACGTCGCGCAGGTAGAGCCCCTCGCCCCAACCGGGATGGCAGCAGATGATGTCGGGCAGGAAGCCCTTCTGCTTCAGGCCGACCAGCGCGCGCGCCACCGCCTGGCCGCGGCGCACCGCGGCCTCGACCGGGCGCAGGTAGCGATGCGTCTTCTCCCCCGCGCCTTCCGGGGCGGGGTAGCGCACATGCTGCGGGCCGGGCGGCGCCTGGTTGGCGCGCTCGCCCAGGCCGATCACGCGCGCACCGGCCCGTCGCGCGATCAGGGGCGCGAGGTGCCGGTACTGGCCCGGGAAGTTCTGGTGGATGAACAGCGCCTGGACCACGAAGCGTGTCTCCCCTGCTTGCGCCCGGCCCGCTTGATGCCGCCATTCCGCCGGCGCGGCAACGGGGCGTCTGGCCGCGGCGGCCGCGCGGCGCCAGGATGCGGCGGATCGATCAAGGGATGATTGCGATGACATTCGACTTCACCGGGCGGCGCGTGCTGGTGGCAGGCGGCAGCCGCGGCATCGGGCGGGCCATCGCGCTCGGTTTCGCGCAGGCCGGCGCGAAGGTCTCGGCCTGCGCGCGCGGCGCCGCCGACCTCGATGCGCTGCGCGCGGCCGGCGTGCAGCACACCCGCCCCACCGACCTGGCGGATGCCGGGCAGATCGCCGCCTGGGTGGAGGAGGCCGCGACAGCCTTCGGCGGCATCGACGTGCTGGTGAACAACGCCTCGGGCTTCGGTGCGCCGGATACCGAGGAAGCGTGGAAGCGTGGCCTCGACATCGACGTGATGGCGACGGTGCGGGCGTCGAACGCCGCGATCGCGCAGCTGCGGACGTCGAGGGGCTGCATCATCAATACCACGTCCATTTCGGGCTTGGCGCCGTCCACGCGGTCGCCCGCCTATGCGGCGGTGAAGGCGCTGGTGATCAACTACACCGCGTCGCAGGCGGCGATGTATGCGAAGGACGGCGTGCGCGTAAATTCCATCGCGCCAGGTTCGATCGAGTTTCCCGGCGGGTCATGGGAGAAGCGCCGCACCGACGACCCGGCGCTGTACAACCGCATCCTGGCGGGCATCCCCTTCGGCCGGCTTGGCACGCCCGACGAAGTGTCGGATGTCGCGCTGTTCCTGGCCTCGCCGCTCGCACGCTGGGTGACCGGGCAGACCATCGTGGTGGATGGCGGGCAGATGCTGGGCTGAGGGCGCGACCCGCTGCGAAGCATTTCCTCTACGCCGTCGGTGCGGCACGCCATAGACTGCCGGCGTCGGGAAACGGGAGCAGTGCCGTGGCGAAGGCAGCAAGGCTGGGCTTGGGTGGGGCGATGGTGGTGGCGATGGTGGTGGCGCTGGGCATGGCGGCGCAGGCGCAGGGCCTCGACCCGCGCATCGCCGGGCCGATGATGCAGCTGATCCAGGCGGCGGGGATGCAGTGCCAGGCGGGGAACCAGCAGGCCTGCATGACCGCGCAGCAACTCCAGCAGGGCGCCAATGAGCTGACCCAGGCGCAATTCGCCTGCCAGCAGGGCAATCCGCAGGCCTGCCAGGTGTTCCAGGCCGGCGCGCAGCAGGTCATGGCGGCGCACCAGCAATGGTTCGGTGGCGGTCAGCCGTCGCCGGGCTATACACCGCCCTACAACCAGCAGCAGCAGGCCTGGGACCATCAGCAGCGCATGCAGCAGCAGCAATTCCAGTTCCAGCAGCAGCAACAGCAATACCAGCAGCAGCAGCGCGCGAACGACCTGCAGCACCGGGAGTTCATGGAACGGCTGCGGCGGTAGTCAGCCGGCTTCCAGAAGGCGCTTCAGCGTCGCGAGGTCGGCGGCGACCAGGCCGGCGTCACGCTCGAAATCCGAGTCGGACATGGCAGGCTGCTGGAACAGGGTGAACGCGACCTGCGCGCCTGTCGCGTTCGGCACGACGCGGACCGGCACATCGACCTCGGTGCCGTCAGGCAGCGTCACGACGTGGTCCAGTACGCCGAAGGTGTTGGGCGGAGCGAAGCACAATCGCACCGGACCATGGGGTGTAGCGATCATCCATTCATCGCCCAACCGGCTGATGCCGCTGCCAAGGCCCGCGGCCCAGCGCGGCAGGTTCTCCGGCCGCGAGGCGAAGGCATAGACGGCGGCAGCATCGCACTCGATGCCGATGGTCAGGACTCGGCAGGGGCGGGTTGGCATCAGTCTTCGCCCGGCTTGCCGCCGCGCAGGCGCTTGGTCGTGCCGCGGCGGGTCTTCTCGTCCACCCGGCGCGCCTTGGCGGCGCGCGACGGCTTGGTTGGGCGACGCGGCGGCGGTGGCGGCGTGGCGGCCTCGCGCAGCAATTCCAGCAGGCGTTCCAGAGCGTCCTCGCGGTTGCGTTCGCGCGTGCGGTGGCGCTGGGCCGTGATGACCAGCACGCCATCCTTCGTGATGCGGCGGCCGGCCAGCGTGACCAGGCGTTCCTTCACCGCGGTCGGCAGGTGGGGCGAAGCCATTGCATCGAAGCGCAGCTGAACCGCGGTCTCGAGCTTGTTGACATTCTGCCCGCCGGGACCGGAGGCGCGCAGGAAGTCCTCCGTGAGTTCGTCCTCCTCGATGGCGATGCGGGCGGTGACGCGGATGCTCATGGCGCGGGCAAGGCCATGTCGTCCTTGAGCGCGACGCCCGTCGCGCCCAGAGCCTGGGCGGCGCGCAGCAGCCAGGCGGCCTTAGCGGCGGCGTCGGCGGCGCTGAGCCCGCCGGGGCGGATATTGCTGATGCAGTTGCGCTCGGCATCCGTGCGCCCGCGCCGTGGTGCCCAGGTGATGTAGAGGCCGAGGCTGTCGGTCGCCGAAAGCCCTGGCCTTTCGCCGATCAGCACCACCACGGCGGCCGCACCCATCGCCTCGCCGATGGCATCGCCGATCGCCACGCGTGCCTGTTGCGCGACGATGATGGGCGCGGCCGGCAGCGCCAGCGCCGGGATCAGCAGGTCGAGAACGCCCGGCGCATGGCGCTGCACGCCGGTGGCACACAGCCCATCCGCCACCACCAGCGCGATGCAGCCCGGCGTGCGCGGCAGCGCCGTGCCGTCTGCAAGCCGCCGCCCCAGATCGGGCCGCAACAGGTATTCGCGCCGGTCCGCCGCCGCGCTGCACACCCGCAGCACCGGCCGCGCGATGGCCGCTTCCAGCGCCGGCACATCCAGCGCGGACCACACCGCGTCACGTGCACGCGCATGCGCTTCCTGGAAGTCGAGATGCGCCGCCGTCGGCTGCGCGGTGCCCACACGCCCCAGCCCCACCCGCGCATCCGTGAAGCGGCGCAGATCGCGCCACAGCGCCGGAGCGGTCATGTGAGCCCGATCAGCGCCGGCGAAAGCCGCGCCGGGATGCGTTCGCCATCCGCGCCGATTCCCATCCGCTCCAACCACGCCTCGAATTCCGGCGCGGCGCGCTTGCCCAACATCGCGCGCGCCGTCAGCCCGTCATGGAAGGAGGTCGATTGATAGGCCAGCATCACGTCATCCGCCCCGGGCACGCCCATCAAATAGGTCACGCCGGCCACCGCCAGGCAGGCCAGCAGCGCGTCCATATCGTCCTGGTCCGCCTCGGCGTGGTTGGTGTAGCAAACATCCACACCCATCGGCAGGCCGAGCAGCTTGCCGCAGAAATGGTCCTCGAGCCCCGCGCGCAGGATCTGCTTGCCGTCGAACAGGTATTCCGGGCCGATGAAGCCCACGACCGAATTCACCAGCAGCGGCGCGTATTCGCGCGCCACGGCATAGGCGCGTGTTTCCAGCGTCTGCTGGTCCACGCCGTGATGCGCCCCCGCGGACAGGGCGCTGCCCTGGCCGGTTTCGAAATACATCACGTTGTCGCCGATGGTGCCGCGCTTCAGCGACAGCGCGGCCTCGCGCGCCTCGCGCAGCAGGGACAGCGTGACCCCGAAGGATTCGTTGGTGGCCTGCGTCCCGCCGATCGACTGGAACACCAGATCCACCGGCGCGCCGCGTTGCATCGCCAGCATGGTGGTCGTGACATGCGACAGCACGCAGGTCTGGGTCGGGATGGCGAAGCGGTCGCGCACCGTGTCGAGCATCCGCAGCACGGCCATCACCGCCTCGACATTGTCGGTGGCGGGGTTCACGCCGATCACCGCGTCGCCGGCGCCCAGCAGAAGCCCATCCAGCACGCCGGCCGCGATGCCGCGCGCGTCGTCGGTCGGGTGGTTCGGCTGCAGGCGGATCGACAGCGTTCCCGGCAGGCCCAGCGTGTTGCGGAAGCGCGTGACCACGCGGCACTTCGCCGCCACCTGCATCAGGTCCGCCACGCGCATGATCTTGGACACCGCCGCGGCCATCTCGGGCGTCAGGCCGGGGGCGAGCGCCGTCACCGCCTCCGGTTCCGCCGCCAGAAGCCAGTCGCGGAAGCCCCCCACCGTCAGGCTTCGCACCGGCGCGAAGGCGCGCGCGTCGTGGCGGTCGATGATGAGGCGCGTGACGTCATCGGCCTCGTAGGGGATCACCGCTTCGTTCAGGAAATGCGCCAGCGGGACATCGGCCAGGGCGCGCTGCGCCGCGACACGCTCTGCCGCCGCCCCCGCCGCCACGCCGGCCAGCGCATCGCCCGACCGGAACGGCGTGGCGCGCGCCAGCAGCGTCTTCAGGTCGTCGAAGACGTAGCGCGTGCCGGCGATGCTCTGCGCGAAGGGCATGGCGGCCATGATGGACCGCGGGGCTCGCACCTTGCCAGCCCGGCCTGCGCGCCTAGGATGCGGCCAGCCATCTGCCGAGGAAACGCATGGACGCCGACGCGATCGACAAGGCCCCGGACGCAAGCGCGTCCTGGCCGGATCAGATTTTTGACCTGTTGAAGAAGCATGAGATCCGCCAGGTCTGCCTGGTGCCGGATGCCGGCCATTCGCGCCTGATCAAGCGCTGCCTGGCGGACAACGAGATCACCGTCACCACCCTGACCACCGAGGAAGAAGGCATCGCCCTGATGCAGGGCGCCTGGTTGGGCGGCGACAAGGCCATCCTGCTGATGCAGTCCTCCGGCGTGGGCAACTGCATCAACATGCTGTCGCTGTCGCATATCCATCGCTGCCCGATGCCGATGCTGGTGACGATGCGCGGCGATTTCGGCGAGTTCAATCCCGCGCAGATCCCCATGGGCCGCGCCACGCAATCCGTGCTGGAAGCCATGGGCACGCTGGTGCAGCGCGCCGATACGCCCGAGGATATCGCGCCCACCGTGGACGCTACCATCCGCATGGCCTTCAACACCTTCCGCCCGACCGCGACGCTGATCGGCCAGCGCGTCATCGGCGCCAAGACCTTCGGCAAGGACTGAGACGATGCTCGCTGAGTCTGGAAAGCTGGACCGTCGTGAACTGACCAAGGCGCTGCTGGCGGATCGCGGCGGCATGGTGGTCATCGCCGGCCTTGGCGCGCCCGCCTGGGACATCACCGCGGTCGAGGACCATCCGCTGAACCTGCCATTGTGGGGCGGCATGGGCGGCGCGGCCATGATCGGCCTGGGCGTCGCGCTGGCGCAGCCCGACCGCAAGGTGCTGGTGCTGACCGGCGATGGCGAGATGCTGATGGGCATCGGCGCGCTCGCCACCATCGCGGTGAAGAAGCCGGCCAACCTGTCGATCGTGGTGCAGGACAACGAGCATTACGGCGAGACCGGCATGCAGGAAACCGCCACGAAATACGGCGTGGACCTGGTGGCCATGGCGAAGGGTGCGGGCTTCCCGCGCACCATGTTCGTGACGCAGCCCGGGGAAGTGCCCGCGCTGCACGCGGCCATCCATGCCGGCGGCGGGCCGCTGTTCGCCGTGGCGAAGATCGACGCCACCAGCAAGAAGCTGGTGCTGCCGCCGCGCGACGGCGCCTTCATCCAACACCGCATGCGCGAGGCCATCATGGGCCCCGCGGCGCATCACCAGCTCTGAACGGGGCACATCCATGCCGCATGTCGTCTGCCTCCGTCCGCTGCATCCCGACGCCATGGCGCGGCTGCGCGCCGAGCCTGGCTACACCATCACGATGCTCGACCCGGTGACGCCCGAGACGCTGGCCGAGCCGATGAAGACCGCGGATGCCATCATCGTGCGCGCCACGAAGATCGACCGCGCCTTCCTGGCCAATGCCCCGGCGCTGCAGATCTGCGCGCGGCACGGCGTGGGCTACGACGCGGTGGATGTGGAGGCGCTGACCGAACGCGGCATCCCGCTGACCGTGACGCCCGATGCGAATGCCGTGTCGGTCGCCGAACACGCGATGATGCTGATGCTGACCACCGCGCGGCGCACGGTGGACTACAACGCCAATACCAAGGCGCTGGACTGGGGTCCGAAGCCGGCGCTGCGGACGCTCGACCTCGCGGGCATGACGGTGCTGGTGGTGGGCTTCGGGCGGATCGGCGGACGTGTCGCGCGGCTGTGCCAGGCCTTCGGAATGAACGTGACGGTGCACGACCCCTACATCCCGCAGAACACCATCAAGGGCGCGGGCTTCACGCCGGTGAAGGTGCTGCACGAGGGCCTGGCCGCCGCCGATGTGGTGACCACGCATTGCCCGTCCAACACCGAGACGCGCGGCATGGTGAACGCCGCCTTCTTCGCGGCGATGAAGCCCGGCGCGGCCTATATCAACACCGCGCGCGGCACGCTGGTGGACGAGGCCGCGCTGACCAATGCGCTGAAGTCCGGGCATCTGGGCGCGGCGGGCCTCGACGTCTTCTGGGAAGAACCCGTTACCACCAAGCTGCCCTTCCTGGACTTCCCGAATGTCGTCGTCTCGCCCCATTCGGCGGCGGCGACGGAGCAATCCACCCGCCGCATGGGCCTGTCCTGCGCGGAGAGCATCTTTGCCCATCTGAAGGGGCAGCTCGACCCCGACGTCGTCATCAACAAGGAGGTGCTCCGCGGCAACGCGTGAGCAGCGCGCCATGACGAATCCGCTTCTCGTCCTCGCCGACCACGCCGCCACCTGGCGGTCGCGCGACCTGCCCGACGACGTCGCGCATCACGCGCGCCGCGCGCTGGTCGATTGGTTCGCCGCACTGCTCGCCGGTGCCTGGCGCGAACCCGCCACGCTGATGTCGGCGGCGCTGGAGGACGAGACGCGGGGCGGTGGCGGCGCGGTCTGCTACGTGTCCGGCCGGCGCGTGCCGGTGCGCCACGCCGCGCTGATCAACGGCACGGCGTCGCATACGGTCGAATTCGACGATATCTACCGCTACGCCGTCTATCACCCGGGCTGCCCGACCATCGCCGCGGCGCTGGCGGCGGCGCAGGCGCGCGGCACCGACATGGACACGTTGCTGCGCGCGCTGGCCGCGGGCTACGAAGTGTCGTGCCGCATCGGGTTGGCGGTGCAGCCCTCGCATTACGATTTCTGGCACACCACCGGCACGGTCGGCACCTTCGGCGCGGCGGCCGCGGTGGCGGTGCTTCTGGACTGCGACGCGAACCGCACCGCGCATGCCATCGCCACCGCCGCCACCATGGCCGGCGGCCTGCAACAGGCCTTCCGGGGTGAGGGCATGTCGAAGCCGCTGCATCCAGGCCATGCCGCGGAAGCTGGCGCGCTGGCCGCGATGTCGGCCGCGAAGGGCATGACCGGCGCGCTGGATGTGCTGCATGGGTCCGCCGGCTTCGCCGCCGCGACCAGCGAGGACACCGGCAAGTGGGACAAGCCGCTGGCCAACATCGGCAAGCCCTTCGCCATCACCGACATGACCTTCAAGAACCACGGCTGCTGCGGGCATATCTTCGCCGCGCTGGATGCCGTGCGCGACCTGCACCTTGAACACGCCTTCAAGCCGGAGGACGTCGTCTCGGTCGCCGTCGGCGGCTACAAGGCGACCAAGGAGGTCTGCGACCGCCCCACCGCGCAGACCGAGCAGGACTGCCGCTTCTCCACCCAGTTCACGGTGGCGACGATTCTGCTGCATGGCGGCGTGCGCCTCGCGGCCTTCGAGCCGGCACGACTGGCCGACCCGGCGATCCGTGCGCTGATGCCGCGCGTCACGGTCGCGCTCGATGCGGAATGCGCCGCCGCCTTCCCGTCAAAGCGGTCGGCCAAGGTGGAGATAAAGCTGAAGGATGGCCGCGTGCTGAACCGCCACCAGCACACCCGCAAGGGCGACCCCGACGCGCCGCTGTCGGACCAGGATCTGTCGGACAAGTTCCTGGAGCTGACGTCCGACGCGATCGGCGCGGCGCAGGCCAAGGCGCTGCTCGCTCAACTATGGGAGGGCACCGCCCTGCCCGGGATCGTGCCGCTGGCGGTCAACCAAGCGCGCGCCGCGGAATAGCGGCGCGGCTGCCTACTTCTTCTTGCCGCCGACGCGCACCAGCTGCGAGATCGCGAGCGGCGCCTTGCCGGACGCCTTGGCGATCTCGTTGTCCTGTTCCTGGATCACCTTGCGGGCGGGTTCGTCACCATCCAGCCCACCGAGGATCTCGGCCGGGACCTTGCGGTTGGAGCGCCGGCTGCCGTCCTCGTAGAAGACGTCGAACAGCACGAAGGCGGATTTGCTGCCGGGTTTCGCGGCCATGTCTGTCTCTCCTCAGCCGCGCCATAAGGGCGCGCTGGTTCCGCGTCAGGCGTGTGGGGGTGTGACGCGCGTCGGCCGCGCGCCCCTGGCATGATGCCGGACCGCGCCTTCGGGGCAATGCCGCAGCGCGCCTCGGCGCGACGCGACCGCGCACGGGGCGCGGCCGGGCTCAGCCGCGAGGCGGTGCGTCGGTTTCGTTCTCGGCTTCGGTGTCGGGCTCGGGATCCAAGCCGGCAGCCTTGCGCTTCGCGACCGCTTCGTCGCGTTCGCGCTGCTTGGCTTCCTTCTTGGCCTGCTTGCCCCGGTTCACCTCGGCACGCTGTTGGCCATAGTTGGGCGGTCGCGCCACGGCGATACTCCGGAATCCTGGGATGAAAAAGGGCGGCCCGAAGGCCGCCCCTGGCCGGTTCAGGCGAGGCGCAGATTGCCCGCCGAAACCTTGCCCTGCTGGCCGCGCTGCATCTCGTACTCGACCTTGTCGCCTTCGTTCAGGCCGTTCAGGCCGGCGCGCTGCACGTCAGAGATGTGGACGAACACGTCCTTGCTGCCGTCCTCGGGCTGGATGAAGCCATAGCCCTTGGTCGCATTGAACCACTTCACGGTACCGATGCTCATGCCGATATCTCCGGTTGAGTCATTGCCGCCGGGCACGATTGCCAGGCAGTGATGCCGGCGGGCGCATGCGCTTGCCGGGCCATCCTTCGCTGACGCTCAACCATAGAGAAGGCACGGAGAGCAGGTCCGACACGCGGACCGGACGAGGTGACGCCTAACCTATGCGCCTTCGCAATCGCGAAATCAATCGCGAAATCAACGCCAATCGGCTAGCCGGCCCGGGCTCCGGTGGCGCGCAGGATCGGCAGCCAGCGGTCCATCTCCGCCTTCAGGAACATCCGGAGTGCGGCCGAATCGCCGGGGCGGGGCTCGACGCCGCGCTCGTTGAAGCGCGTCTGCACGGCCGGGTCCGCCAGCACGGCGAGCGTCGCTTCGCTCAGCGCCCTCACCACCGCCGGCGGCGTGGCCATCGGCGCATAGAGCGCCTGCCAGGAGGAGGATTCGTAGCCCGCCACGCCGGCCTCCTGGAAGGTCGGCAGGTCCGGCAGCATGCGCGACCGTCGCGCGGTTGTGACCGCCAGGCCCCGCGCCCGGCCATCCTGCATCATCGGCGCCAGCAGCGTCTGGCTGTCGATCATGAACTCCACGCGCCCGGCGATGAAGTCGGTCACCGCCGCCGGCGTGCCGCGATACTGCACGATGGTGAAGTCCACACCGGCCAGCTTCTTCAGCAATTCCCCCGCCAGGTGCGATGCCGCGCCGATGCCGGTGGTGGCGAAGGTCGCCTCGCCGCGCTTCGAGCGCAGCCAGGCCAAAAGCGACGGCACGTCCGTGGCCGGCACCGAAGGGTGCACGGCGGCGACGAAGGGCTGTTCGCCCAGCAGCGCGATGGGCGCGAAATCCGACACGGGATCGACGCCGGTATCGGGGAACAGCGCCGGGATCACGCTATGCGCCGCGCCGTTGAGCAGCAGCGTGTGGCCGTCGGGTGCGGCCCGCGCCACGGTGCGCGCGCCGATGGTGCTGCCCGCGCCGGGCGTGTTCTCGATCACCAGGGTCTGGCCGATGCGCCGCGACAGCGGCTCGGCGATGATGCGCGCCACCACGTCGATGATCCCGCCGGCGGCAAACGGCACCACCACGCGGATCGGGCGGTTGGGGAAGGCCCCCTGCGCGCGGGCGACCGCCGGCATGGCGAGGGCGGCGGCAAGCAGCATGCGGCGATGTGTCATGGTGAGGTCTCCGGCCGGGTTTTCCAAAGCCTAGACCCGTGTCGGCCGCCTTGACACCCACGCGCCTGCCCGGCGTCATGCGCCCGGGTCGGCCGAGGCCGCGCGGTCCCCGTCCGGGACCGGCCAGCGGTGTGATGGCCGCCCCTATCCTGGTAAGGGTCGGTTCGAATCCGACACGCCAAACCCCCGGCGCCGGCCCTCGGGCAGCGGTGCCGCCGCCTTGCGGGCTTCGGGCCCCCGTGGCGGGGCCGCGGCGCCGGGGGCGCGGCACGTTCCGACCGGCAGCGAAACGCGCTAATGCTCCGGCATGACGACGACGCTTGTGCCGATCCTCGTGCTCGTTGCCGCTTCCGCGGTTGCGCTCTCCGCGCTGCGGATGGTGCTGCGCTTCCGCACCACCGTCTGGCCGTGGGAGACCGGGCTGCTCTACGTGAACGGCCGCTTCGCGCGGGTACTGGAACCCGGCCGCGCCTGGCACGGCATCGCGGGGCGCGAGGTGCACCGCCTGCCCGCGACGCGCCAGATCCACGTCATCCCCGCGCAGGATGTGCTGACCGCCGAGGGCTTCCAGGTGAAGCTCGGCGTCGTGGTGGAATACCGCATCGAGGACCCACGCCGCGTGCAGGAGGAGACCGGCGGGCGCTGGATGGATGCCCTGAACACCGCCGTGCAGCTTGCCATCCGCGCCCCGGTGCTGGCACGCGGTCTCGATGCCGTGCTGGCGGATCGTGGCGCGCTGGAGGCGGAATTCCTGCCGCCGGTGCAGGCCGCGCTGTCGGGCATCGGCATCGCGGTGGAACGCGTCGCGCTGCGCGACCTGGTGCTGCCGGCCGAGCTCCGCCGCATGGTCACCGAGGTTGAGCGTGCGAAGCGCGAGGGCCTGGCCGCGCTGGAACGCGCGCGCGGCGAACAGGCGGCGCTGCGGTCGCTGGCGAATGCCGCGCGGCTGCTGAAGGGCAATCCGGAACTGCACGCGCTGCGCGTGTTGCAGGCGCTGGTGGCGGCACCGGGCAAGGTGCCGCCGACGCTGGTGCTGGGTGCCGGCGCCTTGCTGCCCACCGGCAGCGCGGCGCCCGACGCGCCAGCCGAGGACTGACCCTACTTCCCCTGGAAGCTCGGCGCGCGCTTGTTGAGGAAGGCATCGACGCCTTCCTGGAAGTCGGCGCTGGTGAAGCACATGGTCACCAGGTCGTCGCCCTCGACCTCGCCGGTCGCGTGGCGCAGGCGGCGCAGCGCGATCTTGGTGGCCTTGAGCGTCAGCGGCGCCAGGGTGGACATCGACGTGGCCAGTTCCATCGCCCGCGCTGCCACCGCATCCGGCGTGTCGAGCACTTCAGACACCAGCCCGATATGCTTCGCCTCGGCCGAGGAGAACAGGCGCGAGGTCATGATCATCTCGGCGATCGCGGCCGGACCGACCAGCGCGTAGAAGCGCGCGAAGTTGTTCATGTTGAGGATATTCCCCAACGTCTTCGCGATCGGCAGGCCGAAGCGCGCCGCCGTGTCGCAGATGCGGATGTCGCAGCAGCCTGCGATACCCAGGCCGCCGCCGGTGCAGGCCCCCGGGATGGCCGCGATGATCGGCTTGTTGCAGTTCTCCAGCGCGCCCAGGACCTTGTCGATGCGCGCCTCGTAAGCCAGCGCGTCCTCGGCCGTCTTGAATTCGCGGAACTGGCTGATGTCGGTGCCCGACGCGAAGGCCTTGCCGCCGGCGCCGGTCAGCACCCACACGCGGATCGACGGATCCTCGCTGATCTGGTCGGCCAGTTCCTGCAGGCGCTGGTACATCGGGAACAGCATGGCGTTGCGCGCCTGCGGGCGGTTGAAGGTGGTCCAGGCGATGCCGCCCTCGCGGACCTCGTGCAGAATGTCGTCGCTCATGGCGCGCTCCGTCCCGATGTGTGCGCGCAAGGCGTAGCGCAGGCGCGCGGCGCGTCAAGCGCCCCCCCTCCCTTGCCGAAGCGCGGCGGCGATGCCACCACAGGGGCGACCGAGGAGACCCGCCCATGACCCTGCCGCTTGCCCGCTTCACCGTGCTCGACCTGACCCGCGTGCGCTCGGGGCCCACCTGCGTGCGCCAGCTCGCGGATTGGGGTGCCAACGTCATCAAGATCGAGGCGACGGACGAGGTCGATACCGGCAAGGGCCTGGGCGGCGAGCGCGACGGGCCGGACTTCCAGCATGTCCATCGCAACAAGCGCGGCATGACGCTGAACCTCAAGGCGCCCGAGGGCATCGCCGCTTTCCGCCGCATGGTCGCGAAGGCCGATGTGGTGGTCGAGAACTACCGCCCCGACGTCAAGACGCGCCTCGGTGTGGATTACGACAGCCTGGCCGCGATCAACCCGGCCATCGTGCTGGGGTCGATCTCCGGCTTCGGGCAGGACGGGCCCTACGCAAAGCGGCCGGGCTTCGACCAGATCGCGCAGGGCATGGGCGGGTTGATGTCGGTCACCGGCCTGCCCGGCCAAGGTCCGGTGCGCGCCGGCATTCCTGTCGCTGACCTGACGGCGGGGTTGTACTGCGCGCTCGGCATCATGGTGGCGCTGCTGGAACGCGAAGTGACCGGCAAGGGCCGCTGGGTGCATGTCAGCCTGCTGGAAGCCATGGTCGCGATGATGGATTTCCAGGCGACGCGCTGGACCATGAAGGGCGATGTGCCGAAGCAGGCCGGCAACGACCACCCGACCACCATCCCCACCGGTCTGTTCAAGACCAGCGACGGCGTGATGAACATCGCCGGCGGCGGCCAGGTGATGTGGGACCGCATCGTGAAGGTGCTGGGGATCGAGGCCGAGGCCGCCGATCCCGACATCGCCACCGACAAGCTGCGCAGCCAGAACCGCGTGAAGGTGAACGCGCTGCTGGAGAAGGTGACGATCACCGACACCTCCGCCAACTGGGTCGCGAAGTTCAACAAGGAAGGCGTGCCCTGCGGGCCGGTCTATTCCATGGACCAGGTGTTTGCCGACGAACAGGTAAAGCACCTCGGCATCGCGATGACGGTGCAGCATCCGCGCCTGGGCGCGCTGGATGTCGTGCGCGCGCCGATGCAGATCGAAGGCGTGGAGTGCGCGAAGAACCCGACGCCGGAACGCGGCCAGCACACCGACGAAGTGCTCGCCGAGTTCGGCTTCAGCGCGGAGGAGATCGCCGCGCTTCGCGCCGCCCGCGCGGTCTGACCGCGCTCAGTCGCGCGCGAGGCGGATTTCCACCTCGCGCTCGACGAAGGACCATTCCTTCGTGGCGCGCAGGCGGACCAGCAGCGCGTCGAAGGCGCCCTCATGCTCCGGGGCGAATTCGAGCCAGGTCAGGAAGTCGAAGGGTTCGCCCAGGTCGCGGCAGTGGATCAGCCGCCGTGCCACCGCGGGCAGGTAGTCCAGGCCGATGGCGATGTGGCGCGATTCCTCCTCCAGCACCCGGCGCCGCGCATCCTGCGCCATGTCCCACCAGGCCTCCGACTTGCGGATCGGGATAAGTGCGCCGCGCGCCGCCGCCGGCCGGCCGAGGCCCTGCTGCACGCCGGCCAGCGTGGCGCGCTCGGTCTCGGCGGTATAGCGCAGGTTGCTGGTCACGCCGCGCAGCCGCCAGGTGCCGTCATCGGGTGTCGCCGCGCCATCCTCGACGCGCAGCCGCTGCGCCGGCGGCAGGGTCGCGCCGATGCAGGGCCAGATGGCCGTGATCCGCCAGGGGCCATCGGCGCCGGCGGTGACGGTGACGGGCAGCGGCGCGGGCATGTGCCGAGCCTAGATGCTGCGGCGCAGCAAAAGCAACGCCGCAGCGGCTGGCATCAATCGACGCGGATATTGCCGCGGCGGATCACTTCGCCCCAGCGTTCGCGGTCGCGAGTCATCAGGGCGGTGAATTCGGCCGGCGTGCCGGGCAGCGGCTCGACGCCCTGGGCCGCCAGCTTGGCGATGAAGTCCGGGCGCCGGAGCAGCGCGTTCACTTCGCGGCTCATGCGTTCGACCGCCGCCGCCGGCGTGCCGGTGGGGGAGAAGATTCCGTACCAGCCCAGCGCGTCGTAGCCCTGCAGGGTTTCGCCGATGGTCGGCACGTCGGGCAGCGCCGGATCGCGGCGGCCGGAGGTCACGGCGATGGCGCGCACGCGCCCGTCGCGGATATGCGGCAGTGCGGTCGGCGTGGTGTCGAACATCATGGTCAGCCGCCCGCCCACCGTGTCGATCATGGCCGGGCCGGTGCCGCGATAGGGGATGTGGGTGATGTCCACATTCGCCTGTTGCTTCAGCAATTCCATGAACAGGTGCTGCGCCGAGCCGATGCCCGACGACCCGTAGTTCAGCTTGCCCGGCTCGGCGCGCGCCAGCGCCAGCAATTCGGGCAGGGTGCGCGCCTGCACGGACGGATGCACGACCAGCACGGATGCCACGGCGGCGACCGGCACCACCGGCACCAGGTCGCGGCTCGGGTCGTAGGTCAGGCGGATCAGCGACGGGTTGATCGCCATCGGCCCGGTGCTGCCCATGACCATGGTGTAGCCGTCGGGCGGGCTGCGGACCGCGGCCTCGGTGCCGACCGACCCGCCGGCGCCGGTGCGGTTCTCGACCACCACGGATTGCCGCAGGATCGGTGTCAGTTCCTCGGCGAGCGCGCGCGCCAGCAGGTCCGCCGCGCCACCCGGCGGGAAGGGCGAGATCATGCGGATGCTGCGCTGGGGCCATTCGCCCTGCGCGGCCGCGGGGCCGGCCAGGGCGGTGGTCGCCGCCAGGCCCAGCAGCAGGCGTCGAGTGGTCATGTGGGGAACTCCGTCATCGTTGGTGCGTCATGGTGTCGGCATAGCAAGCATCGCGCCAGCCAGGGCCGGCCGGGACCGCGGCGCGTAGATGGTTTGCGTGTCACCCGCCCGGCCGCTAGGAAACGCCGCGAACCAGCCGGGGACGTCCATGCGTATCGCCTCCATCCGCCAGGGCGTCGTGCCCATCAGCAGCGCCATCGCCAATGCCTATATCGATTTCTCGAAGATGACGGCGAGCGTCGTCGCCATCACCATCGAGGACGGCGCGGGCAAGCAGGCCACCGGCTACGGCTTCAATTCCAATGGCCGCTACGCGCAGCCCGGCCTGCTGGCGGAACGCTTCGTCCCGCGTCTGGAAGCCTGCGATGCCGCGCTGCTCACCGCCGCCGACGGCACGCTCAACGTCGCCGCCGCCTGGGGCGCGATGATGAAGAACGAAAAGCCGGGCGGGCACGGCGACCGTTCCGTCGCGGTCGGCGTGCTCGACATGGCGCTGTGGGATGCGGCGGCGAAGCTGGAGGGCAAGCCGCTGTGGCGCCTGCTGGCCGACCGCTTCCGCGGTGGCGAGGCCGATGACGCCGCCTGGGTCTATGCCGCCGGCGGCTACTACTACCCCGGCAAGGGTGTGGATGCGCTGGTCGAGGAAATGAAGCGCTACCTCGGCCTTGGCTACACCACGGTGAAGATGAAGATCGGCGGCGCGCCGGGCACGCCCATCAAGGACGCGCTGAAGGAAGACATCGCGCGCATCGAGGCGGTGCTGAAGCTGCTCGGCAATGACGGCTCGCGCCTGGCGGTCGACGTGAATGGCCGCTTCGGCCTGCATGCCGCGCTGGCCTACGGCGCCGCGCTGCAGCCTTTCAACCTGCGCTGGTACGAGGAACCGCTCGACCCGCTGGATTACGCAACGCACGCGACGCTGGCCGAGCACTACGCCCCGCCACTGGCGACCGGCGAGAACCTGTTCTCCATGCTCGATGCCCGCAACCTGATCCGCCATGGCGGGCTACGCCCCGACCGCGACATCCTGCAATTCGACCCCGCGCTGTCCTACGGCCTGGTCGAATACCTCCGCACGCTGGAGATGCTGGAACAGCACGGCTGGTCGGCGCGCCGATGCGTCCCCCATGGCGGGCACCAGTTCGCGCTGAACATCGCGGTCGGCCTCGGCCTCGGCGGCAACGAATCCTACCCCGAGGTCTTTGCCCCCTTCGGCGGCTTCGCCTCCGACACGCCGGTGGTGGATGGGCGCATCCGCATGCCGGACGCGCCGGGGATCGGCTTCGAACGCAAGAACGACCTGTGGGCAGTGCTGAAGGATCTGTGAGCGCGCTCGCCGACGCCATCGCGGCCCGCTACCGCGGCCCCACCACGCGCGGCTTCGTGCGCGGCAAGCTGAAGCGCGACCCGGTGGTGCCGGCGCTGCTGGCGCTGCCGCCCTTCGGCGCGGTGGTCGACCTCGGCTGCGGCCGCGGGCAGCTCGGCCTCGCGCTGCTGGTGGCGAGGCACGCCACGTCGGTGACGGGCCTCGACCTCGATGCCGGCAAGATCGAGCGCGCGACCGCGGCCGCGGGCGACCTGCCGGCGCGTTTCGCGATCGCGGACCTCGCCACCGCACCCCTGCCCGCCTGCGACACCGCGCTGGTGATCGACGTGCTGGTGCAGATGCCGCCGGCGGCGCAGGACGCGCTGCTGGCGCGGCTGGTGGCGGCGGCGCCGCGGCGCATCATCATCCGCGCCTTCGACCCCGACCGCGGCTGGCGCAGCGCCTTCGGCCTCGCGATGGACCGGCTGCGGCGGCGGCTCGGCGCCGACCTCGGCCTGGCCGGCACAGTGGCGCCGCAGCCCATCGCCGTGTTGCGCGCGCCGCTCGATGCCGCCGGCTACGCGGTGACCGTGTCACCCTGCTGGGCTGGCACACCCTTGCCGAATGTGCTTCTGGTGGCGGAACGCACATGACCCTCCGCATAGCCCCCCTGGCCTTCCTCGCCCTCGCCGCCCTGCCGGCGCAGGCCCAGCAACTGCCTGTCTTCGAGGCCGGCATCGCCGGCGGCGGCGGCTTCCTGCCGGCCTACCCGGCATCGGACCAGAACCGCTGGCGGGGCCTGGCGGTGCCCTACATCATCTACCGCGGCAGCGTGTTCCGCGCCGATGACGGCGGGTTGCGCGCGCGCACCAGCCTGGCCGACGGGATCGAGCTGTCGGTCAGCGCCTCCGGCGGGGTGAATGCGTCGTCGGACGACGTGACAGCGCGGGAGGGCATGCCGGATCTCGAATGGCTCGGCGAACTCGGCCCCAACCTGCGCTTTACGCTGTGGCGCGGGGAGGACGAGGCATCCCCGCAGCGCATCGTGGTCGACACGCCGATCCGCGCGGTGTTCTCCACCGACTGGTCCTCGGTGTCGTTCCGCGGCTTCACCTTCTCGCCCGACATCGCATACGAGCACATGCACTTCCTGTCGCCCTTCGCGCGGCTGCGCGTGTCGGCCGGCGTGTCCTTCGGCACGGATCGCTATGCCGACTACTTCTACGATGTCGCGCCGCAATTCGCGCGGGCCGACCGCCCTGCCTACAACGCGCAGGCGGGCTATGTCGGGTCGCGCGTCACGCTGTCCTACCGGCTGCCGCTGAACGAACGCTTTTCGGTGGTGGCCGGCGGACGCATCGAGAATTTCTCGGGTGCGGCCAATGCCGACAGCCCGCTGTTCCGCAACGAGTGGAACTTCTCCGTCGTCGCCGGCTTCGCCGTCTCGCTGTGGCGGTCGGAGGCGACGGTGAACGCCGCCTCCCAACCTTTCGACTGATCAGTGCTGGTGGCCTGAACCACGCGCACCGGCGGCCTCGACCGCGAGTTCCACCTGCACCTCGCCGGCGCGTTCGAAGCGCAGCGTGAGCGGCACGCGGCCGCCCTGCTGCATCGGCGCGGTCAGGCCGATCATCATGATGTGGAAGCCGCCGGGGCGCAGCTCCACGGTGGTGCCCGGGGCGATCGGGATGTCGCGCACCGGGCGCATGCGCATCACGTCGCCGTCGCGCTCCATGGTGTGCAGTTCCGCCACGCGCGCCGCCGGCGTGGCGGCGGAGAGCAGACGGTCCGGCTGCCCCCCGCCATTTCGCAGGCGCAGGTAGCCGGCGCCATTGCCATTGGCGCCGGCGGCGCGCGTCCAGGGGTGCAGGATGGCGATGTCGCCGGCCGTGTAGTCATGCGCCGAGGCCGGCATCGCGGCGAGGGCAAGGGCGGCGCCGAATGCGCCGCGCCGGGTGATGGTCGTCATGGGTCGTCTCCTCAGCGTGCGGCCAGGCGGTCGGGCCAGATCGGCTCGGCCGATCCGCTCCGCGCCTCGATGCGCCCGGCCAGGCGGGCGATGCGCGTAGCCTCGCGCGCGCCGGCGGCGGGGTCGCCGGTTGCGCAGGCCTCGTTGGCCAGCGCCAGCGCACGGTCGAGCGCCGCAGCCTCGCCCGCCCTGGCCTGCGCGCGCACCGCGCCGGCCCATTCCGCCGCGGGCGTGAAGGCCGCACGGCACACCGCGGTGAGTTCCGCGTTCATCGCCTCGGTATCGCAGGCGCGCGCCAGCGGCGGGGCCGCCACCAGCAGGGCGGCCAGCGCCGCCGCCTTCGGGATGTCGATCATCGGATCCTCCTGTGTCAGCGCGGTGCCAGCCGCATCGAGGCGGCCGGGTGAGGATAGTCCGACAGGCGCCGGCCTTCGGCGGGAATCTCGGCCCAGTCGACCGACGCACCGCCCTCGCAGTCCTGCCGCACGGCGAACCACAGCGTGGTGTCGGGCGTGTTCGGCACGCGGAAGCGCAGCACGAATTCGTCGTAATGCGCGTTCGGCAGGCGGCCGCCTTCCCAGGTGATGGTGCCGAGGTCGGCCACGGCGCCGTGGCCGGTCGGTGCCGGGGCGCCCTCGCGCGGCGTCAGCACCAGGGTCCAGCCGGGCTTGGGCATGGGCCGCGTGCCGGTCAGCCCCTCGGGCAGGCGCACGGTGATGCGCGTGGTCGCGGCATCGCCGCAGCCATGGGGCACGCGCAGCGCGGCGCGCACGAAGGCATGCGGCGCGGCCTGCGGTGGGTCGATGCTGACATGGGCGGCGGCAGGGAGAATGGCGGCAGCGCTGAACAGCGCCGCGAGCGACAGTCGAATCATGGCAAGGAACCTTCGCGGAGACGATGAGGGTCCGCGCGCGGTCGCGCGCGGCGGGTCGGTCGTCAGGCGAAGGCGGGTGGTGCGCGTGGCGCGAAGGGGGGTGCGCGGGCCGGCGGCGGCAGGGTCTCGGCGCCGACGACGTACCAGGCACGGCCACCGCCGATCCAGGCGAAGGCCGGCACCACCGGCGGTTCAGGCAGCATGGCCTGCGGCAGGCCCGAGCACACGACGCAGGCACCGGCCCCGGATTCGGGCTCCGGCACGGCATGCCCGTCGGGGCCGACCATGACGGTGCGCTCGACCCCGGCCGGCGAGCACAGCACCGTCAGCAATCCGGCCGGCGTCGCCGCCATGGCTAGGCAATGCGCCGGCGCCATCGCCACCTGCATCAGCAGCAGGACGACGACCAGGCGGGCGATGCTGCGAAGCGGGGCGGGCACGGGCGGAGAGTTACCGCCCCGCCACGGGGCCGGCAAGCGCGCGGGTCAGGCGGCCGCGCGCACCGCCAGGTCGTAATCGACCTCGGGCGTATAGACCGAGGCCTCCTTGCCCAGGCGCGATGAGAACAGCGTGAAATGCTCGACGCGCACCGTCGTCGCGCGGAACAGGTTGTGCGCCTGGACATAGGCCACGACCTTGTCCGGCGGTGCGCGATCCACGCGCGCCAACGTGACATGCGGGGAGAAGCGCTTGCGCTCCGGCGGCAGGCCGATGCGCTGCAAGGCCGTCTCGATCTTGCCTTGCAGGTGCGTCAGCGTGTCGTTGCGCTCGGCGCCGACCCACAGCGACTGGATGCGCCCGGCCTTCTCGAAGGTGCCCAACCCGCGCAGCGAGAGGTCGAAGGCCTGGCCGCGGATCGCCGCCAGCGCGTCATCCGCCTCCTGGGCGCGCCAGTTCTCGATCTCGCCGATGAAGCGCAGCGTCAGGTGGTAATTGTCGGGCGGCACCCAGCGCGCGCCCGGTATGCCGCCGGCCAGGCCGGCGACTTCGGAGCGGGTTTCCGCAGGCAGACCGAGGGCGACGAACAGGCGCAGCATGGGAGCCCCCAGTTGCGCGGGTCAGCCCGAGGGCACCCGCGCCAGCAGCGATTCGACCGCCGGCAGCATGCGACGGACCAGTTCCGCGACACCAGCTTCATTGGGATGAATACGGTCGGGCTGGTTGAGGGTTGCCTCCCCCGCCACGCCATCCAGCAGGAAGGGATAGAACACGACCTCCGGCCGCTGCTGCGCCAGGGCGGTGAAGGTGCCGGCGAATTCGCGGCCGTATTCGGCGCCCAGGTTGGGCGGCGCCAGCATCCCCGCCAGCAGGACCGGCAGGTTGCGCTGCTTCAGCGCATCGAGGATCGTGGCGAGGTTCGCGGCACTCGCGCGCGGTTCGATGCCGCGCAGCCCGTCATTGCCACCAAGTGCAACGATCACCGCATCCGGCCGGTCCGCCAGCGCCCAGTCGAGCCGCGCGCGGCCGCCCGCCGTGGTGTCGCCGGACACGCCGGCGTCGATCACGCGTACCTCGCGCCCGCGCTCGCGCAGCGCGGCCTCCAGGCGCGCCGGCAGGCCCTGGCCGCGCGGCAGGCCGTAGCCGGCGGTGATCGAATCGCCCAGCATCATCAGCCGGATCTCGCGGGCCGCCGCCGGTGTCGCGGCCAGCAGCGGCAACACTCCGATACAGGCCGAAAGTTTGCGGATCGCGTCGCGGCGCCCATATCGGGCCGGAAGCCGCGGAAACAGAACGCTCATGGATGCCCTTCCTAACACCGCCCCGGCCACCGCCGGGACGCAGGCCGGATCGCCGTTGATCGCGGCCAAGAACCTCTCCTTCCAGGTGAGGGCCCAGGCCGGCGAGATCAATATCCTGCGCGGCGTGGACCTGGCGGTCGGCGTGGGCGAGGCGGTGGGCATCGTCGGCCCCTCGGGCTCGGGCAAGACGTCGCTTCTGATGCTGCTGGCGGGGCTCGATCGCCCGACCGGCGGCACGCTGGCGGTCGCCGGCCACGACCTGACGCGCATGGACGAAGACCAGCTCGCAGTGTTCCGCCGCGACCATGTCGGCATCGTCTTCCAGGCCTTCCACCTGGTGCCGACCATGACGGCGATCGAGAATGTCGCGGTGCCGCTGGAATTCGCCGGCCGCACCGATGCCTTCGACCGCGCCGAGGCCGCGCTGCGCTCGGTCGGCCTCGGTCATCGCCTGACGCATTATCCCGGCCAGCTTTCGGGCGGCGAACAGCAGCGCGTGGCACTTGCCCGCGCCTTCGTGTCGGAACCCCGTCTGCTGTTGGCGGACGAACCGACCGGCAATCTCGACCGCGGCACCGGCGGCCAGGTGATGGACCTGCTGTTCGGCCTGCGCGAGCAATTCGGCACCACCCTGCTGCTGATCACCCACGACCCGCTGCTGGCCGAACGCTGCGAACGCCAGGTGCGGATCGAGGACGGCAAGATCGTCAGCGACGGCGCACGCTGAGATGATGAAGACGCTGGGACTGGCGCTGCGCTTCGCACGGCGCGACCTGCGCGGCGGCGTGACGGGGCTGCGGATCGTGCTGGCCTGCCTCGCGCTCGGCGTCGCCGCCATCACCGCGGTCGGCACGCTGCGCGCGGGCGTGGAGGCCGGCATCACCGCCGATGGCGCGCGCATCCTGGGCGGCGAGGTCGAGGTGGCGTCCCAGCAGGGCGCGCTGCCGCAGGCGGTTTCCGACTGGGCCACGGCACGCGGCGCGCGGGTCTCCAACCTCACCCAGATGCGCGCCATGGCCGTCGCCCCCGATGGCGAACGCACTCTGGTCGAGCTGAAGGCGGTGGACGAGGCCTATCCCCTGTTCGGCGAATTGCTGCTGGACCCGCCCGGCATCCTGATGCCCGGCGAGGTGGTGGTGGAACGCATCGTCGCCGACCGCCTGGGCATCGCACCGGGTGCGATGATCCGGCTGGGCGATGCGAGCTTCCGGCTGCGCGGCGTGATCCTGGCCGAACCCGACAAGGTCGCGAGCCCCGCCATCTTCGGCCCGCGCGCCATGATCGCGCGGGCCGACCTGCCCGCCACCGGCCTGATCCAGCCGGGCAGCTTGGCGAACTGGGAATTGCGGATGGCGTTGCCCGAGGGCACCGCGCGCCAGGCCTTCGCCAACGAATTGCGCGCCGCCTTCCCGCAGAATGGCTGGCGCATCCGCACCGCCGACGCCGCCGCGCCGTCCGTCAACCGCTTCGTCGACCGCGCCGCCTTCTTCCTGACGCTGGCGAGCCTGACGGCGCTGCTGGTGGGCGGCATCGGTGTCGCGACCGGCGTGCGGTCCTGGCTGGACCAGCGGGCGCGCACCATCGCGACGCTGCGCTGCCTGGGCGCATCCCCCGGCGTGATCTTCGCGACCTACCTGATGCAGGTGCTGGCGCTGGCGTGCCTAGGCATCGCCATCGGGCTGGCGGTCGGGTTCGGGCTGACCATGCTCGGCGCCTGGGCGCTGGCCGATGCGCTGCCGGTGCCGCCGCGCATGGGGGTGTATCCCGCGCCGCTGATGCTGGCGGCGGTCTATGGGCTGCTGACGGCGCTGGCCTTCGCGCTGTGGCCGCTCGGGCGCGCCATGGAAATTCCGGGCGCGGCGCTGTTTCGCGATGCGTTGCAGCCTTCGGGCGCGCGGCCGCGCATCGCGCTGGTCGCGGCGACGGTCGCGGCGGGCGCGGCGCTCTCGGCGCTGATCGTCGGCACGGCGGAGAACCGCTTCTTCGCGCTGTCCTTCATCGGCGGGGCGCTGGCCACGCTGGTGCTGTTCCGCATCGGTGCATCCGTGCTGATCCGCGGGGCTCGGCGCTTCCGTGGCGTGCGGCGCCCGGCGCTGCGCCTGGGGCTGGCGAACCTGCACCGCCCCGGCGCGCCGACGGCGCTGATCCTGGTCTCGCTCGGCATCGGGCTGACCACGCTCGCCGCCGTCGCGCTGATCGAGGGCAACCTGCGCCGGCAGATCGCCGAGCAACTGCCCGCGGCGGCGCCGAACTTCTATTTCATCGACATCCAGTCCGACCAGGCGCAGGCGTTCGACCAGGTGGCGCTGGCGCAGCCGACGGTCAGCGAGGTCAAGCGCGTGCCATCCCTGCGCGCCCGCATCGTGGCAGTGAACGGCGTGCCCACCGACCAGGTCCGCACCACGCCGGAAACCGCCTGGGCGCTGCGCGGCGACCGCGGCCTGACCTACGCCGCCACCCCGCCCGAGGGCACGCGGCTGTCGCAGGGCCAGTGGTGGGCGGCGGATTACCGGGGCGAGCCGCTGGTCTCCTTCGACGCCAACCTGGCGCGCGGCTGGGGCGTGGCCATCGGGGACAGCATCACGGTCAACGTGCTCGGCCGCGACATCCCGCTGCGGATCGCCAATCTGCGCGACATCGAATGGCGCGGGCTGGGGCTGAACTTCGTGCTGGTGGCCTCGCCCGGGCTGCTTGAAGCCGCGCCGCATACGCATATCGCCACGCTGCGGTCCGACACAGCACAGGAAGGCGCGGTGCTGCGCGCGATCAGCGAGGCCTTCCCGAACGTCTCGGGCATCCGGGTGCGCGATGCGCTGGAACAGGTGGCGGTGCTGCTGGGGCGCATCGGCACGGCGCTGTCGGCCACGGCGTCGCTGACCCTGGCGGCCGGCGCGCTGGTGCTGGCTGGCGCCGTGGCGGCCGGGCAGCGGCGGCGGGTGCGTGATGCGGTGGTGCTCAAGACCGTGGGGGCGACGCGCGCCCAGATCAGGCGGGCCTTCCTGGTGGAGTTCGGGCTGCTGGGCGCGACCGCGGGCCTGATCGCCGCGGTGGCGGGCACCGCGGCGGCCTGGGGGGTGGTTCGCTTCATCCTGGGGGCGGACTGGGTCTTCCTGCCGGGCACGCTGGCCGCGGTGGTGCTGGCCTGCACGGCGCTGACGCTGGCCTTCGGCTATGCCGGCACGGCGCTCGCGCTGCGCGCGCGTCCGGCGCCTTTTCTCCGCAACGAGTAGGCGAACGCTTCTGCCGGCAGCACGGGTCTGTTACTGTCGGCTTGCCGGAAGAAGCCCGCCCGCCACAAGGATCAGCCATGTTACAGACCCCCCGCTCGCGCCTGAAGCTGGCCGCGTTCGTTGCCCTGCCGCTGCTCGCCCTGGGCGCCTGCGCCTCCACGCCGCCGCAGCCCGTCACGCCGCCCGCGCCGGTGGTGGTCTCCACCGCCAAGGAAGCGGTCGGCGTGGTGCAGAGCGTCAACGCGCGCACGCGCCAGGTCGCCATCCGCACGCCCAGCGACGGCACCGTGACGCTGGTCGCCGGCCCCGAGATCCAGAACTTCGCCCGCATCCGCCGCGGCGACCGCGTGCGCGTGCGCTTCGAGGAAGCCGTCGCGGTCCAGCTGACCCCGCGCGGCACCAACCTGCCGGCCGAGGTCGATGTCGGCGCCGCCCGCGCCCCCGGCGGCACCCGCCCGGCCGGTGCGGTGGTCACCACCGTGCGCGACACCGTGACCATCAATGCGGTGGACACCACGGCGAATACCGTGAGCTTCACCTCCTCGCGCGGGGTGCGCCGCACGGTCGCGGTGCGTTCGCCCGAGATGCAGGCCTTCATCCGCACGGTCCAGCCGGGCCAGCGGGTGAATGTCGCGATCGCCGAGGCGACCGCGATCTCGGTCGAGCCCGCCGAGCGCTGAGACCCGTCGGGACACGGGGGATCGATTCGATCCCCCGTTGATCCCGATGAAGAAATCTCCATATTCAGCGTCCGTGGGGAATCCTCCCCCTTGAAGGAGTTTCAGTCGTCATGGCCTTGGGTCCCGACACTCGATTCACGACGGGTGCGCCTGGCTGGGGTCGCACCGCGACCGCCGACGCGGCCGCCGTCGATGCCGGCCTGCGGTCCTACATGCTCCGGGTCTACAACTGGATGGCCTCGGGGCTGTTGCTGACGGGCATCGTCGCCTATGCCATCGCATCCACGCCGGAGGTGATGCAGCTGTTCTGGTCGGTTGGGCGTGCGGCCAACGGCGCGCGCGTGGTCTCGCCGACCATCCTGGGCTGGGCCGCGATGCTCTCGCCGCTGGCTTTCGTGCTGGTGTTCTCGTTCGGCATCAACCGCATGAGCAAGACCACCGCGCAGCTGCTGTTCTGGCTGTTCGCGGCGGCGATGGGCGCGAGCCTGTCGAACATCTTCCTGCGCTACACTGGCCAGTCCATCGCCACGACCTTCTTCATCACCTCGGCGATGTTCGCGGGCATCAGCCTGTACGGCTACACCACGAAGGCCGACCTGACGCGCATGGGCAGCTTCATGATGATGGGCCTGATCGGCATCATCATCGCGTCGCTGGTGAACATCTTCCTGGCGTCGTCGGCGCTGGCCTTCGCCATCAGCATCATCGGCGTGGTCGTGTTCGTCGGCCTTACCGCCTATGACACGCAGCGCATCAAGGGCGACTACCTGGCCTATGCCTATGCCGAGGGCACGGATGAGGCAGGGAAGCGCTCCGTGATGGATGCGCTTGGCCTGTACCTGAACTTCGTGAACCTGTTCCAGCTGCTGCTGTCGCTGGTCGGCAACCGCCAGGAATAAGCATCCACCGCCAATAGGCGGAACAAGGAAGGGCCCCGGGGAGTGATCCCCGGGGCCCTTTTTCTTTGGCCGCCTGTGCGGGCGGGGCGACGCTACTGCGCCGCGTCCTCCACATCCTCGGCCTTGTCGGCCTTGTCGTCGCGCGGGCCCTTGTCGGCCTTGCCGAGGTAGACCAGCAGCTTCTCGATCGCCGCCGGCTTGTCGGAGCGGTCGATCGCCGCGACCTCGGCCGCCAGGCGATCCAGCGCCTGCTCGTAGATCTGGCGCTCCGAGAAGGACTGGTCGGGCTGGCCGGCATTGCGGTGTAGGTCCCGCACCACCTCGGCAATCTGGATCGGGTCGCCGGAGTTGATCTTGGCCTCGTATTCCTGGGCGCGGCGCGACCACATGGTGCGCTTGATGCGCGCGCGGCCCTTCAGCGTGTCCAGCGCCTGCTGCATGTTCGCCCCGGCGGCCAGCTTGCGAAGGCCGGACGATGCCGCCTTGTTCACCGGCACGCGCAGGGTCATGCGGTTTTCCTCGAAGGTCACCACGATGACCGAGAGGGAATAGCCGGCGGCCTCGACCGTCTCGATGCCCTGCACCTGGCCGACGCCATGGGTCGGGTAGACCACGTGGTCACCGGCCTTGAAGTCCTCCTTCGGCCGGGGCGCGGCGCGATTGGCGGCGGCGGAGGTGAGCGGCGAGGCGCTCGGCCGATGGGTCGGCGGCGGCAGCGAGACCGGGGCGCCACGCGCCATCGGCGGCGGCGGCACGGGGGCGCGCGGCATCTCGGGGCGCGGAGTGGTGGCGGCCGGCGGCGGCGGCGCGGCGGCCTTGGGCGGCAGCACCGGTGCGGGTGGCTTGGCCGGCGCGGCGGCCTTGGGCGCGACCGGCTTCGCCGCAGCTTGCGTCTTGGGCGCTGCCGGGGCCTTCGCGGCAGGCTTGGGCGGCGGCGCGGCCGACTTGCCCGCCGGGCGAGAGGATGCGGACTGGGCCACGGCCTTCGTTGTCGGCGTCGCCTTGGCGCTTGCCGCCGCGGCCTTCGGGCTGGTCGGGGCCTTCGTTGCGGCCACCTTGGGCTTGGCCGCCGAACGGGTCGGGGATTTGGCGGATTTCGCGATCGCCTTCGGCTTGGCCGGCGCCTTTGCTGGCGCCGCGGCCTTCGGCTTGGCGGAAGCCTTGCCCTTCGCGGTCGCGCTGGCCTTGCTCTGCGCCTTGGTGCGGGCCGAAGCCGTCATGTCTGGTATGCTCCCTTTTCGCCGCGCCAAACCGCGGGGCGCGCGGCGGCCATCCAGCCGGCGCGCCGCGCAGGCCATCGCCACGCATCACGCGACGCCGTGGCGCTCCAATCGGCGCACCCCAGCCATCTGCTTGAAACAATAGCAGAAAAATACCTGCCCGTCACCCCATGGGACGACGATGACGGGATGCTCAGCCGGGATCGGGGCTGAACAGGTCCTTCTTGCCCGGCTTGTCCTTCCAGTCATCGGCATCGGCCGGGGCCTCGCCCTTGCGGGTGATGTTGGGCCATTGCGCGGCATAGGTGCGGTTCAGTTCCAGCCACTCCGTGCCCTTGTCGTCGCTGTCGGGCACGATCGCCTCGGCGGGGCATTCCGGTTCGCAGACGCCGCAATCGATGCATTCATCCGGGTGGATGACCAGCATGTTCTCGCCGACGTAGAAGCAGTCCACCGGACAGACCTCGACGCAGTCCATGTACTTACACTTGATGCAGTTCTCGGTGACGACATAGGTCACGGGCGGAAGGCCCCCCGGGGCAGGGTGTTGCGGCGCCTGCAAAATGGCGGGGGTGCGGCGGTCCCGCAAGCCACCCCCAGGACATGGCTCAGTCGCGCGCCATGCCCTCGGCCAGGTCCTCGTACAATGTGCGCGCCTCGGCGGGCGGGCCGCGCCGGTCGGCCAGGCCCAGCACGCGCCACACCGCGACCCGGCCGCGCTCGCCTTGGCCCTGGGCGATGGTCAGCACGTCGCCGGGGCGGATGCGGGCATGCGCCTTGTCGGTCGGCTGGCGGTTGATCCGCACCGCGCCCGATTCCACCAGCCGGGCGCAATCCGCGCGCGTCTTGCGAAGCCGGGCGCACCACAACCAGGCATCGAGGCGCTGGGCGTCGCGCTCGGCCTCCGCCACGGCAGCGCGTCAGTCCTTCTTGAGCAGATTGGCCAGCACCGCGAAGGGGCTGTCCGGGCGCGGCATGGACGGCAGGGCCGGGCGGTCCTCGCGCGGGCGGCGGGGGCCGCGGTCGCGATCCCGGTCGCCCTGGTAGCCGCCGCCCTTGCCCTGGCGGTTCTGGTCGCGCGGCGGGCGGTTGTCGGGCCGCGGCGGGCGGGGATCCTGGCGTGGGGCCTGGGCAGCTTCGGCGGGCGCGGCGCCCTCGGCGGGGGGCGCATCGGACGCCGGCTGGTCGGGCCGCGGGCCACGACGGTCCTCGCGGCGGGGACCGCGGTTCTGGCCATCGCGGCGCGGGCCGCGATTCTCGCCCTCGCGACGCTCGCCGCGCGGCTCGCCGTCGCGGGTGTCCCCGCGCCCCTGGCCATCACGGCCTTCTCCGCGCGCCTGATCGGCGCGACGCGGGCCGCGATGGTGCTCCGGCCGCGCCGGGCGGGCATGGGCGATGCGCGCGGGTGCGGGCGGGCCGAAGGCCTTCTCCTCCAGCACCTCGGCCGGCATCAGGCGGAAGCCCATGGCCTCCAGCACCGGCCCCAGCACGTCGCCCTTCACGCCCAGGCGGCTCGCGAGGTCGCCGGGCAGCATGGCCGGCGCGCGCCGTGTCAGGTGGCCGATCTCGCCGGCGATGCGTTCCGCCACGTCCAGGCGCAGCAGCACAGGGCCGGCTGGTAGCCAGCCCATGGTCTCGGCGAAGCCGCGCGGCCAATCCTCGCGCGCCGGCACGGCGATCAGCCCGCCGCCGGGCAGCCTCGGCGTCTCGATGCCGCGCAGCAGCGACCACAGCTGGGCGCGCAGCGCCATCGCCTTGGGCTTCATCGCCTCGGGCACGAACAGCGCGTAGCGGCCGGCGCGGATGCCGATGCCCTTCAGCTTCTGGCGCAGATCCGGGCGGATCTCGGGGTCGGTGCGGCCCATCGCCAGGCCAAGTTCCTCGCGCAGCCGGAAGGCCGGGCCGCGCAGGGTATTGTCCTCGGAGGCCTTGCCCTCGGCGGCAAACACCGCGCCGAGTTCGCGCTTGATCAGGTTGTCCAGCCAGGTGGCCAGGCGTTCGCGGATGCGTTCGCGCTGTGCGCCATCGAGGAATTCGCTCGCCAGCACCTCGACCTGGGGCTTGGAGGGTTCCGGGCCGGGCTTGAGCTTCGCGATCTCGGCGATGTCGCCGAGGCCCGCCGGCATGTTCGGCGCATGCGAATAGGCCCAGGTCACCTTGTGCGATGGCGTCAGCGCGAAGGCGTCGTCCTTCGCCGCTTCCAGCATGGCGACGCGGCGCGGGATCTCGGCGGCGAGCGCGCGGCGCGCGGCGCGCAGCACGACGCGGCGTTCCTCCTCATCGACCGTCGCGGAATCGGGTTCGAAGGAGAAGCCCTTCACCGTGCCGACCGGATGGCCCTCGACCACCACCTCGCCGCGGCGGGTGACGGCGGAGAGCAGTTCCTCCTCCGAGTCATCCATCTTGCGGATCAGGTGGGCGGCGCGGCGGTCGACGAAGCGCGCGGTCAGCGTCTCATGCAGCGCGTCGCTCACCATGTCCTCGGCGCGGCGCGCATCGGCCTGCAGGCCCGGCGCGTCGTCGATCCAGTCGTTGCGCGCGGCGATATAGGCCCAGACGCGGATGGCACTGATCCGCGCCATCAGGGTGTCGAGGTCGCCATCCGTGCGTTCCAGCACCGCCAGCGCGCCCACCAGCCAGTCGCGCGGCAGCTTGCCGTCGCGCGCCAGGTGCGTGAACAGCTTGCTGCACAGCGCGGTGTGGCTGTCATCGGCCAGCTTGCGGAAATCCGGCACCTGGCAGGCTTCCCACAGCAGCCGCACGCGCGACATGGTGTCGGCCAGCCCGCGCACATCCTGGTCGCGCGACAGCGCCTCCAGCGTGATGTGGTCCACCGCGTCGTGGCCCTTGGCGAGGCCTGCCTGCGGCGGGGACGCGGCCAGGCTGCCCAGCAGCCCGTCGATGGAGGTGAAGTCCAGGTCCGAATTGCGCCAGGCGATCTGCGGGATGGGTTCGAAGGCGTGGGTTTCCACCGCGGCGACGATCTCATCCGGCATGGCGGCACATTCGGCGGTGGTGCCGAAGGACCCGTCCTTCATGCCGCGCCCGGCGCGCCCGGCGATCTGCGCGACTTCCTGCGCGCTCAGCGGCCGCGGCTGCTGGCCGTCGAACTTCTGCATCGCGGCGAAGGCGACATGGTCCACATCCATGTTCAGCCCCATGCCGATCGCATCCGTCGCGACCAGGAAATCGACTTCGCGGTTCTGGTAGAGCGCGACCTGCGCGTTGCGCGTGCGCGGCGACAGCCGCCCCATCACCACCGCACAGCCGCCGCGCCGGCGGCGCACGGCCTCGGCGATGGCATAGACCTCGGCCGCGCTGAACGCCACGATGGCCGAACGGGCCGGCAGGCGCGTCAGCTTGGCCGGGCCGGCATAGGTCAGCTGGGACAGGCGCGGGCGCGTCTCGATCTCGGCGCGCGGCACCAGGCGGCGCAGCAGGGGCGCGATGGTCTCGGCACCCAGGAACATCGTTTCGACCATGCCGCGCGCATGCAGCAGCCGGTCGGTGAAGACATGCCCGCGGTCAGGGTCGGCGCAGAGCTGGATCTCATCGACCGCCAGGAATTCCACCGGACGGTCGAGCGGCATGGCCTCCACCGTGCAGGCGAACCATTTCGCCTCCGGCGGGACGATCTTTTCCTCGCCGGTGATCAGCGCGACGTGCTTCTCGCCCTTCTGCGCGACCATGCGGTCGTAGTTCTCGCGCGCCAGCAGGCGCAGCGGGAAGCCGATGATGCCGGACGCATGCGCGAGCAAACGCTCGATCGCGAGATGGGTCTTGCCGGTATTGGTGGGGCCGAGGACGGCGCGGACCCGAGGTTCGAACATGGCGCGCAGACGTTCCGCAATGGGGGGCGGGCTTCCGTCGCATGGGGCGCGGCACTTGTCCATGGCCGCGCTGCCGAGCGCGGTCGGCCAACACCGATCGCAGCCGCCTAGCGCCGGGGGCCTGGCGTGCCTAGCGAAGCCACGAAATCCGCCGCGCGCTGGTTCACCGCCGCCGGCAGCGCGCGTTCGCCAAGCCCCAGGAAACAGCCGGTGAGGATGGCGAAGGAGAAGCGTTCGGTGGCCTGGATGGAGGTGAATACCGTCGCGCTGTCGGTGCCGACGGCGATGGTCACGAGGCCCGTGTGCAGCAACAACAGCGCGATCAGACCGAAACCCATCACCATGAACGCGCGCCCGCGGGTCGGGTCGCCCTCGCTCAGCATGCTGCTCAGCACCTCGGGGCTGTTGGTGTCGAGGCGCTGCGCGGCCGACAGCCAGGCACCGGCGGCAAGGGACACCAGCGTGACCGCGATCAACAGCAGCTTCGGCCCCGGGATCACCAGTGGCGCGGGCGCAATCCAGCAGCCCCGGGCGGAAATCTCGGCGCAGTTGAGATAGCGCTCCGGCTGGACGGCGACGTGATAGAGGAAACCGATCGCCATCATCGCGCACAACACCACGACATAGTTTCGGAACAGCGCAGCAAGATACGCCTCCCGAACCGCGGGGCCGCGGTCGCGGATGGCGTCGCGGATCAAGGAGCGCAGCGCGCTGCGCGCGGTCGCGATGACCGGGCGTGCACGCCCCAACGCCAGTGCCGCCGCACCCTCGAGCCGCGCGTAGACGACGTCCTTTTCCTCGCGCGGCGCCGAGACGCCGAGGGAGGGCCGGTAGAGCGTGACGACGAAATGCTCCGCCTCGTGCAACTCGTCGAGGAAGGCGGCCTGGTCGGCGCTCGGTTGCCCGGCGCCCTCCCGTGCCTCGATATGCAGGACATGGCGGTGGTCCAGCCAAACGTCGAAGGGCGCGCCCATCAGCCGGGCGACGTCGCGGCCGATCTCGGCGCGCAGCGCGGCAAGGCCCGCCGCCGCCGCGGACGGTGCGCCGCCCTGTGCGACCAGCGCCGACTGCGCGAGGCCGCGCAGCAGCGCCATCCATTCCGCCTGCTTGACGTGGTCGCGTGCCGGCGCGGCGCGTAGCTCCGCCACCAGAAGCGCGACCGCCTCCGCAAGCGCGGCCTCGTCCGCCGTGGGCAGCGGCGCGCCGGTCGGCACGAGCCTGAAGGCCGGCGGCGCGCCCTCCGGCTCGGCAGCGACGTCCTCGATGGCATAGGCCGGCATGGCGCGGCGTCAGATCGGGCGGTCGCAGGTCGGGCAGCGGCGGCGTCCGCCGGGGCCGATGACGATCACGAAGGCGGCCGCATCGTGCGCTGGGTCCTGCGGAAACACGGGCAGCGGGACATCCGGCACCAGCGCACGCAGCTCGGTCTCCAGGGCCACGCCGAAGGGATGGGACGGCGTGTGCCGGAGCGTGTCCATCAACTGGGCGATGTGGGGAAAGCGGTCGGAACCGGTCTCAGGCGGCATGGACTGCCTCCGTCAATGACAATGGTGACCTAGGGTATCGCCAATCCGTGGTCCAGGATGTGACGCGCCGCACATCCGCGGCGCCGCTGGATTCCCCCTTGCACGCCTCCTCAGCACCTCGTTTCGCCCTGCTGTTCACCGCGCAATTCGCCGCCGTGGGCGTGCTGCTGCCCTTCATCCCGCCGCTGATGGCCGCGCGCGGGCTGGGCGCCGAGGAGGTCGCGACGATCCTGGCGCTGGGCGGCGCGCTGCGGCTGGTCTCGGGGCCGCTCGGTGGGCGGTTGGCCGATGCCCTGGGGCAGCCGCGCGCGGTGATGGCGGCGGGCGCGGCTGGGGCGGCTTGCGCGGCCATGCTCTACGGCGTGGCGACGGGGTTCGGCGGGTTGCTCGCGGCGAACCTGTTGTTTGCCGTGGCCTTCGCCTGCGTGGTGCCGCTGGGCGATGCCATGGCGCTGCGGGCGGCGCGCGCGGAGGCCTGGGACTATGGCCGGGTGCGCGCGGCGGGGTCGGCCGCCTTCATCGTCGCGGCGGGCGGCGCGGGCTGGGTCGCGGAACGCGGCGGCGCGGGCAGCGTGGCCTGGGTGCTCGCCGGCGCGCTGGCGGCGTCGGCGGTGGCGGCGCTGCTGCTGCCGGCCGGCCAGGCGCATCCGCGCCGACAGGGCGGCGCCTTCCGCGCGGTGCTGGCCCTGCCCGCCTTCCGGCGAATCCTGGTCGTCTCGGCACTCATCCAGGGCAGCCACGCCGCCTACTATGCCTTCGGGTCGATCCATTGGGCGCAGGCCGGCGTCGCGCCGAGCGTGGTCGGGCTGCTCTGGGCCTGGTCGGTTGTGGCGGAAGTCGCGCTGTTCGCCTGGGGGAAACCCATCGCGGAACGCCTCGGTGCGCGCGGGCTGGCGCTGGTGGCCGCCGCCGCCGGGCTGTTGCGCTGGGGCATCACCGCCGAAACCGTGGCGCTGCCCGCGCTGGTGGCGGCGCAGGCGCTGCACGCATTGACCTTCGGCGCAATGCACCTGGCGACCATGCGGGTGATGCAGGCGAGCGTGCCGGCGGCGGTGTCGGGCACGGCGCAGACGCTGCTCGCGGCCGGGATCGGGGCGGTGATGATACTGGCTACGCTGGCGGCGGGCTGGGGCTATGCCACGGCCGGCGCCGGGGTGTTCTGGGGCATGGCGGCGATGTGCGGGCTCGGTGCCGTCGCGGTGCGCGGCCTGCCTGGACGCGGGTCGTAGGCCGCCGACCGGGGGCTTGCATCCGCCGCGCTGATGGGTCCCATGCGGCTGCTGCGCTTCCCCTCGCCGCCGCGCGGCCCCATGTGCTCGGCCCGGTTCGGAGTTCCCCCTGCGTGTCAGCCGCCAAAGACAACCACCTGCGCGCCCTGCTCAGGATCGCCCCCTACCTGTGGCCGAAGAACGAGACCGAGCTCCGCATCCGCGTGGTCGCCGCGCTGGTGCTGGTGGCGGCGGCAAAGGCGGTCGGCGTGCTGGTGCCCTTCGCCTATGCCCGCGCGGTCGATGCGCTGGCGCCCAAGGACGGGATCGGCGCGGCCATCACCGTGCCGGTCGCGCTGCTGCTGGCCTATGGCGTCCTGCGGGTGATGTCCTCGGTTTTCGCGGAACTGCGGAACGCGATCTTCGCGAAGGTGCAGGCGCGCGCCGGGCGGCGCGTGGCGCTGGAGGTCTTCGAACACCTTCACGCGCTGTCCATGCGCTTCCACATGGACCGCGCAACAGGCGGGCTGTCGCGGGTGATCGAGCGCGGCGTGCGCGGCATAGCCACGTCGCTGAACTTCCTGCTGTTCAACATCATCCCGACCATCGTCGAGATCCTGTTCGTCGCCGCCATCCTGTGGTGGGTCTTCGCCGCGTCCTTCGCCATCACGATGCTGGCGACCATCGTGGCGTATGTCGCATTTACCCTGCTGTTCACCAATTGGCGGCTGCGCTTCCGCCGCACCATGAACGAGACCGACGAGGAGGCGAACACAAAGGCGGTGGACAGCCTGCTGAACTACGAGACGGTCAAGTATTTCGGCAATGAGGGACACGAGGCGCGCCGCTACAATGAAAGCCTGACGCGCTACGAACGCGCCTATGTGACCAGCGAGACCACGCTGAACATGCTGAACGCGGGCCAGGCCATCATCATGGCGGTGGGGCTGACGGTGACCATGCTGCTGGCGGGTTCGGGCATCGCCGCCGGCACCATGACGGTGGGCGACCTGGTCATGGTCAATACCTACCTGATCCAGTTGTATCTGCCGCTGAACATCCTCGGCTTCGCCTATCGCGAGATCAAGCAGGGGCTGACCGACATGGAGCAGATGTTCGCGCTGCTGGAAGTCCCTGCCGAGGTGCGCGATGCGCCCGACGCCGTGCCGCTGGCCAAGGGCCCGGGCGAGATCCGCTTCGACAACGTGCAATTCGGCTACCGGCCCGACCGCCAGATCCTCAAGGGCGTGTCCTTCACCGTCGAACCCGGCCGCATGCTGGCGATCGTCGGGCCGACAGGGGCCGGTAAGTCCACCGTCTCCCGCCTGCTGTTCCGATTCTATGACGCGACAGGTGGCGCGGTGACGGTGGACGGCCAGGATGTGCGCAGCGTGACCCAGGCCAGCCTGCGCGCGGCGATGGGCGTGGTGCCGCAGGACACCGTGCTGTTCAACGACACCATCCGCTACAACATCGCCTATGGCCGCCCGGGCGCGACGGATGATGAGGTCGAGGCCGCCGCCCGTGCCGCCCAGGTGCACGACTTCGTCCTCCGCCTGCCCGAGGGCTACGCGACCCGCGTGGGCGAGCGCGGCCTGAAGCTGTCGGGCGGCGAGAAGCAGCGCGTCGCGATCGCGCGCACCATCCTCAAGGACCCGCGCATCCTCATTCTCGACGAGGCGACCAGCGCGCTGGACACCCGCACCGAACAGGAGATCCAGGCCGCGCTGCGCGACGTGGCGCGTAACCGCACCACCCTGGTCATCGCGCATCGCCTGTCCACCGTGGTCGAGGCCGACGAGATCATCGTGCTGCAGGATGGCCGCATCGCCGAGCGCGGCACCCATGCCTCGCTGACCGCCGCGGACGGCCTTTATGCCGAGATGTGGCGCCGCCAGGCCCAGGCCGTCGCGGCCGCCGAGGCCGCGGCGCGCGCCCAGGCCGAGGCCGACCTCGACCGCCCGCGCGCCGGGCGGCTCGGCGAGTCCATCGCGTAACCAGGGGTTCAACGCGCCATCCGCGCGCCCCATCTGACTGACAGAACAGGAGAACGCCGCATGCAGCAGGACCCGTCGGGCATGGCGCCCGAAGACCTCAGCCACGCCGGCTCGGTGGTGGACAAGGCCATCGAATACATGACCGAGCAGCAGATCGCGCCGATCTCGATCGCCTCGGCGCTGCTGGGCGGTGCGCTCGGCCTGCTGGCGCGTACAATGGACGACCGCGCGGTGGCGGGCGTGCTGCGGAACGCGCTGGCGTCGGTCGAGGCGGGCGAGTTGGCCGAGGCGCGGCAACCGCCGCCACAGGCCTGAGAGCGCGGGCTTGACGCCGCGGCCGGGCTGGGCGACAAGCCGCGCCTTCATTGTTTCCACCCGCGCGCGGGCCCTCCTCCGCGCGCCCTGATCGTTTCGGGATTACCACCATGGCCCGCCGCTGCGGCATCACCGGCAAGGGCGTCCTGACGGGCAACAACGTCAGCCACGCCAACAACAAGACCCGCCGGCGCTTCCTGCCCAACCTGCAGGAAACCTCCTTCTGGTCGGACGTGCTCGCCTCGCAGATCAAGATGCGCCTGTCGACCAACGGCATCCGCACGATCGAGCACAATGGCGGCCTCGACAGCTTCCTGCTCGGCACCCCGGACCGGCGCCTGCCGGACGAGGCCCGCATCCTGAAGCGCCGGATCGAGCGCGCCCAGGCAAAGAAGGCGGCCTGACGCGGCCCTGCCCTTGGGCAGGACCAGGGGCGGCATCCCGCGAGGGGTGGCCGCCCTTTTTCGTGGCCGGACGCTGGCGCCATGCGGTGCGTCGCGGCGCGCTACGCCACGGCGACACCGGATGCATGGTCGTCGCCGCGCACAGCGGCGCTGATCTGACTACGCCGCGCACAGCGGCGCTGGTCTGGCCACGCCGCGCACAGCGGCGCTGGTCTGGCCACGCCGCGCACAGCGGCGCGGGGCCGGCGGCGCCGCACCCTTGCTGGCGCCACGGCCGAAGGCGCATCGTCCGTAACGTCCCGCCCGCCGACAGCGAACACTGCCTCGACCCGCCCAACGAGGGAGCGCAGGCATGCGGATTTCGCACCACCGGGCCACAAGGCACCGCCGACCACCCGCCTGGGGCACCGGCGCCGCGTTTGCCGCGCTGCTGGTGGCCGTCTCGGGCGCCCCGGCCCACGCGCAGCCCGCGCCGCCCGTCATCACCGTCACCGGGGAGGTCCTGGACACCTGGTGCAGCCTGTCCGGCGTGATGGGACCGCCCGAGGCCGCCAGCGGGTCCGCCCACCACACCTGCGCCGTCTGGTGCGCCGCCGGGGGCATCCCGGTCGGGCTGCGGGCCGATGACGGCACGCTCTACATGGTGCTGAAGCTTGAAGGCGGGTCGAGCGCGGACGGCAACCCGCGCATCCTGTCGATCCAGGCCAATCGCGTCGTCGCGCGCGGCCAGGCCTATGCGCGCGACGGGCTGAACTATTTGGTGGTGGACCGGGTGGTCGAGGATCTCGGCCTGGTGAACCGCAACCACGGCGATTTCGGCGTGGTGCCGCCCTTCGCCATCCCCGACGACGTCGTCGAACGGGCGCGCCGGCCATGAGGCGCACCGCCTTCGCCCTGGCCGCCGCGCTCGCCGCTGCCTTTCCGGCCGACGCCCACGCCCAGCAGCCGGCCAGCGAGGCCGATAGCTGGGGCCTCGCGACCGAGACCCCCACGCGCCTGGCCGGCACCGTGGTGGATGTGCTGTGCACCCTGTCGGGGGATTGCCCGCCGGGTTGCGGCGCGGGCGCGCGACAGCTCGGCATCCTGCGCGCCGATGGCACGCTGGTGTTCGTGGTGAAGAACGGTCAGCCACTGTTCAACGGCGCCGTGCCGGACCTGCTGCCCTACTGCGCGGCGGCGGTGGAGACCGACGGGCTGATGGTCGGCGAGGCGCCCACCCGCGTCTATTCCGTCCAGCGCGTCCGCCCCGCCGGCACCACCGAATGGCGCGTCACCGACCGCTGGACCGAGGCATGGTCCGCCGCCAACCCCGCCCATCGCGACCAGGTCGAGGAATGGTTCCGCCACGACCCGCGCGTGCTGCGGCAGATCGAACGGCGCGGCTATCTCGGGCTTGGCCCCGAGGCCGATGCGCCGTTCATACGGTCGCAGTGAGGGGGCAGCGATGACCCGACACCGGATGTCGCGCCGGGCGGCGCTGGGGCTGGTGCTGGCGCTGCCGGGCGCGGCGGCGCTGGCCCATGCCGGCCATCGGCATGCCCCGGCCGCGGCGCCACCCGCCCCGCCCGCCCCGCCACCGGCCGCTGCCTTCCCAGTCCCGGTCGGCGTCGATTTCGCGCTGACCGACCAGGATGGCCGCCGCCGCCGCCGGGCGGATTTCGCCGGCCGGCATGTCCTGCTGTTCTTCGGCTACGCGAATTGCGACGCGATCTGCTCCGCCGCCATCCCGGCGATGCTCGAGACGCTGGACGCGCTGGGCCCGGCGCGCCGGGCGATCGATGCGGTGATGATCACGGTGGACCCGGCGCGCGACACCCCCGCGGGGCTGCGCCGGGGGCTTGCGAAATACGGCACCGGCATCATCGGCCTGACCGGCACCCCGGCGGCGCTGGCGCCGGTCTGGCGCGGCTTCCATGTCAGCGTGACGACGGTCGGCCACGACCCGCTGGGCCAGCCGATCTACGCCCATGGCAGCTTCCTGTACCTGCTGGGGCAGGATGGCGCAGTGCTGACCATGCTGCCGCCGGTGCTGCCGCCCGAACGCCTGGCGGCGGTCATCGGCGGCTATATCCGGTAGGGCCGCGTTTCAGCCGCCCGTCTACTGGCCCGAGGGCTGCGGCGGGGGCAATACGCCCGGGTTCTGCGGGATCGCCAGCCCCTGCCCCGGCCGCGGCGCCTGCCCGGCCGGCGCCGCGCCGGGCGGCACCGGGAAGCCGCCGGCATTCGACACCACGGTGCGAACCCCGCCCGCTGCCTCGGCCGCCGCGGCATAGGCCACGTCGCCCCAGAACCGCGCCAGCACGCCGGCCGGCACTTCGTTCAATTGCAGCACCCGCCCGAGATCCTCGCCGTCATTGCGCGACACGGTCCAGAGCAGTTCCACCCGTTGCGTCCGCGTGGCGGGCTGGTCCACCACCGCCACTTGGCCGGTGACGGCGAAGCGCGCGCCCTGCGTGGTCTCCTGCACCAGCATGCCCTGCTGGCCCAGTACCTCGCGCAGCCGGGCGGTCAGCGCCTGGTTGCCGTCGCCGGGCGCACCGCGGACCATCGGCACGTAGATGCGCGGCGGGCCGGCCACCGCCAGCGCGGCAGGATCGGTGCCCTTGCGGGCGGCCTCGGCGCGCAGCAGCAGGTCGGCGATGCGCGGGGCGGCATGGCGCGCGGCGCGTTGCAACACCTCCGGGCTGGCATCGGACCAGTCGCGCGCGGCGATGCGGGCGCCATCGGCGGTGCCCTGGGCCGCGCCATCCGGGTCGGTCAGGCGATAGCGCGGCACGACCCAGCCATTGGCGGTCTGCGCCTCGACCGCCAGGCGCCAGTCCAGCGGCAGGGGTGTATCGACGGCGGCGGGCACCTCGGCGGTCAGCAGGGCGGCGGAGAGCGCCTCGGCGAAGCCGCGCGCCTGGGCTTCGGTCAGCAGCGCCGCGGTCGGCGCCGGGATCACCAGCCGGTAGGCCGGCGGCGCGGCGAGCGCACCGGCATTGCCGCCGGGATTGCCGCGGAAGGGCTGCGGCAGGTCGCCGCAGGCGCCCAGCAGCGCCAGCACCACGAACAGCGGGGCAAGGCGCGCCATCACACCACCACCACGCAGGCCACCAGCATGGTCAACATGAGCATCGCGGCGAACATGAACATGTAGGGCATGGCGTCCTTATTGGGCCGGGCGTCGCGGTTTGGAAGGCCGCCCTCACGCCATCAGCGCGATGGCCGAGAGCTGGTGGCCGATCGGCCCGCCGCCGGCCAGGGTATTGCGGCGGTGGCTGAAGAAGCGTGCCTCGTCGGCCAGGGTGTCGTGGGGGGTGACCTCGGCGGCGATACCGGCCGCGACCAGGCGGGCGGCGCAGTAGCCGGCCAGGTCGAACTGCCAGCGGTCGGGGCGGGCGCCCTTGGCGAAAAAGCGGACATCGGCGGCGTCGCGCGCCAGCACGGCGTCGCGCAGGTCGGCCGCCACTTCATAGGAAGGCTGACGGATGCAGGGGCCGACCGCGGCGATGATGCGCCCGCGTTGCGCGCCGATCCCGACCATGGCGTCGATGGTGGCTTCCAGCACGCCGCCCACCGCGCCGCGCCAGCCGGCATGGGCGCCGCCGATCACGCCGGCTTCAGGGTCGGCAAACAGCACCGGCGCGCAATCGGCGGTGACGATGCCGATCGCCAGGCCCGGCCGGCGCGTGACCATGGCATCGGCATGCGGCCGCTGGTCCTGCGGCCAGGGCGCGTCCAGCACCGCCACCGCATCGCCATGCACCTGGGTCAGCCCGACCAGGGCCTCGCCCGGCAGGCCGAGCGCATCGGCCGCGCGGCGCCGGTTCTCGCGCACCGCATCGGGGTCGTCGCGGCCGGACAGCGAGCAGTTCAGCGCCGCGAAGGCACCGGACGACACGCCCCCGCGCCGCGTGAAGAAGCCATGCGCCAGGCCGGGCAGCACAGCGAGCGTGTCGGCGGTGACGGCTTCGGCCATCAGGGGTCCTCGAATCCGGGCAGCGGCGGCAGGTCGGGATGGCAGAGGCAGGCGGCCTTGAACAGCCGGCCCATGTGTTCGGGGGCCGCCAGGCGCTGCGCGGCGGCCAGGTGGCGGGTGGCGTGGGCAGGGTCCATGCGCGCCAAGATGGCAGCGCGGCTGAACAGGCCAAGCCGCGCGAGGAACACCCCCTGCGGCATCGGCCCCTGCATCGTGGCGCCGGCGGCCCGGGCGGCGGCGGACAGCGCGGCGAAGTCGACATGGGCGGTGATGTCGGCGGCGCCCGGCGGGCCGAGCGGGTCGGCCCTGCCATGCGCGACCATGGCCTGCAGGCTGTCGCCGAAGCCGCCCTCGCCGGGGCCGTAGTCGATGAACAGCGCGACGCCGCCCTGCGCCGCCACGCGCGCGCCGAGCGCGGCGGCGATGGCCAGCGCGGCCTCGTTCACTTCCTGCACCGCGCCCTCGGGCGCGTCGGGCGGCAAGGCGGGCGCGTCGCGGGCGGGGGTTTCGGTGAAGCCACCATCGGTGACGAAGCGTTCCATCCAGCCGTCGCCGCGGCGGATGAACTGCCGGATCGGCAAGGCGTCGAGGAATTCATTGCCGATGATGATGGCGGGCCCCGGCGGCAGCACAGCGATGTCGTCGTGCCAGGCGCGCACCGAGGTGCCAAGGCGGTCGGCCTGGGCCTCGCGCAGGCGGGGCGAGGTCTCGACCAGGTGGACGCGCAGGGCGGAGCGGAAGCCGGGCGCCATCTCGGCCACGGCGCGCAGCGCATCGGCCATCAGCGTGCCGCGGCCGGGACCGAGCTCGGCCAGGATCACCGGGTCGGGCCGGCCCATCGCCTGCCAGGCGATGGCGGCCCACAGGCCGATGCATTCGCCGAAGGCCTGGGTCATCTCGGGCGCCGTGGCGAAGTCGCCGCCGACGCCGAAGGGCTCGCGCCCCGCGTAATACGCGGACGCGGCGCGACGCATAAAACGGTCAAGCCGTTCGGGCGGGACCGTCGACGCAGAATCGATCCGTTCAGGCGCGACCGCGGATACAGCGTCGAGCCGGTCAGGCGGGACAGCTGGGGCGGCATCGCGCCGTCGGGCCGGCACCGCCGATGATGCGGCGGGCCGTTCGGGCGCAAGCGCGGAGACCGGGATAGGCAGGTCAGGCGCGGACGTGGGCGATCGGTCGGTGTGGTCCGCCGCCTCGGTGAACGCGCCGCCGCGGGCCGCGCGCGGCGGCGTGTTGGTCTCGTCAGCCATGGCGCTCCTTCGCGCGCAGAATCAGCCAGGCGCCGACCAGGATCATCGGCACCGACAGAATCTGCCCCATGGTCGCGCCGGCGAACAGGAAGCCCAGATGCGCGTCGGGCTGGCGGAAGAACTCGCCAATGATCCGCGCCACCCCATAGCCGGCCAGGAAGGTGCCCGACAGGATGCCCGGCCGCGCGCGGATGCGCTCGCTGCGCGCCAGCAGCATGAGCAGCGCGAACAGGCACGCCCCTTCCATGAAGGCCTGATACAGCTGCGAGGGATGCCGCGGCTCCGGCCCGCCATTGGGAAAGACCATGGCCCAGGGCACGTCCGACACGCGGCCCCACAATTCGCTGTTGATGAAATTGGCCAGCCGCCCGAGGAACAGCCCGATCGGCACCACGCAGACGATACGATCCGCGAAGGCCACCCAGTCGATGCCGTTGCGCTTGCTGAACAACCAGGCGGCGATGATTACGCCCAGCGCGCCGCCATGGAAGGACATGCCGCCCTGCCAGACATACAGCGCCTCCCACGGCGCCGTGACGTAGTAGCCAGGCCGGTAGAACAGTACGTAGCCCAACCGCCCGCCGAGGATGATGCCGAGCGTCACCCAGGTGACGAAGTCGTCCACCTGTTCCTTCGTGGCGACCACCGGCGGGCGCTGCACCAACACACGCGCGACGCGCCAGCCGATCAGGATGCCGGCGATATAGGCCAGGGCATACCAGCGGATGACCAGCGGGCCGATCTCGACCAGCACCGGGTCGATCACGGGGAAGGGAATGGCGAGGAGCATCAGGCGTAAGGATCCTCGGCGTTCATCAGCACGTCGCGCACATAGGATCGCACGCCGTCCTCGATGCTGGTGGGGGGGTGGTCGAAGCCGGCGGCGCGCAGGCGCTCCATGCGGGCCTCGGTGAAGTACTGGTACTTGCCACGCAGGTCGTCGGGCATTGGCACGAACTGAATATCTGCGTTGCGGCCGAGCGCGGCGTAGATGGCCCGCGTCAGGTCGAGGAAGCTCCGCGCCGTGCCAGATCCGACATTGTACAGCCCCGACGCGCCGGGGCCGCCCGCCAGCCAGCGCATCGCGGCCACGCAGTCGCGCACATGCACGAAGTCGCGCATCTGCGCGCCATCGGCGATGCCCTCGCGGTCGGAGGCGAACAGCGTCGCCGCCTCGCCCCGCATGATCTGGTTGAACTTGTGCAGCACCACCGAGGCCATGCGCCCCTTGTGGTGCTCGTTCGGCCCATAGACGTTGAAGAAGCGCAGTCCCGCCCAGATCGGCGGGCGCGGCGCGCCGGAGGCCAGCATCTGCGCCACGCGGCGGTCGAAGGCCAGCTTCGACCAACCATAGAGGTTCAGCGGCCGCAGCCGCGCCAGCGCCTCGGGCCGCGCATCATCGTCGAAGCCCTGCGACCCGTCGCCATAGGTCGCGGCCGAGGACGCATAGATGAAGGGCACCTGCGCGCGCGCGCACCAGTCCCACAGGAGTTGCGGCAGCGCGATGTTGGTGCGCGCCACCAGGTCGCCATCGGTCTCGGTGGTGGCGCTGATCGCGCCCATGTGAAACAGCGCGGAAACGCGCGGCTTACGGGCCAGGAAGGCCGGCAGGTCGTCGGGTTCCACGATGCCGGCGATGGGGTGCTTGGCCAGGTTGCGCCACTTCTGGCCCTGGCGCAGCCGGTCCACCACCACCACCTCATGCCCATCGGTGCAGAGTGCGGCAACCAGGTTCGATCCGATGAACCCGGCGCCGCCGGTGACGATATGCATGATCCGCCCTGTTCCGATCGCGGCCCTTGAGGGTGGGGCGGCGGCGGTATAGGCCCCCACGGGACGGCCCGTCCATACAGCGGCCGAACAGGAGACCACCATGGCAGGCGATGGCAGCCGCGGAAAATTCATGGACGACCTGGCCGGGGTGGCCGGCGGCGCCTTTTCGGTCCTGGCCGGGCTGCGGAACGAGGCCGAGGCCATGGCCAAGTCCCAGGTCGAGGCCGTGGTCCGCCGCCTGGACCTGGTCAAGCGCGAGGAACTGGACGCCGCCATGGAGGTGGCGCGCCGCGCCCGCGAGCAGGCCGAATCGCTGGAAGCCCGGCTTCAGGCGCTGGAACACCGGCTGGCCGCGCTTGAGGCTGGCGGCGAATCCTCACCTGAAAGCTGAAGACCAGATTGCAACCTATGCGGGCTTGCGACGTGATTCCGCGTCTGCGTAGTCTGCCCATCGTATCCGGTCGCCCGATTCGCCCACCATATCTTGTGGGTGACGCGGGCGGCGGCCTCGGGCAAGGAGGTGCCGCAATGTCCGCCTCGCTTCAATTCGAGCACGAGCGCGCTTCGAACCCCCTCGATATCCTCGAACAGATCATCGCCGCCAATGAATGGGCCTTCGAGCGCCGTTCCGATGGCGAGATGGCCGCCGAGGCGCCGGGCAAGTGGTGCGACTACGGCCTGCATTTCTCCTGGTCGCACGAGATCAGCGCCATGGCCTTCACCTGCGCCTTCGACCTGAAGGTGCCGGCGGACCGCCGCGACAAGCTGTACGAATTGCTGGCCCTGGCCAATGACCGGCTGTGGATCGGCCATTTCGGCATCGAGGTCGAGGACGGCGTGCCGGTGTTCCGCCATTCGGTGCTGCTGCGCGGGTCGCCCTCGGCCAGCGCGGAATCGCTGGAAGACATGGTGGATATCGCCATCACGGAATGCGAGCGGTTCTTCCCCGCCTTCCAGTTCGTGCTGTGGGGCGGCAAGGCGCCGGCCGAGGCGCTGGCGGCATCCATGCTGGACTGCGTCGGAGAGGCGTAGTTTTTTTGTGACCCTCAAACGGCGGGCGGCCGGCATCCGCCGGCCTTGCCTTCGCGCCATCGATCGGTGCGCCGAGGGCGACTGACAGGCTGGGCGCGGTCGCGCATGCGCGCTCCCGGATCGTGCCAAGCCACGATCCGTTCTGGTTGAGGCTCTCGGTGGGCAGTGGGCCGCCTTTTTGCAGCTCACGCGTCAGGCCACCTTTCCCGAGCGAAACTTTCCACCGCCTCGCACGTTGCGCGCCGCATGCCGGACTCTGTCGAACAGCCTTCCGCTGACCTTCACGCTCGCCCGCAGGGCGCGCCCACCGAGGCACCGACGCCGCGTCGCGCCGCCCTGGTGCTGAACGCAAGCGCCGGCACCATCGCCGCCATGCCCGATCCCGCCGGCCGGCTCTCCGCCGCCTTGGCGGAAGCCGGCTACGACCTGGTCGCCCCCGCTCAGCCCGACCGGCCGGTGGACCAGCAACTCGACGCCGCGCTGGCGCTGAAGCCGGAGGTGGTCTTCGTCGCCGGCGGCGACGGCACGCTCTGCGCCCTGGCCGGGCGCATCGCCGACAGCGGCGCCGCGCTGGCCGTGCTGCCGGGCGGCACCATGAACCGGCTGGCCGCGCGGCTCGGCCTGCCGCCCGACCCCGAGGCGGCGGCTCGCGCCCTGGCCGGCGCCAGGGTCGACCGGCTGCCCATGGCCGAGGCCAATGGCCACCCCTTCCTGTACCAGGCGGTGATCGGTCGGACCTCCCGCCTGGTCCGCTTCCGCGAAATGCAGCGCGGCGCCGGCGTGCTCGGCTGGCTGCCGCTGCTGCGCGCCGGGCTGCGGCTGGCGTTGCGCCCGCCCGGCCGGTCGCTGCGCCTGCGCTGCGACGACGGCCCGCACCGCGCCGATGTGGTGGTGGTCACCGCGCCGCTGCCCGGCGCCGCGCCGCTGATGCAGGTCGAGGCGGTGCGCCGCCGCGGCCTGCTCGGCGGGCTGCGCCAGGCCTGGTGCTGGATCCGCGGCCGGCTTGCCGCGGCACCGGAGGTGGTCTCCTGCGAACGCCACCGCCTGGCGGTGCAGGGCCGCGCCGCGCGCCTGCGCGTGACGCTGGATGGCGAATTGCTGCTGATGGCATCCCCGCTGCGCCTGCGCCTGCGCCCCGAAGGGCTGCCTGTGCTGCGCCCGGCCGGACGATGACGGGGGCACCCCGCACGCTGCGCATCGCGCACCTGTCCGACCTTCATTTCGGCGCCCACCTGCCGGCGCTGGTGGACCCGCTGCTCGCCGACCTCGTGGCCGCCGCGCCGGATGCGGTGGCGATCAGCGGCGACCTGACGCAACGCGCCGACCCGGAGGAATTCGCGCAGGCCGCGGCCTTCCTGGACGCACTTCCGGCACCCTTCCTCGCGGTGCCGGGCAACCACGACATCCCGGGCAGCGCCCTGCTGGAACGCATGACCGACCCGCGCGGCCGCTGGCGGCGCTTCATCGACGCGGCGACGGAGCCGACGCTGCTGCTGCCCGGTGCGGCGCTCATCGGGCTGGACACCGTGCGACGCATGCAGGCGCATCTCGACTGGTCGGCCGGCGGCGTCTCGGCCACCCGGCGCATGCGGCTCGATATGCGGCTGCGTGCCTGCGCCGGGCGCACGCTGGTGGTGGTGGCGCACCATCCCCTGCGCCACCCGGACTGGGCCGTGGGTCGGGCGCCACCCACGGGCGCGGCGGCGGTGCTGGATACGCTCGCGCAGGCGGGGGTGGCGGCGGTGCTGTCGGGCCATCTGCACCGGGTTGAACGGATCGGCACCACGCCGCCGATCCTGCTGGTCGGCAGCACGCTGTCGCATCGCACCAAGGGCGAAAAGAACGGCTGGGTCCTGGTGGACATCACCGGCCAGGCGGTCCGCACTACCCTGCGCGTGGCCGAGGGCAACGCCTGGCGGGCAGCGGAACCGGCCGAGGCGTGACGCGTCGGGCCGCGGCCTGGCCCATCATCGGCCAGGCCGCGTCGCAACCCCGGCTCAGCCCGGCGCAACCAGCGGTGTCTTCCGCAGCCGCCGCAGCCGCGTGCGTTCGCTGACCTTGCGCGGCGCGGCGCGGCGGAAGCGCGCCCCGCCCTCGCCCTTCTCCAGCGTCAGGGTGCGGGTGTGGAAGGCCTCCAGCCCCGGGCGATGGCCGATCGAGATCAGCGCGACATCCGGCAGCGCCTCGATCAGGAAGGTCATCATCGCGTCCTGGTTGTCCTCGTCGAGCGCCGCGGTCGCCTCGTCCAGGAAGATCCAGCGCGGCTTCTGCAACAACAGCCGCGCGAAGGCGAGGCGCTGCTGTTCACCCAGCGACAGCACGCGGTCCCAACGTTCCTCATCCGCCAGCCGGTCGCCCAGCGCAGGCAGGCCGACCTTCTCGAGCGCCGCGCGCTGCTCGGCCTCATCGAAGGCATCGGCGGCGCGCGGGTAGTTCAGCACGGCGCCGAGCTTACCGAGCGGCAGGTAGGGTCGCTGCGGCAGGAACGCCATGGAATCGCGCGGCGGCGTGGCGATCCGCCCGCCACCCCATGGCCACAGCCCGCCGATCGCGCGGAACAGCGTCGACTTGCCAGTGCCGGATTCGCCCTTGATGAGCACGCGCTCGCCCGGTTCGATCCGTGCCGAAGCGCCCTGGATCACGGTGGTGCCGTCGGAGAAGGCGATCTGGAGGTTGTCGAGCACAAGCGCCTCCTCCTCGCCCTCAGTCGCCTCCTCGATGAGGATCGTGGGCTGGGATTCGTCCTTGGCGAGTTGGTCGAGGTCGTCCAGCGCATCCTGCAGCGCGGCAAGGCGCGACACGGCGCTGCGCCACTCGGCGATGTTGGGGAAACGGTCCACGAACCAGTTCAGCGCTACCTGCACCTGGCCGAAGGCCGCGCCCACCTGCATCAGCACGCCGAGCGACATCGCGCCAGAGAAGTACGCCGGCGCGGCGACCACGGTGGGAAAGATCATCGCCAGCGTGCCATAGGCGCTGGTCAGCCACATCAGGTTGCGCTGGCTTCGCATCAGGTCGCGCCAAACGGTCCGCACCTCGCCGAACAGGCGGTCGATGCCGCGGCGTTCGTCGGCCTCGCCACGGATCAGGGCGATGCTCTCGCCGCTTTCGCGCGCACGGGTCAGGCCGAAGCGGAAATCCGCCTCGGCGGTGGTGCGGCGGACCTGGATGCCGATCATCGGGCGGCCCACCCACCAGGTCAGGCCCGAGCCGATCAGCGCATAGAGCACCGCCGCCCAGACCATGTAGCCCGGGATGTGGAAGTCCATCCCGCCCAGCATGAAGTCGAGCGGCCCCGACAGCGACCACAGGATGCCCACGAAGGCGATCAGCATGGTGACCGAGATCAGGATGCCGACGACGAAATCGACCGACAGGTCGGCCGCCAGGCGGACGTCCTCGGCGATGCGCTGGTCGGGGTTGTCAGCCTCGGCCGCGCCGGCTTCGAGCTGGTATTGCCGGCTGTCATGCAGCCAGGATTCCGTCAGCCGCCGCGTCAGCCAGCCGCGCCAGTTTAGTTGCAGCAGTTGCTTCAGGTACAGCTGGTAGACCGCCGCCGTCATGGACAGCGCGGCGAGCCCGAGGAACACCATGATCTGGTACTGGAAGGCTTCCGCGTCGCGCTTGTCGAGCGCGTTGAAGAAGTCGCGATTCCAGACGTTGAAACGGATCTGCACGGCGACCTGCGCCAGCGTCATCGCGACCAGGCCCGCGATGAGCAGGCGGGCGTTGCCACGGTCGGGCGATGTCAGCCATTGGCCGACCCAGCGCCTGAACGCTCGCATGTCCGGGGTTGCGGGAGGTGCTGCGGACGATGCGTCGTCGGCGGCAGTGTCGGACATGCGATGTGCGCTTTCGCGTCAGAGGGAGGCGCCGGTCCCGCAGGGGGCAATGCGGGACCGGCGCGCGCCGGCAGCAGCAGGCAGGGTTCAGCCCGCGAAGCTGCGTCCGGCGACGAGCGAGACCAGGAACAGCACGAGGAAGATCACGAACAGCACCTTGGCGATGCCGCTGGCGGCCGAGGCGATCCCGCCGAAGCCAAGCACGCCGGCGACGATGGCAACGACAAGGAAGATCAGCGTCCAGTACAGCATCTCGGGGTTCTCCAGTTGGTCTGGCCCGGACAACGCGCCGCCCGGGGGAAGGTTGCAACGCTTGCGTCACGGCATGGGAATCGAAACGCCGCCGGGTTGCCCCGGCGGCGTCGATACGTCGGTCGATCAGGACCGGTGGATCAGAGGGACTTCTCCCAGGTCGAGACCTGCTCCTCGGCCTTGTCCTTGGCGATGCCGTAGCGTTCCTGGATGCGGCCGACCAGCTGGTCGCGCTTGCCCTCGACGACGGTGATGTCGTCGTCGGTCAGCTTGCCCCACTGTTCCTTCACCTTGCCCGTGAGCTGCTTCCAGTTGCCGGCGATGGTGTCGCTGTTCATGGTCGTTACTCCTGTCAGGGTGCCCGCCACCGTGGCGGTGCTGCAGGAACAACGGGCAAGGCGCGCCCGGGTTGCACAGCGGCGCCGTTCAGATCGGCGGCGCCTTGCCGCCATGCACCGCCTGGTAGGTCGCGATCGCCAGCGCCAGCGGCTCGAAGGGCTTGCTGATGACGAAGGCGGGCTCCAGCCCCTCGGCGGTCAGCAGGCGCTCGGGGTAGGCGGTCACGAAGATGACCGGCACGGTCATGGCACGCTGGATCTGCGCCACCGCGGTGCTGCCGTCGCCGCCACGGCCGAGGTTGATGTCGGCCAGGATCAGGCCCGGCTGCTTCGCCGCCGCCAGGCGCACCGCATCGGCCTCGCTCGCCGCCAAACCCACCACGCGATGGCCACAGGCCTCGACCAGTCGCTTGAGGTCGAGCGCGATGATCGGTTCGTCCTCGATCACCAGGATGTCGGTCGCGGTGACGGCGCGCAGCGCGGTGCGGGCGGCCTCGACCTGGTCCGTGGCGTCCTGCGGCGTCAGGCCCAGCACACGCGCGGCGTCGGGCAGCGAGAGGTCCTCGAGCGCCGTGAGCAGCAGCAGCTGGCGCTGCACCTGCGGCAGGCCGGGCTGCGCGGAGGCCGGCGGCCCCGCCTGTGCGATCGCGGCATAGAGCGCCAGGCGCACCGGCAGCTCGGGCAGCGGCGCACCCAGCACCTGCGCGACCAGCGCGTCACCGCTGTCGCGATCACCGGTGACGGCACGGGCGAAACGGCGTGCATAAGGCAGCGCACGCAGCAACTCGGTCTGGTTGAAGGCGTTCATCTTGGCACCTGCTGCAAGGGGAGCATTATGGCCCGTATGGAAGCGTTTCGCCGGGCGTTTGTGTGACGGGGCCGCAAACGGATGGCTCGTTCCGATTCCAGGAGGCGATCGCCGCCCTGACACCGCAGCTTCGCGGCTTCGCCAGGTTCCTCGCGCGCGACGCCAGCCGGGCCGACGACCTGGTGCAGGAGGCGCTGCTGCGCGCCCTGGAACACCAGGCAAGCTGGCAGGACGGCACCGACCTGCGCGCCTGGCTGTTCCGTATCCTGCGAAACGCCTTCCTCGACCAGGCGCGGCGCAGGGGCACCGAGCGCCGGGCGCTCGACACCTTCGACCCGCATGCCGCGCAGCCGCCCACGCAGCCGGCCATGGCCGAGCTGGGCGAACTCGGCCGCGCCATCGCCGAGTTGCCCGCGGCGCTGCGCGAGGCGATCCTGCTGGTCGCGGCGCTGGAATTCACGGTGACCGAGGCCGCCGCGGTCACCGGCGTGGCGGAGGGGACGCTCAAGGCACGCTTGTCGCGCGCGCGGGGCCTTTTGGCGCGTCGCCTGGGGCCGCGCGCATAGGCCGGGGGCGGTACCGGAAGCCTGCATGATGGGAGCAACGACGCCGGGCACCTTGCAGTTACATGCAAATTTCGTATGTCTGAATTGCGTTTTTTGCATTACTCAGCGACAACCAAAACCAGCCCCGGCGCGTTTGACCTGCATGAGCACCACCATCGACACCCTCCCCGCCACCGGCGCGAGCGGCGCCAGGTTCTGCTTCCATGACGAGCTTGTGGCCTTGTTGCCCAAGCTGCGGATCCAGGCGCTGTCCCTGACGCGCAACCGCACCGAGGCCGATGACCTCGTGCAGGCCGCCATCACCAATGCCCTTGCCGCCCAGAACAGCTTCACCCCCGGTACGCATCTGGGCGCCTGGGTGTATCGCATCATGCGGAATCGCTTCATCTCCGATCGGCGCCGCCGCCGCGAAACCGTCGAGATGGACGACGCGCCGGCCGACGCCTTCGCGCGCCGCGGCAACCAGGAAGACAGCATCGCGCTGGGCGAACTGCGTCGCGAAATGGCACGCCTGCCCGAGGACCAGCGGATCGCGCTGGTCATGGTGGCGGTCCAGGGCATGTCCTATGAAGAAGTGGCGGCAGCCACCGGCTGCGCGGTCGGCACCGCCAAGTGCCGGGTGTTCCGTGCGCGCCGGGCGCTCGAGGCGAAGCTGATGGGCGAGCCCGCCGCCAAGGCGCCCGTTCTGCGTGCTGGCGCCGGACGTGGCGCTGCGCGTAGCATGGGTGCGGGCAGAATTGCCGCGGGGGACCGGCGGCTCGCCGCCGCCACGGGGTATGATGGGCCAGCCTGACGACGACGACGCCGAGGCGGCCCCGATGCCGTCCAAGCCAGCCAGAAGCAAGAAGGCGACGGTGCCGGACGCCGCCTTCGATGTCTGGCTGCGTCGTGGCCTCCACCAGATCTTCGACGACGTGGCGCGCGAGCCGATCCCGCCCGAACTGCTCCGCCTGATCGAACAGGACAGGAAGAAGTGACGGCTGGCGGCGGGTCGCCGCCTGGCCCCGGCCGGCACGCCGGATGGTGGCAGGGTGGGGTGCGCGGACGCCTGCTCGCGCTGGTGGCCGCGGCGACCATCCCGATCGCCGTGATCGCCGGCAACAATGCCTGGTCGGCCTACCAGGCCGCGCTCGCCCAGGGGCAGCGCGATGTCCTGATATTGCGCGAGGTCGCCGCCGCCCGCCATGGCGCAGCGGTGGGCGCGCTGCGCGAAATGGTCACCGGCCTCGCTGCCGACCCCGAACTGCTCGCGCAGAGCCCCGAGGCCTGCGACGCCTTGCTGGCGCGCATCCAGGCGCTCAAGCCCGAACGCTATTCGAATTTCTGGGTGCTCGACGGGCAGGGCGCGCTGCTGTGTAGTGGGCTGCCGGCGCCGCGCGGGCGCAGCTATGCCGAGCTCGACTACGTTCCGGCCATCCAGCGCTCGCGCGCCTTCACCCTGGGCGACTTCGTCATCGGCGTGATCACCAGCCGTGCCGTGCTGCCGGGAATCGCGCCGGTCCTGGCGCCGGACGGCAGCCTGCGGGCCATGGTGGGCGGCAGCGTCTTCCTCGACTTCCTGCTGCGCGCGCCGGCCGATGCCCAAGGCGTGGCGCGGCACAATGTCTGGCTGCTCGACAATGACGGCACCATCCTGCCGATCGGCACCGCGACGGCAACCGGCCTGCCGATGCCCGACCAGCTGGCCGCGCTGGCGCGCCAGCGCGACGCCACGGTCGAGGGCACGGCCCGCGACGGCAGCGCGCAGGCCTGGTCGGTCAAGGAACTCGAGCCGGGCCTGAACCTGCTGGTTGGCCTGCCGGTCGGCGACATCCGCGCCGCGGCGCGTGGAATCCTCGAACGCCGCCTGCTGGAATTGTCGCTGTTCCTGCTCGCCTGCCTTGCCGCCATCCTGATCGGGGTCGAGGCCGGCGTGTCGCGGCCGCTGCGCCGGCTGGCGCAGCGCGTCCGCAACTGGGTGCCGGGCCGGCCGTATGTCTCGCCACCCGGCGGGAACGTGCCGGTCGAGGTGCGTGACCTCGACCGCGCCCTGACCGCCGCCGCCGCGGCGCTCGAGGACCGCGAACAGGCGCTGACCGCGGCGCTGCGGCAGCGCGACCTGCTGATGGCCGAGATCCACCACCGGGTGAAGAACAACCTGCAGATCGTCGCGTCGCTGCTCAGCCTGCAGGCCGCTCGTGTGCGGAACGAGGCCGCTCGCGACGAATTCGCGGTGGCGCGCGACCGCATCCAGGCGCTCGCGACGCTGCACCGCCACCTGTACATGAACCAGACCTTCCAGCGGATGTCGCTGCGACCCTTCCTTGAAGAATTGTCGCGCCAGCTGAGCGAGGCGCTGGGCGGCGGGCGGGAGAAGCGGGTCGCGATCCGCATCGAGGCCGACGACATCGAGCTCGGCGCGGATGAATCGATCTCGCTGGCGCTGCTGCTGACCGAGGCGGTGAGCAATTCGATGCGCCACGCCTTCCCCGACGACCGTCGCGGCACCATCACCATCTCGTTGCGCGTCGAGGACAACGAGGCCCTGCTGCGCGTCAGCGACGACGGCGTGGGCATCGGCGAGGAGGCCGAGTCGGGCGATGGCCTGGGCATGCAGCTGATCCGCGGCTTCGCGACGCATCTGGGCGGCGAGGCCGAATTCGCCGGCGGGACCGGCACCAGCGTATCGGTGCGCTTCCCGCTCCCCACCGCATCCGAGACGATGCGCGGCGCCGCCTGAAGCGCCGCGTGCCGCATGGCGCATCGTGCGAAGTCTTCACCAGAATGGCTGCAACCTCGGGCACCGGCGCGCGTTGACGCCTGGCAACCGTGACCCTGGAGGCACCATGACCCCGACGATCCGCGCCGCCTGTGCGGCGCTCCTGCTGTCCCTGCCGCTGGTGGCCTGCGACGACGGCCCCGCCGAACGCGTGGGCCAGCGCGTCGACCGCGCTGCCGAGAGCGTGCGCGATGCCGTCGATCCGCCGAGCGGGCCGGTCGAGCGCGCCGGCCGCGCCATCGATCGCGCTGTCGACTGACGGCGCAGGCCGGCGGCTTCGGTCCCGGCCGCGTCACGCCGCCACCGTCGCCGGCACCCCGCGCTGCGCCATAAGGGCGCCGGTCCCCACTCCCGGGCCGGCGCCTTTCGCATGTGTGCGGTGGCTCGCGCGGTGGCGCGACCCGTTCCGACTGACATCGCCGGCGGATGTCATCGACCGCATGGTGTCCTCGTCTGCGCGTAGCCGGCTCGCGTCGAAAGCTCGTGCCGTGCGTATCAGGCCGCGGCCGGCCCCATCGTCCCTGCGCGTCCGCCGACCTGGACATGGACCGCAGTGAGACCGGGCAAGCGCCTGCCGGGTCCGTACCGGCGGACGCGGCACGCGCGTGACGGGGCCATGCGCCAAGCGGCCGGGGCGACTCAGCGGGTCTCGATCGCGCCGCGTCCTTGCCGTCGGTCTCCGCCGGATGGCACGGCGCCGGTCAGTGCGGCGGCGCATGCCATCGGGCAGCGCGCGCGCCGACCGTCATCGGCGGATCAGGCCGGCAGGGCGAAGCCTGGCGGCTCGGGCGTCGCGGCAGTTTCGGCCTCCTTGCGTGCCGATACGCCACCCGAGGCGGGCAGGCGCGCCAGCAGCGCATCGAAGCCGCGCAGGACCGGCGCCGGACGGATCGCCGCACCCAGCTGCGTCGCCGCGCCATCCTCCAGCGCGAAGCCGAAGGACACCGCGCCGCCGCCACCCGCCAGCGCCGCCGCGCGGCGCAGCCGCTGCGTCGAGACCGGGCGCGCCAGGCACAGCACCGAGACCGCCGCGTCCTCGCCCTCGCTCGCCGGGCGCCAGCCGTGGAGGCGCCCCGCCGCCAGGGCCACCGCCGCCAGGGCACGGTCCACCGCGCCGGCAGCCGGCAGGGCGCGCAGCGCCTGCGCCTCGGGCGCAAGCGGTTCCTCGGCCACCAGCGTGGCGCTGATCGACGCCAGCCCGTCGCTGATGCGCCGGACTGCGGCGGCCGACAGCGCGCCAAGCGCCTGGTCGGCACTCAGCGCGCCCACCGCCGGCAGCACCAGGTCGCGCAGCGCGGCGCCGGGGCCATGCGCGTCGGCATGCAGTTCGGCGATCTCGGCGGCGCCTTCGGGGTCGTCCGCCAGGAAGCGCTGGTAGAAGCGCAATGGCGCGGGCAGCGCCTCGGAATTGCCGAGCAGCACCTCGAGGAAATCGAGCGCCGGGATATGCCGCCCCAGGATGACCAGGCAGGCGGTGATGGGCGGCGCCAGCAGCAGGCCGATCGGCCCCCACAGCACGGTCCACAGCGCCGAGGAGATCAGCAGCGCCAGCGCCGAGATCCCTGTCGTGCGGCCATACAGCATCGGTTCGAACACATAGGTCACAACGCCGTCCACCACGGCGAAGACCGCCACCACCAGCAGCGGCTCGGTCCATCCGGTGCCGGTCGCGAAGGACACCAGCAGCGGCAGCGCCAGCGCGATCCAGGCGCCGATGAAGGGGATGAAGCGCAGCACGAAGGCAAGCACGCCCCACAGCGGCGCATTCGGCACGCCGATCAGCGCGAGCCCCACGCCCATGCCAAGGCCGAAGACGAAGTTCAGCAGCATCTGCATCAGCAGGAAGCGGCCGACCCGTTCGGTCGCATCCGCCATGGCGCGCGTGGTGCGATGGATGTCGTTCATGCCGGCCAGGCGCAGGAAGCGGTCGCGCACGTCCTCGCGCTGCATCAGCAGGTAGGCCATCAGCAGCAGCGCGATGGCGAGCGACGCGATCGGCGAGGCGACCACCCCCGCCATGTCGAGGAACGCTTCGAGCGTGCCACCGGTGGCCGTGGGCGCGACCGGGATCGCCGCGGCAGTCGGGTCGCCGACACCGCCGCCGCCCAGTTCCTCCGACAGCCGCCGCAGCGTGCCCATCGCGCGCTCCAACACGCCAGACCCTTCGGACAGGCCGCGCAGCTTGGCGCGCAGGTTCATCTCCCAGCTCGGCAGGTCCGCCGCCAGGCTCAGCACCTGCGAGATCACCAGCAGCACCACGCCGGCAATGGCGCCGAGCGCCAGCAGCAGCAGCAGCGTCACCACCAGCGCCCGCGGCAACCCGATGCGCTGGAGCACCCGCGCCGGCGGGATCAGCACCACCGACAGCAGCAGCGCCAGCGCCATGGGGATGAAGACGTCTCGACCGAAATGCAGCACCGCCAGCACCATCACGGCGGCGATCAACCAAAGCGCGCCGGACCCGGCAGGCGGGGCGACGCGCTGAAGCTCGGTATCGGATGGCACGGTGCATTTCCCCACACGTCGTCCAGCACGCAACGCCCGAACGCGGGATTGGTTGCACGCAAATCTGCACGACCGCACGAAACCTTCTGCCCGCCACGGCGTTGACCGGGACATGAGCACGACGGAGAGCGCGACCATGCCAACCAAAGCGGCCGCCCGCGCGCGGTCCAACGACGGCTCGGCGGATGGGCTGACGGTGTTCCTGGCCGATACCTATCTGCTGATGGGCAAGACCCAGGCCTGCCACTGGAACGTCACCGGCCCCAATTTCCACGGCCTGCACACCCTGTTCGAGGCCCAGTACACCGAGCTGTTCAAGGCGGTGGATGTGCTGGCCGAGCGCATCCGCGCGCTGGGCAGCCCCGCGCCCATGACCATCGAGGGCATGCTGGCCCAGGCCACTCTCAAGGAGCCCGCGCGCATACCCGACGCTACCGCGATGGCGCGCATGCTCGGCGAGGACCATGCGGCGCTGTCCGCCTCGGCCGCCCGCCTGGCCGGGGAGGCCGAGGACGACCTCGCGACCCACGACCTGCTGGTTTCGCGCATCGCGGCCCATGACAAGGCCGCCTGGATGCTCCGCAGCCACCTGTCCTGAACTCTTCATCCCACCAAGGAGACACACCGATGAACGCCACCAACCGCATGACCGACACTGCCTCCGACCTCGCGAAGGATGCCAAGGACGCCGCCAGCGCCGAGCTCGCCGCGCTGCGCGAGAAGGTCGAGACGCTGATGCGCGACCGCGTGACCCCGGCGCTGGCCGATGTCGCCGGCCGTGCCGAGGACGCCGCGCATGGCGCGATGGACGCGGTGCGCCGCCAGACCAACTCGCTGTCCGCCAGCGTGCGCGAACAGCCGATCGCGGCGGTCGGCGCGGCGGCGCTGGTCGGCATCGCGATCGGCCTGCTGCTGCGGCGCTGAGCCGTGCGGCTGCTGAACCTCCTCGGCGTCGCGGCGCAGGCGGAAGGCCTGCGCCTGCGGCGTGCGGCGAGCGGCACCGCGCGCCGCGCCGGCTGGCTGGCCGGCGCAGCGTTCTTCGCCGTCGCCGCGGTCGGGCTGGCACATGTCGCGGCGCTGGCTTGGCTTGAACCGCGCTACGGCTTGGCTGCCGCCTGCGGCATCGTCGCGCTGGCGGACCTCGCGCTGGCGGGGACGTTTGCGTTCATGGGCCGGCAACGGCGCGACGCAGTGGCCGAGGAAGCGCTGAGGGTACGCCGCACGATGGTCGCCGCCGCCATGGACAACCCGATGAAGGGTGCCGCGGCGTTCGCGATGGGCGCGGCGCCCGGACCGGTGCTCGGCGCGATGGCGGGCGAGGCGGTGGCGGCCTGGCTACGCCGACGCTGAGATTTGCAGCACGGACAAAGGCCCACGCCGAATGGCGGCGGGCCTTTTGCCGTGCCAGGCCATGCGCGCGAAAAGGGGGCAATGGTCGTCGGACCATCGCCCCCTTTCGTATGCCACATGACAGCGCGGGGGAGCGCCTTGCGACACGCCTGCGCGCAGTGGGTCAGAAGTTGCCCGGCGTGGTGACCGCGCCACCCACGGCACCCACCGCGCCGCCGATCAGCGCCCCGGTGCCGGCATTGCCGGAGAAGGAGCCGACCGCGGCCCCCGTGCCCGCGCCCAGCAGGCCGCCCGTGACAGCGCGCTGCCCCGGCGTGTCGCCGCAGGCCGAGAGCGCCAGCCCGCCGGCCAGCGCGATCATGGCGGGAATCATGCGGATCATGTGTGTGTCTCCTGTCGGTTGGGGATGGTCGTCAGATGACGTTGAAGACGTTCAGCAGGACGATCACGACAACCGGAACGCCGAGGAAATAGAGAAGGATGGATCGCATCTGTCTTGCCTCCGTGCCGCCGCAGGATGCGGTCGTGTGGCATCCAACGCGCGGCGGCGCATTCGGTTGCAGCCGCGCCGGCCAAGCGGCCAGGGCCGCTTTCGCGAGCATCGTCACCCGATCCGATGCGTTCCTCCGATCGGGATCTGCTCTATCGCGCCGCGGCGTCGGTCGGCTGCGGATCGGGCTGCACGGGGAAGGTCACCAGCACCTGCGCGCCGCCGGCCGCGCTTGGTCCGAAGTGGAACTCCCCCCCGAGGCGCCGCGCCATCGCCTGCATCACGGGCATCCCGAGGCTCTCGTGCACCGCCGCCTGATCCGGCGGGCCGGGGCCGTCATCCGTGACGGCCAGCACGAATTGCGCGTCGCGCCGGTCCAGCACGATGGCAAGGCTGCCCCCGCCCGGCGAGTCGAAGGCATGCTTCGCGGCGTTCGTCGCGGCCTCGGCCACGATCATCGCGACGGCGGTGGCGCGCACCGGGTCGAGCCGGCGCGCCGCATCGGCGACCTCGACCGCCAGCCGCACGCTGTCCGACAGGCCCGGGCCCAGGCCGCGTGCGGCCAGCATGGCGTTCGCGATGTCCCGCAGCAGGTCGGGCAGCGCGGCGCCGGACAGGTTGGGTTCGTGCAGGCGGCGATGGATCCGCGCGACGGTGCCAAGGCGCGCCGCGGCATCCTCCAGCGCCTCGCGCGCGGCGTCGGTGTCGGTGACGCGGCCGGCCTGCAGCGACAGCAGGCTGGCCAGGAACTGCAGCGCGTTGGCTATGCGGTGCTGCATCTCGCGCAGCATCGCGCGCTCCTCCTCCAGCTGCGCGCGCAGGCGGGCGGCTTCGGCGCGGCTGCGACGCAGCAGCCCGCGCATCCGCACCACCTGCAACCCCGCCAACGCCGCTGCGGCAAGCAGCACGGGCGCCATCACGGCCCAGGGCACGGCGCCGCCGGTGCTGCCGGCGGCAAGCAGGATGACCGCGCACGCGGCCACCGGCAGCGCCGTCGCCATGATATCGAGCCCCAGGGCCGGCTGCCTGAGCAGCGCGCGGCACGGGGAGAGGCGAGAGGCGCGGATGGCGATGGCTCCTGCGGCAGGTCGGGAGCGTCTGTTACGCCAGGGGTGCAGCGCCTGCCTTAACCTGTGTTAGCGTCGTCCACGCATGCGCCGATCCGGACTCGACCCCCCCTTCGCCTGCCAGCGCTGCCCGCTGCGGCCGCTGCCGGCCTTCAAGCGGCTGCAGGATGGCGAGCTCGCCTTCATCGCGCGCCGCAAGATCGGCCAGAAGCATGTCGACGCCGGCGGGGGCATCGTGCCGGAAGGCGAGGCGGCGGAGCATGTCTATACGCTGCTGTCGGGCTGGGCGTTCCGCTTCAAGACGCTGGCCGATGGGCGCCGGCAGATCATGAGCTTCCTGCTGCCCGGCGACATCCTCGGCCTGCAGGCGGAGTTGCTCGACTCGGCGGCTCATGGCGTGGAGGCGGTGACCGACGTGTCGCTCTGCGCCTTCGCACGCGACACGGTGTGGTCGGTCTACCGCGTGCATCCCTCGCTGGCCTTCGACCTGACGTGGCTGGCGGCGCATGGCGAACGCCTGGTGGATGACGCGATGCTGTCGGTCGGGCGGCGCACGGCGATGGAAAGCGTGGCCGCGCTGTTCGTGAACCTGTTCAAGCGGGCGGAATCGGCCGGGTTGCGGACCGGCGATTCGGTGCCGTTCCCGCTGACGCAGACGCTTGTCGCGGACGCGCTGGGGCTCTCGTCGGTGCACACCAACCGCACCATCCAGCGCCTGCGGCGGATGGGGCTGGTGCAGATCGCGGACGGGCGGCTTTCGATCGGCGACCTGCGGTCGCTGCGCCGGGTCGCGCAGTATTGGGAGCAGCCTTCGCCGCTGCGGCCGCTGTTCTGAGGGCAGCGGCCGCCGGCGGCGTCAGCCGAACACGATGTCGGATTCGAGGATGGTGGTGCCGGCGCTGAACACGATGGCCATCTCGACCGTCGCGAGGTCGCCATCGGCCTCGATCCGAAGGAAGCGCCCCGCCGCATCCCAGGCGACCTGGTGGGACGCGGTGAAGCTGCCCCCGGTGACGAAACGTTCGCTGCCCCAGCCGTCGATCGCGGCACCGATCGCCGCGAGGTCGAGCCGGTCCTCGCCGCTGGCAAAGCCGTAGATCACGTCGCGCGCGCTGACCGCGCTGTCCGTGAGGTCGAGGTAGCGGATCAGGTCCTGGCCCTCGCCCGGGACGAAGACGTCTGCCCCCGCGCCGCCGATCAGCGTGTCGTTGCCGCCGCCGCCGTTCAGGTCGTCGCCGCCGCCCAGGCCGGCCAGCAGGTTGTCCCCGGCATTGCCGCGCAGCACGTTGTCGAACGCGTTGCCGGTGCCCTCCCAGTCGCCCGCGCCCATCAGCACCAGCTCCTCGACATGGTCGGGCAGGGTGAAGGAGCGCAGCGCGACCAGGGTGTCGCGGCCGCCATCCGCGACTTCGATCACGGCGTCGTCCGACGGGCCGACATGGTAGGTGTCGTCGCCCGCGCCGCCGAACATGATGTTGACGCCGTCCGGCGCCGTGGCCTGGCCAGGGGCGTAGCCGCCGACCAGCCGGTCGTTGCCCTCCCCGCCATACAGCGTATCGACGCCGGTGCCGCCGCCACCATACAGCGTGTTGTCGCTGCCGTCGCCGGTCAGCCGGTCGGCACCCGTGCCGCCGCGCACCGCCTCGAAGTTGGCGATGGTGTCGCCCTGCGCTTCGTCGCCGGCGCCAGTGCCGGCACCGAGGTCCACGGTCACGCCCGCCGTCGAGCGGGCATAGGAGAGCAGGTCGGCGGCGCCGGCGCCGCCATCGAGGCTGTCGCCACCCAGGCCACCTTCGACCAGGTCGTCGCCTTCGCCGCCCAGGATGGTGTCGTTGCCGCCGCCGCCGACCAGCGTGTCGTTGCCTTCTCCGCCATCGAGCAGTTCCCCGTCGATACCGCCGCGCAGGCTGTCGGCGCCGCCGCCGCCCTGGTGGACGTCGTCATTGGCAATGGCGGCTGCGGCGCGCGCGATGCCGAGCTGCGCGCCCGTGCTGGCATCGAACAGGCGGACGGCGAAGCCTTCGCGGCTTTCGGCATCGGTGTCGCCGGCGACCTGCACGGTGATGGTGCGGCTGGTCTGGCCGCTGCCGAAGGCCAGCCGCCCCGATGCCAGCGTGCCGCCCGCGAAATCCGCCGCATTGGCGAAGGCACCCGTCGCGCCGTCGCCCACCACGGCCCAGCGCACGGAATGGCCGGTCGAGGTATCGCCGCTGCGCGTGACGGTGAATGTGTAGTCGGTGGTGCCGGAATTGCCTTCCGCCAGCAGCGCATCGTCGGTGGCGATGTCGAAGCGCGCGTCATCGTCGACGATGGTGCCCAGCGCCCGCGCCGTGCCGATGCTGGCACCGCCGGTTGGGTTGGACAAGTCGAGCGCGAAGGTCTCGGCACCTTCGATCAGCGCATCGTTGAGGATCGGCACGTCGATCACGGCGGATCGCTGGCCGGCCACGATGGTCAGCGTGCCTGCGGCGGCGGTGTAGTCGAGCCCGGCGGTCGCGCCGATATCGGCGGTCGCGTAGTCCACGGTGATGTCGGCCAGCACGGCATAGGACAGGCCGACGGTGAAGCGCATGACGGATTCGCCGCCATTGCCCTCGGTCTGGCGGGCGCCGAGCACGCTCAGCACAGGCGCGTCGCGCGCATCGTCGTTGTTGATGGTGACGGAACCGGTGCCATCGACGATGGGCGCGCCGGCCGCGTTGGACAGCGTGATGCGGAAGGATTCATTCGCCTCCCACAGGGCGTCGTTGGTGATGTCGATCTCGATGGTCTTGCTGGTCTCGCCGGCGGCGAAGCTGAGGGTGCCCGACGCCGCGGCATAGTCCTGCCCCGCCAGCGCCGTGCCGTCGGCTGTCGTCCAATCAACGGTGACGGGGCTGGCCGTGCTGGTCAGGGTCACCGTGACGGTCGCAGTGGTGGTGCCGCCGGTGCCCTCGGTGACCGAGACGTTCGCGACCGCGAGGCCGTCATCGTCGCGGATGCTTCCCTCGGCGGTGGCGTCACGGATACCGGCGCCGCCGGTGGCGTTGGACAGGGTGATCGCGAAGGCCTCGGTGCCTTCGAAGTCGGCATCGCCGTTGATGGGTACGTTGAAGGTGCGCGAGGTCTGGCCCGCATTGAACGTCAGCGTGCCGGAGGTCGCGGTATAGTCCGACCCCGCAACCGCGCTGCCGTCCGAGGTCGCGTAGTCCACCGTGGCCGCGGCGGACAATGCGGAGGCGAGCGTCACGGTGAAGGTCATGTTCAGCGACCCGCCGGTGCCCTCGGCGATCGACACGTCGGCGATGGTGAACCCGTCATCGTCGATGAGCGCCACCTGCGCGCTGTCGTCGCCGATTGTCGCGCCGCTGGCGTTGGACAGGCGGATCGTGAAGGCCTCGCCACCCTCGACAGTGCCGTCGCGCAGGATCGGGATGGTGATGGTGGTGCTGGACTGGCCGGAGGCGATGGTCGCCGTGCCGCTGGTCGCGGTGTAGTCCTGGCCGGCCAGGGCGGTGCCGTCCTCGGTCGCGTAGTCCACCGTGATGGTCTGGTCGGTCGGTCCTGCCAGACGGATGGTGACGGTAGCGGTGCCCGGCGTGGCGGACGTACCCTCGGGCAGGATGACGTCGTCGACCAGGATGACGTCGTCGTCGGTGATGGTGCCGGTGGCCGTGGCGCGCACCAGCGGCGCGCCGACCGCATTCGACAGCGACAGGGTGAAGGCTTCTGCGGTTTCGCTGGCGGCATCGCCGACCAGGCTGACGGTGATCTGCTTCTCGGTCTCGCCGGCGGCGAAGGCCAGGCTGCCCGACCCCGCGACATAATCCAGCCCGGCCTGCGCGGTGCCATCGGCCGTGGCCCAGTCCAGCGTCACCGCATCGTCCATCGCGGTGAGCAGACGCACGGTGAAGACCAGGCTGCCAGGCGTGCCGGCCGTGCCCTCGACGGCGGTGGCGTCGGCCACCGAGATGCCGTCGTCGTTGACGATGGTGACGGTGCCGCGCGCATCGCCGATGGTGGCGCCGGTGGCGGCAAACAACCGCAGGGAGAAGGCCTCGTCCGCCTCCACCCGGCTGTCCCCGACGATCTCGATGCGGATTTCCTGGGTCGAGGTGCCGGGCGCGAAGACGACGCTGCCGCGCTGCGCCACGTAATCCTGCCCGGCGACCGCGCTGCCGTTCTGCGTGAGGTAGCCCACCGTCACCGGCCCATCCGCCGGGGCGGACAGCGTCACCGGCACCACCACGTAGCGCGGGCCGTCGCCGCTGCCTTCGTCGATTCGCGCATCGCCCACCGACACGCGCGCCTGCACCGCGCCGTCGCGGATGGCGAAGACATAGGTGCCCGGTTCGCCGGTATTGCCGGCCGAGGGCAGCGCGAGCACCGCGGCCTGGTTGCCGGACTGCGGCAGTTCCAGGAAGTCCAGCCCATTGCCCGAGGAATACCCGGCCCGCGCCACCGTGCCGCCGAGCCCACCCGACCCGCCGGAGAAATCACCGGTGGTCCAGTTCATGGCCTCGTAGCGGAACTCGATGTCGAAATCGCCGGCATCGCCCACCTGGTGCAGGCGCAGCTGGAAGGCGTTGGTCTTGTCGGTCTTGCGGTTGAAGTAGCCTACATCGTCCCAGGTGACGGTAAACACGCCCTCGATGGTGTCGAAATCGTACCAGACGCGGTTGCTGCCCGTGGAGGTGCCGCCCGGCGTCGGTGCCGCTGCGCCGGCGCGCGTGTCGACATCCGCCCAGAAGGGCGTGATCAGCGGGTTCGCGGTGGTGCCGGTGATGGCGGTGGGCGTGAAGGACGACATGGCGCTGCCGAACGACACGCTGCCGTTGTTGTTCACCCACAGGCCGGTGAAGACGAAGCCGTAGAAGTTGAGCCCCGCCGGCAGCACCGGCGTGAGGTCGAGGAAGGTGGACGAGCCGTCATCGGTGCGCGCCAGGCCGTTCTCGCCGAAGCCGACCTCCCCACCCAAGCCGTTTGCGAGTTCCGTTGCCATTGCCGCCATTCCCGCCCGAATCGTCGAAGCGGGGAGAATGACGGCGCATGCTTAAGCGGCGGTGAAGCGGCGCGCGGCGACCGGGCCTTCAGCCCCGCCGCACACATTACCGCTGGCGCGCGGAAACCGGGCCTTCAGCCCCGCCGCACACATTCCCGCTGGCGCGCGGCGACCGGGCCTTCAGCCCCGCCGCACACATTCCCGTTGGCGCGCGGCGACCGGGCCTTCAGCCCCGCCGCACGACGTAGTCAGCAGCTTCCATCGCCGCGATGATCGCATCGCCCTGGGCGGCATCGCGCACCTCGACCATCAGGTGCAGTTCCGTGCTCTGCACCGTCGGGGCGCCGAACAGCTGCTGGTGCTTCACCTCGATCACGTTGCCACCCAGGTCGGAGATGCGCTTCGCGATATCCGCCAGCACGCCGGGCCGGTCGGGGATGTCGAAATGCAGGCGCATGATGCGCCCGTCGCGCAGCAACTGCCGCAGCAGCACGTTGGACAACGCACGCGAATCGATGTTGCCGCCGCAGACCGTGACGCCCACCACGCGACCGCGGAAGCGTTCGGGATGCGTCAGCACGGCCGCCAGGCCCGCTGCGCCGGCGCCCTCGGCCACCACCTTTGCACCCTCGGCCAGCAGGGCGACCGCCTGTTCCACCGCGCGCTCGGGCACCAGCAGCACCTCGGTGTTGCAGCGGCGCAGGATCGACAGCGGCAATTCACCCACGTCGCGCACAGCGATGCCCTCGGCGATGGTGGGGCCGCCGACCGACACCGGGTGGCCCGCCAACCTCTGCACCATGGCCGGGTAGCCCTCGACCTCCACGCCGAACACGGTCATCCCGGGGCGCAGCTCGGCCACCGCGGTGGCGGTGCCCGCGCACAGCCCGCCGCCGCCGACCGGGATGACCAGCGTGTCGATCTGCGGCGCGTCCTCCAGCATCTCCAGCGCCATGGTGCCCTGGCCGGCGATCACGCCGGGGTCGTCATAGGGGTGGATGAACACCAGGCCCTCGCGCAGCGCCAGGTCATGCGCGTGGGCGGCGGCCTCGGCCAGCGTCTCCCCGTGCAGCACCACGCGCGCACCCCAGGATTCGGTGCGCACCACCTTGGTGGCGGGCGTGAAGCGCGGCATCACGATGGTGGCGGCAACACCCGCGAGCTGCGCGTGGCGCGCCACCGCCTGGGCATGGTTGCCGGCCGACATGGCGATGACGCCGGCTTCCTTCTCGCGCGGCGTCAGCAGCGCAAGGCGGTTGGCCGCGCCGCGTTCCTTGAAGGCGCCGGTGGCCTGCAGGTTGTCGAGCTTGAGCAGCACGCGCGTTCCCGCGGCACGGCTGACCGCCGGGTTTTCGATCGTCGGCGTGCGGAGGATGGCGCCGCGAATTCGCTCCGCCGCCGCGCGGATATCGGCCAGCGTGACCACCGGCGCGATCGGAGCCTCGGCGGTGCGGAGCGCGGTGACGGGCGACATGGTGATCCTCGCGTTGAAAAGACGAAGGGCGCGTCCGGTTGCCCGTCGCGCCCTGGCCGATGCACTTGTTGGGTCCGGCACCGGCCCGCTCCCCCACCCGGCCACCCATCCAGGATACTGTCGTGGGTGGCCGGGTGGGGGAGCGGGCCGGTGCCGGTCCTGGAATGCGCCGTTGGCGCATTCCCACTGCATCAGGCGAACGTCACGGCGGTAATCTCGACGGACCGCGCGCCGCCGGGTGCCGGCACCTCGACCGTGTCGCCGACCGACTTGCCCATCAGCGCCTTGGCGAGCGGCGAGGTCACCGAGATCGACCCATTCTTCATGTCGGCCTCGTGCTGGCCGACGATGCGGTAGGTCTTCTCGTCCTCGCTTTCCTCGTCGACGATGGTGACGCGCGCGCCGAACATCACCTTCTCGCCGGACAGGCGCGAGACGTCGATCACCTCGACCGACGGGATCACGCCTTCCAGCTCGATGATCCGGCCCTCGATGAAGGATTGCCGCTCGCGCGCGGCATGGTATTCCGCGTTTTCCGAAAGGTCGCCATGGGCGCGCGCTTCGGCAATGGCGCGGATGATCGAGGGGCGCTCCTCGCCCTTCAGGACCTTCAGCTCCTCCTCGAGGCGCACAAGGCCCTCGGCGGTCATCGGGAACTTCTGCACAGCGAAACCTTCCCAAGAATACGACCCCCCACCGGCCCGCGGTCCGGTTCGGCCAGGCCTGGCGGTCGATGGGGGAAAGACAGGACGGGGGCCGGAACGGCCCCCATGCGGTCAGAACGACGTAGCAAAATACGCTTGCAGGGGGGCTACATCAAGGGTTCCGGCCTTCAGGGCCGCAATCGCGTGCACCGCGGCCCTCGCGCCGGCCGCGGTCGTGTAGTGCGGGATGCCATGGGTCAGGGCGGACCGGCGGATGTCGAAGCTGTCGGACACCGACTGCCCGCCGCCCGTGGTGTTGATCACCAGCTGAATGTCGCCGGACTTGATGGCGTCCACGCAATGCGGGCGGCCTTCCAGCACCTTGTTGATGATGTGGCACTCCAGGCCGGCGTCGCGGATGCGCGCGGCGGTACCGCGGGTGGCGGCGATGCGGAAGCCCATCTCGGCCAGCCTTCGGGCCATCGTCACGGCCGCCGGCTTGTCGGAGTCCTTCACCGAGATGAAGGCCGTACCGGCTTCCGGCAGCTTCACCCCTGCCCCCAGCTGCGCCTTGAGGAAGGCGCGTTCGAAGGACAGGTCGAGGCCCATCACCTCGCCGGTGGACTTCATCTCGGGCCCGAGGATGACATCGACATTGGGAAAGCGGTTGAATGGGAAGACCGCTTCCTTCACCGCGACATGGCGTGAGACGGCGTCGTCATCCAGCTTGAAGGCGGACAGCAATTCGCCCGCCATCACCCGCGCGCCGATCTTGGCGACCGCGACGCCCGTCGCCTTCGCGACGAAGGGGACGGTGCGCGACGCGCGCGGGTTCACTTCCAGCACGAATATCTCGTTGTCCTTCACCGCATACTGGACGTTCATCAGCCCCTGCACCTTCAGCGCGCGGGCCATGGCTTCCGTCTCGGCCTTGAGTTCCGTGACGATGGCGGGCGGCAGGGAATAGGGCGGCAGCGAGCAGGCGGAATCGCCCGAATGGATGCCGGCTTCCTCGATGTGCTCCATCACGCCGGCGACGTAGACGTGGCCGGCGGCGTCGCAGATGCAGTCCACATCGACCTCGATCGCGTCGGCCAGGTACTGGTCGATCAGGATCGGGTTCTCGCCCGAGACTTTCACCGCCTCCGCGCCGAAGCGGCGGAGCTGTTCGTCGTTGTGGGCGATCTCCATCGCGCGGCCGCCCAGCACATAGGACGGGCGCACCACCACCGGGTAGCCGATGCGGTTGGCCTCGACGATGGCTTCGTCGATGGTGCGCGCGGTGCCGTTCTGCGGCTGCTTCAGGCCGAGGCCCTTCAGCAGCATCTGGAAGCGCTCGCGGTCCTCGGCGATGTCGATGGCTTCCGCGCTGGTGCCGAGGATCGGGATGCCCGCCTTGTGCAGCGCCTGGGACAGCTTCAGCGGCGTCTGCCCGCCATACTGCACGATGCAGCCCATCACCTCGCCGGATTCCTGTTCCTTGCGGATCAGGGCGATCACGTCCTCGGCGGTCAGCGGTTCGAAATATAGGCGGTCCGACGTGTCGTAGTCGGTGGAGACCGTCTCGGGGTTGCAGTTGACCATGATGGTCTCGTAGCCGGCATCGCGCAGCGCGTAGCAGGCATGGACGCAGCAATAGTCGAACTCGATCCCCTGGCCGATCCGGTTCGGCCCGCCGCCGAGGATGATGGCCTTCTTGCGTGCGGTGGGGCGCGATTCACATTCGGGCACGCCGAACCCGCCCTCGTAGGTCGAATACATGTAGGGAGTTTCAGAGGCGAATTCCGCCGCGCAGGTGTCGATGCGCTTGTAGACGGGCTGCACGCCGAGGCGCGCGCGCAGCGCCGCGACCTCGGTCTCCTTCACGCCTGCGACGGTGGCGAGGCGCTGGTCGGAAAAGCCCAGCGCCTTCAGCCGGCGCATCGCATCCGCGGTCTTGGGCAGGCCCTGCGCCTTCACCGCGGTCTCGGCGGCGACGATCTTCTCGACCTCGCGCAGGAACCACGGGTCGAACTTGCAGGCTTCGTGGATGTCTTCGAGCGACACGCCGGCACGCATCGCCTGGGCGGCCATCAGCACGCGGTCGGGGCGCGGGGTGGCCAACGCGGCATGGAAGGCCTGCGTGCTGCCATCGCCTGGCACCGGCTGGTCATCCAGGCCCGACAGCCCGGTCTCCAGCCCCCGCAGGCCCTTTTGCAGAGCTTCCGCGAAGGACCGGCCGATCGCCATGGTCTCGCCGACCGACTTCATCGACGTGGTGAGCGTCGCCGGCGTGCCGGGGAACTTTTCAAACGTGAAGCGCGGGATCTTCACCACGACGTAGTCGATGGTCGGCTCGAACGACGCCGGCGTGACCATCGTGATGTCGTTCTGAAGCTCGTCCAGCGTGTAGCCGACCGCCAGCTTCGCCGCGATCTTGGCGATGGGGAAGCCCGTGGCCTTCGACGCCAGCGCAGACGAACGCGACACGCGCGGATTCATCTCGATGATGACCATGCGGCCATCCGCCGGGTTGATGCCGAACTGCACGTTCGACCCACCTGTATCGACGCCGATCTCGCGCAGGCACGCGATGCTCGCGTCCCGCATGCGCTGGTATTCCTTGTCGGTCAGCGTCAGCGCGGGGGCGATGGTCACGCTGTCGCCGGTATGCACGCCCATCGCGTCGAGGTTCTCGATGGAGCAGATGATGATGCAATTGTCCGCGCGGTCGCGGACCACCTCCATCTCGAATTCCTTCCAGCCGAGGACGCTTTCCTCGATCAGCACCTCGGTCGTCATCGACGCCGCCAGGCCGGAGGCGACGATCTGGTCGAACTCCTCCTTGTTGTAGGCGATGCCGCCGCCGGTGCCGCCCAGCGTGAAGGATGGGCGGATGACGCAGGGCAGGCCGACGATCTTCAACGCCTCCCAGGCTTCCGGCATGGTGTGCGCAACCTCGCTGCGCGGACTCTCGATGCCGATCTTGGTCATGGCGTTGCGGAACTTCTGGCGGTCCTCGGCCTTGTCGATGACCTCGGCCTTCGCGCCGATCAGCTCGCAGCCGTATTTCTCCAGGATGCCGGCCTCGGCCAGCTTCAACGACGTGTTCAGCGCTGTCTGCCCGCCCATGGTCGGCAGCAGCGCGTCGGGGCGCTCCTTCGCGATGATCTTCTCCACCACCTCGACCGTGATGGGTTCGATGTAGGTGGCATCCGCCAGGCCCGGGTCGGTCATGATGGTGGCCGGGTTGGAATTCACGAGGATCACGCGATAGCCCTCGGCGCGCAGCGCCTTGCAGGCCTGGGCGCCGGAATAGTCGAACTCGCAGGCCTGGCCGATCACGATCGGGCCAGCGCCGATGATGAGGATGGACTTGATGTCGGTGCGCTTGGGCATGGGGGGTGTCCGTGGGCTCAGCGTGAAGAAGTGGCGGCGGCGGGCTGGCGGCGGGCGCCGGCCGCGTGGCCGAAGCCGGGCGGCGCCGGCGGGAAGGGCGGTGGAAGCGCCATGGGTCAGGCCTTCCGCGGAAACAGCAGCAGCGACAGGAAGGCGAGGGTCGCGACCACGCCGCCGACCACCAGCAGGCCGATCATCGCTTCATCGGCGAGGTCCGGCCGCTGCGCCTGAAAAGCCCAGAGCCCCCCGACCGCTGCCATGACGCCATAGGCGGCGCAGCAGGTCACGGCCGGGCGCAGCGCGCGGGCGCCGACACCCAGCAGCGCGGTCATCCGCCAGAACAGCACGACGGCCGGCAGCACGAGAATCACCGCAGCGATCGCGCCTTCGAACAGCGCATCCAGGCCTGCATACATCAGCGGTTCTCCATCGCGCGCTGCTGGCGCCGGGCGCTCAGCAACAGCAACGGCAGCACCAGCAGATGCGGGATGCCCCAGAAGCCCAGCGCCGCCATCGCCTGCGGCCCGGCCATCAGCGTTGTCGCGCCATGCACCGTGACGGACAGCGCGAAGGCGGTCAGGGCGGCGCGCATCGGCGGCATCAGCTTCCGCAGGCTGGCCGCCAGCATGAACAGCACCAGCCCCGAATAGGCGAGCGCGAAGATCCCGGCGACGATCTCCATCAGCTGCGGCTCTCGGTGGCGAGCTTCACGGCGATCAGCCCCAGCGCGGCGCCGAGGATCCAGCGCTGCGCCGCCATCCAGCCCGGCCGCGTGCCGAGGAAGCGCGCCACGCCGGCCGCGCCATAGACCAACAGCCCGTCGAAGATGATCGCGACGCCGATCTGCACCGCCCCCAGGATGGCGCCCTGCACGAAAACGCTGCCGAGCGCCGGGTCGATGAAGGGCGGCAGCACCGCGACGTAGAAGATTGCGACCTTGGGGTTCAGCGCCGCGGTCGCGAAGCCAACCGAGAACAGCCGCAGCGGCGGTTCCTGCGGCATCGGCCGCGGCGAGAAGATCGGCTGCCCGCCGGGGCGCACGCATTGCCAGGCGAGGAACAGCAGGTAGGCCGCGCCACCCAGGCGCAGCACGTCCCACGCATAGGGCACGGCGAACAGCGCGGCGGTCAGCCCCGCCGCCGCGAACAGCATGATGACCAGCGACCCGACCTGGCAGCCGACCAGCGAGACCATGCCCGCCCCCGTCCCCTGCGCCAGCGCGCGCGAGACGAGGTAGAGCATGTTCGGCCCCGGCGTTGCCGCCAGGCCGAGCGACAGCGCGGCGAAGACCAGCAGGGTTTCGACGGCCGGCATGGTTCAGCCGTGCACCGAGAACCCGCCATCCACCGGGATCGCCACCCCGGTGATGAAGGCGGCCGCGTCACTCGCCAGGAACGCCGCCACACCCTCGAAATCCGTAGGCGTGCCCCAGCGCTTCACCGGGCTGCGCCGCAGCACGTCATCGTTCAGATTCGCCATGTCGACCCGCGCCTTGCGCGTCAGGTCCGTGTCGATCCAGCCGGGCAGGATGACGTTGACCGTGATGCCATCCGCCGCCCAGGCCACCGCCATCGACTTCGTCATCTGCACCACGCCGCCCTTCGAAGCCCCATACGCCGCATGGAAGGGCAACCCGAAGATCGACAGCATCGACCCGTTGTTGATGACGCGCCCGACCCCGCCCTGCTTCAACCACGGATAGGCCGCCTGCGCCGCGATCATGCCGCTGGTCAGGTTGGTGGACAGCACCGTGTGCCAATCCTCCATGCGCGTGAGTTCCGGGCGGTTGCGGATATTCGTCCCGGCATTGTTCACCAGGATATCCAGCCGCCCGAGACGCTCGGCCGTCGTCGTGACCATGGCGCGGATCGACGCCTCGTCCGTGACATCCACTTCCACGCTGTCTGCCTGCGCGCCGAGCGCCGTCAGCTCCGCCACTGCGGCCGCGTTCTTGGCGGCGTTGCGCCCGGCCACCATCACGCTCGCGCCGGCCTTGGCCAGCCCGCGCGCGAAGCCCAGGCCGATGCCGCCATTCCCGCCGGTCACCAGCGCCGCGCGCCCCGAAAGATCGAACATGGCTTTCCCCCTCGATGGACCTGCCGCGTCAGGCGGCGGCCTTGTGCGCCTCGATCATCGCGACGAAGCGGTCGAACAGGTAGTGGCTGTCGGACGGGCCGGGGCTCGCCTCCGGGTGGTACTGCACGGAGAAGGCCGGCCGGTCGGTCGCTGCGATACCTTCGTTCGTGCCGTCGAACAGCGAGACATGCGTGACCTTCGCATTCGCCGGCAGCGTCTTCGGGTCCACCGCGAAGCCATGATTCTGCGAGGTGATCTCGACCTTCCCGGTCTCCAGATCCTTCACCGGCTGGTTCGCGCCGCGATGCCCGCGCGCAAGCTTGTAGGTCTTCGCCCCCAGCGCGAGCCCCAGCAGCTGGTGCCCCAGGCAAATCCCGAAGACCGGCACGCCGGCCTCCATCACGCCCTGGATCGCCGGGATGGCATAGGCGCCGGTCGCTGCCGGGTCGCCCGGGCCGTTCGACAGGAACACGCCATCGGGCTTGTGGCCCAGGATCTCCTCGGCGGTCGCCGTCGCCGGCACCACCACAACCGCGCAGCCGGAGGACGCCAGGCAGCGCAGAATGTTGCGCTTCGCGCCGTAATCCACCGCGACCACCTTGTGCTTCGGCGCGAACTGCCGGCCGAACCCGTCCGGCCAGGCCCATTCGGTCTCATCCCAGGAGAAGGACTGCCGGGTGGTGACCTCCTTCGCCAGGTCCATGCCTTCCAGCCCCGGCCAGCCGGCGGCCTGGGCCTTGAGTGCGGGAATGTCGAAGCGCCCATCGGCGCGATGGCAGACCACCCCGTTCGGCGCGCCGGCGTCGCGGATGCGCGCGGTCAGCGCCCGCGTGTCGATCCCCGCAAGCCCCGGGATGGCGTGGCTCACCAGCCAGTCATGCAGGTGCTTGGTGGAGCGGTAATTCGCCGGCTCCGTCACATCCTGCTTCACGATCAGCCCGCGCGCGGCGGGGGTGATCGTCTCGATGTCCTCGATATTCGTGCCGACATTGCCGATGTGCGGGAAGGTGAAGGTGATGACCTGCCCGGCATAGGACGGGTCGGTCAGCGTCTCCTGATACCCGGTCATGCCGGTGTTGAAGCAGATCTCGCCGACCGCGGCGGTCTCGGCGCCGAAGCCGCGGCCCCAGAAGACCGTCCCGTCGGCCAGCACCAGGCAGCCGGTGGCGCCATCGGGGGGGGTGTCGGGGCTGGCCATGGAAGGCTCCGTCCTGGGGGTTTCGGCGGGGGTGCCGGGGAGGTCGGCCAGCGTCAGGCCGGTCGCGGCCAGCACGGCGGGCCAGTGCTTGGCCGGGATGGCGCGGGCCTGGCGCCACTTGCGGATGGCCTCGGTGCCCACGCCGCAGCGGGTGGCGGCAGCCTCGGGCCCGCCCAACAGGGCGACGATCTCTTCCACGGTACGCATGGGCAGGGTTATGCCGGGAAGTGATTTCCCACCGCAAGCTGAATCCAGCGGCTGGGAAGTTTCCTCCCAACCGTCTGCCGCGCTATACCCGCGCCAAACTGACCAAGGACACCGCCATGGACCTGCGCGCCCGCTTCACCGACGAACTCAAGACCGCGATGCGGGCCGGCGAGGCCGCGCGCGTGTCCATCCTGCGGATGATCACCGCCAAGCTGAAGGACAGCGACATCGCCGCCCGCCCGGGGCCGCCGGTGGACGAGGCCGGCATCGTCGCCATGCTGCGCGGCATGACGAAGTCCCGCGCGGAATCGGTCGCGATGTACCGCCAGGGTGGGCGCGAGGAGCTCGCCGCCAAGGAGGAAGCCGAGATCGCCGCGATCGAAGCCTTCCTGCCGCAACAGATGGACGACGGCGCCATGGCCGCCGCTGTGGATGCCGCGGTGGCCGAGACCGGCGCGGCATCCATCAAGGACATGGGCAAGGTGATGGCCGCCCTGAAGGCGAAGCACGCGGCGACGCTCGACATGGCCAAGGCCGGCCCGCTGGTGAAGGCGCGCCTGGGCGGCTGACCGCCGATGGGCCGCCGCCGCCGGCCGCATCGACCGGGGCGGTCCCGACCGCCGCGCGCGCTACCGCCGGCGCCGGCGCCGCGCCCGCGATGGGGCGTGGCAGCGCTGGGTCTCGCGCTGGCGTGCCTGGTCGGTGCGATGATGGTCGGCGACCTGCGCGACCGCCACGCCTTGTCCAGCCGCGGCCTGCGGGCCGAGGCCGTGGTGGTGCGGCTCGACCACCAGGACCACCGCCATGGCTGGTTCGAACTGCGGCGCACCACCTACCCGGTCTTCGCCTTCACCACCGAACAGGGCCAGGGCATCGAGACAAGCGGGCGCATGCCGGTCCATCCGCCCTTGCCGGAACCCGATCAGCGGATGCCGGTGGTCTATGACCCGGCGGATCCGACCCTGGTGCGGGATGCCGCGGGATTCGACGCGCAATCGGCTTGGCGCCCGTGGCTCTGGGCGCCTTTCCTGGCGGGCGGGCTGGCGCTGTGCGTCGTGGCGCTCGCCCGGCCGGGGCGGCTGCGGCGCCCGTGAGCGCCGGGCCGGCCTGTCAGTTCGGCATCTCGAGGTCTTCGGACAGCACCACGATCTGCACGGCGTAGGAGACTTCGCCATCCTCGGCGTCGCGGTGGATGGTGCCGATGAACTCGTCGCCGACCTTCAATTCGGTGCTGCCGCCCTTGCGTTCCGGGGCGGTGACGGCGATGCGGGTGTTGCCGAACAGGCGGCGGAGATGTGCCTGCACGGCGGCACGTTCGGCCGGGGTCATGGTGCGATACCTCGTAGTCGGGAAGGCCGGCTGGATAGCCGCGTGGGCCGCCGGGCGCAAATCCGGCTCGCACCCGCCCTCGCGCGGGGGTAAATGGCCGACCCACCCATGGCCCTCCCCCCCGCCTTCCTCGACGAGCTGCGCGCCCGCACCCCGCTGCCGGGGCTGATCGGGCGCAAGACGCGCCTCGCCAAGTCCGGGCGCAACTGGAAGGGCTGCTGCCCGTTCCATGGCGAAAAGACGCCGTCCTTCTACGTGTATGACGACCACTTCCACTGCTTCGGCTGCGGCGCCCATGGCGATGCCATCACCTTCGTCATGCGCGCCGAGGGCGCCGCCTTCCCCGAAGCCGTGGAGCGCCTGGCCGCCGAGGCCGGCCTGGACGTGCCCAAGCCCAGCCCGCAGGAGGCCGCCCGCGAACGCCGCGCGCGCGACCTGCACGCCGTCATGGCCGCCGCTGCCGAGGCCTATCACCGCCGCCTGTTCCTGCCCGAGGGGCGCGCCGCACTAGACTATCTGCTCAAGCGCGGCCTGACCGAGGCGACCATCCGCGGCTTCATGCTGGGCTGGGCGCCGTCCGGCCGCGGCGCCATCGCCGCCGACCTGCGCGGCGAGGACATCGCCGAGGACCAGCTCATCGAGGCCGGCCTGCTGCGCCCGGGCGAGGCCGGCGAGGCGCCGCGTGACTTCTTCTACGCCCGCGTGATGTTCCCCATCCGCGACCGCCGCGGCCGGGTCATTGCCTTCGGCGGCCGCATCCTGGGCGATGGCCAGCCGAAATACGTGAACAGCCCGGAGACGCCGCTGTTCCGCAAGCGGATGGGCCTCTATGGCCTGGACCTGGCGCGCGAGGGCGCCTTCCGCGGCGCGCCGGTCGTCGCCGTCGAGGGCTACATGGACGTCATCGCCCTGCACCAGGCGGGGTTCACCGGCGCGGTGGCGCCGCTCGGCACCGCGCTGACGGTCGAACAGCTCGAGGAATTGTGGCGCCTGAACCCTGAGCCGGTGCTGTGCTTCGATGGCGATGCCGCCGGCGCGCGGGCCGCCGCGCGCGCCGCCGAGACCGCCCTGCCGCTCATCAGCACCGATCGCACCCTGCGCTTCGCCACGCTGCCCGACGGCCAGGACCCCGACACGCTGACCGCGCGCGGCGGCCGCATGGCCTTCCAGGCGGTGCTCGATGCCGCGCAGCCGATGGCCGAGGCGCTGTTCGGCCTGGTGACCGAGGGCCGGCCCGCCGCCACCCCCGAACAGCGCGCCGCGCTGCGAAACCGCCTGGCCGGCGCGGCGGGCACCATCGCCGACAAGGCGCTGGCCGCGGAATATCGGAGGGTGTTGCTCGACCGCTTCTTCGCCGCGTCGCGGCCTGCACGCGGCGGCCGCCCGCCGCCGCGCCGCGCCGCCCGCCCGGCCATCGGGCCCGCCCCGGTCCAGGCCGAGCGGGCCCGCATGCTGCTCGCCATCGTGCTCCGCCACCCCTGGCTGCTGCCGCAGGTCGAGGAAGGTCTCGGCCTGCTGGACATGCCCAATGGACCCCCCGCGCAGCTTCGGGCCGCGATTCTCGCATGGCATCCGGGTGCCGAACGGGTTGACTCCGAGGGGTTGATCGCCCACCTCGCTCAGACTGGGTTCGAGGATGCCGCTTCCTGGGCGCTGTCGCCCGCCGGACTCCCCCTTGCGGCGCGGCCGGACGCGCTGCCCGGGGAGGTCGAGGAAGGTTTCTGGCACTTCTTTGCCCGGCTTGGCGGAGAGGCGGGGTTGCGGGAACAGCAGCAGGAAGCGCTGACGGCCTTGATCGAGACCAACGACCCGATCGCGGAACTGCGCCTCAAGCGGCTGTCCGAACAGCTCGAGGCCATCCGTCGCGGAGACGAGGCGGCCGTCGCATCAGGCGACGCCGCATAGGGTAGAGGCTTTTTCTCGGGCATCCGGTCTCGATCGGATGCCCGAACGCGTTGGACGGAGCGGAGAGCGCATGGCGAGCAAGGCGGCGGCAGGGACCGAGACGACCGAGACGCGGGACGAGCAGGTCGAGGGACTGCTGCTCGACACCCAGTCGGCGGCCGTCAAGAAGCTGATCGCCCGCGGCAAGGAGCGCGGCTACGTCACCTATGACGAGATGAACGCCGCCCTGCCGCCCGAGCAGGTTTCCTCCGAGACCATCGAGGACACGCTGGCCACGCTGAGCGAGGCCGGCGTCAACGTCGTCGAATCCGAGGAGACCGAGGACGGCGAGGCCGCCCCCGCCAAGCCCGCCGAAAAGAAGGATGGCGACGAGGAGGAGGAATCCGGCGGCAACGTCGATGAGGAATCCCTCGGCCGCACCGACGACCCGGTGCGGATGTACCTGCGCGAGATGGGCTCGGTCGAACTGCTGAGCCGCGAGGGCGAGATCGCCATCGCCAAGCGCATCGAGGCCGGGCGCGACATGATGATCGGGGGCTTGTGCGAAAGCCCGCTGACCTTCCAGGCCATCCTGCGCTGGCACGAGGCGGTGAAGTCCACGCCCCCGCGCATGCTGCTGCGCGACGTGATCGACCTCGAGGCCACGCAATCCGCCGGCACGCCCGACGGCACCCCCGCCCCGGCCGCCGAGGAGGAATTCGAGGACGGCGAGGAAGGCGAGGGCATGGGCCTGTCGCTGTCCGCGCTGGAGGAAAAGCTGAAGCCCGAGGTGCTGGCGAATTTCGAGCAGATCGAAAGCCTGTACGGCAAGCTGGCCAAGCTCTCGAACAAGCGCATGGAGGCCTATACCTCCGGCGAGGAACTGGCCGGGCGTGGCGAGAAGACCTACGAGAAGTCGCGCCGCGAACTGATCGCGCTGGTCGAGAAGGTCCACCTCCACAACAACCGCATCGAGGAGCTGGTCGACCAGCTCAAGGGCCTCAACCGCAAGCTGACCGTCCTCGAAGGCCAGGTGCTGCGCCTGGCGGAAGCCCAGAAGGTCAAGCGCGAGGACTTCCTGACGCATTGGCGCGGCAGCGAGCTGGACCCGGCCTGGCTGGAGCGCGTGGGCGCGCTGCCGGGCAAGAGCTGGAAGGCCTTCGTCGCGAAATCCAGCACCGAGGTCGAGGCGATCCGCGCCCGCATCGCGGAAGTCGCGAACCTGACCGGCATGCCGGTCGCGGAATACAAGCGCGTCTATGCCACCGTCTCGCGCGGCGAGCGCGACATGACCCAGGCGAAGAAGGAGATGATCGAGGCCAACCTGCGCCTCGTGATCTCCATCGCCAAGAAGTATACGAACCGCGGCCTGCAGTTCCTGGACCTGATCCAGGAGGGCAATATCGGCCTGATGAAGGCGGTCGATAAGTTCGAATACCGCCGCGGCTACAAGTTCAGCACCTATGCCACCTGGTGGATCCGCCAGGCGATCACGCGATCCATTGCCGACCAGGCGCGCACCATCCGCATCCCGGTCCATATGATCGAGACGATCAACAAGCTGGTGCGGACGTCGCGCCAGATGCTGCACGAGATCGGCCGCGAGCCGCAGCCCGAGGAGCTGGCCGAAAAGCTCGGCATGCCGCTGGAGAAGGTGCGGAAGGTGCTGAAGATCGCCAAGGAGCCGATCTCCCTGGAAACCCCGATCGGCGATGAGGAAGACAGCCACCTGGGCGACTTCATCGAAGACAAGGCGGCGATCATCCCGCTCGATGCCGCCATCCAGTCGAACCTGCGCGAGGCCACCACCCGCGTGCTGGCCAGCCTGACGCCGCGCGAGGAACGCGTGCTGCGGATGCGCTTCGGCATCGGCATGAACACCGACCACACGCTGGAAGAAGTCGGCCAGCAGTTCAACGTGACGCGCGAACGCATCCGCCAGATCGAGGCCAAGGCGCTGCGGAAGCTCAAGCACCCGAGCCGGTCGCGCAAGCTGCGATCGTTCCTCGACAACTGATACCGACGGCCGATTTCATCGACCGCTGGTATCCGCTTTTTCTGCCCCTCAGACGCCGGGCGGAAGCCTCCGGTTTCCTTGCCTGCGCCGGACTCCCGGCGGCGCCCATTCGGGCGCTCGGCACGATCCGAACGTTCGTGCCGCTGGTATGATCCGCACGCGCGGCTTGACCGCCGCACCGCCGGCCCGCGAGACTCGCCGCGCGGCGCGAAGGGGGCAGCCATGGCGACAATGCAGGCAGACGGCATCCAGGAGGTGGCGGTCGACGTCACCTTCCTTCGCATGGACGCCCCGCCTTCCGACCCGCCCCGGCAACTGCCGCCGGGCATCCGCATCGACCAGGCGCGGCAGTGCTCGGTGCCCTTCTATCGCTACCTCTATGACACGGTGGGCGAGCCCTGGCTGTGGTGGATGCGGCGCACCGCATCGGATGCCGAACTGGCCTCGCTGCTGTCGATGCCGGCCATCTCGATCCATGTGCTGGTCAAGGATGGCGAGCCGGCGGGGTTCTATGAACTCGACCGGCGTTCGCCGCAGATCGTGAACCTGGCCTATTTCGGGCTGATGCCCTGGGCGATCGGCAGTGGCATTGGGCGCGCCTTCCTGCGCCACGCGATCGACGCCGCCTGGGCCGCCGGGCGCGCCGGGGTCACGGTGAACACTTGCACGGCCGACCACCCGCGCGCGCTGCCGGCCTATGTCGCCGCCGGCTTCCAGCGGCTGCGGACGGTACGCGAGACCTGGCCGGTGCCGATGCGCCTCGGCCTCAAGGTGCCGGCGCACCTGGCGCGAGGCTGAGCCTCAGGCCGCGTCGCCGCTGGCGCGGTACCAATCGGCGATCTCGCCGCCTTGCAGGAAGGCCACGCGCGGGTCGGCGGCCAGGTCGTCGAACAGCGCCTCGAGCGCGGCGATGCGGTGTGGCACGCCGGTGATGTAGGGGTGGATGGCGATGCCCATGATCTTCACGCCGGCATCGCCCTCGGCCTCGGCCAGCAGGCGCGTGGCGGACAGGCGGGCGCGGCGCGGCAATTCGGTCTCGTCATGGTGCTGGATCATCACCACGGGGATGTCGTTCAGCTCCACGGAATAGGGCAGCGCGAGCAATTCGCCATGCGTCGTGGCGATGCGCGCGGGCAGGTCGTCCACCACGAAGTCGCCGGTCCAGGTGATGCCGTGTTCGGCCAGCAGGTCGGGCGTCTCGGCGGTTTCCGTCAGGCCCGGCCCGAGCCAACCGGCGCAGGGCTTTCCGGTGAAGTCCGCGATCGCGGCCGTGGTCTGCGCGATCATGCCGCGCTGGTCCTCGATGCGATGCGTCGGCACCTGGAACCAGCCATGGCCCATGAAGTCCCAGCCGGCATCGCGCGCGGCGGCGGCGACGCGCGGGTAGTGGGTGATGACGCTGCCGTTGATCGACAGCGTCGGGCGGATGGCGTGGCGCTGGAACAGCGCGTGGAAGCGCCAGAAGCCCACGCGCATGCCGTACTCGTGCCAGGCCCAGTTCGGCACGTCGGGCAGCAGGGCGGCGCCGGTGGGCGGGCTCAGCACCTGGCGCGGCATCGGGTTTTCGATCAGCCAGGTCTCGACATTCACCACCGGCCAGACAATCAGGCGCGCGCCGCCCGGCCCGGTGTGGCGCGGGCGGTCGGAAGGTGCGGTGTAGCGCAGGCGGTCGCGCGGCTGCATGGTCATCGGCGCGCGATGACGGCGACCGGGCCGCCGCCATCGGGACCCTGGTGCTCGGCGCCGCCGGAGATGAACAGGTCGGTGCGACCCGTGGCAGCCGCGGCCACGCCGCCGACCAGCGCGCGGGCGTGGCGGGTAGCGTTGATGTCGCTGTCGTCGTTCATGATGTGCCTGTTGCCGCGGATGCGGCCGGTGGAGGAAGGCTCGGCCTTGGCGAGCAGCGCGACCAGGCGCGCGGCGTCGGGCGGCGGCAACTGCCCGCTGCCGGTGTCGAGCCCGGCGCCGCGCAGTGCGGCCTGGATGGCGGGCAGGTCGATGCCATCCTGCATCACCGCATGGGCGATGCGGAGGTCGCCGGCCCAGGCGGCGGAATTGCCGAAGACCACGACCTCGTTGCGCGTCAGCTCGACGCCGGCGGAGCAAGACGCGACGGAGGAATACAGCGACGTGTCGACGCCGATCGCGGAATCGGCCACGGCGGCGACTTCACCCAGCGCGAGCGCGACGCCAAGCGCGGAAGCCCCGCGCGACAGGCCCATTGATGCGTAGGTATCGGTCGTGGCCACCGGCGCGCCGGCGGCGGCGATGCGTTCGCTGGTCAGCAGCGGGCACTTCACCTGGACGTAGTGGACCTCGTCGATCATGGCCTGCGCCATGGCTTCGCGCACCGCGAAGGCGGTCGCTTCCACCTGCGCCATGCGGCCGATCTCCTCCGGCGCGAAGTCGCGCGTGAAGGCGGTGCCGATGGCGAGCGCGCCGGTCGGCGGGGCGTCGGTGTCGCTGACGGACACCACGATGAAATGCGGCGACAACCCGCCCTCGGTGCCGCCCGACATCACCATGGCGATGCGCGCCGCCACGTCATCCGCCGTGGTGCCCATCCGCGCCGCCAGCATCACGCACAGCGCCTGCACGGCAAAGGCGCGGGTGAAGTCGTTGACGCAGCCATTGCCCTCGGTCTTGCCGAGGATGGCGACGATGCTGCGGGGGTCGGGCAGCGCCGCCACGCCGGACACGTCGCCCGGGTGGCGCATCGCCACACGCTGCACGGACGCGATGCGCGTCATGCCGCCTTGCGCGCGTGGTGGCTGTGCAGGCGGGCGGAGAGATCCCGCCGCACCTCGTTGAACTCCGGCGAGGCGACATCGCGCGGGCGCGGCAGGGTGATCATGTGCTCGCTGGCGATGCGCCCCGGCCCCGGTTCCATCACTACCACGCGGTCGGCGAGGAAGATCGCTTCCTCGATGGAATGGGTGACGAACAGCACGGTCAGCTTGGTGCGCTGCCAGATGTCGAGCAATTCGTCCTGCAGGCGTTCGCGCGTCATGGCGTCCAGCGCGCCGAAGGGTTCGTCCATCAGCACCATCTCGGCCTCGTTCGCCAGCACGCGGGCGATGGCGACGCGCTGCTTCATGCCGCCCGAGAGCTGGTGCGGATAGGCATCGGCGAAGCGCGTGAGCCCCACCATGGTGACGAAGCGTTCGACGGTGTCGCGCACCTCGGCGCGCGGCAGCCCGCGCGAGGATGGGCCGAAGCCGATATTCTGGCGCACCGTCAGCCACGGGAACAACCCGTAATCCTGGAACACCATGCCGCGGTCGGGCGCGGGGCCGCCCACGGGCTTGTCCCACATCAGCGCGCTGCCGGAAGAAGGCGGCTCGAACCCCGCGACGATCCGCAGCAGCGTCGATTTCCCGCAGCCGGACGCGCCGATCAGGCAGACGAACTCGCCCTTCTTCACCACCAGGTTGGCGTCGCGCAGCGCCTCGATCTTCTGGCCGTTGAGCTCGTAGACCTTGCCGACGCCGCGCAGGTCCAGGATGGGCAGTTCAGCCATGATGGGACGGGCTCCAGCGCAGCAGGCGGTTCATGACCATCACGACGATGCGGTCGGAGATGAAGCCGGCGATACCGATGACGATCATGCCGCAGATGACCAGTTCGGTGCGGCTCAGCGTGCGGCCATCCATGATGACGGCGCCGAGGCCCTGCGGCACGCCGGTCATCTCGCCCACCACGATGACGAACCAGGCCAGGCCAAGGCCGAGCCGCAGCCCAGTGAAGATCGACGGCAGCGCGGCCGGCAGCACCACCTTGGTGAATTGTGCCGCGGGCGAGCAGCCCAGCATCGACGCGGCCTCGAACAGCCGCTTCTCGACGGAGCGCACGCCGAACACCGTGTTCAGCAGGATCGGGTAGAAGGCGCCCAGGAACACCAGGAAGAAGGCCGAGCGCGGCCCCAGCCCGAACAGGATCATCGACAGCGGCAGCCAGGCCGTCACCGGAATCGGTCGCATCAATTGCAGGAAGGGGTCAAGCAGCGCGCGGATGGTGTCGTTGCGCCCGATCAGGATGCCGAGCGGCACCGCGACGATCGCCGCCAGCGCGAAGCCGCCATAGACCCGCGACATCGAGGCCAGCAAATGGATGTGCATGGTGGCCGAGAAGGCATCGTCCCAGATGCCGCCCCAGACGAAATCCACCATGTATTCGGCGACCTCGGCCGGCGACGGGATCAGGCGCGTCATCCCGGCCTGCACCGCGAAATGCCACAGCGCCAGCAGCAGCAGAGGCACGATCCAGGCCAGCACCGTGCCGCGCACGCGCTGCCACAGGCTGACGGGCGCGCGCGTGGCGATCGGTTCAGGCTCGGCGGCGATGATGGCGCTCATGGCAACTCCCGGCGGAATTCGGCGCCGGCGGGGTCAACCGCCGGCGCCGCGCATCACGACGTGGCGACTTCGTTGGAGAAGCGCGGGTTGAGGAACTTGTCGAAGTTCGGCAGCTGGCGGATCTGGCGCATCTCCAGCATCTGCTGGGCGTACAGGCGGGCCTGCGTCAGCGCCGTGTCGTCCAGCTTCCAGGCGTATTGGATGTTCTCGGCACCGAAGGCCTGGTCCACCGCGGCGCGCTGCGCGCCGAGAATCCGCACCGTCGCTTCCGCCACTTCCGGCAGGTTCGCCATCATGTGTTCGGTAGCGCGGCGATGGATGCCCATCATGGTCCGCAGCAGCGCGGGGTCCTGCGCGATCAGCGCCTCGCTGGTCGCCAGGATCATGTTCAGCCCGCCCATCGGCGTGCCGTAGGGATATTCGACCAACGTGCCGACACCCGTGCTGATCGACAGGCCCGGCGCGGGCTCCGCGCCCACATATGCGTCGATGTCGCCGCGCGACAGCATCGCGTGCATCTCGCCGAAGGGCACGCGCACGGCGGTGATGTCACGCACCGTCATGCCCGACTGGCGCAGGCGCTCGAGGATGAAGACCTCCTGCGTCGAGCCTGGCCAGATGCCCACGCGCTTGCCGCGCAGCCCCGCGATATTCGTGATGCCCGACCCGGCTTTGGCGATGACGCCCATGCCACGGTTGGAAAACGCGCCGATCACCACCACGGGTTCGCCCGCCGCGGCACCCAGCGTGCCGGCGGCGATGCCGAAGCCGCCGATATCAACGCTGCGCGTCACCACGGCGTTCTTGCCATCGGTCGGGCTGTCGAAGGTGATGATCTCGATGGTCAAGCCCGCCGGCGCGAAGCGCTGGTAGAAATGCGGCGGCATGGAATGGATCAGGCGCAGCGAACCCACCTTCACGGTGCGCGCGGCCTGGGCATTGGCGACATGCGGCGCGACCAGCGGAATGGCGGCGGCGGCGAGCAGGTGGCGACGACGGATCATCGGCGTTCTCCTTCAGGCGGGGGTGGGGGCGGCGGTCGCGGCGAGCCAGCCGCGCCATCCGCCGAATCGGGTGATGTCCTCGGCGCCCACCAGGCCCTCGGGTTCCGCCAGGAAGCCCTTGGGGGTGGTGCCGTCATTGAGCAGCAGCGTGCCGATGCACAGCGGCGCCGGCACGCCATTCACGAAGCGGCCGAAGCCTTCGTCGGACAGCGACCAGACCTCGGCGGCGATGGAGGCGCCCTCCGCCACGCGCAGCAGGCCCGGCCGGCGCGGCGGTCCGCCGGCCAGCGCGAACAGCCGGTAGCAGGGCTGCGTGCCGACCGCGCGCAGGAACACCCCGCCATGGCCGAGCAATTCGTGGTTCAGTGGCAGGCCTGTCAGGTGCGCGCCGACGACGGCGATCTCGATCATGCGGCGCGTGCCCTTGCCTGTTCCGCGACGCGCGCGGCGAAGACCATGCCGAGCGCGGCGAGCGCCGCATCCGTCCCGCGCGGGCCGATCAGCGTGATGCCGGCGGGCAGCCCGTCCGGGCGCACCGGCCCCGGCACGGCGAGCGCCGCCAGGTCCAGCAGGTTCACGAAGTTGGTGTAGGTGCCCAGCCGCGCATTCGGGCCGAAGGGATCGGCTTCGAGCTCCGCCAGTGTCGGGAAGTTCGGCACGGAGGGCACGACCAGCACGTCGAAGCGCGCGAAGAAATCCTCGGCGGCGCGGCGGTGTTCGGCCAGGCGGTACATCCCGCGGAAGGCGTCCACCGCGCTGAAGCGGTCGGCGGTGCCGATGATGGCCTGCGTGACCGGATGCAGCGTGCCCGGGTGTGCGGCGGCGAAATCGCCGAAGGCGGCGGCGCGCTCCGCCACCCAGGGGCCGTCGTAGAGAAGCTGCGCGGTGTCGAGCAGCGTCGTGATGGCGGCATCCTGCGCGCCGGGCAGCAGGGCGCGCGCGGCAGCCCAGGCGGCGTGCCCCGCCGCGTCGTCCAGGTGCAGGTCGGCCGGCGCGGGCACCGCGATTCGCGACGGCGCCGCGCCGGGCTCGACCCAGGCGATGGGCCGGCTGAACGGATCGGCCCGGTCCTCGCCGGCCAGCACGCGGAAGCCGGCCCAGACATCCTCGATGTTGGCCGCGAAGACCGACACGCAGTCGAGGCTGCGGCAGGCCGGCACCATCCCGCGCGAGGACACCGCGCCGACCGACGGCTTCAATCCGACAATCCCGTTGAGCGCCGCCGGCACGCGCCCCGACCCGGCGGTGTCGGTGCCCAGCGCCAGCGCCACGATCCCGCGCGCCACGGCAACACCCGACCCGGAGGACGACCCGCCTGGCACCCGGTCCGGCGCCACGGCGTTGCGCGGCACGGCATAGGGCGTGCGGACGCCAACCAGCCCGGTGGCGAACTGGTCGAGATTGGTCTTGCCGATCACCAGCGCGCCGGCCTCGCGCAGGCGGCGCACCGCCTCGGCGTCCTGGTCCGGGACATGGGTGAAGGCGGCGCAGGCGGCGGTCATCGGCCGGCCGGCCACGGCGATGTTGTCCTTCACCGCGACCGGCAGGCCCCAGAGCGGAAAGCGCGCCGGGTCGAAGGGCGGCAGCGCGTCGGCCAGCCCCTCAGGCGGCGTCAGGTCGAGAAAGATGCCAGGGTCATTCGCGGCCGCCAGGCGGCGATGCGCCTCGGCCACCACCGCTCCCGGGGCGAGCCCAGCGGCATAGGCGGCATGCAGCGCGGCGCGCGTGAAGGGCAGGTCGGCGAGGTCCGTCGCGGCGGTCATGCGCCTTGGGTCAGCAAATCGCGTGCCGCAGCCTGGGCGCCGCATCGACGTGGTTCTGTATACAGAAGTGCATACAATTTGAGCGCCCGCGCCACGCCATGCCGCCGGAGCAGGCGGCTGCGCTCAGCCCAGGCGCGCCGGCGGCTGGCCCGCCATCATCCCCCAGGCGCCCTCGGTCGCCGCGAGGTGGGCGCGCACGGCCGCCCCCGCCGCCGCGCCATCCCCGGCCAGGATCGCCTCGATGATCGCCCCGTGCTCGGCGTGCGATGCCGCCAGCCGGTCCCCACCGCCCAGCTGCGCGGCGCGGAAGGGGGCCAGGCGGCGGCGCGTCGCGCCCGCCAGCTCGGCCAGGTAGCCATTGCCCGCGCCGGCATACAGCGCCTCGTGGAAGGCGACATTGGCGTCGCGGTAGCGGTCGAGCGCCCCGGCGGCGACCATGGCGCCCATCGCCGCATGCCGGGCCGCCAGGCGCGCCTTGTCGGCGCGCGACATCGCGCTGGCACACAGGGTGGCGCAGATCGCCTCCAGCTCCGCCATGGCCTGGAACATGTCCGCGAGGCGCCCGGGTTCGGGCCGCGCCACCACCGCGACGCGATGCGGGCGATGGTCCACCAGGCCGGTGGCGGCCAGCAGGCGCAAGGCCTCGCGCACCGGCGTGCGCGAGACGCCATGCGCGGCGGCCAGGCGTTCTTCCTCCAGCGCGGCGCCGGGAGCGATCTGCCCGGCGGTGATCTGGCCGGCCAGGGTCTCGGCCAGGGCCTCGGCGCGGGTGGGCCGGTGGGGGGGTTCGGCCTGTTGCGCGGCGCGGCGCGTGCTGCTCATGCGCGAAGGGCTAGCACGCGACGTGCCGGGCCCGGCGGCGGGCGCGACGGTTCAGCATGATCGCCGTCCGCGCGACACATCCCGCGCGCCGTCCGCGCGACACATCCCGCGCGCCGTCCGCGCGACACATTGGGGCTTCACTCTCTCGCCGCTGCCCTCCAGCATGGCGTCGTGACCATGCAATGCAGACCGTGACCGCGGCCGTCCCGCCCACCCGCGCCGCCGCCGCCATGGAGGAACACGCCGCGGAGGCTGCCGCGATGCTGCGCCTGCTGGCCAGCGAACGCCGCCTGGTCGTGCTGTGCACCCTGATCGCCGAGGGCGAGGCCCCCGTCGGCCGCCTGGCGACCCGCGCCGGCCTGTCGCAGCCCGCCATGTCGCAACATCTGGCGAGGCTGCGCGAGGACGGGCTGGTGGCGACGCGCCGCGCCGGCACCACCATCCACTACCGCATCGCCGACCAGCGGGTGGCCCGCATCATGGCGACCTTGCAGGACATCTTCTGCCCGCCGGAGCAGTGACGCGGGCGCGTCATCACGAAGACCGGCTGGGGCTACCGCGAAGGCGCGGCCGGGACTAGCCTTCACCTGTCCGGTGCGCGCGACGCACCCTCACGAAGAAGCAGGCCCCCTGTTCGATGGGGTGGCCCGGGGAATGGGAAGCAGCATGACAGACATCCGATACCTGGCGCCGCGAACGCTGGACGAGGCCGTCAGCGCCTTCGCCGCCGCCGCCGGTGCCGCCCGCATCCTGGCCGGCGGCACCGACCTGCTGGTGCAGATGCGCGCCGGCGTGGCGAAGCCCGGCACCATCATCGACATCAAGAAGATCGCCGAGTTGACCGCGATCGAGCAGACGCCCGAAGGCGGCTGGCGCATCGGCGCCGCGGTACCCGGCGCGGTGCTCTCCGAACACCCCGGCTTCGGCAAGGCCTGGCCGGGCGTGCTGGAGGCGATCAACCTGATCGGGTCGAAGCAGGTGCAAGGGCGTGCGTCGCCCGGCGGCAACCTGTGCAATGGCTCGCCGGCCGGCGACAGCGTGCCGGCCATGATCGCCGCCGGTGCCGTCGTGATGGTGCAGGGGCCGAATGGCCGGCGTTCGATGCCGGTGGAAGCGGTGCCGGCCGGGCCGGGGCGCACCAACCTCCAGCCTGGCGAGATCGTGGTGTCCTTCACCCTGCCGCCGCGCGCGAAGGGGTCGTCGGACGCCTATCTGCGGATGATCCCGCGCACCGAGATGGACATCGCCGTGGTCGGCATGGGCGTGAACCTGACGCTCGAAGGCGGCGTGGTGACGGCCGCGCGCGTGGGCCTCGGTGCCGTGGCACCGACCGTGCTGCTGGTCGAGGACGCGGCTAAGGCGCTGATCGGCTCGCGGCTGGACGACGCGGCGCTGGAAGCCGCCGCCGCCGCCTGCCGCGCCGCCTGCAAGCCGATCGACGACAAGCGCGGCACCATCGTCTATCGCACCAAGGTCGCCGGCGTGCTGCTGAAGCGCACCGCCGCCATCGCCGCGCAGCGCGCCGGGGGGAACTGAGGCCATGTCGAAACTGCACGTCACCACCACCGTCAACGGCGAACCGGTCGAATTCCTGGCCGATGCCGGCGCTTCGCTGCTGGATGCGCTGCGCGGGCCGCTGGGCCTGACCGGCACCAAGGAAGGCTGCGGCACCGGCGATTGCGGGGCCTGTTCCGTCACCGTCGATGGCCGCCTGGTCTGCGCCTGCCTGATGCTGGCGGCGGAAGCCGAAGGCCACGAGATCGCCACCATCGAAGGCATGGCCGAAGGCGACACGCTGCACCCGCTGCAGCAGAAGTTCCTCGAGATGGCCGCGCTGCAATGCGGCATCTGCACACCGGGGATGCTGATCTCGGCGCGCGCGCTGCTGCAGAAGAATCCCGACCCCTCCGAGGAGGAGGTGCGCTTCGGCCTGGCCGGCAACCTGTGCCGCTGCACGGGCTACGACAAGATCGTCCGCGCCGTCATGGAAACCGCCGCCGAGATGAGGGGTGCCGCCTGATGAACGAGATGTCCAACAAGTGGATCGGCAAGAACACGATCCGCCCCGATGGCGCCGACAAGGTGACCGGCCGCGCGCAGTACAGCGCCGACACCGTGATGCCCGGCATGACCTGGGGCAAGGTGCTCCGCAGCCCGCACGCCCATGCGGTGATCCGCGGCATCGACACCTCCAGGGCGGAGGCGCTGCCCGGCGTGAAGGCGGTGGTGACAGCGAAGGACATCGTCGAGTTCCCGCTCGACAAGTCCGTGATGCTCGGCATCCAGGACATGCGCTGGATGTGCCGCAACGTGATGGCGCGCGAGAAGGCGCTGTTCCACGGCCACCCTGTCGCCGCCGTGGCCGCGATCAGCGAGGAAGTCGCCGCCGCGGCCTGCGCGCTGATCGAGGTGGATTACGAGGTGCTGCCGCACGTCATCGAGATCGCCGACGCGATCGCACCCGGCGCGCCCATCTTGCATGACTTCGTGAAGCACGAGGGCAAGCCGTCGAACATCGCCGGCACCATGGTGCTCAAGGCCGGCGACATCGAGAAGGGCTTCGCCGAGGCCGACATCATCATCGAGCGCACCTTCAACACGCGCCCGGTCCACCAGGGCTATATCGAGCCGCATGCCTGCACCGTCTCGCACGCGGCGGATGGGCGGGTGACGATCTGGTCGTCGTCCCAGGGCCAGTTCATGGTGCGCGCCATGACGTCGCTGCTGACGGGCATCCCGCAGAGCGACATCCGCGCCATTCCCGCCGAGATCGGCGGCGGCTTCGGTGCCAAGACCATCGTCTACCTGGAGCCCGTCGCGGTCGCGCTGTCGCGCAAGTCGGGCCGCCCGGTGAAGATGGTGATGACGCGCGAGGAAGTGCAGCGCGCGACCGGCCCCGCGCCGGGTTCGATGATGACCGTCAAGATCGGCGCGAAGAAGGACGGCACGCTGGTCGCGGCGAAGGGCGATTTCTACCTGCAGGCCGGCGGTCTGCCGGGTTCGCCGCTGCGCGGGCCAGTGGGCTGTTCCTTCGCGGCCTATGCCATCCCGAACGTGCTCTCGACCGGCTACGACGTGGTGTCGAACCGTTCGAAGGTCGCGGCCTATCGCGCGCCTGGCGCGCCGCATGGCGCCTTCGCGGCCGAGAGCGTGCTCGATGAGATCGCGCAGGCGCTCGGGCTCGACCCGCTGGAAATGCGGCTGAAGAACAGCGTGAAGGCCGGCGACAAGGCGATCTACGGGCCGACCTTCGGCGAGATCACCTTCAAGGAGACGGTGGAGGCGATCCGCCAGCATCCGCACTACACCGCGCCGCTGGACAAGAACCCGCGGCCTGGCGTGAAGCGCGGCCGCGGCGTGGCGTCCGGCTTCTGGTACAATGCCGGCGGTGAGAGCTCCGTGCAGGTGAACATCACCGAGGACGGCAACGTGCTGGTCACGACCGGCCACCCGGATGTGGGCGGGTCGCGCGCGTCGATCTCGAATGTGGTGGCGGAGCTGCTGGGCGTCGATCATGCGCGGGTGAACGTGATGATCGGCGATACGCAGACCATCGGCTTCTCGAACCTCACGGGCGGCAGCCGCGTGACGTTTGCGTCGGCCATGGTCGCCACGGCGGCGGCGGACAAGGTGATCGGCCAGCTTCGCGCGCGTGCCGCGAAGATCTGGGACATCGATGTCGAGGCGGTGAAGTGGGAGGACGGCATGGCTCTGCCGGCCGGCGACAATGCGGGCAAGTTCCCGCCGCTGTCGTTGAAGGAGCTGGCGGCGAAGGCGAATGAGATGGGCGGGCCGATCGGCAACCAGACCCAGCTCAACACGACCGGCGCCGATCCAGGCTTCGCGACGCATTGCGTGGATGTCGAGGTCGATGTGGACCTCGGGATCGTGCGGGTGCTGCGCTACACCGCCGCGCAGGATGTCGGGCGTGCGCTGCATCCGGCCTATGTCGAGGGCCAGATCCAGGGCGGCGTCGTGCAGGGCATCGGCTGGGCGCTCAGCGAGGAATACCTGTACGATGCGAAGGGCCGCGTGGATAACGCGAGCTTCCTCGACTACCGCATGCCGGTGTGCTCGGACGTGCCGATGATCGAGCCGATCATGCTCGAGATTCCCAATCCGAAGCATCCGCAGGGTGTGCGTGGCGTGGGCGAGGCGCCGATCGTCCCGCCCCTGGCCGCGATCGCGAACGCGGTCCACGACGCGCTCGGCGTGCGCTTCTACGACTTGCCGATGTCTCCGCCGAAGGTCTCCGCCAGACTGGATTCCGCGGTCTGAGGCTCCGCAATCCAGGGGGCCGCCGCCCCCTGGCCAGCGAGTTCGAGGGCGCGCGGCCCCGTTCGCGCGAACCTGTCCGTTTATGGGGACGAAGCCTGCGCCTGGGATGTTCGGTGTCGAGAGGCCTGGGCGATGGTGCGTCGCCATCGTCGCAGGTCGCGGGGTGACAGGCTCGGCGGCGGTCGAATGGCATGGTGCCAGCCCCGAGATCACCACGCAGCGAGGCCACCGCGCGTCAGGCAGGGCGCAGCGCTTCATCCACGACCGGACTCACACCACACCGACCCGCCACAAGGCGTCCGATTCGCGACCACGGGGCCGAGCCCTGCCGACGGCGCCACCTCACCCCCCCGGCCACCACACCCGGAACGTGGTTCCCGAGCCTTCCTCGCTGTCGATGCTGAGGATGCCGCGGTGCCGGTTCACGATGTGCTTGACGATGGCGAGGCCCAGCCCCGTGCCGCCGGCGTTGCGGGATCGGCCTTTGTCGACGCGGTAGAAGCGTTCGGTCAGGCGGGGAATGTGGTCGCGCGGGATGCCGGCGCCGTCGTCGGTCACGCTCAGCACCATGCCGCGGCGGCCGTCCGGTGCGGCGCCGGGGGCCACGCTGAGTTGGATGGTGCCGCGGTCGCGCCCGTGGCGGATGGCGTTATCCAGCAGGTTGCGGATGACCTGCGCGACCTGGTCGGCATCGGCCGATTCCGCGGTGCCTTCGGCCAGGTCCAGCACCAGCTTGGCCTTGCGCGCGGCCAGGATGGGCGCCATCGCGTCGGCTTCGGCGCGCGCGATGGCCGCCACGTCGGCGCGGCCCGACGGCGCCTGGTGTTCCGTCAGTTCGATTCGCGACAGGCCGAGCAGGTCGTCGATCAGCCGCCGCATGCGGTCGGATTGTTCCGCCATGATCTGCAGGAAGCGCGCCTGCGCGGCGGGGTCGTCGGCGGCTGGACCGCGCAGCGTCTCGATGAAGCCGATCAGGCTGGCGAGCGGCGTGCGGAGCTCGTGGCTGGCATTCGCCACGAAGTCGGCGCGCATGCGTTCCACCGCGCGTTCGCGCGTGCGGTCGGACAGCAGGACAATCACGCGCCCGCCATCGGCCAGCGGCGGGTCCATCGGGATCACCTGCACCGCCACGTCGCGCATCACCGGCACCGGCAGCACCAGGTCGGCCACAGCGGGTTCGCCGGTGGACATGGCCTTGTCCAGCGCCTCGGCCAGCGACGGGTGGCGCAGCAGCGCGGCGGCGTCGGGCGGGGCGGCAGTGCCGGCGCGCCCGCCCAACATCTCCCGCGCCGCGCGGTTGGCGCGCAGCGCGGAACGGTCGGCCGCCAGCACCAGCAGCGGGTCGGGCAGGGCTTCAAGGATGGCGGCATCGGCGCGGCGCAGGCGTTCGACCAGCGCGCTGCGCTCGGCCAGGTTGCGCGCCAGGCGCGTGACGCCATCGGCGACATCCTGCACCGCCGGCAGCAGCGGCGCGACGGACAGGTCGGGCAGCCCATCGCCGCTGGAGGCTGCGCGAATCTGCCGCGCCAGCCGCCCCAGATTGCCAAGCCAGATGCGCGCCACGACCGCGCCGCCCGCCAGCGTGACCAGCAGCGCCGCCAAGCCAGGCCGTGGCGCCAGCGCGCCGGTGGCCATCAGCAGCAACAGGATGGTGGCGGGCGCGCCGGCCACCACCAGCGTGGCGCGCAGCCATCGCCCCGCGCGCGGTGCCTCACCGAGCATGGCGCGTCCCGCGCCGGCGCGTCAGGACCCGGCCGCGCCGGGCGCGGGCGCGCCCTCGACCATCCGCGGCTCGCCCGAGGGCTCCACCGCGAACAGCGCCAGGCCGCGCTGCACCAGCCCTTCGGGTTGCAGGCGCACGGGGCCGTCCACGCCGTCGAAGACCTCGCCGGTATTGGGCCCGGCCTGGCCGCGCGGCGTGAGCACCACGCGCGCCGCCACGCCCGCGGCGTCATAGGCGATGCCCGCCAGCCGCGGCGGGCGTTCGCCGAACGCGCCTTCGAAGCGCGCATCGAAGCTGGCGCGCGACCGCGGGTCGGGCGCTGCGAAGATCGCACCGTGCATCGCCGGCTCCTGGCCCAGCGTCGCGTCCTGCGCCCACAACGCATGGCCCAGGATGCGCGGCGCCGGCACGATCGGCCCGGCCGGGCCAAGCCCCTGCGCGACACCGCGCGCCAGGGTGCCGGTGCTGCCGATCAGCACCGCATCGACACCACCGCCGCTGCGCTGCGCCACGTCCTGCGCCACCGTGGCGCCGTTGGCGCGCAGCGGGTGCATCACCACCGTCGGGTCCGGCAGCCCCCATTCCGCGGCGACCGATCGCATCGCCGTGGCCAGCGCGCGGCCGAAGCCATCATCCGGCGCGGCGATGGCGAAGCGCTGCGCGCCGCCCGCCATCGCAGCCCCCATGGCGCGGCGCACCTGCTGCGCCGGTGTCACGCCCAGCGTCCAGACGCCCGGGCCGGACTGCGCGGCATCGTTGGTGAAGGCGATGATCGGGATGCGCCCGGCGCGGGCGGGGGCCGATGCGGCCGACGTCTCGGCGGCGGTCAGCGGCCCGACGATCACGCGCGCGCCGGCGCTGATCGCCCGGCGCGCCGCGCCGGCGGCGCCCGATGCCGTGCTGCCGGTGTCCATCGGCAGGAAATCCACCGTCCGGTTGCCGCGTTCGAACAGCGCCAGCTCCGCCGCCTGCCCCATGGCGCGGCCCAGCGAGGCCTGCGGCCCCGACAGCGGCAGCAGCAGCGCGATCCGGTTGCGCGGCGGTTCCTGCAAGGGCTGGCGCGAACTGATCGGCCCGGCCCCTTGCGGCGCGCAGGCGCCGAGGCCCACAAGGGCCAGCACGGCAAGCGCGGAGAAGCGGCGTGGCAGGCGATGCGGCAGAAGGGGCACGGTTCTCGGATCCTCCCGGTGGCCCGGCGACGCGGCCTGGCCTGGTGCTTGTCGCGACGCCGATCGGCAACCTCGCCGACCTGTCCCCGCGTGCCCTGGCCGCCTTGCGCGACGCCGACGCCGTGCTGTGCGAGGACAGCAGGGTGACCGGCGGGCTGCTGTCGCGCCAGGGCGTGGCGGCGACCATGATCCCCTTGCACGATCACAATGAGGCCGCGCAAGCCCCCCGGCTGGTCGAACGCATGACGGCAGGCGAACGATTCGCCCTGGTCAGCGATGCCGGCACCCCCCTGGTCAGCGATCCGGGCTACCGCCTCGTGCGCGCGGCGATCGATGCCGGCGTCGCCGTCTCCGCCATTCCCGGGCCGAATGCGGCGGTGATGGCGCTGTCGCTGTCGGGCCTGCCGCCGCACCCCTTCCTGTTCCTGGGCTTCCTGCCGGCGCGCGACGGCCCGCGCGCGGCCGAGGTCACGCGGCTGCGGCAGCTCGAACGCGCCGGGCTGACCGCCACGCTGGTGTTCTACGAAGCGCCGCACCGCCTGGCCGATACCCTGGCCGCGCTGGCGGCGGGCCTGGGCGACGACCGCCCCGCCGCGGTGGCGCGCGAACTCACCAAGCTGTTCGAGGAAGTCCGGCGCGGCACGCTGGGCGCACTCGCCACCCACTACGCCAGCGCCGAGGCGCGCGGCGAGATCTGCATCGTGGTCGGCCCCGCGCCACCCGAACAGACCGACGCGGCCGACCTCGACACCGCCCTGCGCGCCGCCTTCACCGCCGGCCTCAGCCTGCGCGACGCCGCCGCCAGCGTGGCCGAGGCGACCGGGCTGAAACGGCGCGACGTGTACCGGCGGGCGCTGGAACTGGGCGGGGACGGGGGGTGACGCGTCGGGAGGGCTCTGCCCTCCCGAACCCTCCCGCCGGGGGCATACGTGCCCCCGGACCCGCGATGACTGAAGGGTTGGTTGGGAGGAGGGGCTCGTCGGTGCCACCGACGCGAAGGGCACGCCATGCCCCTCCTCCCAACCAGCCCTTTAACCCCGGGTCTGGGAGGCGGTCGCCTCCCAGCGGGGGGTCCGGGGGGCTGGCCCCCCGCCGCGCCCACCCCGTCGCTGCGGCTCGCCGGAGGTTACGTTTCGGCCATCACCTGGAAGACCCTGCCACAACCCAGCGTTGTCCCGGCAGCCGCGACCGGACCTCCCCGGCGCGGCAACCAGCACGGGAGAGCCCAGCATGCCCATCATCTACGGCACCGAGGACAATGACCGCCTGCTCGGCACCAGCCTGGCCGACCGCATCCTCGGCCGGTCCGGCAATGACGAGATTTTCGGCAATGACGGCGCCGACATCCTGTTCGGCGAGGCCGGCAACGACGAATTGTTCGGCGGCGCCGGCAACGACACCCTCCTCGGCGGCAACGAGGACGACACGATGTTCGGTGGCCTGGGCAATGACAGCCTGAACGGCGGCGACGGCAACGACGTCGCCCGCGGCGAGGACGGCGCCGACCGCCTGACCGACAATGACGGCAACGACACGCTCGACGGCGGCGCCGGCAACGATATCCTGCGCTCCGGCAAGGACAACGACCTGCTGCTGGGCGGCGCCGGCGCCGACCAGCTGTTCGCCGGCGCGGACAACGACACGCTCGACGGCGGCGCCGCCAACGACCGCATGTTCGGCGAACACGGCAACGACGCGCTGTTCGGCGGCACCGGCAACGACGTGATGGACGGCGGCGACGAGCACGACACGCTCGACGGCGGCGCCGGCGCCGACACCATGCTGGGCGGCGAAGGCTCCGACCTGTTCTTCGCCGGCGCCGGCAACGACGTGATGTCCGGCGGCACCGGCGACGACACCTTCCGCTTCGAAGGCCGCACCTTCGCCGACATCATCACCGACTTCTCGGTCACCAACGACAAGATCCAGATCGCCGTGTCCGGCGTGGACGACTTCGACGACCTGCGCTTCCGCCAGACCACCGACGGCGACGCCATCGTCTCCTGGGGCAGCGCGACCACCGGCAGCTCGGTTACGCTGCTGGATGTGTCGGTCGCATCCCTGTCGTCCGACGACTTCTCCTTCGGCTGATCCCTCAACGACCGACGCCCGGCCACCGCAAGGCAGCCGGGCGTCGTGCGTAGAGGGGGTGGCGCCATCGGGAGGGCTCTGCCCTCCCGAACCCTCCCGCCGGGGGCATACGTGCCCCCGGACCCGCGTGAACGTAAGGGCAGGTTTGGCGGAGGGGCTCGTCGGTGCGCCTTGCGCGGCACGCG
>JAESGX010000062.1_pt1 | contig 204486 bp, 175 predicted proteins | sample 9269801 | NCBI WGS metagenome assembly JAESGX01 (sample SAMN16773122, study PRJNA677054) | algae metagenome | isolation source: Pleurocapsa minor GSE-CHR-MK-17-07R and co-occurring heterotrophs from wet... | place: USA: Lower Calf Creek Falls, Grand Staircase Escalante National Monument, UT ... | reverse complement strand
CCGTCTCGCCTATACCACCGCCATGTTCAACGTCTGCGTCGCCTTGTGGCACAAGCTCAATCCCTTGGCTGAACCCTTCAAAATCAGCATCAAGGACTTCAGCTTATAAAACCCGCACCACTGGTTACAAAGGCCGGATTCGCCTGAACTGTGGAATTCTTCTAGAATTTCGAAATTTCCATCAGTACATTTACTTGACATTATAAACGCTCCGAGCGACGCGCCAGCCAGATGACCACGCCCGCGCCAATCAGCATCATCAGCAGGGCGAAGGGCACCCCCCATTCTGTCGAGAAGGGCGGCCAGGTGCGCTCGAAATTCATGCCATAGAAGCCGCTGATGACCGTCAGGATACCGATGGCAATCGTGCTGAAGGTGAGGCGCTGCACGATCGTATTCAGCCGGTTGCTCTGCGCCGAGAAAAACAGATCGACCACGCTCATCAGGGTATCGCGCAGCACGCTGACCATCGCGGTCACGCGGATCAGATGGTCATGCACGTCGCGCAGGTAATAAGCCAGCGTGCGGTCATGGAAGGCATGTTCCTGCTCGCGCATGAAGATATTGAGCGTGTCGTTCTGCTGGCCCACCACGCGGAACAGCTCTGCCAGCGAGCGGCGAATCTCGAACAACTGCTGCAGGCTCTTCTGGCGCGGGCGGCGCACCACCTGTTCGGCAATCACGTCCAGCTCATCCTCGATCGCGTCGATGATCGGGAAGTACGAGTCCACGACTTTGTCCAGCAGCACGTACATCACATAGCCGGTGGTGATGTTCTTGCCGATGCTGTGGCGGCTGATGCACAGGTCGGCTACCTCGTTTATCAGCGGCTCGTCATGCTGATGCACCGTCACGATGAAATCCCGGCTGACGAACACATCCATTTCGCGCAGCAGCACCTGCCCGTCTTCCAGCGTGGCCGGATTCAGGATGTGAAACATATAGCTGCCGTAATCATCGATCTTGGGGCGCTGGCGTTTGTTCACGGTGTCTTCGATGGCCAGCGGATGAAACTTCATCACGTCGCGCATGAGGCCGATGCCGGTCTCGGTCGGACCGGTCATATCGACCCAGATGGGCTCACGCGTTTCCGAGCGCCACAGTTCCGCCAGGTCGGGGTCCTTGATTTCATGCAGTCCCCGGTTCGTGATGCTGTATACGTGCATCGATTTCCCTCACGGCTGGGGGAAGCCGGATGCTTCCCCCGTAAGCTGGCGTAATAGAGTGGTTGGAATCAGAAGCCGCTGAGCAGGCTCATGTCGGCGCGGCCAGACTGAAGCGCGCTGATGGCTTGCAGCAGGGCGATGCGGTTGCGGCGCACGGCCGCGTCCTCGGCATTGACCATGACATCCGTAAAGAACTGCGTCACAGCGGGCAGCATAGGCGCAAAGGCACTCAGAAAGTCATTCACGCCGCTCTCGGCCGTCAGCGCAGCACTGGCCTTTTGCCACGCGGCATACAGGGCTTTTTCGGCAGGTTCGGTGAACGCCGCGCCGTCGACCGCGAAAGTCTCTTTCTCGCCGCGGGTGATGCGCACGCAGCGCGCAAAGCCGTCCAGCAGGGCGGTCCAGTCTTCACGCGCAGTCCATGCCGACAGCTCGCGGATGCCCTGCAAAGCGCGCGTGGGATTGGCGCTCTGCTCGGCCAGCACGGCGGCCAGCACATCGGGCGCGAAACCCTGGTCGTCCAGCCACGAGCGCAGGCGGCCAGCGAAGAATTCCAGCAGTTGGGCGCGCGTCTCGGCGCTGACCGGGATTGGCTGCGCGTCGGCGGCTGCGTTAATGGCCTTGCGCAGGTCGAGCGCGATGCCCTTGCGGACCGCAATCAGGATGATGCCCAGGGCAGCCCGGCGCAGGCCGTACGGATCGGCGGTGCTCTGCGGGGCCAGGCCAGCGCCAAACAGGCCGGTCAGGCTGTCCAGGCGGTCGGCAATCGCGGCGATGACGCCCGCTTCGCTTTCAGGCAGGATGTCGTCGGCGCCACGCGGCAGCCAGTGCTCGAAGATGGCATTGGCCACGGCCGGCGATGCGCCGCCGCGCAGCGCATATTCGCGGCCCATCGTGCCTTGCAGCGAGGTCATTTCGACCACGACCTGGGTGGCGAGGTCGGCCTTCAGAATTTTTGCCGCAGCGCCTGCGTCGGCGACGGCCTGCCCGCTGATGCCCAGCAGGGCGGCCACCGGCGCGACCAGCTTTTCGACGCGCTGATTCTTGTCCAGCATCGAGCCTAGCTTCTCGTGGAAGGTCAGCGTGCTCAGGCGCGGCAGGAAATCGGCCAGCGTCTTCTGGATATCCTGGGTGAAGAAGTAGGTCGCGTCGCTGAAACGGGCGCGCAGCACCTGTTCATTGCCGTGGGTCACCTTATCGATATGCTGGTCATCGCCGTTACGCACGGTGATGAAGCGCGGCAGCAGCTTGCCATCCGCACCCTGCACGGGGAAGTAGCGCTGTTTCTTGGCCATCACCGTGACGAGCACGTCGCGCGGCAGCACCAGATACTGATCCTCGAACGTGCCGACCAGCGACGTGGGCGCCTCCACCAGGTTGGTGACTTCGTCCAGCAGCGCATCATTGGCCGGAATGGTGCCGCCTGCGGCCGCCGCCAGCTCGGTAATCTGCTGCACGATCAGGGCGCGGCGTTCGGCGCGGTCCAGCACGATCTTCTGGTGCGCGATCAGATTGAAGTACGACGCCGCATTTTTGGCTTCCTGCTCCAGCGAGCCATACGGGCGCAGGCCGCGTGTCTGCCGTCCGCTGTGCACGTCGGCATAGCTGAACGGGATGACCGCGTCGCCCAGCAGCGCGGTGATCCAGCGGATCGGGCGGCTGAAGGCGATGCCGGTGCTGTTCCAGCGCATGCTCTTGCCAAATTTCAGGCCAGCGATCAGCGCGGGCAGGGCCTCGGCCAGCACGTCTGACGCGCTGCGGCCGATTTCATTCACGCGGGCGACGACATAGTCTACGCCGTCGAACGACTGGCGTTCGAGCTTGTCGGCTGTGATGCCCTTGCCACGCGCGAAACCCTCAGCGGCTTTGGTGGGCGCGCCGCTGGCATCAAAGGCGCGGTCGGCGCTGGGGCCTTTGGAGACCACTTCGCGGTCCGGCTGGCGCGGCGCGACCTGCCTGGCATGAATCACGAGGCGGCGCGGCGTGGCGTAGACCTGCACGCCGTCGTGCGTCAGGCGCAGCGATTCGAACAGCTTCGGCGCGGCCGTTTCAAGCTGCGCCAGCGCGGCATCCACATCGTCGGCGGGCAGTTCTTCCACGCCCAGCTCGAACAGGAAGTCGGCGGGCGTCGTGGGCGCGGGGACAGGATCAGCCACGGGCGGCTGAACTGGCGCAGACCAGCGCATGTTCAGCTTGCTCAAGGGGTATTCCTTGCCCTGGCGCTGCTCGGCAAACGCCTTCGAGACCTTGCGCGTCATATCGCGCATGCGCCGGAAATAGCTGGCGCGTTCGGTCACGCCGATGGCGCCGCGGGTATCCAGCACGTTGAACAGATGGCTGCATTTCAGCACATAGTCGTATGCGGGGATGACCAGGCCGGCCTCCAGCGCACGCTTGCTTTCGGCTTCATACACATCGTAGGTCTGGCGCAGGCCATCGACATCGGCCACTTCAAAGTAGTATTTGCAGTGCTCGATTTCGCTTTGCAGCAGGATATCGCCGTAGAGCAGGCTGTTGGCCGGGTCATCTTCGCCCAGCCAGTTGATCTGCCACACCGAGTCTTTGCCTTGCAGGGGCAGGGCGATGCGCTCCAGGCCGTAGGTGATTTCCACAGCGACCGGGTTCAGCTCGATGCCGCCGGCCTGCTGGAAATAGGTGAACTGCGTGATTTCCTGGCCGTCCAGCCACACTTCCCAGCCCAGACCCCATGCGCCCAGCGCCGGGCTTTCCCAGTTGTCTTCCACAAAACGGATATCGTGTTCGCGCGGGTTGATGCCCAGCGCCTCCAGCGACTGCAAGTACATTTCCTGCGGGTTGCCGGGGTCCGGCTTCAGGATGACCTGATACTGATAGTAGTACTGCATGCGGTTCGGGTTTTCGCCATAGCGGCCATCGTCCGGTCGGACGCTGGGCTCGACATAGGCGACACGCCACGGCTCTGGCCCCAGCACGCGCATCAGCGTGGCGGGGTTGCCCGTGCCTGCGCCGACCTGAATGTTGTACGGCTGCCACAGCACGCAATCCTGGCTCTGCCAGAAATCGTGCAATTTCATGATAATCTGCTGAAAGTTCAAAGGCTGCGCCATAGAGTCGTCCGTTTGCGTATTCGAAGTGAAGCTGAAGTTCAGGTTGACAGCGCGTGATTATAGCGCGCAACCAATCCAACGAGACAGGGTTACATTAGTTATGATCAATTTAAAGAAGCGCCTCGACATCCGGCGCAAACGCCCGCAGTACAAGCAGCTTGATGATCTTGAGCTGGTAGAGCTGGCCCAGAACGACGACAAAGACGCGTTCGGCGAGCTGTATGAGCGCTACATAGACAAGATCTACAACTATGTGTATTACAGGACGGGCAACCCGCACGATGCCGAGGACCTGACGGCGCGCGTGTTCTTTCGTGCGATGGGGCATATTGATACCTATGCCGACCGCGGCGTGCCGTTTCAGGCCTGGCTGTACCGCATCGCGCACAACCTGGTGGCCAACTGGCATCGCGACCGCAGCCGCCGCAAGGTGATCCCGCTGGACGAGTACATCGCCGATTCGCTGTCCAGCGACGCGCCAGAGTACGAGACTGAAAACAAGGAAGAACGCGAATCGCTGATTGCCGCTGTGCGCCGCCTGCCTGAGGATCGCCAGCTGCTGCTGAACCTGAAGTTCATCGACCATCTGAGCAATGCCGAAATCGGCACGATCCTGAATCGGACCGAAGGCGCCATCAAGAGTCTTTATCACCGCACGCTGTTATCGCTGCGGGAAGAGCTGGAGCGCGAGGGCGTTCGTAGTGACGACCCCGCCGAACTGTCATCCAAGGGTAATCGAGGCGAAAAGTTGTCATGACGTATTTATCCGGGTCCGACTTCGAAAGTCTGCTGTCCAACGCGACCGATGCCATCATCCACGGGCAAAAGCTGGCCTCTGAAATTCGCCAGATGCCGGAGATGGTGATGCTTCTGCCGCTCGTCCGCTCGCTGAAGCAGGCGTATCGCCCGCATCGCCCGGCGCGTAATTATTCCGCGCGACTGCGCCACGACCTGGTGGGGGGCGACCAGTACACCGTGATCGAGCGCGTGCGCTATCTGCCGCCGCGTGTGCAGATTGCCGCGTTCGTGGCCATCACGATGGGCGCGCTGGTGCTGCTGCGCGGCCGCGCAATGGTCGTCAATCAGGCCCCGATGTCCGAGGCCACCTCCGCATAAACCGGGGCTGCACGGCCTGTCAGGGGACGCCATCTGCGCGTCCCCTGTTTGTTTCCCGGCCTGGCGCTGTAATGTTAGCCGGCCTGAAAACATGAGTTAATGATGATGATTTGAGGGGAAAATCTGCGTTAATCTTCCCCAATCGCTAAGTTGACACCCCCCAACCCTTAAGTTATACTTCCCTTTAGCGTGATTGCTCCAAATTGAACAATCGACACTACAACGCAGGGTTTCTCAATGTCCCCACTCCAGGAATTTGCGCCCATCGCGGTGCTGCTGATTATCGCTGTTCTCGTGGCGATCATCATTTCAATTATTTCCCGCCTGTTTGGCCCGTACAAACCGACCTCGCGCAAGGTTTCCCCTTACGAGAGCGGTATGAAGCCAATTGGCTCAGCCTCGCGCCGCTATTCCATCCGCTTCTATCTGGTGGCCGTGCTGTTCATTCTGTTCGACATCGAAGTTGTCTTCTTTTTACCGTGGGCAGTCGTTTTCCGTGATATGGGCCTGTATGCCCTGGCGGCCATGGGCGTGTTCACACTGGTGCTGACTATCGGCCTGATTTACGAGTGGAAGGTTGGGGCGCTGGAATGGGAATAATTTCATCCAAAATCGGTGATCTGGGCGTCGTCACCACGACGCTGGACACGGCTGTCAACTGGGCCCGCACCGGCGCGATGTGGCCGCTGCTGTTCGGCCTGGCCTGCTGCGCTATCGAGATGATGAGCACGCAGGCGAGCGACTATGACCTGTCGCGCTTTGGCATGGAGCTCAACCGTGCCAGCCCCCGCCAGGCCGACCTCATCATCGTGGCCGGTCGCGTCACGCGCAAGATGGCCCCGGTCATCCGCACGCTGTACGATCAGATGGCTGCGCCGCGTTACGTGCTGGCGATGGGCGACTGCGCCTCGTGCGGCGGCATCTATAACAACTATGCCGTGGTGCAGGGCGTGGACGAAATCGTGCCGGTGGACGTGTATGTGGCCGGTTGCCCGCCGCGCCCCGAACAGCTCATCCACGGCATCATGACGCTGCACGAACGCGTGCGCAGCGAACGCCTCAAGACCTGGGTTTCAGCGGAAGGTGTACGTTAAGCATGGCACATATCGCTGCCGCGGCGGATCCTGTCGCCGCATTTGAGGAACAGCTTCCCGGCGTCCTGAAGGGCACGCACGAGTTTCGTGGCGAGCTGACCCTGTTTGTGGCGCCCTCCGATGTGCCCAAAGCCGCACGTTTCCTGCGTGACGCCAAAGGCCTCATCTACAATTTCCTGTCGGATATCAGCGCGGTGGACTATTACGAGCCCGCCCGTGGCCATGGTGATTATGGCGACCGCCCGGAACGTTTTGGCGTCAGCTACCACCTGTACTCGATGCTGTACAACCGCCGCATCCGCCTGAAGACATTTGTCAACGAAGATGCCCCGGTGGTGCCGACGCTGGTTCCCGTGTGGCCGTCGGCCGACTGGCTGGAGCGCGAAATCTTCGACATGATGGGCATCAGCTTCGAGGGGCATCCCAATATGCGCCGCGTGCTGCTGTCTGAAGACTGGGAAGGCCATCCGCACCGCCGCGATTATCCGCTGGGCTACGAGACCGTGATGTTCTCGTTCAACGCGGATGAAATCAGCAAGCACAAGCCGTTTGCGGAAGAATAGACAAGGGTAAATCGACGATGGTGACAACGGTAAAGAAACCCGCGGCCCTTGAAATTCCTGAAGGTACCGAAAATGCCCTCGGCCAGGCGCAGACCTGGCAGGGTGCGTTGGATGACCTGCGCGGTCTGGTGTCTGAACGCGCCATGACCGGCGAGACGATGCTGCTCAATCTGGGGCCGCATCACCCCAGCACGCATGGCGTGCTGCGCCTGCTGCTGGAGCTGGACGGTGAGGAAATCGTCACCTGCCTGCCTGACGTAGGCTATCTGCACACCGGCATCGAAAAGAGCATCGAGAGCAAGCCGTACGACAAGGCGCTCGTGATGACGGACCGGATGGACTATCTGGCCCCGATGTCGAATAACGCCGTGTTTTCGATGGCGGTGGAGAAGCTGGCGGGCATCGACGTGCCTGAACGCGCCCAGATTATCCGCGTGATTTGCCTGGAGCTGACGCGCCTGAACAGCCATCTCGTGTGGCTGGGCACCAGCTCGCTCGACCTGGGCGCTATGAGCGTCTTCCTGTACTGCTTCCGCGAACGCGAACGCGTGCTGGATATGTTCGAGATGCTGGGCGGCCAGCGCATGATGACCAGCTACATCCGCCCTGGCGGCGTGTGGCGCGACCTGCCCGAAGAATTCCTGCCCACGCTGGGCAAGTTCCTCGATATCATGCCGGCCCGCCTGGATGATTACGAGAAGCTGCTGACCAACAATCCGATCTGGATGGACCGCACCAAGGGCATCGGCGTGGTCGAGCCGGAAGACGCGATCGCGCTGGGCATGACCGGCCCGTACCTGCGCGGCTCTGGCGTGAATTTTGACATCCGCAAGGTGATGCCGTACTCCGGCTATCAGAACTACGAATTCGACGTGCCGCTGGGTGACCACGGTGACGTGTACGACCGCTTCATCATCCGCGTGCATGAGATGCGCGAGAGCGTGAAGATCATCCGCCAGGCCATCAAGGCGCTGGGCTCGGCCAGCGGCTCGTTCCGCACCGAGAACCGCAAGTTTGCCCCGCCGCCGCGTGCCGAGCTGGGCCGCAGCATGGAAGCCGTGATTCATCACTTCAAGCTGTGGACGGAAGGCTATTCCGCGCCGGACGAAGAAGTCTATGTGGCGATCGAAAGCCCGCGTGGCGAAATCGGCTGCTATCTGCATGGCACGGGCGGCCCGAAGGCGCGCCGCGTCCACTTCAAGACGCCATCATTTATGCACATCAGCTCCCTGGGCAAGGTGGCTTCCGGCCACATGATTGCAGACCTGATCGCTATTATCGGCAGCTCGGACATCGTCCTGGGCGACAGCGACCGTTAGATCGCGCGAGATGGGGCGCCGGCAGTCATCCTGAGATGGCTGGCTGGCGCTCTACACGAAGGAACAAAAGAGTATGCTGGCAGAAAAATACGCCGCTCGCATTGATCAGATTTTCTCGAAGTATCCCACCAAGCGCTCTGCTGTGATGCCGCTGCTGCATCTTGCCCAGGAAGAATTCGGGTATGTGAACGAAGAAGCGATTCAGCAGGTCGCCGTGCTGTGCGATATGGACCCGACGCAGGTGCAGTCGATTGCCGGCTTCTACACCATGTACTCGGAACGGCCGAAAGGCAAGTACTGGTTACAGGTGTGCACCGACCTGGCCTGCGCGCTGCGCGGTGCCGACAAGTTCCACAAGGAACTGAAAGAGCATCTGGGCGTCGAAGAAGGTGGCACGACCGAAGACGGCCTGTTCACGGTGGAGCATGTGATGTGTCTGGCGGCCTGCGACAAGGCGCCGATGCTTCAGTGCAATTTCCACTTCGAGGAAAACCTCGATATGGACAAGATGAAGGCCAGGATCGAGGCGTGGCGTGCGGAAGCTGCTGCAGAAAAATCGGGTGCCAAGAAGGCATCCGCTAAAACGAAGGCTTAGTGTCAGGCGGATCAGCGATGAAGACCATGAACATCATTTATCGTGAGAAAGACATCCCGAACATCCGCGAGTACGATGTGTATGTCGCCAATGGCGGCTACGACGCGCTGAAAAAGGCGCTGGGCCAGAAACCGACCGAAGTTATCGACACGGTCAAGGCATCGAATTTGCGTGGGCGCGGCGGCGCGGGTTTCCCGACCGGCGTGAAGTGGAGCTTTATCCCTCAGAGTGAACCGATCAAGTACGTCGTGGTCAACTGCGACGAGAGCGAGACGGGCACGTTCAAGGATCGCCAGATCATCGAGAATAACCCGCATCAGCTGATCGAAGGCGCGCTGATCGCGGCCTATGCGATTCAGGCGACCGCGGTCTACATCTACCTGCGCGGCGAATTCTGGGACCAGGCGTTTGACCTGGATGCCCGCATTGAAGAAGCGCGCAAGGGCGGCATGGTTGGCAAGAACATCGCGGGCAGCGGCTACAACTGCGAGGTCTACACGCATGTTGGCGCTGGCGCGTATATCTGCGGCGAGGAAAGCGCGCTGCTGGAATCGCTGGAAGGCAAGCTGGGCCAGCCCCGCGTGCGTCCGCCGTTCCCGGCTAATAAGGGCGGCGGCCTGTATGGCGAGCCGACCGTCATTAATAACGTCGAGACGCTGGCGAATGTGCCGTGGATCATCACCAATGGACCCGACGCCTTCAAGAAGATCGGCACCGAGCAGAGCGCGGGCACCAAGATTTTCTGCGTGAGCGGCAATGTCGAGAAGCCAGCCAACTATGAAGTGCCGATGGGCACCACCATTCGTGAGCTGCTGTTCGACCTGGCGGGTGGCATTTCTGGCGGCCGCCAGATCAAGGCGCTGCTGCCTTCCGGCGGCTCCGGCCCGATCATCCGCATCAATGGCAACGACGATCCGATCCTGGATACGCCGTGCACCTACGAGGACATCGCCGCCAAGACTGGCTCGATCCTCGGCTCGGCCTCGTTCATCGTGATCGATGAGACCGTCGACATCACCTGGGTCGCCTCGAAGGTGACCAAGTTCTTCAAGCATGAAAGCTGTGGCAAGTGCACGCCCTGCCGCGAAGGCACCTACTGGCTGGACAAGACCCTCGACCGCATCATGAGGGGCGAAGCGAAGGAATCGGATGTCGATCTGATCGCCAACGTCGCCCGCAACATGCAGGGTGTGACGCTGTGCGCGCTGGGTGACTTCGCCGCCAATCCGATCATCCATACGATCAAGAATTTCCCTGAAGACTTCAAGTCGCACATTGGCGCCGCGAAGACCCCCGCTGCACCCAAGACGGCCGCCGCCGCGGGAGACTAGGTGAGTACTCTGGAAGAAATGCGCACGCCAGAGGGCGTGCAGCACATCAGTGAAGACGCCGCAGGCCAGCCGGTCGATGAAGCGGCGTCTTTGCCGCTGAATGAGACAGCGGCTCCTGCGCCCAAGCCGATTCGCCTGGGTCGCCGCGACTGGGACAGGACGCAGGAACTGGATGCCGCGATTGTGAGCTATCCGGAAAGCGCAGTGAACTATATGCTGCGCGGGGAATTGTTCCTGAAGGCGGGTGAGCTGGGCGCGGCCGAGCGTGACTTTGAAATCGCGCTTCAGCTGAGCGAGGCAGACTATCGGGCCAGCGGTTTTGGGCTGGCGGCACAGGTCATTCGCGACCGCGCACTGACAGGCCTGCGGGATATTCGCGGGCAGTAAATTCGAAAATTGGCGGGTTTTCCGCTACAGTATCGGCACTACAGTATGCAAGCCGGAGCAAATTTGTATGGTCACAGCGATGACGAAGCTGGTCAAGGTAATCATTGATGACAGGGAGTATGACTTCCCGGCAGGCATGAACCTGGTGGATGCCGCCAAGCAGGTCGACGTGACCATCCCTGTGTTCTGCTACCACCCGAAGATGAAGCCTGTCGGCATGTGCCGCATGTGCCTGGTGGAAGTGGGCAATATCCAGAAGGATCGCGCCACCGGCGAAGTGCTGCTGGACGACAGCGGCAACCCGCAGATTCGCTGGATGCCCAAGCTGCAAACCGCCTGCACCATGAACGTGAGCGATGGCCTGGTGCTGCGCAGCACGTCCAAAGCGGTCGATGAGGCGCGCCGCAATGTGGTTGAATTCCTGCTGACCAGCCACCCGCTGGACTGCCCGATCTGCGACAAGGGCGGCGAATGCCCGCTCCAGAATCAGACGATGGAATACGGCCCCGGCGAAAGCCGCATGAACTTTGAAGACAAGAAGCACCTGGACAAGCATGTGCCGCTGGGTGACCTGATTTTCCTGGACGAAGAACGCTGCATCCAGTGCGGGCGCTGCGTGCGCTTCCAGGCCGAAGTGGCGGGCGACGATGTGCTGGCGTTCCACGAACGCGGCCGCGACCTGCAAATCATCACCGTCAGCGATCCTGGTTTCGATACCTATTTCTCGGGCAATACGACCGACATCTGCCCGGTGGGCGCGCTGACGACCACGGACTTCCGTTTCGGCGCTCGCCCGTGGGAAATGAACAGCGTCCCCACGCTGTGCAATCACTGCCCGGTCGGCTGCAATACCTCGGCCAGCACCCGCCTCGACCGTGACTTCGGCGGCAAGACCATGATCAAGCGCATCATGGCCCGCCAGAACGAACAGGTCAATGAAATCTGGATGTGCGACAAAGGTCGCTTTGGTCACCACTTCACCCGTTCCGAAGATCGCCTGCTCCAGCCGATGGTGCGCGCCGCCGGTGGCTCACTCTCCCGCGAGACGTGGGCTGATGCCGTGGCTGCCGCCGCCAAGCTGCTGGGCGATGCCAATGGCAGTGTCGCGGTCATCGCTGGTCCCTCGGCCACCAATGAAGACCTGTTCACGCTGAAGCAGCTCGCTGCTGGCGTGGGCAGCACCCGTCTGGGCGCATGGCCGCCGACGCACGCCGGGGCTGATCTGGTCGCCAAAGTGGGCGTGGGCAAGGGCACCAACCTGAGCAATCTGGGCAAGGGCGATGCCGTGCTGGTGATCGCCACTGACCTTGAAGAAGAAGCGCCGATCTGGCGTCTGCGCGTCAAGACCGCGCACGACCGTGGCGCGTATGTCGTTGTCGCCAACGCCCGCAAGACGCGCATGGATGACTTTGCTGATGCGGTCACGATGTACCAGACCGGCCATGCGGCGACAGCATTCGCCGACCTGCGCAAGCAGCATCCCGAAGTGGCTGAGCGCCTGATCAATGCCAACAACCTGGTTGTGTTCGCAGGAGCAGAAGGCCTGACGCTGGACGGTAGCCGCGCGCTGATGCAGGCGTGCGCGAATTTCCTGATTGAGACCAACCACGTCGGGCGCGCCAACAACGGCCTGGTCGGCGTGTTCCCTGGCGCTAACGCTATGGGCCAGCACTACCTGGGCTTCTCGCCAGAAGCGACCCGCGACATCATCGCCAACCCGCCGAAGGTGCTCATCCTGGCGCAGGCCGATGTCGTCGCCGATGACCCGGCTGCCGCTGCCTGGCTGTCGAAGGTCGAGACGGTCATCAGCCTGAGCCTGTTCGACGACGAAGCGACGCGCCAGGCGAAAGTCGTGCTGCCGGTGCAGAGCTTTGCCGAGCGTGACGGCTCGTACACCAATGGCGAGCGCCGCGTGCAGCGCTTCTATACCGCACAGGGCCCCATCGGTGAAGCGATCCCTGCCTGGCAGGCCGTCGCCCGTATTGCCGAGAAGCTGGGGCAGGGCAAGGCCCGCCTGTCGGCAGCGCAGGTGATGAACGACATCGTGGCCGCGATTCCCGCGTTTGCAGGCTGCAAGTACAGCGATCTGGCCAAGGTCGAAGCGCAGTTCCCGCAGGTGGGCGGCGACGACCTGTACTACGGCGGCACCTCGTACAAGAATACCGGCGGCCTGGGCGTGCAGATTGCCTCTGCCGCTGACAATGGTGAAGCCGTCGCGCTCGGTGATGTGAAGGCTGACGCCGTGAAGGGCGACCTGATCGTCGTGCCGACCGTGCGCCTGTACAATCGCGAACGCGTTTTCCAGGCCAGCGAAGCGCAGCTAATGGCCGCCCGCGTGGCCGCGCCGTATGTGGAAATCAATGCTGAAGATGCCGCACGCCTCGCGATTCACGATGGTGATATGGTGCAGGTGAGCGCGGGTGCCGCGCAGCCTGTGAAGGTGCGTGCCCATGTGAATGGCGCCGCGCCGAAGGGGACGGTCCTGCTGCCGCGCAACCTGCAGCAGACGGCCACCGCGCTCACGATTGCCGCTGGCACAGTGACAAAGGTTTAGGGGTAACAGTATGGCGAGTGTAGCTCAGAACAAGCCGCGTCGCGGCGGGCCGATCAACGAACTGGTCCGTGGCTACGTGCAGATTCGTGACAATGTGGTGCCTGAAAAGCTGTGGCCGTGGGCCAATCTGCTGGCGATCCTGCTGTTCGTCGGCCTGATTACCGCGGTGCTGGCGCTGGTCGCCGTGCTGGTGCTGACACTGCTCGCCCCGATCTGGGGCGGCGTGCTGGACGGCGCTGGCTCGGTGCTGACCACGGTATTCAATGCCAATCGTGTGGATGCCAGCCAGGCCATCGAGTGCCGTTCGCAAACGGGCTGCTCGGTCATTCAGGCGATTATATATTCGCTGATCTTTTTCGTCGTCGTGCTGACGGGCTTTGCCTATACGACGCTGCTTGAACGAAAGTTCATCGCGTTTTTCCAGCAGCGCGTCGGCCCCAACCGCGTCGGCCCGGGCGGCTTCCTGCAGCCCGCCGCAGACGGCGTGAAGCTGATTTTCAAGGAAGATATTGAGCCGGAAGGCGTGGACAGGTGGGTGTATCGCATCGCCCCGATCCTGAAGACGGTCCCGGCGATCATCCTGCTGGCGGTGGTGCCGATTGGCCCCAACCTGACGATTCCGTGGTTTGACGGCAACGTTTACAGCGTGCCGCTGGGCCTGGCCGACCCGAATGTGGGCGTGCTGTGGCTGCTGGCAATCACCAGCATTGGCACGTATGGCGTAGTGCTGGCCGGCTGGTCGAGCAATAACAAGTACGCGGCGCTCGGCGGCCTGCGTGCCACCGCGCAGATGCTCAGCTATGAGCTGAGCCTGGGCGTGACCATGGCCGTGCCGATCCTGATCGTGGGCAGCATGAGCGTCGGTGACATCATCGCCCGCCAGACTTACTTCTACGAATGGTTCATCTTCCAGAATCCACTGGCATTTGGCATCCTGTTTATCGCGCTGCTGGCCGAAGTCAACCGCTCGCCGTTTGACCTGCCGGAAGCCGAACAGGAACTGACACAGGGCTTCATGACCGAGTACAGCGGCATGAAATTCGCCAGCTTCATGATGGCGGAATACCTGGGCATGATCGGCATCAGCGTCGTGATTGCCTCGCTCTACCTCGGTGGTTACAACGACGGCTTCGGCCTGGTGCAGTCGGTGCCGATCCTCGGCCCGCTGGTGCTGATCGGCAAAGTCGTCCTGTTCCTGATCGTCATGGTGTGGATCCGCGCAACGCTGCCGCGCCTGCGCTATGACCGCCTGATGGCGCTGGGCTGGAAAGTCATGCTGCCGCTGGCGTTCGTCGCCGTGCTGTGGAGTGCGGTGGCCGTCGTGCTGGGCGATATGTTTGACAGCCCGGTCGTATATGGCCTGTTCTCTGGCGGCGTGTTTGCGGCCATCCTCGTGGTCGGCTTCATCATCAGCCGCCGCAGTGGCGGTTCTGAAGCGGTCGAAGAGGAAGACCTGTCGAATGACCCGGTGATTACCGGTGAGTCTCGCGGGCTGGGATACGCTGGTTTGCAGGTGCTGGGCGGCCTGATCGCGATTCCGTTCGTGCTTTTCACGAGTGCTATCAAGGCGCTGGAAAAGCTGGCCAGCTTCGCCCCTGAAAAGAAGGCCGAGTCGGCTGAAACTGGTATCGTGAAGTCGGAAGGTTCGGGCGAATAACATGAATATTCTGCGTGGATTTGCGACGACGTTCAAACATCTGCTGGAAGAGCCGATCACGGTGCAGTATCCGGAGCAGATGCGTCCGTTCCGTGAACGCTATAAGGGACGCCATCACCTGCGCCGTTATGAAAACGGCCTGGAGAAATGCATCGGTTGCGCGCTGTGCGCGGCCGCCTGCCCTGCCGACGCCATCTGGGTGGAAGCAGCCGAGAATACCGACGAGCAGCGCTTTAGCCCCGGCGAGCGTTATGCCAAGACCTACGAAATCAACATGCTGCGCTGCATCTTCTGCGGTTACTGCGAAGATGCCTGCCCGACCCAGGCGATTCAGCTTGGGCACGAGCATCAGCTCAGCTTCACTGACCGACAGGACGCGATATTTACCAAAGACATGCTGATTGACCCCACCGCCATCGGCGTGGCAGGGACTCCACAGCAGGTTGAACCAGGCGTCTACACGCGGTCGATCCCAGATATGGAGAACCCGCGCTAGTGCCAGCGTGGGGAAGGAAAGCACCTTCGCGCTCGTGCAGGGTGCTTTTTCTTTGCTTAAACGAACGGCCTTCACCGCGTTTCGCCTGCTAAAACGTGGGTGTCTGAGGGAAAACACGCAGGATTTTGCTTTTGAAGTTGGGCCTCGGTTGTGTTAAACTGCACAAGGCTGATTGCGCCCGATAGGATTCTCGACAATGACAGAAGTTTGGCTTTTTATCATTGCCGGTGCGCTGGCAGTTGCCGCTGCCGTTATGATGCTGCTGAGCGAGAACGCTGTACACAGCGCGCTCTTCCTGATCGTGACGATGGTGTGCATCGCGCTGCTGTTTCTGATGCTTGATTCACCTTTCCTGGCCATGATCCAGATCACGGTATACGCCGGTGCGATCATGGTGCTTTTCTTATTTGTCATCATGCTGCTGGGCGCCGAGAAGCTGGGCACCGCAGATCCTGGCCCCGAGAAAAGCCGCTTCCGCTGGTTCACGCCAGTGGCGCTGTCGCTCGCGCTGGCGCTGCTGTTCTCGATTGGCCTGGTGACGATCCAGGGCAACATTGATGCGCAGGAACCGCCGGTCGCTGACCCGACTGTGCGCGTGGTGAATGTGAGCAACAGCGGCCCGGTTGATGTGTATGTGGGCAGCCTGCTGCTGGCCGATGACCTGGCCTTTGGCCAGTCGACCAGCTTCGCGTCGGTGCCGGTTGGCGAATATACCGTCAGCGTGCGCCCGGCGTCCGGCGGCGAAACCACGGCGGTGTTTGACGCTGTGGCCGCGGAAAGCACCAATATCGTCGCCCACGGCCCTGCCGATGAAGCCCCCGGCATTGCCCTGTTCCTGCAGGACATGCGCCCGCTGGCGAATGAAGGTGACGGCCGCATCACGATCTTCAATGCGAAGGCCGATTCAACCAATGTCGCGGTCGTGGAAACTGACACCTACAACACAGCCGACGGCAGCTATTCGTTTGTGCGCGTGCAGAACCTGGCCTTTGGCTTCACCTCCATTCTGGAGCTGCCCAACGGGGATGTGAGCTGGCGCTTCCTGAATGATGGCGACGGCGAACAGATTATCGCTGAGCTGTTTGACGAGGAACTACGCCGCGACTCGAGCAACCTGATCGTGCTGGCTGATGAAGTCCTGCCCGCGGGCACGGTGCGCACGCTGCCGCTGGTGGTGACCGCGCCGACGGCCGCTCAGTTTGGCAGCCCGCGCGCGATTGGTTATTCGCTGTTTACCGAGTTCCTGCTGCCCTTCCAGGTGCTGGGCCTGCTGCTGCTGGCGGCGATGGTCGGCGTGATTGTGCTGACGCAGCGCGAAATCAAGCCGGTCAAGAAGATACAGCAGCGCCGCAAGGTGAGCCGCCCGCTGACGAGCGTGATTACCGCGCAGGTGGGCCAGGAAGTGACGGAAGATGCGCCGCGCCTGAATGCGCCTGCTACGGCTGGTGAAGCCGAGCCGGTGAAATAGGCTGATTTCGGGCTGCTACGGGGAGAGATCATGGTTGTTCAGACCGAATCATTCGTCATGCTCAGCATTGTGCTGTTTGTGCTGGGAGCGATGGGCGTGCTGCTGCGCCGGAACGCCATCATGGTGTTCATGTCCATCGAGCTGATGTTGAATGCGGCCAATCTGGCGCTGGTGGCATTTGCGCGCTACTGGGGCAACGAGACCGGCCAGTTGTTCGTGTTCTTCGTCATCACGGTGGCTGCCGCGGAAGTGGCGGTGGGCCTCGCGCTGATCGTGGCGATTTTTAGAAGCAAACGCAGTATCAATATCGACGAACTGCATGAGATGAAGGGCTAGCTGGGCTGGTTTTCAGCCTCGCCTGTACACCGAAGGAATTTGTATGGCGTACTATCCACAGTTAGTGTCACTCATCATTCTGATCCCGGCGATCGGTGCCTTCATCAATATTTTCTGGGGCGCACGGTTAGGGGAGAAGTGGGTGGGCACCGTCGCAACGGTGGCGTCGGCCCTGGCCTTCGTCATTGCTGTGCTGCTGTTTGTCTATCTGGAAGGCAGCGGCTACGAAGCGGTGGTGATCAATCCGCCCATCTTCGATGGCTGGATCCAGATTCCCGCCGGGGAAGTGGTCATCCCGTGGCAGCAGCGTGTTGACACGCTCAGCTCCACCATGATGCTGATCATCACCGGCATCGGCACGCTGATTCACGTGTATTCCATCAGCTACATGCACGGCGATGCGCGTTTTCATCGCTACTTCGCATACCTGAACATGTTCCTCGCCTTCATGCTCGTCCTGGTCACGGCAAACAACTTCCTGATGATGTTTGTCGGATGGGAAGGCGTGGGTCTGTGCTCCTTCCTGCTGATCGGCTTCTGGTTCGACAAGGCGCATGGGGTGGGCTGGCGCAACACGATGGCCGCCAACAAAGCCATGCTGCTCAACCGCATCGGTGACTTCGGCGTGGTGATGAGCGTGCTGATCATGTTCTGGACGTTCGGCACCACCGACTACTTCCGTCCGGCAGAAATTGTCAACGTGCATCTGGCTGAAGAGGCCGCGCATGCTGCCGAAGCGGCCCATAGTGAAGAAGGTGCCGTCGCTGCTGAAGGCGAAGCCGCGAACAAGCCAGGCGATGTCGTGCTGGCCCAGGAAGGTGAGGGCGAAGGCGCAGCAGCAGAAGAAGCGCATGGCGAAGAGCACAGCACCCCTGGCGTTGTCTATGTGAATAACGACCATATTGAAACGGACCAGCTGGGCGTGTTCGGGCAGGCGGAGCGCTTCCTCGACGAAGGCCGCGTGATCGATATCGGCCCGGTGCAGCTGCCGTTCAGCACATGGCTGACGATCATGACGTTGTTCCTGGTGCTCGGTGTGACGGGCAAGTCTGCCCAGATTCCGCTGTTTACCTGGCTGCCCGATGCGATGGCAGGCCCGACACCTGCGTCCGCGCTCATCCACGCCGCGACGATGGTGACCGCGGGCGTGTACATCATGGTGCGCAGTAACGTGCTGTTCTACTACGCGCCGGTGACCTCGTTTGTGGTCGCCATGATTGGCGCGCTGACCGCGCTCGTGGCCGGTTTCATCGCCATGGGCCAGTGGGACATCAAGCGCGTGCTTGCCTACTCCACCGTCAGCCAGCTTGGCTTCATGGTCGCTGCCGTGGGTATTGGCGCATATGCCGCCGCGATTTTCCACCTGGTGACGCACGCGTTCTTCAAGGCGCTGCTGTTCCTCGGCAGCGGCTCGGTCATTCATGCGATGGAGCACGGCCATCATCACGCGCATTCACATGGCCACGGCCATGACGATGAGCATCACGGGGATGACCATCACGATGCGCATGAAGAAGAATTTGACCCGCAGGACATGCGCAACATGGGCGGCCTGCGCCGCAAGATGCCGCTGACCTTCATCACGTACCTGTTTGGTACGCTGGCGCTGGCGGGTATCTTCCCGTTTGCCGGGTTCTGGTCGAAGGACGAAATCCTGGCCGACTCGTGGGTGGCTGGCTTCGACAACAACAACCTGGCCGGCTACATCGTGTTCATCATCCTGCTGATGGCGGCCGCGTTCACCGCGTTCTACATGTGGCGCCAGATTGTGCTGGTCTTCTTTGGCAAGCCGCGCACAGAAGCCGCTGAACATGCGCCGGAAAGCTCGCGCCTGATCACGATTCCTCTGGTGATCCTCGGCTTCTTCAGCCTCGGCATTGGCTTCATGAACACGCCCAGCTATGTGCTGGGGCTGGATAACATCTTCGGCGCGCACCTGTTCACGGACCGCCTGGAATACTCTGTCTCCAAGGCACACGCCAGTGAGTTCAACCTGCTGATCGCGCTGGGCGCGACGGCACTGGCGGTGGCTGCCATGTTCCTCGCCAATAACATCTACCGGCGCTCGGCCATTATCGAGGCGCGCCGCGATCCGCTGGAGATGCTGCCGACGACCGCGCCATTCTGGTCGCTGGCGAATGCCCGTATGTACTGGGATGCCTTCTACAGCCGCGTGTTTGCGCGACCGTTCACCCGCATCGCCTATTTCCTGTCGGATGTGGTGGACTGGCGCTTCCTGCACGATTATTTCCATGACGTGGTGATCTGGAAGGGTTTCAACGCCGCAGCGCAGGGCCTCAGCAAGCCGGTGGACCTGGGCGTGATCGATGGCGCTGTGAACGGGGTCGGGCGCGTGTTTGGCTGGCTGAGCAGCCAGCTGCGTCAGATTCAGACGGGCTACGTGCGCACCTACGCGCTGTCGCTGCTCGTTGGTGTGGTACTTGTTATTCTGGTGATTTTGCTGCCGCTGCTCCAGCGCGGCTAAGTGGGCGGAGAGATGGTTATGGAGAATACCGGATTGTCGCTCGTCACAGTGGTGCTCTTTTTGCCGCTGGTCGGGTTTTCCATTCTGCTGTTTATACCGGATGCGCAGAGCCGCAATATCAAATACACGGCCCTGGGCACCAGCCTGGTGACTTTCGCCCTTTCGCTCGTGATGTGGGCAAACTTCGATGCTGCCAATCCAGCCCTGCAAATGGTTCAGCGCTGGGAGTGGCTGCCGCAATACGGCATCGGCTACTACGTGGGCATCGACGGCCTGAATATGATCATGGTCGTGCTGACCACGTTCATTATGAGCATCGGCATCCTCAGCTCGTTTAACGCGCATGTCATCCAGGAGCGCGGCCGCGAGAAGCTGTACTACCTGTTCATGCTGCTCCTGCAATGGGCCATGATCGGCGTGTTCGTAGTGCAGGACCTGATCATTTTCTACATCTTCTGGGAAGTGACGCTGGTGCCGATGTATTTCCTCGTCGGTATCTGGGGCGGCGAGAAGCGCGTGTATGCCGCTGTCAAGTTCTTCCTGTATACGATGGCCGGTTCCATCCTGATGCTGCTCGCCCTGCTGTATGTGGGCACGCAGGCGGGCACCTTCGCCGTCCCCGAGATTATCGCGGGGATTCAGGCGGGCACCATCAGTTTCCCGCTGGACGGGTTATTCAGTACGCAAAGCATACTGTTCCTGGGCTTCTTCATTGCCTTTGCGATCAAAGTGCCCATCTGGCCTCTGCATTCGTGGCTGCCAGACGCGCACGTGCAGGCGCCCACAGCAGGCTCGGTCATTCTGGCCGGCGTGCTGCTGAAGATGGGTTCGTATGGCATGATTCGCTTCCTTCTGCCCATGTTCCCTGAGGCCAGCGTGGCCTGGGCGCCGATCATTGCGCTGCTGGCGGTCATCGGCATCATCTACGGCGCATGGGTCAGCTTTGCCCAGACCGACATGAAGAAGCTGGTCGCGTATTCATCGGTCAGCCACATGGGTTTCATCGTGCTGGGTATCTTCGCGATGACCTCCATCGGCATCCAGGGCTCGATCATCCAGATGGTCAATCACGGCATCAGCACGGGCGGCCTGTTCCTCATCGTGGGTATGCTGTACGAACGCCGCCACACCAAGGACCTCGCGGCCTTCGGCGGTATCTGGAAGGCTATGCCGCTGCTGGGTGCGATCTCGCTGGTCGTGGTGCTGTCCAGCATGGGCATGCCTGGCCTGAACGGCTTCATCGGTGAATTCACGATCCTGCTTGGCTCGATGGGCAGCACGGTCCTCGGCATTGGCTTCACGGTGGTGGCCGCGCTCGGTATCATCCTGGCTGCCATCTACATGCTGAACTTCTTCCAGCGCATTTTCATGGGCGAGCTGGACAAGGAAGAAAACAAGAATCTGCCGAAGCTGGAATGGAATGAAATCGCTGTCCTGGTCCCCATCGTTGTGCTGGCGATCTGGATCGGCCTGCAGCCCGCACCGTTCATGAATCCGTCTGATGCGACTGTTGAAAGTCTTGTGGCGCAGGTCGTGCCTGACACGACGACCGTTGCGCAGCTTCCTGAAGCCGGTCAGGGCGAATAGAGAGGGTAGCGTTCATGCTGCAACTTCCCAGCCTTGAGACGCTCAATATGGGCGCAGCCCTGCCTGCGATCAGTATTGCGGCCTGGGCCTGTATCCTGCTGTTGATCGATTTGTGGATTCCAAAAGACCGCAAAATCCTCACCGTCTATCTGGCGGCCGGGAACCTGGTGTTTGCGTTCATTGCCAACCTGCTGGTCTTCAACCAGTCGGGCGACAGCTTCATGGGCATGTACGTCGCAGACCAGTTCAGCGGCGTCATGAACCTGATCATCATCGGTACGGCGCTGCTGAGTATCGTGCTCAGCTTCGACTACCTGAAGCGCGTCGGCATCGAGCGCGGCGAATACTACGTGCTGGTGCTGTTTGTGACAGCCGGTGCGATGTTCATGGCCGCCGCTAACGACCTGATCCTGATTTTTGTGGCGCTGGAGCTGCTTAGCATCCCGCTGTATGTCCTGTCGGCCTTCCGCGCGCCGGACATCCGGTCTGAAGAAGCCGGTATGAAGTACTTCCTGCTGGGCGCTTTTGCCAGTGCGTTCCTGGTGTTTGGCGGCGCGATGGTGTACGGCGCCACCGGCACGACCAACCTGAACGAGATCGCCGCTTCGGCGGGCATGATTATCGCGTCGAACAGCAGCACGTCGCTGTTCCTGCTGCTGGGCGCTGCGCTGCTGCTGGTGGGCCTCGGCTTCAAGGTCGCTGCGGTGCCGTTCCATGAGTGGACGCCCGACGTTTACGAAGGCGCGCCCACACCGGTGACGGCCTTCATGAGCGTGGCCGCCAAGCTGGGTGGTTTCGGCTCGCTGCTGCGTATTCTGGTGGTCGGCATGTCCGCGGTCACGATGACGGCGGGTGAGCCTGCTGTATGGCAGAACGTGGTCGCCATCCTCGCTGGCCTGACGATGATCGTCGGTAATATCGTCGCGCTCTCGCAGGCCAATATCAAGCGTATGCTGGCTTACTCGTCCATCGCCAACGCGGGCTATATCCTGATGGCTGTAGCGGCCGCTGGTTCGCCCGGCCTGGCCAACGAAGCCACGCGTGGCGCGCTGGTCTACATGCTGGCTTATATGTTCACCAACATGGGCGCATTTGCGGTGGTGATCGCGGTCGAGCGCGCGAATGGCGGCGCAGACCTGGAGCACTTTGTCGGCCTGGGCAAGGCACGCCCGATGCTGGCCATCATGATGGTCGTGTTTATGATGAGCCTGACGGGCATCCCGCTGACCGGCGGCTTCATCGGCAAGGCGCTGGTGTTTGCCACCACGCTGAACGCCGGACTGGTCTGGTTGGCTATAATTGGTGTGTTGACGAGTGTCGTCAGCGCGTACTACTATGTGCGCGTCATCGTGAATATGTTCCTGCGTGACGCAGAGGCCAGCACTGAAGAAGCGACTCCGGGTTACTCGACGGGCGTGCAGTGGGTGGCGGCTGTCGCTCTGGGTGGCACCGTGCTGCTGGGCGTCCTGCCCACGCTGATTACGGTCCTCACCGACCGCGTCTCGCTGGTGGCCAGCATCACGCCATAAGCACTACTCCCGAAAGACAATCTGAATTGTTGAGAGGGGCTTGCAAGCCCCTCTTTTGTTAAGTGCACACAGGGGATCGGTATGCTTCAGTCCAAATTTGCGCGCGGCCTGGTTTTCGTGGTGCTGGCCGTCGTGGGCTACTCGCTGCTGCCTGTGTTCACCGAGGGTCTGTATCAGGACAATATGGACGCGCTGGATATCGCCAGCTGGCGCTACATCATCGCCGTGCCGATCTTCTGGCTGTTTGTCGCTGCCCAGCGGGCGGCGCGGCGCACCGAGCGCGTGCCTGAAGCCGACGAACGGCGCATTCCGTGGGTGAAGGTGCTGCTGGCGGGCGTGCTGCTGGCCATCGCCGGGCTGCTGGCCTTTGAAGGCCTGCAACTGATCACCGCAGGCGCCTATGTGGTCATTTTCTACACCTATCCGGCCATCGTCGCGCTGATTTCGCTGGTGCTGGGCGAACGCCTGTCGCTGTGGGGCTGGGCCGCGATTGGCCTGTCGCTGGTGGGCGTCGCGCTGACGGCGCCGGATTTTTCGGCCGGTCTTCAGGGCGACAACCTGAGCGGCGTGCTGTATGCACTGGGCAATGCCGTCGTGGTGGCGATCTATTTTGTGCTGAACAGTCGCCTGCTGCGCAATACCGGTTCACCGGCTGTGGGCAGTGCGCTGGCGTGCAGCGGGGCGCTCATCCTGCTGCTGATCGTGATGCTGGTGTCTGGCGGCGCCCGTCCCCCGTCCACGCTGAATGCATGGGTGAGTATGCTGCTACTGGCCGTGGTCAGCACAATCATGCCCGTGTTTTCGCTGACCGTGGCGATCCAGGCGTTGGGTCCGTCGCGGGCGGCCGTGTTTAATTCATTCGAGCCGCTGGTCACGGCCTCGCTGGCGGTGATTTTTCTGGGCCAGGAAATGCTGCCGATTCAATGGCTGGGCGGGCTGGTCATCGTGGCCAGCGTGATCATGCTGCAAACGCTGGGGCAGGCGAAGATGGTCCCGGCTGAGGGTGTACATACCCCCTGAAGCTGATGTGTGGCCGGACATCAATAATTAAGAAATTAATCCTTGAATAAAGCAAATCTATGAAAATAGTATAGCCTGCACGCGTAGCACACGGAATCCCTACGCTGCAAAATAAGGTATGTGTCAGAATCGTATCTTGTGATAGAATTCATTATATAGTCGATGGATATATAGTCGGAAATGGTAATGACATGGTGCAAACGAATCAACTTCGCTTCAACGGCTCTGTCTGGTGCAATCTGGACATCGCCCTGCGTAATCTCGATCAGCTTTTTGGGCGCGCCGCCCAGCCGCTGGGGCTGACGATCATTGAATGGTATATCCTGCGTGCGTTGTACGAGCGCGATGGCCAGCATGCTTCCGAGCTGGCGCGTGCGGTGGGCCGTGCAGCGACCAGCTTCACCCCCAACCTGGACAAGCTGCAGCAGAAGGGCCTGATCGAGCGCCGCCCGGACCCGACAGACCGCCGTGCTGTGCACATCTATCTGACCAAGAGCGCCGAGCAGCATCGCAAGGAACTGGCGGCAACGGCCGCGCGCCTGGACGAGCAGATTCGCAGCCTGTTTGGGACTGAAGACTTTGAGTCCTTCCTCAACGTGCTGATGATGCTTCAGACAATGGAACCCGATTACAGCGTCGATTCCTTCAGCCCGGTGGCCGGTGGCAAGTCAGCGCAGCAGTCGGGCAATGGCAAGATGTCGATGGCCTCGCTGAGTGGCCTGTCCCACAGCCGTAACTAGCTCGATAATCACCACCAACTCTGTAATGTAATCCGTACAGCAGCGACTCGTCATCCGGGTCGCTGCTGTGTTTTATGCTTGCATCGTGTACGTAAATCTGCTTTACTCCGCCTTCGTTGCCAACAGATTCGTGATTTGAGGACAGGTATGACCGAGCCATTGACCCCGGCTGACGTGCAGTCTGTGCTGGACCGTGCGCTGCCCGGCACGCAAATTCGCTTTTTTGAGAATACGACCGCCACCAGCCAGCAAGCCGCCGACAATATCGGCTGCGCACTGGGCCAGATCGTCAAAAGTATCTGCTTTCTGGTGGAGCTGGAGGGCGGACGCCGCGAACCGATTGTCGTGCTGACCAGCGGCGACCAGAAGGTCGATGACCGTAAAATTGCCGAGCATTACGGTGTTGGGCGCAAGAAGGTCAAGGTCGCCACTGCCGAAGAACTGATCGGGATTTACGGCTATCCGCCGGGCAGCGTGCCGCCCGTGGGGCATCGCACGCCGGTGACCACGTTCATCGATAGCACTCTGGCGCGCTGGGACATGCTGTATGCGGCCGGCGGCGCACACAACGCCATCTTCCCGCTCACGCTGGAAAACCTGCTGGCGGTTACCGGAGGCACAATCCTGGATGTCGTCAGGCCCCCCGGAGAGCCGGGCGCATAACGCTATGTGCCGCCGACCGCCGAGCGCACGTGGCGCGCCAGATAATGCAGAATTTCGGCCAGTCGTTCGCGCCACAGTTCAGGACGTGTGCGCAGCTCTACCGCGACGCGGGTGACGCGCACGTCGCTCCCCAGCGTCGCCTCCAGCCGTTCGCGGTTGACCTCGACCAGGTAGGGCAGGCGAATCTCGAAGCGTTCGTCGCGCCGCAGGATGGCGCTGGCGCTGGCGGCCTGTGCCAGCAGCTTGATTTCGATCTGGTACAGCATGCCTTCCACGGCGATGGGCAGTGAGCCGAACCTGTCCTGTAGCTCGGCACGCATGCCGGCCACTTCTTCCAGGCTGCTCAGGCTGCCGATGCGTCGGTAGATGCTCAGCCGCATCTCGATTTCGGGAATCCAGTCGGCGGGCAGGTAAGCCGCGATCGGCAGGTCCAGCTGCACCGTGCTCTGGCTGATCGGGGGCAGGGGAGGCAGCGCGCTTTCGCCCTGCGCCTTTTCGCGTCTGAGCGTGCGCACGGCCTGCGCCAGCATCTGCGTGTACAGGTGCAGGCCCACAGCGGCGATATGCCCGCTCTGGCGCGTGCTCAGCACATCCCCCGCGCCGCGCAGCTCCAGGTCGCGCATGGCGATCTGGAAGCCCGCGCCCAGGTTGGTGTACTCGGACAGGGTTTCGAGCCGCTGGCGCACGTCGCTGTTCATCTTGTTGTGGGCGGGGTGGAAGAAGTAGGCATAGGCCTGCTGGGCGCCGCGCCCCACGCGCCCGCGCAGCTGATACAACTGGGCCAGCCCGAACCAGTCTGACCGGTCGATAATCAGCGTGTTGGCATTCGGGATATCCAGCCCGCTCTCGATGATCGAGGTAGCGATCAGGATATCGAACTCGCCGTTGCCGAACTGTTCCATGACCGATTCCAGCAGGCGCTCGTCCATCTGCCCGTGGCCGACGACGGTGCGCGCTTCCGGCACGATGATCTCCAGGCGTTCGCGCACCTGTTCAATCGACTGCACGCGGTTGTGCACGTAATACACCTGGCCGCCGCGCTCCATTTCGCGCAGCACCGCCTGGCGCACCAGCCGGTCGTCGTAGGTGCCCACATGCGTGATGACGGGCAGGCGTTCCTCCGGCGGCGTCTGGATCATGCTGATGTCGCGGATGCCGCCCAGGCTCATATAGAGCGTGCGCGGGATCGGCGTGGCCGTCAACGTAAGCACATCGACCTGATTCCGGAAGCGCTTGAAATACTCTTTGTGCTTCACGCCGAACCGCTGTTCCTCGTCGATGACCACCATGCCCAGGTCTTTGAACTGCACATCTTCCGACAGGATGCGATGGGTGCCCACCAGGATGTCGATTTCGCCCTGCGCGGCCAGCGCGATGATGCGCCGCTGAGCTTCCGGCGTGCGGAAACGGCTCAGCATCTCGACCTTGACCGGGAACGCGGCCAGTCGGCGGCTGAACGTCTCATAGTGCTGCTGGGCCAGAATGGTCGTCGGCACCAGCACGGCCACCTGCTTGCCGTCGTTGACCGCCTTGAACGCGGCCCGCAGCGCGACTTCTGTCTTGCCGAAACCGACATCACCGCACACCAGCCGGTCCATCGGGTGCGGGCGCGACAGGTCTTCCTTGATGTCTGCGGCCGCCTTGAGCTGGTCTTCCGTCTCCACATACGGGAACGAGGCTTCCAGCTCGTGCTGCCACGGGCCGTCCGGTGAATAGGCCGGGCGCAAGACCGAGGCGCGGGCTGCATACAGGTCCAGCAGCTCGCGGGCTTCTTCTTCGGCGGCTTTCTGCGCCTTGCCTTTGATGCGGATCCAGTCGGGCTGGCCCAGCTTGTTCAGCGTGGGCGGCTTGTCGTCCGCGCCGACGAAGCGCGTCAGCCGGTCCGCCTGGTGGATGGGCACAAACAGCGCGTCTGTGCCTGCGTATTCCAGCATCAGGTATTCGCGCTCCACGCCTTCCAGCGTGCGCCGCCGCAGGCCGACGAATCGGCCCACGCCATAGTCGCTGTGCACGACGTAGTCGCCCTCTTTCAGGTCGGCGTAGTGTGTCTCTGGCGCGCCGGCTTTGCGTGCGGTCTTGCGGCGGCGCGGCTCTGGTCGGCTCCAACCGAATACTTCCGAGTCGGAAAATACGTGCGTGTCGCCGCGCCCGCTGCGCAGGCGAAAGCCTTCCTGCAGCGTGCCATCGACAAACGTGATCGTGCGCGGCGGCGGGGCTTCAAGCAGCTCACTGTCTTCGCTGGCGGCTGTATTCTCCGTCTCGCGCCAGATGTCGATCATGCGGGCCGCCTGCGCGGTGACGACGATGCAGCGGTCGCCACTCGCTTTCAGCGAACGCAGCTCGGTCAGCAGCGATTTGATCTGCCCGCCGAAACGATTCTCCGGAGCGAGGATGCCGCGCAGCAGCGGATCATCATCCGGACTGTCGATGTCATCCAGCCCGCCCATGATGACCTGATGACGGCCGGCCAGCGCGCGCTCAAATTCGTCCCAGTTGATATACGGCACCGGGAAGTCTGGCGGAATCAGGTTCTGCGCCAGCTTCTCGTCGCGCGCTTTGACAGCCGCTTCTTCAATGGCGCGCATGGTGTCGCGCAATTCGCCCTGGTCTTCCAGCACGATCAGCGCGTCATCGGGCGCATAATCGAGCATCGTCACCGGGTACGGATTCAGATAGGGCAGATAATATTCGAGGAACGGGAAGGCTGCGCCGGAGGCCAGCGCGTCGTGGTCCGGGCGCGGGCTGGTCATATCGTCGGACGGCAGCGAACTGAACCAGTCGCCCAGGTGGCGCGCCACAGCGGGAGTCGCTTCGGGCAGGGCCTCGCGCGCTGGCGTGATCAGCACCTCGCCCACCTTGCCGATGGTGCGCTGTGTGGCGGGGTCAAACAGGCGCAGGCTGTCGATTTCGTCATCGAAGAACTCGATGCGTACCGCGCTTTGCATGGCGGGCGGGAAGATGTCCAGCAGGCCGCCGCGCCGCGCAAACGTGCCGGCCTCGGTGACCATATTGACTGCCTCGTAGCCGGCTTTCATCCAGCCATCGATCAGTCTGTCCAGCGGGTGACGCGCGCCAACTTTCAGCACCTGCGATGCCTTGCGGAACTGGTTGACCGGCATGGTGCGCTGCATCATGGCGCGCGCGCTGGTGATGATCAGCGGCTGCTGCGAACCGGTGTCAGCGGCGCGGTCGCTTTCCTGCAGCAGGGCGGCCAGCGTCTCGATGCGCCCGCGGGTGACATTCTCGCCCCAGCCGCTGCGTTCATAAAACAGCGGCGCAGGCTCGGAAAAGCGCAGGATGCGCCGTTCTGGCAGCCATACCGGAAGCTGTTCGCTGGCATTATAGGCGCGATCGACGCGTGCGGTGACATACACCACCGGCCCCGGCCAGTCCTGCGCCAGCGCCGCCAGCGTGAAGGCACGCGCTGCCCGCAGCACGCCCAGTGTAGGCGTAGGCCGTGCGTCGTCTTTGAGGATGCTCAGGGCGCGGCGATAGGCCTCGCTCTCGCGCAGCAGGGTGGTGAGTCCGGTCAGGATCATAGGGGGTATCGCCTTGCGTGTGACACCTAATTGGGCGTATTCGTTGGGGGGTCGGATGCGGGTGGCGCTGCTGACTGCTTCTTCATCGGGCTGGTCGGCTTGGCCTCACCGACGACGCCGTTGCAGCGCGTCATGGCGGTATCGATGCCGTGCGTCAGCCAGATTTCCAGCGCCTCAACCGCTTTGTCCTGCACCTGCGCGGCCAGGATCGCATCGTCGCCCCGGAATGGCGCCAGCACATAGTCTGCCGGGTCTTGCCTGCCCGGCGGGCGGCCGATGCCGATACGCACGCGCGCGATGTCCTGCGTGCCCATGCGCTGCAGGATGTGCTTCAGCCCGTTCTGGCCGCCGCTGCTGCCATTTCGGCGGATGCGCAGCGTGCCCAGCGGGATATCCAGGTCATCGGCAACGACAACGATGCGCTCTGGCGGGATCTTGTAGAAGCCCGCCAGCGGGCCCACCGAGTCGCCGCTCACATTCATGAAGGTTTGCGGCTTGGCCAGCAGCACACGCTGGCCCATCGCTGCGCCAGACGCCACCTGCGCGCGATGCTCTGTTTTGCTGAAGGTCAAGCCGTGCTTCTGGGCGAATGCCTCGACCGCACGAAAGCCCACATTGTGCCGCGTTTCCGCGTATTTTTGTCCGGGATTGCCCAGCCCAACGATCAGAAACAGCTCAGTCATACCGCCCGCCACCCTGTCTCACCAAAGTCCCGCTAGTGTACATGACGCAGGCGGCCCCGTGAATGACGATTCGCGTCCGGCGGACGGGGTGCCGGGCAGCAAATGGCGTTATCTTCGGGCGCTAATTCGCATAGCGCAGGTCGTCGTCTTCCCAGCTCGCGTCATCCTCGTCATCATCCCAGTCCTCGTCGTCCTCATCGTCCTCGTCATCGCCATAGGCATCTTCCGAGTCCAGGTCGTCGTCATCGAACCCGTCGTCATCGTCCGGGTCGTCTTTCTCTCCGGGCACTTCCAGCAGACCAGCAGGCGAGGGGGATTTCAGCCACGAGATACGCAGGATTTCTTCTTCGTGCATGTTGACGCGCTCCTTGTCAAAAGAAAATCACGCACGGGTGCAGTGCGTGATTTTTATAGTACTACGGATACTACTGGTTTCTACAATCGGAGTTGCGTCCGGCGGGCTTTTGCTGATGCTCAGGCCACTGGCTCGGCCACATCCTGCTGCTTGAACTGGGTCTCGTACAGGTGGGCATACAGGCCGTTCTGCTCCAGCAGCTCGGCATGGGTGCCGCGCTCGACGATCTGGCCGCGGTCCATCACCAGGATCAGGTCGGCTGCCAGGATCGTGCTCAGGCGGTGGGCGATCACGATGCTGGTGCGGCCTGCCATGATGGCCTCCAGCGCCGTCTGGATGGCGCTCTCGTTCTGGCTGTCCAGATGGCTGGTCGCTTCGTCCAGCACCAGGATGCGCGGGTCCTTCAGGATGACGCGGGCCAGCGCCAGGCGCTGCTTCTCGCCACCGCTCAGGCGGTAGCCGCGTTCGCCCACCACCGTGTCGTAGCCGCGCGGCAGCCCCATGATGAAGTCGTGGATGTTGGCGGCCTTGCAGGCGGCCTCCAGCTGCTCGTGGGTGGCATCCAGGCGGGCATACAGCAGGTTGGTGCGGATGGTGTCGTGGAACAGGTAGGTTTCCTGCGTGACCATGCCGATATGCTGCGACAGCGTCTCCAGCGACAGGTCGCGCAGGTCGTGCCCGTCCAGCAGGATGCGCCCGCCAGTCGGCTCATACAGGCGCGGGATGAGATAGGTCAGGGTGGTCTTGCCGGCGCCGCTGGGGCCCACCAGCGCGGCAATCTGGCCCGGCTGGATGTCGAATGAGATGCCTGTCAGGGCGGTCTCGCGTGCCTGATGAGCAGGCGGAGGTGCTGTTGCGCCGTTTGCAGTGCCCTCGGCCGAGCCGGAGAAGACGGCGGTAACGCTCTCGACCTTGCCGTAGCGTTTGACTTCGGTCAGCAGGCCCTCGCCAGACGTCTTGTAGTGGAAGGTGACATCCTCGAATGTCAGCCGTCCGGACACCTGCGCGGGAGTCAGTGGATTGGCCTTCTCCTGAATCTCAATCGGCAGGTCGATAATCTCAAACACGCGCTCAAAGCTGACCATCGACGTGGAAAACTCGACCGGGATATTGATCAGGTATTCCAGCGGTCCGTACAGGCGCGACAGATAGGCCGCAAACGCGACGATCGTGCCGATGCTGAATACGCCGGAAAGCACAAAATGTCCGCCGACCCAGTACACCAGCGCGGTGCCGATCACGCCCACCAGGCCGACGATGGCCCAGAACTGGCTGCCCAGCGTGGCGCGGCGAATGCCGATGTCGCGCACACGGGCAGCGCGCTGGGCGAACCGGTCGCCTTCCATGTCCACGCGGCCAAACAGCTTGACCAGCAGCGCGCCGCTGATATTGAGCGTCTCGCCCATCATCGCGTTCATCTCGGCATTGATGTCCATCTGTTCACGCGCGATGGTGCGCAGGATCCTGCCGACGCGCCGCGCCACCAGGAAGAACAGCGGCATCACCAGCACGCCGATGACCGTCAGCCGCCAGTCCAGCGAGATCATCACGGCCAGCGTGAAGATCACGTTCAGCGTGTTGGTGATCGCGCCGATGAGCGTGTCGGTGATGGCCGTGCGCGCATTGACAACGTCATTGTTCAGGCGGCTGGTCAGCTCGCCGGAGCGCGTATTGGTGAAGAAGCGCAGCGACATGTGCTGAAGATGCGCGAAAAGCTGGCTGCGCAGCGTGTAAATCACGCCTTCACCGATGCTGGAATCCAGCCGGCGGATGGCAATCCCGACGATGCTGGTGCTGATGGGAATGGCCACTAACAGCAGGGCCAGCACATTGAGCTGGGCGGCGTCGCCGTTGGGCAGCGTCACGTCGATGAGCTGGCGCAGAATCAGCGGCGTTGCCAGCCCGACCAGCGTCTGGAACAGGATGAGCGCCAGCACGATGATGATGATGCGGCGGTAAGGACGGGCGTAGCCCAGCACGCGGAGGATCAGGCTCCACGAGAGGTTCGGTTTTTCGTCTGCCGCTGAATTAGGATGGGTGTAGCGCCACATGGCAGGTCACTTTCTGAATGGATTGACAAAGCGGGAGGCCGCAGACGTTCACTTTGTGAATGATACGTGCACGGCGGTCTGAACGATACTGCACGTGTGGTCAGGCGGCGAATACGGTAAAAGGCACCTGCACGCCCGCCGCGCCGTCGATATCGATCTGCGCCGTCCAGGTGCCAGCCAGCGCGGTGACGTCTGCCGCAGGCATGTAAAACCAGATGCAGCCCTGGGCGATGTTGAATGATGGGGACCAGGTGTAAAAGACCTGCTCCACGCCGTTGAGCAGGAAGCGCGCCGTGAGCAGATTGGCCGGGCTGAGGTTCTGCGCCCGCGCCACCACGTACACGCCCTCGGTGGTTGCGGGAAACTCGCTGATGGGCGACAGGGCGCAGTCGTCGGCGCCCACGGCCTGCGCTGTCACCACGTCAGACAGGCCGACTGTTGAGGGTTCCAGCGTGGCCCCTTCCACAAACGGCGTGGGCGTGGGTGGCACCAGATCGCTGGCATTGCCCTGCGCGGCGCCCTGGCCGATGATGGTCGGCTCGACCACTGGGATAACGGGCTGCTGGATATTTGTCTGTCCGGAGCTGGCCAGCCCGGTTTGCCCGGCGACAGACGCGTCATTATCCAGCGCGGCCGGGGTGACGAAGCGGCTGTCCACAAACGGTGTGCCCAGCGCCTGCAGGGTCGCGGCGATGCGGGTGGTCTGCCCATGCGAACGCGCCAGCGCCGTCAGCGCGCCTTCCAGCGTCACATTCAGGCGGTCATTGATGGGCGTGGCCGTCAGCCGGGCGATGGCGACTTCGGTGCCGCGCAGGTCGCGCTCTGCCGACAGCGTCTGCTGGCCTGCCTCAGGGGCAAACATATTGCAGGCCGCCAGCACAGCCAGCAGCAGAATGATTCCAGAGGTACGAATGAGTGCACGATGCATACGCGAATTCCGATAAGGCCGACGAAGCACAGATGATGTGCCTTCAGTGTAGCAAACGATGGCAGCACTTTCGAGGGAATCAAAAACGCCACCGGGGAACAGGGTCGCTGGTGGCGTTTCAGTGGAGGTGCGCGGTACTGCCCCGCGGTCCGATAAGAGCCAATAACGTGCTTCTACAGGCTTAGTTGATCGTTAGTTTTCGGTGTGTGCAGCCCCGATCAACCCGGTACACACCCACCTAGCCGATAATCTTAGTCTGCGCGTATCGGCGTGGCACAGAAGCACCCTATCATTGGTGACGCCCGTTACACCCCCGGATAGGGCCGATGGTGACGGACGGTTGGGCTACTGTGGCCCAACACCTTTACTTTAGCCGACTAGGCGGCGTAAGCGTAGGCAGTGTTGGTGTTGTTGGCACCTAAAGTTTTGCCCATTTTAACGCAGTTAGGCGCTGCGGCCTGCCACACGAGACCAAACTCCCACGTCGAGTCTATGTCACCCCCGTGTTGACAATAGACAGTATAGCAGAGTCTGAGGGTTCGGAAAGGGTCATCTATTGGGGGTATGGGTGGGGTAAGAATAGAGGAAATATGGCCTAACCGCGGGCGCATCGCGATGCGCCCCTACGCCTGCGACCTCATTGGATGGAAATGCACTTGTATGGAATCGGCTTAAAGGCAGGTCATGAATGGCCGTCAGGCCGGCCGTTGTAGGAGCGCCTCGCGAGGCGCCCAGCGAGAACATTGTTATGAACGCATGGGCGGAAAGACACCATCCGCCCATGTAACAGCATGTGTCCTGAACCCTATTTCCCCAGGCGACGCTTCACTTCGGCGGTGATGGCCGGCACGATGGCATACAGGTCCCCGACCAGGCCGAAACGCGCCATCTTGAAAATCGGCGCTTCCGGGTCCTTGTTGATGGCAACGATCACCTTGCTGGTGCGCATGCCCGCCTGATGCTGGATGGCGCCGCTGATGCCCGCCGCGATATACAGGTCAGGCGCGACCACCTTGCCGGTCTGGCCGACCTGGTGGGCATACGGAATATAGCCCGCATCGACGGCGGCGCGGCTGGCGCCCACGGCCCCGCCCAGCGCTTCGGCCAGCGGCTGGATGGTATGCGCGAAGCCGTCCTGCGCCTTCCACACGGCGGCGTCGGCTGTGCCTGCCGGGGCGTCCTTCGGATTGTTGGCCATAGCGCGGCCACCGCTGACGATGATGGCGGCGTCGCTCAGGCTGACCTTGCCGACTTCTTCTTCAAACGACTCGATCTTTGTGGGAATCTGGTCTTCGCTCAGGGCAGGCGCGACCGTCGTCACTGCGGCCTGCGCGCTGGCATCCGGCGTGGCGGCCTTGAAAGCGCGCGAACGCAGCGTGACGAACTGTGTGCCGCCGCCGGTCACGGCCACATCGCTGATGACCTTGCCCGCATACACGGCGCGCTCTGCGGACAGTTTGCCGTCCGCGCCCACGGTCAGCGCAGCCACTTCGCTCAGCATCGGGCTGTTGGTATCAGCGGCGCTGGCGGCCAGCAGCTCGCGTGCCCGGCTGCTGGAGACGGCCACGACAGCTACGGGCTTGTGCTCATTCACGAGCGCAGTCAGCAGCGCGGCGAACGGCTCCAGGCGAAACTGTGCCAGCGTGGCATCCTCGCATACCAGTGCCGCGTTCGCGCCATACTGGGCGGCCTGCGACGCCACGGCCGAGGCATTCTCGCCAAACACCAGCGCGGTCACGCTGGCGCCGCCCGCCCCGGCGATCATCTTTGCGGCGGCGACGGCTTCCCAGCTTGCAGGCGACGCGACGCCTTTAAAGGTCTCGATAAATGCAAATACGGTCGTCATTACAGCACCTTCTCTTCAATCAGCAGATCGACCAGCTTCGCGGCCATTTCTTCGGGCGTGCCGGACAGCATCTCCAGCTTGACATCGCGCGGCGGCAGATTGCGGTAGCCGGTCACGCTGACGCCTGCGGAGGGAACCTCGGCGGCCAGGTCTGCCAGTGACCACACGGGAATCGTCGCTTTCGAGGCCTTGCGAATGCCGATGAAGGATGGATAGCGCGGCTCGTTGATCTCTTTGGTCACCGTGAGCACGGCCGGCAGCGCGGCGCTGACGACCTGTTTGCCCTGTTCGATCTGGCGCTCGACGCGAATCGTGCCTGCCGCCTCGTCCACCGACAGAATTTTCGAGACATTCGACAGCAGCGTCCAGCCCAGCTTGCGCGCCATCTGGAAGATATGCTGATCGGTGCCGGTGTCCACGGCCTCTTTGCCGCAGATGACCAGCTTCACATCGCCCAGCTTCTTCACGGCTGCGGCGGCGGCAGAGGCGGCGGCCAGCGCATCGCCGGTGTTCAGCGCGGCGTCTTCCACGCGGATGGCCGCGTTCAGGCCCATCGCCAGGCTGTGCTTGAGCGCCTCGTTGTGCAGCTCGTCTCCCAGCGCGATTACGGTCGCCTGGCCGCTGGTCGCTTCGGCCTGCAGGATGGCTTCCTCCAGTGCATATTCATCCCACGGATTGACGACGGTGGCGGCGTCTCCCCACGTGGGCTGTCCGTTTGCCCCTACTTCGACTTTGGCAGCGGTGTCTGGTGTGCTGCGCGTAAATGCAACGACGTGCAAGGCATCCTCCTGAAAAAGGTTATCTTCCAAACTGCCGAAAGTGTATCCCAGGGGAGGTGCTGCTGCAATAATCAAATCTGGATTTGATTAATCTGGCGTCAGAACAGGCTTTGCTGCACGGGGACGGCGCGGCCGCCCAGCAGAATATAGGGCGCGGCTTTTTCGGGCGCGGCGATGCCCAGCCTGCGCAGGTCGTTCAGGTCAGTCAGCCTGCCGCGGCCGCGCGCCTGAACGATCAGGTCGGCGTATCTGGGGCCGATGCCGGGCACGCGCAGCAGGTCATGGCGCTCGGCAGTCGCCAGGTCGATGGGCGCCTGTTTCAGATGGATATCCGCCCAGGCAGTCTTGGGGTCGACATCCTGGCGCAGATTGCCCGCGTCGACAAACGGCAGGTCCTCGACATCCCAGCCGTAATCGCGCAGCAGAAAGCTGGACTGGTACAGACGGCGTTCGCGCAGCGGCTCGGTGGGGCGGGTGTTTTCCAGCGGCGTCTGCAAGACAGGTTCAAAGGCCGAATAGTACGCCCGCGCCAGCCCCAGCCGCGCATACAACTGGCTGGTCAGCGTGAGCAGCTCGGCGTCGGTATCGCCGACTGCGCCGACCACAAACTGCGTGACCGGCCGCGCCAGCCGTTCGTGTGGATGCTCGCGGCGGATTTTGGCGGCCACATGCAGCAGCCCCAGCAGCTCGCGGTCGAATTCCTTTTTGGGCGCCAGGGCAGCGAGACGCTCGACGGTCGGACCTTCGAGATTGATGCTGACGCGGTCTGCCAGCTGCATCGAGCGATAAAGCTGGGCTTCTTCCGCGCCGGGCATGACCTTCAGGTGAATGTAGCCGCGATAGCGATATTTCCGGCGCAGGATTTCGGCCGTGTCGATGATCTTGTCCTGCGTGGTCACGCTGCCTTTGATGATGCCGGACGACAAAAAAATGCCGGTGATCTTGCCGGCGCGGGCCAGCGCGTCGGTCGCGTGGGCCATGTCATCCGGCGAGATGGTGATGCGCTCGGTGCGGGTGCGGCCAGCGCGAAACGGGCAGTAAAAGCAGTTGCGCTCGCAGGCGGTTGTCAGCATCGATTTGAGGATAGGCTTTGCCCCGGTCGGCGTGGACACCTGCGAGATGCAGTCTTCCAGCCCGCGTGACTGAAATTCCTGCGGCGCGCGTTTGTGGCGCGCATGACGCTCCTCGTGCGGGGAATCACCGGCAGGCTCGAAAAAGGTGACGTCGCCCATGCGCGTCAGTTTTGTCATCGTGTCGGGGGCAATGCTGAAGTTCGTCATGCACTCATTATATAGAATTTATGTTCTAAAATCAAGAAACCGTCCGTTGCGCGGGCTGGCGAAAGGATTATCATGATGCCCGTTCTCGTATACGAGCGGAAAATCATGACGCCCCTCCAGCCCGCGCAGATCGTTTATGCCCTATTGATCCTGCTGTTATTCGTGTTTATCGCCATCGGCAAAGTGCCGCGCACGCGCATGAACCGCACCACCATCGCGGTGGCCGGGGCAGGTCTGCTGATTGGTGTCGGCGCGATTGGGCAGGAGGAAGCCTTCCACGCCATCGACCTGGGCACGATCGTGCTGCTGTTCGCGCTGATGGTGCTGAATGTGAATCTTCGGCTGGCCGGGTTCTTCGCGTGGGTGGGCGGACGCGTGCTGAAATTTGCGCGATCTGCGCGCATGCTGCTGGCGCTTGTCATCGTGGCCAGTGGCATGCTGTCGGCGCTGTTTCTGAATGACCCGGTGTGCGTGCTGTTCACCCCGCTGGTGCTGGACATCGCCTTGCGCGCAAAGCGTGACCCGATTCCGTACCTGATGGGGCTGGCGACCGGCGCAAATATCGGCTCGACGGCCACCATCACTGGCAACCCGCAGAACCTGCTCATCGGGCAGGCCAGCGAGATTCCGTATGTCACGTTTCTGGCACGTCTGGGGCCGGTCGCGCTGCTGGGGCTGGCCGCCGCGTGGCTGATACTCATGCTGGTGTATCGCCAGGAATTCTCGCGCCCGTGGGTGATGCCAGTGGTGCCGCCCCCGCAGGTGCATCGGCCGCTGCTGCGCTCCACGCTGATCGTGACGGGCATCCTGTTGGTGGCGTTCCTGGTGGGGCTGCCCCCGGCGGGCACGTCGCTGGCGGTCGTGTCGCTGCTGCTGGTCTCGCGGCTGAAGCCGAATCGCCTGTTGCACATCGACTGGAGCCTGCTGGCTTTTTTCGCGGGCCTGTTTGTGATTACCGGCGCGCTGACCACGACTGGCCTGAGCGAACGGTTGTTTGCGGCCATCGCGCCAGTGGTGTCGGGCGGCGTCGCGCCGCTCAGCCTGGCTTCTGCCGGCCTGAGCAACCTGGTTTCGAATGTGCCCGCGGTGCTCTTGTTCCGCCCGGTGGTGCCGTCGCTGCCCAATCCTGAGCTGGCGTGGCTGACGCTGGCGATGAGCAGCACGCTGGCCGGCAATCTGACCCTGCTTGGCTCGGTCGCCAATCTGATTGTGGCTGAAATCGCGGGGGAGCGCGGCGTGCGCCTGACGTTTGCGGAGTATCTGAAGGCAGGCGTGCCGATCACGATTGTCACGCTGGTGATCGGCATCCTGTGGCTGTCGGTGACATGAAGAAAGTTAAAAGGGAAAAGTTAAAAAGGGACACGACTTCCTGAAGATGGCGCTGACATTCGCGATTTGAGCGGGCCTTCCTTTGCGCGCATACGATTGTTGCGCGGGCTGGCGAAATGTCTATGATGGTGCCAGTTCCCATCCATAAGCGGCAAATCATTGTCACTTTCCATCCCGAGACACAGGACCGGTTATGAACAACATTGCGAATACCTATCGCATCATTGAGCATATGCACCGTGTGGGCGAAACGGATTACTACCGTGCTATCAACATGCACACCCGGACCCCTGTCACCCTGAGAACGATCAATATTGCTGAAGTCGGGGCTGTTGGGGTAGGTATTGAACATCTCGCGGCCGACAAACTGCAACGCAAGATGGAAAACGAAAAGAAACTTATTCACCAGCTGAAGCAACTGAATATCCTCGAATTACTCGATGTTGGATTTGAGCATCCCCTCTATTACCACGTTTACCCCGCCTTTGATTTCGAAAACCTTGCCATGCGCATTGAGAAAGTCGGTCACTTACCCCTACAATTTGCGCTGTCAGTGATCCTCTCGATGGCCCGTACGCTGACAGCCCTCCATCAGCATGAGATCATTCACTGTGATGTCTCAGCCGAAAATATCCTGCTGATTGAGGATCAACCCCGGCTTATCGAGTTCACGATTGCCAATTATGAACAGAATCCAGAGGCTGTACCCGGTAATCCGCCCTACATGAGTCCTGAATGCTTTCAGGGCGCGGCACCAACCATCGAACGGGATATCTGGGCCCTGGGTGTCACCCTGTACTATGCACTCAGTGGGCACTTCCCTTGGGAACCCGACACAACTTATGCTGATCGCGCGCGCAATATGCAGGCGCTCATCGTCCGGATCATCCACGACGACTATCAGCCTATCCATCAGCCCCAGGTGCCTCCGCGTCTTATCACGCTGGTGGATAACATGCTCAGCAAAGATCCTGTCCGGCGGATATCTCCAATGGCACGTGTCGCCGATGAACTGCAAGCCATCATCAGCGAACTGGCTTAATTCAGCGCATTGTCTCGCCCGTGAAATAAAAGAAGGCCATTCCGCTGGAGATGACCTTCTCTTGCAAATGTATCACTGCCTTACTTTGCGCGCATGCGGTTGTTGCGCGGGTTGTGCTCCAGTTCGGCCAGGCCCAGCGCCTCCATCAGCGGCGGGATGTACATGCCGAAACGCCCGCGAAAGCCCTTCTTCAGGCCATACCAGCCGCCCAGCGGATTGTCTGGCGAGCGGCCCCAGGCCTCGACCGTTCCCGGTTTGGCGTCTTTCTGTTCGTCGGCTGCGCCCAGCTCCATCCAGTCGCCGTGCGCTTTCAGCATGGCGTGCAGATCCTCGATGCAGCGCGCATCATAGTGCAGCACGGTGCTGCCCACGGTGCACACCAGAATCGGCGGTTGGCGGCTGTCGTCACGATAAATGGTGTAGTCGGATGTTCCGGGAGGCGTCTTGAGCTGCCACGGGCTGTCTTTGGTGCCTTGTCCGTCGGCCATCAGGTTCTCCTTTGCGCATGTGCCTGTGTTCCAGTGTAGGACGGGTTGGGCATAGCGCAAGCAGGCGGGCTATTCGTCGCCCACGTCGTGCTCGCTGGAAATCAGCACTTCCGGCTGGAAGTAATCGGGATGGCCGGAATTGGTGAAGCGCGTCAGATCGGTCGACTCTGTCCACGGCGTGCCGTCGGGCAGGATGGTGAGCGCGTCCAGATGCGCGCCGGTCAGGTCCGCCCCTTCCAGATGCGCACCCGTCAGCTTCGCGCCTTCCAGATGGGCATTGGTTAGCTTGGCGTCCTGCAGGAAGGCAGCGACCAGGTGCGCGCGGTACATTTTCGCGCCGGTGCACAATGCCCCGCGCATATCGGCCCCGCGCAGGCGGGTGGCGGTCAGATTGGCCTGGGTGAAATTGGCCCCGGCCAGCACGGCGTCGTTCAGGTTGGCGCCCTGCAGCTTGGCCCACTGAAAGTTCACGCCCTGCAAGTCGGCTTGCCACAGCTTGGCTTTTTCCAGATTGGCCACGCGCAGGTCTTCGCCTTGCAGGGTGCCATCGGTCAGCCAGCCAGAGGCGCGCAGTTCTTCCGCGGCGCGAATGGCGACTTCGTTGATGCCACTGCCCAGTTGATTGCGCAGTTGCTGGCGTTCACGCCGTTTTTCGGCGCGTTCATCATAGCGGCGATAAATGGTGTCGATGATGAGGATAGTGATGGCGATGCCAAATAACTCACTGGCGATATTGGCGTAGAGTTCTTCGATGAAGGCGCGGAGGTCGAACGGCTCATCAGCATGTACGAAGCCGTAGCCAAGCAGCATGATGCCGATGGCCAGCGCGGCGACCAGCAGCCCGGCGCGGTAAATCGTGAGCCACTCGAAGGAAATGAATTTCTGCCAGCGGGATTTCATCGGGCGTGACCTTTTGGGTGAAGCAGACCGTCACGCCCGAGTATAGCGCAGGACCGTTAACGCCGTGAGCTGGCTTCGTAGTTCAGCAGCAGCGCGGTGATGGCGCCCGGCACCCAGCCCGCCAGCGTCAGCGCGAACACGATCAGCACCGTGCCACACCCGCGGTCGATCACCGCCAGCGGCGGGAAAATAATGCACAGAATAGCGCGTCCACAACCCATGATAACCCCCTCGGTCACACACAACTGTTATGCCAGACTATACGCGGGCACGGGCGGCTAAGTTGCAAAAAAACATCCCCGATGCGTGAGTGCACCGGGGATGTTTTTATGAGAGCGCTGGAGAATAAGGCTGCGGCTAGGTGTGCAGCCCTCGGCGTACGCGGCTCTGGATGACCAGATGTGCGTAAATGCCAACTGCGAGGGTGGTGACCACTGTGAAGATGCTGATGAAGACGGACATGCGCGATTCGTTCGCCGCGACCATGAGACACACCCTGACTGCTATGTTTCGATACTGTTACAGTGTAGAGGGCAATGCTTATAGCTGGCTAAGTGGCGACGAAATCTGAGATGAGCCTGCCGATGCGTGCTGCCGCCTCGGGCATGAAGTGCAGGCCGTCAAAAGTGAAGGTGAATCCGCCTTCGGCGCGTGCAGTTTCAAAGTCCGTCCAGCCGCGTTTCTCGCGTGTGCCAATCGTCAGGATGGTGTTGATGTCCAGGTCGGGGCGGGCGGGAACGTGCTGGGGCAAAAACATGTCCAGCATATCCAGCACAGGCACGTTATAGGCGCTCGCGGCCTCTTTGGCCAGCGCGTGATACTGCCGGAACGTGTCGACCACGGTCGGGCTGTATTCCACCGGCGCGCAGCCCACATGCACCACGATGCCGGCCAGATGCAGATGCATCAGCACATCGCGATAGGCCGCCGCGAACATATCGGGCGTGACCACGCCATCAGGGATGCCTTTGGCGTTGCGGTAGTACGAGCGCGTTTTGGGCTGGCTGTAGGAAATGGCGTCGTTGCCACCGATCATCAGAAACACGCTATCGGGCTGCTTGTCCAGCACGTCGGATTCCAGGCGCTGCTGAAGGTTGATGACGGTGTCGCCGCCCACGCCGCCGTTGATGATTTTGATGTCCGGGGTGAGCGCCCGCATCGCCTTTACATAGCTGCCGCCGTACGAGCCAGCGGTCAGGCTGTCGCCAAAACAAATCAGTTTCACGGATTGCTGCCCAATTCTGTCTGAATCATCGCGATAATTTCCGAAAGGCCGGGCAGCGCATCCTGCCACAGCGCGGTTACAGGAAAATGCAGGCCGGATACGACCCTGCTGGCATAACGACCCGTGCTGTCCGGGCTGATGCGCGTGTATAACCCGTCGGCTCCGCGCTGATAGAACAGCGCTTCGCTGAACGCTGGGTCAATGATCCAGTATTCTTCAACGCCGCCGGACTCGTACTCCTGCAGTTTTTCCACCCGGTCGCGCCGATCGCTCTCAGGCGACACAATCTCGACAATCAGATCGGCTGGGCCGTCGACATAGGCGCCGGTGATGCGTGCGCTGTGCTGCCCCAGAACGAGCATCACATCCGGTTCCCGCCCGCGATCGCCCAGGCGCATGACGACGGTATCGGTGAAGATCGTGCAGGGGATGTCTTTGAGCGCGCAGAAATATTCCAGATAGTTGCTGATGAAGCGCGTCAGACGATTATGACGACCTGTCACAGGAGACATACGCTCGACGACTCCATTCAGCCATTCAGCAGACACGCCGTCATACTGAATCAGAAAATCCTCAAAGCTGACTTTTTGCACCGATGGGGCAGGAAACTTTTCAATCTGCATGACGATTTTCCTTGCTCATCCAGCGAATCATGCATGGGGGAAGTGCCAGCAGGGGTGAGCCGATGACCCACCCCTGTGTGAAATGGCTGATTCAGCCTAGCGCACGGCCTCAGGCTCGGCCTGCCAGTATTCGGCATCGTAGGCCGGCAGCTCGCAGCGCAGCGGCTTGTCGTCGCGGTTGCCCAGCACGTAGTCGGCCTGCATGAGCTGATGAATCTCGCTGGTGCCTTCGTAAATCACGCCGCCCTTGCTGTTGCGCAGGTAGCGCTCCACCGGGTATTCATCGCTGAAGCCGTATGAGCCGTGAATCTGCACGGCTTCCAGCGCGGCCTGCACGCTGAAGTCGGTGGCGACCCACTTGGCCAGGCCGGTTTCACGCGTGTTGCGGACGCCTTCGTTCTTCATCCAGCCGGCCTTCAGGTACAGCAGGCGCGAGCTTTCATACCAGTTGGTCATGTAGGCCAGCTTCTGCTTGATGAGCTGATGCTCGGCGATCGGCTTGCCGCCGGTCTTGCGCTCCTTGGCATACTTCGTGCTTTCTTCCAGGCACGCGCGAATCAGGCCGACCGCGCCTGCGGCCACGGTGTAGCGGCCGTTGTCCAGCGCGCCCATCGCCACCTTGAAGCCTTCGCCTTCTTCGCCGAGGCGATTCTCGACCGGGACTTCGACGTTCTCCATGTTGATCCAGCCGGTGCTGCCTGCGCGCACACCCAGCTTGCCGTGGATGTCGCCGGTGGTGACGCCGGGCATGTCGCTGGTCACGATGAAGGCGGTCATGCCCTTGTGGCCGGCCGACGGGTCAGTCTTGGCGATGACGAGGAAGTGATGCGCCTTTGAGGCCAGGCTGATCCACATTTTCTCGCCGTTCAGGATGTACTTGTCGCCCACGCGGCGCGCCGTCGAGGTCATGTTGACCACGTCGCTGCCCGCGCCCGGTTCGGTTAGGCCAAAGGCGGCATACTTTTCGCCACGCGCCTGCGGCACGAGGAACTTTTGCTTCTGTTCTTCGGTGCCCCACTGGAGCAGCGAGAGTGAGTTCAGGCCGAAGTGCACCGACATAATCACGCGGGACGTGGTATCGCCGCGTTCCAGCTCCTCGCACACCAGCCCCAGCGTGATATAGTCGAAGCCCTGGCCGCCGTAACGCACGGGAATCGAGATGCCCAGGATGCCCAGCTCAGCCATGCGCGGCAGCGTGGCCGGATTCAGCTCCTGCTTGCGGTCCCATTCCCCGACGACCGGGATGACTTCCTTGGCAACATAATCGCGGACCATCTTCTGAGCAGCGAGCTGCTCCTGATTCAGAGAAAAATCCATAGCGTGACCTTTTTCGGCTGTGAACAACAGGGCGCGAGGACGCATCCGGATAATCTGCACTGGCGCAGCGAGTTGTTCCGAGGACAATTATTTCCCAACATTATACAGAATGTGCCTTACTTAAGGAATAACCATCGTGACCCCCGACTCTCGCGTTCCTGAAACGCTCATTACCTGGTATCTGCACATGACCGACCCGGCGCAGTTTATGCCTGCCGGGCCTGCCGATGCGGACGACGATGTCGTGATGCTGGCGCTGCGCCAGCCCGATGTGCGCTACTACAAGTTCCTCTATACGGCAGTAGGCGAGGCCTGGCGCTGGCGCGACCGCATCCTCATGCCTGAAGACGAACTGGCCGGGCTGATTGCGCGCCCCAACGTGAGCATCCATGTCATGTATGTGCGAGGTGCCCCGGCCGGCTATTTCGAGCTGGTCAGCGCGCCTGACAAGTCCACCGAGCTGGCGTATTTTGGGCTGCGGCCGGGCTTCGTGGGGCGTGGCTATGGCAGGGCGCTGCTGAGCGCGGCTATCGCGCGGGCGTGGGATGAGGGCGCGGGGCGCATCTGGGTGCATACCTGCAACCTGGACGCCCCCGGCGCGCTGCCCAATTATCAGAAGCGCGGGTTTGTCATTTACGATACGATTGAGGAGCAAATGCCAGAGCGTTACCTGTGACCGCAGCAAGGAGGGCGAATTCATGCAGCTTCTGGAGCGTGCGCGGCAGGCGGGCCACCCGCTGATTGATGGTAAACATGCCACTTTTGTCTGGTCTGGCGAGGCCGCCCCGCTACTCGCCGGGGATTTCAATGGCTGGAACATGGACGAGGCGGTGCGCATGCATGCCGCCGGGCCGAACCTGTGGACTGCGACGCTTACATTTCCAATGGATGCCTATGTCGAGTACGCCTATTTTGCGTCTTCAAAGCCGGAGGACCGCCTAAAGGACCCGCTGAACAAACGGCGCGTGTGGAACGGCGTCAACGGCTACAACTCGGCGTTGTACATGCCGGATGCGTCGCCTGACCCGCTGACGAAACGCCGCTTTGGTACAGCGCAGGGCACAGTCACCAAAATACAGGTGAATACGGCGCGCGCGGGGGCGGGTAACAAGCGCGCTGTGCATGTGTATGCGCCGCCGGGCACCACCGACCCGTATCCGATCATCGTGTGCTGGGATGGGCCGGACTACCTCAAACGCGGGCATCTGGTCACGGTGGTGGACAACCTGATTGCCGACAAGCGCATCTGGCCGGTTGGCCTGGTGATGATCGAGAATGGCAAAAGCCTGCGCATGCTGGAATATATGGCGAATGAGTACACGCTGCTGTGGCTTCAGTACGCCGTGCTGCCGGCGGCATTACCCCTGCTGAACCCGGTCGATACGAAGCGGCATCCCGGTGCATGGGGCGTGATGGGCGCCTCAATGGGCGGGCTGATGGCGCTGTATACCGGGCTGCGCATGCACGAGCAGTTTGGTCATGTGCTCTCGCAAAGCGGTGCGTTTGAATTTGGCATGGAGGTGCCGCGCCCGCATCCGGTCTTCGACCTGGTTTCGCGGGGCGACAAGCTGCCGCTGAAGATTTATCAGGATGTCGGGACGATGGAATGGCTGCTGGACTGCAACCGGCGCATGCACGACGCGCTGCAAAAGAAGCAGTATGACGTGGCGTATCACGAGTTTAACGCCGGGCACAATTACACTGCCTGGTCGAACACTCTGGCGCGGGCGCTGACGGCGCTCTACGGCCGCTAGGTCATACCAGGAAATAAAAAGAGGGTGCGCCTGTGCAGGCGCACCCTCTTTTTTGATGTGAATAGATGTAGCCGTCGGCCTAGTACACAGGCATCGTATGGTCGACGTTGCGCGCCCAGCCCAGAATGCCGCCTTCCAGGTTGACCAGCTTGTTCGGGTCGAAGCCCAGGTCGCGCAGCGCGGTGATGACATCGGTGCTGCGTGCGCCCGACCGGCAGTAGATGATGACCTCGCGGTCACGCGGGATCGAGTTCAGCACGCTGTCCACCAGCGCCTGCTGGCCCAGCTTCACCTGCTCGGCGGCGGTCATGATGCGCGGCTTGGGAATCTCCAGATTGTGGTCGATCTGCGCGATTTCCCATTCTTCGGGGTTGCGCACGTCCACCAGGAACAGGTCTTCGCCCGCATCGATGCGCGCCTTCAGCTCGACCGAGGTAATCTGCGGAATCGGGACGTTCTTGTTCACCACGACGCCGTTTTCGGTCACGCTGATGGGCGTCGGCACATGGTCGTGCGCCGGCACGCCGCAGAACTGCTCGTAATCGATCAGCTCGACTTCTTCACGCGGGATTGAGCACACCGGGCACTTCGGGTTCTTGCGCACCTTGATGGTGGTGAAGCTCATCTCCAGCGCATCGAACAGCAGCATACGCCCAATCATCGGGTCGCCCACGCCGGTAATCAGCTTGACGGCCTCGGTGGCCTGCATCGTGCCGATGATGCCTGGCAGCACGCCCAGCACGCCGCCCTCGGCGCAGCTCGGCACCAGGCCGGGCGGGGGAGGCTCGGGGAACATGCAGCGGTAGCACGGGCCTTCCTGCGCGTAAAACACGCTGAGCTGGCCTTCAAAGCGCAGCACGCTGCCATACACGTTCGGCTTGCCCAGCTTCACGCACACATCGTTGACCAGATAGCGCGTCGGGAAATTATCCGTGCCGTCGATAATCACGTCATAGGGCGCGGCGATTTCCAGCGCATTGTCGCTGGTGAACGGCACTTCATACTTGTCGATTGTCACATTCGGATTGATATCCAGAATGCGTTTGGCGGCGCTTTCGATCTTGCTTTTGCCCACGCTGCTGATGCCGTGGATGACCTGGCGTTGCAGGTTGGTTTCTTCCACGATGTCGTAATCGACCAGGCCGATGCGGCCAACACCAGCGGCGGCCAGATAGAGCGCCAGCGGGCTGCCCAGCCCGCCCGTGCCGATCAGCAGCACGCTGGCAGCTTTCAGGCGGCGCTGGCCGTCGAGGCCGAATTCGGGCATGATCAGGTGGCGGCCATAGCGGTTGATTTCCGCGTTGGTCAGGTCACCCAGTTTTGTGACGACAGGATTGGTCATGAGGCTCCCTCAAATACATAGGTTGGGCTGGCGCTGCGGAGCTGCTTCAGCAGCGTTTGCGCATCTGCCACCCCGTGGTTTACAGCAACTGTCCGGCCCTGATGATCGATGACAAAGGTGGTGGGCGCTGAAAACACGCCCCACTTGCCAGCAACCTCTGGTTGTTCAGACGCATCAATCGTGACGACTCGTACATTGTCGTGCACGGTCTGCTTTACCAGCTCCAGCGCCGGCCGCTGGGTGGTGCGGCAGGCGACGCAGGTGGGCGTGGTGAAATACATAATCGTCGCCGGGGCGGCAGGCAGCGCGGCGGCTTCCGCCGTCTGATCGATCAGCCCGGTTGTGCGTCGTTTCTGCGCCGCGATGGCCAGTCGGTAAGCGATAAATCCGACAGCCAGCAGCAGCACAGCCAGAATCAGGCGTTCAAGCATGGTCAAATGATCCTTTACCGGGCCAGCGGCGCGCGGTCGAAGCCGGGGATGCCGAGTTTGTTCGCCTGATAATACATCCAGCAGCCAGCGCAGAAATTCAGCCAGAAATTCAGATTGGCCAGCACGATCACCACCCACACCAGCACCCATCCCACGGCCGGTGCGCCCAGCAGCAGGAACGCGGTCGCGGCAAAATTGAAGATCGCGCCGACCAGCATGGCGAAGCGATGCGGCTCCGGATTGTCAGGAATCACATTTGGCTTGACGATGCCGCGCGGCTTGAGCACGTTTTGATAGAGCAGGCGATACGGTCCGTACGGCGAGTCAAGCGCGCCCAGCAGCTGCGCGATGCCGACCAGCAGCACGATCAGCGGGCTGGCCAGGACAAAGGCGATGACGAGCGCGATGATGGTGGTGGCCTGGCCGACCTTTAAGCCCGATTGATCGACACGCCTGGACGCTTCAGATGCGGTCATGATGTGGCTGCTTTCCGGGATGCACTCCCGCGGCATGCTGACTGGTTGACTTACTGGCCGCCGGCAATCGACGGGATGATACGCAGCGTGTCTGTCTCAGCGATGTCGCTGTCCAGACCGTTCAGAAAGCGGATGTCCTCGTCGCCGATGAATACATTGACGAAACTGCGCAGCTGGTCGTCTTTGAACAGGTGCGGGCGCAGATCGGGGAACTGCGTCGTCAGGTCGTTGAGCGCTTCACCGATGGTTGCGCCGCTGACATTGACCTGGGCCTGGCCGCTGGCGTAGACACGAAGCGGCGTGGGAATCTTGATGCTGGGCATAGTGTACCTGTTGCTCCTTGAATGGGCCGCCCTGACGGGCGGCATGACTTAAAGAATCAAGAGGTGCGTACGGGAGTCGAACCCGTTTGCACGGTTTTGCAGACCGTTGCCTGGCCGTCTGGCTCACGCACCATGTGCTACCTGTTCAGACAGGTTGTTCAGCCTTCATCTTTCTGCTGAGCGGGCTGCTTCCTCGCTCATGGTCTCCCATGTGCGCGTCAGATAGCCCCCGATCAGGGCATTCATCGTCTCCACTTCCACCAGGAACGAGTCGTGTCCGAAATCGGCATTAAGCAGGTGAAACTCGACCGGCTTCTTCACGCGTTCCAGCGCGGTCAGCAGGTCCAGACCCTGTTCGGCGGTATACAGCCAGTCGCTGGAGAAACTGACCACCAGAAAGCGCGCCTGCGTCCGCGCCAGCGCGGCATCGATCGACCCATAGCCGTCGGCGATGTCGAAATAATCGAGCGCCTTGGTGATGTACAGATAGCTGTTGGCATCAAAGCGCTGCGTGAATTTTTCACCCTGATAGCGCAGATAGCTCTCGATGCGAAACTCCGGCACATCCAGCCGGTAGGGCAGCGCGTCATGGCCTTGCAGCTCGCGCGCGAATTTCTGGTTGAGCGAGTGCTCGCTCATGTACGTGATGTGGCCGATCATGCGCGCCACCGCCAGCCCGGCATCCGGATACGGCCCGTCGTAGTAATCGCCGCCATTCCAGCGCGGGTCAGCGATGATGGCCTGCCGCCCGATCTCGTTGAAGGCGATATTCTGCGTGGACGAGACCGGCGTGCTGGCGATAAACAGCACCGAATGGACGCGCTCCGGAAAATCAACCGCCCATTGCAGCGCCTGCATCGCGCCCATGCTGCCACCGGCCACGCTGAACAGCCGCTGAATGCCCAGGTGATCGAGCAGGCGCGCCTGGGCCGCCACCATGTCGTGAATGGTCACGACCGGGAAGCGCAGGCCATACGGGCGGCCATCAGGCGCGGGCGAGGCGGGGCCGGTGCTGCCCTGGCAGCCGCCCAGCACGTTGCTGCAAATAACGAAATAGCGGTCGGTGTCGAACATTTTGCCCGGCCCGACAGCCTCGTCCCACCAACCGGGTCGTTCCGCCGGATCGTCCGTGTAATAGCCAGCCACGTGCGCGTCGCCCGACAACGCGTGGCAGATCAGGATCGCGTTCGAGGCATCGTCATTCAGCGTACCATACGTCTCATATGCGATGTCGAACGCCTCAAGCACGCGGCCTGAACGCAGCGTCAGCGGCTGGTCAAAATGGGCCACCTGGCGCTGCACGATGCCTACAGTGCCTTGCCCCGGACGCGCGTAGGCGCCATCGACCGGCTCTGGGCCGTGGTTCGCGCTGACGTATGCTTTGGTGCCGTTTTGACCCGCGTTCATGAACTGCCTTTGTGCCTGTGTTGTGCGTGGGGCGCACATGCCGATGCTTATCATCGTAGGGGCAAGGCATGCCTTGCCCCTACTGGCGATTGAAACGTCTCGTTACACCGCGTGCTGCGTGACGCCCTGCGAAATCGCCAGCGCCTGATCCAGATCGGCCAGGATATCGTTGATGTCTTCGATGCCGACTGCCAGGCGGATATAGTCTTCGCTGACGCCGGTGGATGCCTGTTCTTCGGCGCTGAGTTGGCTGTGCGTGGTCGTGGCCGGGTGAATCGCCAGCGAACGCGCATCGCCCACATTGGCCAGGTGCGAGAACACCTTCAGGTTGTCGATGAAGTTGCGGCCGGCCGTCTTGCCGCCCTTGATGCCAAAGCCGATGACCGCGCCCGCGCCCTTGGGCAGATACTTCTGCGCGCGTTCGTAGCTTTCGTGGCTGGGCAGGCCGGGATAATTGACCCATGACACAGACGGGTGCTGCTCCAGATACTGGGCCACCGCCAGCGCGTTGTCCACGTGGCGCTGCACGCGCAGGGCCAGTGTCTCCAGGCCGATGATATTCAGGAACGAATTAAAGGGTGCCTGGCTGCCGCCGAAGTCGCGCAGGCCGACCACACGGGCGCGCCCGATGAACGCTGCCGCGCCCAGCACATCCGCCAGCACCGCGCCGTGATAGGCGGGTTCCGGCTTGACGATGCCGTCGTGACGGCCGCTGGCCTTCCAGTCGAAGTTGCCGCCGTCGATCAGCACGCCGCCGATGCTCAGGCCGTGGCCGCCGATCCACTTGGTGGTACTGTGCAGGCTGATGTTCACGCCCCACTTGAACGGCTGGAACAGGTACGGCGTGCCGAAGGTGTTATCGACGATGACGGGGATGCCGTGCGCCTTGGCGACGGCGGTGATGCCCTCAAAATCGGGGACTTCCAGCTTCGGGTTGCCGATGGTTTCAAGGTAAATGGCCTTCGTCTTGCTGTTGATCAGCTTCTCGAAGTCGGCCGGGTTGGTGCCCTGCACGAAATGGGTGGTGATGCCCAGGCGCTTCAGGCTGTAGGCAAACAGGGTGTAGGTGCCGCCGTACAGCGCGGCCGAGCTGATGATTTCGTCACCGCTGTTGGCCAGCGTGAGGATGGCCAGCGTCTCGGCAAACTGGCCGGATGCGGTGGCCAGCGCGCCGATGCCGCCTTCCAGCGCGGCGATGCGTTCTTCAAACACCGCCGTGGTCGGGTTCATGATACGGGTGTAGATGTTGCCCGGCTCGGCCAGCGCAAACAGCGCGGCGGCGTGGTCGGTGTCGCGGAACTGATACGATGTCGTCTGGTAAATCGGCACAGCGCGCGCGCCCGTGGTCGGGTCGGGCGAGTAGCCGGCGTGCAGCGCCTTGGTCAGAAATCCCTGTTCGTGCTTGCCTGTTCCGTTTGTGCTCATGCTTGTCGCTTTCCTGAAGAATCGGTCGGGTATTCGGCTGCTGAAAGATGTGATGGGGCGGGAATCAGGCCCGCCCGCGGATGCTGCCGTGAGGCCGGAATTACGGTTGGTCGCCCTTGCGGATGGGGGCGCCGATCAGGTTGCCCCATTCCGTCCACGAGCCGTCGTAATTGCGGACATTTTCATAGCCGAGAATGTACTTGAGCACGAACCAGGTGTGGCTGCTGCGCTCACCGATGCGGCAGTAGGCGACCACATCTTTGGCGTCCTTGCTGACGCCCTTGCTGCCGTACAGCGCTTCCAGCTCTGCCTTGCTCTTGAACGAGCCGTCTTCGGTGACGGCCTGCGCCCACGGGATATTGCGGGCACCGGGGATGTGGCCGGGGCGCTGGGCGGTTTCGCTCATGCCCGGCGGCGCGATGATGTCGCCCACGTATTCGGCGGGGCTGCGCACGTCCACCAGCGCAAACTCGCTCTTTTCCAGGCGCGCGCGCACGTAATCGCGGTCGGCGCGGTAGTCTGCATTGATTTTGGTGACTTTGTAGGTGGTGGCGGGGAAGGTGGGAACTGCGGTGGTGGTTTCACGATTTTCGGCCAGCCATTTTTTGCGGCCGCCGTCCATCAGACTGACATTCTCGTGGCCATAATACTGGAACAGCCACAGCGCGTAGGCTGCAAACCAGTTGTTGTTGTCGCCGTACAGCACGACCCAGGTGTCGTTGCCGATGCCATGCTGGCTCAGCAGCGTCTCGAAGTCTTCCTGCGAGATGATGTCGCGGGCGACGCCATCCTGAAGCTGCGTCTGCCAGTTGAACGAGACTGCGCCCGGTGCGTGGCCTGTGTCGTACTGGGTGGTGTCGACGTCGACTTCCACGAGGCGGAATTTCCCGCTGCTCAGGTTATCGTCGACGAACTGGGTGGTGACGAGTGCATCAGTCATGGTGAAAAACCTCTCCCTTTGTTCCCTTTGAAACCGCGGGTCAGCCCCCGCGATGTTCCTCTCAGATTGGTTCGCGGTGGGCAGCCTGGCTGCGGCCACCGAAAGTCCCGTTAGTCATGTTCGACGATCAGTTCTTCTTCGTCGAACTGGCTGCGATCTTCGCGCAGTCGCCACACGCGCTGTTCCAGGCACTTCGGGCCGGTATATACAGCTGTGATGATGTAGATGAAGTTTGGCAGCGCATGATCGCGGTCATACTTGCTGGGGATGGCCGGGCTGGACGGGTGGCTGTGGTAATAGCCCACCAACGTCAGGCCTTTTTCCTCGGCAGTATCTTCCATCTTCACCCAGTTCTGCGGCGTCATGGCATAGCGGTGATACTGCTCTTCAGCCTCGAACGAGTTCTCGATCTGGACGATTTCACGAATGGTGATATTGTCGTCGTCGATTTCACCCAGCAGGAAGCCACCCCCTTCATTGGGGAAACAGTCCTGCATCTGCGACACAATTTCTTCTTGCAGTGAATGACTCAGCGTGACGTTCATCGGTTCCTTTATCCTGACTCAGCAAACAAAAAAGCCACCCGGTCGGGGTGGCTTTGTGCTTGCGTGAATCGTGCGGCTAGATACAGCCGCGCAGGCGCCACTCGTCCCGGACGTGATCCGTGTTCTGCATGCAACACATCATACAAGCGCACATCATCGTGGCGCTGGTGGCATTTGAACGGGAAGTAGCAAAGATCGTGTTTGGCATGCGAGAAAGAGTATCACGCCCTTTCGATGATTGTCAAGTTTCTGGTGCAAACACAGCGTTAGAAAACGTTTAAGGAATGACGAAATTTCGGCGTCTCGCTGCCAACGTTTAATGATCGATAAAAGGACTCAGTCTGGGGCTACCGCTGTGATATAATCCGCTTCGCTTTGTTGAGGAGATTAAAACCATGTCTGATGTCACTATTCATAAGGGGCTCGACAACGTCATCATTGACGAATCGCGCCTGAGTCTGGTCAACGGCACCGAGGGAAAACTGGTTTACGCAGGCTATAAGATTGAAGACCTCGCTGCCCACGCGCTGTACGAAGAAGTCGTCTATCTGTTGTGGAACAATCGCCTGCCGAACCAGACCGAGCTGGAAGCCCTGCGCGCAGAAATTGCCGCAAATGCTGCCGTTCCCCAGCCTGTGATCGACGCGCTGAAGTCGATGCCGAAAGACGCTGATCCGATGGCGATCATGCGCACGGCGGTGTCGATGCTGGCGCACTATGACCCTGACAGCGAAACCAATACGCCCGAGGCCAATCGCCGCAAGGCCGTGCGCCTGAACGGGCAGGCCGTCACCCTGGCGGCCGCCTGGCCGCGCATCCGCAAGGGCCTGGAGCCGGTTGCCCCGCGCGCCGACTACAACCTGGCCGAAAACTTCATCTACATGCTGCGCGATGTCGCGCCGCCGGAACAGACCGCCGTCGATGCCGTCAACGCCTATATGGTGCTGCTGACCGAACACGGCATGAACGCCAGCACGTTCGCCACTCGCGTGACCGTGAGCACCGGCAGTGACATGCACAGCGCGATCGTGTCGGGCATCTCCACGCTGAAGGGCCCCGCTCATGGCGGCGCCAACACCGAAGCGATGAAGATGTTCCTCGAAATCGGTGATCCCGCCAACACCGAAAAGTGGTTCGTGGACAACATCAAGAGTGGCAAGCGCCGCATCATGGGCATTGGCCACCGCGTGTACAAGGCGCTGGACCCGCGCGCTGCCGTGCTGCGTGACCGCGCCGAAGCGCTGGCCAAGGGCAGTGGCAACGAGAAGTGGTTCCGCATCGCCGATGACCTGGCGACGCTGGCCCGTGCCGACCAGTATTTCATCGAGCGCACGCTGTATCCGAACGTCGACTATTTCAGCGCGATCGTGCTCTATACGCTCGACCTGGATGTGGATATGTTCACGCCGCTGTTCGCCATGAGCCGTATGGCTGGCTGGACCGCGCACATCATGGAACAGGCCTCCAACAACCGCCTGATGCGCCCGGATGTGCTGTATACCGGCGCTGTCGATCAGCCGTATGTGCCGCTGGCCGAGCGCGGCTAGTCGCCTGACCTGCCTGTAGCTGAACAAAAAAAGGCACCCGCAAAGGTGCCTTTTTGTTTGTCTGATTGCATCTATGCGTCTTCGTCCGGGGGAGGCGCGGGCACAGCCGGCAAACGGATGATGAAGGTGGTGCCCACATTTTCCTGCGAATGCGCGGTCACGGTGCCGCGATGGGCATCGATGGCCCGTTTGACGATGGCCAGGCCCAGGCCGGTGCCAGGGATATCGCGCGCGTTGGGGGCGCGGAAGAACGTGCTGAACAGGTTGCGGAGGGAGGCGCGCGGGATGCCGATGCCATAGTCCTGCACGCGGATAATCAGGGTGCCATGGCTGGAATGGACCTCGTGCGCCAGGCTGAAATTTACCAGTGTGTCATCGGGCGAATACTTGATCGCATTGACCAGCAGGTTCGACACGGCGCGGCGCAGCAAATCGGGATCAAGCATCACAGGAGGCAGGTTGTCAGGGCCCGTGAAACGGATCGTGTGGGTGAGCGCCAGCATCTGAATTTCATCGGTGATGTTCTGGCACAGGCGCACGATATCGGTTGGGCGCGGATTGTATTCGCTGCCCAGCGTATCGGCGCGGCTGATCAGCAGCAGGTCGTCGATCAGCATGGTGAGCTGGCGCACCTGGCCGATGATCGTGTCAAATGAAATCTCGCGTCGTTCCGTGCTCATGCGGTCGTAGTACATGCGCAGCAGGTCGGCGGATGAACGGATCAGCGCCAGCGGTGTGCGAAATTCATGTGAGGCCATCGAGGCAAACCGCGACTTCAGCTCCACCAGCTGGCGTTCCTTGTCCAGCGCCTCGCGCAGCTCGGTTTCCAGTTTGTGCTGTGCCGTCACATCACGCACGCTGATGACGACCAGCGTTTCCCCCCACGAGCTGGTCTTCAGTTCGTCGATGATCGCTTCGGCGGTGATCTTCTCGCTATCATAGGCATGCAGCAGCACATCCACGCGATGCTGTTCGCCGGTATTCATCACCTGCTGCACGCTTTGCACCAGCAGATCACGGGTTGAATGGTCGAGCATGTTAAAGAAGTTCAGGCCCAGTAGCGCATGACTGGTGCTTTTCAGCAGATTGGCCAGTGCTGGATTGCACTGCTTGATGATGCCCTGCATGTTGACCAACAGGATGCCGTCTCCGCTGGCATTCAGCACGGCCTCCACCTGTTCTTTGGCCTGCTGATATTGCGTTGTGCGCTCGACCACGCGGATTTCCAGGTCCTCGGCATACGACAGCGTTTCCGAATACAGCGCGGCGTTCTTGCGCGCCAGATTTTCGGCCAGTTCGCGCTGTGCCATCGCCGATTCATATAACTGGGTGCGATGCAGCGCCAGGCTGAGCTGTTCACTCAGCGAGACAATCAGGTTAAGATCTGTTTCAGTCAGCGGATGGCCCTGCACGGTTTCGACATTCAGTGTGCCAATGATCGCTTCCTGGATGAACAGCGGTGCACAGATTTCTGAGCCGATATTCGCTACCGGCGCGATGAAGTCCGGGTCTTTGGTGACATCTGCCACAAAGACCGGCTTTCCGGTGCTGACGACGCGGCTGCTGACGCCCGATCCTTTCGGGATGACTTCCAATACATTCTCGTAGCCCACCTGATGTTGCAGGTGCAGCCCGTCCTCTTTCACGAAATAGATGCTGACATGGGTGTAGCCATACAACTCGTGCAGTCCCTCGACCACGGTGCGGATGGCGGCCTGCTGGTCCATATCATGCACGATGATGCTGCGCACGCGGTTAAGCAGCGTGGCCTCGCGGTTGCGCCGTTCTTCTTCTGTCAGCAGATTGCGCAGGCGCGCTTCGCTCTCACGCAGCTTGTTTTCGGTGCGCAGGCGGTCGGTCAGGTCGAACAATTGGGCCAGAATAACCAGCTCGCCATTCAGCTCCACCCATTCATACGACGACACGCACTGGCGGATATCGCCCGCACGCGTACTCACACGCGTCTCGTAATCGCTCAAATGCTGCTGGTCAGCCAGCGCCTGAATGACGCCCACCAGGTCATCCGGGAAGATGCCAAAGTCATGCATATTTCTGCCGACGATGTCCCCTCGCTGCCAGCCGGTCAGCTTGAAGAAGCTGTCATTGGCGTCCATCAGCCAGCCGGACGGGCTGATGAGCATGGTGGCTGCCGGGCTGGCGTGAAAAATGCGCCCGAAGCGTTCTTCAGACTGCTCCAGCTCGCGCTGGGTGCGCCGGTAATGGGTGATATCACGGTTGAGCGTGATGATGGCGTCCTGGCCGCGCCATGTGGTGCGCCGCGACTGGATCTGCACCACGATCGGGGTTTTGTCTTTGCGTAGCTGCGTCAGCTCAATCTGTCGATTGGCATCTGGATCGGCCAGCAGATCGGCCAGCACTTGCTTGCCGTGTATGACGTTGGTGGACACTTCCTCAAGATTGAGGTTCAGGAACTCTTCGTAGCTGTAGCCATACAGTTCGCAGGCGAGGGTGTTGGCCTCCAGCACCTGCTCGGTAGCGGGATCAAAAACAACCACAGCGTCCTGAATCAGCTCCAGCAGGGTGCGGTCTGTTAGCGGGTGAAATGGCTGGCCTGGTAATGGCGTCACAGGCGTTGGGTGATCGGCTGTAGACATGGTGTAGAATCAGCCTGACAGGAAAATGCGACGATGTGCTGGAAGCGTGTAGTATTGCCCTGTCTGGATTATGTCAGTAAACGGGCATTCTATGTGTGAAAGTCGTGTTGCAAATTTCAAACAATTGTCACGCCGGATGACCGTATGACGTCACTGGTTCCCCGCCCGCCTGCGGAGATATCGTCTGCTTCCGAGCCAACGTATAACTTCGTGATGGCGCTGCCGGGCCGCGCGACCAGCTATCACACCCAGCGCGCCTATTTTCGCTGGGTGGATGTGTATCTGGCGGATACGGCCGATCTGAAGCAGACGCAGGGGTTGAATCGGCTCCAGCGCATGAGCGCGCTGCCGATCAGGGTGCTTCAGCGCGTGCTGACAGCCGCCCAACTGCGCGCATGGCTGGGGCAGCTGGCCTCGCAGGGGCATGGCAAACAGGGCGTCTCGCAGGCGCGCGCCGCGGTCGTCACGCTGGCGAGCCTGTTGAGCGAGGCGGGCTGGATGGACGATTATGCCAGTGCCGCGATGGGCAACGTGCGTATTCCGCGGGCCGCCGAGGGCCAGCGCACAGGCCGCTGGCTGTCCAGTGACGAGCTGCGCCAGATGATCGACAGCGCACAGGACATGGCCACCAGCGATAATCAGCGCCAGCGCAATGCCGTCATCATGCTGATGCTGTGTACGATGGCGCTGCGCCGCGAAGAACTGGCGGGCGCGCGCTGGGATGACCTCAGCCTGCAAAACCGGCGTGCGGTGCTGCGTGTGCGCGGCAAGGGCAAAAAGACCGCGATCATCGACGTGCCGAAGCCGGTCATGGGCGCGCTGGAACGCTGGCGTTCGGTGATGGCGCGCGAGGTGCGCGGATTTGATGCGTCTTTTCCGCTGGTGGTGCGCCTGTGGAAAGGCGGACGACCCAGCCGCCAGGCATTGACGCCGGAAGGCATCTGGCTGGTCATACACGAGTCGGCGCAGCACGCGGGGCTGGGGATGGTCGCGCCCCATGACCTGCGCCGTTCGGTGGCAGGCTCGTTACAGGAATCCGGTGTCTCGGTCGATGTCATCAGCCGGCTGCTGCGCCATGCCAACGTGGCCGTGACCGAGCGTTATCTCAAAAAGCTGCCTCAGCGCAACGAAGGCGCCATGCTCATGAGCGATGTGCTCGGCTTTGGCGACGATGACGACGATGACGAGATATCGTCATTCGAATGAAATGAACTCCGCCAGCCGGGCCATCAGCGCCTCGCCGATGCCCTCCACCGCGTCCAGATCTTCCAGCGCCATGAATGGGCCATTGGCCTCGCGATAGGCGATGATCGCCTGTGCCAGCGCCGGGCCGATGCCGGGCAGGGCGTCCAGTTCTTCGGCGCTGGCGCTGTTGACATACACAATGCCATTATCCGCAGGCGTGGGCAGCGTGACCGTTTCGCCGCGTGCTGGCACATGAATCTGGTCGCCGTCGCGCACGATACCCGCCAGATTGACCAGCGACAGATCGGCATCGGCCAGCGCGCCGCCGGCCGCGGTCAGCACATCATCCACGCGCGCCCCACGCGGGACCTCGACCAGCATCCCCGGCTGTGCCACCCGTCCGGTGACATACACAGTCAGCGGACCAGGCGTAGGCGATGGCGTCGGCGGCAGCGGCGTAATCGATGGCTCTGGCGGGATAATCGTCAGCGCGACTGGCTGCGGGCGCGTCACAATCAGGCCTGCTGCCAGCAGCACCAGCGCGAACGATAACAGGCCGATGACGAACGGGAAGATGCGCGAGGGTTTGGTGGGCATCACGGGGCTTTCACGTGCAGCCGATCATTCGAACTGAAAGATTAGCGCGTGAGTGCCGGGCATGCAACCTGTCATAGCGGGCCCGGAAGCAGTGGCTGCGCGCCGTAGACTTTGCCTTCCAGGCGCATCAGGGCGGCATCTGCTTCAGGCAGCGGGCTATTCAGGTTTGCCAGCCACGCGCACACAGCAGCCAGGATACTGTCGAGCGCATCGCCTTCTGTGTCCCGCACGGCCACAGCCTGAATCTCGTCCGGAATGGCGACGCCGCTGGCTGTCAGCCAGTTGAGCAGCCGGGCACGGGCGTCAGCCAGCTTCTCGCCACGTCCCTTGTAGGGCGCATACTGGCCGTTGGCTTTCAGGAACGATGCCGGACACACCTCGATCAGGATGGGTATGCTGGCTGTGACGGCTGGCATCAGCGGCGGCACCTGAATATGTCCGGACTGTGCCAGCGGGCCCAGCAGGTCGCGGATGGCGTGGTATGTTTGCCCGACGAGACGCAGATTCGTCGGTGCCAGCGGGGTGGCGGTCTGGCGGTCGGTCAGACGGCGCAGCTCGCGGCCAGACTGTTTTCCGGCCAGCATCAGCGCGTGGGGCGACTCGTACATCTGTGCAAAGGCACGCGTGAAGTCCAGCCAGGTGACCTGCGCGATGCACGGTGCCGCCAGGCTGAAGGGGAAGTCGCAGCCGAAAACGGCCGATACCTGGGCCACGATGAAAGTGTGCAATCCGCGCAGGGCATCGTCGCGCCTGATGCCACCATCAGGCAGGTCCGATGCGCGCGTCACCGAGGTGATGCGTGGCAGGCTGCGCCAGGCTTCGTGTTCCAGCGCGGCCAGCCAGATTTTACGGCCGGCATCGCGTGCGCCGCTGAAGTCGATGCCGAAATACTGCGTCATGGTGGCGTTGTCCCTGGAACAGCGGGCGTGATGGCCAAACAAAATGCCTGCCCGTGCTCAGTAAGCGGCGTCGGGCAGGCACAGCGTCTTGCAATGGTGCAGTGAACTAGTAGCGGCGAACGACGCTCTTGTAGACGGTCGGCTGGCGCGTCTGGATGAACTGAAATTCTTCGCGCACCTTGCGCACGTCGGTCAGGTCGATCTTGGCGATGACGAACCCTTCTTTTGGCGCGCCTGTGTCAGCGTCGGTCTGGCCGGCCATCGAGGCAAAGATCTGCCCGCGCGGGCCGACGATCATGCTGTCGCCGCCAAATGTGAGCGTGACGTCCTCGCCCACGCGATTGGCGCCGACCATGAACAGCGCGTTCTCGTAGGCGCGGGCGCGCAGGTAGGTCTTCCATTCGTCGATATGCGCGGCTTCCCAGTTGGCCAGCACGCACACGATTTCAGCGCCGTCCAGCGACAGGGCACGCGTGGTTTCGGGGAAGGCCAGGTCGTAGCCGATTTGCAGGCCAATCGTCCCCAAGTCGGTCTCGATGACGGGAATCTTGAAGCCTTCGCGGAAGGCCATGCGCTCTTCGCCGCGCAGATGCACCTTGTTGTACACATCCAGCAGCTCGCCATCCGGGCCGATCAGGATGGCCGAGTTGTACAGCACCGATTCGACACGTTCCTTGGTCACCATGCCAAATGCCAGATGCACGCCGTGGTCGCTGGCGCGCTGGGCCAGAATGTTCACGGTGGAACCGGGCACGCGCTGGGCCAGCTCGGTGAATTGCAGGCCAAGCTCGTTGCCGCTGGTGATCAGCTCCGGGAACACAATCAGGTCTACGCGCTGCTGGGATGCGATGCTGGCGATCATGTCCGACATCTTGACGATGTTTTCTTCGGGCATCCCCAGCCGGGGTTTCATCTGTGCGACGGCGATCGTCACTTCACGCATGAATGGATTTCCTTCTCATGGTTTTGAGGTCAGGCAGAATGGCCGAAAAGTGCGTCGGCCACGGGATAGTAGTTTACCGAATTGGCCTCAGCGTGTCCAAGACCGTCTTCAGGTCCAGCGCCAGCGGTGCCGAAAAAGACATGCGTTCGCCGGTGCGCGGATGGTCAAATGCGATCTGCGTGGCATGCAGGAACTGGCGCGTCAGCGGCAGGCGCTGGCGGCGCAGGCCATACAGCCTGTCGCCCGCAATCGGCGTGTTCAGGTAAGCCATATGCACGCGAATCTGATGGGTGCGGCCGGTGAGCAGATTCAGGCGCACAAAGGCGTAGCCGTCCTCATAGAGCTCTTCGACGAAAAATTCGGTGACGGCGGTGCGCCCGTTGTGCGAGACGTGCATTTTCTGCCGGTTGTTCGGGTCGCGCTCGATTGGCACGTTGATGCGGCCGCTGGTGGTCTTGGGCGTGCGCTCCAGCAGCGCGACATACTGCTTGTCAATCGTGCGCTTCTGAAACTGCACCATCAGGCGGTGCATGCTGCGCTCGTTGCGCGCGATCAGGATGATGCCGCTGGTGTCTTTGTCCAGGCGGTGCACGATGCCACGGCGGCTGGCCGCATAGTTCATCTGCGCGATTTCGGGATACTGCGCCAGAATGGCATGCACCAGCGTCGACTTTTCGGCGCCCGCGCCCGGATGCACCACCAGCCCGGCCGTCTTGTTGATGACCGCGATATCGGCATCTTCATAAATGACGTTCAGCGGGATGATGACCGGCGTGATGCGCGGGTCTTCAGGCGGCGGGGGCACCCTGACCGTGATTGTTTCGCCACCTTTCAGCCGCCAGCCACTTTTGGCGGGCTCGCCATTGACGGACACATGCCCGTCGCGGATGAACTGCTGAATCTGCGAGCGTGTCAGCTGGTCCCCGACATGCGTGACGATGACCTTGTCCAGGCGTTCGCCCGATTGGTCGGCAGTGAATGAGTAGGTGGGATTTGGGGTAGACAAGTTATGTTATAATCCTGTGTATTGTTATCTCAGGGATAGTGTCAGGAGAGGTTTACCATCGAAACGTTAGAATTGGCCCGCGAGATTGTCAACGGGCTGGAAGACAAAAAAGCTGAAAACATCATCCTGCTGGATCTGGCGCCGATCATCGCACGTAACGACTACGCTGTGGCCGATTACTTCGTGATCTGCACGGGCAACAGCGATCGCCAGATTCGTGCGCTCAGCGATGCCGTGCGCGAAGTCGTCAAAGTGCTGTACGACCAGCTTCCCGCCTCGGTCGAAGGCGATTCACACAGCGGCTGGGTGCTGATGGACTATGGCACGGTGATCGTCCACATCATGAGCGAAGACAAGCGCCACTACTATGATCTTGAGTCGCTCTACCGCGCGGCCAATGTGGTCCTCAGCATTCAGTAACGGCTGACGTTCCGCTTTTCAGGATATCATAGAAACGGGGCCTGCGATATGTCGCGGGCCCCGTTTTTTTGTGTCTGGCGGATGACGCGCTGGCTACTTCTCGAAAATCCAGCTGTCGTTGTTGCGCGCCCACGAGACCAGCTCGCTGTCGGCAAAGAAGTTGCCCACTTCGATCACGCCGTTTTCCGGGCTGTCGGAGCCGTGCACCAGGTTACGGCCGACTTCCAGGGCAAAGTCGCCGCGGATGCTGCCGGGTGCAGCTTCATGCGGGCGGGTGGCGCCGATGGTGTTGCGGGCGTTCTGGATGGCATTGGTGCCTTCCAGCGCTATGACCACCACGGGCGACGAGGTGATGTAGCTCACCAGGCCTTCGTAAAAGCCCTTGCCCTGATGAATGGCATAGTGCTTTTCGGCCAGCTCACGCGAGACCTGCATGAACTTCATGCCGATGATACGCAGGCCGCGGCGCTCGAAACGGGCGATAATCTCGCCGGTCAGCCCGCGCTGCACACCATCCGGCTTCACAATGATCAGAGTGCGTTCCACGAATATTTCTCCTGACAATCTGAAACAATCCGTCGATAAGTATGCTTAAGCCGCCCCTATTTCACAAGCGGCAGAAGCTGAATGCCAGGTTAAGCATTGGCCAAATAAAAACAGCAGCGTCGTGCGTGATGCGACGCTGCTGCCGGTTGCTGCTGGCTGTGGCCTACAGGTTATTCAGCGCCTCGCGATAGGTGTCGAGCGCCTTCTGAAGCTGGCCCTGACGCATATAGCCGTCGCCCAGGATGCGATGCACGACCGGGTTGGCGCGATGCACCTTGGCCAGGTTTACCAGGTCGGTGATGGCTTCGTCCAGGTGCTGCTGCGACTGCACAATCGCTTCGTATTCGCGCAGGCTGCCGTCCAGGTCGCCGCTGCGCTGGCGCGTGCGTGCGCCTTCCAGCGTCGCGTTGGTGACGACGGGCGGGCGGGGCGCTGCAACCGGCGCAGGAGCCGGGGCGGGGCGGGGCGGCTCGGGGGCCGCCGCGACTGGCGCGGGCGTCGGCTCTGCTTCTGGCAGGATGTCCTGAATGGTGGCCACCGGCTCTGACACGCCCTGTTCCCACCACGGCACATCCGAGGCTTCCTCGACGATCGGTTCCTCGATGGCCTGCGTAATCCAGGACGGGATGCCGGTCTCGGCGGTTTCCAGCGTGGGCTCGGCCGCGCCTGTAAACAGCGAAGCGGCATCGACAATCGGCATCGGCTGGCTGACATTCAGCCATTCCGGCACATTGGCGGGCGTGCCAAACGGCAAATCTTCATGTTCGGGCAGAGGGGCGTCGGACAGCGACTCGTCGGTCAGGGCCGCCGAAGCAGACTCGCCGAGGGCGAGCTCTTCCACGCGGGCCATGCGATCCGGGTCGCTGGTGCGTTCCACATACCATGCGGGTGGATTGTCGATATCCCCGGAACCAGCTTCATGTTCGCTGTCGAGGGCTTCCACCCACGGATCAGACGTATCAGGGGTCAGCTCGCCGATGCCAATCGCCTGCAGCAGGTCGGTGGGGTCATCGGGCAGGGCATTCAGATTGCCTGCCATCTGATCGTCGCCCAGCCAGTCCATCATATTGGGAGCTTGGGCGGATGCCCCGGTCAGGTCGAGCGACGGCAGCAGTTCATCCAGCGGGATGGTGCCGGTCGCGGGTGCTGCCGACTTTTCTTCTTCTTCCGCGGCGCTGATGCCTTCCAGCAGCCAGGAGGGCATTTCGGCGGCGGCCAGCGGCGCATCGGCGGCGACATCATCCATGTTGTCGACCGGCTCTGGTTCCGGCTGTGACAGCCCGCGATCCATCGACCGTTCGAAAAAGACGGCAACCTGCTCAGGCGTGACATTACCGGAATTCAGTGCTTCCTGAATGGCGTCCGGCGCGAACGGATCGATGTCTTCGGCCCTCTGCGTAGCCGTCACTCCGGCTTCGCTGTAGCCCTGTTCCATCGAGAGCGACTTGAGGAAGTCTTCCGGGCTGGTGGAGGCACGCGGCGTCTCAAACGAGAACGGCGTATAGGCCAGCGGCTCGACGTCTTCACCAGGCGGGCTGATCGACATGCCGGCGCCAGTGATGAATTCGTCGCGGCTGGCACCCTGATTGACCGCGATGCTCTCCAGCCATTCCAGGGTATCCCCCTCGATAGCCGGCGGCTCGTTCAGCGAAAGCTCACCCTGCGAACGGGCCAGGTCCTGCAACCAGGATTCGGTATTCACAGCGGCTCTGGCGGGTGCAGATGGCGCGGCGGCCGATTCGATATCGTCCAGATTGAGATTGAACAGGTCTTCCTGCGCAGGCTCCATCAGGTCCAGCCCGCCGGAGGCCAGATTTTCCAGCCAGGCCAGCGACCCTGCCTGGGCAGCAGGCTGCACGCGCGTGGCGGAGTCGTCTTCGGGCATCGCTTCGGGAAGCGAGGCGGCAGGCTGCGGTGGGGCAACGGGTGCCGGGGGTGGTGTCGAAACGGGCGCTGGCGCTGGCGGAGCCGCAGCGACGGCTGGCGCAGCTGGCCTTTCGTCACGCGGCGCGCGATTGCCTTCGCTGTAGGGCACGTAGCCCGGCCCGTCAATTTTGGCGGTTGCCGGGTCCACCTCAGCGATATTCATAGACGTCTCGGACGTCAGGCCTTCCGTGGCACCCTGTCGACGCGCAAGTGACTCCAGAAAGGTGTTCATCTCGTCAGGAGACATCTTCGCGAAAAGCGCTTCGATTTCCGCCTCAGACATCTTGCTCAGATCGATGTTGTCAAACATGCGCATCAATCCCTACGTGCATAATTAACGCAGCCACTCGGGGAGGTCGGAATCGCCGTCCGCCGGTGCTGCACTTTCAGAATCAGATGCCGATTGTTTCTTCATCCACGCTGGCTTGCGCGTAAACTTCAGCCAGGCGGGCTGGCGCGTAAACTGGAAACGCGGTTTTTCTGTGCTGCCCGATGCGTCGCCCAGGTCGCCTTCAGCGGCCTGCTCGATGACGGGCACCTGCTGCGATTCTTCGCCGACGATATCTTCCACCCAGCGGAAGCCGCTCTCGAATTCCTGCGACGCGCTGACGGGCGTATCGGTCAGGTATTCCTGCTCGATCGGGGCGTCTTCTTCGGCTTCATAATCCACATCCAGGCCGGGCGCCATGGCATTCAGCCAGTCCGGAATACGATCTGAGGCCTCTTCTTCGACGACCTCAGGCTCGGCTTCCGCCATGCCGCTTTCAGACTCGACGGAGGCGAGTGCGCCGGTCGAGAACGGGTCGCCCGCGGGACTATCAAACTCGCTGCTGGCGACTGCTTCTTCGATGACTGGTGGTGTCTCGGGCAGCTCATCATCTTCGCTGTCCAGCCAGTCGTCATCGTCCTGCACTTCGTCGGCAGGCAGCTCATAGCTGTCCAGCGTCCCGACGGGCTCGTGGTCGTCAGGCTCCAGGAATTGCAGCCCATCATCCTCGTCCTGAAGCTCTTCCAGCAGGAACTCGCCATTCACCAGTCCCAGCGCATCGCTGTCGTCGGCAGGCTGGTCTTCAGACGGTTCCTCATCCAGCACCAGGTCTGCGACCGATTCGCCAAAGGGCAGGATATCCGCCTCATCGGCGACGGCGGCCGGAGTTTCAATGTGCGGCGGCCAGGCATCTTCGGCCTGCGCGACAGCATCATCTTCAGCGTCGAGATCGGCGGGTTCGGTGTCCGCGCCTGCTGTCTCATCCGTCTGCGCGATCACGTTCAGCAGCTGCGACTGCGACGGCACCAGCGGGGGCACCTCGTCGCTCAGCACTTCGGCCTCGCCAAACAGGGCATCCAGATCGAGGTTATCACTCGGCTCAGCATCTTCCGATGGGAACAGGGCCTCAATGGCGGCCGTGTGTCCGGGCACCGGCAGGGCTTCAAGCATCGCCATCGACTCGATGGCTGTGGTGTCCAGCGGCGCAGGCTCGCGCACCGCCGACAACAGATCGCTTTCTTCCTGAGCGTCAAACGGGCTGGATTCGCCCTCAAAATCAAGCAGGTCCGCCTCGGATGCAGCATCCTCTGGCTGTTCGCCCGCCGCTGTATCGCTGACAGGCAGGCTATCGTCCGCCTGTGAAGGCTTGGGCGATTCGTCGTCTGCGTTTGTATTCCACCAGGTCACGGCATCCTCCGTACGGGCGATTGCGGCATCCAGCGCGTCAAGCGTTGAATCCGTTTCATTCGTGCCCATGTTTAGAGAATCTAACCGATTTTCATCACTTTGTGCTACTTTTTCATCCAGCTCTGCCGTGGGTTGGTCTTCAGCTTCGGCCGATGCGAACAGCGCCTCAAGGTCATCATGCGCTGCCGGGATGGGGGATTCCTGCTCGTCTGTGCCTTCCGGCGCAAACAGCGCGGCCAGCTCTTCTTCGCTCAGGCCTTCCGCTGCAAACAGCGCGGCCAGTTCCTCGTCTTCGGTCAGCGCGACGGGTTCGGCGGGCTGTTCCTCCTGCTGTGCAAACAGGGCTTCAAGGTCGTCGTGCGCGGCCGGGACGGGCGCCTGGTCTTCTTCAGCGATATCTGCTTCGGCAAACAGCGCGGCCAGTTCCTCGTCTTCGGTCAGGGTGACGGGTTCGGCGGGCTGTTCGTCCTGCTCCGCGAACAGGGCCTCAAGGTCGTCGTGCGCCGCCGGGACGGGCACCTGGTCTTCTTCAGCGATATCTTCTTCGGCAAACAGCGCGGCCAGTTCCTCGTCTTCGGTCAGGGTGACGGGTTCGGCCGACTGTTCGTCCTGCTGTGCAAACAGCGCCTCCAGCTCGTCAACACCTGCGGAGGATGCGGCGGAGGGCACATTGTCCACGCCAAAAATATCGCGCAATTCCCCGGTCGTGACTGGCGCTCCCTCGGCAAACAGGGCGTCAAGGTCAGGCTCACTGGCAGGTGCGTCTTCAGCCTCATCTTCTTCGAGCGGAATCGCGGCCGCCTGAACTTCGGTCTGAATATCGCTCAGCCAATCCAGTTCGTCGGGCGTTTGCAGGCTGGCTGCGCGTTCCTCGGTCGTGGCGCGGGTATCGTCTGGCTCACCCTCTGGCGCTTCAGTCATCTGCGCTGCTTCGGAGTTACTCTCCCACAGCAGGTCTTCCAAGGCGGGCTCTGGCACATCGTCTGATTGCAAGAGGCTTTCCAGCGAGAATTCAGTGGTCGGGCTGTCCTGTTCCGATGCGCTGAGTCCGGCGAACATCGATTCAAAATCAGGCGCGTCTTCGGCATCGGCTTCAGGCTGCGTTTCGGCATCGAGTGGGCCGGTCAGGCTGTCATCGAGGATGCCCAGCGAGGCGATATCCCACGAGTCTTCAAGCTTTGTGGCAGCATCTTTTGCCGCGACGACCGCTGCGGCGTCTGCTTCTTCCTGCGCGACCCAGTCCAGCGTGATATCGACAGTGCCAGGGTCAATCGGCGTTTCACCATGCGAGGATTGGCCGGTGGCGCCTGGCATTTGCAGGGGCGTGACATCGAGCGCCGTCGTCGGCTCGTCTGCCGGCTGCATCCATTCGTAGATTGGCCCATCGTCGTCCAGTTCGTGCGTATCCGCCGCGATGAACGAACGCGGGGCGACTGGCTCGGCGGCCTCTGCCTCATCTTCATCGGTGCCAAACATTGAGGAAATATCAATCCCCGCCAGCGTTGCCGCCTCGGATGCCTCCCATGCAACAGCTTCTGCTTCGCCGGTTTCGATAGGGGTGAATTCTGCCTCGGACGCTGTCTCGCCAGATTCTTCGCCCATATCCCCAAACAGCGCGTTCATCTTGTCGTCGTCCAGCCGGATGGACGCTGGTTCGGCCGGGCTGGCGGGTGCGCCCAGCGCACTCAGCCAGTCGCTGGCAGCCGCAGCATCGACATCCTCAACGGCCTCGTCGGGTTCGATAATGCTCAGGGAATCCCATGCCAGCTCGTCATTGACGCTGGCCATCGGGGCCACCGGGGTTTCGGTCGTGAAGGCATCCAGGTCGGGGAAATCCAGGTCACTGCCGAAATCGGGCTCAGCTTCTTCAAACTCCGGCTCAGCCTGCGTTGAGACGGGCGCTGCAACGGGCATCGTCGGCGTGACCGGTGCATCATCGCTCAGGGCAGCCAGCCATTCCGGGCTGTCGGTGCTCTCGATTTTTGCGGATGACTCAAACTGACCGAGGAAATCGTCAGACAGCGAATCGCCAATCGACTCGCTTTTGCTGCCGCCCGCGCCTGCCTGGTTCATCCAGTCGAAATTACCTTCCTGGAGCAGGCTGGTCAGGCCGCGCATGGGGCTGGAGGCAATCGGTGGTTCTTTGCTCACCTGGTCCAGCCAGTTGTCGTCTTCGGCGTTTTCTTCAGCCGATTCGAAGGCATTCAGTTCGCTGGTGTCAAAGCCGAACGTCGCTTTGGGGGACGCATGATCGGCCAGCCCGCTTGGCTTGCTCACCTGTGTGGTGGCCGGGTCGGTGGGAATCATCGATGTGATCGGATCTTCATCCGGCTCGCTCGCCATCCATGACGGTTCTTCGCCCAGGCTGATCTCGCTGCCGAAAGGATCGGCCGCGCTGGTCAGCGATTCCAGGCCGAGTGCTTCGTCCAGCAGATTGTCATTGCCAGACAGCCAGTCGAGCGCAGGCATCTGGTCTTCCTGGGGCACAGCCGCGCTGGTCCGGCGGGGGCGCACTTCGTCCGGCGCGTTCATCCAGTCGGGCAGGGCGGTGTCGTCTGGTTGTGGGGTGTCGTCCGGCTGGTCAGCCAGGAAATCGCCGCCATAGTCGCTCAGCCAGCTGTCGGCGGCCGCGACGTCAGGCTCTTTTGTGCTGAACGAATCAGGCTCGCTCAGGCTGCCAGACTGGCTCAGCCAGCTCATGGGATCGGGCAGTTCATCTTCCTGCTGACGGTCCGCCGAAAGCATGGTGCCTGTCGAGCCATCCTCCGCAGGCATTGCGTCTTTCATCCAGTCAGGCAGGTCGTCCGATTCGACAGAGCTGTCCACCAGGGAACTGGTGTCGACGCGAAAGCTGGTTTCGTTAAAGGCGGGTTCAAGTGGCTGCTCTGGCTTTGGCGCTTCGGCAGCTTTGCCCAGCAGCGTGCTCTGGCTGTCGGCCCACTGCACAAAATCATCGGCAGGCGTGGCGGCCGAGGCGCTGTCGGCATTGATATCCTGCAGCCAGTCCGGCCGATTAAAGGCGGTCTCTGTCTGCGCGCTGCGCTTCACATCGAGTGCCTGAATACGGAAGGCGTCGTCGTCCACGACAGCGCCAGTCGCCAGCTCCACCGCCAGATATGGCTCGACCGCTTCAACGCGATTCAGATAGCGCTGCGCGTCGGACGGGCGGTCTTCCTGAAGCCAGAGTTCGGTCAGGATGCGGTTGGCCACCAGGCAGTCGGGCAGCATGGTCAGCACATCCAGCGCGACTTCTGCCGCTTCCACCGGGTCGCCACCCTTCCACAGGGCATCGGCCAGCAGCACGCGCAGGTCGCCACGATCCTTATACTTCTGGGTGGCGGTGCGCAGCGTCTCGATGGCCTGTTCAAAGCCACGATTGTTCATCGCCTGCCGTGCCACGGCCCCGGCGGTGAGGTGGATGCGCGCGTTGTCGATATTGCGATAGCGTTTATACAATGAGCGCATGCTGTCGATCAGATCGCGCTGATTGGGCTGTGTTTCCAGGGCGCGCTCCAGATGCCAGATGGCTTCGTCGCCGCGCCGCTTGTAATCATAAATTTCGCTCAGGCCCACATGCGCGTGAAAGTCATCGGGCAGCACGCCCAGCACGCGGCGGAACGCGGCCTCGGCTTCATCAAAGCGCCCGTTCATCACCAGGGCGCGGCCTAGGTAACGGTAAGCAGCCACAATTTTTGGATAGAAAGAAAGGATATGACGGCTGTGGAGGATGACCTCGTCGGCTGCATGCACCTGAATCAGCCGGTCGAGTTCCCCTAAGTATTCACGTAAGCTAATCTCAGCCATTGTGCTGTCCCAAGCGTAAAAAAATCATTAAGACATCTTTCATCATGCCTTAGAAGTGAGCATACCACAAACTATTTAAAAAAAGCTTGCGGCGTCGTGTAACAAAAAGGGTGGGAATGTTTGGCCTGTATACGAGGGAGGTTTGAAAGTGTTGGTCATTTGCCTAAGTCGCGTTACACTGAGGGTAGCTTTTAGCCCTAACTATGGGAGGGTAGAATGAGCCGCAAACCGTTGTTGAGTTTAGCTTTGGTTGGCGTACTGCTGTTGACGGCTGTGATGCCGGCAGTAGCACAGGATGAAGTCGTCTTTGGTATCGTGCTGGTGGGGCCGGAGAACGATCGTGGCTGGAGTCAGGCGCACTATGAAGGCGGGTTATATGTGGAAGAGAACCTTCCCGGCTCGCGTATGGTCTTCTTCCCCAGCCTGAACCCGGCTGACGCTCCTGAAACAACCCTGAATGATGTCGTGCAGAATATGGTCGATGAAGGCGCGCAGATTATTTTCACCGCGTCTGACGCGTTTGAAGAAGATACCGTCGCGGTGGCCGAGTCGTTCCCCGATGTGACCTTTATCAATATCTCCGGCGATGATGTGCTGGCCGGCGAAGCACCCGCGAACGTGGGCAACATGATGGGCCAGATGGAATGGGGGAAGCTGATCGCTGGCTGCGCCGCAGGCCTGAGCACCCAGACCGGCAACATTGGCTACCTGGGCCCCCTCATCAATGGCGAAACCCGCCGCCTGGCATCATCGGCCTACCTGGGCGCCCGCTACTGCTACGGCCTGAATGGTGGCAACCCGGAAGAACTGAATTTCACCGTGACCTGGATTGGCTTCTGGTTCAACATCCCCGGCGTCACGCTCGACCCGACCGAAGAAACCAATTCCTTCTATGACAATGGCGCGGACGTGGTGATTTCCGGCATCGATACGCCGGAAGTGATCCAGATTGCCGCCCAGCGCGCCGGTAACGGTGAAGCAGTGCTGGCGCTGCCCTACGACTTTGAAGGCGCGTGTGAGCTTGGGCCGGAAGTGTGCCTGGGCGTGCCGTACTTCCACTGGGGCCCCAGCTACCTCGACATGATTGGTTCGGTCGCGGATGGCACGTGGGAGCAGTCGTGGGACTGGCTGGGACCGGACTGGTCCGACATCAACAATCCCGATACCACCAATATTGGTTTCCGCCTGGGCGATGCCCTGAGCGAGGAGAATGCAGCCACACTGAACCAGTTCATCGCTGACCTGGCCGCGTTTGCAACCAACCCGTTTGTGCCCGATGCCTTTGCGCTGTGGCAGGGCCCGCTGTCGCTTCAGGACGGCACCGAACTGGCCGCCGAAGGGCAGCTGGTGGATGTGCTCGATGTGTGGTATCTGCCGCAGTTGATTCAGGGCATGGTCGGCGCGAGCCAATAATCAGCGCTGAGCATCAGCTGTTGTACGCAGCGATTGAAATGGAGAAGGGGACGCAGGCCATATGCGCCCCCTTCTCTCGTTTATTGTGCTGCGCTATTGAATGTGCATCAGAGAGGGAACAGATCGTCGGGGCCTATGGACATTCAGCTTACCAATATCAACAAACACTTTGGCAGCGTGCATGCCAACCGCGATATCAGCATGACGCTGAAAAGCGGGCAGATCGTCGGTATCCTGGGCGAAAACGGCGCGGGCAAGTCCACGCTGATGAAGATTTTGTCCGGCTACCAGCCAGCAGACTCCGGGCATATCGCCATTGACGGGACGCCGCTGAAATTCGGCAGCCCGCTGAAAGCGCTGGAGGCAGGTATCGGCATGCTGCAACAGGATCCCCTGGATGTGGCATCGTTTACCGTGCTGGAAGACTTTATCTATGGGCAGCCACCGGCACGGCGCACCAGCGGCAAAGCGGCCACTGCGCTGCTGCGTGCGCAGGCTGAACGCTTCGGTTTTCACCTGCCGCCAGATGCGCCGGTCGCATCACTGAGTATCGGCCAGCGGCAGCAGCTTGAAATTGTGCGGCTGCTGGCGCTGGGCGTGAAGGCGCTTATCCTGGATGAGCCAACGACCGGCATCAGCGCCGAGCAGAAAGATATCCTGTTTGGCGCGCTGCGCGAGCTGGCCACGCGGGATGGCATGATTGTGCTGCTCGTGTCGCACAAGCTGGAGGATGTGATCGCGCTGTGCGATGAAGTGATCGTGCTGCGCGGCGGGCGACTGGTGGGGGACCGGCAGATGCCCGCCACCACGCACGAGCTGGTCACGCTGATGTTTGGCCAGCAGCTGACGACACATGAACGCCCGAAAGTGGCGCTGGGCGAGCCGGACCTGAAGCTGGACAACGTGACGCTGCGCACGCGGCGCATGCACGTCGACCACTTCACGCTGCATCCGCGCCGGGGCGAGGTGATTGGCTTTGCCGGTCTGGATGGCAGCGGACAGGAGCTGATCCTGCGCGCCTGCGCCGGCCTGGAGCATCCGCTGTCGGGCACAGTGAGCGTGCGCGGCAAGCCTATGAATGGCGGCCGCTATCGCGATTTTCTGGCTGAGGGCATTGTGTTCTGCGCGGCGGGCCGCGTGGAAGAAGGGCTGATCGCCGGCATGACGCTGACCGAACATATCGCTCTGATTGGCCAGGGCGCGACGATCGACTGGCAGGCCAGCCAGGCGCGCGCCGACGCCCAGATCAAACATTATAATGTGCGCGGCACCCCGCAAAGCGAAATCCAGCAGCTCTCCGGCGGCAACCAGCAGCGGTTTCTGATGGCGCTGCTGCCCGACCAGCCGACCGTGCTGGTGCTGGAACAGCCCACCCGCGGCCTGGATGTGGACAGCGCACGCTACATTTGGGAGCAGCTGCTGCTGCGCCGTGAGCAGGGCGCTTCGATCCTGTTTACCTCGCCGGACCTGGATGAAGTCGTGCAGTACAGTGACCGTATCGTGGTGTGTTTTGCCGGGCGCACGACGGAAATTGCCGATGCCTCGCAGGTGACCATCGACGAACTGGGCCGGCTGATCGGAGGCGCGTTCTGATGAAACAGCATCCTGCCCTGCGCGTGCTGTATGTCATTATTCCGGTGCTGGTATCGCTGGCGGTGACGTCGGCGCTGGTCATCGCCGTGGGCGAAAGCCCGTTTGAAGTGTTTGAAAAGCTGTGGGAAGGGGCGTTCCGCAACACCGAGTCGGTGGCGGGCGTGGTCAATTTCTGGATTCCGCTGGCTTTGGCCTGCATGGGCCTGATTATCACCTTCACTGCCGGGCTGTGGAATATCGGCATGGAAGGCCAGATCATGATGGGCGCGCTGTTTGCAAGCTGGGCGGCGCGCACGATTCAGCTTCCGCCGGAGCTGCTTGTCCCGATTGAGCTGATCATCGCGGCGCTGGGCGGTGCCTTCTGGGGCTTCGTGGTCGGGGTGCTGAAAACGCGCTTCGGCGTGCATGAAATCTTCGGCGGCGTCGGCCTGAACGCGCTTGTCAGCGTGTATGCCATTTACCTGATTTCCGGGCCGTGGCGACAGCCGGAAGGCGGCAACGCGCAGTCGACCGAGCCGTTCCCGGCCAATGCGCTGCTCAATCCGATGAGCGATGTGTTCCCTGTATCGCTGATCGCGCTGCTGATTACCGTCGCGGCAATTCTGGTCGTGATCTGGATTCTGCGCGGCACCCGCTGGGGCCTGAACCTGAAGGCGACCGGCAAGAATCCGCGTTCGGCATTGTTACTGGGGGTGCCGACCACGCGCAGCACGCTGAGCGCGTTCATGGCCTGCGGCCTGCTGGCCGGGCTGGCGGGTGCCTATCGCGTGCTGTTTACTTACGACAGCCTGCGCCCGAATGTGAGCGGCGGTATCGGCTTCCTGGCGCTGCTGGTGGTGCTGCTGGTGGGCATCCGCCCGCTGTGGGCGCCCATAATTGCGTTCGTATTTGCGGCGATTCTGGCGGGCAGCACGCGCCTGCGCGTCTCGCTTCAGCTTGATTCGTCGCTGGCGGGTGTCTTGCAGGGCACCCTGGTGCTGGTGGTGCTGCTGTTCAACGGGCTGCGCCAGCGCCTGACCGAAGCCAGACCCGCCTCCGCCGCGCCAGCAGCACACACATCATCAACGGTCAGCGCGCCAACCTCCGGCAGTGAAGGGGCTGCATCATGAATCCTGAACTGATCAATATCCTCAGCAGCATCATCGCCAATGCGACGCCGCTGGTCATCGCGGGTATCGGCGAGACGATCAGCGAGCGCAGTGGTGTGACCAATCTGTCGCTGGATGGCAGCCTTCAGCTGTCCGCCATGGTCGGCTTTGCAGCCGCGCTGGCGACGGGCAATATTCTCCTGGGCTGTTTTGTGGGCATGCTGGTGGGCGCCCTCATCGCGCTGATCGTGGTGGCGGGCAATATCGAGCTGCGCCAGGACCAGGTCGCGCTAGGGTTCGTGCTGACGCTGCTGTGCGCCGACATCGCCCAGTTTCTGGGCCAGGACCTGTCTGGCGAGCGCGCCATTACCATGCCGCGTGTGAATGTGCCGCTGCTGGCGGATATCCCGATTATCGGCCCGATATTCTTCCAGCATACGGCGATCGTGTATGTCAGCTATGCGCTGATCTTCGGCGTGTGGTGGTGGATGTTCCATACGCGCGGCGGGCTGGCCCTGCGCGCATCCGGTGACCGTCCGGAGACGGCGTTCGCACGCGGTACCCGCGTCAACCGCCTGCGTTACTTCTACACCATCCTGGGCGGCGCGCTGGTGGGGCTGGGCGGCGCGGCGTTCTCGCTGGCTATCAAGCCAGGCTGGTCCAACCCGCCGGCCATGCGCGGGGAAGGCTGGATCGCGCTGGCGATCGTCATCTTTGGCGGCTGGCATCCGTTCCGCGTGGTGCTGGGGGCCTATCTGTTTGCGGTACTGCGTGCGCTGGCCTCGGCCATTCAGCGCAGCCCGGATATCGACTTTCCGCTGGTGCTGCTCAACCTGCTGCCGTGGCTGCTGATGATTGGCACGCTGGTGCTGGTGTCCAGCGGCGTGGTCGACCGATTGCTGCGGCTGCTGCCAGAACGCGCCCAAAAATGGACACGCAACTTCCTCCGCTCAGACCCACCGACCGCGTTGGGCACGCGCTTTGACCCCTGACGCATATAAAATTGCATTGAATTAACGAAAGAGGTCTGTTTTGACAGGCCTCTTTTGCTTCTCACCGTGTATAATGCTAAGAAAGAGTTGTCTGATCATATAGACCCCTTAATAAATCTTTTAGACATAATATTGTTACCAGTTGTTTAGATATGCCGGGCGGGCCGGGTCCCCCCGAGAGCAGGAAATATGGAAGGCAATAAACCAGATCGCTACATCAGTCTGCTGCTGGGCGCGGTCGCTGGAATCAGCATCGGCATTTCAATTCTGGATATCATCGGCATCCTCACCGGCTGGGCAGCCCGCCTGACGCCATTCTTCGTCGGGATTCTGCTGCTGTATGTGGTGCTGGAGCGCGAGCGCGTCGACAGCATCAAATACATCGTCCGCCGCCTCGACAAGGGCATTGACCGCGTGAACGCGGCGATTACCCGTTTGCAGGGGGGGCGTCGCACGACCGGAAGCAAGTCTGCCGGTATGACAGCAGCATACCGCGAGATTCCCTTCAAGGGCATGATTTTCCGCTCAAAGACTGAGGTGCGGATTGCGCGCGCGCTGGAACATGCCGGCATTGTGTATCTGCCGCCCACCAAGGCGCGCCTGAATACCAGCACCGGCCGCCAGGGCCGCGAGATCGATTTCCTGATTTTTGACAGCGGGCGCTGGGGCATGCTGGAGGTCGATGGGCCGTGGCACTCCCCAGGCAGCGACGCCCAGCGCGATGCCATGATGCGTGCCAACGGCCTGACGCATATTCAGCGTTTTGACGCGGATCGCTGCTATCGCAATCCGGATGCTGTCGTCGCTGAATTTATGGCTGCGCTCAGGAGCCAGCAGCCGGCTCCTCAGTCGCCTCCGGTTCAGTAAGCTCGCCCAGCGCGGCCAGCCTGTCCGCTGCATCTCCGGGCGCGCCCAGTGATGCTAGCGTCCCCAGCGATGCGACCCATTCGTAATCGCGCGCCGCGCCATTGAAGTCCTCACGCGCTTCCAGGATACGCCCGCGCCAGTAGTGCCGCGCCGCCGAGTCTTCGCGCGTGAGGGCGTTGCCGATGGCAGCAATGGCCCCATCCAGATCGCCGAGGCAGTACTGCGCAATGCCGACCAGCTCATTGGCGGCTGCCAGCAGCGACGCGTCCCGCGAGGAACTGAGCGCGACCGGGATGGCCAGGTTGAGCGCGGTCGAGTAGGCGGTGGTGGACTCGGCGCATTCGGGCGCCTGTTCATCGGCAAAGCTGGACTGAATCAGCACCTGCGCCTCAATCACGCTGAGCAGGTCGGCCGGCACATCGGGGTCGGTCACGCCGCGCAGCTCAGAAATATCATCTTCGGCCAGCTCGTAACGACGGTCGGCGGCGGCGGCGCGCAGGCGCTGGAAACGCACGGTGGGATCATCCACCAGTCGCAGCGACTCGGTGAAATCGACACGCGCCAGATCCGGGCGCAGGCTGCGGACGTACAGCGCCCCGCGGGCGGCCAGGGCATCGGCACGTTCGGCGTCAGTGCCGCCCTGTGCAGCGGCGGAATAGGCGGCAATCGCCAGGTCGACGCTGCCTTCAGCCAGGCGCGCATCGCCCAGCAGGCGATAGGCATGCGAGCTGCCCGGGTAGTAATACAGATAATTCTGCGCCTGGGCGACTGCCTCGCTGATATTGCCCTGCAGCACATTGGTCAGGATCGACAGGTCATAGGCGGCTTCGGTCGTCGGGTCCACGTACAGCGCCAGGTAGGCCTGATAGGCGGCGAGGTCGTATTCGCCTTGCAGCGCATACACACGGCCCTTTTCAACCAGAAGCTGCACATTGTTTGATAAGGCATCGACGGCCAGCGCTTCGTCCAGCACCTCGATGGCGGCTTCTTCGTCGTTCTGTGCCATGTAGTAGCGCGACAGCAGCAGATACGGCTCGACCAGGCGCGTGTCACGCGGGACGGGGGTAATCGGGTTGCCCTCGTCATCCAGCTCACCGGCGTTCTCAGGGTCGATCAGGCGCTCGGCCATGCGCTGGAGGGCGGTATTGGCGCGGTCAGACCGGCCATTGCCCAGCTCGCGCTGATATTGCAGCCAGTACACCTGGGCATAGCCGCTGTTTACCAGCGCCAGGTCATTCAGCGTGGTGCGCCCGGTAATCTGCTCATCGGCCTCACCCAGCACATCCAGCGCCCGGTCGATTTCGCCGGACAGGGCATACGCCAGCGCCTGATAATAGAATGGGTTAAACGCGCCGGGGTTCAGGTCGCGCTCGGCCGACAGCGTGGGCAGGGCGAGATCGTAATTGCCGCGATTGATATTGTTGACGGCATCGCGCAGGATGTTGCCTTCCACCAGCGGCGGATAGACAGCCGTCGCGTCGATATTATACGGATCGGCGGCGCGCAGGTTCGATGGCGGCACCGGCGACGGGGTGGGGCTGCGGCGCGGCTCCGGTGATGGCGTGGGCGTGAAGCCGGGCGTCACCGTGGGGGTGACGGTGGGCGACGCGGTGAACGTTGGCGTCGGGCCGAATACCAGGTAATTGGCGTCTTCGTTGGTGTTTACGAAGATGATGCCGAGGATGCCCAGCAGCACCACGGCAGCGCCGATGCCCGCGCCTATCTGGGCGCGCAGCACATTGACATCGCCCTCACCGGCACGGCGTTTGGTCTTTTTGACCCACACGATGTCCGACGGGGGCGGCTGCTGGAACTGGCGCAGCATCGCCTCGGCCTGTTTCTGCGCCTCGCTGACTTTTTCGGCGGGCGGCAACGGCACACCCGGCGCCTGATTCATGATATCGGCTTCGGACGGAGACGCCTGACGGGCCTGTGGCGCGGGTGTCGCCGGCGCGCTGAAGCCTGCGGCGGGCTGTTGTGCTGGCATCGCTGGCGGGGGCGTTTGCTGTGCGGAAGGCGGCGGCGACCCCAGCTTGCGGATACCCGGCGCGGAAGTGGGCGGGGCGGGCGGGCGTGACCCTTCCGAAATCTGCTCCAGGCCTTCACGGGCCTGCTTGTTCATCGGGTTAATTTCGAGGATCTTCTGCAAACAGAAGATGCGCTCCTGCTTGTCGCGGGCCACGCTGGCCAGCCACAGCCAGGCGGCCTCGTTGTTTGGTTCGATGCGGATTGACTGCTGCAGCAGTTGGCGGGCCTCGTCTTTGCGGCCGGCTTTTGCAGCGGTAATGCCTTGCTGGCGCAGTTCACGCGCTTGATCGCTGCCCACGAAAGCCTCCCGGACGGTGGAAATGCGGAATGAAGTCAGACTGATGCGTTATGAATGCCTTCTCATTGTAACCGAAAGTGTTTTCTGAAAAAAATAAACGTAGAGAGCAATTTTGCCCTCCACGTTTATGAACCTGCACATTCCCCTGCTGACCAGCGGCCAGCAGGGGAATTGTTAACTACGGACTACGAACCGACGACGGTGATGCGGCCTTCAACCACGGGCGTGATCGGGCTGTTGGCGGCGATGTAATCGGCCAGCACCTGATCCAGCGGACGACCGAAGTCGTACGGGTTGACGGCGTTCTCGGCAAACATGGTGTAGCCGTCGCCACCGCGGCGGGTGAAGTCATTGCTGGCGACGGTGTAGATGGTGGCTTCGTCGATAGGGCTGAAGGAGCCGTCTTCACCCTGGACTTCCACGCTGACGACGCGGCTGCCGGCAGCCTGCGCCGGGTCAAACGTGTAGCGGAGGCCGGAGACCTGCGGGAAGCGGCCGTTGCCGTTTTCGACAGCGCCGACGCCGTGTTCGATGGCAGCGACGATATCGGCGCCGCTCAGCTCGAACGAGGAGGTCAGGTTGCCGAAGGGCAGCACGGTCAGCACGTCGCCCAGCGTGACGGTGTACGGGGCATCCAGGGCGACGTCTGCAGGGGTGGATTCGATCGGCACATTGCTGCGGATGCCGCCGCCGTTGGTGATGGCGATCTGGGCGCCGGTTTCAGCGCGCATGGCGTCGGTGATCAGGTTGCCCAGGGTGCATTCCGCGATGCGGCAGACCGCACGGTCGCCGACGAGGAACACGGTGGTTTCGCCCACGGGGGTGGCGCGCAGGGCTTCAATCGGCTCCGCCAGCGTGGCGATCAGGGCTTCCACTTCCGGATCCGGCGAGATGTACTGGCTCAGGAAGATGGTGTCGCCGCTCCAGTCAGTCAGCAGACCGGCAGCATCGAAGGAGACATCGAGGCGTCCGCCATACAGGCCGTTGCCGCCACCCGCCTGCACGACGAGGACGGGTTCGCCCGTCGCGCTGGTGGCTTCTGCCGGATACTCGACGCCAGCGGCGGCGGTGTAGGCATTGCCCATCAGCGTGTGCGAGTGGCCGCCGACGATGACGTCCACGCCCACCAGCGAAGCGGCCAGCTCGATGTCGAGGCCGAGGCCGAGGTGCGTGAGCAGCACGACTTTGTTGACGCCTTCCGCGGCCATCGCTTCGACGATGCCGTTGACGATGCCAGCGTAATCATCGCTGAACTCGATGCCTTCACCGGGCGAGGAGATCGTCGGGGTGTCGGCGGTCGTCAGGCCGATCAGGCCGACCAGCGTGCCGTTGACATCGACGATGGCCGAAGGCGCGACGCGGCTGGCCAGCGGGTTGTCTTCAGGAATGGTGACATTGGCGCTCATGACCGGGAAATTGACCGAGTCGATGAAGGCGGCCAGCACATCGTCGCCGTCGTCAAATTCGTGGTTGCCCAGGGTCATGCCGGTGTAGCCCAGCATGGTCATGATGAGCGCGTTGTCCTGGCCGCGGTGCTGCTGGTGGAACAGGGTGCCGGTGAAGCGGTCGCCACCGTCCACCAGGATCACATTTTCCACATTGGCGCGCACCTGGTCGATTACGGTGGCCCAGCGGGCCTGGCCGCCGTTGCCAGAGCTGTCCGGCTCGTGATGGCCGTGTTCGTCATTGGTGTGCAGGATGGTCAGGTCGAAGGTGTCGTCTTGTGCAAACGCTGCGCCGACAGTGAACAGGGCGGCAGCACCAGCAAGGAGTAAAGCGCGTCTAAATAACATGAGAATACCCTCCGGGGTACTTTGTGGAAAAAACGATGTGAAGCGGAGCATTCACACCATACTCCGGAGTATGGACGCAAAGCTTTAATAACCGCAAGTTGTTATGTTAAGCATTTTTCACAATCTTTTGCTGTCAGAACTGGCTAAACCGCAGGCCACGGATAGTTTGGCCCGGGGCCGGGGGTGGGATAGCAGCCGGTCTCGACCAGGGTTTTGAGGCGGCGGTGAAAGGCTCGTAACTCTCCGGTGCTGATCAGTTCCTCGGCAGACTGGCGATAGTGCGAGTCCTGCGACTCGACCATATCCAGCAGTGCCCGCAGGTCTTCCAGCAGGTCGTCTTCCAGCGGCTGCCCGGCGTAGTCCCAGATGACCGTGCGTAATTTGTGCTGGGCATGGAAGGTGATGCCGTGGTCGATGCCCCACACGTGGCCGGTCGCGTCCAGCAGGCAGTGCCCGCCTTTACGGTCGGCATTGTTCACGATCACGTCAAACGCCGCCATGCGCACCAGCTGCGCTTTGATGTCGTCGGGGAACGTGAAGTAATGCTGTTCCGGGTCGTGGTCGATGTAGAACTGAAAGGTGCCCAGCCCGCGAGAGCCGGCGCGCAGCACCGTCGGCGGGACGATGCCCCAGCCCAGCGCCTGCGAGGTCAGAAATGACAGGAATTCGCGGTGGCACAGCGTGCCATCAGGGAAGTCCCACAGCGGGCGCTCGCCTTTCTGCGGCTTATAGACAGCCGTGACGATATCGTCTTCGTACTTCATAGCCACGAGAAAGGCATAGTTCGAGCTCCAGCGCAGCATCCCGTATTCCTCATGGATGTCGCCGTGCTGCAGGATTTCCAGCGCGCGCGAGGCGCTGATCGGTTTCGACTCTGGCAGAAGCTCAGGTTCGGTCATGGATTAAGTCCAGTAATACACCAGCCGCCCGTTCTGACGGGGATCGGCGCGGCCAGCCTGTACGATATGCGAGGCATGATCGCTGAGCGCACGCATCTGCGCACGGGTGCACCACATGCGCACCACATCGGGCGCTTCCTCATCCTCGTCATCATCGCTGATTTCCAGCGAGAATTCCGGTTCGCCTGCGTCGGCGTCGTCTTCACCTTCACCCTCGATGACATCCTGCAGCCAGCTGGGGATGCCGGTCGCCGAGGGCACGACCAGCTCAGAGGCAACGAGGATGATCATGTCGCGTTCTTCGTCATAGCCCAGGCCCATCTGGGCCACCCGGAAGCGCGACTCGACCGGGTCGCGCAGGTCCATACTGCTGGCGCGCGCGGTCGACGGCGTCTTTTCGGGAAAGCGCTTGGACAAGTCTTCCAGCAGCTCGACGATGGCGTCGCTGAGGGCGCGGGCCTGCTCTTTTTCGATCGTCAGCGTCACCACATCGGATTCGCTGCCGGCCTGCAAGTGAAAGACGCGCTGGCCCTTCGGCCCCACCGTGCCGATGGTGATAAATTCAACGGGGTTCAGTTCAATTTCCTGGTTTGGCATAGTGACCTGCGCTGGTTTCTGTGTAATTACTGCGCTGACTGTTTCTTCTCTGCTTTGCGCTCACGTTCCATTTGCTGAATGTGGGCAGTGTCGTTGACCGTGACGACGAAGGGACGATTGAATCCCAGTGAAATAATGCTGATCGACGCGGGCGCAATATCGAAGCGCTGGAACATGTCCAGATGCGCGCCCATGTAATGCGCCACCACCATTTTAATGATATCGGCGTGCGACACGATCACGATCGTCTCGCGCGGGTGGGCAATCACCAGGCGTTCAATGGTCGAGACGGCGCGTGCCTGCACTTCGCGCATCGCTTCGCCATTAGGAAAGACGGCGCGTGACGGCGTTTCCTGCACCACCTGCCACATTTTTCTCATGCGAAGCGCGGCAATCGACTGTCCCTGCCAGTCGCCATAGCGCACTTCGCCGATGCCGGGTTCATGGCGAATTTCCAGCGCCGGGTGATGCGCGGCGATGGCCTCGGCGGTCTCGATCGTGCGCTCCAGCGGGCTGGAGTAAATGGCGTGAATGCGCGTCTCGCGCAGCCGCTCTCCCAGTGCCACGGCCTGGGCGATACCATCGTCATTCAAATGGACTTCAGGTGTCCAGCCGGCCAGACGACCTGTCTTCACAAAGTCGTTTACGGCGTGCCGAACCAGCAGAATCTGGGTCATAGGGGTTTTGTATTTTGCCCATAGTCGCGATATCAGAGTGCGAATCATAGCATAGCGTACCCCCGTTCGCATATTTGCGTTGTCTTAGATTTTTGAGAGTCCGGCGCCATAACTGATGTATTCATGTGGTTCAACATCGCCTTAACAGTGGTATAATATCCGGCAATTCGACTGATTCAGGATATCAGGATGGACATAGGCGTCATTTCCGATATTCACGGCGATTTTGCCGCTCTGCAGATTGCACTAGACCGTTTAGACAATTATCACCGAACCAGTGCCGTCCTGTGCGCAGGCGATCTGATTGGTCGCGGCCCACAGCCGGACGAAGTGGTGAGTCTGATCCGCGAACGCGGCATCCCGACGGTGCGCGGCAATCACGATGAGTGGAATTATCCGCTGACAACTGAAAACAAGGCGTTCGTCAAAGACCTGCCGCTGGAATGGCGTGGGGCTTACGATCACCGCACGATCTTCATGTGCCACGGCAAACCCGGCAATAACCTGTGGGGGCTGTATCGCGATCACATCTCGTCCACGCTGCTGAACATGATGTTGCAGTCGCTGGGCGTGGACGTGCTGGTGACCGGCCACACCCACATGCCGCTGTTTATGCGCGTGCAGCAGGGATGCGTCATCAACCCGGGTTCGCTGTATACCTTCCACAACGTGCGGGCGACGTCGCATACCTACGGCGTGCTGCATCTCTCTGATATGACGTTTGACCTGTTTGACCTGACGGAACCGGTGGGCGAGCGCCTGATGCGCGCCTAGCCGCGCCCGCTTCTGAAGTACAGCAGCACCGAGACGGTCGCCAGCCCCAGCGCCGCCAGCAGCAGCCCCAGCCCGACAACCCCCCAGCGATTCGCTTCTTCCGCCAGTTTCTGGTCGGCTTCTTCCGCCATCATCGGCGCGGCGATCGCCGGGTCCGGGCTGGCCGTGACCTCGGCCGTCGGGGCAGGTGATGCGGTTGCCTGGGCCGTGGGCGCGGGCGAGGGCAGCGCCGTCGAGGTGCGCGCCTGGGTCGGTTGTGGCTGGGCCAGCATACTCGCAGAAGGCGAGGCTGTCTGCGCAATAGCGCCAGACATTGTTGACGCAGCGTTGTCAGCGGCGACAGCGGGGGCGACTTCCATCGCCATGCTCATGGTGTCCATGACGTCAGCCTGGGTTTCCGGCGCGACGTTGGCCAGATCGGTGCCGTCAGCCGCCAGACCCGCCGCACTGCTCAGTTCCGGCGCCATGCCCGGCGTGCCCATCATCTCCATTGTTTCCTGGTCGGTGGGCACCACCCGGTCGCTGATGTCCGGCTGTGTTGTCCCCGCAGGCAGCGGGGCGGCCATCTGCTCTACAGACTCGGCAGCACCAGCCCCAAAGTTCTCGACTCTGACTTCGGCGGTGCGCTGTAACTGCGCCTCGGCCTCCGTCGTCGCGGTGATCGCATACAGCAGGTCCGCGGGCTGGGTGGGCGCAGCGGCCACCTGATTGGCGGGCTGGCCGGATTGCAGCGCCCCGGCATTGCCCAGCGCACCGACACCCAGCACGACCAGCGCGATGGCTGCCGCCGCTGAGGCGACAGTGAGGAAGCGGTTCAGGTCGATAATGCGGCGGGCGGGCCGGCTGGCGCGCAGCTTGTCATGCGTCAGGGCAAACGAACGCGGCGCACGCAGCAGCGGCAGGCCAGCTACGAGCGCCTTGGTCTGGCGCAGCGCCTCCAGTTCCGCGCTGAATTCCCCGTCAGTCGCCAGGCGCGCCTCGACCTGTGCCCGCTCAGCGGGGCTGAGGGCATCGTCCAGATAGGCAGAAAGCAGTTCGAGGTCTCGTTCGTTCACGGGTGCGTTATCACTCACAATGGGTCGGTGCGACGGGCGTTGTCGCATACCTTACAGACGATAATTGGCTGGTAAAAGTTCCCTGAAGGCTGACAAGCAGTCGCGCATGGCAGCGCGGGCCCGGCTGATACGCGATTTGACCGTGCCCAGCGCGGCATTTACCTCGTCAGCGATGGCCTGATAGTCCATGCCTTCGATATCGCTGAGTACCAGCACGATGCGCTGGTCTGGCGACAGCCCGCTGATGCAGCTCTGGATGGCCTGTGCGATTTCTTTGCGCTCGGCCGCCTGTTCGGGCGTCGGGGCGTCGTCGGGCAGCGGATACTCGTCATCGCTGTCGGGTGCCAGATCCTCAAGGGAAGTGGCCGGATGGCGCTTGTTGCTGCGCAGCGCGTCATAGCACGTATTGGCCGTGATGCGCATCAGCCATGACCGGAAATTGCCGCCCCGGTAGGTGGACAGCTTGCGGTAGGCGGTGATGAAGGCGTCCTGTGCCAGGTCGGCGGCAGCAGCACCATCGCCCATGATGCGATAGGCCAGCGTATACACACGGTCCTGATAGGCCGTGACCAGCGCATTGAAGGCATCCAGGCTGCCGGCCCGGGCTGCTTCAATCAGCGCGGGTTCGTTTTCCGGGGGTGATGCAGGCATTGACAACCGCTCTCCAGACATTTACACTGCAATTCAATGTGCGCCGAAGTGGTGAAATCGGCAGACACGATTGACTCAAAATCAATTGCTCGAAAGGGCGTGTGGGTTCAAGTCCCACCTTCGGCACAGGCAAGCCAGACCACGCGTCTGGCTTTTTTTATTTCTCTCAGCGTAACGGTGAACGGGCAAAATCGCAACTGCCTCTTTGCGTTCTCATAGCCTGTAAATTACACTACAGGCTCGTGAGCAGGCCATAACTGCACTGATGAAGGGCGCGTCTTGATACGGTTTTTGGGATCGTTTATCCTGGCATTGATCGTGGCGGTGGCCGTCGGCCTGTACCTGGGCTGGGTGCAGTTTCCGCGCGAACAGGTGGATCGTCCGGCGTCTGTGCTGGCGACGACCTTCAGCGACGATTACACCGTGATGATCGCCCAGGGATACCTGCTGGACCGCGACATCACTGGAGCGCTGGAGCGCCTGCGCCTGTTGCAGGTGGAAAATATTCCGGCGCACGTGCAGGAAGTGGCGGAACGCTTCATCACCAACTCGCGCGAGGTGCGCGACTTGCAGGCACTGGTCACGCTGAGCGAAGGCCTTGGCCGCCTGACACCGATTATGGAACCCTATCGCCCTGTCAATCAGGGCGCGTAACTGAACCCTATGTCCCAATCAAACGCGTCCACATCCAGAAAGTATCAGCGGCCACGCCGCTTTTTTTCCCCGGTCGGCATCCTGCTTGGCCTGGCGCTTGGCGTCGCGGTCGGGTTGTATGTCTCGTGGGAGCTGTTTCCCATGGAGACGGTCGATGTCGCGCCGTATCAGCTCAGCCAGATGGACAAGCAGCAGTTCATGGTCGCGATTGGCCTGGCCTACGCGCAGGATAGCGACCTCGACCGCGCCGTGAACCGGCTGGTTGCGCTGCGCCTGCCGGGAGACCCGATTCAGGCGATGGCGGATACCGCCTGTGAACTGGCGCGCACCGGCTATGTCAACAGCTCCAGCGGGCTGCGGGCTGTTGGCGCGATGATGACCTTTTATCAGGGACAGGGCCGGACCGGCTGTGCCGACACACTGATTACCGCGGCGGGCGCGGCCACGCAGGTGGTCGATATCCAGCTTCCGACAAATACGCCGACGGTGACGCCGGCCGCCACCAAGACGGCAACGCCGGAAAGCGCCGCGCTGGCCACCGCCACGCCGGTTGCTGTGGTGGTGCCGACCGCCGCCCCGCAGATTACCTACGAGGCGATCAGCGTGAATACGGCCTGCGGCCTGGCCGACAGCGGGCAGATTCAGGTGTTCGTGTACGAAATCAACGGGGCGACGGGCATCCCGGCGCAGCCGATTCGCGTGCGCTGGAATGGCGGCGAAAGCACGTTCTATACCGGCCTGAAACCGGAGCGCGATCCCGGCTATGCCGATTTCACGATGGAAGAAAATATTAACTATATCGTCGATATGCCCGGCCTGGCTGAACCGATTCAGACGGCGCTCTCGGCAGTGCCTTGCACCGACCCGACGACAGGCGAGCGCGCCATCACCACCTATCGGGTGATTTTCAGGGCGCTGTCGTAACATCTGCCACGCCGCTGCGTCTGAAAGGTATAGCTGTTCGTCAGACAGAAAGAGGTCAGGTTATGGCTGCAAAGCTGAATCCCGCGGCAGTTGAATTTGCCCGGTCACTGATTGATGAGGGCAAATATCGCATCAACACGCAGTGGAAGATCGCCGCGCCGTCGCAGGCACAGGCCGAGGGGCTATTGGCCAGCCAGGGCTGGGACGAGTTCTCGCGCTGGTTTCTGGTCGTTGATGAGACGTCCGGCGATGCCGCCTCCGCCAGCCTGCCGATTGGCGACCTGAAAAGCGTGCATCGCAGCGGCCTGCTGGCTGCCCAAACTGTCGCCAGGGGCGCCGGCCAGACCGATGTGGTCGATGCCGCGCAGGACCTGATCGACTGGATTGACCGCTTTAACGCGTGCTGATGCAGGATACAGACAAGATAAAGCGGCTGACGTCATCACGACGCCAGCCGCTTTTTATTTGGTCTCAGCCCGTATAACCGACGGCTTCCGCCAGCGCGTCGACGGCGGCTTTTTCCGCGTCGCGCAGGGCCAGCACGCGCTCACGAATGCCCGCGTAAAAGGCCTCGGCCTGCGCGTCTGTCAGCGGGAAGTCCTGCGCTGCCTGCTCCCGCAGCTCGGTCAGGCGCTCCCCGGCCTGTAAACGGGCGTCTATCGTGCTGTTCCCGCCCGCGAGAAAGTCGTCGTGGCGCGCCTGAATCAGCTGCCGCGTCTCGGCCAGCAGGGGCATTTCGTCGGGCAGCAGGGCGGTCGTCAGCGCTGCCCAGTATGGCACGCAGGCCCGGAATGCCGTCGCCGCGTGTTTGAGCTGGTCATTTCCCACGATGACCGCGGCCTCATCCAGAAAGTCTGCATACATGGCGCGAGCGCCGTGTCCGCCCGTGTAATACGCCTCAATGTACTGATAGCCGGTCAGCAGGCCGTTATACAGCTTGCGACCCGGCGAAAACATCGTCGGCCAGCCGCGCTTGTCTTTGCGGTTGACCAGCATGCCCGCCCACTTGTCAAACGCGCTGATGCCAAAATTCGCCGCCGACCCAACGGGTGATTTTCCGCTATACAGATTCAGGCAGTCGCTAATGCCGGCCGACACCGCATGCGCCAGCTTCGCATAGTCCGGAGGGCTGATCGTGACCGTCTGGTGGCGCAGCTTTTTCAGCTTGCCGCGCGCCTCAATCATCTCGTGCACGGTCGTCGTCAGCGGCACGCGGGCCCGGTCGGCGGTGATGACCTCGCCGGAGGCCATGTCGCAGGCGATGACCAGCAGCGGCATCACGCTGTAGTAGTCGTCGCTGGGCGACTGCGCATTGTAGGACAGGCGCGTTTCGTCTGCCCACACGATGGCCGGCTTGCCTTCCGCCAGCGCATTGACCACATTGGCCATGCCCTTCATGCCGTCGGTGGTGCTGCGCGTGTCCATGACGATCCCCAGCCGTTCATAGGCCGAGACAGGCTCGCTCGTGAACAGGTAGCGCGTCAGGAAATGCAGATGCGGATCCCAGCCCTCGTATTCAAACACGAAGTAGCCGGCGCAGATGCCGCCGCTGACGCCCATGATGAGCGCCTCGCTGGGCGGCAAATTTGTGTGCGGCGCGCGCGCGTCCAGATAGCCCAGCGTGTTGGTCAGATAGCCTGTCGCCCAGTGGATGCCTGAAAACTGGGTGAAACTGGTGAGTGCTGGCATGGGCTTTGTCCTTTCCTGTCGTCCCGGTCTTGCGTCACTGGTTCAACAATAGGGCATTGTCAGGCTGGGCAATAGTCGCAGATTTACTTAGTCGGCATATTACTGGCTGGTGGAAAGCAGGTGCGGTACAGCGCCTGGCGCATGATCGTACCAGGCCAGCGTCAGCCGCCCGGTTGCATCAGCCAGCAGCGTGGGCGGCACGGCCAGCGTGACCTCGCTCACGATGATGCCATCCAGCCGAAAACGGCTATTTTCCAGCCGGATGATGCCAAGCTGGGCGCCGATGCGTGCCGCCGCGATGAGCGATTCTGTCTGGGTGGCAGGGGCCGCGACCAGCGCGATCGGCGCGGCGGCTTCGCCCAGCGACAGGCGGACCGGCGCCGGCCAGTTGCTCCCGCCAGACGGCCCCCAGCTCGCCCAGGTTTCAGACGCGCCACTCCTCGCCCGCACGATGTTCCAGAACAACGCACCCGTGTCGTCTGTCAGTCCGGCGGACAGGCTGACGAGGGCATCGCCCGCCGCCAGCGCGACATCTGCTGTGAGGTCTGAGGTTTCCAGCAGCGCGCCGCCCGCCAGACGCGCCCGCACGAGGCGCCCGCCTGCGCGCCAGAACGCGAGTACCGAGCCATCGGCAGCGCGCACCAGCGCAGGTGAATTCCCACGCGGCGCGATTTGCGCCGCCGGGCCGGGCCGACCGGAGGCATCAAGGGTGCTGAGGAAAATCGCTGAAACCGGGCCTTCACCCTGCGCCCACACGACCGCGGCGCGTCCGTCCTGCGTATGTACGGCCGAGAAGCTCGTCACCGCGGCGCTCGATACTTCGGTGGGGCCGCGCTCGACGCTGCTGTCGGGCGAAATCAGGGCTGTATACAGGGCTGTCTGGCCGCGTGCGTCCACATCCAGCCAGAGCAGGTGCGTGTAGCCAGATGAAGAAGGCAGCAGGACTTGTCCGTAGGGATTGCGCGGCGGCAGCGGCAGGGTGACTGACGTGCCGTCTGGTTGTGCGAAGTCGTGGTGCACGCCGCGCGCGTCTGCGCCGACCCAGGCGGCGCGGAGTGTGCCGTCTGTGAGCGCAGCGGCCGGGGCAACTATGGCGTCGGCGCTGGCGATCAGGCGAATCGGCCCCCATGCCGAGCGGCGAGTTTCCTGCGGCGCGCAGGCCGTCAACAGGGAGAACAGGGCGAGGGACAGCAGCAGAAACAGGCGCCGACGGAAGGTGCTCACAGGCGCTCTAGGCGTCGACCGTGGCCGCCCAGTCCGCCGGGCCCTTGTATTCAATGCGGTTGCGGGCGTAATAGGCCAGCGTGCGCAGCACATAGCGTGCCCCGGCTGGCGATAAATTGGGCAGCACCAGCTCGTTGCGCCCGGAGTAAATGCCCACGTGATAACGTTCCTGTCCGCCAAAATAGATGAAGCGGATGAACCAGCCGGAGGGGCCTTTATCGCGTGCCGCCTGTACAATCTCGATTTCATCAATTTTGGACCAGTCGATGCCGTGGTTGTCGACTACCACCTCGTGATTGGTCGGCATAAAGTGCTGTTCAAGAAATTTTTTGTCTGATTCGCTTAATTCATCTTCGCGCGGGGCATGTTGAGCAGGGAGCAAATACGTCTTCACTACGACACCATGTTTAAACTATCTTACGGTACAAGGGTGCTACAGCACCCTAGTATAGCGCACGCCAGCCGGATTCATCCATACGCCAGCGCGCGGGGCCACGTTCAGGCGCAGCGCGGCCAGCGGCGATGTGGAGCCGTCGGTGCGGTAGGCGATGGCCGTCAGCGCATGCGAGCCTGGCTGGATGGGCGTCCAGTTCATTTCCACCGTGAAGACCGGCACGGTGATATTTTCCACCGGCCGCCCCTGCTGATACAGCACATCATCGATCATCAGGTCGACACGCGCGATGCCAGAGCCCACGCGGTCGGTCGCCACCAGGATAATCTGCACCGGCGTCCCCACCTCCACCAGCGCATCGGCGGCTGGCGTTTGAAAGTACAGCGTGAACGGCTCGCTCCCCGTACCTGGGGCGAGGGCCAGCGTGCAGCCGGTCAGCAGCAGGCCGATGGCCAGCCCGGCCGCGATCACGCAGCGCATCAGCATTGATTGGTTGAGCACACCCGCGATACCCCTGCTTGTCATCTTAATCTGCCTCGATTATGGCTGTTCACGGCTTGCCCGCGCAACTAAAATGGCATCAGTGGAGGCCAGCCGTATGCGAATCGATATCCTGACCCTGTTTCCGGAAATGTTCCAGGGGCCCATGACTGAAAGTATGCTGTGGAAGGCGCGTGACCGCGGCATTCTGGACCTGCGCCTGCACAATATCCGCGATTTCAGCCAGACGCGTCATAAGAATGTCGATGACACGCCGTATGGCGGCGGCGGTGGCATGGTGATGAAGCCGGATGTGGTCGCGCGCGCCATCGAGTCGATCACGTACGAGGCCGCGCCGGGCACGCCGGTCATCCTGATGACGCCGCGCGGACGGGTGTTCAACCATCAGACAGCGGTCGATCTGGCGGGGCATGAGCAGGTCGTGCTGCTGTGCGGGCATTACGAGGGCATCGACGAGCGCGTCAGCCAGCTTCTGGTGACCGACGAACTGAGCATCGGCGATTATGTGCTGACCGGCGGCGAGCTGGCGGCGATGGTGGTGGTGGATGCGGTCATCCGTCATCTGCCGGGTGTGCTGGGTGCAGAAGGCGGCGCCGAACGCGAGAGCCATGCCGATGGCATCCTGGAGGGGCCGCATTATACCCGCCCGGCAGAGTTCCGTGGGCTGACCGTGCCTGCCGTGCTGACCAGCGGCGACCACGGCGCGATCCTGCGCTGGCGGCGCAAAGAAGGCCTGCGCCAGACATGGCTGCGTCGGCCGGACCTGCTGCTGACGGCCCGCCTGACCCTTGAAGAACAGTACTGGCTGACCGAATTCGCCAATGAGACGGCGCGCCAGTCGCGCTGATGGTTCAATCGGGCGGGCTTGCCTTCTGGAGACTCAGGCGTGGTTATCCAGTCCTAATGCCGCAGCCTTTCAGATGGGCTATACTAAATTAGGTTTTGTGGGGCTGAATTGCATTCCACACGTGCCTGTATCCAATCTCAAGAGAGCTAAATGAATGGCCCAGGAATATCGCAGCGACATACTCGAGCGAATCCTCAAGAAGCTGCATGCTGCTTCCGATGGTGTAAAAGCGACGGTGATCGTCAACAGTGATGGTTTGCTGGTGGCGGCCTATCCACCGGGCGATGATGAGAATTACTACGAGAATCCAACCAGCTCGCCGCAGGTGGCCGCGATGTCGGCCTCGCTGGTGGCGCTGGCAGACAAGACGCTGCGCCGCCTGGCCCAGGGTGACCTGGAGCGTATTCTGATGGAAGGCCAGGACGGCGTGATGGTGGTCTATCCGGCTGGCAAAGCCTCGGTGGCGGTGCTGGTGGAGAAGGGCGCCCGCCTGAGCTATGCGTTGTATGCCACCAAGAAAGCGGCCGCCGAAATCGTCGAGGTGATTGGCGGCTAGCGCTTCTGATGGAAGATTGCGCGCATCACCATCTTGCCCAGCACAATCATATCCCCGTCGCGCAGGATATGCGGCTGATGCGGCGCCAGCTTGTTGCCATTGATGGCAGTGCCATTGCTGCTGCCCAGATCATACACTTCCAGCTTTTCGCCATCAGCCTTCAGGATCGCGTGGCGTCGGCTGACCCCCAGGCGATAGGCCGCAAAGGCCGTCAGGTCGATTTCCGGCATGTTGCCGGTGGACGGATCGCGCCGGCCCAGCGCCAGCTCATGCCGGAACGGCACCAGCAGCGGCGTGGAAGACCCCTCAATTTCCAGGCGCAGAATCATCTCGCGCGTGAATCTCGTGCTGCCGGCGGCCGTGACCGCCGCAAATTCCTCGGTGCTGACCTTGATCGTGCCTTCGCCCTCGGCTTCACCCGTCTTGTTGAAGCGCTTGGTGCCGCCGATCGCGCCTTCGCCAGCCATCAGGCTGGTGCCGCAGTTATCGCAGATGAGCGATCCTGGACGATTCAGGTGGCCACACGCCCGGCACTTGTTCGGCTGGGCTGGTTTCGCTGCTGGTGCGTCAGCCGGAACTGACGTGTTGTTGTCTGATTGATCTGGCATGGTGTGGAAAATGTCCCTACACTTAAGGGCAAGGCGTTCTGTAACCTAGACTGATTGTAAGGGAAAGTCGGCATCCTGCAATACTTCCAGCATTTAGGATTGTGAACATTTCATGAAGTTGTCCGATATGCAGGCGAGCCGTAAGTCTCTTGTTACGTACGGCATGTTGATCGTCATACTGCTCGTGGCCTGTTTTGCGATCAGCTTTCGCATCGGCAGCCAAAGTGTGTGGTTTGATGAAGGCTGGTCGGCTTATGCCGCCGGACAGCCGGATATCGTGCAGGCCGCCAACGCCGACGCCACCAATCCCCCTTTGTATTACATGCTTCTGCATATCACGACACGCTTTGTCGGTAATTCGGAGTTCGGCCTGCGCCTGCTGTCGTTATGGTGCGCGCTGCTGACGATCGTCGTCACGTATGCGCTTGGCCGTCGCCTGGCCGGTCGACAGGCCGGGCTGTGGGGAGCCGCCGCCGCAGTCGCGCTGCCTTTATTATGGTGGGCCGGGCGCGAAGCGCGCATGTATACGCTGCTGGCGCTGCTGGCCTCGCTGGCGGCCTATGCGCTGGCCCGCCTGCTGGATGGCCGTGCGCGGCGCAGGTGGCCGTGGTGGGGGCTGCTGGCGTCCTGCGAGCTGGGCCTGCTGTACGCGCACAATACCGGGCCAGTCGCGTTTGTCTGGGTCAACGCGGTCGTCGTGCTGGCATGGGTCATGCGCAGGCGTGCGTCCCTGCCAGACTGGCGCATCTGGCTTGTGGTGCAGGCTGTCGTCGCGGCGGCCTGGGCGCCCTATTTCGTCACGCGTTTCCTGCTGCTGCCGGAAGCCAATGCCGCCGTCACCAGCACGACTTCGCTGGACCTGGCCGGTCTGGTGACGGCATGGGCCGCCTTCTGGATCGTGCCGTTCGAGCGCCTGTCGCTGGGCGGAGAAAATGCGTCCATGACGCTGGCGCTGTTCGTATTGTGCATCGGTGGGCTGGCCCTTGGCTCACGACGACTGGCCTGGGCCGGTCTGCACGCGCTGTTATGGGCTGCGGGCATTCTGCTGGGGCTGCTGGTGCTGGGCAATGAATTCCACGGCCGCTACCTGGTGGTGGCCGCACCGTTTGTCGCATTGCTGCTGGGCGGCGTGCTCGGCCTGCTGGCAGGCTCCAGAGGGTCGCGCCGCGGAAATGCCCGCTTTGCGCTGGCCGTGATCGCCCTGTCGATGCTGGCTTTCGGCCAGATGTCGTATGGCTGGGACGAGAATGCGTTTGGCCATGATGACGCGCGCGCTATGGTCCGTCACTACGCTGAGACGCTTTCGGACGAGGATACTGTGATCGCGTGGTCGTATGCCGACCGCTACGAGCTGGCCTACTACTGGGAGCGCGAGGGCGCCACAGCCCGGCGGGTGACGCTGCCAGAGGGTGCCGGACTGGAAACAATCGCGCCGCTGCTGCCCGCGTCGGGCGATGTCGCGCTCAATGTGTGGTACACGCAGCGGGCCGATTATCGTGGCATGATGCCATGCCTGCTCGCCTCCGGCACGACCGAGCTTCCTGTGGAGACGAGCGTGCGCGGCATGACCAGCCTGCTGTTTCGTCAGCCGTCGCTGCGCCTGCCCGATAACGTGGATACAGCTATAGAAGTGCTGGGGACAGACCGGCTGATCGGCCGACTGACCGCATATGGCCGTCTGGTCTCCGGCACCGCCGACAGCGCAATGTGCGTGCCGGTCGCGCTGCTGCTCACCGGTCCGACGGCTGACGAACTCAAGGCTGCGCTGGTCGTGCGCGACGAGACGGGACGCGAAATCGTGACGGCGACAGGCGTATTCGCCACGCCGGACCAGCGCACCAGCCAGTCTGCCCGCCCGGACGAGCTGCTGGAGGCGTGGGTACTGCTGCGTCTGCCCCCGGGCACGCCTCCGGGACGTTACACCGTGGCTCTGCGCGTATTCAGCGAGGATGCCATGCCGATCGGTTACACCCTGCGCGGCGGCGACGTGCGCGGCCGGGACAGCGTGCTGGGTGATCTGGAACTTGTGCCTGGCGCTGTCTGGAGTGGCCATGCGGACGTGGGCGAGATTCCCACTGATGCTCCGCTGACGCTGATATCCGCCCAGACTGAGCAGGCGGCCTCATTCAGGCCGGGCGACCGCGTGACCGTGCTGCTGACCTGGTCAGGCGCGGCGGGGCAGGGCGCACTGCCGGAACTCGTGCTGCGGGCGCGGGACCGTGATTATTCTGTCATGATTTCCAGCGCGATTGCGCAGCACGATGACTTCACGCGTGAAGTACGCACATTCCTGGTGCCGGCTGATGCCCCGCCCGGCCGTTATGCCCTGCTTGGCTCGGTTGGCGCGACGCTGGCGGAGCTTGAGGTGATCGACGATCCCATCAATACAGTGCTGCCGCCGATGGACGCCGAAGTCAATGTCGTGTTTCCGGGCGTGGGCGAGCTGGTGGGATTTCGCCTTGAATCCCCGCTGAGTGTTTCTGAGAATCCACGAATCACGCTCGTATGGCGGGGAATCGGAGCTATTAGCGAACAGCCCCTTACGGTGTTTGTGCAGATGCTGGATGCGGCTGGCCGGGTGCTGGCGCAGAGCGACGCCCAGCCAGCCGCTGGCGCACGCCCTACAACCGGCTGGCGAGATGGAGAAATTATCCTGGATGCCCATGAACTGCGCTATAACGCGCTTGCCGTGCCCGGCCGTGTATGGCTGATCGCCGGCCTGTATGACCCCGTATCTTTCGAGCGGGCCAGCACCGCCAATGGGGGCGATTCTGCTATGTTGATGGAATCAGTGCCCTTAATGAATTAATATTACATTATTGTTTTACTGTTTCAAAACCAAACTTGTGAAGGAAATATAGTTTGAATTTCGTAATGTAATATTCTATTTCTATAACGCGCTGTAATTAATCTTTATTCTATTTCCATTCACTGCCCCCCTAAAATGAAAGCAATCGCTGGTGTTTGAATCAGACTCACCACTGCATTGGGCCTGTGCGTAATCAGGAAGGTCCGAGCAGGAGTGTATGAAAAAGGGGAAGCGTGCAATGACAATGACGGATTTAGTGCAGGGCCTGAATACATACCCAGCCAAAGACAATTCTCGCGACAACGTTAATGAACGTCGTGCAGCGCAGCTTGAGATCATTGTGGAGATCAGCCAGGCGGTCGCGACTGAGCGTGATCCTGCGGCGCTGCTCAAGCGTGTGACCAACGAAGTGCGCGAACGCTTCAACCTGTATCACGCGCAGATTTATGTATTTGATGCAGGCGCTGCAGCACTGCGCGTGGAAGCGGGCGCGGGCGAGGTTGGCGACCGGATGAAGGCCACTGGCCACAGCATCCCCATCAGCCGTGAGCATAGCGTGGTGGTGCAGGCCGCTATCACGGGGGCGCCGGTGGTCACCAATGACGTCGCCGCCGCCGAGAACTTCCTGCCCAACCCGCTGCTGCCCGAAACGCGCGCGGAAATGTCAATTCCGATCATTGCCGCCGGCCAGCTGCTGGGCGTGCTGGACGTGCAGGCCAGGGAAGTGAACCGCTTTGACGCGCTGGACATCAGCATCAAGCAGGCGCTGGCCAACCAGATCGCTGTCGCGCTGGACAATGCTATCGCCTATTCCGAGGTGAATGCGGCGCGTCAGTCAGCCCAGACGCTGGCCGCGCTGACGCAGGCAATTGGTCTGGCCCGCGACGAAGCAGAAGTGATCCAGGGTCTGGCCGGTGTGCTGCCCCAGCAGAACGTAAACATCAGCCTGTCTGTCTTTGAAAACTACAATTTCGAAAGGGCAACTTTCGTCAGGACACTGGCATCGACACAGCCGCTTGACCCCTCGCTGGCTGACCTGCCGATAGGCATGCTTCCCGTATTGAACGCGCTGAGCCCTGACAGCATTGGTGTGATTCCCGATATCGCCACCGACCCGCTGCTGGACGAACAGTCGCGCGGCTACATGCTGGCGCAGTCGCTGAACAGCGCCATTTATGCGCCGCTGGTAGTCGATGGACGCTGGTTCGGCCTGATGACGCTGATTTCGCCGCATCGGCATGCGTTCAGCCAGGCGGATGCAGGTGTCTTCAGTCAGGTGGGCCAGCTGGTTGCCGACAAAGTGGAGCGTTTGCACCTGGACCGGATGCTTGAAGATCAGCGCCGCAAGCTGCAGACGGTAGCGGAAATCAGCACCACTGTGGCAGGCATCCTCGATCTGGATGAAATGCTGGAATTGTTCGTGGAAGAAACCAAAACAGGCTTTGATCTGTATCATGCCCAGGTGTATCTGCTGGACGACGCGGAAAAGAAGCTGGTGCTGGCCGCAGGTTCAGGCACGGCCGGCGCTTTCATGAAGTCGCACGGGCATGCGCTGGACCTGACAAGCACCCAATCGGTCATTGTGCAGGCTGCCCTGTCGAAAGACGGCGTTATCATTTCCGACCTGACCAGCGACCCCAGCTATTTACCCAATCCGATGCTGCCCTATGCCCGCTCTGAACATGCGCTGCCGATTCTGCTGGGTGACCGCCTGATTGGCGTGCTGGATGTGCAGTCAGATGAACGCGGTCGGTTTGGCGAGTCGGACATTCTGGTGAAGAAGACGCTGGCCCGCCAGCTGGCGACAGCCATTCAAAACGCGAATGAATACGCTCATTCGCAGCGACAGGCTGAATTTGAGCGCGCGCTGTCTTCCATCTCGGCGCTGATCCGTTCGACTGCCAGCAGTGATCAACTGCTGGATGGCGCCCTGAAGCTGATCCTGAACGTGTTTGGCGCGGACAGCGGCGTCGTCTCGCGTTACAACTATGAGACGGATCACTGGAACGGACTGGTGGGCACCGGCGGTGGCATCACCAACGAGATGGCCCGCAACTTCATCGACCCTGCGACTACTTATCCGCACGGTCTGGAGTCACTGCGCGAGAAGCGCGTGGTCGCCGTGACCAGTGCCAAAGACTATCCGGATTTCCCGTTCTACTACATCGACACACTTGGCATCAAGTCGGTCATGGTGCTGCCGCTGGAAGTCGATGGTCGCGTATATGGCGTGCTGTTCCTCAATTTTGTGTCGCAGCAGCATGTCTTCCAGCAAAATGAAATTGACATGGCCGAGAACATGGCGGTGCAGGTCAGTATCGGTCTGCAGCAGCGCGCCAAAGACCAGGAAGTGCGCACGTACTCGGAAGTGGTGGCCAGTATGCCCATCGGCGTCTATGTATGCCGCATGGAAGACGCCAATGATCCGTTCTCTTTCCGCATTGTGGCGGCCAATCCCGCGGCGGAACGCTTCATGGGCCGCCCCAATGAGGATGTCGTCAACCGGCTGCTGGTGGAAGCATTCCCGCCGCTGAAAGATACGCCGCTGCCGGGGATTCACGCGCAGGTGGCGCACTCTGGCGTGGGCGTCACGATCGGCGAGGTGCCTTATGAAGATGCGCAGTCTGGCGCCGGGACCTATCTGGTCAGCTCAATCCCGCTGCCCAACCTGAGCGTCGCCATTTCGTTCGAGAACATTACCGAGCGCAAGCAGGCGCAGTCCGCGCTGGAAAAGCAGGCGCGTGAGCTGCAAACGGTGGCCGACGTGTCGCGAGCCGTCACGCAGGTGCTGGACCCTGATGAACTGCTGGAATCGGTCGTGAATCTGACCAAAGAACGCTTCAACCTGTACCACGCGCACATCTATTTCCTGAATGAAGACGGCACCGACCTGGTGCTGGCTGCTGGTGCCGGTCTGCCTGGCCAGAAGATGAAAGAAGCGGGCCATCACATTCCTTACTCGCGTGAGCATTCGCTGGTGGCGCGCGCTGCCCGTACCCGCGAAGTGGTTATCGCCAACGACGTATCGACGGCGCCCGACTTCCTGCCCAACCCCCTGCTGCCTGAAACACGCGCAGAAATGGCCGTGCCGATGACCATCGGTGACCGCCTGATCGGCGTGCTGGACGTGCAGAGCGAGACAGTGGGCCGTTTCAACGAGAATGACGCGCGTATCAAGTCGACGCTGGGCGCGCAGATCGCTGTGGCGATTGAAAACTCACGTTCGGTCACACATGCGCTGGAGACAGAACGCGCGTCCGCGGCTGTGCTGGAAAAGCAGGCGCGTGAGCTGCAAACGGTGGCCGACGTGTCGCATGCAGTGACGCAGGTGCTCGATCCGGATGAACTGTTGAAGTCGGTCGTGGAACTGACGAAAGAGCGCTTCAATCTCTACCACGCGCATATCTATTTCCTGAATGACGAAGGCACCGACCTGGTGCTGGCTGCTGGCGCTGGCGTGGCAGGGAAAAGCATGCGCGAAGCGGGCCATCGCATTCCCTACTCGCGTGAGCATTCGCTGGTTGCCCTTGCTGCCCGCACCCGTGAAGTGGTTATCGCCAACGACGTATCGACTGCGCCTGACTTCCTGCCCAACCCGCTGCTGCCGGAAACGCGTGCTGAAATGGCTGTGCCCATCACCATCGGTGACCGCCTGATCGGCGTGCTGGACGTGCAGAGCGAGACGATTGGCCGCTTCAACGAAAACGACGCACGTATCAAATCGACGCTGGCCGCGCAGATCGGTGTGGCCATCGAGAATGCGCGTTCGGTCACATTCGCACTGGAGACAGAACGTGCGACGGCGGACCGCCTCCGTGAAGTCGACCGCCTGAAGTCGCAGTTCCTGGCCAGCATGAGCCATGAGCTGCGCACGCCGCTCAACTCGATCATTGGCTACTCTGAAGTCATCCTGGATGGCGATGACGGCGAGCTGACCCCGGATGCGGCTGAGGACGTGGAAATCATTCACCAGAGCGGCAAGCATCTGCTGGCGATCATCAATGACATCCTCGACCTGGCCAAAATCGAAGCCGGCCAGATGCGTATGGATGCCACTGAAGTCGACCTGAAGTCGATTGCCCTCGATACAGTGAATACCGCGTCGATCCTCATCAAGGAACGTGATCTGGAACTGAAGCTGATTGAGCAGGACAAGCTGCCCCCGCTGTTGGGCGACCCGATCCGTATTCGCCAGATTCTGACCAATCTGGTGGGCAATGCGGTCAAGTTCACCGAAAAAGGCAGCGTGACGGTGACCGTCGGTCGTATCGACGTTGCGACCGCGTTTGTCTCGGTGCGTGACACCGGCATCGGCATCGACAATGCCCATCTGGAGCTGATTTTTGACCAGTTCCGCCAGGTGGACGATACCTCGACGCGCCGCGCGGGCGGCACCGGTCTGGGCCTGGCGATCACGCGCCGTCTTGCAGAAATGCTGGGCGGAAGTATCACGGTGCAAAGTGAGGTCGGCAAAGGCTCTGAGTTTTTCGTCACGCTGCCGATCCGCCCCGCACACCTGGCGCAGAACTAAATGACGTCACTGCGTGAAATCACGTGCGTGGAATGCGGTGCCGTGCAGCCGAATGAGGTCATGGGCGCGGGCTGCAAATCATGCGGCTCCGCCTGGCTGGACGCCAGCTATGCATACGCGGACGTGGCGACCGTCTGGGGACGGGGGCTGCAACATCGCCCCCAGTCCCTGTGGCGATACCACGAGATGCTGCCCGTCAGCGGTCCCGACCCTGAGATTTCGCTGGGGGAGGGCTTCACCCCGCTGCTGCGCGCGTATCAGCTTGAACGGCTGTATGCCGCACAGGGCGAGATTTATGTGAAGGATGAGCGCCAGGGGCCGACCAGCTCGTTCAAGGACCGGCAGGCGGCTGTGGCGGTCACTGCCATGCGCAAGGCCGGCATCCGCGAGTGCGTGCTGGCCTCCACCGGCAACGCGGCCGCCGCCTATGCCGCCTACTGCGCCCGCGCGGGCATCCGGCTGTGGCTGTTCATGGCCAGCCAGGTGCCCGCCGAGAAAATGCGTGAGGCGGCGCTGTACGGCGCGGAAGTCGTGCGTGTCAGCGGCACCTATGACGACACCAAGCGCGTCGCTGCGGAATTTGCAGCGCGCAAGGGCATTCACTTTGACCGCGGCGCAAAGTCGATTGCCGGCAAGGAAAGCATGAAGACGCTGGCATTCGAGATCGCTGAGCAGCTTGGATTGCAGCGGTCGGAGGATGCAGGCGCTGCGGCCTGGCAGTGCCCGGACTGGTATGTGCAGGCCGTCAGCGGGGGCATTGGCCCGCTGGGCGTATGGAAAGGCTTCACCGAGCTGCATCAGATGGGCCTGATCGACCGGCTGCCCAGGCTGGCCATCGTGCAGGTGGCTGGATGCGCGCCGATGAGCCAGGCATTTCAGGCGAACAAGGCCAGCGCCGACCCGGTGGTGCCCACCACGCTGATTCATGTGCTGGCGACCGGCGACCCGGGCCCTGCCTACGGGCTGCTGCGTAACGCCGTGCTCAAGACCGGCGGCACCATGTTTTCGGTGACGGACGGCGAGGCATTTGAGGCGATGCGCCGCACGGCCAGCCGGATGGGCCTGAGCGTGGAGCCTGCCACGGCGGTCGCGTTTGCGGGGCTGGAGCGCATGTTTACCGAGGGCATGGTCGCGCCCGGCGAGACGGTCGTGGTGAATTGTTCCGGCCATACCTTCCCGGCCGAGAGCCACGTGCTGGGCGACCAGTACACGCTGAGCGTGGAGCTGGGGCATGCGGCAGTCCAGACCGGCGGCGATGGCCTGAGCTCCGCCTTTAACAACCTGGATGAACAGATCACCAGTATTCTGGTGGTGGACGACAATCCGAATGACCGGCGGCTGATTCGCCGGCTGCTGCGCGCCTACAAGCAGTACCGTGTGATTGAGGCGCAAAGCGGGGCAGATGCGCTGGCCAAAGCGCGTGATCAGCGCCCGGACCTCATCATCACCGACCTGACGATGCCTGTTATGGATGGTTTCACGCTGCTGGAACGCGTGAAGGGCGACCCTGAGCTGGCGCACATCCCGGTGGTGGTGGTGTCGGCCAAGTCGCTGACCGATGCGGATCGTGCGCTGCTGTCGCGCTATTCCGATTCGGTGTGGACGAAGGGCAGTTTCGAGACGAGCCAGCTGGCCGCGCATATCGCCAGCACGCTGGGCGATTCCGGGCAGGCCGATGCGCGCCCGGCGTCGACGGATGAGCCGGCGTGGGTGCTGGTGATCGATGACGAGCCGCGCGATCGCAGGCTGTTGCGACGCATGATCGAGAGCTCCGGCGACTATCATGTTGTGGAGGCGAACGACTCCCGTTCTGGCCTGAAGCTGGCCTACGAGCACCGGCCTGACCTGATGATCGTGGATGTGAATCTGCCCGATATCAACGGGCGCGACCTGATTGAAACCATACGCGCGGATCATCTGCTGCGCGATGTGCCGCTGATGGTGTACACAGCGCAGGAACTAACGCCAGAGCAGGTGAATTTCCTTTCACAGCATACTCAGGCGATACTTCAGAAGACGAGGGATGACAAACAGGTGTTTGTCACGGAATTACGGCGAGTGCTTTCATAGCAGCTTACGCTGATGACAGGGGGAATTATGATGACGGGAATTATGGCAGCGAAGATTCTGTATGTAGAGGATAATCCACAGAACATGCGCCTTGTGCGCAAGATTCTGGGCAATGCCGGATATGACATGGTCGAAGCGGTGGACGGCACGTCTGGCCTGGAAATGGCGGCCAAAGAAATGCCCGACCTGATTCTGATGGATATCAACCTGCCGGATATGGACGGCCTGGCTGTGACCAACCGGCTGAAGGAAAATCCGCAGCTGGCCCATGTGCCGGTTATCGCGCTGACGGCCAACGCCATGCACGGCGACCGCGAGCGCTTTATTGCGTCGGGCTGCGACGGCTATCTGCCGAAGCCGATTACCAAGGCGGAGCTGCTGCAAACCGTGGCGCATTTTCTGAAGCAGACCAAACGCGAAAGCCAGTAGTACCTATGGGCGTGATTGTGCTTGTGGAAGACCAGTACGAGAATGCACGGCTGGCGCGCAGGCTGCTGGAGGCCGCGGGCCATGTCGTGCATGTGGCTGTCGATGGGGAAGCCGGCCTGACCGCCATTTTCGATGTGCAGCCGGACCTGGTGCTGATGGACCTGGGCCTGCCTGATATCGACGGCCAGACGGTGATCGGCATCCTGCGTCAGGAAGCTTCGATGAAGCATGTGCCGCTGGTGGCTTTCACCGCTTATCCGGAGCAGATCGCCCATGACCTGGGCGCGGCCTATGGATGCAGCGGTGTGATTTCCAAGCCGATTGACACGCGCCGATTTGTGGCTCAGGTCAATGCCTTCCTGGAAACCAGTCATGCGGAATGACAGCCTGGGCAGCGCGCCCGTGCCGACGTTCAGGGCGCGCAGTGCCGCAGAATATTCCTGGGATACGCTGGCTGACATTTACAATCACACGCGCCTGGACTACATCGTGCCGATGCCGATGAATGGCCGCCGTATGGCTGACTACGTACAGGCCTATCAGGTGGACCTGGCTGCCTCACTGGTCGTGCATGACGACGACGAGAATCCGCTGGGCATCGGCATGCTGGGTCTGCGCGACAGTCGCTGCTGGATCACGCGCCTCGGCGTCTCGCCGGAGGGCCGCGGGCGCGGGCTGGGCACCTTTCTGATGCACGCGCTGCTGGATCAGGGGCGCATGCGCGGCGCGGCGCTTGCCCAGCTTGAAGTCATTCAGGGCAATCTGCCTGCGCTGCAATTGTTTCAGAAGCTGGATTTCAAGCCCAGTCGCGAACTGCTGGTGCTGCGTCGGCCGCCCGGCCCGCCGGAGACCCCGGATGCTGCCTGCGTGTCGCTGGAGCAGGATGCCATCGAACGCTGCCTGATCGAGCGTGATGCCGTTGCGCCCTCGTGGCTGGATGAATCGTGCTCGCTGCTGCGCCTGGGGAGCCTGATGGGGTTTGCCCTGCACGATGCGCCAAACAACTGGCTGGTCTGCCACACTGGCGCGTTTCAGCTTACGCACGTGTGTATTGGCGCGGATTCCCCCGAACATGCCATTCGCCTGCTCAGCCATCTGCACACGCAGTTTCCCCGTTTCGACACCAAGCTTGAAAATCTGCCCACCTATAGCCCGCTGCTGCCTGCCTTCTGGACGCTGGGCTACTACAACGAGTTTTCGCGGCTGGAGATGCTGCTGCCGCTGCCGATACCCTAGCCGTTTGTTCAGGCATTAACGAGAATCTTAGACGGGCGTGGCTACACTGGGTCGTATGATGAATGACTCTGGTGAGATAGCCCCATGCCCGTAATTTCCCGACGTTCCCCCGGCGCGCCTCTGCGCGTGCTGGTCATCGCGCAAAGCCCGCTGGCCCGTGCTGGCCTGGCAGGCCTGCTGTCTGACAGCCCGGATCTGGCGCTGGTGGGGCAGGTGTCGGATGAGGCGGTGCTGGACAGTCTCGATGTGTATCGCCCGCATGTGCTGGTGTGGGATACCGGCTATGACCCGCTCTCGCTGCTGGATATGCTGGCCGACGCGGCAGCCACGGGCGTGACCATTCTCGCGCTCGTTTCCGCCCGTGACATTTTGCAGGAAGCGGCCAGCGCGCTGCTGGAGGCGGGCGTGCGCGGTGTCGCGCTGCAGGATATCTCGGCGGACGGGCTGTTATCCGCGCTGCTGGCAGTAGATGCCGGGCTGGTCGTGCTGCATCCGGACGCCGCACCTGGCGTGGTCGCCCGTGCGGGGATCGACCGCGTCGCCCCTGCCCAGGCGACGCTGGATGCATTTACGCCACGCGAGCGCGAAGTGCTGACGCTGGTGGCCGAAGGCCTGGCCAACAAAATGATCGCACGCCAGCTGGGCATCACCGAGCACACCGTCAAATTTCACCTCAATGCGATCCTCACCAAGCTGGGCGCGCAAAGCCGCACCGAGGCGGTCGTCAAGGCGACCCGCATGGGCCTGCTCGCCCTATGAGGGGAAGCTGCACCTTTGGTTAGCTGGTCACCTATCCCGTTGGCGGATGTGTCGTAACCCCCGTCCGTGGTTCAATGAAGTCAACGGGTTATTCAAGCAAAGGAAACTCAATCATGGCAAGTGTATTCGAACAACTTTCAGCCGACCTGGCATCCGCAGTAGAGTCCGCCGGCCACAGCATCGTGCGTGTCGAAGCACGCCGCCGCCAGCCCGCCAGCGGTATCGTGTGGTCGGCAGACGGCCTGATCGTCACCGCGCATCATGTGGTAGAGCGCGAAGAAGTGAAGATTGGCCTGCCCGACGGCACGACGGTGAAGGCCGTGCTGGTGGGCCGCGACCCGTCCACCGATGTGGCTGTGCTGCGCGCCGAGGCCAGCGGCCTGACCGCCGCGACCTGGGCCAGCGAAGCCGATGCCCGTGTGGGCCAGCTCGTGCTGGCGGTGGGCCGTCCGGACGCCAACGTGCAGGCGACGCTGGGCGTCATCAACACGGTCGATGGCGAGTGGCGCACGATGGGCGGCGGCTCGGTCGCGAAGTTCATTCAGACCGACGTCACCATGTATCCCGGTTTCTCCGGCGGGCCGCTGGTCGCGGCTTCGGGCAGCTTCGTTGGTATGAACAGCTCGGCGCTGGCCCGTGGCATGAGCATCGCGCTGCCGCCGTCCACGCTGGTGCGGGTGGCCGATGCGCTGGTGGCGCATGGCCGTGTGCGCCGTGGCTTCCTCGGCGTGAGCGCGCAGCCTGCGCGTCTGCCTGCTGCGCTGGCGCAGACGGTGGGCCAGGAAATCGGCCTGCTGCTGATTTCGGTGGAGGCAGGCAGCCCGGCAGAGCAGGCCGGCATGGTGCTGGGTGATGTGATCGTCAGCCTGGACGGCGTGACCGTGCGCCACATGGACGACCTGATGGGCGTGCTGGTGGGCGACCGCGTGGGCAAGGCTGTTGAGGCGAAGATCGTGCGCGGTGGGCAGGCCCATACGCTGACCATCACGATTGGCGAACGCAGCTAGTCATAACACAAGCGCATCACGAATTTGTGCAGGGGTACTCGGATGAGTGCCCCTTTTTTGTGCACTCGGCTAATTGCGGTGCTGGGCGTGTTCGACTTACAATCTGGCCCGCGATAGTGCTGAAGGAACGCGACGTATGAAAGAGACGCAAAGTACCGCTGAAGTCGGGGCTGTCATTCCGCAGAGCGAGCACCTGCGCGCCAGTATCCGCCATCTGGGCGGCCTGCTGGGGAAGGTGATCAAGGAACAGCATGGCGTGGAGGCGTATGACCTGGTGGAGGATGTGCGGGCGCGGGCCAAGGCACGCCGCCTGCAGGACCCCAATGGATCGGGCACGCTGCTGGAGTCAGTCGAGAATCTGGATATCGAGCATCTGCGCATCCTGACCAAATCCTTCAGTAATTATTTCCAGCTCATCAATATTGCCGAGGATCAGCAGCGCATCCGCGTGCTGCGTTCGCGTGAGGCGCAGGGCAGGCTGGATGAGAGCATCGAGACGGCCGTGCGGGCGCTGCATGACCGCGGCATGTCTGCCGAAGACCTGCGGGCTCTGCTGACGCGCACGCGCATCTGCCTGGTGATGACCGCCCACCCCAGCGAGGCCAAGCGTAAAGAAGTGCTGGTCAAGCTGCAGCATATCGCCCGGCTGGTGCGCAGTGCCGACCAGATCGATCTGCTGCCGCGCGAGGAGCGCATGATCGATGCTGCGATTACCGAGGAAATCGAGGAATTGTGGCAGACGCGCCCGACACGCTCCAGCCGCCCCAGCGTGGCCGACGAGGTCGATTTTGGCGTGCATTTCCTGACGACCGAAATCATGGACCGCACTATTGACATTTATGAAGACCTGATCGATGTGCTGCAGCATGTGTATCCTGACAGCGACTGGTCTGACCTGCCGGCTATTCTTCAGTATGCCTCATGGATTGGCGGCGACCGCGACGGCAACCCGAATGTCACTGCCGATGTGACGATGGAGACGCTGCGCACCATGCGCGAGGCTGCCCGGCGCATTTATCTGGAAGAAATCACCCTGCTGCGCAACCACCTGACGCAGTCGGTCGATGAAATCGGCGTCAGCGAAGAACTGGTGAAGCGCGCTGTCATCACGCACAGCGATGAGTCGGGCAGTGATGAGCTATACGGGCTGTTTCTCGATCAGGTGCATGCCCGTCTGTCGCAGGATGCCTACCTGAATGGGGCCGAGCTGCTGGAAGACGTGCTGATCGTGCAGCGCAGCCTGCTGCAAAACCGGGGCGAATTCGTCGCCAACGGGTCGATGCGGCGGCTGGTGATGAAGATTCGGCTGTTCGGCCTGCACCTGGCACCGCTGGACGTGCGCGAGGATGCGCGCCTGCATCGCGCCGCGGTGAAAGAATTGTTTGCAGCATACAACATTTGTGATGACTTTTCGGCCCTGCCTGAAGCCGAAAAACAGGCCTTGATCACGCGCGAGATACAGGCATCGCGGCCGCTGTTTCCGATGGAGCCGCAGTTTTCCGACGTGACCAACCGCATCATCGCCACCTGGCGCATGATCGCGCGGGCGCATCGCAAATACGGCCGCCAGGTGATCGACACCGTGATCGCCAGCATGAGCACCGCGCCCAGCGACGTGCTCATCATGCTCATGTTTGCGCGTGAAGTGGGCGTCGCCAACGATGTGGATATCGTGCCGCTGTTTGAGACGATCGACGACCTGAAAAGCGCGCCGGACATCGTGCGGACGATTTTCGCCAATGAGGAATATGCCGCTGCGCTGAAGGCCCGTGGCAACCGCCAGCAGATTATGCTGGGCTATTCCGACAGCAACAAAGACGGTGGCTATATCGCATCGAACTGGAACCTGTTTCTGGCGCAGCAGGCGCTGAGTGAGTTGTGCCTGGCGTCAGCGATTAGCCTGGAGCTGTTTCACGGGCGCGGCGGCAGCATCGGGCGTGGCGGCGGCCCAGCCAACCGGTCGATCCTCAGCCAGCCGCCGCAGTCGCTGCACGGCCGCCTGAAGATTACCGAGCAGGGCGAAGTTATCGCCTATCGCTACAGCAATGCCGACATTGCGCGCCGCCATCTGAACCAGGTCATCAGCGCGGTGCTGCTGGCGATCGACGGGCAGGCCGCGGTCAATCCCGCGCCGGACTGGATCGAGGCGATGCAGGCGTTGTCGCTGGCAGGCCAGCAGGCCTATCGCGATATGGTCTACGAGACGCCCGGCTTTGAGTCGTACTGGCAGCAGGCCACGCCCATCAACGAGCTGGCGCGTATGCCGATCAGCAGCCGCCCGGCCAAGCGCGCCAAAGGCGGCTTTGAAGCCGTGCGCGCGATTCCGTGGATTTTCTCGTGGATGCAGAGCCGCGCCATCATCCCCAGCTGGTTTGGCATCGGCTCGGCGATTGAGGCTTTTATCGCCAGCCGCCCCGATGGGCTGGTGCTGCTGCAAAAGATGTACCGCGAATGGCGTTTCTTCCAGACGCTGATCGAGAATGCCGAGCTGGACCTGGCCAAAGCCGACATGGGCATCGCCGGGCTGTATGCCACGCTGGTGAGCGATGATGCCCTGCGCGACACAATTTTCATGCAGGTGCAGGCCGAACATGCGCGCTCGTGCGAGGCCATCTGCAAGGTGACCGGCCAGCAGCGCCTGCTGGAGCGTTCCCCGGTCATGCAGGTCAGCATCGAGCGGCGCAATCCGTATATCGACCCGCTGAACTTTATTCAGGTGGTGCTGCTGCGACGGCTGCGCCCGCTGCATCCGGGCACCAAAGAATACGAGCAGCTGGTGAATGTCATCCTGTCCACGATCAATGGCATCGCCGCGGGCATGAAGACGACCGGCTGATGGTCCCGGGCCGAATCCGCCTTTGGGCGGAAGACGTTTGCCCTGCGACATGCGCCATAATAGGGCAGTGTCACGTACACTGAAAGCATTGCAGGTAAACATAAAGGACGTGCTATGAGGAAGATTTTCCTGGCGGCGGCAGTGAGTGCGCTGGTCGCTGTTTCGGCGTCGGCACAGGACAGCGCGCTGCCCACGCTGAACGATTCGCTGTATCCGGAGCTGGGCAATGCGGGCTATGACGCGCTGCATTACACCATCAATGCCGATACCCCCGTGATTCAGAATCTGCTGCAGGCGGTGACCACCATTGAAGCCGAGGCCACGCAGGACCTGGCCCAGTTCTCGTTTGACTTCACCGGCCTGACGGTGGATACCGTGCTGGTGAACGGCCAGCCTGCGGCGTTTGAGCAGCAGGAGCGCAAGCTGATCGTGACACCGACGCAGGTCATCGCGTCGGGTGAGGTTTTCACGACCGAGGTCAGCTATGCCGGCAGCCCGCGCGGCATCCTCGATCCCTCGCTGGGCGCGACGCTGGGCTGGAACTTCGAGGACGGCATGATCTATGTCGTCAGCGAGCCTGACGGGTCGCAGACGTGGTATCCGGTCAACGATCACCCTTCCGACAAGGCCACATATACCATCATCGCCACCATCCCCGCCGACTATGTCGCGGCGGCCAACGGCGTGCTGGAGTCGCGCACCGAAAATGCCAACGGCACGGTGACCTACCAGTTTGAGATGCGCCAGCCGATGGCCAGCTACCTGACCACGCTCAATATCGACCGCTTCATCGAAACGCAGTCGGTCGCGCCTGTCACCGGCGTGCCCATCCGCAACTTCATCCCGGAGTCACTGTCGTCGTTCGCCAATGTGTTTGACCGCCAGGGCGAGATGATCGACTACTTCAGCGAACTGTTTGGCCCGTACCCGTTTGAGGTGTACGGGGGCGTCATCCTGGATACGACGACCGGCTTCGCGCTGGAGACGCAGACGCTGTCTGTGTTTGGCGCAGACATGATGCTGGGCGGCATTGAGGGGGCGGAAGCCGTGGTGGCGCACGAGCTGGGCCATCAGTGGTTCGGCAACAGCGTTACGCTGGGCGACTGGACCGATATCTGGCTGAACGAGGGCTTTGCCACCTACAGCGAGTGGCTGTGGATGGAGTATACGCAGGGGGCCGATGTGCTGGCCCAGCGCATCAGCGAGACGTATGACTTCATGAGTGGCGATGTGTTCCGCAGCTATGGCATGACGGATCAGGAAATCAGCAGGCAGCTGCTGGAATTTGGCATCATGGGCGAGCCAGACCCGGACAACCTGTTCAATGTCACGGTCTATTTCCGCGGCGCGCTGACGCTGCACGCGCTGCGCCTGCTGCTGGGCGATGACGACTTCTTCGCGATCCTGCGGTCATACGCCGAGACCTACCGCTATGGCGTCGTGCGCACCACGGACTTTATCGCGCTGGCAGAGGACATCAGCGGCCGCGACCTGGACACGTTCTTCCAGGACTGGGTGTATTCGGTCGATATCCCGCCGATTGAGGCGATGGAGCTGGCCCCGGCCGCCTGAGTGACGCATCAATTCACCTCGTGAAAAACAGACGCGCCCTGCGTATAATCGGGCCTGAAACGAAGCCCAGTCGCAGAAGGCGCGTCTACTCATGAAATACATCGATTTACGCAGCGATACCGTGTCACATCCCACCCCTGAAATGCGCGAGGCGATGGCCTACGCAGAAGTGGGTGACGATGTGTATGGCGATGACCCCACCGTCAATGCCCTGGAGGCCACCGCCGCCGAGATGTTTGGCAAGGAAGCCGCGCTGTTTGTGGCCAGCGGCACCATGGGCAACCTGTGCAGCGTGCTGGCGCACTGCGGCCGTGGCGACGAGATGATCCTGGGCAAGCAGGCGCACATCTTCCGTTATGAGGCGGGTGGCGCGGCGGCCTATGGTGGCATTCAGCCGAACACGCTGGAAGTCGAGCGCGATGGCACGATGAGTCTGGATGCCATTCGTGGCGCGATTCGCCAGGACAACATTCACTTTCCGGTCACGAAGCTGGTCTGCCTGGAAAATACACACGGCGGCGCGGGTGGTGCGCCGGTGCCCGCCAGCTATATCGCCCAGGTGGCAGATATCGCCCGTGCCAATGGCCTGAAGCTGCACATCGATGGCGCGCGCATTTTCAACGCGGCGACTGCGCTGAATACCACCGTAGACGTGCTGTGCGCCGAGGCGGATTCGGTCAGCGTGTGCCTGTCGAAAGGGCTGTGCGCGCCAGTCGGGTCTGTCGTGGTGGGCGACCGCGAGTTTATCCGGCGGGCGCACCGCATCCGCAAGAGCGTCGGCGGCGGCATGCGCCAGGCGGGTATTCTGGCGGCTGCCGGGCTGATCGCGCTGAAGGAGATGAGCAAACGCCTGGGTGAAGACCATGCCAATGCCCGCGCATTGGCCGAGGCGCTGGCCGCCATCCCGTATGTGCACGTCGATATGGAAGCCGTGAAGACGAATATGCTGTTCTTCTGGCTGTCGGCTGATGCCCCGGTGGACGCGCTGACGCTGAGCGATGTCCTGAAAGACCGCTATAACATCCTGCTGCGCCCGTATGTCGCGGCTGACCGGTCGTTCCGCGTGGTGACGCACTACTGGTTCCGACCGGAACACGTTGCGCTGGTGGCGAATGCCGTGCGCGAGACGCTGTCTGTGGGTTCCCCGGAAATGGCGGGCGATTGAGCACGCAGCCCCCGTTTTTCGAGGATGACGAGGATGCGCTGCAAAAATACACCGGGCGCGATGCCTCGATGTATGGCAAGCGCGATGACGACCTGCCCGTTGTGCGGCGTATCCGCCGTCCGGTAGAGCATGAGCCGGATGAAGACGAGGACGATGAGGTCGAGGAATCAGAGCCTGCTGCACGGCGCGTCACGCGCAGCTCCACGCCCAGTGACCCGACTTTCGGACTGCTGATTTCGTTTGCACTCAATATCGGCCTGGCCGCGCTGGGCCCGTCGTATGGTGACCTGCGCTTCATTGTCGCGTGGGGATCGCTGGCGTTCTTTGCGGTGCTGGCGTGGCTGCTGGGCACGACCAATCGCATTGGCCGCGAACGCCCGGAGAATCTGGCGTGGGGCGTGGTCTTTGGCGTGATGATCGGGGCGCCGCTGCTGGTGGTGGGCGGCAGCACGCTGCAAACGACCGTCGGGCTGATTTTCCGCACCGCGTCCGAGACGCAGGGCCTGTTTGAGATTTTGTCTCCCGGCGCGGTGCTGGCCTTCGTCGTGTTCGTGCAGCCGCTGGGCGAGACGCTGTTTCTGCGCGGCTTGTTTCAGGCAGAGCGACCCTTCTGGCTGGCGGGTCTGGTCGGCACCATCTGGTCGCTGCTGCTGTTCCTGCCGATGATCGAGGTCAATCGCTTCCCGCTGATCGCCATCCTGATTGGCTCGGCGCTGGCGCTGATGAATATGATGTACAGCTATGTCTGTCGGCGCAACAGCCTGGCCGCCGCGTGGCTGTGCCAGATCACGGTCAATGTGCTCGTCTTTGCCCTGCCGGCCTTCGGGCTGCGTTAGGGCGCGTACGTCTGGATGCGCTGGGCCGGGTCGCGCTGGCTCAGCCGCGTCATCGACCGGCGCGCACGCTCCAGCACATCGGTCACATCGATATTCAGCACGCGCTTGCGGCGCATCACCACTTTGCCATTGATGACCACGGTGTGTACGTCGTGCGTGTCGGCGTTGTAGACCAGGCTGGCGGCTGGGTTGTGCAGCGGCTGGTGATGCAGGCCAGACAGGTCGAGCAGGGCGATATCGGCCAGGAAGCCAGGCTCCAGCGCGCCTAGTTCATCGCCCATGCCCAGCGCATACGCGCCGCCGCGGGTCGCGGTATACAGGGCTTCCGCCACCGGCATGACCTCGGCGGTGTGGGCCCGGTCTTTCTGCAGCAGGGCCAGCAGGCGCATCGCCTCCAGGATATTCAGCGTGTTATTGCTCACCGCGCCATCCGACCCCAGCCCAACATGCACGCCGGCAGCATGCATCGCCGTCACCCGCGTCAGCTCCATACCCAGCTTGAGATAGGTCTTGGGGCAGTGGGCCACGCTGGCGCCATGCTTCGCCAGAATGGCGATGTCGTCGTCGGTCGCGCCACACGCATGCGCCACGATCGTCGGGCGGTCGAGCAGGCCGGTGTCTTCCAGAATCTGAATCGGGGTGCGGCCGGTTTTTTCCACGCTGGCTCGCGTCTGGTCGAGTGTTTCAGCCGCATGAATATGAATATTCAGGTCGGTTTCACGGGCCGCCGCCGCCACCATGCGCAGGAAGTCATCGGGGCAGGTATAGGGCGCGTGCGGGGCCAGCAGCGTCGTGATGCGTCCGTCGGCTGCGCCCTGCCACTGCTGGCAGAACTGCACGCTGTTGTCCAGCGCTTCCTCGCCGCCGGTGCCGAAAATGGCCCAGCCCAGCACCGCCCGCGCGCCGGACTTCTCGACCGCGGCCGCCGCCTCGTGCATATTGAAATAATGGTCTGCGACGGTGGTCACGCCCCCGCGAATCAGCTCCGCCAGCCCCAGCTCCATGCCCAGCCCGACATCACCCGGCTGGAGATTGTGCTCCAGCGGCCAGATATACTCGTTGAACCAGCGGTCCAGCGGCACATCTTCCGCCAGCCCGCGAAACAGCACCATCGGCACATGCGCGTGCGTGTTGATCAGGCCGGGCATGGCCAGCAGGCCGGATGCGTCGATGGTTTCCCTGAAATGTGAGGGATCGGCCAGGCCTGTGGGCTGAATGGCGGTGATGCGATTCCCGCGGATGAGGATATCCTGCCCTTCATCGACGATGGCCGTTGTGCGGTTGGGGATGCGCAGCACAAGGCAGTTCTGGATCAGCAGGTCTGTCATGGGGAACCTCCGATAAAGTGGCGAAACAGCGCGTTCTTCACGCTGTCCTACATGATTGCTACTCACATTGTATGCGCCGGGTTCAAATGACTCAACTATCAGCTTGCTGCTTCGGGTCGAATCAGGCGGAGCACCGTGGTTTGGGCAGTTCACGGACATTTATTCCCGCGCTACAGAATTCATACGGTTTACAGCAGGGGTTCAGGTTACAGTTGTGGATGTCGTGGGCCTAACCCTTTGTGACAGAGTCGTGGTTACGGCCTATAATGAAGGGAACGTAATGTCCCTGTTCGCTGTTCTGGGCGCGGGACTCCTATCCGCCAGTTTCAGGTATCCTCACCATGATGTCAACAGAAATTGCCCCGCGCATGATTGGCCGCCGTTACCAGATCGTCAATGAGCTGGGCTCTGGCAATATGGGCACCGTGTTCGAGGCGATCGACCGGCTGAGCGGCCAGTATGTCGCGGTCAAGCAGGTCAAGGTGGATGCCAACAAGCTGGAATACGGCTCGCGCACCAGCGGGGAGACCTCGCTGGAAATGACGCTGGCGCAGGAATTCAAGATTCTGGCGTCGCTGCGCCACCCGAATATCATCAGCGTGATCGACTATGGCTTCGATATTATGGGGCGCGTGCGCCAGCCGTATATCACGATGGAGCTGCTGCACAACGCCGAGTCATTTCTGGAACACGGCGAACGGCTGTCGCATGACGGTCGCGTCGACCTGCTGATTCAGATGTTGCAGGCGCTGGCCTATCTGCACCGCCGGGGCATTCTGCACCGCGATATCAAACCCAAGAATGTCATGGTGGTGGATGGCCAGGTGAAAGTCCTCGACTTTGGCCTGTCTGTCTCGGCTGAGCAGGCAAAAGAGGGCGAAGTCGCCGGGACGCCCAGCTATATGGCCCCGGAATTATGGACTGGCGGGGCGGCCACGCGGGAAAGCGACCTGTATGCCGTGGGTGTGATGGCCTACCGCCTGTTTGCCGGCCAGCCGCCGTTTGACATCGGCAACCTGAAGAAATTATTTGTCGAGGTGCGCACGCGCATCCCTGATTTGTCGCTGATGGTGACGAGCGATGCCATTCGCGCCATTGTCGGGCGGCTGCTGTCAAAAGTCCCGGCTGACCGCTACAACGATGCCAATGACCTGATGGCTGATCTGCTCAGCGCATCCGGTCGTCCGCCGTCCGCCGAGACCGCCGCCACCCGCGAAAGCTTTTTGCAGGCGGCTTCGTTTGTCGGGCGCGGCACCGAGCTGTCTGAGCTGACCGAGCTGATGCGCGAATCGATGATTGGCGAGGGCAGCAGCGTGCTGGTGGCTGGCGAAAGCGGCGTGGGCAAATCGCGCCTGCTGGACGAACTGCGCACTGTCGGGCTGGTGCAGGGTGCGCTGGTGCTGCGCGGTCAGGCTGTCAACGAGGTCAATGCGCCGTATACGCTGTGGCGCGGCATCGTGCGCTGGCTGGTGCTGCTGGCCGAAGTGAGCGACCAGGAAGCAGGCGTGCTGAAGGCGCTGGTGCCGGATATCTCCAAGCTGATTGGCCGCGACGTGAAAGACGCGCCTGAAGTTACGCCGCAGGTCGCGCAGACGCGTTTGCTGACGCTGCTGCTCGATCTGTTTCAGCGGCAGGGGGCGGCCAGCCAGCAGCCACTGCTGATTATCCTGGAAGATTTGCACTGGGCCGACTCGGAAAGCCTGCTGTTACTTTCCCGGTTATGCCGCATCGTCGCGAACCTGAAGATGCTGGTCGTGGCCACTTATCGCGATGACGAGACGCCTGAAATCGCTGAACAGATCCGCGCCGCGCACAGCATGCGCCTGGAACGCCTGACGCCGGAACAGACTGCTGAACTTACCCGTGCCATGCTGGGCGCGGCGGGCCAGAATGATGAACTGCTGTCGCTGCTTCAGCGTGAAACCGAGGGCAATACCTTCTTCCTGGTGGAGATGGTGCGCGCGCTGGCTGAAGAAGCCGGACAACTGGCCGCTGTGGGCACTGGCCGCCTGCCGCTGACCCTGCTTACGGGCGGTGTGGCGGGCATTGTGCGCCGCCGCCTGAAGCGCGTGCCTGTGTTTGCACAGGGGATGCTGAACATGGCGGCTGTCGGCGGGCGCTATCTGGACCTGCCTGTCATTCATCAGGCCACGGGTCAGTCGGCGGACATGATGAATATGTGCCTGTCTGCCTGCGCGGATGCCGCTGTGCTGGAAGTGCAGGACGGCTGGTGGCGCTTCACGCACAACAAGCTGCGCGATGTGGCTGTGGCAGATCTGCCACACGAGGAATTCAAGGCGCTCAACAGGACGATTGCCGAGTCCGTCGAGCGGGTGTATGAGATTTCCAGCAAGCAGAATGCCGAACTGCTGGCCTACTACTGGGGCTGCGCCGAGAATGCCGAAAAAGAAGAGCAGTATGCGGCCATCGCTGGTGAACAGGCTTTCCGCAGCGGCGCGTATCATGCGGCGGCGGCATATTTGCAGCGTGCGCTGGAGCTGCAGCCGTTTATCGAGTCGTCGCGCAGGAAGCAGGCGCAGATTAAGCAGCAGCTGGGCGATGCCAACCGCGCCCTGGGCAATCGCGATGCGGCGCGCGGACTGTATGACGAGAGCCTGGCAACCTGCCGCGAGATTGGCTATCGCTGGGGCGTAGCCGCCAACCTGAATCGACTGGCGGATTTACAGGTTGAGGCCGGTGATATGGAGGACGCAGCCCGACTGCTGGTCGAGGGGCTGCGCACGGCCATGGATGCACGCGCACAAACGGTCGCGCTGGCCTCGCTGGTGGGCATGGCCTCACTGATGGCGCGGGCAGGGCGTGCCGCCACCGCGGTGGAATTTGCCACGGTGGCGATGAACCACCTGTCCACCGACGGGCAGACGCACTATCTGGCCGAGCGCCTGGTGGCGTCGCTGTCCAGCCAGATGCCGATGGGCGAATTTGACCAGGCGGTCGAGCGCGGCCGGAAGATTGAACTCAAAGAGATTGTCAGCCGAATTCTGAACACCTAGCGATGCGGGGACGCGTGTGACCACCCTGACCGTCAATCACCTCATCAAGTCGATGCCCACCGATGAGCCGGGCGAGACCACGGTCAATGTGGTGGATGATGTCTCGTTTAAGCTGCAAACCGGCGATGTGCTGTCGCTGCTGGGGCCGTCTGGCTGTGGCAAGTCGACGCTGCTGCGGCTGCTTGCCGGGCTGATTCAGCCGGACAGCGGTGAAGTGCTGTATGACAATGTGCCGCTGAACACGATTCCAATGGCGGAGCGCGGCATCGGCATGGTGTTTCAGGACGGGGCGCTGGCCCCGCACTGGGAAGCGCGCAAGACCATCGGCTTCTTCCTGTGGCTGCGCCAGCGCGAGGCCGAAGTGCCGGAACGCGTTCGCCGCATCGCGCAGATTACCGGCATCGGCATGGACCATCTGCTGGACAAGCGGCCCAGTCAATTGTCTGGCGGGGAAAAACAGCGCATCGGGATCGCCCGTGCGCTGGCCCGCGACCCGCGCCTGTTCCTGTTTGACGAGCCGTTTTCCAATCTGGATGCCAAGCTGCGCTCAGTCGCGCGCATCGAGCTGCGCCGCCTGCTGAATGCATTTCCCGTCACGTCGGTCTATGTCACGCATGACCAGATCGAGGCCGTGGCGCTGGCCAACCGCATCGCTGTGATGCGCGCCGGCAAAATCGAGCAGATGGGCACCTACGAATCACTGCACAACAATCCGCTCAATATGTTCGTGGCCACGTTTGTGGGCACGCCGATCATGAACCTGTTTCCGGGCCGGTCGGGGGATCACACCTGGGAGGGGATGCCGTTTAGCGCCTACCCGTTCCGCGGTGATTTTCCGTTGGGCACGCAGGTCACGCTGGGGGTGCGGCCAGAACATATCCGCATCGTGCCCGCTGACGCGCCCAATGCTGCATTCTGTCAGGTGACGACGGTGACGCCATTTTTTGCCGAGCGCTTCCGCCTGCTGGAGGTGTCCGACCGCGTGCAGACCTGGCGCATCACCGTGCCCTATGACTCGGGGCTGGTGGTTGGCGACAGCCTGTACACAGCCCCGAATCCTGAGAATATGCTGTTTTTCGATACCCGCACAGGGGCACGCGTCGGTTAGCGTGCCCCACTGATAGTCACAGCCCTAGTCAAAAATGGTATAGCCGTCGATGGTGACGAAGAAGCTGGGCGCCAGCTGATCGATGCGCGACTCTGGCGCGTCCCACCAGATGATGTGGGCGATGCCATCGCGCACGGTGACGTAAATGCCGCTGATCGTCGTCGTGCCGTCGTTGGCCGGATTGGTGAAGATGATGTATTCCCAGGTGTTTTCTTCGCCGTAATACGTGCTTTGCGGGCGCATCTGCATCTGCGGCGCGTCTGAGAAGTACTCCACCAGCAGGTCGCCAATGACATCACTGGCGTTGTTCGCCGGGCGTTCGGTGATGGCGATATTCACGATCGTGCTGTCGCTGCCGTCCTCGGCATACATGCGCCATTCGTTGTCAAACAGGAACGGCGTGCCCCAGTCCTCCAGCACCGGGAACGAGGCATTGTCGGTGAAGTCGGTGTACCACTTGCCGGTGTCCAGCTTGGCGATATCGGCCGGGTCAAAGAAGACGGTCGAATCGCGCAGCAGCTCGTAGGTCGTGTCGAACTCGGCGCCGTTGATCGCTTCTGAAGCAAAGACCAGCCCCAGCCCGATCGATTCCTGATACACGGCGAATGCGCGCCCGCTGTACACGGTGCCGTTTTCGACCACCCACTCATAGGTGAATTCCACCGCATCACGTCCATCGATCACAATCGGCGTCGGATTCTGGATGGTCACGCCATACTGGGCCATCGTCTCGTTGGCCACAGTCAGCGGGTCGGTAGCCGACGGTTCCACCGGGTATACATAGATGAACTGGTCCTGAGTCGGGCTGTTGGCGCTTTCCCAGCCGTTTTGCGAGAAGTAGGTGAAGCCGGTCCAGTCAGACGGATAGACGAAGTTGTAGCCCCATTCGTCGTCGACGTAGCCGCGATAATTCTCGTTCACATCGTCATGGTTGACCTGCACGGTGGTGGCGCTGAAGCCGCTGTCACCGGTGAAGCCAGTCACGAGGAAGCCGAGGTTGTACAGGCCTGTGGGGGCGGGGCGGTTGCGCCACGAGATGCCGCCTTCGGGCCACACGTATTCGTTGCCATATTCCGCATAGCTTTCGCCGTCCGGGGTGACCAGATGGCGATAGGCCACGAACAGGCCGCCTGTTTCGGGCCGGATATTGGCGAAGCCCGCCGAGTCGCGCTGGCGCGAGATCATGGCGTTGAAGCTGCCGAACTGGTCGAAGATGATGTCTACGTCGATCGGCACGTCACTGTTGGGATACAGGTACACGCCAGAGAGCGAGGTGACTTCGCCGGCATCGACCACGCGCTCCGGATTGGAGATATTGCCGTCGGTCACAAACGGGATGCTGGCGCCCCACGTAAACTCGAAGTCGTCCACGCCAGGATGCCAGAAGTTGACATACTCGACAAAGCCTTCGTCGGTGATTGTCTCGGTCAGGATGCGGCGCTGTGTCAGGCGCAGCAGGCCGCCGTCCTCCAGCACGCGGTCCACGGTGAAGTCGCCATGCGAGACGTTGTTGCCCACGACTTCCATCGAAATCACCGGCGGGGCGTAGATGCTCGTCTGCACCGGGAAGACGTTGGTCACGCGTACTTCCGGCGCGCGGAAGCCGGCGTCAAAGCCCAGCTCGCCATCGTCAGCGTTGATGCTGCTGAAATATGTCTGCAGGAAATTGCCCCAGCCCGGCAGCGGGGTAAGCTGCGAGTAGCTGGGGTCATAGGCGAAGGTGCCCAGCGGGAAGAAGATATTGTAGAAGCTGGTTTCCTGCGACAGCAGGTCGCCGGCGGTGCTGTAGACGATCGCATCGTCCAGCGTATCGATGACCGCCTGCGCCCGCGCCCGCATATCATCATCGGCGGTGCCCTGCACGATGCGCGTCATCAGGTCGCCCACGTCAATCTGCTCATAGCTGCCCGCCCAGGTCGAATAGGTGTAGGCGTTGGCACGCGCGCGTCCCAGCAGGCCCATGTGCGATTCCGGCTTGTTGGTGACGAAATCGGTGAACTGCGCCAGGCTGTCGACTAAACTGCCAAACTGCGACAGGTCGATGACGGCCACGCCCATATAGGTCGCCATCTGCGCGAAGCCCAGGTTCATGTCCTGCATGTATTTGTCGGCCATGATCTGGCCCAGCTCGGGAATGGCGATATCCGGATTCGCATTCAGCGTCTCGGTCATCGTCGTCATGTCGAAGCCGGGATTGTTCATGATTTCCGGCGAGCTGAATGCATAGTCAAAATAGGGCGCCAGCGCCGCGAAGTTTTCCACGCTGGCCATCAGGCACGAGTCGTTGATGAGCAGGTCAAATTTGTCACGGCCTACCTCGGCCAGCGCGCGCTCAAACACAGCGGCCATTTCCAGCACGCCCAGGTTGTTGTGTGTCGGTGACGAGTCGTCCCACACCGTGCCACGCCAGGCGCCGCCGTGGTTGTTCAGGCTGATGGCATAGCGTTCAGCCGGATAGGTTCGCATGCCCCACACCAGGAAATTGAGCAGGGTGCTGTCTGCGCCCATGTCGATTTCGCCCATATAGGCCAGCGGGTCGCTGTCCAGCGTGGGCGGATAAACAACGGCCGCATCATTTGACTTGTCTGCGCCCGGCTCATACAGCCGCGCATCGGTCCAGTTGCCGTTGGATGTGTCGTAGTCTTCGGCGCGGTCCAGCAGCGCGACCACGCGCACTGATTCGGTGCTGCCGCCAGCGCGCTCGAATTCGTCCAGGTCGTACATGATGCCGCCTTCAAGATTGTTGTCGGCATCCAGATACGCGAGAATCGTCCAGTCCGCGATGACCGGGGAAGGCGTCAGCGTGGGATAGCCCGCTGCCTCGGTATTGATCACGGTGGAACTGTTGACGCCAATGTCCGCGACGGTATTGGCGACTGGCTGCGCGCCGCCCACGTCGATAATCAGCTCGAAATCACCCGTGGTGCTGCCGGTGTCCTGGCCATAGCGTGTGACGACGACGATGTAGTCGCCGGTGAACGGCGCACCGATAACCAGCAGCGAATTAAAGTTGCCCTGTTCGCGGTCATCGTTTTCGCCCACCCAGTCGCCTTCGGGCGTGAGCAGCAGCACCAACGTGTCCAGGTTGCCGCTGGTCGCGTTGGCCTCAATACTGATCGTCTGGCCTTCGGTGATGCCTGGCAGCTCAACGGTCGCAAAATATTCAGTGTTGGATATCGTGCCTGTGTACCTGCCAGCCCCCTGGGCGATGATGGTATGGGTGGCCACGAGCATAAAGACGAGCATCAGCAATAAGTGTGTTACGCGACGCATGGTTCCCCCTCAAAAACGCATTTCACGTTCACTCGACTATACAGCATATAGCCAATGTACGCTTAAGACTTTAGGCGGAGAAGTCTCGTGAAGACCTTTTTGAACCTTCATGAACCATTAAAACGCGAATATAAGACCATTTGACCCTTGACGATAGTCGAATGTCGGTATACCTTAAGTTTTGCCTTAATCACACATTTCAGTCAGCCGTGACTGCGGAGACAATCAGTTGTCCACAATCGACTTTCTAGACTTGCAAAAACAGATCGCGTCCAGCCGCGCACGCGGTTTATGGACGCTGATGATCGGATACCGTGCGATTTACGTCGGCTCGATGGTGGCGCTGGCGCTGAGCGGTATTGCCAAGACGTTATCGTTCCTGCTGCTGGCCACGTTTGTGGACGAGGCCCTGCTGACGGAAGACGTGGTGCGCGCCGTGGCGCTGATCGCGCTCAGCTTCATCGGCCTGGCGCTGGTGGAAGGTGCGTTTTCGTTCCTGAGCGGTCGGCTGGCGGCGCAGACCGCCGAAGGCGTGACGCAGCGCCTGCGCAACTTCATGTTCGACCACCTGCAGCGCCTCAGCTTCCCGTATCACGACAAGGCGCAGACGGGCGACCTGATTCAGCGCGTGACCAGCGACATCAGCGCGATTCAGCGCTTCTACAGCGAGCAGGTGGTGCAGCTTGGGCGCGTGCTGCTGCTGTTCGTCATCAACTTCGTGGCGCTGCTCTCGCTGAATACCACGCTGGCGCTCAGCTCGACGATCATCGTGCCGTTCATCGCGATTGTCTCGCTGTTCTTTTTCCGCCGCATCGAGAAGGCCTACGACGATTATCAGGCGGCTGATGCCAAGCTCAGCACGGTGCTGCAGGAGAACCTGTCAGGCGTGCGCGTGGTGAAGGCCTTTGCCCGCCAGCCATATGAAGAGAAAAAGTTCGACCACGAGAATTCGTCGCGCTTTGCCAAGGGCCGCCGCCTGCTGTCGCTGCACAGCCTGTACTGGCCCGTCAGCGACATCCTGGCATCCGGCCAGATGCTGGCTGGGCTGATGCTGGGCGCGACGATGGTGATGCGCGGCGATATCACGCTGGGCACGTTCCTGGCCTACGCCGGCATGATCATCTGGATTGTGCAGCCGATGCGCGGCCTCGGCCGCCTGATCGTGCAGGCCAGCACCGGCCTGGTCTCGTTTGACCGCATCGCCGGGGTCGTGCGCGAGGAACAGGAACCGTTGAAGGAAGGCACGCAGCGCCCGCAGACGGTGCAGGGTGATCTGGTCTTCGAGAATGTCAGCTTTGAGTATGAGACCGATGTGCCCGTGCTGCACGATATCAGCTTCAGCGTCAAGCCGGGCGAGATCGTGGCGCTGCTGGGCTCGACCGGCTCTGGCAAGACGACGCTGGTCAGCCTGCTGCCGCGCTTCTATGAATACACCAGCGGCCGCATCCTGCTGGACGGCGTGCCGCTGACGGACTACCCGAAAGAGGTGCTGCGCGACTTCATCGGCATCGTGGAGCAGGAGCCGTTCCTGTTCTCGCGCACCATCCGCGACAACATCGCCTATGGTGTGGACCGCCAGGTCACCGACGAGGAAGTGATCGCTGCGGCGCAGGCAGCCGCCATCCACGAGCGTATCCTGCAATTCCCGCAGGGTTACGACACCATCGTGGGTGAAAAAGGCGTGACGCTGTCTGGTGGCCAGAAGCAGCGTGTGGCCATCGCCCGCACCATCCTGAAGAATCCGCGCATCCTGCTGCTGGACGACGCGACCTCCTCGGTGGACACCGAGACGGAAGCGGAAATCCGCGGGGCGCTGGAAAACCTGATGAGCGCGCGCACGACGTTCGTCATCGCGCATCGTATCCAGAGCGTGATGATCGCCGACCAGATCCTGGTGATGGACAAGGGGCGCATCGTGCAGCGCGGCAGCCACGACGAGCTGGTGAACCAGCCCGGCACCTATCGACAGATTTATGACCTGCAGGCACGCATTGAGAGCGAGCTGGAAAAGGAAATCGCAAGTGTCTGACGGATATCACGGTTTTGAGGAAGAAGAATTCGCGGCCAGTATGGACCGGCGGACGATCCGCAGGATTGTCTCGCTCGTCCGGCCGTACTGGAAATGGGTGCTGGGATTTGTGGCAGCCGTGGGGATTGTGTCGTTCATCGACGCGTTCCTGACGTATCTGTCGCAGCAGCTGATCGACCGCGCCATCATCCCGCGGGACGAGGTGGTGCTGGGCGAAGTCGCGGTGCAGTACATCATCGCCATGCTGGTGCAGGCCGCTTTCGTGTTTGCCTTTATCTATCTGTGCGGCATCCTGGGCCAGCGCGTGCAGTATGACCTGCGCAAGAAGATGTTCGACCACCTGCAAGGGCTGTCGCTGAGCTACTACAGCAAGACGCCCGTGGGCTGGATCATGTCGCGCCTGACCAGCGACACCGAGCGCATCGCCGACCTGGTGACGTGGGGCATGCTGGATATCACGTGGGGCGTGACCAACATCATCGTCTCGCTGACGTTCATGATGCTCATCAACTGGCAGCTGGGCCTGGTGATCCTGGTGCTGGTGCCGGTGCTGGTGCGCATCGCCATCTGGTTTGAGAAGCGCATCCTGTCGGAGTATCGCAAGAGCCGCAAGGCCAACTCGCGCATCACCGGCGCCTATAACGAGAACATCACCGGCGTGCGCGTGACCAAGGCGCTGCGCCGCGAGAAGCGCAATCTGGAAGAATTCAGCGAGCTGACCGGCGACTATTATCAGGCGGCCTTTCGCGCGGCCTGGCTGTCGGCGCTGTTCCTTCCAGCGGTGCAGCTCCTGATGGCCTTTGGTATCGGCGCGGTGGTGCTGTTCGGCGGCATTCAGGTCAACCAGGGCACCATGACCATCGGCGGGATTCAGGCCTTCATCGGCTATATCACCTTCATGCTGTGGCCGATCCTGGAGCTGGCGCGCGTGTTTGCCAGCATGCAGCACGGGGTGGCCAGCGCCGAGCGTGTGTTCTCGCTGATCGACGCCAAGGCCGACGTGGTGGACAAGCCGACAGTGATCGACGTGGGCACCATTCGCGGCGACATCGTCTTCGACAACGTGCAGTTCCACTATGGCGACGAGTCTGCGGTGCTGAAGGACTTCAACCTGACGGTGCGCGCTGGCGAGACGATCGCGCTGGTGGGGCCGACGGGCGCGGGCAAGTCGACGATTGTGAACCTGGTCACGCGCTTCTATGAGCCGACCGGCGGACGCATCCTGATTAACGGGGTCGACTATACCGATATGCCCATGCGTATGATTCAGTCGCGCATCGGCATGGTGCTGCAAACGCCGCACCTGTTCAGCGGCAACATCCGCGAGAACATCCGCTATGGCCGCCTGGAAGCGACGGATGCCGAAATCGAGGAAGCCTCGAAGCTGGCCGGCGCGCACGACTTCATCGTCACGCTGCCGAAAGGCTATGAGGAGGAAGTGGGCGAGGGCGGTAACCTGCTCTCGGTGGGCCAGAAACAGCTCATCAGTCTGGCGCGCGCAGTACTGGCGAACCCGGAAGTGTTCATCATGGACGAGGCCACCAGCTCGGTGGACACGCTGACCGAGGCGCTCATCCAGCGCGGTATGGAACAGATGATGAACGGCCGCACCAGCTTCATCATCGCGCACCGCCTGAGCACGATTCGCCGCGCAGACCGCATCCTCGTGATCGAGAAGGGCGGCATCTCGGAGATGGGCACGCACAGCGAGCTGCTGCGCCAGCGCGGGCACTACTACAGCCTGTATACACAGCAGTTCCGCCGCGAAGCCGAGGAGAAGTTTGAAGCCGAGGCCGAGGCGATGATGGAAGAAGAAGCGCCCAGCCACGCATAACAGCACGGCGGGTGTGAGGCAACATCAAAAAGGCACGTCATACGCAAGCGCGTGACGTGCCTTTTTTGCTGCTCATGAAGGCGCCCAGGGGGGTCGATAAGCCGCCTTCTGTGTGCAGGCCGAAGCCCACACGGACGATCATCTCTCTAGCACGCAGATTACTCTGCGCGTCATGCAGCATACCCGACGCTTTTTGCGGGACGGGCCGCCCCAATGCGTCTGTTTGCCTTGCTCCCGGTGAGGTTTGCCAAGCCGATGCTGTTACCAGCGCCGCTGGTGGTCTTTTACACCACCGTTTCACCCTCGCCGCAGGTTGCCCCACGGCAATACACTTCTCTGTTGCACTGTCTGTCGGGTTGCCCCGCCCGGCCGTTAGCCGGCACCGCTGCCCTGTGGAGGGCGGACTTTCCTCAGCGCCGAAGCGCCGCGATCGCCTGACGTCCCCTGAACGCATGGCCATTATACAGGGCGGGCAGGCGAACGGTTAGTGCGTGAATCGGTGGGGGAACGCGGGTTGTGCAGCGGGCCTGTCCAGCCTAGAATGACGGTGCGTTGTCCGTTTAGTTTCGGAAACACATGGCCACTTCCGCACCTCCGATTTCAAGACAAGACGTCAACCGCCCGCGCCGGTCACGGTCGCGGCGTCAATGGTTCTACCCTGGCGATATCGTCACGCTGGCGATTGCGCTGGCGCTGCTGATTCTGCCCGCGCTGTCGCTGCGCGATGCCGGCTGGAACCTGCAACTGCGTATCCTGCTGCCCACCGTCGCCATCAGCGTCGGCCTGGGCTATATCGTCAGCCGCAGCCGCTATAACGAGCTGTACGCGCTGGTGATGAACCTGCTGTACGGCCTGTGCGTCATCCTGCTGGTGGCGGCCTTTGCCCAGCCCGGCGGATTCGGCCAGGGGCTGAACGATATCTTCGTGCGCTCGGTGCAGTGGTTCATCGACGCCTTTTCCGGCGGCATCAATCAGGATGACCTGATCTTCACGCTGCTCATCAGCGGGCTGTTCTGGTTCCTCGGTTTCAACCTGACGTGGCACCTGTTTCGCGTCAACCGCGTGTGGCGCGCCGTGCTGCCGCTGGCGCTGATCGTCATCGTCAACGGCGTGTACTACATCGGCACGGCCAATCTGGAGCCGTATATCTTCATCTTCGTGCTGCTGTCGCTGCTGCTGGTGGTGCGCGCCAATATCGAGGCCAACACGGCTGAATGGACGGAACAGCGCCTGCGCATCCCGCCCAGCCTGCGCCGCTACGTGTATGTGGTGGGGACGCTGCTGGTGCTGCTGGCTGCGGGCGTGTGGCTGATTCCCACGGGCGACGTGCAGGAGCGGCTGGACAGCTTCCAGGAATTTTTGTCCAGCGAGCCGCTGCAGGAACTGAGCGAAATCTGGCTGCGGCTGTTCTCCAGCGCTGAAACGCAGGGCGCGGCCACCAGCGACTACTATGGCGGCGACTCGCTGCAGCTGGGCGGGGCGATCAGCCTGGGCGACGAAATCACGCTGTACGTGAACGCGCCCCCGGCCCAGTATCGCTATTACTGGCGCTCGCGCACATTTGACTATTATGACATGGGCCGCTGGACATCGGCCGCTGATACCCGCCTGACCGACAATCAGCCGCCGATCAACCTGACCGTGCCGCAGGTCGATATGGGCGGGCGCGTACCCGTCCGCCAGACGATCACCATGGGGCTGACCGGCAGCCGCCTGATTTACACCGCGCCGCAGCCGTTTGAGATCGACCTGGGCGGGCGCGTCGATATTCGCTACACGCCTGAAAACGCCATGCTTGTCTCGGTGATTCGGCCGGCGCAGGTGATCGAACAGGGCGAGACGTATGCCGCCACCAGCCTGATGACGACCGCCACAGCCGACGAACTGCGCGGGGCCAGCACCGAGTATCCGGCCTGGGTGCGCGAGGTGTTTACGCCGAATTTCCCGTCCGTGACCGGGCGCACGATTCAGCTTGCGCGCGACATCGTCGCCAACGCAGGCGCGACCACGCCCTACGACCAGGCCAAGGCGATCGAGACGTATCTGCGCGCCAACATCACCTACGACGAGCGCATCCCGGGCGCACCGGCTGGCGTGGACCCGGTCGACTGGGTGTTGTTTGACCTGAAACGCGGCTACTGCAATTACTATGCCAGCGCGATGGTGGTGATGCTGCGCAGCCTGGGCATCCCGGCGCGCATGGCCGCTGGCTTCGCCCAGGGCACGTATGACGCAGCGCAGGCCGCCTATGTGGTGCGCGAGCGCGATGCCCACACGTGGGTGGAGGTGTATTTCCCCGGCTATGGCTGGATCGAGTTTGAGCCGACATCGGCGCAGTCGCCGCTGAACCGCGGGGATGAGACGCCCGTGCTGCCGCTGACGCTGCCCGAAGACGATCAGCCGACGCCCACGCCGTCGCCCAGCCCCAGCCCGCAGCCGACCAGCACGCCGCCCCCGCCGACCAATCCGCCGCCGACCTCGACGGCTACCCAGGAAGGCGAGGAATCGAGCGCGGAATCCGGCGGTGCGCCGCCCACGGCCACACCCACGCTGACGCCGTCGCCCAGCCCGACACCGCAGGTGGCGATGGTGCCCACGCCGCCGCCCGCCCAGCGCCCCGAACGGCCGAATCCGTTTGAGCTGTTCCTGCCCGGCCTGACGCTCATCCTGATCGTGCTGCTGATCGGCATCGTGATCGGCCTGATTTTTGGCCTCGTCTTCTGGCGGCTGGAGTATGCGGGCCTGCGCCGCAAGAGCGCCGTGGTGCGGGCGTATGTGCGCATGGAGCGTTATCTGCCCTTCATTGGCATTCGCACGAAGCCGCAGCAGACGCCGGACGAGCGCCGTCGGGTGGTGGGCAGGGCGCTGCCGGCTGTCGAGCCGCTGGTGGGCACCATCACCACGCTGTACTCGTCGGAGAAATATGGCCCGCCGCACGCCCGTGACGCCGAGGCGGAGATCAAGAACGATGTCGCGGGGAGTGCCTGGGCGGATGTGCGCGAGGGCATCGTGCGCCGCTGGCTGCGCCGCAAATTCCTGTTCTGGAAGCGCGAATAGGCCCGGCATGAACAAAAACACCCCTGTTGGTCACGCGGACCCGCAGGGGTGTTTTTTTGATTTGGCGAAACGGGTGCCGAGTCGATATAAACGCTGTACTCCGGCGACGGACTCTATAGAGGCATTCCATGACAAACGTGCGAATTGAAGCAAACGGCATCCTGCTCCGCGACTGGACGATGGACGATCTCGATCCGTTTGCCCGGTGGATGCAACCGGGGCAGACGTGGCAGGAACTCGATGGCCCGTATTTTAAGAAACCCAGCGGCACCGACATCACCGAGCTGGTGGCGCGCATTCGGGCCAGGATCGAAGCCGGTAATTTTTCCCAGCCGCGCCAAAACCTCGTCATCGCCGAGCAAGAACACAACCAGTTCATCGGCCAGGTGTCCCGCTACTGGATCAGCGAGGAGACGCACTGGCTGGCCGCTGGCATCGTCATTTATGATCCTGCGCTGTGGGGCAGGGGATTTGGCACGCTGGCATTGGGGCTGTGGACGGACTATCTGTTTCAGGCGTTTCCCGGCATCGTCCGCCTTGACCTGCAAACATGGTCCGGCAACGCGGGCATGATGCGCGTGGCTGCAAAGCTGGGCTATCGGCTGGAAGGTCAGTTTCGCAAGGCGCGCATCGTCGCCGGTGCCCATTATGACGCGCTGGGCTATGGCATCCTGCGTGAAGAATGGGAGCAACTTCATCCCCACGGTTTCAGGGTCGTGTAAGCCAGGGGCGCACGGCTTTCTGTCAGGGACTTATTTCGACCGCAAACCGAACCCCGTATCCCCCCATGACGACGGCGACCTCACCGACTTAGACGCCTGCAAAGTCTGCCACCAGACCCGGTCGCAGGTCGGGCGGGAAGCGCAAGTCATTGAAGTCCTCGCGTAATATACGCACGCATTGCACGGCGTCCGCTGGCAACAGGGTAAATGATCGGATGTGAAACCCATTGGTTGTCGCTGCTCATCACGCCACTACTGTCTTCTTTCTAGTTATATTGTATGTATTTTATGTTCGAATAAGAGATGCAAATGAAGTCAGTAACTCCGTATCCAGTTTGTTCGATACAAAAGTGGTCATCAGAAAATGAGATGATCTCGCTGGTGTCGATAAACTCAGGTTCAGTCAGAGAAGGTGAGGCATCCGGAAAAGACCAAATATTTCTGCCTCCCCAAACCGGTTGCATAAAAGCAATTGCGAATGAGCGATTCTCCTCGACAAACTGTGTCAAAAGCGTTCGCATATTATTCTGTTCAATTTGCCTACCAGCCATAATTGCGGGCCCAAAACTCACTAAAGCCAACACAAATAGCAGCGTTGTGCAAGCAACTAAAGTCTTAATTTTTCGTCCATGTATTGACACAATCTGCACCTCGTCCAGTTAGAGCCTGTCAAGAACCTAAATCAACAGGAAGCCGTGCCCTTATCCCCGCATGACTACAGCGACCTCAGCGACATAGATGCCTGCCAAGTCTGCCACCATACCCGGTCGCAGGTCGGGCGGGGAGTGGGTCGCCATGGTCCTCACTGTCTCCACAATATCACATCGGCAAATTGGCGTCACATCATATGTTAAACAGGATCTAATCCTCACTGGAGAAGTCCGGTGACCAGCTCGGATAATAGGGAGTGCATCGCCCACGAAGCATTGTAAGCTGTTCTAGATCTTGAGATTCGACATGAATTCGAAAGATATTGGTTGGACCAATGTCGGTGGGTGATGCTGAAAAAGCAATCCATTCTCCATCAGGAGACCAACTGACTGTATTAATAGTATCTGTGAAGTATATTTCACGTATTTCTTGTGTGATTAGGTTGTATATTCTCAATGAATTCCTGTCTACACTATCCGATGAGTTATATGCAAGCTCTGTCCCATCGGGTGACCAAGATGTAGTCACACGGTTACCGATGTCAATTAAGAGTTCATGATCTTCTGTGCCATCTGGTCGAATTAAGTATATTGATTGATCATTAGTGTACGAAATCCACTCATTTGTAGGTGACCAGGAGGGACTTTGCGCCCCATGTCTGTTTGATAGCAAATTAGTGGTTCCGGTTGACAAATTGTATGTGTATAGAAATGACTCGTTTGTTTCCATGCTATCTCTCAAACGAATGGAAAAGACCAGTGCTTCACTATTTGGTGACCACGCAATGTTGGAAATGTCGCCTGCCAGGTCAATTGTTACTGGAAAAACCTCGTCACCAAAAGAATAAATTTGAATTTGACTGCCTAGTGTAAATGCAACTAATCTCCCATTTGGTGACCACGCTACTTGGCCCATTGATTTTATTGGATGAAGTAAAGGCACATAGACTCTGGGTCTGTAGCTGATCTCATATTGTGAAAAACCTCCAACATCAATAAATTCTATAGTTGAGGAAAAAGGTGTCAATTCTCTGCACAAAAACCCTAACCAGTAACCCTGCAACTCAGAAGTATTTGAAAACGGTAACAGGTTGTATCGAATTAAGAGAGAATCAACTATGGAAATAAATATGGATAACACAGTAAATACGAAAAGCAACTTCATGACAAATCGCTTAGGTTTCATTCTTTCACCATTTCGACCGGAAAGCCGAGCCCGTATCCCGGCATCACTTCCGCCAAAACAAAAACGCCCCCGCAAATCAATCTCACGGGGGCGCTGTGCCTGTCTTATACCTCGTTGACCACGGCGAAGATCATCGGCCGGCGCTTGGTCTCGTTGAACAGCAGGCGGTTGATGGCCTCCTGCAGGCGCTCGCGACGCTGGGCGTTGCGAAGCTGCTTTGAAGACTCCATCGTCTCGTAGGTGGTGCGCTTGATCGCGTCGATCAGCTCATCGGCGTCGCGCAGGTACACAAACCCGCGGGTGACGATTTCGGGATCATTCATCAGGCGGCCGCTGCCTTCCTGCACATTGGCGATCACCATCATGAAGCCGTCGCGGGCCAGCGTCTCGCGGTCTTTGATGACCGTGCGGCCAATATCGCCCACGCCGCTGCCATCGACGAACACATAGCCGCCCGGCACGCGCTCGCCGGTGGCATACACGCCGTGGCGGTCGGCCTCCAGCACCATGCCATTTTCCAGCACGAAGATATTCTCGCCGGGGATGCCCGACTGGCGCGCCAGCCGTTCGTGCGAGCGCAGCATGCGCAGCTCGCCATGCACGGGCATGAAGAAGCGCGGATTGGTCAGGTTGATGAGCAGCTTCATCTCCTCCTGCGAGGCATGGCCAGACACGTGTACCGCCTCGATCGGGTCATAGATGACTTCCGCGCCCCGGCGGAACAGCGCGTTGATGGTGCGGCCCACCATTTCCTCGTTGCCGGGGATGGTGTGCGCCGAGACGACGATCGTGTCGCCGGGCATCACGTCCAGCTGGCGGTGCTGGCCCGATGCCAGGCGGCTGAGCACGGCCGACGGCTCGCCCTGCGACCCGGTCAGCGCCAGCACGATCTGGTTGGCGGGAAGCTGATTGCTGCGCCCCAGCTCGACAATCGTCTCATCCTGCACTTTCAGGATGCCGATCTTGCGCGCCATCTTCACGTTCTCGGTCATGCTGTGGCCGGCGATGGCCAGCTTGCGCTTGTACTTCTTGGCCATGTCGGCGATCAGCTGGATGCGTGACAGGTGCGACGCGAACGTCGCCACCATGATGCGGCCTTTGGCCTCGCGGAAAATCTTGTCGAAGGCCTCGACCACGTTCGATTCGCTCGGCGTCCAGCCCGGACGCTCGGCATTGGTGCTGTCGCCCATCAGCAGCAGCACGCCGCGCTTGGCAAATTCGCCCAGCTTGGCATAGTCCGGCTTCAGGCCGTTGATCGGGGTGTTGTCAAACTTGTAGTCGCCGCTGTGCACGATCATGCCATACGGGGTATTGATGCCAAAGCCCACGCAGTCGGGGATGCTGTGCGTCATGTGGAAGCTTTCCACCTTGAACGGCCCGACCTTGAGCGTGTCGCCCGGCTTGAACACATTGATAGTGGTTTCGTTGAGCAGATGCGCGTCGCGCAGTTTCACTTCCAGCAGGGCGGCCGTCAGCGGGGTGGCATACAGCGGCACGCCGCGCAGCTTGTCCACCACATAGGGGGCCGCGCCGGTGTGGTCTTCGTGGCCGTGCGTATACAGGATGCCGTGAATCTTCAGGTCTTTGCGTTCGACCAGGTAGCGAAAATCGGGGATGATGAGGTCGACGCCCAGCATATCGTTGGCGGGAAACATGACGCCGGTGTCGATGATGATGGCGTCATTGTCCATTTCCACGACCATCATATTCTTGCCGACTTCACCCAGCCCGCCAAGAGGGACAATTCTCAGTTTTTGTTTGGTTGCCATAGGGAAAATGGCGCGCCTGTTTCGCGTTCAAGCACTCGATCCTGTAATCACACAATTACACAACAGGACGCGCGCGTGTCCTTTCTACACGTGTAGGGCTAACACTAAATCGAGTTCACAAAGAACAATAAGTCGTGGTTGGCGGCACAAATTTCGCACAGTATAACACAGATTTCCGGCGTGAGATGCGCCTTGTTGCGCCTTACCAGCCGTCAAAGGCCCCCAGCGCAGCGATGACCTCCGCCTGTTCGCTTTCGCCCAGCCCGAAGAACAGCGGCAGGCGCAGCAGGCGGTCGCTGATGTCTTCGGTCACCGGGCACTGGCCGACGTATCCGCCCAGCTTCAGCCCCATGTCGCTCAGGTGCAGCGGCAGGTAGTGGAACACGGCCAGGATATCGTGCGCCTTCAGGTGCGCGATCAGCCGCGTGCGCACGTCCAGCGACGGCAGCAGCAGGTAAAACATATGATACGGCTGTTCGCACTCGTCCGGCACATGCGGCAGGCTGACGCCATGTTCGCCCGCCCATGCGGCCAGCTCATCGGCATAGCGCTGCCAGATCGCCCCGCGCCGCGACTGAATCGCCTCGCGCTGCTCAAACTGCGCGTACAGGAAGGCCGCCAGCACGTCGCTGGGCAGGTAGCTCGATCCCACATCCACCCACGAGTATTTGTCCACCATGCCGCGGAAGAATCGGCTGCGGTTGGTGCCTTTCTCGCGGATAATCTCGGCGCGGTCCACCAATTCGGCGTCGTTGATGAGCAGGGCGCCGCCCTCGCCGCACGAGAAGTTTTTGGTCTCGTGAAAGCTCTGTGTGGCCAGCGCGCCAAAAGTGCCCAGCCACTGGCCTTTATATTTGCCAAACAGGCCGTGCGCGTTGTCTTCGACCACCATCAGGTTATGGCGCGCCGCAATCGCCATAATGGTGTCCATCTCGCAGGCCACACCGGCATAATGCACCGGCACGATGGCGCGCGTGCGGGGAGTAATCAGCGCCTCAAGCTGGCGCTCGTCCAGATTCAGCGTGTCCGGGCGGACGTCGGCAAACACCGGCACCGCGCCGCGCAGCACAAACGCATTGACCGTGCTGACGAAGGTGAACGACGGGATAATCACCTCGTCGCCGGGTTGTAAGTTCAGCAGCAGCGCAGACATCTCCAGCGCATGCGTGCAGTTGGTGGTCAGCAGGGCTTTCTTCACGCCCAGCGTGTCCTCCAGCAGGGTATGGCAGTGGCGCGTAAAAAGGCCGTCGCCGGAGATATGTCCAGACTGCACCGATTCGGCAATCAATGCCAGCTCGTTGCCCACCAGCGCGGGTTTGTTGAAGGGGATGCGGTAAGCCATACGCGGTTTGTCCTTGCGTTAGTCAGTCTCTGCCGAGCGTGTGACTCAGGCTGGTCAGCAGTGTCGATGCATTGACGGGCGGATCGTCGGCCAGTTGCACCTCGTGCAGCAGCAGCGCGCCGGTTCCTGCCAGCACGACGACCCCTTCGCCTGCACGAATCTCGATGACGCGCCCTGGGATGATGCCCACGTAGCGGGGAAAATCGCGCAGCAGGCTGGCTGTCCAGATGGTCAGTTTCTGACCCTGAAAATGCGTGAATGCCCCGGTATACGGGCGCGTCACCCCGCGAATGAGATTGTAGATTGTGTTCGCTGACTGCGACCAGTCTATACGGTTATCATCGGGAATGCGTTTACATGTATAGGTAGCCAGCGAATGATCCTGCGGAAGTGAGGCGGCTTTCCCTTCCAGTACGGCAGGCAGCACGTGTTCCAGCGTGTGCAGATACGCCAGGGTGACCCGCTCGATCACGTTGGTGATCGTATCATCGGGGCCGATTTCTACGCGATGCTGATGGACCAGGTCTCCACTATCCACACCGCCCGCGATATGAAACATGCTCACCCCTGTGTGGTCTTCGCCATTGACGATAGCCCATACGGTCGGCGCAAAGCCCCGGTAAGCGGGAAGCAGCGAATCATGAAATACAAAGGCGCCCAGTCTTGCGCGGCTGTAGATTGTGTCTGGTACCAAATATCGCCAGCTGACCATGAACATCAGGTCGACGGAAGTGGAGCTCCAAAACTGCTGCCACTTGTCCGCGCTCACCTTGCGCGTCTCGTGAAATTCACCCCCCGCTGATACCGTCAGCGCCCGGATATCGTCCATGAAAGGCGGCTCGTGCGGCTCCTCACGAAAGCTGAACACGATCAGATGCATCTCAGGCGCAAGCGCGATCAGCTTTTCCAGGAAGCGATATCCGCGCCGGGTGGCGCACAGCACGACACAATTCATGAATGGTCCTGTTGGTCCTGCTGCGTGCGTCCGCGCACAGTATAGGGCGGGCGATCCATCGTGCGGAAGTAAATCCGCGCGATGTATTCGCCGATGATGCCCAGCGCGAACAACTGCGCGCCCGAGAAAATGGCGATGATCGAGGCCAGGAACGGGAAGCCCGGCACCACGCCGCCATCGATGAAATAGCGCCCGACCACATACAGCAGGATCAGCAGGCCGAACAGCGCCAGCACAAAGCCGAGGATGCTGGCAATTTGCAGCGGCACGATGCTGAAGCCGGTGATCATGTTCAGCGCGTGGGTGATCAGCTTGCGCAGTGTGTAATTCGATGCGCCGTATTTGCGCGGCACATGGGGCACTTCGACAAATGAGAAGCGCGTCGTGCCCCATGTCAGCAGCACATCGATGCTCACAAACGGGCTGCGATAGGTGCCGAAGGCATCGCGCAGCTGCGTGCGAAACACGCGCAGTGCGCTCACTTTGCGCGCAGATTTCACGCCCATGCTGGATTGCAGCACCCACTTGGTAATCTGGCTGGCCAGGTCGCGCAGCAGGCCGTGCTGCTCGCGTTCGGGCGCGCCATATACCACATCCATATTTTGCTCGATCAGGTGGGCAATCATACCTTTCAGCACCGATGGTGGATGCTGGAGGTCATCGTCAATGGTGGCGATCAGCTCATACTGCGCGGCGCGGATGCCACACAGCAGGGCGTTGTGCTGGCCATAATTGCGCATCAGGTTGATGCCCGATACCCACGCATATTGATTCGTGAGGGATTCGATCACGCGCCACGAATCATCCGGGCTGCAATCGTTGACGAAAATGACCTCGAACTGATCGGCCAGTTCCGGCAGCGTGCTGGCAAGCGCCGCCGTCAGCTCCGGCAGGCTTTCCTGGCTGCGATAAACGGGAACGATCACGCTCAGTGAGATCACAGTGTCCTCAAGGGGCTGTCAAACGATGCGCGGCGTGCCCTATGCCCACCTTACCCACACTATCACACTCTATCCCACGGGTTAATTGTTGGATATGTGCGATACGTGTTGGAATCCGCAGGATACTGTGGGATTCGTGCGGGATACGATGTGGCATACCCAACACATCCCTAACCCAGGTAACGGGTGCGCATGGCCTGATGCACGTCATTGACCACTTTCAGCACAGCCGCCGGGGAGTGTTCGCCCAGCACGCCGCCTGCTTCCTGATACGCATTCTGCAAGATTTTGCCCCAGTTGCCGGTGCTACGCAGCTTCGGATCGGCAATATACTGATGCACCGTCTGGGCAGACAGTCCGCTGGGCGGTTCCAGCATGCGGCACAGGCTCATGTAGACATCGTCAATGTCGCGTGGGCTGATTTCATCCAGGTCGGCCAGCGCGCGATGCATGAAGCGCCGCTTCATCTCATAAAATTCGGGCAGTGTCATCTGTTTGCCGCTGGCCGTCGTCACCACGGCGTCGGTGCCTTCGCGGTCGCTGTCGTGATGATTGGCCTCGAAGGTTTCCTGCGTCAGCGGGCCCAGAATATCCCACATGGCCTTGTCGTCCTGCATCGGGCCCAGGTCCAGGCCGTGCTTGCGGAAGTAAATCTCGATGACGGCATGGCTGAATTCAAAATCGGTCAGCACGGCGGCCATGCGCGAGGCGCTGACATTGGCGGGCATGCCGGTGCTTTCAACGGTGCATACGCGCTTGGGCGTGCCCAGGTCCGGGCGCACGCGGCCAATCGGGTTGTGCATGATGGAAATTGGCTGGCCCAGCGATTCGTCGTAGAGCAGGGCACGGCCGACCGAATTGGCGTGTTCCAGCTTCAGCAGCGCGGCATACTTCTCCAGGCCGTCATCCATCAGGTGCGGGCTGATCGGCAGGTCGAGATAGCGGCCGGTAACGGTGGTGGCGCGCACGTATTCGCGGGCGCACAGCAGCTCGGCGTCGCAGGTGCCATTCACAAACGGGCCGCCCTTCAGCACGGCGGCATTGGCCAGCGCGGTCGCGCTCTTGAGGATGGTATAGAACGTCAGCAGCCCCAGCCCCTCAGAGCGCCCGGCCAGGTCAATGTGGATGTGGCAGCCCTGGTTGCGGAACATATTCACGTGGTGGCAGGTAGCAGGGTCGATGTGATAACGTGCCTGCGCCTCCGACAGCCGGTCGGCATATTCGGGGAACAGTTCGTTGACCTCCAGCATCAGGTCCACCGCGGTGGCCACCTTCGGATGGTCGGTCATCTTGAAGTCGGATTCTGTGGGATAGCACGACATGACGGCGGTAATCAGCCCGGTGTCGTCGCCGGCGGCGGCCAGCGCGGTCATGATGCCGGTCAGCGCGCCGCGTGCCTTGCTGTAGCCAATGCTGGGCGCGATATGTGCCTCCACCTGATACTGGCAGGCTTCGCGGTCCAGGCGCGGGTAAATGCCGATGCGCAGCGCGTGGTTATAGTAGGCGCGCATGTAAGCCTGCATCTCGTCTTCGCTGGGCGAATGGCCATCAGGATGCACCAGCCCCAGCTCGATTTCAGCGCCCAGCACGCGCATGCGGGTGGTAGGGTCTTCGGTTTCTGTCAGGTTGGTATGGTTGACACTCGGGTTCAGGTTGTAGTTCACCACGCTTTCCAGCATGGTATGGCCTTTGCGGTAGCGCTCGGTCACCACGCTGCCCAGCATGAATTTTTTGCCATTCTGTTCGGCCAGGATGACGTTGGAGCCGCCAGCTGTGCCTTTGGCGTAATAGGCCGTCACGGGCACGCCAACCGCGTCCGAGAGTTCGGCCAGCGGCAGATCATCGCTGGTGGACTGGGCGGCCAGCACCTCAAACGCCTTGTTGAACTGGCGCTTGTGCCGTTCAATGTCCTGCCAGGGAATAGCATCGCTGTATTCGATGAGCGTTTCGTTTGAGGGGAGCGACATGTTATTCTCTCGCAAGCTATCGCCTGAGGGGGGACGAATCCGATACTGGCGCGTAATTGTCTCTTATCGTAGGGAATCACACAAGTTGGAAATTTGGCGCACGTTCCAGCCGTAACGTTGGAAAATAACCAGTTTACGACTATCATTTAGCCAAGATTGACTGTCTGCCTACCCATGCTAACGGAGTTACCGGCGCATGACCACGATTTTTCCATTACCAGAAGTGCAGATAAGCGAGCTGAGCGCGGTAAAAGAGCGGCGCCCAGTCGCCCTGCTCACCGGCGCGCGCGCGTGGAATTCGGTGAACGCGCTGCTTGAACTGCCGATCGTGGCCCAGGCAGAGCCAGATCGCGTGGAAGTCAGCTATCTGGATGACCTGGCTGCGAACCTGCCGAAACAGGTCGAAGTCGTCTATGGCGTGGGCGGCGGCCTGGTGAGCGATGTGGCCAAATATCTGGGCTGGAAGCGCAAACTTCCGGTCGTGATCGTGCCCACCGTGCTCAGCCAGGACGGCTACTTCACGTCACTGGTGGCGGCCCGCAATGGCGGCACCACCCATTACATTGAAACTGGCCCGGTGAGCAAAGTGATTATGAACTGGGATGTCATCCGCACAGCGCCCCCGCATGTGCGCGGTGCCGGCATCATCGAGCTGCTGTGCATCGTGACTGGCCTGCTGGACTGGCGCTATGCAGCCGAGCATAACAAGACTACGTTCGACACGCGCTTTCAGCCGTGGGCCGCGGGCATCATGGCGGGCATCGCCCAGCAGGCGTTCAAGATTGCGGCTGGTGTGGGCAAGGGCAATGTCGAATCGCTGCGCAACCTGCTCGACCTGATGTGCCTGGAAGTGCAGCTCACCAACCAGATCGGCCACAACCGGCCGCAGGAAGGCAGCGAGCAGTTCTTCGCCTATGCCTACGAGACCAAGTATCCGCGCAGCCGCCCGCTGCCTTATGCCGACCGCGTCGCGCCCGGCCTGCTGATTGCTGCCGCGCTGCACGGCCAGGATGTCGGCCCGATCCGCGACACGCTGGCCAGTGCCGGCCTGCGCACCGATCAGCTGCCGCCCGATACCATCCGCGACACGCTCAAGATTCTGCCGGAATACGTGCGCAAGTATGACCAGCCGTACAGCATCCTGAATGACCTCGACCTGACCTCGGAGCGCATTGACGAGATCATGCAGGCCACCGGCTTTGAGGCGAAAACCAGCTAGATATCTCATTTGAGGGAAAACCTGAAAGGGCGCACATGCTGCGCCTTTTCTTTTGTGCATTTTCATGGCATTAACTTGACCCGTTGTGTGATTGAATCCACCCTGTGCGGAAAGATGGACGATGATTCGATTTGGGACGGATGGCTGGCGTGCAGTCATCGCAGAGACATTTACATTTGAGAACCTGCGTCTGCTGGCCCAGGCGGTGGCCAACACGGTCAATGACAAGCATACGGGCGATGGCCTGCCGCAGGTGGTAGTCGGCTATGACACGCGCTTCCTGAGCGACCGCTTTGCCGCAGAGACGGCGCGCGTGCTGGCCGCCAACAACATCATCTGCTGGCTCACGCGCACCGATACGCCGACGCCCGCCGTGAGCTATAACGTGAAGTCGAAAGGCGCCAATGCTGGCATCGTCATCACGGCCAGCCATAATCCCCCGCGCTATAACGGCTTCAAGCTGAAGGCCTCATATGGCGGCAGCGCCGTGGCCGAGGACTGCGCCCAGGTGGAGGCCGAGCTGGCCACGATGGAGTCCGAGGGGCGCGGGCCAAACCTGATGGACTACGACCAGGCGGTGGAAAAAGACCTGATTCGCCGCTTTGACCCGTCATGGGCCTATTATGAGCACCTGTCCACGCTGGTGGATGTCGACCGCATCTCCAGCGGCGAACTGCGCATCGTGGCGGATGCCATGTGGGGCGCGGGGCGCGGCGCCTTTGCCAGCATTTTGTCGCGCACGCGCAACCACGTCAGCGAGATTCGCGGCGCGCTGAATCCTGGCTTCGGCGGCATTCATCCTGAGCCGATTATGAAGCACCTGAACGAACTGGTGGCAGCGGTGCAGCGCGATCAGGCCGATGTCGGCCTGGCCACCGATGGCGACGCTGACCGCATCGGTGCGATTGACGCGCGCGGCCGCTTTGTCGATCCGCACGTCATTATGTCGCTGGCGCTGCGCTATCTGGTGGAAGTGCGCGGGCTGCGCGGCGATGTCGTCAAGACAGTCTCGACCACCTTCATGATCGACAGCCTGGCGCGCAAACACGGCCTGACAGTGCACGAGACGCCCGTCGGCTTCAACCATATCGCCGACCTGATGATGCGCGGGGATGTGCTGATTGGCGGCGAGGAAAGCGGCGGCATCTCGATCAAGGGCCATATCCCCGAAGGCGACGGCATCCTGATGGGCCTGCTGCTGCTGGAAATCATGGCCTATCACCAGGCTCCCCTCCACGAAATCATCGAAGACCTGCAAAAAGAGCACGGCCCGGCGCATTACGGGCGCATCGACACCCGCCTGAGCGCCCCGCGCCCGAAGAAGCAGATCGTGCAGACGCTGGTTGAGCACGCGCCATCGCAGCTGGCGGGCGAGGCAGTCACGCGGGTTGATACCATGGATGGCGTGAAATTTTACCTGAATGACCTGAGCTGGCTGCTCATCCGCCCCAGCGGCACCGAGCCTGTGCTGCGCGTATATGCGGAGGCGCGCTCGCCTGAGGCAGTGCGGGCGCTGCTGGATGAAGGGTCAAAGATGCGGGAAATCGTGACAAGTAACGGGTGATGCGTAATGAGTGATGCGTAATGAGTGATGAGTCACGCTTAATCGGTGCTGCGTGATGAGTGCTGCGTGCCAGCCGCTTTTTCTCATCACGCATGACTCATCACTCATTACTGTTCTTTAGCTTCTCGGCCCTCGTGCGATGCGGTTGAGCAGGTCGAACCAGAACGGCGCGCCCTGGCCAATCGCGATGATGGTCAGCAGCCAGCCAGCCAGCTTGCCGATGATGAAGCCCAGCCAGCCGCTGTTGTTGCCGGGTATAGCCAGCCAGAGATTGCGGCCATCATCGCAGGCGGTGAAGTCTGCCTGGGGCGATGGGCAGCCCGACTCGACTGGCGTGAACGACCAGCCCAGCGGCAGGCGCAGCGCCAGCAGGTCATCCACCGTCGAGCTGAACTGCGACGAATCCTCGCTGACGGCGGCCTGCGCAGACGCATCAACCTGTGGCACTGCCTCCGGCAGCGTATCCGGCTGGCCAGACTGCAAGGCTTCCATACGCGCCAGCGCCTCATCCAGCGCTGCCTGTGACTGTTGAAGCTGCTCGGCCAGCGCGCCGGAATTGACCGATGCTTCAGCCGCCGCGCTGACCGTCTCGCGCAGGGCCGGGTCGTTCCACAGCGTACGCGCCATATACAGCGTATCGACATTGAGCAGCAGCACGATGATCGCGCCGATGATGTACGAGATGCGCGTGATGTTGCGCTTGTACAGGTCGGTGACCAGCGACATGCGCGCATTGAACCAGGTTTCCAGCTTCGCGCGCGCTTCGTCCAGCGTGCGGGCGGATGCCAGCAGCGTCTCCAGCGCCTTCTTCATCGATGGGTCAGCGATATTCTGGATGCCGGCCAGCAGCGGGATGAGTTTGCTTTCCTCGTTGTTGACATGCAGCTCGCGGCGCATCTCGTTGACGCGCTCCAGCTGTGCCATCAGGGCCATGCGGTCATCCGGTGAATGCAGCCCGGAAATGATATTGGTCAGCTCGGTGATGCCCACGCCGCCGGCCTGGAAACGGCGCACCATCTCGGTCACCTGGGCGCGCTCTGCGCCGGTCAGCACGGTGTCGATGGTCTCGAACAGGGAGCGAAACAGGCGGTCATTGGCATACGAGGACAGGATATCGACCAGCGTCTCGCTGAACATGTCCTCGTCAATCCAGGTGACGCCAGTGGGTGATTCCAGCGCGACATCGTCGGCGGCCTGCGCGCTCATTTTCTCGTTCGGATGGATGACGCTGGGCACCAGCCGCACCAGCGGATGCGCCATAAACTTGGCGCGTGTTTCGGGGTCGGTCAGCAGGTCATAGATGCCGGACTTGAGCGATTTTGCGCGCAGGTTGAGCGCATTCACGACCGTGGTATTCACCTGGGTGACGATGATGCTCAGCAGGCTAAAGATGAAAATCAGGCCTATGATTACCTGGAAAATCGGGGAATCGAGCATGGATGGTCGTCCTTTCAGGATACGTCCATCAGTGTAGCATGAAAGCCCATTAGGGGTATAATCGCGAGGCCTAATCGAAGCACTTTTTTGGGAGACCCTTTCATGGCTTACGAGAAAATTCAAATCCCGTCCACGGGCGAGAAGATCACCTACGTGGATGGCAAACTGCACGTGCCGGACAATCCGATTGTCGCCTTTATCGAAGGCGATGGCATCGGCCCGGACATTATGAAGGCCAGCCTGCGCATCTGGGATGCGGCGGTCGAGAAGGCCTACGGCGGCCAGCGCAAAATCAGCTGGATGGAAATTTTCTGCGGCGAGAAGGCGGCTGATCTGTACGGCACGTCCATGCCGGAAGAGACGTTCACCGCCCTGCGCGATTTCTTCGTCGGCATCAAGGGCCCGCTGACCACCCCGGTCGGTGAAGGCTTCCGCAGCCTGAATGTGACCCTGCGCCAGGTGCTGGACCTGTATGCCTGCGTGCGCCCGGTGCGCTGGTATCGCGGCGTGCCCAGCCCTGTGAAGCACCCTGAAGAAGTCGATGTGGTGATTTTCCGCGAGAACACCGAAGACGTGTATGCGGGCATCGAGTATGAAGCCGGTACGCCGGAAAACGAAAAGGTTGCAAAGTTCCTGCGCGAGGAAATGGGCGCGACTTTCTTTGAGGGCGCGGGCATCGGCATCAAGCCGATCAGCGCGTTTGGCAGCAAGCGCCTGGTGCGCTCGGCCATCCGCTATGCCATCGACCGCAAGCGCAAGAGCGTGACGCTGGTGCACAAGGGCAACATCCAGAAGTTCACCGAAGGCGCGTTCATGAAGTGGGGCTACGAAGTCGCGGCCGAGGAATTCCCGAACGAGACTATCTCGTGGGCCGAAGTCGAGAAGAACCACGGCGGCAAGGTGCCCGCGGGCAAGATCCTCATCCAGGACGTGATCGCGGACATCAGCTTCCAGAAGATGCTGCTGCGCCCCAGCGAGTTTGACGTGCTGGCCACCCCGAACCTGAACGGTGACTACCTGAGCGACGCGATTGCCGCCGAAGTGGGCGGCGTGGGCATCGCCCCAGGCGCCAATATTGGCGATGGTGTGGCGCTGTTTGAGGCCACCCACGGCACCGCCCCGAAGTATTCCAATCTGGACAAGGTGAACCCTGGTTCGCTGCTGTTCAGCGGCGTGATGATGCTGGAATACATGGGCTGGACGGAAGCCGCCGATCTGATCACCTCGGCTTACGAAAAGACCCTCGACGAAAAGATCGTCACCTACGACTTCGCCCGCCAGATGGACGGCGCGAAGGAAGTGAAGACGAGCGAATTCGCCACGGCCATCATCGGTAATATGTAGTTCGCTGCACCTGGAAGTTTGAATTAGAACAGCCCGCCCGTGAATATGCTCACCGGCGGGCTGTTTTGTGTGCATTAGTCGCCTTCTGCGCCGCTGGGTTTGTCGGGCTGGGCCAGCTGCGCCAGCAGCAGTGCCGCCACCGACAGCGCGATCAGGATGACCGACGTCCACAGTGCGGCGTCGATGTCGCGTTCGAACACGCCATAGATGAGCAGCGGCATGGTCTGCGTGGTGCCTGCCAGGCTGCCCGCGAAGAAGATCGTCGCGCCAAATTCGCCCATCGCGCGGGCCCAGCTGCTGATCGCGCCCGACACCATCCCGCGCGCGGCCAGGGGCAGGGCAATCTTCCGGAAAATCACCGATTCGCTGGCGCCGTCCACCGTGGCGGCCTGCCACAGCACATTGGGCACGCCCTGGAAGCCGATTACGGCAGCGCGGATATACAGCGGCGCGGATACAAAAATCTGCGCAAACACGACCGCCGCCGTGGTGAAGGGGATGCTGATGCCCAGCTCGCCCAGCAGCGGGCCCAGCAGCCCGCGCCTGCCAAATGTGATCAGCAGGGCGATGCCGGCCACCGCTGGCGGCAGCACAATCGGCAGCTCCACCAGTGTCTGAATCAGGCGTTTGCCCCGGAAGCGGCGCGTCGCCAGCAGATAGGCCAGCGGCGTGCCCACCAGAATCGTGATCGCGGTGCTGACAAGCGTGGTGAATATTGACAGTCCCACGGCCGACGCGATGCGTCCATCCGGCGCGGCCTGCCAGCCCTGTGCCGCCACAGCGCGAATCACCACCACCAGCACCGGCACGCCCAGATACAGCACCGCCAGTCCCGCGAACAGGCTGAACAGGGTGACGAACGTGCCGGACGCGAGTTGTCTCATGGAGGACAGGGCCTTATTATGCAGGCGAAAGGGCTGTCGGCTGCCCGACGCGGCGGGTGAACATTGTACGGCAGGCTGACGCTGGTGTCCAACCTGTAGCCAAGAGGGCGGCGTGTGCTTTACAATGACGACATTCGTGGAAGCCGCTCGTGTAACTACCGAAATGCGTTTCAGGGGGATGCTTGTGAGTGATTCAGGACCCACAGTGCTGATTGTGGAAGATGACGAGATGAACAGCGAACTGCTGCATACCGTCTTTAAACGAAATGGCTTTGAGGTGCTGATTGCACGAAACGGCACCACGGCGCTGGAGATGGCGCAGGCGCGCCTGCCGGATGTTATCGTGTGTGATGTCAACATGGGCGCGATGAGCGGATATCAGGTGTGTGCGGGCATCCGTCAAAATCCGGCCACGGCGCACATTCCGTTCATCATTCAGACCGGATCTGAGTCTGATGTGGAACGGCAAAAGGCCCTCGATGCGGGTGCGACAGATTTCCTGCCTAAAATGAGCGGCTGGCCGCGCCTGGTGGAACGTGTCAAGTCTTTGCTGGCCTAGACGGATTGGATCCCTGTGAGAGGTGGCGAGCGGTATGCCCGGCGTGGTGGCGATGGCCCGCCAGCGTGGTTTCTGTTTCTGGTGATCGCGGCGATCGTGTTTGGCGGGGTCTACCTGTTCCGCGGTTTCCAGGACTTTGTGCGCACCGGCGGCCTGGGTGTGGACGAAGCGACCGCGCAGGCGCAGATCATCCAGTCAGCCACGGCCGTGCGCGTCACCCGCATGGCCACACAGCCGCTTGCCAATGAGCTGGCTCCCACCTTTACGCCGATTCCTGCCTGCATCGACTTTCGCGTGATCGTGCCCAATGGCATCGTGCGCGATGCGCCGTCTTCGGCTGGCGCTGTGCTGACCGGCCTGTCGCAGGGCGAAATTGTGTGCGTGCTGGGGCGTGCCGAGGTCAATCCGGAATGGTATCTGATCGACCGCAATCCGGTAACGCGGCGCATCGAGGAAGCCTACATGAACGAGCAGGTGATCGACGCCGTCAATCCGACGCTCACCCCGTCGCGCACGCCGTCGCCGCTGCCCACGGTGACGCCAGCGCCCACCGATGTCAATCAGCCACCCACAGCGACGCCCACGGCGACCGATACGCCCCTGCCGGATTTCCGGCCGACGCTGCCGCCGGACCCCAATGCCACGCTTACGCCGACCGACACCCCCACGGCCACCCGTACGCGCACGCCCACTTCGGAAGCCCCGCCAACAGCGCGGCCAACCGAAGAACCCCCGATGACCGATACGCCAAACCTGTAGCCAAAATAAAACCCGCGCGTCAGCCTGACAGCGCGGGTTTCTTGGTTTTCTGGCTTTAGGATCAGGGCGTAACGCCCTGCGCCAGCGATTCCTGCTTGCGCGCAGCGGCGCCGGTCAGGACGGGGAATTCTGTCATGACAGCCGCCACGCCGCGCATCACCGCGCCCACGATGATGACACCCGTCAGGGTCAGTCCGGCATCGAGCAGAAACGTGCCGATCATCGGCCCCACGAACGCCGACAGGCCGATCACCTGCTGGTAGCCCGTGGAATACGCGGTCGAATTCTCATTGGGCGTGTTCTCGGTGAAGAAGCCAAACAGCCCGATCAGCGCCACAGACATCCAGCAGCCACCTGTCAGCGCCGCGGCCACCAGGGTGAACGGCAGCGATGGCGATACCGCCAGAATGACCGCCGCCAGCGAGGTGCCGAACAGCATCATGGCGGTCATGGCACGGTTGCCCATGCGACGCGCCAGCTTCACGGCAAACATCGAGACAATCGCGCCGCTGCCCAGCTCCACCAGGCCGAAAATAGCCATGAAGCCTTCGGTCGCGCCACGCTCACGCACCAGATACAGCGGGATGATGGCGATCAGCAGCGTGAACGACATGTGGCTGAGGGCGGTGATCAGCGCCACCTGGCGGAAGCCGCGCGACCGCCACACGGTTGTCCACGGAATCGCGGGTGGCTTGACCACGGTGGTCTCGTTCACCATCCGGATCAGGTCAATATGGCGGAAGCTCATCATCGAGGCCAGGAAAGCGACGAAAAACATCGACTGATAGTTGAACGGGAAAGGCGCGTTTTCCAGCCACAGGCCAAAAGCGACCGCGCCGATGCCCAGGGTGATGTTCAGCCACATCGAGCGCAGCCCCAGCAGCTTGCCCATCTGCCCCTCAGACACAGCCTCGCGCATCAGATTGATGAAGACCACCGAGGCGATGCCCTGCGGTATGGCCGGCAATGTCACCGACAATATCACCCACCAGGGCTGAAACCAGGTCGGAAACAGCGGCGCGAACAGCGGCAGCAGGAACATGAAACGCATGCCAATGCCAGGAATACGCAGCGCCCGCACCGTGTCGGTGTGGCGGCTGAGCCACCAGCTGCCCAGCATCGACGAAAACAACAGGATGAGCGACGGCAGCGCGCTGATCAGGCTTTGTTCAGCGGGGGTGGCCCCCAGGCGGATGGCATACACGCTCAGAAAGCGCGAGTTGGCCGCCAGCGCGAAACCAAACCAGGCAATGTCAACGACCAGATGGCGAAAGTTCGCCTCTTCGTAGCGGGAAATTGACGCGTTCAGGCTCATGTTGTCTTCACAGGTAGGAAAGTCTTATACACTCTACAGTTTCCCTCAATAAAACTCAATGCAGACCAAGTTGGCCTGTGGCCTGCATGGACTTACGATTTTGCTTAAGTGCGATACACTTCCTCGTGAACTGGCCCGTTATCTGGTACTATGTACGGGAATCGTAGGGTTAACGTGCGGAGGGACGCATTCATGTCTTTCTTTGGGAAAAGTCGACAGACTGATTCGCCACGGCTTGCAAGCGAGCCCCTGTCACCGCGCGTGGATATGCCGCAGCCGCCCGTGCAGCTTCCCGCGCCGGTCGGATTTGAGACGGTGCTGGGCGCAAACAGCACGCTGGAAGGCACGCTGCGCAGCAATGCCAATGTGCGCCTGGATGGCACGTTTACCGGCACGCTGGAAATTACCGGCAATGTGCTGGTGGGCGAGACGGCACGCATCAACGCGGATATCAATGCCAAGAATATTTCGATTGCCGGGGCAGTGCGCGGCAACGTGAGCGGCAAGAAGGTGCAGCTGCTGCGCACCGGCCGCATCTGGGGCGATATTCGCGCCCAGGCGCTGACCACCGAGGAAGGCGCGTTTATCGACGGCAAGATCACGATGACGAGCGATACTGCACCGCAGCCGACCTTTGAGCAGCCTGCGCTGGCTGTCGATGCGCCGCCCGCTGAGGTCGTGCAGGGTGAAGAACGCGTCATCGCCGCGCTGGATGCTGAAGTCGCTCCCGAAGCTGGTTCGGTCGCCCCGGCTGAAGATGCTGCGCCGCAGGCTGAAGGCGCGCCAGAAGCGACGCCTGCCTCAGACCCGGCCCCGTCAGCAGATGCGCCGGATGGGAACGCCTGAGCCATGCCCAAAGTGCTGTTTGTGTGCGCGGGCAATATCTGCCGGTCGCCGATGGCGGAAGGCGTATTTCAGGACCGTGTGAACAAAGCCGGGCTGGCGGACAGCTTCGAGATTGATTCGGCCGGGACGGGCAACTGGCATACCGGCGAGAAGGCCCATCCCGAAACGCGGGCGATGCTGGCCTCGCATGGCATCGCCTATGAGGGCCGCGCCCGCCAGGTCACGCGTGAGGACCTGGACACATTTGATTATGTGCTGGCGATGGATCACGACAACCTGAATAATCTGCGCCGCCTGCACAATAATCCGCGCGCAAAAGTCGATTTGTTCCTCACCTATGCGCGTGCGCAGGGGACAGTTTCGCGCGATGATGTGCCCGATCCGTACTACAACGGCGGATACCCGCTTGTTTATGAGCTGGTGTCGGCGGGCAGCGATGCGCTGCTGGCCTACCTGCTGAACGACAACAGCCGCTAGCGACCCGTCCAGACGGGCGGTCGTTTTTCTACGAAGGCGCGAAATCCTTCCTGTCCGTCTTCGCTGGACAGGATCGCCCGCTGATGTTCGGCCTCACGCGCCAACGACGCCTCGTAGCTGCTGTCGAGCGCGGCCAGCATGGCGGCTTTGCCCCGGCGCAGCGCCTCCGGCGACTGTCGGCTAATGCTCTCGGCCAACCGCATGACCTCTTCCTCAAAGACAGCCTCATCATAGACATGATTCGCCAGGCCGATGGCGGCGGCTTCCTCGGCGTCCACATTGCGCCCTGTAACCATCATCTCGAACGCGCGGCCAGCGCCCACCAGCCTGGGCAGCAACCAGGTGCCGCCGCCATCCGGAATCAGCCCGACGCGGATGAATAATTCGGCAAATACGGCACGTCTGCTGACCAGCCGCATGTCGCAGGCCAGCGCCATATCGCAGCCCAGCCCTCCGGCAAAGCCATCCACAGCCGCGATGACCGGCCACGGGCAGGCGCGAATCGCCTTCAGTGTCGGCGCGTAGACCTCCGTCAGCAGGCGAAACGACTCCTCCGGCCCGATACTGGTGCGGACAGCCTCTTTCAGGTCGGCGCCGCTGGAGAAGCTGCCACCCGCGCCGGTGAGCACCACGCAGCGCGTGCCATCGTCGTGCGCGGCGGTCAGGGCCTCGCGCAGGGCGTGCATGACGGTCTCGTTGAGCGCGTTTTTCACCTCTGGCCGGTTGATTGTCAGGCGGGTGACGGCACCTATTCGCTCATTCAGCAGCATGCTCATGGTCAGGCTCCTCGTGTGGCGCTACTCGTCAAACATGCTTTTGGGCGCTTTGCTGGCCGCGGACGGGCGCGCTGCGGGCTTTCCGGGGGCTTTCGCGGCTGGCTTCGGCGGGGTGGTTTTGGCTTTCAGCGTGCGCTGCACTTCGGCCAGCAGCACGGCGCTGTTCTCAAAATCGCCCTTCATCGGCAGATACAGCAGCGCGCCCAGCGGCACGATGGCCGCCGCCAGCAGCGGGCTTCCCGCGATCGTCAGCAGCACGGCCACGATGCCCAGCAGCACAAACACGAGGATGCGCCCGCGTGGATTCACGCCGCTGGGCGTCTCGACGACACACACGGTCACGCCGCCTTCACGCGTTAGTTTGCCGCTGAGGTGCGAGGTGCGGCTGAATTTCCCGCGCACCGGGGTGGTCACGCTCAGCGCAAAGGTCCCGTTCTTTTCGGTCCAGCCGTCCAGCGTGTTGCGCGTCCCGCGTGCATGCAGGCGCTCATTTACGGCGGCTATCCCCTGGGCGACAGTTTTCTCGGTGTAGTACACGACACGCACGCGCTTCATCTCCAGGGATAAACGTTCACACTATCAGCCGAAATTATACCATCGTGGCGGGGTTGTTTCTGTTACACTCTAGGCGTACTGTGCGCAGGATCTGCGAGGACGATGCTTTGATCTACGATATCACGCCTGTGGTGACTCCTGCGCTGGCCGTGTGGCCGGGCGACCATCCCTATACGGCCGAGCTGGTCGTGGGTCTTGGGCCGCAGACGTCCATCAATCTGATGACGCTCACGCTCAGCCCGCACACCGGCGCGCATGCCGATGCCCCGTTTCATTACGAGGCCGACGGGCCGTATCCGGCCGCGCTCGCGCTCGACCCGTATATCGGCCGCGCCCGGCTGGTCACGGTGACGCGCACATCCGGCCCGCTGACGGTCGATGATTTGCCGCCGGGTGCGCTGGATGGCGCGGAACGCCTGCTGATTCACAGCGTCGCCAGCCTGTCCACTCGCGCCGGTTTATGGCCGCCTGAATTTCCCTATCCTGGCGTGGCGCTGATCGAGCAGGCCGCCGCGAAAGGCATCGTGCTGATCGGGCTGGATTCGCCGTCGGTGGATGCGCAGGACAGCAAGACGCTGGATGGCCATCACGCGCTCTATCGGCACGGCCTGCGCAACCTGGAATACCTGTGCTTTGAGGGTGTGCCCGATGGCGATTACGAGCTGATCGCGCTGCCCTTAAAGCTGAGCCCTGCGTGCGCATCGCCTGTGCGTGCGATTCTGCGACCCCTTCACACTTAAATCATGCCTGAAGACGAGGTTTCACCATGAACCCACTGCCGATTCTGTTTTTTATCGTGTTTGCGCTGGTGCTGCTGGGCGGCTACGTCGCTATTCGGCGGCGGCTGGCGGGCCTGCCGCTGCTGGCGGTGCTGATGATCAGCGCCTGCGTGATCGCCATGTTCCTGGTCGGCCTGACCACCGGTGGCAGTCTGCCGCAGGCTATCTTCGTCGGCCTGCTGGTCGGCGGCAGCTTCAGCGTGATCGTGATTGTGGTGGCCAACTACTTCAGCCGCGCCGAAGCGCGCAAGGCGGCCGCGCTCGAACAATCGCCGCCTAGCCCGTGAAGGCGATAATCTGGTAGTCGCCCGCGCCCAGGTAATCAAAGCGCGACGCCTCCAGAATATACACACCGTCGCGGGGCAGGGTGACGCGGAAAATCTGCGCGTTCAGCCCCAGCGCAGGGTCTGCGCCGTCGTCGTTATAGGCCAGCGAACGGCCGTCTTCCAGCAGCAGTTCGAGGGCTGGGTCGAGATCGCCATTCTGGGCGGTCATGGTGAAAGTGACCACCTGGTCAGCCGCGCCCTGAAAGGCCCAGCGCTGCACCGGGATGGCGTCGCTCAGCGTCCCCGTCAGCGTGACGGCGGCCTGCGGTTCCAGCGCGAACCGGCGCTCGTGCGTCAGCCCCAGTGCAAACTGCCCATCCCCGCCAATGCGCGACACCTGCACGCTGTACAGCCCGTCTTCCGGCAGTACGACGGTGCGTAACTGCGCGTCCAGCGCGCTCCACAGATCCAGCCCCTGCTGGTCATCGTTTTCCGCGACGACTGCGCCAGACGGGGCAATCAGCGTCAGCGCGGGATCGAGAAAATCGCGCCGCTGCAGATCGACCGCCGACAGCGTGATGATATCGCCCGCCGCGCCAGCCATGGACCACGTCTGGACGGGCGTCAGCTCGGACAACGTGCCAATGACGACTTCGTTTTCTGCGATGTCCGCCCCGCCGATGCGGTCCAGGCTGGGGCTGATGCCCAATAGCACGAGCGTCCCTTCAGCCGTACCTGCCAGTAATTGCGACGTTTCCTCATTCCACGCGACCGAGGTCAGGCCGCCCGGCACCTGGGCAATCTCGGTCGTCACCAGGTCCAGGCCGACGCGATACACGCGCCCGTCATACAGCCCGGCGATGAAGTGGGTGTCGTCGGCGGGCGCGATGTCGGCAATTTCGCCCACTGCAAACGGCAGCCAGCCGATGAAGCGCGGTGTCTCGCCCGGCAGCACCTGCGACAAGCCCGTGTGAACCTCGCCATCCAGCAGCGACTGAAGCGTCTCCAGCACATACAGGTCATCGCCCAGCGGAATCAGATGCGGGGCATTGGCCGCGTTGAAATTCAGCGTGCTGGTGGTGGGCTTGTACGTGCCGTCGTCCTGCAAGGCATGTTCGACCGCCATGAATCCGCCGTCGGCGCTGCCATCGGCGCTGATGATGTCGCCATTGGCGCGGCTCGTCAGCGAGAAGGGGGCATTGGCCGCGAACGTGCCGAATGAAGCGCCCGCGGTCCCGTCCGGGTCGATCAGAAACAGGCAGCGGCAGCCGGTATCCCCGATAGCCGTGTTGCCGTCCGGCAGCACCACCAGGTCATGCATGCCCACGCGCGGCAGCGTCGTAATCTGCGGCGCGGACAGCCCGTCAGCGAAGCGAAGCAGCCCCCACGGCGTGATGCTGGCGACTGGCATATCGCCCGCAAAGGCGACGCCATGCACGACCGGCGGATTGATCGAGCCATCCGTGCTCTCGACGACTGGCGGCGGCAGCGCCTCCGTGCTGAAGACGCTCTGCACGGCCAGCGCGGGAAACTGGGGCAGGTCATTTGCCGACAGCGCGATGGACGACAGCACGCGTGTGAATTCGCGTTCGGTGCCGATGGCATACAGGATGCGATGATCGGGCAGACGGCCATACACGCCGGTCACGGACTGTCCGCTGTACGCGCCGCCCGCATTGATGCGTACGCCCAGGTCGCCAAACACGCTGGCTGGCTCGATGCGATACGCGCCCAGACCATCGGCCAGGAATCCGGTGTAAAACTGCTCAAAAACAGCGTGTGATTCCTGCGTATACGGGGCGCTGTTGGGCAGGACCAGCGCCGCAAACAGCGCATTCTCCGCCCGCGCGATCAGCGCCGAGCCGGATTCAAACGGGGCGATCTGCACATCCCAGTCTGGCGAGAGCGCGAAGGCCAGATTTGCTTCCGGCCAGGTGACAACCTGGTCCACCGGGGCGGACGCGCTGGCGCTGCCCGTCCCGATGCACAGCACGACGATGAGCAAGCGCAGGAGCATGTGGCGCATGGGCTGGAGTCCTCAGGCGGATCAGTGGCGCGGCACGGAGGCCAGCACCGTGAGTCCGGCTGCCTCCACGTCTTCACGGCGGCGCACCATCGGGTCGAGATAATGGGCCAGCGCCGCCAGCGCGATGCCCGCGCCCAGCCCAATTGCGACTTTGATCAGCGGCGCAAAGCGATTGGGCAGGGAGGGCGGCGCGGCGTCCGGACCCGTCCGGTGCAGCACGCGCACCGACGCATCGACATCGCCCAACTGCGGAAAGTAGTCCGCGTTCATCGCGCCCAGCACCGCGGTCGCGGCGTCCATGATGGCCCCCAGGCCGTCGGCATCCGGGTAGCTGAGGAAAATCTGGCCGACGCTGCGCTCATTGTCCGCGGCGATGCCCAGCGCACCGGGCTCGATGGTCACGCCCTGTTCGGCCAGCGCCTGCGTCACTTCGTCCCTGAACACGCTGCCACGCACCCAGTCGGTCAGCGCGTTCACCAGCAGTTCGCTGGACAGCCACAGGTCCTGATAATCGCCGTCAGCACGGGGGATAGCTTCCGGGTCCTGAAAAGCGGTGTAGTTGATATTGGCGCTGTAGCCGCCAGCGGTCGCGGTACGGTTGAGCACATCCGGCGCGGCGACGACGAGACCAGCGGCCAGCGGAATCGCGATCAGCCACCAGCGGCGCAGCAGCGCGCGCGCAATTTCAAACAGTTCCATGCAGTCTCTCCGAACTGGCAGTTTCGGCCATTATAGCGCAGACGCCCCGCGCCGGGCGCGAAATGCCTCATAAGTCCCAGTGACGAATGCGTCCATCTGCTGCGTGAACACGGCATTGTCGAATTTCAGCGCGTGTTCCCTCAGTGCTGACGGCGCATAGTGCTCCGCTTCAAAGGCCGATAATGCGGCGCACAGGCTGTCGACCGTCATCTCGCTGAACAGTTCGCCTGTCCTGCCGGGCAGCACGGTGTCCAGCGCGCCACCGCCGCCATAGGCGATGACCGGCCGACCTGCTGCCTGCGCCTGCACGGGGGTGATGCCGAAGTCTTCCAGGCCGGGGAACAGAAAGGCTTTGCAGCGCGCCATCAGGCCGGACAGGGCCTCATCGGGCACATAGCCCAGAAACTCGACCGTCGGGCCGGCCATCTCGCGCAGGCGGTCCATGTCGCGCCCCTTGCCGCCCACCTTCAGTGGCAGGCCCAGCCGCGTGCAGGCCTGCACCGCCAGGTCGATGCGCTTGTAGGGAATCAGCCGCGAGACGACCAAATAGTAGTCGTCGTGCGCCTCGTGCGGGACAAAGCGCGCCGTGTCCACCGGGGGATAGATGATGACGCTGTCACGGTCGTAGTACTGCCTGATGCGCGCCTGAATCTCGGTGGAGATGGCGATAAAGGCATTCACGCGCTGCGCCGCCGCGTAATCCCAGCGCTTGAGCGCGGCGATGATCGGCTTCAGGGCCAGCGCACCAATGCTGCCGATGCCTTCGCGCTGCACGTAGGCGTCCAGGCCCCACACATAGCGCGTCGGCGCCAGGCAGTAACAGATGTGCAGCGTGTCGGAGTTGTGTCGGAAGCCGTGGCAGAAGCCGCTTTTGTTGCTCAGCACGACCTGATAGTCGCTCAGGTCCAGCCCGCCCCAGGCGGCAGGATAGGCCGGCAGGTAGGGCTGATGATGGGTGTGAATGGCGGGAAGTTTGTCGATCCACAGCGTGCGGATATCCCACTGCCTATACGCTGGCGGCATGATGTCGGGCGCGTAAATGCTGGTGTAGACCGGGCTGTCGGGATACATGCCCACCAGCACCTCCAGCACATCCTCTGCGCCGCCGCGCTGGTTCAGCCAGTCATGGACGAGGGCAAGCTTCATCGAGGCTCTTTTCTCATAGTAAATGCGGCCGCAGCGGCGCGAAGGTCATGCGGTGGATCGGGCAGGGGCCCAGGCGCGTGATGGCGTCCTGATGCGCGGCGGTGCCATAGCCCTTGTGGCTGGCAAATCCATAGCCGGGATACTGACTCTCGAAGGCGATCATCAGGTCATCACGATGGACTTTGGCCAGAATGCTGGCCGCCGCGATGCTGAGCGAACGCGCGTCGCCTTTTGTCATCGAGGTGAAGGGGGTGTTGTCCCAGGCCCAGCGCACATGGTCGAGCAGCAGATGCTGGCATGCGCCCGCAGGATGGCGCGCACGGGCGGCCAGATAAGCGCGGTGCATGGCCTGCTGGTTGGCGGGGACGATGCCAAACTGGTCAATTTCTGCGCTGCTGGCTGCGCCGACGCCCCAGCACAGCGCATGCTCACGCACGACCAGCGCCAGCCGCGTGCGCGTGATGCTGTCCACCTGCTTGCTGTCGTTCACGCCGACGAGGGCAGCGTACAGTGCGTCTGGCTCGCCAGGGGGCAGGCACACGCAGGCGGCCACCACCGGCCCGGCCCAGGCGCCGCGTCCTGCCTCATCGATGCCATAGACCGCGCTGTGTCCTGCCGACCACAACGCGCGCTCCAGGTCAAGGGGTGCTGTTTTGGGGGCTGGTGCGGGCATACAGGCCTTTGTTCCAGTTCTGGCGGATCTGCCAGATTTCGCGCAGCATATTGAGCGAATCCTGCACCAGGCGCATGCGGCTGTCCGGGTCAAAGTACCAGATGATCGGCACTTCGCGGATTTTGTAGCCGCGCTTGATGGCGATGAACAGGATTTCTACGTCAAAGCCGATGCCATTCATCAGCTGCACGCTGAACAGGTCTTCAGCCGCGGCACGGGTGAACATCTTGAATCCGCACTGCGTGTCTTCAAATTTGCGGATGGCCATGATCTTGATGATGATGTTGTTCACGCGGCCCATCAGGTGGCGATAGGCGGGCTCATTGATGCGCTGCGCCTCTTTGCCCTCACGCGTGGCGATGATCACATCATAGCCGTGCACCTGCGGCGGCAGAAACTTGACGATTTCTTCAATCGGCATCGACAGGTCAGTGTCGCAGATGAAACGGAAATCGCCCTTCGCGGCCAGCATCCCGGCTTTGACAGCCCGGCCCTTGCCGCGTTCCTTGAGCTGCATCAGGCGCACATTCGGGTGCGTCTGCGCGAAGGCGATGACGACCTCAGCGGTGCGGTCTTTGCTGCCGTTGTCGACCACGATCACTTCATAGCTGATCGCCTGGGTGGCCATAAAGGCCGTAATTTTTTCCAGGCTGGGTGGCAGGCGGAGTTCTTCGTTGAGCGCCGGAATGATGATCGACAAAGTGGGTGTGGCTGTCGTATTGGGTTCCAAAGTCAACTTTTCTGCTCCTGCCGCAGCCTGCGCCTGATGCGGCATGCTGCCGTGTGATTCGCTCATATTACGTCGCTTTCGGCGCTGATTCAGCGTCGGAATGCGTCAACACGGCTTCTAATGTCGCCAAAGAAATACGCCTGTTTTTCTGAATCACGCGGCGTTTGCCCATCTGCCCAGGTAGGGCCAGCAGGCCTGCCAGCATGCCCCTCAATCGCGCACGGGCCGCTTCGCCGCGCCACGCGCCCAATGCCTCGCGGGCCATCTTCCACTGGCGGCGCAGAATTGGCCCGCGATATTTACGCCACAGCTCGGACGGGTAATTTTTGGCCAGCAGGATGAGCGTGTTGCGCCCGTCGTAATAGCTGGCCGTGACGCCGCCGCCTGTCGCTGACAGATGATGATAAACGACCGCATAGGGCGTGTAAAGACAGCGCCATCCCGCCAGCTGGGCGCGCCAGCCCAGGTCGACATCCTCCATCAGGAAGAAAAAATCGTCGTCCAGCAGGCCAATTTCATCGAGCATGGCGCGCCGGTAGGTGCTGCTGCCGCCGCACGCGCTGAACACATAGGCTTCCTCGTCAAACTGGCCGACATCTTCCTGCCACACGCCGCGATTCCCGGCGCGGCCATCCACCGTGAAGAAATCTCCGGCGGTGTGCAGGTGCGTGCGCTTGTCGAACAGCAGCATTTTGCTGGCCACGCTGCCCACGCCAGGATGTCTGGCGAAGGCATCGACGACCGCCCCGGCCCAGCTCGGCTCGACCTCTGTATCGTTGTTCAGCAGGCAGATGAATTCGCCGCGGGCCTGCGCCATACCTGCATTGCACGCGCCGGTGAAGCCGCGATTCTCCGGCAGGGCGATCAGCGTCACCCACGGGTAGTCAGACTCAATCAGCGCCTGTGAGCCGTCGGACGAGGCATTATCCACCACGATCACTTCGATATGCGGATACGTTTGCGCTTTCAGCGACGCGAAACACACCGCCAGAAAACGGATGCCGTTCCAGTTGGGGATGACGATGCTCAGCAGTCCGGGCTGTGCTGGCTGATTCACGACGACAGCAGCCCTTCGCGTGCCATAAAGTCAGCGCAGGCGTCCTGCCATGCGCGCAGCGTGATGCCCAGCTTTGCCCCGTTGTGATTCTCCAGCGGGGAATAGCGCGGCGGGGTGCTGGCGCGCTGCCACTCGGACATCATGATCGGCTCAATCGGCACATGGCTCCTGCCGGACAAACGCAGCACTTCACGCGCAAAGTCGTAACGGCTGACGGCGCCCTCGTTCACCAGATGATACACGCCAAACGCGCCGGTTCCGCACAGGCGCATCACAGCTTCAGCCACGTCTTCGGTGTAGGTCGGGTTGCCGACTTCATCCTGCACCACGCGCAGCGGACGGCCTTCATCGGCCGCGCGCAGGATCGCCTGCACAAAGTTGCGGCCGCCGTGGGCAAACAGCCAGCTTGTGCGCACGATATAGTGCCCTGGATTGGCGTGGCGCACGGCCACTTCGCCCACCCACTTGCTGTAGCCATACGGGTTGGCCGGCTGGGGCGCATCGTCTTCGCGATACGCGCGGTCATGCGCGCCGCTGAAGACTTCGTTGGTGCTGACATATACGACAGGTGCAGCTACCTGCCTCGCGGCCATCGCCACACCGCCGGATGCGATCCCATTGTTGACGAGCGCCTTTTCGGGGTCACGGGCACAGCCATCGACATCTGTCCAGGCGGCGGCATGCACCACCAGTTCCGGGCGCACGTCAGCGAAGCGGGCGCTCACAGCGGGGAAGTCGGTGATATCCAGCAGCGCCATGGTGCTTTCGACCACGTCGTGTCCGGCGGCCTGCGCGTGCCTGCTGATGGCGCTCCCCAGCCTGCCTTCCGCCCCAATGATCAGGATACGCATTCAGCGTTTGCTCCAGAGTTCGAATACTGCCTGCACATCCTGCTGCCACAGCGCGACCAGGTCGGCTGTCTCGCGGCCTTCTCCGGCCGTTCCGGTGAAATAGCCCGCGCCGGGGATACCTTTTGACTTTGACACCACCAGCGCGCACAACATGCCGTTACCGGCGGCGAGCTCCTCTCCGCACACCTCGCGCAGCAGATGCGAAAAGATGTATGAGCCCGGATGGATGCGGGCCGTCGTCAGCCGCGATGCCACCTGCGTATACGTGGCAATGTCGCGGTTCGCGGCCAGCTCGCGCAGCACGGCGCGCAGTTCTTCCTTCATGGTGCGCCGGTCGCTCTCCGCCAGCCGATACTCATACCCGTGCGGCATCGCGCCTTATTCGTTGTCTGCTGAGGCCAGGCGCGCAGCATACTGCCGCTTATAGAATTCCAGATACTCGCCGGTCTTGATCTTCTGCCACCACCACGCGTTGTCACGGTACCAGTCCACGGTCAGCTTCACGCCAGACTCGAAATTGTGCGCCCGCTGCCAGCCCAGGCCGCGCAGTTTGGTGCAATCCATCGCATAGCGGCGGTCGTGGCCTTCGCGGTCGGGCACGTGCTTGATCAGGCTGTCCGGCTTGCCCAGATGGCCCAGCAGCGCGCGCGTGACCTCGATATTGGTGCGGTTGTCCTCACCGGCGATGTTATAAGCTTCGCCGGATTTGCCGTGGTGCAGGGCGGTGTCGATGCCCGTCACATGGTCTTCCACAAACAGCCAGTCGCGCACCTGTAATCCGTCGCCATACACGGGCAGCGGCTTATCCTCGATGGCCTCGGTGATGAAAAAGGGCAGCAGCTTTTCCGGGTACTGATACGGCCCGAAGGTGTTGCTGCCGCGCGTGATGACGGTGTCCATGCCATGCGTGATGTGATAGGCGCGCACCATCATCTCGCCGCCTGCCTTGCTGGCCGCATACGGGCTGTTGGGCGCAAAGGTGTCGGTCTCGACCGAGAAGTGACCATCCTCAATGTCGCCATACACCTCGTCGGTGCTGACATGCAGGAAGCGGCCGATGCCGTGCTTCTTGGCTTCGTCCAGCAGGATGAACACGCCCACCACATCGGTGTGGATGAAGGCGTCGGCCTGCAAAATCGAGCGGTCGACATGGCTTTCGGCGGCAAAATTGACGATCGTATCAATCTGGTGCGTCTCCAGCGCCTGCTGTAATACCGCCCGGTCGGCGATATCGCCGCGCTCGAAGCGATAGTTTTCCTCGTCGGAAATCGGCAGCAGGTTATCCAGATTGCCGGCATACGTCAGCTTGTCATACACGATGATGTTGTAGTCGGGATATTTGCCGACCATGTAACGCGCAAAGGCGCTGCCGATGAACCCGGCGGCACCCGTGACGAGAATATTCTTCATGGCTTTTTCTCCGCGTCGGCTGCTGCGGCCGGAGTCGCTGCGGGTGCTGCTGCTTCGGCAGGCGCATCGGTTGTGGCAGGCTTGTCCGCCTTGTCAGACGACGCTTCCGGCTTCGGCTCACCAATCGGCAGCACGAACTTTTCGACCGCCTGGGCGACGCCGTGTTCGTCGTTCGTTCCGGTGATGTGATCGGCGGCCTGCTTGACGTCCGCCGAGGCATTGCCCATCGCCACGCCAATCCCCGCCATGCGAATCATGCCGATATCGTTTTCGGCATCTCCCAGCGCCATGACTTCGTCGGCCTTGATGTCCAGCTTCTTCAGCAGTTCGGCCAGGGCAGGGCCTTTGCCGCTGCCATTGGGCACGATTTCCAGCATGGTCGCCAGGCCAGCCTGCACGACCTCGGCCTCGCCGCGCAGAATCTGGCGCAGCTGCCAGCGCAGCGCAGTGATCGCGGACGGCTGGCCGATGGCAATCAGTTTGTTGACGGGCATGTCGGCCACATAATTAACCAGGCTGCCCACTGCCTCCGGAACCGGCTCGTGATAGCGTTTTGTCGCATCGACGATGCCGTCGGTGACCGCCCGCGTGAGCAGGCGCATGCCGCTGTACATAATCAGGTCGAAGCCGCGGTCTTCCATATAGGTGATGGCGCGGCGCAGCAGGTCTGGCTCCAGCGTGTGCTGAATGACGACTTTGCCGGCAGGGTCATAGATGATCGTGCCCTGCAGGAAGATGCTGTAGGTTTCCAGCTTCAGTTTTTCAATCAGGTGGATGGCGGAATTACGCGTCTTGCCCGTCGCCAGGATGACCTTGACGCCTTCCAGCGCGGCGGCGCGCAGCGCGCTTTCATTGCGCTTGCTCAGCTCATGCTTGCTGGTGAGCAGGGTGCCATCGATATCGCTCACGATGGCCTTGATTTTCTTCTTGTTGGTGTCGGTCATGAATTCCCTCGTGAGTGAGCTTTGCAGACAGATTAGACGAGCTGCACGCTGCTGTGATCGCCCAGATTCATGGTCAGCGCCTGCGGCTTGAGATCGCGCCGCGTCAGCGAGACTTTGCGGCCGATCAGGCTGCCATACAGCCGGGACGGCAGGTCTGAGATATCGCTGTGCTCCAGCACAATGCTGCGCTGGATTTCGCAGTTACGCACGTTCGTGTGGTGGTAAATGCTGGTGTACGGGCCGATGTAGCTGTTCTCGATCACGCAGCCTTCGCCGATGATCGTGGGGCCATGAATGACGCTGTTGATGATGCGTGCGCCGTCCTGCACGGTCACGCGCTTGTCGATGTCGGAACCGCTGATTTCCGCCGAGGCCGCGATTTCCGGCACCAGCTCGTCCAGCACGCTGGCATTGGCCTCCAGCATGTCGATCGGCTTGCCGGTGTCGATCCACCAGCCTTTATGCACATGCGGCTGCACGACATAGCCATTTTCGGCCAGCCAGCGAATCGCATCGGTAATTTCCAGCTCGCCGCGCTTCGACGGCCGGATGGCGTGCACGGCTTTGAAGATGTTGCTGTCGAACATGTAGATGCCCACCAGCGCCAGGTTGCTGGGCGGGTGTTCGGGCTTCTCGATCAGCGTCTTGATAGTGCCGTCGGGGGCCAGCTCTGCCACGCCAAAGGCGCGTGGGTCGGCCACTTCCTTCAGCACGATCTGGCTGTTCCAGGCATGATTGGCAAAATCGCGGATGAGCGTGCTGATGCCACCCTGGATGACATTGTCGCCCAGGAACATCACGAATGGGTCGTCTTTCAGGAAGTCCTGCGAGATTTTTACCGCGTGGGCCAGGCCATCCGGGCTTTCCTGCGGGATGTACGTCAGCTTCACGCCCCAGCGCGAGCCATCGCCCGCGGCTTCCTCGATTTCGGCGCCGTTGTGCCCGACGACGATGCCGATTTCGGTCACGCCAGCGTCGCGGATCGCCTCGATCACGCGGAACAGCACCGGCTTGTTGGCCACCGGGATGAGCTGTTTGGCGCGGGTGTACGTCAGCGGATACAGGCGAGTGCCTTTACCGCCGCTCAGGATCAGACCCTTCATCGTATGTTTCCCCCTGAATTCGTGTTACGACACGCTGTCGCGGGCGGCGTCTGTCAGGACTGCGCCCAGCACGCGTGCATTGACGCGCTTGAGTTCTTCACGCGCACGCGCCAAATGATCGCGCCGGGTGCCGCCGGTTTTGACGACCAGCAGGGTGCCATCCAGACGGGCGGCCAGCAGCGCGGCGTCAGTTGCGGTCAGCACGGGCGGCGCCTCAAACAGCACATAATTGGCGCGCGCTTTTAAAACGCCCAGCACTTCACTCATGCGCTGGCTGCTGAACAGGTCGGCCGGGACCGGCGGCAGCGTGCCGCTGGGCAGCAGGCTCAGGTTTTCTACGCCGGTATCCACCAGCGGCGGCATCGCCAGCGCCTCTGGCTCCAGCATCATGGTGGTCAGGCCGCGGGCATTGCTGACGCCCCAGATGGTGTGCTGGGTCGGCGTGCGCAGGTCAGCGTCGACGATGATCGTCTTGTTGCCCGCCTGGGCGAAGGTGACGGCCAGATTGGCCAGCACCTGACTTTTGTTTTCCACACTGCTGGGGGAGGTGATGACCAGCGTGGCCAGCGAACGCTCCACGCCCGAAAAAATCAGGTTGGTGCGCAGGGTGCGATATCCCTCAGCCGCGGCCGAGCGCGGCTCTGTCAGGGTGATGAGCTTAACGGTTGTCATGCGGTTTCCTCACTCGTGATGCGGGATAGTCGCCAGCACGGGCAGATCGACAGTGCGTTCCAGGTCGTCGCGGCGGCGCACCACGCTGCTTTCCAGGTATTCCAGCACGAACACCAGCACGACGCCGATCAGCCCGCCCAGCAGGCCACCGGCCACCGCGTTAATGGTGACATTGGGGGTGATGCTGGTGGGGCACCTCGGGTTGTCGGCGGAAATGGCGTCGATGCGGTCTTCGATGCGGACGGTCTGATTCTGCGTATTGCGGTAGATGACCAGTTGATCGCCCCAGGCGCTGGCGACGCGGCTGGCAATCGCACAGTCTTCCAGATCAACATCGATCTGCACGGTCAGATTGTCGCGGTTGGACTGGATGGTGACATTTCCCAGCAGATCGCCGGGCGTCATGTCAAGCTGCAGGCCGTCGATGACCTGCTGGGCGATGCGCGAGCTGTTCAGGTACACCTGATACGAGTTCATCAGGCGGGTGGTGGCTTCCGTCAGGCCGAGGTCGTTGCGCGCAGGCTGAATCAGGATGACCTGTGAAGCGCGATAGGTGGGCGTAATCTGGCGGCTGAGGATAAAGGCACTTGCGGCGGCCAGCACGGCCAGCAGCAGCACAATCCATCCGCGCCGCAGGATGATACGTCCATATTCGTACAGGCTCATCTGCCCTCCAGACTGTGACAGTGCAAAACGTGGTCATTCTACCTTATCGCGCGGATTCGGCGCAGGGCGATTTTGCTACGGGTGCCCACCTTAGGGTGTCATGAGTCTATCGGCCTATTTAACGTAATGTTTATTTGTCAGGCCTATTCTGAGCCGTATACGTTTTCTCAGGTCAGCATTTCGGTAGATAAAGGGTAATCCGCATGGACAAGTTTTTCAGCAAGGTGCAAGGTGTCGAGTTTGAAACAGACGACACGCTGACTGAGATGAACATGAAGTTGGTCTCGGAAGATTTCCGGCGCGCCTTTGAACTGGACTTTTCGCCGGTGGAGCATAACGTCATCGAAAGCGCCATGGTGGGCGTGCTGCAGGCCGTGGGCGAAGACCCCACCCGTGAGGGCCTGCAGAAGACCCCGCATCGCGTGGCCAAAATGTACGATGAGCTGCTGAGCGGCTATCGCACCGATCCCGCCAAGCTCATCAATGAGGCGCTGTTTGAAGTCGATTACAACGATATGGTCATCGTCAAGAATATCGAGTTCTACAGCCTGTGCGAGCATCACATGCTGCCGTTCTACGGCCATGTGCACGTCGCCTATATCCCCAACGGCAAGGTCGTCGGGCTGAGCAAGATTCCGCGCATCGTGGATATGTTCGCCAAGCGCCTGCAGGTGCAGGAGCGTATGACGCGCCAGATCGCCGATTTCATCAACGAAGTGTTGCAGCCGCAGGGCGTGGCCGTCGTGGTGGAAGGCGTGCATATGTGCTCGATGATGCGCGGCGTGAAGAAGGCCGACAGCAGCATGACCACCAGCGCGATGCTGGGCGCGTTCAAGGAAAATACCACCCGCACCGAGTTCCTCAGCCACGTGGGTCGCGCCAGCAATATCTAGCTTCATCTCCCCTGAAAGGGCGTGACGGTGTATCCGCATCGCCGCGCCCTTTTCATGTTTCGGCCCGTGTGCTATAGTGTGAGAATAATTCACTCATCGAGAGCGACCGAGGGAACGTGCCCTTTGACGTCGCGGCAACCCCCGAAGCGTCGGGAAGGTGCCAACTCCGGCAGAGGCTGATTCCTCTGAGAGATGAGCGAGGTCGCCTGGCTGAATCGGTTGTCCATCATGCTGCGCCCCGCCCATCACCCTGGACGGGGCGTTTGTTTTCCCCGCTCTCGCATCAGTTCCTGTAATTCTTCAAGGATAGGGAGCACGTTCATGGCTGAACATACGGTCGGCAAGACATCTTCTACCTTCATGACTTCACCGCGCTATTTCTTCACGTCGGAGTCGGTCTCTGAAGGCCACCCGGACAAGCTGTGCGATCAGGTCTCGGATGCGGTGCTGGACGCCATCCTGTCGCAGGATGCCAATGCCCGTGTCGCCTGCGAAAGCGCGACGACCACCGGCGTGGTGTTTGTCTTTGGCGAGGTGACCACCACCGCCTATGTCGATATCGACACGATTGTGCGCGACACCGTGCGCAGCATCGGCTACACGCGCGGCAAGTATGGCTTTGACGCCGACACCTGCGGCGTGATGGTGTCGATCAAGGAACAGTCGCCGGATATCGCGCTGGGCGTGGACCGCGCGCTGGAAGCCAAGGAAGGCCAGATGAGCGAGGCCGAAATCGAGGCTACTGGCGCTGGCGACCAGGGCATGATGATCGGCTTTGCCTGCGACGAAACCCCGGAACTGATGCCGCTGACGATTTCGCTGTCGCACCAGCTGGTGCGCCGTCTGGCCGAACAGCGCAAGCTGGGCGAAATCACCTGGCTGCGCCCGGACGCCAAGAGCCAGGTGACCGTGGAATACGCCTACGGCAAGCCGAAGCGCGTCGACACGATCGTCATCAGCACGCAGCACGCGCCCGAAGTGACCAATGATGTCATCCGCGAGACGGTCATCAACAACGTTATCAAGCCGATTGTGCCCGCGCACCTGCTGGATGAAAACACCCGCATCTTCGTCAACCCGACCGGCCGCTTTGTGACCGGTGGCCCGATGGGCGACGCAGGCCTGACCGGCCGCAAGATCATCGTCGACAGCTACGGCGGCGTGGCCCGCCACGGCGGTGGCGCGTTCAGCGGCAAGGACCCGACCAAGGTGGACCGCAGCGCCGCGTACATGGCCCGTTATGTGGCCAAGAATGTGGTGGCGGCTGGCCTGGCGACGCGCTTCGAGCTTCAGGTGAGCTATGCCATTGGCGTCGCCCGCCCGACCTCGCTGGCCGTGGAGACCTTCGGCACCGGCGTGGTCAGCGACGAGACGATCGAGGCGCTCATCCACAAGTATTTTGACATGCGCCCGGCCGCGATCATCCGCGACCTGAACCTGCGCCGCCCGATCTACCGCCAGGTGGCCGCCTACGGTCATTTTGGCCGCACGGACATCGATGTGCCGTGGGAGCGCACCGACAAGGCGGAGACGCTGCGCCGCGAAGCCGGCCTGTAAGCCGCGCTGATTCATAACACGACAAACGAGGGAGGGGACAGGCCGCGCCTGATGATGCGGCCTGTCCCCTTTTTATTAGCGCCGCGCCGCCTTGACGATTCCTGCCCCGGGGCGCACAATCGTGGCCTGATGCTGTGCAAGGTAAGGTTGTGACACCCATGAATATCCTGTATTCGATTCTGCTGACCGTCTGCACCGGCGGCATGGGCCTGCTGGGGATTTACTCGGCCGTGTATGCGCTTGCCAATCGGCGCTATGCCGGGCGTTTCCTGCGCTGGCTGCTCTACAGCGTGCCGGTTGTAATCGGGGCCAGCGTGCTCGGGTCATGGTTCGCCCATTTCAACCAGGATACCGGCCTGTCGCTTGGGCTGCTGGTGCTGCCTTTCGTGTGGCTGGTCATCGTGCTGGGCGCGCAGCAGCTGCTTGGTCGCCCAGTACAGGCCGAAGATGAGATGCTGGTCATCCTGCCCCCTTCGGATCGCGAGGACTGACACGTCTTTACGGCGCGTGTGGCCCACCTCGTGTATAGTGTTTGTATTCGGTTAGTGCGCGCAGGTTGGGAGGGGCTATGAAAGCTGCCAGGGCCATCGGGTCTGTGCTGAAGAACTTCTTCATCATCTTTTCGTTCATCGTCAACCTGATCCTGGTGCTGGTGGTCGTCGTGCTGGCCCTGACGATCTTCGAGATCAAGAACAGCCTGGTGACGCCGCTGGTGGCCGGCCTGCACAGCAGCTTCGTCGGCCTGGATGAGAGCACGATCGATTGGACGATTCCGGTGCGCGACAGCATCCCGGTGCGCCTGAATATCCCGCTGCAAACCGACACCATCGTCACGCTGACGGATAATGTGGCGCTGTTTGTGCAGGCGGATATCACGCTGCCGGGCGGTGGCGGTAACCTGAGCGCGACGGTCAACCTGACGCTGCCGGTGGGCCTGGAACTGCCGGTCGCGCTGGACCTGAACGTGCCGGTGGACGAGATGCTGGATATCGCGCTGGATGTGCGGGCGGTGATCCCCATCAGCGAGACGCAGCTCCATGACCCGATCAACAACCTGCGACTGACCTTTGAGCCGCTTGTGCGCGCGCTGTACAACCTGCCGAATGACTTTGCCAGCGCCGTCGATATGGCCAGCGCCGCGATGTCGGGGCAGGGGCCGGACCTGCTGGCTGAAAATGCCTACAGCGTCGACCCGTGGCCGGGCTACAGCGAGACGGCCGGCGTGGGTTATACGCTGAATACGCAGCCTGTGCCGATCACCAATCAGCCGCTGGTGACGGGCATGGTGCCGCTGGGTGGCATCCCCGCGCTGGACGAGCAGATTCGGCCGGAGTTGTATTCCGAGGCAAACGGCAGCCCGGCGCAGGTGAATGCGCAGGCGCAGGCCAATATGTCGGCCTATGGTGTGCCCGCTTACACCTATGACGGCAGTTATGCGCAGGCACAGCAGGACCAGTTCAGCGCCGCCAATACCTCGCCAGACATGCTGCCCACCGCGATGGTGCTGCCAGACGGCGGCGGATGATTCGGCGGTGGTTGTCAGCGGGGCGCAAGCTGCATTACAATATGGGTCTGAAGACAGGGGAGTTGTCCCCTGTTTTCTTCTCGTCATGGCATTACACAAGAGAATCCACGTTGGACAAGCGCATGACCAAGCCAGAACCGCGCCCTCGCATCTGCGACTACGAGGGTTCAAATTATCGTACTGAATTTTGGGAGAACCGCGGCCGCAATTACGAGGACCGCGTCGAGCGTATCGCGCTGCAGAAGCTGCTGCCCGCCAAGGGCAAGCGCCTGCTGGAAATTGGCGCTGGTTTTGGCCGACTGACCAACGAATACAAGAATTTTGAGCAGGTCGTCGTGCTGGACTACTCGCTGTCGCAGTTGCAGTATGCGCAGGAGACGCTGGGCCGCGACCCGCGCTATATCTACGTGGCCGCTGACGCGTACAAGCTGCCGTTTCGCCCTGGCGTGTTTGATGCGGCGACGATGGTGCGCGTGATACATCACATGGCCAGCGTGCGCACGGTGCTGGCGCAGATTCGCCGGGTGCTGGCGCCCAACAGCACGTTCATCCTGGAACACGCCAACAAGCGCAATCTGAAGGCCATGCTGCGTTACGCGCTGCGCAAACAGACCTGGGACCCGAACGCGTTTGAGCCGGTCGAATTTGTTGAGCTGAATTTTGACTTTCACCCGGAATACATCCGCCAGGAATTGCAGGCTGCCGGATTCACCGTGCAGCAGCGTATCCCGGTGTCGTTCTTCCGGTTAGGCCTGCTGAAAAAATCCGTCAGCGTCAATCTGCTGGTGAAGCTGGACAGCCTGCTGCAAAAAACCGGCTGGCTGGCTGCGCCCAGCATTTTCACGCGCTCCGGCACGATCGGCACCAGTGTGAACAATCTGGGACTGAGCGCAATCTTCGCCTGCCCGGAATGCGGCGGCGACCTGGAGCGCGCCGGCAACGAGATGGTGTGCCGCAAAGACGGTCACCGCTGGGCGGTGCGCGATGGCATTTATGACTTCAAAGCCACGGCCGACAATGACGACTAGTCCGACGGCCTCAGGCATGAATCTGGGGCCAAAGACGGCCGCGCTGCTGGCGCAGGTGGGTATCCCCGACCTGGAGACGCTGGGGCAGGTCGGCGCAGTGGAAGCCTACTGCCGCCTGAAGCGTGCATTCCCGCGCCAGGTCTCGCTGAATGCCTTGTATGGCATGGAGGCGGCGCTGATGCGCATCCACTGGCTGCATCTGCCGGATGAAATCAAACAATCCCTGCGCGAGCAGGCGGAACGCTGCCTGAATGGGGCAAAGTCACCCACCCATGGGTAATGCAACCGACTTTCAGCAGATTCCCACGACCACGCTGTGCGATGTGATGCCGAATCGCGCCCAGGTGATGACGCACGAGATTCGTCCGCTGTGGTCGGGCATGCCCCGGCTGGCAGGCCCGGCCTATACGGTGCGCTGCGGCCCCGGCGACAATCTGATGCTGCACGCCGCCATTTACCGCGCCCCACGCGGATCGGTGATCGTGGTCGAATCGGCAGACTGCGACTATGCGGTGGCGGGCGGCAACGTGTGTGCTGTCGCCCAAGCGCATGGCATCGTCGGCTTCGTGATCGATGGCGTCATCCGCGATTTGCCCGAAATTCGCGACCTGGCATTTGCGGTCTTTGCTCGCGGCGTCGTGCCCATTCCCGGCGGCAAGTCTGCCCTCGACCTGCTCAATCAGCCCGTCTCATGCGGTGGCGTGCGCGTCTCCCCCGGTGATATCGTCGTCGCTGATGAAAACGGCGTGGTGGTCGTGCCTGCTGCTCTGGCGGACGATGTTCTCATGAAATCCCAGGCGCGTTTGGTGCGTGATGCTGAAATCACGCTGGCGCAGTGGGAAGCGGACCATAAGTCGCGCATCGATCAGATCCTGTCGTCCAAAGGCTTTAAGTCTTAAAGCTCCTGCATATTCGTGTCCATCCAGGCTTTATAGGCAGCGCGTAACTGCCCCTTCAGCGGGCCGGGCGCGCCTTCGCCCAAAACTATGTCGTCGATGGCGATGACCGGAAAATTACCCGTTTTGACCAAGGTTCCTGCCCAACACCCTTACTTCATAAAACATCATGAATTGGCATAGGGTATCAAGAAGGAGAAAAAGCTTGATGGAATTTTCTTCAGTATAAATCTCGGATGCGTATCTTCCATGAGAAATCATATGTCTTGGAGGAAAGTTAGGGTCAACATCCATGAGCCAGTCGTTAAAGAGCTGAAACGGCCCAGCGGAATTTCCGTCGTTCTGTAAAAAACCAATGGTTGCATTCAATGCTTCACGAAAGGCATAATGTAATTGTGGGATTTGCTGTAAATTGCTATCAAGCTGTCTGAGACGAGATGGCGTCCTCCATGGTACGTTATCTGGTGGCATTATTTCGTGTAGCCAGTCGACAATTACTCCTTCAACAGGACCTATCATTGCTGAAATACTCAAATGAAATAGACCGAGCCTATGTGCTTCAAATGCTTCTTCAAATAATTTTTCCCGAATATGAAATGCATTGATAGGAGACCATGTCTTGACCAACTTGTTGTAAATGAAATCTGGAGTACAAAAATCAATCAAAGGTCTTCGAGCTCCTTCTATGTCACCAGCGCTGACTCGCTCCACAATTTTGGACAAAGGATATGGAAGCAAAGATGTTGCTATCCATAACCCTATTTGATGAATTGCGACTTCATGCTTCTTTGCCCATTGGACTACTTTATCTGTCAATGCATTTTGTAGGTGTTGAGCAATGATTTCTCCTCTGAAAGCAAACCTATCGTCAAGAGCATCAAAGTCCAATTGATTAGGGTTAAAATCAATAAATAGACTATAATCAAATCCGTTCCAGAACAGGAAGATGAAAGCAACCCGTTCACCATCAACGGTTGGAGGTAAAACACTGTTGATGCCAACAATTTGATGAAGGTGCACAGGTTCACCTACAACAAGATCTGGAAGTCTTGTTTCGTCTGAAGAAGTTACTGGTTCAACATGCCACCCAAATTCATCATTGAAATGAATTTGTGGCAACTTATTTTTTGGAAAAGTAATTAGGCATTCTCGAAGTTTGAAAGAATCTGGAATTCCTGACTCTTCAAATCGCCTCTTAATTTCAGGTTCAATCCACTGTTTATGAAAGCCTTCAAAAAACTCGCGTTTTTGATCGTCAGACATTTCAATCATGGGGGATTCTCCATCAGTTGTTCGCGATCACGAACTTTCAAACAAGCGTTAGTACACTTATACCAAGTATGTTAGCAGTAGTCTCAATTTGATTCTCTGGTAAGTCTCCTAAAGTTCCTGCATATTCGTGTCCATCCAGGCCTTGTAGGCGGCGCGTAATTGCCCTGTCAGCGGGCCCGGCGTGCCTTCGCCCAAAACGATATCGTCGATGGCGATGACCGGCACGATGCCCCGGCTGGCGCTGGTGATGAAGGCCTCGCTGATGTGGGGCAGGTCGTCCAGATGGATGGGCGTCGTCTGTACGGGCAGCACCGACGGGGCCACCTCCAGCACGATCTGCTGGCTGATGCCGGGCAGCACACCCTCGACCGCCGTGCGCAGCATCCCCGATTTGATGGCGTAAAAGTTGCTGCTCATCCCTTCCAGGATGTCGCCGTCTGCGCTGACCAGTAGCCCGGTGAACACACCCGGCGGAAATGATGCCTCAATGGCCTTGCGGTCATGCGCCCACTCGGTCGTCTTGGCGCCGGGGTTGTCGCGCTGCGTCCCCTGCACGGTCATCACGCGCACGCCATTGGCGTACGTCTCCGGGGACAGCGGCTTGAAAGGCTCCAGCGACAGGATGGCGGTTTCCGGCTCATCACGCGGCACGGTGATGCGAAAGCGCACATCGCCATAGCCAGACGCCAGAATCATCTCGCGCAGGGCGGCGCGCATCCGGGGCCGGTCCAGCGTGAGCGGCATACCCGACAGCCGCGCTGAATTTTCCATGCGGTCCAGGTGCGCATCCAGCTTGAGCACGCGCGTGGCATGGAACGTATTGGTGATGGTATACACGCCATGCGGCTCGTGGCGCTCGGCATCGGCCAGCGAGTCGGCGCTGTAATCGACCGCATGCAGGCCGGAGGAAGTCAGTCGTCTGATGAAGCAGGGCATAAGGGTATCGCTCCAGTGCTGAAAATTGCCCCTGATTATGGCGGTTGAGATGCTTGACAGGTTGCTTCCTTCGCGATACTCTAATCTTGCTGTGCGACAAGGACAAATCACCGTGCATACGTTTGTTTCGATGATGACTACCACTATGATGACTATGACTTTACGTCACGGGACGCAGGGGTAGTACGACGCACGCATTAACCAGAAGGAAATGAGCGCGTGGGAAAACCCCCACGCGCTTTTTTGTGTGTTTTTCAGGGAGACGGTCGGGATCATGGCAACGATTACGATGAAATTTGGCGGGACATCGGTGGGCAGCCCGGAAGCGATTCAGAACGTGGTCACTATCGTGAGCGAGAGCGCGCAGCGCGGCGACAAGGTCGTCGTCGTGGTCAGTGCCATGAGCGGCGCGACGGATGCCCTGATCACGTCGGTTAACGAGGCCGCAGCCGGCAACAAATGGGCGTATCTGTCCACGGCGCAGAAACTGCGTGACCGCCACGAAGAAATCGTCAACCTGTTTACGCCGCCTGGTAAAGACCGCGAACGCACCGTGCAGGATGTGCACGCGATTCTGGCGCAGCACACCGAGCTGTGCCAGGCGGTCAATATCCTGGGCGAGGCCACCAGCCGCATCTCCGACGCGGTGGTCAGCTTTGGCGAGCGCATGTCCGCCCGCGTGATCGCCGCCGCCCTGCGCGCCAATGGCGTCAATGCGCAGGCCTTCGACGCGACCAACCTGATCGTGACCGATGACCGCTTTGGCGGCGCGTCGGTGCTGTGGGCCGAGACCGAACAGCGCATTCGCGAGCGTCTGCTGCCGGTGCTGGAGGAAGGCGTCGTGCCGGTCGTGACCGGCTTCATCGGCGGGACGCGCCAGGGCCATGTGACCACGCTGGGGCGCGGCGGCAGCGACTACAGCGGCGCGATTTTCGCGGCCTATACCGGCAGTGACGAACTGATCATCTGGACGGATGTCGATGGCGTGATGACGACCGACCCGCGCGTGGACAAGCGCGCGCAGGTGCTGCCGTATATCAGCTATCAGGAAGTGGGCGAGCTGGCGTTCTACGGCGCGAAAGTGCTGCATCCGAAGACGGTGCAGCCGATCCTGAACCTGGGTACGCCGCTGCGCGTGCGCAACACGTTCAATCCGCGCCACCCCGGTACCCTGATCGGCCGCGACCCAGAGCCGAGCGCGACCGTCATCAAGGCCGTGACCGCCATCCGCAAGGTCTCGCTGCTGACGGTGAGCGGCAAGGGCATGATGGGCGTGCCCGGCATCGCAGGGCGCACGTTCCTGTCCACGGCGCAGGCGGGCGCGAACATCCTCATGATTTCGCAGGCCTCCAGCGAGCAGAATTTCTGCTTCGTGGTGCTGGATGACAAGGCGAATGAGGCCAAACACGCCATCGAGACTGAGCTAGCCGCGGAAATCGCGCGCGGTGACGTGGATGGTGTCGATGTGTTGGGCGATGTCGCCGTGGTGACGGTCGTCGGCGCGGGCATGCGCGGCACGCCGGGCGTCTCCGGCCGCGTGTTCACGGCGATGGGTGATAATCTGGTCAATGTGATCGCCATCGCGCAGGGTGCCAGCGAATGCAGTATTTCGTTTGTGGTCAGCGAAGACAATCTGAAATCGGCAGTCGTCACGCTGCATGACCTGGCGCTGGAAGCTGTCAGCGCCTGATCGCATCTGTTTCCCTCAGAATAGGCATGTTGCAAAACGCGGATGGGCCGCATCCGCGTTTTGATTTGCGCCTTGTGCCGGATTTCTCAATCGCCCCTCATCGGCATTTAATGTGAGATTGCTCCAATATTCACAATGGATTTAACGGAGTATTGAGAGTCCCAAAATGGCCATGAGTGATTATCGTACCAATGTATGTAATGTACTTGTGATCGGGTCTGGTGGCGCGGGTTATCGCGCGGCTATTTCGGCGTATCAGGCGGGCTGCGAGGTCGTTGTGCTGGGCAAGCGCCTGCGCAAAGACGCGCATACCGTGCTGGCCGCTGGCGGCATCAACGCCGCGCTGGGCACGGTGGACCCGGAGGATTCGTGGCAGCAGCACTTTGCCGACACATTCCGCGATGGCTACCTGCTGAACAATGCGGCGATGGTGGAAATCATGGCGCGCGAGGCAGGCTCGGCGGTGCTGGAGCTGGCCGACTGGGGCTGCGACTTCGCCCGCCTGCCGGATGGCCGCCTGGACCAGCGCTTCTTTGGCGCGCACAAATATCGCCGTACCTGCTACGCGGGCGACTATACCGGTCGCGCCATCCTGCACACGCTGGCAGACAAGGCCGAAGAACTGAAGCTGCCCGTGCATGAAAACAAGTATGTTACGCAGCTGCTGGTGCACGACGGCGCATGCTTCGGCGCGCTGGCGTTCGACATTCATACCGGCGAGCGCACCGTGTATCTGGCCGATGCCGTGATCCTGGCCGCGGGCGGACACACGCGCCTGTGGCGGCGCAGCTCGTCGCGCCGTGACGAGAATACCGGCGATGGCATGTATCTGGCGCTGCAGGCTGGCCTGGAGCTGGCCGACATGGAGCTGGTGCAGTTCCATCCAACCGGCATGGTCGCCCCTGAAGATATGGCCGGCACGCTGGTGACCGAGGCCGTGCGCGGGGAAGGCGGGATCCTGCGTAACTCGCTGGGCGAACGCTACATGGAGAAGTATGACCCTGCGCGCAAGGAACTGAGCACCCGCGACCGCGTCGCGCTGGCGAACTATACCGAGATCATCGAGGGCCGCGGCACGGCCAATGGCGCTGTCTACCTGGACATCAGCCATCGCCCGAAGGACTACATCCTGAAGAAGCTGCCGCGCATGTATCGCCAGTTCATGGAATCACAGATGCTGGACATCTCGCAGAAGCCGATGGAAGTGGCGCCGACCGCGCATTATTCGATGGGCGGCGTGGTGGTCGACCCGGAGACGACCGAGACGGCCGTGCGCGGGCTGTTTGCCGCGGGCGAGGTGTCTGCCGGCCTGCATGGTGCCAATCGCCTGGGCGGAAACTCGCTGGTGGAGACGCTGGTGTTTGGCCGCCGCGCTGGCGAAAACGCGGCCGCGTACTCCAATGGCATCGACGTGCAGATTCGCTCGAAGGATGTCATCCGCCGTGCCAACGATGACCTGAGCGGCATGATCCGCGAGGGTGGCGAACTGGCCCGCCCGCTGCAGCGCGCCGTGCGCAATACCATGTGGGAAAACTGCGGCGTGGTGCGCGATGAAGACCGCCTGAAGCAGGGGCTCGCCCGCCTGGCGGAGCTGCGCGAAGCGGCCAAGACCGTCGATGTGCGCCCGTCGTCGGAGGGCTGGCAGGACCTGGCGCTGGCGCTGGACCTGCGCGCCTCGATTGCCAGTGCCGAGGCCACCATCCGCAGCGCGATTGAACGCCGCGAGAGCCGTGGCGCGCAGCAGCGCTACGATTATCCCGACCTGTCGCCCGACCTGATGGTGAACTTCCGCATCCGCATGGACGAAAACGGCAATCAGACGTTGTCGTCGGTGCCGGTGCCGGAAATCCCGGCTGAGCTGCAGGAGTGGGTGGAGGAAGATCCGCAGCTCGCCCTGAACGGCCGCCTGCTGGAATAAGCCTGGCCCAGACAAAGGACAACGCCTCGGAACACACGTTTCGGGGCGTTTTGTATTCTGACAACCTGACGCGTCAGTTCAGCGGGGCATTCAGCGCGCGCCACACTTTTTCCGGCGTCAAGGGCAGTTCGCGCAGGCGCACGCCGACCGCGTCGAAAATAGCGCTGGCCACCGCCGGGGCGACGCCATCTTTGGGGATTTCAGCGACAGCCTTGGCGCCGTATGGGCCGGACGGTTCATACGTCTCGACGAACACGACGTCCATCTGCGGCGTTTCGTCGGCGCGATACACATGATACGTCGCGAAGTCGGTCGCCAGCGATTGGCCTTTCTCGTCGTAGACCATTTCCTCGCAGTGGGCATAGCCCAGCGCCTGCAGCATGCCGCCTTCCACCTGGCCGCTGGCCGTGATCGGGTTGATGGCCACGCCGCAGTCGACCGCGAAAAACAGCTTTTCCACGGTCACCTGGCCGGTCTCGGTATCGACGATGACCTCGGCAAACTGGGCCGCAAACGGTGCCGGGCTGATATCGCTGACATGGCTGGCGGTGGCCATGATCTGCTTCTGGTCGGCCTGGTGCAGGCTGTGCAGCGCGACAGTTTCGAGCGCGACATGACGGCCGTCGCGGTGCACGACCTTGCGGTCTTCGATATCCAGGTCATCGGGCGAACACTCCAGCAGATGCTTCGCGGCGTGCGCCAGAATCTGCGCGCGGATATCCTCGGCAGCCTTCAGCACAGCGCCACCGCTGACGTACGTCGTGCTGCTGGCATATGCGCCGGTGTCGAACGGCGTGAAGTCGGTGTCGCTGGCGTACACGATGACATCGTTCACGGGCACGCCCAGCGTCTCGGCGGCGATCTGCGCCAGCACGGTATCCGCGCCGGTGCCCAGGTCGGTCGCGCCGAACAACAGGTTAAACGAACCATCGTCGTTCAGCTTGATGCTGGCCGCGCCCATGTCCAGCCCGGCGATGCCGCTGCCGTGCATGGCCAGCGCCATGCCGATGCCGCGCTTCAGATGCGGCTGGCCCTCGACCGAGCGATTTTTGCCGCGCTTGTCATACCAGCCGGTGGCGCGCACGCCGATATCGACGCATTCTTCCAGCGCGGTCGTGGTGACGACCTGCGGCTTGCCCTCGCGGCCTTCGCCCAGCGCGACGGCCATAATGAGCGCGTCGCCCTGCTTGATCCAGTTTTTGCGCTTGAATTCGACCGGGTCCATGCCCAGTGCCAGCGCGATTTCCTCGACGTGCAGCTCCAGCGCGAACAGGCTTTGCGGAGCGCCATAGCCGCGATAGGCGCCCGGCGTGGGGATATTCGTGTACACCACGTCGCAGGTGAACTTGCTGTAAGGGGTGTTATAGGTCGTCAGCCCGCGGAAGCCGGACACCATCTGCACGGTCAGGCCGTGCGTGCCATAGGCGCCCGTATTGCCGATGATATACAGCTCGCACGCGACCATCTGGCCATTGGCCGTGACGCCCGTCTTGAAGCGCAGGATCTGCGGGTGGCGGCTGCGCGCTGAGGTAAATTCCAGCTCACGCGGGAATTCAAAGCGCACCGGGCGGCCAGTCGCGATGGTGAGGTGTCCGCACAGGTCTTCGATCAGCATTTCCTGTTTGCCGCCAAAGCCGCCGCCGATGCGCGGCTTGATGACACGTATCTTCTTCACCGGCAGGCCGAGCAGCGGGGCGACCATGCGGCGCACGTGGAACGGCACCTGCGTGCTGGTGCGGATGACCAGGCGGTCGTCCTCGTCCCAGAAGGTGATGACCTCGTGCGGCTCGATGCTGGCCTGCTGCACCTGATGCACGCGATACTCGCCCTCGAAGATGTGATCGGCTTTGGCCCACTGCGCCTGAGCGTCTCCAGCTTCGGCATGGATGTGATGCACGATATTGCGCTGGCGGTCATGGATGCCAACCACATTTTCGTCGTCGTGGACGATGGGCGCGCCATCGGCCATCGCTTCCAGTGGGTCAAACACCGCGGGAAGCACTTCATACTCGACTTCAATCAGCTTCAGCGCCTCGCGCGCGATTTCCGGCGTCTCGGCAGCGACCACGGCCACGCGGTCGCCCACATGGCGCACTTTCGTGTCCAGGCTGACCTGATCGTACGGCTTCGGATTGGGGTAGCTTTGGCCGCCGCTGGCGTAATACACGCGCGGGACGTCTTCATGCGTGAGCACGGCATGCACGCCGGGCAGCGCACGTGCCTTGCTGGCGTCGATATGCACGATGCGCGCATGGGCGTGCGGGCTGGTCAGCAGGGCGGCATGCAGCATGCCCGGCATCTCCATGTCATCGGTATAGACGGGCTTTCCGGCGGCCAGCTTGACGGCGTCCACCTTCGGCTCAGACTTGCCGATGGTTTTCAGCGGCTTGAGCTCCGGCGGGGTGACGACCACGGCCGGGAAGGTGCGGATGCGGGTTTGGGTGGCACTGCCGCCGTCGTCCGGGCCCATGTCGGGCGGATCAACTGGCATCGAGAACAGGCCGGGCGGTGCCGGAATCGCGCGCTCCAGCGGCTCAAACGGGGGGACATCTTCACCGCGCAGGATGGCCGCCGCGCGCAGGATCGCTTGCACCGGCTTGACATAGGCCGTCTCGCGGTCGATCACGCCATTCAGCGCGGCGCGAATCTCGGCCTCGCTGGGATTCGGATTCTTTTGCAGCAGCGCATAGGCGACCAGAATCTGCGCGGGCGTGGTGTAGCCGGACTGAATCGCGCCGGTCTCGATGAAGACGTCCTGCAGCACGTGCAGGTTGCGCGAGGTGCCCACGCCTTCCAGCGTCGTCACAGCGCGGCCGTGCACCTGTGCTGCCAGAATCGTTTGCGCGTTGACCGGCTCGCCGTCCAGCAGCACGGTGTCGCTGCCGGTCAGGCCGTGCTCGTCGCCAAATTTTACGCTCCACAGGCCCAGCCGACGCAGCACGCGCAGCAGGCGTTCGTGTGGCTGAATCTGAATGTCGCGAACTTCACCGTTCAGGGTCATCGATAGGTTCATGTTGGTTTCTCTTGTCTGCTCACCCTGTGGGTTACGAACGATGTGCCAGCGCATGCATGATGTCGCGCAGCGCGCGCGCCGTGCACACCTGCGCCATGTGCGCGCGGTATTCGGCGCTGCCCAGATAATCGTCAGGCGGGTCGGTGTGGCCGCTGATGCCCGCGCTGGCCGCCGCGATCGTCTCGCTGTTCAGCGGCCCGCCGATCAGCCCATCCAGCTCCAGCGCCAGCACCGGGTGCGCTGATGCACCTGCCAGCGCGACAAAGGCGGCTGTGACCATGCCGCTGGCGTCAATTTCAGCAAATGCAGCAGCACACACGATGGCGCGGTCTGCGGGCGTGCGCGCCACATGCGCCGTGGCCAATGCCTGGCGTGCGCCTAGATGCGGGATAAACAGGCTGATGGCGACCGCGTCCCCGAAAGCGGGATCATCGAGCAGGGTCTCGAAATTGGTCATCACCTGCGCGCCGGTGGCCGGGAAAAACACCTCAATGCCCACATCGTGCGCGGCCAGCACGGTCAGCCATTCCGCCAGCAGCGGATGATTGCGATTAGACAGGCTTTCCATCACGCTGGTGTTATTCAGCACATTGGGCGACAGGGCACGTGCCAGGGCATGATGAAAGGCATTCGGCACGCTGGGCTGCTCCAGCAGGCGCGCCAGCGTGACCGCGCCGCCCACTGTCAGGCCGCTGTCGTGTGGCTCGACGCGTTTCAGGCCGGGCACCTCCTGCACATCCACCACCACCGACGCCGGGACATCGAGCGCGTTGAGCGTCAGCGCGCCGCCTGACAGCAGCAGCGCATCCGGATAATCTGCCCAGAGCGACGTGATCTCCGGCAGGGACTTCGGTCTGAAATACTGTAATGTCGCCATCAGCGATGCCTCATGAAAGATAAAATGCCAGTACCGCGGGGACTGGATCGAATGACGGAATTGTAATGGATTCTCCGCCGTTTAGCGCGAACATCGTGCTGCCGCCGCCATCGAGATTGAGCGCGTTCTGGATCGACAGGCCGCTGTCGGCCAGATACTGGCTCAGATCGGCCAGCGTCATGCCAAACAGCGAATTAGTGACGATGAGCAGGATGCGCCCGTCAGTGTCCTGCGCGACGATGGTGCGCCGGGAAGCGCGATCGCCATTGGTGCGTTCGTAATTCGGGACGCCTGCCGTCACCAGCATGGGGAAGGCCTGCACGGCCTGTTCCAGTAATTCGCCCTGATACGGCTCGGTAATCAGCGACCGCACACGCGGGGTGCCATTCTGCACCTGGAACATGCCGCCGCGGCCGAAGTAACTCTGGCCAAACTGCGCGCCATCGGTCGTGATCAGGCCGACAGCGTTATTCTGCGGGTCAAAGAAATTGGCATTGATGAAGCCGGCCGCGTCGGGCAGGGCGGCGCGCCAGCCCGCCAGGGTGAGTGGCTCACCGGGGCGATAATGCGCCCGGAAGGTCACCCGCGCCGGGTCCAGCCTGAGCACGGTAAACTGGGTGAACGGGTAGCGCCCGCCCGGGTTGAGCGTGCGGATTTCGGCACCATTGGCGATCTGCGTCCAGCCGCCCGCCGGTTCGCTGGCGCTTGGCGCGGTGGTGGGTGCTGGCGCGATCTGGCCGCCTGGCGTTGAGGCAAGGCAGCCGGTCAGCAGCGAGAGGGTGGTGAGCAGTGACGACAAGGTGAGGCGGCGGCGCAGGGCGCGCAACCGCAGGACGCTGAAATGGCGTAAGAAATGCACGAATCACCCTTGAACAGCGGACAAATTTCAGTATACTTTACCGTAATGTGGTGAAAAGCCAACACGGGCGCATAGCTCAGCTGGTTAGAGCGCACGGTTCACATCCGTGAGGTCTGGGGTTCAAGTCCCTATGCGCCCACAAAGAGCGAAGTCGTTTGGCTTCGCTCTTTTGTTTTCTGCGGGCTTTCCCTGTAACACCGAGCCTTTATGATGCAAATGCCCCGGTTTGCCTTTACAATTTATCGCGTAAGCGAACGCACTTTTGTTCCTGGAAATGGTCAGGCCTTCGATGACCACAAAGCGTGACGAACAACGCAGCGGCATCACCCTCCCTTCGATGGTGTGGGTGGCCCTGCTGCTGATTGGGCTGGTGGCGCTGGCAGTGGGCGTTGTCATGCTGCTGCGCCGCACCAATCCTGCCGACAATGTGCCTGTGCTGGTCGCCGGGGCAGGCGGCCTGCTGACAGCCGCAGCGGCGTTTGGCCTGGCGCGCAAGGTCACCAGCCTGCAGGCGCAGGTGAACAAGGCCGAGCGGGCCCGCCGCGCAGATTTCCGCGCCACGCAGGAGCGCAGTCGCAGCCTGTATGAGCTGTCTTTCCTGATGGGCAATACCCTCAAATATGAACGCATCCTGGATGCGGCGCTTGAAGCGGGTCGGCTGGCGCTGCGCAGCGCCGAAGATATCGAGAATCGCTCGATGCCGTCGGCTGTGCTGCTGTTTCAGGCCGATGACAACCTGCTGCATGTGGTGTCGTCGCGCAGGCTGACGCGCTCTGATGACAGCGTCACACTGCCGGGCAAAGACGGCCTGCTGGGGAAAGCTCTGCAAGCCGCCGAGCCGGTCATCGGGGAAAATCCGCGCCGCGACCCTGAGCTGCAATACGTGATTGGTTTTCAGCACTGCAAATCGCTGCTGTGCATCCCGCTGCGCGCCGGCTTCGACAATTTTGGCGTGCTGCTGTATGCCAGCGAGAAGCCCAACGCGTTCAGTGCCGATCAGGCCGACCTGCTGACGACTGTTGGTATTCAGGCGACGATCGCGCTGCAGAATTCGCTGCTCTATCAGCATCTGCGCGACGAACGCGACAAAATCGTAGAGGTCGAAGAAGACGCGCGCAAGAAGCTGGCCCGCGACCTGCACGACGGCCCCACGCAGACCATCGCCGCGATTGCCATGCGCATGTCTTACATCATCAAGCTGTATCAGAAGTCACCGCAGATGGTGCCGGACGAGCTGCGCAAAGTGGAAGACCTGGCGCGCAAGACGACCAAGGAAATCCGCAATATGCTGTTTACGCTGCGGCCGCTGGTGCTGGAAACCCACGGCATCACTGTCGCGCTGAATCAGCTGGCCGAAAAGATGGTGGAGACCTACAACCAGAACGTGAATGTCACCGTGCATCCGGATGTCGAGCTGATTATCGACCATCACCAGCAGGGCGTAATTTTCTACATTGTGGAAGAGGCCATTAACAATGCGCGCAAACACGCGCAGGCCTCGCTCATCCGCATCCAGGTCTTCCCGCAGGGTGATTACGTGGTGGTGCAGATTATCGACAACGGCAAAGGCTTCGATATGGCCGGCGTCAGCGAGGGCTATGAGAATCGCGGCAGCCTGGGCATGGTCAACATGCGCGAGCGCGCCGAGCTGATCGACGGCGTGCTCAAGGTAGAAAGCAAGCCCGGCACCGGTACGATCATCACGGTATATATCCCGAAGCGCGGCGTGCCCGGCGAATCGACCGGCTATCTGGCGGTGCCGCGTGGCACCACGCGCCTGGCGCTGGCCGCCTCGGAGCGCGTGAATCGAATTGGCAGCGAACAACAGCAGCGCAGGTGGTAACCAAGTGACCCATTCTTCTCTTGCGGCTCTGCGCGGCGAACCCAGCTATGTCTGGCGCGCCGGGCAGGAACGCCGCCTGCAAATGATCGCACGCTATGCCCGCCTTGAAGGGGCGCGCGTGCTGGAGGCCGGCGGTGGCGTGGGCATGTATGCCTCGCAGATTCGCCGCCGCTATACCCCGCATGTCGACTGTTTCGACATCGAGCTGGAACGCTCGCTGGAAGCGCGTGAGGAAGTGCCGAACGCGATTGTGGCGGCGGCTGAGCACCTGCCCTATCGCACGGGTGAGTTTGACACGATCATCTCGCACGAGGTACTGGAACACGTGAATGATGACCGCGCTGCGGCCCACGAAATGGTGCGCGTGCTGAAACCGGGCGGGCGCATTGTCGTGTTTGTGCCTAACCGCTGGTATCCGTTTGAAACCCACGGGCATTACTGGAAAGGCGAATACCACTTCGGCAATACGCCGCTGATCAACTATCTGCCGACGCGCTACCGCGATAAACTGGCCCCGCATGTGCGCGCCTACACCCGCCGGTCGCTGCTGGCCCTGTTTGAGGGCACGCCGGGCAGGCTGATGCACCACGAGCGCATTTACGGCGGCTACGACAACATCATCGCCCGGCTGGGCCGCCCGGCAAAAATCATGCGCGATGCGCTGTACAGGCTGGAAGGCACCCTGCTGGACACCTACGGCTTATCGCATCTGCTGGTAATCGAAAAGATGCAGTAAAACAAAAAGAGCGACCTCATCAGGCGTCGCTCTTTTTCATGCCTTGGGCTGTGACGCTTAGGCTTTGCCGTCGATGAAAACAGGCAGGTGGCCCAGCGCGACCACATTGGTCCACTTTGCGCGGTCACCTTCGGTGAAGATAGCCGCTTCCACCGTGACGATCGCGCCGGCCTTGTCCAGAATCAGGCGCATGCCCTGCAGCGTGCTGCCGGTAGAAATCACGTCGTCCAGGATGCACACCCGCTTTCCGGCAATCAGCTCACGGTCTTTCTGATCCAGAAACAGCGTCTGCGGCTCGCCAGTGGTGATCGACAACGTCTCGGAGCGCAGCGCCTCGCCCATGTACGGCTTATATGTCTTGCGCAGCACCACATAGGGCGCGTTGTTCATCTCGACGGCGACGGCGTGGGCGATTGGAATCGCTTTGGCCTCGGCAGTCACGATGATGTCGAAGGCATGGCTTTTCAGCTTTTCGGCCAGCGCCTTGCCTGTCGCCTGCACAAATTCTGTGTCGCCCAGAATATTCAGAATGGCAATCTGCACGCCCGGCTTGATGGTAAACAGGCGCAGGTCACGCTTTACGCCGGCCACTTCCACCGGAAATACTGCTGCTGCGGTCATCACTATGCTCCCCTCGTTGATGCCTTTATTTTACCACCGGCATGTCATGCGGGAACCATGGTGTTTTCGTTAATTTGCCCATCAATCAGCGTCAGCACGCGGTCGGCCTGGCCCGCCAGCTTGGCATCATGGGTGACGATGACGATGGTGGTGCCATATTCGCGGCGGATGTCGTGCAGCGTCTTCATCACCAGCTCGCCGGATTCCGAATCAAGGTTGCCGGTAGGCTCGTCGCACAGCAGCAGCGGCGGATTATTGGCCAGGGCGCGGGCGATGGCGACGCGCTGCTGCTGTCCGCCGGACAGCTCTGACGGGCGATGGTGCGTGCGGTCGCCCAGGCCCAGCAGCTTCAGCAGGTCTTTGGCGCGCTTGTCCGGGCTGAACTGGCGATGGCGCGCAAACTGGATCGGCAGGGCGACATTTTCCTGCGCCGTCAGCGTGGGAATCAGATTGAAGAACTGGAAGATGAAGCCGATCTTCTCATTGCGAATCTCGGTGAGCTGGTCTTCATTCATCTTCGAGATATCGACGCCGTCGATGGAAATCTGGCCGCTGGTGGGCTTGTCCAGCCCGCCGATGATGCCCAGCAGCGTGCTCTTGCCGCTGCCAGAAGGACCGATGATGCCGACCATCTCGCCCTTGTTGACCTGCATATTGACGCCGCGCAGGGCGTGGACGACGGTTTTTCCCATGGGAAGTGAGCGCGTGATATCGCGCGCGAAAATGACACTCTGCTGTGGCGAATTCATGTATGGGCCTCAGATAATCGATTGGTGAACCTGGTACATTGTACGTGCTTTTGCCGGGAATGTTGCAGACGCTCTCTCAGCGCACAGATTCGGGCATATACACGGGCGTCAGCCAGTCGCGATACTTCTCCACGCGCCCGGCCACCACGTCAAAGAACAGGTCGCGCACGCTGCGCGTGATCGACCCCATGCGGCCGGTCCCCACCGGGCGATGCTCGATCTGGGTGACAGCCGCCACCTGCACGCCTGTGCCGCACAGGAGGATTTCGTCGGCGACATAGCATTCGGTGCGGTCGATGTCGCGCTCGATGACTTCCAGATGCAGGTCATCGCGCATCAGCTGGATGAGCGTGCCGCGCACGATGCCTTCCAGTACGTCGGCCTGCGGCGGCGGGGTATAGACGACGCCCTTGCGCACGATGAACACGTTGGCCGCACTGGCCTCGGTCACGTGGCCTTCCTGATTCAGCACGAGCGCCTCGTCATAGCCGCCCAGCAGCGCATCCGACTTGATGAGCGCGGAATTGGCATAGGCCCCGGCCACTTTCCCGCGCGCTGGAATCGCATTGTCATCCACGCGCCGCCATGCCGAGAAGCACACATGCGCGCCATCTTCATTGGCGATATACGCGCCAAACGGCACCGCAAACAGCGTGAACTCGTCGGGGATATTGTGCAGGCGCACATTGATCAGCTCGCCCGCCTTATAGGCCAGCGGACGGGCATAGCAGTTTTCGCGGAAGCCTTCGTGCCGCAGCAGATCGGCCAGGATGTCGGTCAGGTCATCAGCCGTGTAGGGCAGGTGGATGCGCATCAGCGCGGCCGACTGGAGCAGGCGCTGGAAATGGCTCTGCGGCCTGAAGATGAACAACTGCTCTTCGTCGGCGTTCCAGTAGGCGCGCAGCCCGCCAAAGACCGCCGTGCCATAGTTCAGCGCGTGCGTCATCACGCTGACGGTGGCCTGCTCAAAGGGCACGATCTGTCCCCGAAAGAATGCGAATTTTGGCTTATCCAGTCCGTCTGCCACAGCGAAAGCTCCTCAGATGTCCAATACCGCACGAGTATACGGCGTCAGGCGAAGGCGCGGCAACAAAGTCCGTGGGTCAGGGCCCGGCCAGCGCCAGCGTGTACAGCGCGGATAACAGCAGCAGCAGCAGTGTCATGCCGGCCAGTGCCAGCAGTCGGACGACGCCGTGGGCGCGGCGCAGCATGTCGGCCAGCGCAATCGCCAGCGGAAACAGGATCATGGTGTAGCGGCCGGTGCTCTGCGAGTAATACACAATCTGCGTGCCAAACTCGTAATTGCTTTTGGAGAAGAACAGCGCCAGCGATATCCACGTGTAAGCCTGCAATGCCAGCCGGCGGTGGACCCGCCATATGGTTGCAGCGACTGCCAGCACCAGAGCCGCCACCAGGATCAGAAGATCAATATTCGTGAAGGCCTGTGCGGGACGCTCCACAAACCAGCGGAAGTTGATGATCATGCCTTCCAGCGGGTTGGTGAAAAAGATGTACGAATAGGTCGCATAGGTGTCGGACAGCGAGGGCAGGCCGAGCAGGCGCTGCCTGGTGAGGTCGAACGCAAAGTACGCGGCGGGCAGCAGCAGCAGCGGCAGTCCACCGCGGATGACATGGATGAGTTGGCCGCGCCTTGACGTGCTCTCGCGCAGGGCGGCTTGCAGCAGCATCAGGCCCAGCGGCGCGGCCAGCAGCACGCCCTGCGACCGGGTCAGCGTGGCCAGCAGGCCAAGTATGCCGGCCGCCAGCCAGCGCCCGCGTGCCCCGGCATACAGCGCCGCGATCGAAAAACACAGGAAGGGCGCTTCGCTCATCGGGGCGGCAAAGAAGAATGACAGCGGCAGCAGCGCCGTGATGATGGCCGACCATCGGCCCAGCGCGGCGTCATTGAAATAAACCTCGCAGAAGCGAATCAGCAGTACCAGCGCAGCGGCAAACATGATCGTCTCGAAAACAGCCGCTGCGACGTCGATATCGCCGATGATGACGTTAATGGCCGCGATGCCCGCCGGGGTGACATAACCAAACACCGTGCTGCCAGCGTTTTCAGGGCGATAGCCGTTGGTCGCCAGGTCGAGATAATGCACCGCGTCCCAGCGTCGCCACACGCCAAAGATGCGCTGTTGCGCCGGTTCAGTAAGTATGGGGATGTCGGCGCGCGCGGTGTGAAAGTCTGGATTGCCGTCATTCAGGTTACCACCCAGGATGCCCCAGGCGACTGGCAGCCAGATCATCAGCACGATGCGGTGCAGCAGGGCGATGCCCACGCCCCAGGCCAGCGCGCCACGCCAGCCGGACATCCAGCGTGAGGCGGCCGATGGCGCGGGGACAACATCTATGTGTTGGACAGCGGCAGTCATGCGGACAGCTCCGGTGAAAAAAATGCCGGGCGAGGAGAACCCCGTCCGGCATCAATCATAGTGCGGTTGAATGAGTTTGGGTACTAGCCCAGATAATCGCGCAGGTTATGGGCCAGGCGCGGGTGGCGCAGGCGGCGCAGGGCTTCTTTTTCAAGCTGGCGGATGCGCTCGCGGCTGAGGCCAAACTTGTTGGCAATTTCTTCCAGCGTGTGCGGCTCACCACCGCCCAGGCCGAAACGCAGGCGCAGGATGTGGCTCTGGCGCGGGGTCAGCTCGCTCAGCACGTCTTCGATGGTTTCCTGAAGCAGATGCTGGGTGGCGCTTTCCACCGGGCTGGGCGAATCCTGGTCCTCGATGAAATCGCCAAATTCGCTGTCGCCGTCATCGCCCACGGGGCGCTCCAGCGCGATGGCATGCTGGCTGGCATCCATCATCGAGCGAATGGCCTCGGCCGGAATATCCATCTCGGCGGCAATTTCTTCCGGCGATGGACGCCGGCCCATCGACTGTTCAAGCTGCTGGGCCGTGCGGTACATCTGGCGGATACGCTCGGTCATGTGCAGGGGGATGCGGATCGTGCGCGTCTTTTGCGCCAGGGCACGGGTGATGGCCTGGCGAATCCACCAGGTGGCATACGTGCTGAAGCGGTTGCCGCGTTTGTAGTCATATTTGTCCACCGCGCGCATCAGGCCGACATTGCCTTCCTGAATCAGGTCGGGGAAGGGCAGGCCCTGGCCCATATAGCGCTTGGCAATGCTGACCACGAGGCGCGTGTTGGCGCGGCCCAGATGTTCGCGGGCGGCCTGTCCGTCGTGGACCATTTTTTCGAGATGCAGATTCCATGCTTCGCTGTATTGGCCGCGGGCGCGCATCAGCTTGAGGGTCTCACGGGCATGTTTGCCCATTTCGATGCGTTTGGCCAGTTCAATTTCTTCAAGTGCTGTGAGGAGGGGTTCCTGCGCCATCTGGCGGAAATACAGGCCAACCGGATCGTCGGCGGACACAGCGCTGATATCCCCGATTTCAGTGATCGTGGCATCGCGCAGAATTTCTTCAGGGTCAAAGTCCGGCTCGGCGTCTTCGACCATATAAACGTGGTCGCTGCTGTCACCTTCCTTGCGGATTTCTATCCCTAACTTGTCCAGTTCCAGGAAAATGCTTTCAATGCTGACAAATTCTTCGCTTGAGAAATCGAGCGACTCCAGCACATCTTCGAATGTTACGAAACCGCGCTGGTCGGCTCTGAGAAGGAGTTCTTGCAACACGACCGTCCTCTTCCCTATATGTAATTAAGGAATGGCACTTGCTCTGTCTTGATCAGAATTTCAAACTTGACCAAAACCCTTAACATTGTCATTGTAGCACAGACATGTATCGATGTGAATTACGGTACCACAGGTTGCTAGATATGTAACGCGCTGTCTAGCTTAGAAGATTATGAAGTCATGTCTGAAGGATGTGAATGAAATCTTAAAAAGCGCATTTCGGCGTGAGTATTAAGATGGCAGGTTGATTGCGCTAAAGGCGGCTTCCGTATATAGTAGTTTTATCTCATCTCCAAGGCTGGATGTTTATGTCTACCCGACGCTTTACTGATGATCTCTCTGATTCAGACAACTCCGGTCAGCCGGAAGAAAAGCCGGTCGCTGCCCCGAGTGCTGCTGCACCATCGGCGCCCGCCGCACCGATAGCCCCACGGGCGCCATCGGCGCCGGTGACCCCGCGACAAGCGGGAAATCCGTCTGCCGCCAGCAATCGCGGCGGGGCGCATTTGCCACGCACGCTCACGCAGGTGCTGGCAGAAGCCAATGACCGCGTGGTGCGCGGGGACCTGATCGACTATGTGCCGCTGCCCACCGGGTTTGACCCGCTGGATGGCTTCATCGGCGGCGGCCTGCGCAAAACCGAGCTGGTGCTGCTGGGCGGCCCGCAGGGTATCGGCAAGACGATTGCCACCCTCCAGGTGGCGCGCAACATCGCCATGCGCCCGGATCAGTATGTGTTTTATCTGTCTTACGAACATCCTGAAACACACCTGCTGCACCGCCTGATGTGCATGGAAAGCGTGAACCCGCCGGAGATTGATCTGAGCCGTGGCATCAAGCTGCGCGACCTGTATCAGATCATCGTGGCCAACCGCGCTAAAGACTTCATGCGCGAGGGCGGCGGCACTTCGCTCAACAGCATCCTGCGCGACAACCCGAAGACAGCGCCCGGTCTGGCGCGCCTGGCCCGCTACAGCGACCGCATGATTCTGGTGAAGGCCAGCCCGGCGGTGACGACGCTGCGCGCCATCAAGGAAATGACGGCCCGCCTGTGCGATGCCACCGGCGGCAATGTCACCGTCTTCATCGACTACCTGCAGAAAATCGCGGTATATCCAGAGCGTCCGCGCGATGAAAATGACAAAGTTACAATCATCGTCGAGGGATTGAAAGATATCGCCATGTCGCTCGATGTGCCGGTCTGGTCGATTGTGGCCGCCGACCGCGAAGGCCTAAAGAGCAAGCGCATCCACCTGTTCCATCTGCGCGGCAGCAGCGCCCTCGACTATGAGAGCGATATCGCCATCATCATGAACAACAAATATCAGATCATGTCCAAGGATCACGTCAGCTTCAACCCGTACACGGCCAAGCAGTTCCGCGACTGGGTGGTGTGGACGATCGAGAAGAACCGCGCCGGGCGCGCGATGCAGGACATGGAATTCCAGCTCCACGGCCAGCACTTCACCTTTGACCCGCGTGGGCAGAAGGTGCAGCAGCAGCTCATCGATGACAAGGTGCTGGAAAGCTAGTCAGGCTACTTCCTGAACAGGTATGAAAAAGGCGGATCATCGCGATCCGCCTTTTTGTTTGCCTTTGATGTGAGGTGTACTGCGCGCTTACTCGGCGGGCTGCGCCTCGTGCACGCGGATGTAATTCAGCTTCGACAGCTCGCGCACCTGCTGGTCTGCCTTGTAGCTGCTGCGCACCAGCGGGCCGGCCTCCACCCACTTGAAGCCCAGCTCCATGCCGATTTCCTTCAGCCGGTCAAACTCGTGCGGCGTGTAATAGCGGTCGATGGCCAGATGGCTCTTGCTCGGTTGCAGGTACTGCCCCAGCGTGAGGATATCTACGCCGCACGACGCCAGGTCACGCATGACTTCCACGACTTCGTCGAACGTTTCGCCCAGGCCCAGCATGATGCCGGACTTGGTCAGCACCAGCGGGTCCATCTTCTTGGCATTGCCCAGCGTCGCCAGTGCCCATTCGTAGTGGTCCTGCGGCTGCACCTTCTTGAACAGGCGCGGCACCGTTTCCACATTGTGGTTCAGGATTTCCGGCTGGGCATCCATGACGATGCGCAGCGCAGCTTCATTGCCCTTGAAGTCGGGGATGAGCACTTCGATGCTGCACCCCGGCTGAAGCTGGCGGATGCGGCGGATGACCATGGCGAAAATCGGCGCGCCGCCGTCAGCACGCTCGTCACGGTTGACGCTGGTGATGACCACGTGGCGCAGGTTCATGGCGCGCACGGCCTCGGCCACGCGATTCGGCTCGGCCCAGTCCAGCGGGGACGGGCGGCCGGTCTTGATGTCGCAGAAGCCGCACGAGCGCGTGCAGGTGTCGCCCATCATCAGGAAGGTCGCGGTGCCGCGGCCCCAGCACTCCCCGATATTGGGGCACTGCGCTTCTTCACATACCGTGTGCAGTTGTTTGCTGCGCATCAGCGATTGCAGATTTTCAAACACTTCGCCGTGTGGCGCGCGCACCTTGATCCACGGCGGACGACGGCGCGGGTGCGCCGGGTCGGGCTGCCAGCCTGCATCGGCATTTTCAGTCGACAGGATGCTGGCCGGATTGATGATATCGGTCACATTACACTCCAGACTCGGTTATCAGTCATTATACGGCGTAACGACTGGACGAATCCAGCACCAGTGCCCTTACTGGACTTAAGTCTTCTCTCATCCGGGCGGCAGACCCCAGGCCACCACTTCCGGCGACCCCAGCGCGGGGTAAATGCCTTCGCTCAGCTCGGCATAGCGGCCGCTGGCCAGATCGAGCGCGACCAGCAGATAGCCGCGTTCGTCGCCCTCCACATTGCCAGCAAAGGCCAGATGGGTACCGTCCGGCGACCAGCGCAGGCGCGGTGGATTGGGCGTGTGCTCGCTGGTGGAAAACCCGCAGTAGGCGGTCACTGCCCCGCTGACCAGATCGGCCACGTGTATGGTTGCCAGCCCCAGGTCGGTCGTCGGGTCGTCCGAGCCCATTGGCACCACCCAGAAGGCGATTTTTGTCCCGTCCGGAGACCAGCTTAATTCCCCGGCCGACAGTCCGTTGATGCGGGCGCGTCCGTAGCTGTCGGCCAGCTCAGTCACCTGCTGAATCGAGCTGCGCCCCGGCATGAGCATGTATAACTCGCTGCCGGCCAGGTCACCACCCGCATCCATAACGCGGCTGACGAAGGCAAACTGGCTTCCGTCTGGCGACCAGCTCGACGCATTGAAATAGGTGCGGTCCTCGCCCAGTTGAATGGCTGGGCGCTCAGACACGGGAATCTCCGCCGAGTAGCTGACATCGACCAGCGCCCGCGCAAAAAAGTCGCCCATCGGGAACGTGCGCAGCCCCCAGCGCGCCCCAGCCGATACCGACTGGATGCCGTCTGAGGCCAGCGGTTCGCGTTCGCCGCTCGCTGGATTCAGCAGATAGGCCTGATGTCCCGGCGTCCAGATCAGGAACTGGTCTGCGCTCCACCACTGGGCGTCGCTGGCGTAGGCTGATACCAGCGAACGTTCGGTGCCATTCAGGCGCATGCGGTTGATGGCGTTGGTGGCTTCATTGAAGTAGGTGATCGAGCGCGCATCGGGCGACAGGCGGCAGTTGCCGCTGCATGGCCGCGTCTCCGGCAGGGGATAGCGGCGGCCGCTGTCGATGTCATAGACCCAGATCGCTGTCCGGTCAAACGAGGTCAGGATCAGCCCGCCCGGCTGAAATCCGCGTACCTGCGGCGCGATGCCCACAGACGGGCAATTCTCCACGGGTATGGCAGGCGATTGGCCGAGCGCCCGCTGGCCCAGCAGCAGCGCCACGACAGCACATACGAGAAGGGTTCCCAGGCACGCCAGCGCATGCCCTCGTCTGAAGAGTGTCATCCCTGTAAGTTCCATAAAGCTCTGCGGGTCAGCTTCGATACAGTTTATCGAAAAGTGCTTCCTCGTGCGACAGCGGACGCGGCAGCCCGTCGATCCGATACAGATGCGCCTGTGCCGGGCGCGTCCCGTCTCCGCTTTCAGCAATCCACAGCTCACCACGTTCGCGGTCGAAGATGCACTCTGTGGGACGATACAGCGTCGGCGCAGGCAGCAGCCCGAACCAGTCTTCGGCGGGAACCGGCTTGTCGTCGGCCAGATCGACCAGATGCACCACGTGCAGCACGGCGGTCTCATAATCGCAGGGCAGGCCATCGTCTGCCATCACCCGACTCGCCAGGGCATAGGCGATGCGCAGGCGTCGGCAGACCAGATACACCGTCCGCGTGAGCTGTGCCTCGCTCATGACATAGCTTTCCGCGATGCCAATCAGGCTCATGGGGGAGGCGGCCTGCGGGATATAGGCGGCCAGCAGCATCTTTTCGGGCACGCTCAGGCTGAGCGTGGTGTCGGCGATGCGGTCGGTCTCGCGCAGGCCGCGATGGCGCGCCCCGGCGTGGTTCAGGCGGACGGTATTCCAGCCGCGCCCGGGCTTCAGTAGCGGGCCATCCGGCAGATCCAGCGCCTGAATCGGCTGTCCATCGGCCTGCGACTCGTCCACGCAGCGCAGTAGTTCGCCTGTGTCCGACCAGGCCGCCTGGGCCAGCAGGCCATCCTCGCCAAAGTATTCTTCGGTGTACAGCCGCCTGGCGTCGTCGAGCCCGAGCAGGGCGGCATCTCCGCTGTGCAGCAGGCGAATGGAGCGAATGAAAGTGAACGTCACAGCATCGGTTTCTGGTGTCATAACTCAAAGTGTATAGATTTATGACTTTTTAGCACAAAATTCGTAAATTTCTCGACAAACTATGGAGATGTGTGTGTTATACTCCGCTTGAAACTGTATGTTTTTCAGAAAGTAGTTTCGCATGGCCAAGCAGCCGGTTTCGCGCGGGAATTCCTGCGTGAGCTATGAGGCAGATGAACAGCGGGTCTCGCATGAGCAGGACGCACGCGAGGCATTTAACGACAGTGCGGTTCGTGCTGCCGGTGAGTATGCTGCTGCCACGTTGTCGGTGGAGGCAGACCAGAGCGCCCGGCCACCCCATGCCGAGACGGGTATGATCGCTGCTGTCACGCTCAGAACTGACGGCACCAGCCCTGATGAACAACAGGATGCCAGTCGGACTACGGCAGAGACAAGGCCAGTGAGAATGCCAGAGGAGAGACCGGGCGGCCAGCGCCCAACCGCACTTGTAGTGGAAGACACCCCGGAGCTTGCCGATATGGTGGAGGCAACGCTGCGACGCATCAATATCGATGTCGTGGTGGCCAACCGGGGCGAACATGCAGTACAGAAGATGGCCGAAGCGATGCCGGATATCGTGCTGCTGGATATTCACCTGCCGGATATGACCGGCTGGAAGGTGCTGGAGCACATCAAGGAACGCGCGCGGTCTGGCGAGGGCAAGTCGCCCATCGTCATCGTGATTACCGCCTACGGCGATCCCGCAAATCGCCTGGTGGGCAAGCTGCAGGGCGTGCACAATTATCTCATCAAGCCGCTGCGCCCGGATGAAATTCAGCAGGTCGTCAAGAGCGCACTGAACGTCCCGCACTGAAACTGAAATGCCTTCATGAATCTACGTCATTATCGCCGCCGCCTGTGGAGCATCTGCGCCCTCGCGGCGGTTCTCATTTATCTGGTGGTCACCGCACTGGTGATTCGCCCCTTCGCGCCTGCCCCTGCGGAATCGCCTGTGTTCGTGCTGCCACAGCGCCAGAGTGGTCGGCCTGTTCAGGCGCTGTCGCAGGTGCTGGCGCAGGCTGCCGCCGATGGCTGGACGCCCGAACGCCAGCATCTGGCCGGGGACTTGTGGAAAGAAGCGGGCAATACAGCGCGCGCGCTGCCGTACTGGGCGGCTGCCATGGCGACCATCACGGATGCCGCGCTGGTGGAAGATGTGGCGCTGGCCGCCTGGGATATCGGGGACTGGGACCTGGTGCTGACGGCATGGCGCGCGCGGTTGACGCTGCCGGATGCGCCCGACAGCGCGTATTTCGCGATTGGCCAGATTCTGGCGGCCACTGATCCCGCTGCGGCGCTTGATCCGCTGGCCCGGGCGATGCAAACGGGCGACTATCGCGATGTGGCCGATGCCCTGCGCACGGTCATTTTGAGCGCCGATGTGCAGACCGACCAACTGCTGCGCGTCGGGCTGGTGTTTGCCAGGTTTGAGCAGTGGCCGCTGGCACGTCTCGCGTTTGAGCAGGTAGTGGCACGCGAAGAGCGCCCGCTGGCGCTGGCCTATCTGGGCGTCACGCTGGACCAGACCGGCGAGAATGGCGATGCGCTGGTGGGGCAGGCGGTGGCGCTGGCGCCCAATGACCCGCAGGTGCGGCTGGTGGAAGGCCTGCATTTTCGGGCACGTGGCGATGACGCCCAAAGCATCGAGGCGCTGGCTGCGGCCGTCGCGCTCGATCCGGCCAGCCCGGCACTGATGGCGGAGCTGGGCACCGGCTATCGGCTGGCCGGGAACCTGAACCTGGCTGAATTGTGGCTGACCCGCGCAGTGCAGGCATCCGGCGGCGACCTGACGTATGTCGCTCTGCTGGAAGCCCTGAACACGCAAACGACGGAGATTCTGGAGGCAATTGATGGGGAAGCAGCTCCGCAGGCCGAATCCACTGCTGCGCCAGATACTGAAATACCACCCGCTGAGGGGCCTTAACAGCGCCGCGCCGATTTTCTGGCTGCATATGCGCGGGCTGTCGTGGGCCAGCTCTCCGGGCCAGATTGGCCGCACAACACGACTCGGACTGGCCGCAGGCTGCGCGGTCTCGCTGCTTGCCGCTGCGCTGCTGTATCTTTCCAATGTCGCATCCAGCTTTCTGATAGGATCTGAGGACGCGCTGGCACCGCTGATCGTCGTCTGGTTATTCATCTTTCTGGTCAATGTGCTGCTGACGTTGTTCATGGATGTGCGCGCTGCGTTGTTCGGCTACGAAAATTATCACATGCGATCGGGCGATCCTGCCGTCGAGCTGATCCTGCTCACGCATGTGGAGCGCTCTGACCTGGTGCGGGCATGGCATGCGGCCGCGCAGGTACGCACATGGCGCTTATTCTCATGGATCATGGGCGTGCGCGTCACGCTGTGCATCGTCGGGTTTGGCGTGGCGCTCTCGGCGCTGGACAGTGCGCTGCTGTTTGTGCTGGTTGTCAGCTACTGGGCCTGCGGGGTCATTTTGCTGCTGGTCGAGCCGATTATCCGGCTGCGCGCGTTTACCGCGCTGGGCATGGCGGTGCAGGCGCACGCGGGTGGCACCATGGGGATTTTCGCGGTGGGCGGCGCGCTGCTGGCCGTGTGGCTGGTCGCGCTGGCCGCGCTGCCGCTGGGTTTCATACCGCCTGTCCTGGGGCTGCTGCCGTTCGCTGTGCATGTGGGCTGGTGGGCGCTGGTACGCCAGTTTGCGCTGAGGCGGGTGGCGCGGCATATGGCTGCCCATACGGCCTGAAGCATCCGCTGGCGTTTACCCGGCCTGGCCAGCGTGCTAAAATGCGTCTGACAATGATCTGAGGACGTGCTTGTGAAAAAATGGGTTGTGGCTGTGCTGCTGGCTGGCCTGACGGCGGGGCTGGTGCTGGTCAATCGCTCCATCGGGGCGTGGCATTTTATCGCCACCGCTGCGCCGGGTGAGGTGCTGCTGGCGGACGGGTTTGATGGTTCGGGCCTCGGCTGGTCTGTGTTTGACGATGGCCGCCTGTCTGCGCGCATGGCCGACAGCGCGCTGGTGCTGGAAGCCGATGCCGCGAGCAGCGGTGTGTTTTCCACGCAGAGCACGCACTTTGCCGATTTCGACCTGACCGCGACGCTGAGCGCCATCGAAGGCCCGCTCGATAATGCCTTCGGCGTGATTTTTCGTTTGCAGGACAATGACAATGCGCGCACGGGAGACGACAGCTATTTCCTGTTCACCGTCAGCAGTGACGGCTACTACCGCGTGACGCGCACGCTGAATGGCCAGGAAAGCGTGCTCAGCAACTGGATACCGTCGCCGCTGGTGGCGCAGGGGCTGGGCGCTGTGAATACCGTGCGCGTGCTGGCGACGGGCGACACATTCCGCTTTTTCATCAATGGCGAGCCGGTGCAGCTCTGCATCCCCGATGATCCGGCGGGCATCAGCACCTATGCCATGGACAGCTGCATTCAGGGGCAGATGCTGGACGCGCTGACTGCGGGTGGCATCGCTTCCGGGCAGGTCGGGGCTGCCGCGCTGGCCACCCAGAGCGGTGGCGGTGGGGTTGTCGTGCAGATGCAGGATATCGTGCTGCTGGCTCCCGCGGAGGGCGCATGAAGGTTCATCTGCGCACGCTGGGCTGCCGCCTGAACCAGGGCGAAATCGAGGCGATGGCACGCCAGTTTATCGCGCAGGGGCATGAGGTGGTCGATGAGCCGTCACAGGCCGACCAGATCATCGTCAATACCTGCGCGGTCACAGCCGATGCATCGCACAGCAGCCGCAAGCTGGTGCGCCAGATGCACCGCGCCAGCCCGCAGGCTAGCATCACCGTGACAGGTTGCTACTCACAGATCGCACCTTCTGAAATCACGGTGCTGGAAGGCGTCAGCCGAATTGTGAGCAACGAGGCCAAAGACGCGCTGGTGTCGCAGGTCACCGGGCAGCCCACGGAGCCGTACGACCTGGAACCGGTTCAGCGCGATGTCCCTGCCTGGGTCGGGCGCACGCGTGCCTTTATGAAGGTGCAGGATGGCTGCGAAAACGCGTGCACGTTCTGCGTGACGACGATCGCGCGCGGGGCAGGGCGCAGCCGCACAATCGCCGAAGTCGTCGCGGAGGCGCGCACGCTGCATGCGCTGGGCTATCAGGAAATCGTGCTGACGGGCGTGCATCTGGGCAGCTATGGCCATGACCTGGGCGACCAGGATGGCCTGAGCGCGCTGGTGCGGGCGCTGCTGGCCGACACGGATATCCCGCGTATTCGCCTGTCGTCGCTGGAGCCGTGGGATCTCGCGCCGGGGTTTTTCAGGCTGTGGGAAAACCCGCGCGTGTGCCCGCATCTGCACCTGCCCCTGCAAAGCGGCAGCGACACGGTGCTGCGGCGCATGCTCCGGCGCACCAGCCAGGCGCAGTTTTCCGCGCTGATCGAGGCCGCACGCGGGACGCTGGGCGACCCGTGCATCACCACTGACGTGATCGTCGGCTTTCCGGGCGAGACGGATGCCGAATTTGAAGACAGCCTGGCCTTTATCGGGCGCATGGGCTTTGCCGGTATGCACGTGTTCCGCTACAGCCGTCGGCCGGGCACAGCCGCGGCGCGCATGCGCGGTCATGTGGCGGAAGACATCAAGAAGTCTCGCAGCGCGGTCCTGCATGCATTAACGGCCGTGCAGGAAAGTTCCTATGCGGGGCGCTATCAGGGTACAATCCAGAGCGTATTGTGGGAACAGGTGGCTGGGTCCAGCGAGGCTGGCTTCCACAATGTGGGATACACCGCGAATTATCTGCGCGTTGCGGCAGTGCATCCGCGCCCGCTGACCGGCCTGATTACCCCGGCGCGGCTGACGACCTGGGATGCTGGTCCGCGCACGATGGGGGCCGTCCCGCTGATGGAGGACGCCATGCTGCCCGCGATGCCTGTACTGGAAGGGAGCAAGTCATAATGGACGATGTGAGGATGCTGATTCAGGATGCCCTGAAACAGGCGATGGTCAATAAAGATGCGATGCGCCGCGATGTGCTGCGCATGACGCAGAGCGCGTTCAAGCAGATCGAGATTGATGAGCGCCGCACGCTGTCGCCCGAAGATGCGATGACCGTGCTGCAAAAGGAAATCAAAAAACGCCGCGAGTCGGTGGAAGAAGCGCGCAAGGCTGGCCGCGAGGATATCGCAGCTGACGAGGCCGCGCAGCTGGCGGTGCTGGAAGTCTTCCTGCCGCAGCAGATGTCTCGCGAGGAAATTGAGGTTGTCGTGCGCGCTGCCGTGGCCGAGACCGGCGCTGCGTCGCCCAAAGACATGGGCAAACTGATGGCCGCGCTGATGCCGAAGGTAAAGGGCCGCGCTGATGGCCGCCTCGTCAATGAAGTTGTAAAGGCGGTGCTGGGCGGCTAGCCCCGTCCGGCGCATACCCTGATGATCGACCGCTGGCGCTCGCTAAGGCAAAACCTGGGCACTTCCTTCCTGCGCGACCCTGCGCGTGTGAAACGGCTGATGGTCGGGTTGTCGCTGCTGGTGTTTGTGCTGGTCATCTGGGCGGTGCTGGCCTTTGCCAGCCTGGGGCTGGGGATTACGGAATCTGTCACGGTGGGCGGCGTCGCCCCGCGCGATGTGCTGGCGCCATTCACCATCACCTACACCAGCGACCTCCTGACCGGCATCCGCCAGGAAGATGCGGCTGACGCGGTCTTCCCGGTCTATGACCCGCCAGACCCGAATGTGGCGCGCCAGCAGATTCAGCTGCTCCAGCAGATTCTCTCTTTCATCACCGATGTGCGGGCGGACGGGTTTGCCACGCCAGCCCAGCGGCTGGGTGACCTGCGCGCGATTTCCTCGCTCACGCTGGACGAACCGATCATCGATACCATCGCCTCGGTGGACGATGCCACTTGGCAGGCCATCAGCACGGAGGCCAGCACGGTGCTGGAGCGCGTGATGCGCGAGAGCATCCGCGAGAATGACCTGCTGGGCGTGATCGATGGCCTGGCCATGCAGGTATCTGTGCGCTTCAATCCGGTCAATGCCAATGTGGTGACCGCGCTGGTGGAAGACATGGTGCGCCCCAACCGCATGTTGAACGAAGTGGCGACAGAGTCTGCCCGGCAGGCGGCAGTCGATGCGGTCGAGCCGGAAACGCGCAGCTTTGTGCGCGGCCAGGTGGTCATGCGCGCAGGCACTAGCGTGAGCGCGCTGGATTACGAGGCGCTGGATAATCTGGGATTACTGGTTTCCACCGACCGTCGGGTGCAGCTTACGGCACGCGCGCTGCTGGGCGCGCTGCTGGCCGGCGTGGTGACGACGCTCTATTTCCAGCGTTTTCACACACGATTGTTGGATAAGCGCGGGTTATTGTGGGTAATTGAGGCCATCTATCTGCTGGGCTTTGTGGGATTTGTCGTTTTCAATGGCACCGAATTTGCCATCACGATTTATCCGGCCGCGGTGGTGCCGCTGGTGCTCACAGGCCTGGTCAGCACACCGCTGGGGCTGGCCTCGGCCGGGCTGAATGCGATGCTGTATGGCCTGGTGGCCAACAACTCGCTGGAAGTGGCCGCTGTGTCGCTGTTTGGCGGAATCATCGGCGCGCTGCTGCTCAAGAATGTCGACCGGCTGAACCGTTACTTCTATGTCGGGCTGGTGATCGCGCTGGTGAACATCCTGGTGGTGGTCAGCTTCAGCCTGGGCCAGGTGAGCGTGGATGCCGCGCAGACGATTCAGCTTATATTTTTCGCGCTGCTCAACGGCGTCGTCTCGGCGTCGGCTGCGCTGGGTGTGCTGTATCTGGTCACGGTCTTGTTTAACTATCCCACCAGCCTGAAGCTGGTCGAGCTAAGCCAGCCGAATCAGCCCCTGCTTCAGCGCCTGCTGCGCGAGGCGCCCGGCACCTATCAGCATTCGCTTCAGGTCGCCAATCTGGCCGAGCAGGCTGCCAGCGCGGTGGGTGCCAATGCCGAGCTGGTGCGCGTCGCTGCCCTGTATCACGATGTGGGAAAAATGCTCAATCCGGCCTTTTTTGTCGAAAATCAGGTGGACGGCAATAACCCGCACGACAGCCTGCATGACCCGCATCGCAGCGCGGATATCATCATCGCGCATGTGCCAGATGGCGACCGACTGGCGCGGCAGTATCGCCTGCCCGTGCGCGTGCGCGATTTTATCTGGGAGCATCACGGCACCACGCAGGTGGGCTATTTCCTGAACAAGGCAATCACAACCGCGGCGGATGCCAGCACGGTCGAGCGTGACCTGTTTACCTATCCCGGCCCGCGCCCGCAAAGCAAGGAGACCGCTATCCTGATGCTGGCGGATACCAGCGAAAGCACGGTGCGCGCACGCAAGCCCGCCAACAAGCAGGAAATTTCCAGCATCGTGCGCGAGGTGGTGGAGAGCCGCATCGCGGATGGCCAGCTGGCCGAATCGAACCTGACCCTGCGCGATATCGAGACGATCCGCAGCGTGTTTGTCGAGATGCTTCAAGGGGTATTCCACCCGCGCATCAATTACCCGGCCAATGCGCTGTCGCGCCTGCATACACAGGAAACGCCCTCGGTACTCCCTGCCGGGACGCCTGACAAGCTGGCGACTGGCAAGCTGAAGCCCGCAGCGGACGATGTGGTGGATGCTGTGGCGATTTCGGACGATGATGCGCCGCTGCCAGAAGTGCCGCGCCTGCGCCGCACTTCGACCGTCGTGCAGAACGTTGTGGAAATGCCAGCGCCCGCTTCAGTGGAGTCCGAAAATGACGCAGACCATTGAGGTCGACATCCTGAATGAACAGGGCTATGCCGCCGATGAGGCGCGCCTGCGCCAGGCCATCGTGCTGACAGTCGAGCGCTTTCTGCCGGATGTGCCCGCTGCGGTCAGCCTGATGCTGAGCACCGACGAAGAGGTGCATCGGCTGAATATGCAGTTTCGCCAGGTGGATGCACCCACCGACATCCTGTCGTTCCCGTCTGGTGAGCCGTTGCAGCCGGAAGACGATGAAATCGCTTATCTGGGCGATCTGATTATTGCCTGGCCTTATGCGTCGGCGCAGGCCGCGCGCGAGGGCCATGACCTGCACGACAGCCTGTCGCTGCTGGTGGTGCATGGCACGCTGCATCTGCTTGGTTATGACCATGACCGGCCGGCATCGAAACGCGACATGTGGGCGGCGCAGGAAAGTGTGCTGCTGCTGCTGGGCATTTCGCCGGAAATTGTCCCCGCGCTGGAGAATGCAGACCATGACTAAGCGCCCCTGGTGGCGTGCGCTGACCGCGACGATGGAGATCGACCCGGACGAGCACAGCCACAAAGTGAGCAGCAACCGTGTCGACAGCCTGGGGTATGCCATAGCCGGTTGGCTGTACATGCTGCGTCGGCAGAAGAACACGCGGATTCAGGCAGTGGCCAGCATCGCTGTGCTGGGTCTGTCGCTCTGGTTACAGATAGGCTTTGTGGAGCTGGCGCTTATCATCCTGTCGATTACGATAGTGTGGATGGCCGAGTTCATCAACGCGGCCGTTGAAGCTGCCATCAATCTTTCCACCAAAGAATTTCATCCGATGGCGCAGGTGGGTAAAGACGTGGCCAGTGCCGCGGTCCTGCTGGGCGTCGTCGCATCGATCGTGATCGGCCTGCTTATCCTGGGCCCGCCGCTGCTGATGAAGCTTGGAATCGTCAGATAATTGAAAAAGGACACACTATGGCGGATAGCCAGGCGGGTGACTCGGGCGTGCCTGAGGAAAAAGAAGACAAGAACGTGCTGATTACGCCTGAGGGCGAAGAAATTGACCTCGGCATCATGGGCACGTCCAAGCTGGAGCCAGACGGCCACAGCCCGGTCAAGAACAAAAATCGCCTGGCCAGCATGAAGTATGCCGTTGCCGGGCTGATTTATCTGCTGAAACGCGAACAGAGCATTCAGCTTGCGACGCTGGTCACGCTGGTCGTCGTCGTATTGAGCGCATGGCTGCAGATTGAGCGCATCGAGTGGATGATGCTGGTGCTGGCGCTGGGCATGGTGTGGGTGACTGAATGCCTGAATACCGCGATCGAGGCGTCGATCAACCTGGGCACCAGCGATCCGCATCCGATGGCCAAGATTGGCAAGGATGTCGCCAGCACGGCAACCCTGCTGAGCAGCGTGATCTTTTTGCTGATCGTGGCTACTATTGTGCTCAGCAATCTGTGACGTCTCATTGGTCCATGTGTCAGGTAGCGAATGATGAGCGATAACGACAACAACGACCCGTTTGACGATTATCCGTCTGATGATGGCCTGTGGGATGACCTGCCTGTAAACGAGCAATCGGATCAGCAGGCGGACGCCTACGATAGCGTCGATGGCGATGATGACAGCGCCTATGAGCCGGAATCTGGCGAAGAGGATCTGGACGATGCCGAGCTGGCCGCCGCGATCGCCGGGGTGTCTGCCTATGTCGCCAAGCCGCCGATTGGCCGCGTGTCCACGGCGTCGCGCATCACCGATGATATGCTCGGTGAATCGACTGACCTGGGCGACAATACCCGCGCTGGTCGTGCCCGCGAACGCCAGGCCCGCCGTAAAAATGTGCCGATGGCAGCCCGCCTGAGCGGAAACACCCGTGGCACGGTGCGTGCGCCGCGCGCCTTGCCCAGCATCGACCTGTCGGGCATTCGCCTGCCGTCGTCCGGGCGCTCACTGCTGGTGCTGGGCGGTGCGCTGGTGCTGGTCGTGCTGGTCGTCGTGATTCTGGGGCGCATCCGCAATAATCCGGTCGAGGCCAGGCCGAATGCGATCTGGTTGGGGCCAGAATGGACGACCGAGCCCACGACCCCCGATCAGATCAGCAACCTGGCTGCGCGCATGCGCCAGGCGCAGATTGGCACGGTTTACGCGTGGGTCAGCTTCCTGCAGCCGAACGATACCTGGTCTGGCACCGGGAATCTGGGGCGCGTGGCTGAATTTGTGACCGCTTTCCATGCCGAGTACCCGGAAGCCAATCTGTATGCATGGCTCAGCATCCCGGTGGCCGATGAAGCGCTGGGCATCAGCTATCGCCTGGGTTCGCTCAATGTGCGCCAGCAGGTGGCCGAATATGCCCGCCGCATGGTGACGGAACTGGAGTTTGACGGGGTGTTCCTCAATGCCCAGCCGGTCGCCAATAACGACGATAATTTTCTCGCGCTGCTGCGCGATGTGCGCCAGATGGTGGGCACCGAGACGCGCCTGAGCCTGGGCGTGCCGCCAGACTGGACGCCGTCAGCATCGGGTGTGCCGGTCTCGACGCTGTTTGCGCCCAATACCCAGTGGGAGCGCGGATACAAGCAGAATGTCGCCCTGCTGGTCAATGAAATGGTGGTGATGGCCTTCAACAGCGGGCTGAATACGCCGCTGGACTATGAGCAGTGGATGGCGCACCAGGCCACAACCTTTATCGCCGCGCTGAGTGATATCGGCGAGGGGACCGAACTGGTCATTGGCGTGCCCAGCTATGATGCCGAGCCCCCGCAGCATGACCCGTATGTCGAGAATGTGCTGTCTGGCGTCGATGGGGTCTTGCAGGGCCTGGCTGACGTGGGCCCGGCCAATGCCGGATTCCTGCGTGGACTCGCTTTGTACGGAGAATGGACGACCACCGACGATGAGTGGCAGGCCTTTGTCGATGCGTGGGTGACGCGTTAGCCAGAAAAAAGCAAACGGCCGGGGGAATCTTCCTCCGGCCGTTTTTGTTTGTGTTGGCGCTAGGTTGCCATTTCGCCCAGGAAGCAGATCGCCGTCTGGATGCCGCGATGGAACATCTCCAGCGAGTAGTGCTCATCCGGGCCGTGCGCGCCGTCGTTGTTCAGGCCGTAGCCCATCATGATGACCGGCATGCCCAGCACGCGCTGGATATCCACCACAATCGGAATGCTGCCACCCTCGCGCAGGAACACAGGCTCGCTGCCCCAGCCAGACGCATAGGCGCGGAAAGCCGCCTGCATCTCCGGGATATTCGGGTCGATCAGCGCGGGCTCGCCCTTGTTCAGCAGCACAACGCGGCTGGTGACGGTCGGCGGGGTGATGCTGGCGACGTAATCGCGCACCAGCTCATAGATGCGCTCCGGATGCTGATTGGCCACCAGTCGGCAGCTCACTTTCGCCATCGCTTTGGCGGGCAGCACGGTCTTGGAGCCTTCACCCGTCCAGCCGCTCAGGATGCCGTTGATCTCCAGCGTCGGCCGCGCACCGAGGCGTTCGCGCAGGGTGTAGCCGGCCTCGCCCCACGACTGCGGAACCTGGGTGTCGCCTTTCAGCGCCGCTTCCGAGATGTCGGTCTTCATCAGGTTGTCACGGTCGGCAGGCGTGAGCTGTACCACATCGTCATAGAAGCCGGGGACGGCCACGCTGTTGTCGGCGTTGTGCATCTTCGCGATGATCTGCGCCAGCGCCAGCGCCGGGTTGTGCACGATGCCGCCGTAGCCGCCGCTGTGCAGGTCGGTCGCGGGGCCCTGCACGTGAATCTCCATGTACGAGATGCCGCGCACGCTGGTCACGATCGCCGGGCTTTCGATGGCAAACGAACCGCTGTCTGAAATCACGCACACATCGGCGGCCAGCAGCTCCTGATTCGCCTGCAGGAAGGCCATCAGGTTCTTGGAGCTGATTTCTTCCTCGCCTTCCAGCAGGAACTTGACATTGACCGGCGCGCCGCCATTGGTCTTCAGATACGCTTCCAGCGCCTTGATGTGGATGAACATCTGGCCTTTGTCGTCGCTGGAGCCGCGCGCATAGACGATGTTGTCTTTGACGACCGGCTCAAACGGATCGGTGTGCCAGCCATCGCTCATCTGCGCGGGCTGCACGTCATAGTGCCCATAAATCAGCACAGTTTTTGCGCCCGGCGCATGCAGCCAGTCGCCGTACACAATCGGGTGTCCGGGGGTGGCGATGACCTGCACGTGTTCCGCGCCTATGGCTTTCAGATTGGCGGCTATCCACTCGGCGGCCGCCAGGACATCGCCCTTGTGCTGGGATTCCGCGCTGATGCTGGGAATCCGCAACAGGTCAAAAAGCTGGTTCTCAAAAGTACTGCCATTTTCGCGCGCCCAGGCGCGTGCTGCATCCACAACGGTCATCGCTGACGGGTCCCTTCTGAAAGAACGAAGTTTGCATCCATTGTAATGGTTTCGCGGGCGGCCATACAGACCATCATGCACCAAACACGCGGGACGCCTGCTGCCACACGATCTGCCGGTCTGTCTCGGACGGGTCGAACGGGAAGTAGTAGCCCACGCGATGGAGCAGCCCTTCGTAACGCGCGCGCACGGCATCGGCCAGCTCGTCATACGGGGCGACGACGGCGAATTCGTGCAGCATGTCATCGCTGACCAGTTCGCCCATTTTCGCCCATTCGCCCTGCCGCGAGAGCGCGTTCAGCTGCTCATACAGGTCATGCCATCCGTGCATGTCCATCACCGTGCTGTAGGATGGCGTGCTGGCGTAAAAGGCCACCTGCGCGCGCACGAAGGCTTTGTTCTGCTCCATTTCGGCGGCGTCCCTGCCTGTCACGACGAAGACGGCACAGCTCAGCGCGATATCCTGCGCCGCGCGGCCGGACTTTTCCGCGCCGGCCTTGATATTCGGGATGATGAGCTGCTGCAAGTAGCGCACCGTATGGAAGGGATGCACGTGAAAGCCCTGGCACATCTCGCCCGCCAGGCGGCACAGCCCTTCGTTTACGCCCGCGATATATACGGGAATATCCGGCGTTTCGATAGGCCCGGGCGAGAAGAACGGCGTCATCAGTGTGAAGCGGTAATGTTCGCCGCGAAAGCGCAGCGGCGCACCCGTCTGAAAAGTGTCCCAGATGGCGCGCATCGACAGGATATATTCGCGCAGGCGCGGCACCGGCGCGGTCCAGTCGGTGCTGAAACGCTTTGTGATGTGCGTCTTGATCTGCGTGCCCAGCCCCAGGATAAAGCGCCCGTTTGACTGCGCGGCCAGGTCCCAGGCCAGCTGTGCGGTCACCATCGGGCTGCGCGGGAAGGCGATTGCCACGGCTGTGCCCAGGTCGATGCGGCTGGTCGCGCTGGCGGCCAGTGTCAGCGGCAGGAATGGATTATGCGCCGTCTCAGACGTCCACAGGCCGGAGAAGCCGTAGTCTTCCACGGCCTGTGCCAGCGGCAGCGCTTCGTTCAGCCGGTGAGGCAAAATGGTGACGTCAAATTTCATGTGGCCACGCCTTTCCCCACGAAAATCAGGTCAATAGTATAGCAATCGACGCAGACGGCGTCATGAAACAGGGAATAATGCGCATTATAGTAATATAGATTGTAAAACTTGTCAGAATACGCGTATCTCGTGTGCGGCAAGTGTGTTTCAATATTCAGCAAGTCATCGGTTGCCTTGTAAAGAGCAGGACGCCAATCACACTATGGTGCAACGTCAAAGTAATGTGACCTACGCATCGGTCACAAAATGGGTTCTCGTCGCGATGATTACGGCCATCATCCTGGTGATCGCCTGGACGATTCGCGGCATTCTGCTGCTCGGCCTCGCGTCTGTAATCCTGGTGGTGGTGCTCGGCCTGCCGGTCAAATTTCTTGAGCGGCACGGGATGCACCGCAAGGTCGCCACGATCGTCTCGGTCGTCTTCTTCACGATCGTCGCCATCGTGCTGAGCGCGCTCACGCTGCCGGAGCTGATTCGCCAGTCTTATCTGCTGGCGACAGTGATTATTCCGCAGGGCATCCAGACCCTGGTGGAGCGCTGGAGCAATGGCGATATTCAGCAGCAGATTCCCGTGCTGGCCAATGTCAGCTCGGCCGATATTCAGGCGGTGCTGGATACTTTCGGCCAGCAGATCGTTGGCTCGATCGGCGCGATTGGCTCATCGGTGCTGCCGCTACTGGGCGGCGTGGCCGATACCGTGCTCAGTCTGTTGATTGTGATCTTCCTCAGCCTGTATATCCTGGTCGATCCGAAAGGGCATCAGGACGGGGTAGTGCGCCTGTTTCCGATTGTGTACCGGCGCCGGGCGCTGGAGATTATCGAGCGGCTGGGCACGACGCTGCGCGGCTGGCTGAAGGCGACGCTGTTTTCGATGATTTTTGTGGGCGTGGCCACCTGGATCGGTCTGGCGCTGATCGGCATTCAGCAGGCAGCGGCGCTGGGCGTGCTGGCTGGATTGCTCTCGTTCATTCCGAACTTTGGCCCGATTATCACGCTGATTCCGTCGGTGGCTGTAGGCATCATTCAGACGCCGCAGGAAATCCTGTGGATCATCGTGGTGATCTATGGCGTCTCGTTCGTGCAGTCGCAGATTCTGATTCCCGTGCTCATCGCTGGCAGCATTCGCCTGCCTGCGGTGCTGGTGCTGCTGGGGCAGATCATTTCCGGCGCGTTCTTTGGTTTCCTCGGGCTGATGCTGTCTGTGCCCATCACAGCGATCCTGATGGTGCTGGTGCAGGAGGTCTACATTAAGGATGTTCTGGGCGACAAGAGCGTTCGGCAGTCCGAATCGCCGCCATCACCGGAAGTATTGGAGTCTGAAGGGGCTGCCGTGCCGCCCGACGGCGCGCTGGCTGCCGATGGCTTCTAGCCTGGAATGGCCTGAAACGGGCATTTATATTGCGATAAATGGGCTATTTCCCAAATATCGCAGGTGAGTTTGAAGAACTGGTGAAGGAATGTTGAAAACTGGTGTTGACACGCTTCGGGGCGGCCCGTATACTTCCGCCCGCTGTGAGATTCAGCACCTCTCCATGAGAGACGCACCTGAACATGTTTTCCCTCAACACGCCTTTTCAGCAGTTCTCAAAAAGAGCTGCAGAAAAAGCCAAAAAAAGGGTTGACAGGTGAGGCGGGGTACTGATAATCTAGATAACACGGCGCGCCACTGCGGAAACAAAGGGGCGCGTTGCTGTCAGAAGACGAAGACAGCGGCACCTTAACAACAGAAAAGTGGAAATGGAAGCGTAAGCAATTACGCAGCAACAAAATGCCAGCAGTAAGGTAAAAAACAGTAAAACCCAAAAGCGAGTCGAGAGACCGCTAAGAAGTCAATCAAACGGAGAGTTTGATCCTGGCTCAGGATGAACGCTGGCGGCGTGCCTAACACATGCAAGTCGAACGAACGTAGCAATACGTTAGTG